>Ga0080013_1000065_pt1 | contig 140428 bp, 142 predicted proteins | sample ETNvirenome_6_85_FD_69236 | JGI IMG/M metagenome (GOLD analysis project Ga0080013, IMG submission 69236) | Marine viral communities from the Pacific Ocean - ETNP_6_85 (SPADES assembly) (version 2) | ecosystem: Environmental > Aquatic > Marine > Oceanic | place: Pacific Ocean | collected...
GAAATAAAAATTCTATTTTATTGTTCCATCTACCCAGAGTTGCAGCATCTGTAAATGAATTTTCATTACCAATCTTAAATCTTTCTTTATCTTCGTATCCAAATTTCTTAATTTTTCTAATACCGAATAATATTGAATAGTCATAAGGAGTTTCGTTAATTGATGTTTGTAAACCATTTGTTACGGAATATACATCTTCATCAGATAATGATGTACCACCGTTAATAGCTCCGTATACTGTTCCGAATTTGAATATACTTTTAAAGTCTACTTTATTGTCTTGTGCATTAACTTGGAGGCTAACTGCCACAAGTAATATTAATAATAGTTTTCTCATTGTTTAATCACCTTTTTACTAAATCTAACACCATTATAAAGTATAACCATATTATATAGGCCGTTAGATAAGTGAGATAAATCTAAACGTTTAACATTGGATTCACTAATTACTTTATTACCTATCATATCATATAATTCTACTTCTATATCTAATCTTGTTTCTATCGTTATTATATCTTTTGTTGGGTTAGGGTATACTACAATTCCTAATTCGGATATATCTTCCATGGCTGTTGGCCAACCATTCTGACAATAATCATACATTGATTGACATGAAGCATCCCAATCTGTAGTACAACAATAATCGTCTACATCGATTACCCAAGCATAACATCCATCGTTTAACCAATAAGGAATTCCAGGTCCTCCATAACATCCTGCATCATATAAACATGCTGTTGAATCTGACACATTGGCTGCTGGATTATAATTGTATGCACTTACATCAGTACACCCCACTACTGTTACTATACATGAACCGTCATCATAACATGCATTAGGGTCATAATTAAGTGCTGTACTATCTGTACAACCAGTAATGTAACAACAACTATTATCTGATGTGTTTGCTAAAGGATTATAATTAAATGCTGTTGCATCATTACATCCATATATAAAAGGTTCACAACTTCCATTGTCAACATTTGCTAAAGGATTATAGTTATACATTGTACTATCCATACAACCATAAATTGGTAACACACAACTATTATCATCTGTATTAGCTGTTGCGTCATAATTTAACGCATTAGGATTAGTACATCCATAAATAAATGGAATACATGTTCCGTTATCAGTATTTGCTAGTGGATTGTAATTAAACATCGTTGAATCTGTACAACCATAAATTGGTAATATACAAGATAAATCATCTGTATTTGCTGAAGCATTATAATTTAATGCAATTGGATTAGTACAACCATATACTATTGAATCACAGGTTCCATTATCTGTGTTTGCTGTTGGGTCATAGTTAAACATAGTACTATCCGTACATCCATAAGAGAAGGCTATACATGAACCATTGTCAGTATTAGCGGTTGGGTCATAGTTAAACATAGTATTATCTGTACATCCATATACTACTGCTATGCAAGTACTATCCTCTGTATTTGCTAATGGGTCGTAATTAAATGCATTAGGGTCGGTACACCCTAAGACTACTGGAATACATGAACCGTTATTTGTATTTGCGAGATAATTGTAATTTACAGCGTTAGAGTCTGTGCACCCAAAAATTATAGGAATACACGAACCATCATCTGTATTTGCTACTGGATTATAATTAAACATTGTATCACTCATACAACCATATATCACTGGAATACATGATGATTGGTCATTTGTATTTGCGGAGGGATTAAAATTAAATGCCGTAGTATCCATACACCCAATTACAATTGCTACACAAGATGAATCGTCTACATTGGCTAAAGGATTATAATTAAAGGCTAATGAATTAGTACAACCTAAAACTATAGGAGTACATGCATCTGGCATGTTAGCTAATGGATTATAATTTAATGCAGTTGAATCCATACATCCAATTACTCCTGGTGTACAGTAATTACCACAATAAGGTACTCCATTATATCTGTATGGGAATTGTATCATTGGGTCTGTCCAAGAATTTGTTCCTCCTGATAATGTAGTATCTCCTTCAGGACCTATTAAATAGAATCCACATTGATTTGCTGTTGTTGAAGCATTTCCAGGAGCAAAGAACATTGCCTCTACTGGACTCATAGAACTTAAACTAATTGTAAATGATACACTTGCTCCATCATTTGGTCCCATTGTATAAGGTCCTAATACTGTAGTATCTTGTAATAAACCTATCCAACTACCATACCAACCATCTTGAGCACCATCTGTTAATATTAATGTATAATTGCAATTTGGAATGATTGACATTGTATTTGCTAATGAATTATAATCAGGTGAAGTTATATCTGTACAACCTAATACTACTAGAGTAGCACATGAACTATCATTTACATTTGCTTGAGGATTGTATTCTGTATATCCTGGGTCCATACAACCTGGAATTGAATTTGGTGTACAAGGTTGAACCGTATAGGTTGTGGTTGTGTCTGTTCCAAAATTAGCATTACCTGGTAATATAGCTAATATAGTATCACCGCATAAAGTTTGAACTAATACTGTTCCATCTACTCCTCCATAACATGTTCCACACATTCCATCACCAAAGGCATCGTATAAATTAAAGTCTATAACTGTTCCATCTGTTACACATACTTCTGTTATAACTGGTACTCCTGTAATAGTATAATTAGAATCTCCTGCTAATACTGTTCCATTTGAATTAGTTATTGTCCAAGATGTTTCTCCTGGATATGTATCAGGAATTACTGTGACTACTATATTTGATTCTCCATTCGCACAATTAGCTGGTGGCATTTGACATGAACCATCATCTATATTTGCCCATGGATTATAATTTAACGCTAATGGATCTGTACATCCAACATTACATTCTCCTGTGGTTACTATAACTGTATCTGTATAAGAAGAATCTGCTAACATTCCTAAGAAATAATAAGTTGTATTAGGTTGAGTGTTGCTCATTATAACACCTGTATTAGACCAATTTGAAGGATATGAATACCAGGTTGAACCTAAATTATATGGATTAGTTGATTTTGAATATGATAACATTCTACAATTAGGATTGGCCATATTTGTCCAATGATAATGTAGTTTACTTACTGAACCTACACAATAGGTTTCTCCCCAAAGTGTGTCTAACCCACTGCAAGGTGGGTATATACATGAGCCATCATCAAATGAGGCTGTTGAGTCATAATTTATTGCTAGTGGATCTAGACAACCTCCCGATGGAGGTGCACATGGTAATATATTTACAGTAGTATCTCTTAAAAAGAAAGAACCTAATACTGGGTCCCAATCTATTATAAGACCTTGACAGCTATTTGACATTTTGAATGATGCTGGGCTTTGTGATATCCAACCATCTCCATAAGAATCATTAAGCGTTATAGTATAGCTTCCTGAATTTATATTAATTGTAGTATCTAAATATTCATATGATACTGTTGGTTGGTAAAACATTACTGTGGTTCCTGTACCATTTTCTACCATAAAGAAATTAGATTCTTGTGGTGCATAGAAATCGAATTGAACCTTAAAATTTACCCAACTGTTCTGTGCAAACGATACACTTGAATAGAGTATCGCAATAAGTAATATAAACCTTTTGAGCATATTAATTCTCCTTATTATTTACAACAAGTACTTTGACCGCCCTTGCATAGTCTACAATTACATGTTGTCCAGTAAGCCCAACCTGCGGCTGCTACTAATAGTCCTGTACCCCACATTAAACTTACACCAAATGTACATCCAGCACCAACTGCTAAAACATATCCGCCATAACATTTAATATAACATAATACTTTACCGATAACATCTTTGTTCTCGTTATATTCTGCTATTAATTTTTCATCTAGTTCTGTACTATCAAGTACTTTCTGTACTGCTTGTTTTACAACTTTCTTAGCTGTTTTCTTTGCTTTTTTAGCCATTTTGATTTCTCCGTTTTTATTTAATCTTTATCTGGAGTATGTCCCAGAGTAACTTTTTTTATTGATTTACCTTTTGATGTACCATCTGCAGTCAAATCTACCGGTACTATATTATCTGGTGTCGTGTACCAATACTGTACCTGACATCCTTTCTTTGTATGTTTGATAATTAATCCTCTATCAGCTTCACCTTCTCCAACTTTTGCTTTAAGTACAATTTCTTCATCACCGTATTCCATATCAATAGATCTCTTACCTGCTCTTTTTGGTGAATCGCTATCATGCCAATCTTTAGGTATTTCTATAAATCCTGATCCTTTAACTAGGTCTGCTAATTTAATTTTCTTTTCGGCCATTATATTTTCTCCAATTGATTATCTTGTTTTGTTAACATATCACCTGGCCTATATGCTTTACTTTGGTCTCCATTAGTTACTGAATATCTAACTTCTCCTTTAGATGGCAATTCAATTACAATTCCTTTAGAGCCAAAATGTGGACAACTAGGATCTTTATCATTTACAATATCTCCTGTTCCAAATGTATACCCACCTTCATGATCAACTCCTTCTTCAGCAACTTTCATAGATGCTTTGGCTGCTTTAATTTTATCTTTAGCAGATTTGATTGTATCTTTAACAGCTGCTTTAGCCGCCTTCTCTTTTGATTTAGCAGCATCTATCTCTGATTTTGCTGCTTCCATTTCTGCATCTACTTCTTCAGCACTAACTTCTGATAAAGGATTATGTTTCATTTTTATCATGTTTCTTTCTGATGGTAATGTACCTAGAAAGCTTTCTTTAATTAAATCTTTTAGTTTCATATTTTTTCCTCTTGGGTTATAATGATCGGATATACTTGGTCCTTCCTCTGATTTTTCATCTTCTTCCTCTTCTACTTCTTCTTCTTCATCTTCTGGTTCTTTATCTGCTGGAGCTTCATCTCCACTATGTAATGTTTCCATTCCTTTGTTATAAGTTGCTAAATCCACTTTATTACCTTGTATATTTAAGAATTCTACTTCTGGATATGAAAATTGAATCATTTCTCCGTTTTCATCCATTCCGAATCCTACTGTTGGATCTTCTATATCATCTGCATCCGTAAGCGTTAAAAATCTACCAGATACATATACTTTAACTGGGACTCCTGTTAATACAAATTGTCCTAGTATTATATTATTAAATATTTTTATTCCTGCCATATTTATCTCCTTTAAAATGGATCATTCCAATTAACAACACCTTTCTTTAATAATTGAGCTAATTTAGGCATACCTCCTGATGGTTCATCTGTTTGTGGCATAAATCCTCTTTTTGGAGCTCCTGCAGCAGGTTTTGCTGAATTTTGCATTATTTCTATTTGTTGCCAAATATAATTTGCTGCTTCTGTTGCATCTAAGTTTTTTATTTTTCTAAATTGTTTTAAGGTTCTTAAAGCTTTGACTCCTGTTGCACCTGAATTAATCATTCCTATAATATCTGATTTAACTGTGCCTTCAGAAGCTTTTAATAAATTTGTTCCACTTACATGTTTTTGTGGTATTTCGCCCATAATAGCGGCTATAGCTGTTTGAACTGCTTTAAGTCCGTGAATTGGGTCCATACCTGGAAATTGTAGATCGGCACATTTCATAGTTGCTTGAGCATTGAATGCATATACTTGGCTCCATCTATGATGTCCATCAATTACCCATTTTCCATTTAATGTAATAATTGGCGCCATAATAACAACATTTTGTCCTTTAAGATAATCTTTCAAAAGAGCTGAATCTTTTACTAGTGGCCAATTCAATGATTTACCTACATCAATTTCATTTTGAGTTGGACGTAAATCTTTAACTGCAACTGTTACTTCTTTAATATTAATCTTATCATCATCTATATCACCATCTTGTAATCCTGCCTTTAATGCTGCTCGTACCTTTTCATCTCCTGCATCATCACTCATAGTTGTTACAAATGCTTCATATTTTTTTCCAAGATTTTGCATAACGATTTCTTGACCAGGCGTTAATTCCGCTTCGGTCAATATTTCTTTAACTATTTTTGATAGTAATGTATGTGATTGCATGTTTTATATCCTGGTTTGTTTATTTTAATATAAATATGCAAGTTGCTACTATTTCCAGAGAATTTGTATAAGAACTAATGAACAAGCAAGTACTAATGATATTGCAGTCTTAGCATTAATACCTTCTCCCATATAATAATTAGTTAGAATAGTAAATGTTAACATTCCACAAGTAAATCCTACAAATCTTCCTGGCCATAATAGGCCATCAAAATGTTCTACTACAAACTTAGTTCCCCATATAAACCCATATGATATTGGAATTGAAAATATGATGGCCATCCAACCTGGATTATTTTTTGCCCATGGCCAAACGAATTGTCCATTAGTCTGAAACCATATTAATGCTTGACCTACTGTATATAATAATATACCTATTAGTAATTTACTCATAACTTTTTATTTTTCATTACACATTTCTACCATTTTCAAATACATGTTTTACCGTTGGAAATCTTAAACTAATTCCACCTTCTTGGTTTTTAGTTTCTTCAAAATACTGAACGGTAATTGTTTTACCTATTAATAACTCTGGATTGGCTTCGTATTTAATTCTTTGTTCTTGGTTCCAACCTGAACCAACTGCAACCTCATGTCCTTTATGAGTAATATAAGCTTGAGCTAACATTGGTATTACAACTTCTTTTCCATCTCTGATAATTCTATGATCATCAAAGTCAACACTATTAACTACATATTCAGCATCATGGAATTTTTTACATTTTAATAAGTTTTTAGTTCTCTTACCCTCATACCCAACATCTTTTCTTAACATAATTCCTTCATAACCTTTACGTTGAGCTTCTTCAATTTGATAACCAAGGTTGGTTTCATCTTGAACAATGTTTTGTTCTAATACACTTAATGTATTATCAACTCCCCAACAATTTGTAATTGCCTTTTTAATTCTATCTGATAATTTTGTATCACTTACTTTGTTATCAAACTCTTCCAATGTTAAATAATCAAATACAATATAGTTTGGATTGGCAATAGTATGATCTTTTCTTTTGATTTGTTTCATTATACCTTGGAAATCTTCATTACCATCTTTATCCATTAAACAAATTTCACCATCTAGAACAAAATTACCTGGCATCTTTGCTACATCATCTAATACCTTTTGTAAGGTTGTAAATTCATTTCCTTGTCTTGAATAAGCAATTACTGAATCTTCTTCTTTTCTAATGATACATCTTACACCGTCTAATTTTCTAGATGATAACCATGTTTCATTTTTAAAGTCACAAAATTTAGGTTCATATTTAGTTGCTAAAGCTACATCAAATGTTGGAATTAAATTTGGAATAACTTTATTAATAACTGATTCAGAAGCTCTAATTTCTAGATTTCTATCTATAATAGAAAGAATTAAATTTTTGAATTGCATATGATTTGTAATAAAACCATTTACTAATGCAATTGCATCATGACCTGTATAATCTCTATTTACTAATGCATCTAATAAATCCCATAAATTAGTATAAGGTTGATCTAGATCACAAATTTGTATATTCTTTTCAATTGATTTAGAAGTAACATAATATTTTAGATATGGATTATATGTATAATATAATGCATTTTCTATATAATCATTACCTTTATATGATTTAATTATTTCTTTCTTTGCGATTAGAGAACTTGTATTCTTCATTTCTTGAACAAATAATTGAAGTTCTTCTAGGTGTAATTTCTGGTTCTTTTTCATCTTTTATATCTAATTTTTAATTATATATAAAGATAAGAAAAAAATCTCATATATCCTAATTTTTTGGCAGCTTTTTTTCAGAAAAGTTTATCTTGTTCCCCAAGTTGGAAGTGCTGTACCTTCTGTTCCAAATGTTCCATGATTCCCATTTCCTGATAAATCTTCAGCAGTAGTTCCACTACCCTCATCTAATTTCCAATATCCTACAAGATTACTATTACCTGTATGGTCATAACTAGTTCCGCCATTATATACTTCATTTGCAAAAGTACCATCTTCATCTTTTTCTTCCTTATAAATAGCTACTTCGCTAAGACTACAAGCCCAACCTTGAGAGTATGGACTATCAGGGAGTCCATTAAAATCAGTACGAGATCCGAAGTAAACATTACTTGTATCATTAACAGTATCAGTCCAACTTGGTTGCCAATTTGCAGTTCCCATACCATTCTCATTTCCAGTACCACTATCGGCTCCATCTTTATAGATTTCTTTTCCATTTATCCATATCCGAACATGCCTATCACCACCAATGGATGAATGGTCATCACCACCATATGTATATAACATATGATACCAATTACCTGCTTCCATTCCGTGACCAGTTTCAACACCATCATTATGTGTGTTACCATCCTTTCCTGCTGCTCCTACACCCACATGTACTTTAGTAGCAGATTTAATACCAAAATGAAATCTACCATTAGTTTCCGACCTTCTACCTAAAGCTTGTTGAAATCCACCAATTTCATTTGGTTTAATCCAATAAGAAACAGTAAATCCGTGATTAAGTCCAGTTCCTGTACCATCATAATTATCAGGATTAAATGTAGTTGCTACATAATCGTCTGGACCGCCATCACCAGCAAATGTTAATACATACTTAACTGCTGCAGCTGTGCCAACACCTCCTCCTTGTTGATTTATTCTATCAACTTGTCTTGATTGTGCTAATTTGTATAATCGCACTTTTTCTGACATTGGTAAATTAATAATCTTCTCATGGTTAGAAAATGCTTGCCATGTAAATGATTGTTTATAAATAATTCTTGTATCAATTGGTTTAGATGGTATTTGTGCTTCTTGTTCTCTTAAAAGTTGTTGTTGTAACCGTAGTTCATATTCTTGCGCTTCACGTTGAGCTATTTCATCTTGTTGTTCTTGTAATCGCTGCTGTTCTAATTCTCGCTCATGATGCCAGTCTTCCCATTTACGAGCTTCAAGAGCTTTTTCTTCGGCAAGTAATCTTTCAGCTTCTAGTCGATCGGCCTTTTCTTTAGCTTTTTGTTTAAATGATTTCATAACTTATAGAAATGTTTGTATTTTATTGATGATTGGAGGTGGTATTTTTTGATCATGTTTACCTATTTCCATTCTCTGATCTGGTAATACGTCTTCTGTGGGAGCTTCTCCAAGTACAAGTTCTTTATATTCTTCTGGTCCTAAATCACCATAAGTATCTTTAACAGTTAGTCCTGACATATCCCAAGGTCCCCAATGTCCTATATCAGTCATCTTTTTTGCAGCTTCTTCTGGAGTATAATAATGACATTCGTTAGGATCTATTCTACCTAATAAATAATAAATATCTTTTGGTAATTCTTGTTTCCTATCATTTGAGTGATCTAAAACTTTATCTTTATGTTCTACCCAACAATGCCCAAATCTATTTCCTTCTAATGCACCTTGTCCTGAAACCATACCATGTACTAATTTAACATTCTTTTCACCAAAGAAATTAAAAATAAGCCTGCCGCCTGCTTGATAGCAATCACCTTTTCCTTCTGTTAATAATTGTTTTAGTTTTATCATACCTTATCAATTACCTTTAATTTATTAGCTGGTATTGGTTTATTAGTATAAAAAGCTGAATCTTCTACTTCTAAATCTGATCCTGGATGTAATCCCATATCCTTTTTAAGATCAATACCTTTCAAATCAACTTGTAAAATATAAAATGGTTCATACTTATCATAATGTGCCACATGTACTGCATATGAATGTGCTTCTGTTTTATCTCTAAAGAAATATATTTCATCACTAGAATAGTATTTAGATAATTTAGGATTCAATCCGTGTTTATTAATAGAACCCATTATCCTACCTGGTGCTGCATGATATCCTATATCAAATCTTGCTTCTGTTAATAATTGTTTTAGTTTAATCATGATCTTAATATCCAGTCCAATTATTCTTTTTCATCATATCATTAAACTTTTTATGATACTTTTTGTCTATCCTATCTTCTACATAAGATATTAGTTTATTGTAGTTAGGCCATTTGAATATAGTCACTTCGGTTTTATTATTTGGTACAATTTTTTTAATTTCTGCATCGATCTGATCTAACTCTAATGCTGGTACAATACCCTCGTTTAATATTTGTTTTAATTTAATCATAAATCCAGCTCCTCTATTTCTGGGTCTTCTTCAACGTATCGGTCTGAGTCTAAATCCTTTGCATATTTTCTATCTACAAATTGTTCTTGTCCTACTGGATCATATATATTACCTTTTTTATCTACTAACCAATAATGTGGAATATATTTCCAAGCTTCTGAATACTTACTATTTTCAATCCAGGACTCTCTTTCTTTAGCATTATTCCAATTACCACCATCATCTAGAAATTCTATTTTCATTTCTTGAGTAAAATCTTTTTTACCTGATACTACTTTATCTGCTCTAAAATATCCTTGTTCTTTGTTTGGAAATGGACTTTTTAATTCTATACCATATTTGTTTTTTGCAAAAGACATAATATCTAATGCAGCTGGACCACAACCGTCTCGTCTACAATAATATTTGTACATTTCTTGTCCAAACTTTGGATTCCCAATATGATCTAGATTATAGCTCGAGCCTCCTTTTTTTGTATGTTCTTTCCAAGCATCTATTACCTCTTCAGGTTTTGGAGTTATTGATTCTAATATTTGTTTTAGTTTAATCATATATACTTCTTCCAATTCTTTTCTGCTCTTTCAGCTTCTATTTCATACGGATTATTTTCATATCCATGTTCACCGTGTTTTTTACGTTTCTTTGGATCTTGTAATGAATGTGTATATTCATGTAGTAGAGATCGAATAATATGTTCTTCATTATTCATATTAGGATAATAAATAAATATCTTATTTTCTTCATCATCGTATTGTGCTATTGAAGACTCACTTTCTTCTCCTGTTGAACCTGGGATTCCACTTAGTCTAGCATATATGTCTTTATGTAATTCTACTATTGGTGCTGCAATTTGATACTTACTCTTACCTAAATCATTTACTATTTGAGGATATACTCTATCTACTATATCTTGTATTATATTTTTAGACATGCCTTCTAATAATATAGCTCTTATTTTAGGACTTTTAATATCTTGTAAAATTGTTTTTACTACTGTAAAGTCTGGTATATGTCCTTTTCCAAATATATGATCAGCTTCTGGAAATTGTAATTGAGTATAATCTCCTCCTTCAAACCATGGCTCAGGTTTTCCAGCTAATTTACCTAAATGTCTTTTCTTCCCACCACGGATAAATCCTGTATCAGGTTCTCCTGCATCTGCTCCATATGTCGATGATGAACTTCCTTCTTTAATTAATTTCGTAATAGATTTAACAGCTGGATATCGATTTAACATATTATTTACAGCAGCAATATTTTTATTACTATCGTCCATAAAATAAACTGTATCATATCCTTTCTTAATTTGTTGTTCTATCCAATCAGCTTTTAATTGTGGATTTGCACTACCTAATGGAACTACATATGCATCTATACCTACTGTCTTTAAGAAACTAGAAACAGGTGCACCAAGTCTTCTCGCAGTTAATATAGTTACCTTTCTGGTTCCTCTTGCTGCTTTTTGTGCTTTATCTAACTGTTTCCTTAATAAATCAGCATTTTGTTTTATTAATCTCGGATTTCTAATTTTCCTATCAAAATCTTTAAAATCAAAATCTTCACCTGGTCTAGGTTTGTAAACTGCAAATTGGGCAGGGTCTAATTTTTTTACTACTCTTCCTGCTCGTGTAACATACACCCATGCATCTGACTTTGCTATTGTATCATCAAAATCAAATACACTTAATACTTTTCTTTCTTGTATTAAAGGCGTTAGTCTTAGCATCCTACTTCATCCTCTGGTAATTCTTGTATATCATTAGATTCTAGTAAAGTATATGAAAACGAATTACCATGTATTTCTCTTGCTGATTGACAAATATCTAAAAATTCATGCCAATCATCATTATCTGCAATTACTTGACATCCTGCTGAATATTTACCAACTCTTATAGATTTTCCACCTGCTTTTGCTGTGGCTCTATGTATATTGATTCCGAATAAACCTGTGTCACAAGTTGATTCATCTAAATCATAATTGTTGTCACGGTCATTATCTCTATAAACTGTAACATTTTCTTTTTGTCCTAATGCTAAATACTTACCTCCATGTAATCTAAGTTTATGAGATCTTCTGTATTGTCCAGGTTTTAGGATAGCACATCCCTTTTCTTTTATCCACGGATTCTCCATCCATGCAGTTCCTGGATCAGTTGTACAATCATAACATCCGTAATGCCATTCGCCATCTACTTTATATGAAATTGTAATTTTATCATCAAATGCATTTGTAACTCTACCTTTTGTTGCATTGTTTCTAACACCTACAATGTTTACATCGTAGCCTTTATTGTTAGAGTCTTCGAACCATTTGTAGCCTTTGGCTTTTACAGCTGATTCAATTTGTTCTCTTATGTAAGACATATTTTTCTCCTTAATTGTTTATTATTCTATATATAAATATCTAGTAATGATTAATTGGTGGCGTAATTGGTAACACAATTTGCACTACTCCATTGTATATATTATATGCTGGGTCATTACAACAAGCTCCATTATTCCACCCTCCTGTAAGACAATCTCCTATTACATTCATACTAATTGATAAATTATCTGGAGTACATGTTGGGCCTACAGTTACTCTAAATCTCATAGTAAATGGTCCAGTTGATGCCGTTCCCCAATCTGGATTGAATCCTGTATTTACAAATCTCCATCCAGGTCCAAAATTTAACCCACTTGGATATGTATTTTGTAAATCCCATAACCAATATCCTGTTGAACCACCTGGATTACCTGGAGCTATGATAGGTTGTAGGTTAGTCCACCCTGCTCCTAAGTTAATTTGAAAAGCAATTATCCAATTTATATTTAATTGAGTAAATGTACCTAATGTATAATTAACTGTGACAACTTGTCCTGGTGTATAAGGTCCTACCGGGTTTATCCAAAATGATTGATTAGATACGCATTGTGAATTAGCATTTAAACTAAATAATAAACATAATATGAATAATAACTTTTTCATCTTATTAAACTAACTTGTCCTGTATAATGTTGATTATGTGTTCGTACTGAATAAGTATATATTCCTATCTGGCAGTTCTTACCATCCCATGGTTCATTACTTGTAGTTTCATATACTTTCTCTCCCCACCTATTATATATGATTAGTAATTTTATTTCATTTCCATCTGCGCCATGTACATAAAATGTTTCATTATGATTATCACCATTTGGAGTAAATGAATTAGGTATAAAGATCTGCAGATATGGACAATCTTTTATTATAACTTCATGATAAGAAGTATCTCCTTCACAACCAAACCTAGTAGTATAAACTGATATAATATATGTGCCTATAGAATCTGGCCATTGTACTGTAATAGAATTTCCTTGATTATATATGATATCACCGTCTGAAATGTCCCAATAATATACTTTATCAGCATCATAACTTACTTGATAATTTTGTGGTATGATATCACCACAATTGGTATAAGTTTCCTGCGCTAATAAATGAAAGGGTAGTAATATGAATACCCACCATCTCATTAATAATGTTGTATTGGTCCTGTAACTGGTCCGTTATTTACTGTAACATTAATAGTTGTATTACAGCCAGCCATTGAATAAGTTAATACGTAATTTCCTACACCAGCTGAAGATGGTTGAAATGTATTTGCTACTACACCTGTTCCAGACCAAGTACCTCCTGCAGGATTACCTACTAATGGAGTTGTTGGGTCACCAGCACAAAATGGTCCAATTGGATTACCAGATAAATCTAATACATATACATCTATTAGTACTGGAGCTCCAGGACAACCTGCTGCATTAGATTCAATAACTTCTACTGCATTTGGATAAAGACCACTAACTCCACCCCAATCTACTGTAATAGAATTTGAACCTTGTCCAGTTTGTAATGCTCCACCACCACCTGTAATTGTCCATTGATAAGTTGATGTAGGAGTATTAGTTACAAAATATTGTTCCCCTAATGCATTTACACATACTGTATCTGGGTTAATTGTTGTTTGACCAAATGTAAATATAGTCGTTGCCATCATTATCATTGTGATAAAGAAGGTCAATAATACTTGTTTGTTTTCTTTGTAATTCATAACTTTTCTCCTTTTATATAAATATCTAATTTTGTACTCTAACCCTAAGCTTTTTAATTTTATCAAGGAATTCTTCTACAGTATAATCCTTTCCCATATCATCTAATATAACAATATGTTCTAATACATCTGGAGCTTCTTTAATGATACGCTGTAGCCGTTCAAATCCTGTACCTGCCCAAAATACTTTAAATGATTGTTCTCCTAATAAATAATTTTCATTCATTAGATCGTGTTGTTCATACCCTGATGGTAATATAAAGTATTGCATTATACTACTGATCTACCTTCTAACTTTTCCCAATCTTTTTCTGGTCTTACGTTGCAATTGGTATTCCATACACCTTTCAATGTATGTAGATATAAACCTAAACTTTCTCCAAAGTCAATCATAGCTAGAATATCTTTAGGAAAACAACTTCCACCAAATCCATTTTTTCCGTCTGGACCTGGTACACTTAAATGACTATGGCCAATCCTACCATCTCTTACAAATCCATCTACTGCTACATTCCAATCTACTCCACACCTATCTGCTACTGTTCTCATTTCATTCATAAATGATACTTTAGTTGCAAAGAAACAGTTATTCATATATTTAATCATTTCTGCAGTTTCAAAATTAGTTTCAATACACGGAACTGAGTCTCCAAATCTCCATTTATATAAATTAGCTACTACTTCTGTATTATGTTTGCTACCACCTATTATAAATCTAGATTGGTTTATAAAATCAAATTTAGCTGATCTCTCTGTTAAAAATTCTGGGTTAAATACTAGACGTAATTTAGGAAATTCATCTTGCAAATGTTGTGTTGTTCCAGGTGTAACTGTTGAACGTATTAATATTACATTATCTTTACCATTATGTATAGAATTTATGTCTGTTAATGCAGATTTTAATATACCTAAATGCATGCTACCATCTGGATTAGAAGGTGTTGGCACTGATATGAATATAACATCCGACTTATTAACTGTTTCTTCTAATGTATGAATACTTTTATTTGGATTCTTATCATATGACCTTAGTTCTGCATCACATCCAGTTTGTGCAGAAAATCCATATTCTACAGCTGATCCAACGAATCCTCTTCCTATTATTCCTATTTTATACATTTATTTTCTCCATATAACCAGTAATCCATTTCTGTAAATTACCATTTGGTTTCCAATCTAAATCTAAATCTATTTTTGATATACAAGCTAAAGTTTCAAATGGTTCTATAACTTTATTACCATAAGTCTTTACTCCACCCATCATATCAACCAATTCATTTACTGAGATGTTATTACCATTACCTACATTATATATTTCTCCATTAAATTCCTTTAACGATTCTGCACACGTAATATTAGCTTTAACTACATCATCTACAAATGTATAATCTCTTTTTTGTTTTCCATCATTATTTATTGTACATGCTTTACCTTCTTTAATTTGAGTTGCAAAAATTGGTATGGCCAATCTATATGCTCCATCTAATGACATCCTATCTCCGTATACATTAAAGTATCTTAAGCATACAGTATCTATATCATATAGAGTACTAAATAATTTACAATATTGTTCACCAATTAATTTATGTAATGCATATGGTGATATTGGATTCAACTCATGAGATTCAGATGTAGGAACTTTTGCATCTCCATATACTGAACTAGATGAACTAAATACAACTCTATTAACTCCTGCATCTACAGCAGCTGCTAATAAATTATGAGTTCCATTTACATTAACATCATGATATGGAACTGGTTCTTCTATAGATGGTTGTACTCTAGCTAAAGCAGCTAGATGAAATATTGTATCTACTCCTTTCATGAACTCTGCTAAGTCCTCTATATTTACAGTTGATAAATCTTGTTTCCAACAATAAGCTGCTGGATTAACATTTTCTACTTTACCTGTTGAAAAATCATCTATGATAGTTACTTGAACTCCCATATCAATTAACGCATCAACTACGTGAGAGCCTATAAAACCTGCTCCTCCTGTTACTATTACTTTTTGCATATTATTAAATCTTTTTCGTATGTTTTTAAATGGTTTATTGTTAGTCTTAAATTACCAACTTCAAATTCTTGGCCCATGTCTTCTTCAAGAAGTATATTTTCATGAACTTTAATTATATCTGGTAATTGTTGAATATACATAAAATCAGTATTAGAAAATGTACTGCCATCTATATCAACTAATACATCATCATAATCTTTTTTGTCTAATTCTGTCAGTGAATGACATCGTTTATTTAAATTAAAACTAGTTTTGAGTTGTTCTAAATCAATATATTCTTTTATATTTGCATCAGAATATATTCTATCACACCATGGTTCTAAAGTTTCTAGTAATCCTAAATTACAATTCTTAACTCTAAATGCTATATTATATTTAGATGGAACAATTGGTTTCATATATTCATCATGTTTACAAAAATGTCCCCATTTCCTAATAAACTCTCTAGTAGATTTTTGGTTTTGAGTTAACCATTCATCTGTCTCTCTGTTCTTCATAAATACATTACCATCTGGATTTCTTTTTGCTCCTTCAGCAAACCTACTACCTCTACATGTCATATGATAAACTGCACCCATCCAAGTTTGAACAAATTTAATTCCATATAAATGAAACCTATTAAATATATCTGTATCTTCTTTTGATTGTGGAGCAAATAATTTATCATGTCCTCCTATATTTTGGAAATCTCTTTTCCAAAATGCCCAAGGCGCAAATATTCCTTCTGTAGTTCTTCCGTTATATGTTGCTTCATAAGCTGAATTAGTTATGAATTCTAGTAAGCCTTTTTCATCAAATTCTTCTGGCTCTATTCCAAAATCTTCTAATATCTTTTCTGGGCCTGGAGGATGTAGTGGTGGTTCAATTCTAGTTAATGAAACAATTGTTTTAGGTTTCATATATTTTTCTACTGCATCAATTGCTCCTGGACATAAGTACATATCTGCATGATATATCATACAAATATCATTTGTAGCTACTTCATTAACTAATCTATCGTATAATATTGTATGACCTAATCTTTCTGTTTTTTGGTTCCTAATTGCTTTGAAATTAGAATCGTATTTGATCATTTCTTGACACCAATTCCATGTGCCATCTGTTGATGCATCATCTGCGATGCAAATTTCTACCTCATGATGTCCTTGATTCTTTCTAATCGAATCATAAGACCATTTAAGATATTTTAAATTGTTTCTTGAAGGTTGTATTAAACTGATTTTCATGATAATATTTTAAATAATTTTCTTTTGCTCTATTACTACAATATAAATAAAATTTGTCGTCTTTCCTAAGCTTTTTGGCTATTTGTTTTGCTGCCGGAATATCTCCAACTTCTACTGTACAGTCTGGGTGACAAATCATTTGTGTATCTAACCCTTTATACCCGATACATGGTATTCCTAAATAACCACAATTGAGTGCAAACGTTCCTGCTGCATGAGTCCTCATTAAGTGGACTCCATACTTATGATTATTTAAAACTTTAATCCAATCTACCCATTCCATATAAGGTAAATGAGTTAAATTATCCATTTGTTCCTCACCTTTAACTCTTCTACCCATACTTGGAATACTCATATGTACACCAAATTCTTGTGCTACTATGTAAGAATCAAAACCACCATACCAACTACAGAAATTTCCTCCTATCATAACATCTTGTCTATTAACGTTAGGTAGATTTTTTACTGAACCTCCTATCATTAAACTTGGCATAATAATACATTCCTTTCCTGTAAGACCTGAGAAGTATTTTCTATCTAGTTCGTTATGAACAAATAAGAAATCCATATCCATTAACAAATTATAGAATCCTACTTGTTGTTGTATAGTATAATCTTGAAAATACCAATGAGGTCCTTCTTGCATTGAAGCTACTTTGTCACACCATTTCTTTATAGAATCTAAATTAAAAACTGGATTTTTCTTTGGTACTATAATAATACCTAAATCATATCTGTCAATATATTTAGGTAACTCCTGATGAAGATTAAAATGATCTGCATTTAATGTATTCATCCAGGCCATCTCTGTTCTCATATTCGGAAAGTCTCTACTTACCTTTCCTTGCCATTGGCCTTCTGTAAAAAATGCTATTTTCATAAGTCTCTTGATTCTATTAATTTAGTTGAATAATCTTTTTCACATATTGAATAGATTTCTGGTAATTGTGATGTGTCATTTAATAAAGCTTTTGATAAATCTTTTATGATATAAGTATTTAAGTTTATATGTTGTCTTAAACTTCCAATAGATGTTGGCCTTGTCCATAACAAACATGCATTAATATGATAACCAACATAGTATAGATCTTCTATTGAATTCAACTTTAGAATATGAATTAATTCAGACAGGTCTTCTGTTAAATAATCTGTACTTTCTATTTGAATTTCTTTGTTCTGTCTTGACCATTTTCTCCAATTCCTTTTTGGAGCAGCTGGTTGTGAATTCGTAAGATAATCAGTATTAGGTAATTTGGGGAGTATATACTCCTCTCCATGAGGTTGAAAGTTTTTCAAATTGTTATTATGATCATAAAAATTGCTAAGGTCACTAGTTTGTGTACAGTCAGATGGATGGTGTATTATACAATAACCTTTTGATCTCAATTTATGTATCAGTTTATTTATTTTTGAACAATTAGCATTTAGATCATTTTCACTTTCATGCCAATGTTTATCCCAACAATCAAAAATTATAACTGCAGAATTATGTTTTTTAGTCGACATACTTAATCTATCATCTTTTTTAATTGTTTTAATTCATCCCAGTTAGATACATATTTTTCGTACTTTGAATTATTAACTTTCATTGTTGATGTATACATTTCATAAGGTTCTACTTCTAGGAAGTTACAAATTTTATTACTAAATGAAGTATCTAATTTCTTAATATCAGTATCATTCGAAGTAAGTTCTTCATATGTCAGTGTTAATACATTAGTATGATCTCTTAATATATCTAATTGATCATTTACTTGCTGATGTATATACTGCATTGATTTCATAACAAAATTAACATCAACATATATTTTATCTTTTTCGATATCTTTATGATATCTTCTATTAGCTTTTGGTACTTGTTTATCATGTTTCTCTTGATTCGTTAAATAATATAAATCTTTATTTTCAGAGAAGATATGAGCAGTTGGTGTTTTTGTTAATTCTTTATTATCATTGATAAAATTACTTATAGCAGTATGAAATACATTTGTTCGAATTAAATGTATTATCTTATATTGATCTGCATAATCTTTTATTTTTCCTGGTTGTAAATGAGGATATTTGACGTTAATACCTTCTTTATCATTTAAGGTAGGAAGTACATTTACAGATTCTTCTGCATAACATTTTAGTTGTGGGTGAGAATTTAACATTGTCGTTAACATTGTTGCTCCTGATCTCATATATGCGTACATTATAAATTTCATATAGCTTTCCAATCTCCATTAAATATTTTATAGTTAACATTATTTCTATTTAATTCTTTAATTACATCCCAATATAAAATTGTATATGGCGGATGGGTTTCATGCTTTCTTGATAAATCATCAATAAATAAACATTCAGGTTCTGTTACGTATGATAATTTATCCATTGATCTATTTACTACTATGATAGACTTATATTCAAAATTATTTTTATCTAACCAGTCTTTTGTAATACTATATGCATCTTCAAAAGGCCTTGCAGTTAAAAAATGAATTTCGTATTCGGTTGATAATTCTTTTAGTGCTTCTTTTGCTCCATCTAAAACACGATCTTTCATTATCTCTTCTCTAGAGAATATTTTATTCCAATCAGGAACTCCATTATCTGTAAACCTTTGGACTCTTTCCCAATGATTATTTATTGTACTGTCTATATCACAAAATAATTTTTTCATTTTTATAATAGTTTTTTAATTCTTGAATAAATTCGTTATAAACATTAGTAGATGTAGAATAAGTAAATATCTGATAGTATAAAGAATCAGAATTTATACCATACAACTGAAATTTAGTTGCAATGTCGTTTGGGATAGAACTTTTATTTACTGTAATTACAGGACATGTTTTTTCTCCCACTATCTTATCAGTTCCTAATACATTAACTAGTTTAGAAGAGTTCTGTACTATTTTACTTCGCAATGATTCTAAATCAAAATCTTGTAGAGTTTTTTTAAGATGCTTAAATAAGTGTATTGGAGCAGTAGTAGGAAGCTGATGCTTATATGAATAACTTAAATAATTAGAAAGACTCAAATATGAGAATTTAGAATCATTAGCTAATAAATCGGTATGGTCTTTATGTACTCCCACAATTGATAATCCTGGATAGGAACCTAATAGTTTGTTACTACATGTAATAAATATCTTAGTATTGTCTGGTAAATCATAGAAAGGAAAAGAACTAATGGCATCAACAATACAACCTTCTTTAGTAAAGATGTTACTGTTAGAGGTCTCTAACTGACAAAACATTTCAATAGTTTCTGACCTTGATGATAAGTACACATCAACAAGCTCTTTCCATCTGGATTTGAACTTACCTTCATTTCCTATCAGTTCTATAATTTTACTACAAGAACGTATAACTGCTTCTATACCAACTGTACCACTTCCTGGTATAAAGAGTATATGGTAATCATCTAAATCAAAAGTTGATTTTAACAAAGCATCTACCTCTCTATAAAGGTTGAAGAATTCTGCATCTCTATGAGAGTAATTTAGAGATAACTTAGACGTTATATGGGTATTAGGACCGAACATTGATATAGTCTTTTAATGTTTTATACACGAGATCAAAGTGATTTTCTTTATCTAGCCAATTATTATAATATTTAGGTAATAATGGGCTTAATTCTTTTTTGTTTTCTAGTAAGAAATTTACTAATGTCGGATCTGAAGGGTTATAAAAGGGAGGCACGTATCCACACCATCCCACTTGCGGGTAACCAGAAGCATACGTTGGTTGTACTTCTAGGAAACATATAGTTTCTTTATCAAAATCATATATTACATCTACTCCTTGATGGTTCAAATCCAGTACTTGAACAGCTCTTACAAGTTCATCCGAACATTCGGTCATTATTTTTTCACAAAACCTATTATAGTAAATAAAATTATCAATGTGTTTAGAATTAAATTTACCTGCGGTGATAGCTAACCAATCATCTTGGTCTACTACTCTACCATAACCTGATATTACTTTATCTCCAGCTACATGTATACGGAAAGATGAGTTTACTTTTCTATTAGTATCTACACAATTAATTAATTTAACACACATTTTTTTAGTGCCTATTCTACTATTAGTTGAAGTATAGGAAATAAAATCCTTATCCAATTGTTCTAAAGATGAAGCTAAATTAGATTCATTTTTTATTAAATAAGTATGTTTACCAGCTACACTATTATTTAATCTTAATAAAAACGGATATTCTATTTTATGAATATCCTGTTGGGCGTAAAAGTCTTTACTATCATCAAATGTAAAAAAATCAGGACAGTGTATGTTATTTTCTTTCCATCTTTGAAATGTTTCTTCTTTGTTTTGAACAAACCTAAATCCTTCAACTGAGTTAGTTATGTAAGGTAATTTTCCTATTACATTATTCTGACTAACCATTCCGTCATATTCTTGTTTAGTTAATAATTCAGGATCAGGATACCATCTAATAAATTCAATACTATCTTTGTATTTTTCATAAGCATCAAGCACGCTATGTCCATCTTCTCCATTAACATCTATTACAGGACCAAAATATTTTTCCATTGACTCACGCTCATAAACTCTCCAATTTTTTGGAGCTCTTTGTGGTGATCTGTTTGCTGATATTACTTTATACATATTTTTTTACTTTATGACCAAATCCGCGTTCGTATATACGACGTTGAATTGACTCTTCTATTGTTTTATGTGCAGCACCAGATTTGAAATGAATTATTTTGACAGAATCATCAACTTTTTCTTTTTCATAACACGACACTACATGTTCTGGCACTATACCTATTTTTATTTTATCCTTAAATTCTAAGTATATCTTACTTAATGCAGGACTTTCTTTCCATGGTGTAGATATTGTTGGAATTGTATCTATCCATTTATCCATAAACTCTAAACAAGGTTTATTAATCGATACATAACTTCCTAACATAGGTGTATGATGATCAGGTCTATTACATATTTGAATATCCATATCTATATCAATTAATGATGAAATTTCTTGTAAAACTAAACAATCTGAATCAATCATTAATATTGGAGTAACATCGTATTCCTTAAGTATTGCTCTTAATCCAATTGTTTTTGCAACTACTGTTTTTGTCCAATCGGTTGATGTATTTCCATCTTTGAATGTTGTATTTACATCGCTACCTATAATATGTACCTTTTCAAATTGATTTAACCAATTAATATCTTTTTGTTCTAGGCCTGCATCTAATATAAATAAATAGTTACAGTCATCTATGTTATGTTCGAAATAAGATTTAATAAAAATCTTACCGAATGTCATATATGCCGAATTTAATACTGTGTATACTGAATGTTTCATAATAATTCGTCTAGTGTTTTAAATTCTAATCCTTGTGGTTTCAAATGATTTAATGATAATTGTAATTGATTATAATTTCTTTCGCTCCATACATTATCATTATGGTCTCCTGCAATATGAGACTGATACATTATCCTTCCGTCATGTAATGAAATATTTGTTTCATGAATGCCATCATGACCAGTAAATGTTTTACAATCCCATTTAAACCCATGATTATGTTGTTCATGAATAGCTGCATATTTAAAATTTGGTCCTAACCATTTAATTGCTGTTTCTGTTGCTAGCCAGCCTGGATTTCTCCATCCTAATGGTTTATGTCCTACTTCAGACCATTCATCCATCATTTGCCAGATTCTTGATTTTATTTTATCTTCATTATGCATATCAGGAGATTCGGCAAATTCACATTCTCCAAAACCACCTGCATCACATTTATGATAATGACCATGAGCAGCTAATTCAAAATATCCTTTTGATTTTAACCAATCAATCCATTCCTTATGTTCTGATATCGGAAATTTATTATGATAATTAGATGGTATAAATAATACAAATTTAGCACCAAATTCTTTATTTAATGCGTCTAAGTATTTCATACAATCATCACCTTCTAGTCCCCATCCTTTCTCTGGATGTATATCATCTATACATATAACTACTTCCATACGTCTTCCCATGTATAAGATTTATAATTTGGATTGAATAAATTATAACAATTTTGTTCACTCATATGATTTGCCTTTACATACCAATCATTACTTCTTCTTTTTTCATTCATAGTCCCGTCAACTCTTTCATCTTTAATATACATTCTTTTCTTCGGATGATTTCTATTATGAACTAACAATATATTCTTTATTACATATTGTGGTATGTTTCCTAATACTCTATTTGTCATTTGCATAAATGCAGAATCTTCATGAACAAAGAAAACAGAAGTTGGAATATTAACGCCAGCTCGAACGACCTCCGAAGAGATAACCAGTCCACACCCGTTAAACTTATGTTGTGGTAGTATCTGTACATCTAATTCTTCTGTCTTTGCATTTATAGCATTCATTTCAATTTTAGGCATTGTATATCTTAAGCTCCACCAATGTTCTGGCTTAAATTGTTCTGGTTTATCATAAAATGGTTTATCTGTAAAATCTGGATGTTCTAATGGTAGCCAAGTATTGTCCCACATCTTACATGTACCAAAGAATGCTAAATATTTTGGATTATTATTTTGTAATGACATTTGATGTAAGTTATCTAATATAACAAACATTTGCCTTGGTAATAAGGCATCGGATTCACCCCATATAAGAACATCTACTTGATCACAGTAGTCATTGTTAAATCCTTTCCTATAGTCTGCAATTGTATGAAGATCATCCGTATAACGAACGTTTCCAAAATTACATATTGATTCAATTTTTTCAATACATTTATTCATTTGTTCTTCTGATATACATTTTTCTAAATCTTGATTCATTACAACTGTAAAATCAACTATAACTTGTCCATCATATTCAGCCATAGCATCCTTTAAGGAATCTACATATTCCTCAATAATATCACATTCAAACCATTGAACCAAACATCCTATTGCAAATTTAGTCTTCAAGATTAAATCTTTTCTTTAATATGTTCCATGTATCTCGCATTAAATTATTTCTATGCGTCTTTTCAAATCCATTAAAATGCCATAACCATGCACAATCAATAAACATAGCCTCTTGTAATACACCTCTTTGATGTAATTGTGTAAAATTCCATTTTTTATTTAAATGAGTAATCGGATATCCTTCTCTCCTAACTAGATAATTAATTGGAGTTTGGTCCGAACCTTTCTTTAGAGTTACATGTTGTCTATCTCTTAACTCAGCTTCATTAGCATAATAAAAATCTGTAATAGTTTTACATAATGCTTTATGTTTAGGTGACATAACTATAAATCCATTATTCATATATGTTGTCCAATCAAATTTAGTATCTGGAAACATATCTTGGTATCCTATAATACTGTTATGTACCCATTCAACCATTATATCGTCTTGTACTCCTGAATATTCTCCATTTGTTTCATCAAAGAAATTTGGAGCTTCTGGATGTATCATTGTATCTACATCTACTAATGCAACTTGATTATAGTCAATGTCATTTGCTTCTAATATTTCAAACACATGCCATCTTTGCCAAGTTGGTTTCATTATCTTTTTATCTCTTAACTCATCTGATAATATAAATAACTCTACATTATGTTTTTTACACCAGACCTGCCATGATTTAAAACACCATTCTTTATAATCTAATATATCTGGTGCTTGTTCAAAACATGTCATGAATACTATATTTTTCATCTACCAATTCTAATTATATTAACACCATCTTGATCACTAATCATTCCCCATGGGTCTAATACTATAGAACCTTTTGGAAATTTATAATCTAAAAACTTATCATGATTTGTTCCTATAAAATAACATTGTTTTATCAATTCAATATCTTCTTTATCTACCCAAGGATCATACATATCAACTTGTTCACCTCTTTCTTCTAATAGATTTTTAAGTAGTATAGATGGGCTACCAACTGTAAGATTTGTTTCTTTCTTAAAACATTTTCCTAGTATAGTTACTGGCATGTCACCTCTATGTTCAACAATTAAATCTGCTAACCAATCAGTCTGCTCTTCTCTACAGATCATTAAACTTTCATACCAATCATATCTCATATTTAATTTTTTGGCCATATATGATAAAGCAATGTTATCTCTAGGATGACATCCTCCACCATCTCCCATACCTCCTAAAAGATATTTTGGACTCATTAATCTTTCTGTTCCTAAAAATAATCCTTTCATAACATTATCACAATTTACATTATCTAATTTATGAGCCGCTTCCATTACCACATTTGCTAAACATATCTTCATTGTAATATATGTGTTATATGTTACTTTAATCATTTCAGCTTCTTCTATGGTACATTTATATACAGGCTTATCATGTATTGTAGTATATAATTCCTTTGCTTTATTATATGCATCTTCATTATCCATTCCAAATAATACAAATTCAGGATTTTCAAAATCATTTCTTGTAGTACCCATTGCAATAAAGAATGGATTATAACATAACTTAACATTATCATTAAGTAATGGTTTGATTTCATTTCTTATCGTTCCTGGTAATACTGTTGATATAATTACAACTATTTTATCTTCACCTTGTTTTGCAATTTCATCTGATAATACTTTCATACCGTTTTTAAGATATGTATAATCAAAATCTACTCTTTCTTTTGGTAATCTTGTTGTTCCTTCATATCTCTCATCATGAGGTGTTTGAATTGGAACAAATATAATTTCTGAATTTGAAACTACTTCCGATACATTAGACCATTTTATATTATGATCTTTTAAGAGATCAGGAGTTCCTGATTCTCTATATGGAATTTCTTTTGTATCTAAAATATCCTTTACTTGTGGATTAATATCATACCCGTATACATTATGACCTTTATTGTCAATTACTAATGCGCATGGTAATCCTAATTTTCCTAGTCCTATAAAACCTACATTCATTTAATTTCTCCTTATCTTACAAACAGGTATTGCTTGCATTTTATGTTTATTAATTTTATTCATCTTATTGTAAATATAATAAATCTTTTTCTGTTTTCCAAATAAATCTTCAGCTTTTCCTTGAAAATTCATTGCCCATTCAAGTTCATCATATGTTGCACCTAACTGGTCCTCATCTGTTCTATCATCTCCCCATAATCCATCAGTTGGTGCGGCCTTAATAATTTCATCACATACTCCAACTTCTTTTGCTAACATTCTAACTTCTGATTTCATTAAATCTGCTATTGGTGAAATATCAACTCCACCATCACCATATTTTGTAAAGAATCCTACACCAAAATCTTCTACCTTATTTCCAGTTCCAACTACTAATCCATTATTAGTTTGTGCAATTTGATATAAAGTAGTCATTCTTAATCTAGCTCTCGAATTTGCTAATGCTAATTCACATGGATTATCTGCAAATAACATTGCAAATGTATCATACACATGAGATAAATTAAATTCTGAATATTGTATATTTGGATATTTACATGCTAACCAATTCATATGTTTATGTGCTCTTGCAAGTTGTATTTTTTCTTGATATATAGGCATTGAAACTATAATTGTATTTAATCCAGTTTCTGCACATAAAGTTGATGTCAATGCAGAATCAATACCTCCTGAGATTCCTATTACCAATGTATCTAACCCACTTGTATCAGAATAATCTTTTAACCATTTTATAATTTTTGTTTTTTTGTTCATTTTGATAACCTTTTAACTTTTGTTTTATATCGTGCTACTCTTCGGCCGTACCATACTACTTGTTGGCCAAAATCATATGGTCCTTTATATGCTGGTCCATCGAATTCTAATTTATGGTCATTCTTACGAAGTACTTGTTTGTTTTCTATAACATCATGTATATTATAATTAAATGATTCTACCAATGGATATGTTTTCTTATGTGTTATTAATCTATTATCTTGATATTTTAATATATCATTCAATAAATTATCTTCTATATTTAAGTCTAATGTTAATATAAATTGTTTCATATCAGTTAGAAACTCATCATGATTCCTTGCGACTTTAATAGCTGTTGCCTCATCTGGTAGCCAATTAATAGGAGATATATCTTCTATAATAGTTCCCCAATATCTATTGTTATATAATGTTTCATGTAAATCATTTTTAACCATTAAATATTCCTTACCGATAAACGTGGTTGGATTATGTATACAATAAGACATTAATTTTGTATAAAATTCTTTATATGTTATATCAAAAATATTTATTATAGATCTAGAAATAAATTGTGTACATCCTAAATAATGTCCAAATATTAATAACCATCTAAATTGATGACCTTTAATGTAATCCTCAGAAGTCATATCATTAGTTTGAATAACAAATTTTTCTGATTGGGTTGTTACTACTTCTGATCTTTTTGATATATCAACATGTGCGAATCTCGGTTGTGTTTCTACCCATTTTATTCCATGTTCTTTTATGTATTCTGGGTCACCAAATGGAGTATTTGGTAATGCTGATAATAAGTGGCAATCTAAATAATTATGGTATCCTAGTTCTGGAACTGTGGTCATACCTTCGATAAACGTCTTTAGGGTTTCTCCAGGTAATCCCCATATCAATTCAATATAACTAGATATTCCTTTTGATTCATATAATTGTATCGTTTCTTCAAGTTTATCTTCAACTATATTCCTTCGTTTAATAGCTTTAAGTGCTTTTTTACTAAATGACTGTAATGCAACTGTCATTCCTTTCTGAAGATCACCATCTTGTAATGTCTTTGCGAGATCTAATAACTTTTCAGCTTTTCCTTTTGCCCATGTCACTCTATATGCATTTGGATATCCTGTTTCAACTTTTTTCTTCAATGCATATTTTGCAACTTTAACATCTTCATCATAAAATATTCCAAAATTAGAATTTGCATCTGTTACATATTCAATTTCATTTTTCGAAAGCCAATCAATTTCATTAAAAAACTTTGTACCATAATTTGATTTTAGTTTTTGATAATATTTTCCCGACATTTCACAAAATGCACAAAAATATGGACATCCTCTAGTTCCTTCTATAGTTGCATGCAACTTATAATTTGATTGTCTTTTATTTTTTTCTACTAACCAATCAAATAATCCATCTAGATATGGACTCGGCATAGAATATAAATCCTGTATCCTTTCTCGAGGTAATGTTTTGACACGCTGCTTAGTTGTTTTATCTCGGAATGATATACCTTTAATAGATGAATAATCTATATTATCGTTCAAATTTTCTTTAAGTAATTCTGCAAATGTTATTTCACCTTCACCATGAATTAATACATCAACATATGGATATTCTTCGAAAAAATCTTGTTGCCTATCAGGAAGTGGTTGGTGTTGTCCACCAAATACTACTAAACAATTAGGATATTTTTCCTTTATAGCTTTAGCTATTATATTATTAAGATTCCAATTCCATAAAAAACAGGAAAATGCAAGTACATCTGGATCTTTAATTTTTGATATAATATTTTCTGGTTTATCGTTATGATAAAAATAGTCTGCTAATTCATACTCCGAACTTAATAGTTTATCTTGTTTTACATACGACCAAACTAATCCTGATGAGTATGGTAAGTATACCTGGCCAGCTAGTACATCTGATAATTCAAATAAGTATACTTGTTTTTTTGGTTTCATTTTTATAATCTATTTTTAGATAAGTATGTTTCAATATGATATGTTTCCATATCTAAATTAAAATATGTTGCTGCACAAGCCAATAATGATTCATGATGAAACATTACATCACATTTAGACATTAATAAACATTCTAGTAACGCTTCTTCTCCTACTTGTGCTCGTTCATTTGGAAATATATCTGTACAAGTCATTTCCTTTACTTGATGATATGGCATTCCTTCTGGTATATAATGGTTATCGGTTCTCCTACATGGATAATAAATAACATTAGGTAAATTATCTTTCATAAAATTAATTCCTTCGGTAGTATCTGACGCTACGTATATTACAAAGTTATCATTATCTAATTCTTTAAGATATTCTTTAAGATATGCACAATAATGTTCCAATTTTACATTATTTTTTCTTTGTGTTTCTTTTGCGCCACGGCCTCCTCTTACATGTAAAGCTATTGTATGCTTTCCTTTCATGTTTGTATCAACAAATTTATCAACCTTTTCTTGAACTTGTGGTTTTATTTTTACATATTTTTGTATTATCCTATTTGCCTCTTTACGCATACGATCATCATCTTCGCGTACTGTTGGCCAATGACCTTTTTTATTTTTTAGTCCACTAGTACCATGATTTCTATACCCAAAACTTATCGGGATTTCTTTCATTAACTGATTATCAAAACATGTTTGTATTATAGTTCCTTCTACTGTAGTTTCTGGTATGGTTTCGAAATAATATTCCCATGGGTTAGTTGAACCATTATATGGTTCTGCACTTTCATATCCATAATCATAATTATTAGTTCCTCTACGTAGCCTGTATTGTACTATTGGTTCAATATTATTTAGATCACACCATCTTAAATTATCCAACGTTTCTATAAAACTAGAAAAGAATCCCCATTGGTTTCCTTCAATCTTTAAATACTTATTCATCTTCATTCATCTCTATATATTTTTGTAATTTTTTAATATCTTCAATACGTTCATCCTTTTTGTCAACATATATCTTCCTAACGTTATCTCGTGTACCTCTTTTAAGTCGTTCTTTATGTGTTTCATCTAAATAATGCTTACCTACAGATGGATGTAAATGTTCTGTATAAATATCTATTTTTATGAGTCTGTCTATTCCTTTTGCAACTTCTGTTAACCAGTAATCATTCATATCTGATGAAAAGTATGGTGGTAAGAAGTATCCTATAGTTTCTATCCAATTTTTATGTACAAATGGGTGAGTTGCTAGATCATCATTTCTTACACCATCATCTCCATAAACTAATACTATCTTATCTTCAAATAATTCAAAGACGTTTCTTACTTTAGCATCCCAATTATTTGTACGGAATCTTATATCATCACCAGCTAAAAATAAAATCTCAGCTGAGGTTACTTGGTCGTAACAATCATTCCACATTACACTTAAATTTCCATCACCTCTCTTATCAATTACTGCGTGACAATTCTTACCTAATGATTTATACATTTCAATTGATTCTGTATCATCATTATCAATGTAAAATATTATCTCCAAATTTTCTTTATCTTCGGCTGTGTTGTATGCTGATTCCCATAACTCTTTCATAAAACTAGGACGTTTCCTGGTAGGGCATAATAAACTAATTTTCATCTTTATCTATCCAATTTTTTAATTTAACTTCTGGTTTCCAATTTAATTTTTTATATGTATCTCTGAAATCGATTAGACTTTCAAATCTATCACCTGGTCTTTCAGGAATTAATTCATATGACATATTAAATAATTCTGCTAGTTCAAACATATTATAACTTTCTTCACTACTTAATTGATACTCATCATTTTCATTTCTTTCGGCTGCAGCTATTATCCCATTAACAGTATCTTCTACATATGTAAAATTTCTTCTTTGAGTTCCTGGCTTAACAATAGTTAATAACTTTCCATTCTTTTTCTGTTTTTCAAATATACTAATAACCGTTTCCCATCCATCACTACATGTATCATGGTATGGTCCATAATTGTTATAAAAATAACATATTGCGTATTTTAATCCAAACCATTTGCCATAATTTTTAATTAGTTCAGTATTCTTAGCTTTTGAAAATGCATATGGAGATTCATTTGATCCGTTAGCAGAATATTTAGTACTTGAACCAGCATATACTAATTTTATATTATTATCTTTACAATATTCTATTACCTTTGCTGTAGAGTACATATTAGTCTCAATTATCTTTTTTGTATCTTTAAAACTTGGAGCAACTTTTGAATACTCACCTAGGTGATATACAACTTCTGGAACTTCTGGTAATTGATTTATAAACATACAATCTGTATTTATATATTCTACACCGTCTTGATGATTTTGTTCTTTACCAGATGAATAATCATCAAGACAAATAACCTTCTTACCCATGTCTACTAATCTTTTACATAGATTAGTACCTACAAATCCTGCTCCTCCTGTAACTAATGAATAACTCATATCTTTCTAATCTCAGTTATTATAGTATTAATATCTTTTTGTTGTTCAATTAATTCGATTGCCTTGTCATAACATTTATTGAATAAATCATTATTATAATCATAATCATTTTTTAATTTATTATCTCCCAATTCCCAACCTATAAGGAACATGAATCTTAACACATCTTGATTATTTACATATAACTGAGTTACTTCTCTATGGATATCCCATTGTCCTCTTATTCTTCGTTTAACACCTTGACTAAATGATTGTATCGGTAAAGAAAAATGTCCGTGTAATCCTGATGGTGCTAACCTATCAGATTCTAATTTTTTATAACCTTCTTCTATAACATATACTCCTGTATCAAACTGTGCTTTTGCTTTAACTTTCTCGATATTAAAACTACAATGTTTTGTTCCAAATACCATTCCAGGAACATTTTTCCATCGAAGATAATCATGTATAGGGACAATTAAACATCCAATATCTGAATCTTTAATATTATTCCAAACTTGTATTACTTTTTGTTTATCATCAAATACCATATCAGCATCTAGTTTAACAAACATATCATAATTATCTTTTTGTTCATTCCAATGTGAATATATTGCAACATGGGCATCTTCCATAGAAAGATTTTTAACTGTGAAAAAATCTGCTATTATACCTTCTTGATCTTTAGCTGATTGTTGAGATTCTTCAAAATCTCCTTCTCCTGAATACATTGTTAAGAATAAAACTTTTATCATACTATTTGTTCTCCAATTTGGTTAGTTTCTGCACACCAATATTTCATCTCTAAATTCGATAATTTTAATTTTCTTTTCATTTCAACTCTATCTTCATGAGTTTTTCCAACTTTTGCAACATGCCATTCGCCGTATAATTCATTAATATAATCCATTGAACCATCTGCAATCATTTTATCAAATACTTCCCACTCTGCTCCTTCTATATCCATTTTTAAAATAATATAATCATCTTTATTAAAGTTGTCTAATATCCAAGTACTAAAATCTATACAATCAACTTTAATAGGAGGCCTTGCATGTATATTTCCTGTTTTCTTTTCTTTAATCAATGTTGATGATAACCAATCTCCTACATAAAAATCAGTTTCTCCATCATGTGTCCATACAGCTTTTTCATGTAAATTTATATCTTCTTTCTTATTAAGGTCTTTTATAAATTCTGGGTTACATTCGAATGAATGTATTTCATATATATCATCATTCCAATATTTTCTAAATAAATCTACTGACATACCATTTGCAGCTCCAGCATCTATAAATACTTTTCTGTTTGGTTCTGTTTCTTGGCATTGTTTCATTATCTTGAACATTTCTTTATCAATTAAATTTTTCTCTTTAAATTTATTAATATCTTTAGGTTCATTAGGTTTAAATGCTCCAACATATATAGGCTTATCGGCTGAATTATATCTTCTATCAAATTGAGTACAACCTACATTATATTGATTATTTAATAATGAAAACCTCGGTTGTATATCAGGATAATAATGATGAACCATATTTACTATATTTTCATCACCTTTGTTATCTACAGCTGGATGTGCTTTATTTTCTTTCATAAAATCAATAATTAATTTCCATATATCAACACTACTTGGTTTTACAAATATTGACCCAGTATTCCATTGTGAATCATCAATATATTTACACATTCCTATATCGCCTGGAAATTTTGGAAACTCAAATTTTTGTAATGGCCAGTCATCAAAATCATGAAACCAAAATGGTTCTGTAATTAGACCTTTATCTAATAATTCCCATATTCCATATTGTTTATTAAAATACTTATTAAATTTACATTCATGTTCTAATCTAATTATAGTTACGCCTTTATAACTAAATCCTAGATTTGTACATATTACAATATCTTCAGGTTTCCAACCTAAACGTAAACTGTTATCTACTTGAGCTCGAAAATATTTAAATAATTCTGCTTGTTGCCATTGATGGCCGTATGTCACATCATTAACAAAATCTTGAAATATAACTACATTTTTCATATTGTTTCATAGAATGCATTTTGTTTTTCTTGCCTTCCAATATCTTTCGGATGATATAAACAAAACTTTTCTTCTGCTGGTAGGTTTGCAAATTTAGTATAACCTTTTAATTGTTCATGTACTGGTTTTATCCAATATATATTTTCATCATTTCTATAGACTCTCATTTGCCAATCAGGAAAATTAACCCAACCATCATCACTAACTCTCCAACCCCATTTAGCTATATGGTCATCTGTAATTCCTGCTACTGTATTTACTCTTGGCACCCAATATGCTTCTACATCTGAGTTTGATTCTAGAATAAATGGTAAAGCTTCTATTAAATATTCATTTGGTATTTCGTCCGCATCTATTTGGAATATCCAATTACCATCACAATTTTTATTCAAATTATTTTTATATGCTGCAAAGTTTTTATTTAACGCACATTCAATAAGTTTATATTCATCAAATGGTTTATTTTCAAACCTTTCGCATGCACCCCATACTTCTTTAGTTGCTGCTGTGTCCATTTGGACTACAACTTGATCTTCTTTTCTTTTGTGCTCAAATAAAAATGTTAATAATTTGTCTATTTCTTTATGTTCATTACATACTGTAATTGCGTAACTTATTTTCATATCTGGTTATCCTTTTTAAATTTTTCTACTTCGGAATTAACTTCAGCCATGGCTGCACCCATTAATGAATAGAATTCATCAATAGCTGTCTTGAATTCATTTCTTTCAAATGTTTTTGCATTGTCAATATCTACAATATGTGTATGATATTCTTCTTTATTATCTTCACAAGGATATTTTAGTCTTTCTTCTCCTGTTAACTCTTTTACGAATGCAAGTTTCCATACATAATCATCTTTTGTAATTCCGTCTGCATATAAACATGCTACATGAGTCCTCATAGTTGATAAATACCAAACTTGATTCAATAAGGGATCTACATATTTTGTATCTTTATACAATTGCGGAATAAATTTTTCATATTGACCTATTGCACGAGCACCAACTGTAAATCTATCTGTTGTAGTCATTCCTGATTCCATACATATACGAGATTCCATTCCGGTTTTCTCATCTGCTTCAATTAATACACATTTGTTTCCTGTGAATGGTGATATGTCATCATATTCTAATTTAAGATTTGTCCCATTGGTCTCTCTGATTTCTACTCCTTCAGGAGATTCTACTTTTGTTGTTTTTATTTTTTTCATACGTTAACCTTTTTTAATTTTGGTAATTTAATTTTTGGTGGTGAATCATTTTGTCCAGAATTATTTAATTTTGGTAGAGTTAATTCTACTCGTTCTGGCTGAGCATATTTACCTAATATCTCAGTAAACTTTTCTGTCATTTTCTCTAGACTAAAATTAGTACGAGAATAATAACCTTGTTTTCTTGATCGTTCTAAATATTTTTTATAATGCTTAAATACATCTTTAAGTATTTTAGAAGCATATTGATATTGTACTGTAAACCATTTTGATTCTTTCATTATAAATCTATCAGCTGCGGATGGATGTACTTGAGTTAATTGTCCTGGTAACAATGTTGTATATTCGTTATGTAAGAAATCTAAATGGCCTGACCAATTTGAAACTATTATTGGTTTACCTGTTAATGAAAATTCTAATAACGGTCTTCCAAATCCTTCACCTTTAGTAAATGATACCATTGCTTTTACTTTAGGATGATTATATAATGAATTCATTTCAGCATCTGATAAATCTCCGTGTAGTAAATATACATTTGGTGCATTATTACCGTATCCTTTTAGAATAGAAGCTATTTTAGCCATTAACATATCTCTATCTATTATACTAAAAGTCGCTCCTGAAACTTTAAGTATTAAACCTGGTCGTTTTGATGTGCCTGTATTTTTAAATGTTTCTAGGAATGTCTTAATAGTCATTCCAATATCCTTTCTATCTTCTCCGATATCACCTTTAATCCAATGTCCTACCACTAGAAAACAAAAAGATTCTTTTAGTTGTGCCAATTCATCAACTACAGGTTTATCCAATTCATGTACTTTTTTATAAACATCTAGATCTGCACCTTCAAATAACTCTTCTATAGGAGTAGTAATTTTTAATTCATCTTCCTTTTGTTTAGTTTGTTCATTTACTTTGTCCCATATAGTTTGTTTAATTATAGTCGATGTATGTTTAGATGTAGTAATAACTAAATCCATTCTATTACATCCTTGTATACAATCTGCAGGCATTACATTTGATTCTACACCTGCTGTAATTCCAATATTAAATTTACCTGGTCTTACTTCCGTTTTACCATCAGGAGCCATACAGAATTCGTTTGGAACTGATATTTGTATAAAAATATCTGGTTGTCGGTCAAACTTATCGTTTACAATACAATCAATTATCGGTTTATCTTTTGGATCTAATTCATTTAATGCTGTCATTGGACAGTGTCCCCAACGCATTGAAATAATTTTTAGATCATATTTATCCATTGCAATTAAACTTCTTGCAATATCTCTTGTATGGTTTCCATACCCAGATCTAGTTGCTACTGGTCCTTGTATTACTACTAACGGTTTTATCATGTTATAACTCCTGGTTGTTCTATTTTATTAGTTTTTTCCATTTTATATAATGTAAATCTTTTTCTTGGCGTCCAATTTTTAAAACAAGTATCAATTGAAGTTTCCATTAATTTACACATCTTTTTTGCTGACATATGTGATTCATCTCCCATTACCCATTCATGTCCTTCCATACCACGTTTTTGTCTTTCTTCTATAGGCATATCATACCAATATTTAATAGCATTTGCTACATCTCTGAAATCACATCTATCATCGAATATATAAGGTGTCATTGGAGAACCTTGTACTGATCTATTTGATGGAAATACTGCTTTTGCCCATCTTGCATGTTTCTTATATGTACCATCATGGTTACTTGGAAATTCTGATGTAAATTCTATCCATTTACCATTTTCATCTTCAAATCTCATTTGGTCTTGTAACCCACCAGTAGTATTATTAACAATAGGAGTTCCAATCATTAATGACTCAGCTCCTGATAATCCAAATCCTTCGTTAGATGCTATATTTACTGTTACATCAGACATATTATAAAAATATCTTAATTGTTTTAAATCTACTCCGCCATTTGTAACATGTATTTTATAATCAGGACATAATGCCATTTTAACTGCTCCTAAATCTGTTCCATTATCATCTCTTGCTTGTGTATTCATTAATAATATACATCTATCTGATTGTTCTTTTGGTAATGTATCACAGAATGTTTTATATGCAAGAATTAAATCACCTGGGTTCTTCCTTCTTATATTTCTATTGTTCCAAAATATTACAAAATCAACTTCATGTCTTTTCTTAAAACTATCCTGAAATGTATTAAATTCATTCCATTCAGATGATAATTCATTAATTGGATAAAATTCTTTTTCATTAATACCATGAGGAATCCATTGAACTGCCCAATCTGGTTTAGGATATTTTCTTAAAACGTTTTTTACAATATTTTGAGTTTGTCTTGATATATTCATTATCAAATCACAAGATTCATAATATGGCTCATTCCAGAATGGATAAGGAAGATCATCCCAAATATTCAAATACATTAAAGGCAATGTCTGTCTTATATCATGTTCTATTGAATACAACCAACCCCAAAATCTTGGATCTGTAAAATGTAGTATTGCATCTGGTTTTTCTATTCTTATAATTTCACGTAACTTAGATTCATTTCCATAACCACTTGAAGCATATATCTTACAATATGCATATTCTACACCTGTTTGTTTTGCAACATCTGCAGAAATGTCAAATACTTGATTCTCTTGTGGATGTTTTACAGCTGCTCCTAATTGTACCCAATCATATTTATCCATAGTTCCGAAGACAAAGTCTCTAGAGACATTTGCAATACCCGAGTGCATTCGTAAATCATCACTTAATAGTAATATTTTTGGTTTCTTTACCCTGTTTGGGTCTATTTTTTTTAACTTTGGTAACTTTAATGGTTCCATATTAATCTCCTATAACCGTTCTTTTAATTTAATATAAATATGCTTTTACCTACTTTAACCTTTCATTTTCTTGAAGATAAATTTGTCGATTGGATAAAAAATTATCGCTCCTACAAATTGAAATCCAATTACTGTTGCTAAATTTGACCAACCTAATATATCTGAGAACAGATACATACATGGCCAGGATACAATTATACCTAATTGCCATTTAGCGTGATATGTTAAATACTTTTTCATGTTATTATTGTTACTGGTTTCTTTAACTTTTTAGCATTCTTAATTGCACTCATACTACCATTTGAATCACATCCAGTTGGAATAAATGCCATCATCACATCACAATCTCTTGCTATCAACATATTTCTATGATGAAATTGAGATACATGATATGGTTTATTGTAATAATTATCAGTCATAGCTGAATATAAGTTTTTTGTTGTATGTGCTGGATTAAATTCTTTATAGTTAATTCCAAACTCTAATGCATATTTTCTTGCAAATTTATCTGCTCCATCTTTTGCTCCACCAGATACTATAATTAAATCATCACCGAATTTTTGTTTTAATTGGAATAACGTATCTTTTACTTTACGAGTATTTTCATACATCCGACTACCTATTATTGCTACTTTCATTCCTTAATTCTTTTATGTGGTGGACATAAAGTTGGTTGGTCTTTAAATTCACACCATTTACAATGTTTATTATTTTTGCCTGCAGATGAAACATATTGTTTATCTATGATATATGAACCATCTGAATTAAAATTATTATCTACAAATGACTCAATTGAATTAGTTAATTTGTTTCTGGTTGGCTTACCACTTGCAGGCATGAATTCTGTAATACGTTTTTGTGGAAACATTGCTCCTTCAATTAACTTACGTTTTACAATCATATATTTGATATTAATTTTTTCTACATCAAATCCGTATTGTTCTGCAAAATACTTTTTATATAATACTAGTTGAGATGTTTTCGTTTTATCTGCTTTTTGATATTTATTCCACCCCATTGTTGACGTCTTAATATCAATAATTGTTATCGTACCATCTCTCTTATCCCTAACTACAACATCTAAATAACCCAACATCATTACTTTATCATTTGTTTCATTGACTGGATGATATATAGGAACTTCAATTCCTATTAACTCTTCATTTTTAGCAGAAAAATATTGTCCTCTTTTCTTTTTGAACCAGTCAAGTATTGCAACTCCATCTGAATAAAATTCGTTCATTTCTCTTTGGGTACTAAAATGTTCGCCCATTTTTTCAACAGCTTCTTTATATAAAGAATGCATTTGATCAGCTAGATATTTATTAATATCAATTTGATTTGCCTTAGTAACAGATTGTTCAAACATTACAGTTAAATAATTTTGTAATGTTTCATGAAATGCTGTTCCGAATATAGTATGTATTGATTGACTAAAAGTTCTTAACCCTTTAACATATGCTAATTCCCAATGTTTTGGACAGGTTGAATACATTGCAAATTGTGAGTATGATATTCTTTTATCACCTTTTGCAGGTTCTCTTTGGTTGTATTTCAGGAACTTATTCATATTATTAATATAAGTAAAAAATCTCGTAATTCCTAATTATTTACCCCATACCTTCTTGGAAACTATCTGAGCAATAATACCATAAACTGATAGGTCTTGGAACGTATCTTTTTCAGATTCTCCTACTTCATCTTTATGACCTAATATAATTAATTGTTTTAATCTTTGTACTTTATCATTTATCCTAAACCATAAACCAGTTAATGATAATTTTACATCACCATCTGTTTTTAAATCAGTTCCTATTGATATGTTACCAGGTCCATAATTCTTTTGTTTCTTACAAAATAAAACATATTGATCATTTAATATTTGTTTAAATTCTTTACATGTTTCTGGATAATTTTGTTCACAGTAATCTACTGCTGCATTTCCTGTTGATTCTGTTTCTTTGAAATCTACTCTAGGTGTATCTTTAATTGCTCTCATTTTAATAACTTTTTTATTTCTTTTTCTGTTTTACCATATAACTCTAACATATTAATAAGATTTTGTACTCCCATAGTTGTATGTTTAAACAAACTTATATATGTTTCCGCTTCGCGAGAATTAATTTCATAGTGGTCTTTTACTATCTTAACAAGTTCTTTATTATACTTATCCACCTTTTTTCCCTTAATATACTTCGCTCTAACATTAGCATTCGGTAATATCTCATAATATAATTGATATACATGTTTTTTACTTAAAGGACCGATTGTATATTGTTGGAATAAATCAATCGTTTCAATTAAGTCAGGATGCATCGACAACCATCTATTAATAATATATGGAGTAAATGACTTTTGATCGGTTTCTGACAATTGATTCCATTCTTTTTTCTTATGAGTCAATTGTGTTATATGATCAAATATTGTAGCTGGCTTTTTCATATTATTTTAATATACTTTTACCTAATATTAAAGGTGATGCATCTTTATGCATCAATATATGAAAGCAATTTGATTTTTCTCTAATAATTAATTTCTTATCTTTATACGTCCGATAATTTTTATATACGTATTCCGTTACTTGTTCTATAGTTTTTTCATTCATATTACATCATAGGTATTTGTTGATCTGATTCATCTTTTGGAATATCTGTAACTACACATTCCGTAGTTAACATTGTTCCTGCAACAGATGCAGCTTTTTCTAATGCAACTCTCGTTACTTTAACTGGATCTATAATACCTGCTTCCATCATATCAACTATCTTTTCATTTCTTGCATCATAACCATTTGTATCATCTAATTTATTATAAATTACATCTGCATTAAGTCCGGCATTTTCCATAATAACATTAAATGGAGCTTTACAAGCTTTATATATAATATCAGCACCATAACATTGATCTTCATTTTCGTATACAACATTACTTTCCTCATATCTCCTTAACATGATACCTCCACCAGGGATAACTCCTTCTTCTACAGCTGCTTTAGTTGCATTAAGTGCATCATCTACTCTATCTTTCTTTTCCTTCATTTCAATTTCAGAACCTGCACCTATTTTAATTAATGCTACTCCACCTGATAACTTGGCTAATCTTTCTGATAATTTTTCTTTATCATAATCTGATTGTGTATTTTCTATCTGGGTTTTAATTTGTCCAATTCTCTTAGCAATTGCATTTCCTGATCCGTTACCGTTTATAATAGTTGTAGTATCTTTAGTGATGACAACCTTACTAGATGCTCCTAACATTTCCATTGTTGCATCATCTAATGTATGACCTTGAGATTCTGAAATAACTGTTCCTCCTGTTAATATAGCTATATCTTCGAGAATTTCTTTTCTTCTTTCTCCATAACCTGGAGCTTTTACTGCTGCAATTTTTAGACTACCTCTAATTTTATTTACAACCAAAGTTGATAAAGCTTCTCCATCTACATCTTCTGCAATAAGTAATATAGGTTTATCAGATTGCATTGCTTGCTCTAGAATTGGTAATAACTCTTTCATAGTTGATATTTTTTTATCGATAATTAGTAAAAGTACATCTTCTAATTCTGTTTCCATTTTATTTGCATCTGTTGCAAAATATGGAGATAAATATCCTTTATCAAATTGCATACCTTCTACTAGTTCTAATTCAGTTTCTGCTGTTTGTCCTTCTTCTACAGTAATTATTCCGTCTTTACCTACTTTATCCATTGCATCTGCAATAATTGTTCCAATTGCAGTATCATTATTTGCTGATATAGTTCCTACTTGACTAATTTCATCATTACTACTAATAGGCTTTGCATTATCTTTAAGATATTGCACAACATCTATAACTGTTTTATCAATTCCTCTTTTTAATTCGATTGGATTAGCTCCATTTGCAATCTTTTTATATCCTTCTTTAAGTATTGTATGTGCTAATACAGTTGCTGTAGTAGTTCCGTCTCCCGCCTCATCATTTGTTTTTGATGCAGCTTCTTTAACCATCTGTGCACCGGCATTCTCTATTGGATCTTCTAATTCAACTTCTTTTGCTACCGTCACACCATCTTTTGTTACAACCGGCGATCCATGGTCCTTCTCTAATACTACTGTTCTACCTTTAGGTCCTAATGTTGAAGATACAGCATTTGCTAATTGTTCAACACCTCTCAATAATTCTGTTCTTGCGCTTCCGCCGAAATTTAATTTTTTTGCCATTTTTTATTTATTTTTAATTGTTATTAATTTATTTACTTTTTACTGGTAAGAATTCTTTATTAATATGTCCACATTCATCACATCTAAATACTGGTACTGGAATGATTTGTTCCTTACCAGTAGGTGATACTAATGGTGATATCTTCTTAAATGCACTTACTTGTCTGAAAAATTTTCCTTCGCAATTTTCACAAACAATATCTGTTAAATCATTAAGATCTAACTTTACTTTTGTTTTTGGTTGGTCTTTTCCACCCATTCCTATAACTTTTCCCATTTTTTCCCTATTTTAATTCATTAATTAGTTTGACCATAGTGGCCATGATATGTATTTCTTTATCAACTGCAAATGCATCTTGATATTGTGATTCAGCTAATATCAATATAACACTTGCAATATGTCCTTTTGCATATTCATCTATCTCATCAAATAAAAATTTATATAATGCAGTAAAATCTCTTACCTTACTATCATTTATTAATTGACGTATACTTTGAAAACATGTTTTCTTATCTTCTTTTTGTAAGATATTTAATAATTTAGTCATATAATTTGCTTGAACTAAACTCTCTTTATCTATTTCTAATTTACCTTTTATTACTTGTCTTTGAGCTGAATTAAGAACTCTTCTAATATCTGGATACCCACTATTGATTAGAGTTACCAGATCTTCCATTTTAAATTCTACATTCTCATCTTTTAAGATTTCAACAATCCTTTTTGCTACTTCTTTTTTATTAGGTGGAGTGATTCCAAATACTTGACATCTAGATTGTATCGGGTCTATTATCTTTTCAACATAATTACATGTTAATATAAATCTAGTTGTTTTAGAAAATGTTTCCATTAGATTTCTTAATGCAGCTTGACCATTTGGAGTCATATAATCTGCTTCATCTAATATAACAATTTTCCATCGCTTAAATCCAATTGTACTTGCAAAATTCTTTACCTTGGTTCTAACAGTATCAACATTATTCTCATCAGATGCATTTATATACATGATATCTGCGTCTACATTACCTGCAATTATCTTAGCTAATGTTGTCTTACCAGTTCCAGCTCCTCCATAAAATAATAAATGAGGAACATCTCCATTTTCAAGATATAACTTTACTTTGCTAATAACTAATTCATTACCAACATATCCATCTAATGTACTTGGTCGAAACTTTTCAACCCATAATGTATTTTCTACGTTTCCAAACATATTAATTAGCTTGTAATTGTACTAGATAATAAGTTGATGAATAATCTTTACTTGTAAATGATACTCTTGCAAGGCCTGCTGAAGAAACTTCTATAAATCCTTCTTCTGCATCTTTATTTGCAACTAGTATTTCTTTAAATAAATTAGCTGAAAAACATGTTGCTTTAAGATCACTTTGCTCTCCTTCAGGAGTTGTTGGCCATGTAATTCTATTTGTATTCAAGGTTGAATAATTTAGAATCATGTTAGTTCCTAACGCATCACTTTCAATTGCAAAATTTTCTGTTTCTGGTAATGCATTCTTTGATTTAACGAACTTATCTGCAAAATCTTTTGTTAATTTAATTTTAACATTAAAATCTGGCAATTGTTTCATTGCTGGTACTTGTCTAATTACCGATAAATCAGCTAACATAAATGTTACATTTGTTGTCTTATCTGATAAATTAATCGAAAATGCGGTTCCATCTGCATTATTAACTCTCATTGTAACATCATTATCCAATGCAGTTAATAATTTTGTTAATTGTGAAGTTGCATATACTCCTAATGTTACATCTTCAATATCAAAATTATCCATTGATACTGATCCTACTACGTTTTGATCGTCAGTAATAAAATTACATGACATTTTTTTATTTTCAATATCTAATCTAACAGAATTTGCATTTCCTGCTAAATGATATTTATCAATAAAACTTGTTAATTGTTTCTTTTCCATTGTTTACCTTTTTTATTCGAAAAATTGATTAAATACTTCATTGTTTACTAAATCTCTTGTACTACCACCAAACTTATCATATAATTGTCTATTCTTGTTATAGATATGAATTGCCTTGTCTGGGTCTTGGAACATTTCTTCCATGCTCATTAGTATTGCATAGAAATCCCTTGGAACTACTGTTTGTAATAATTCATTATGACATTTTACTATTTCCTCTACTTGTCTAACAGTTTCGTTAAATACAAATAAATTATTTAATGTCATCTTCATTGTTACATCTCCTTTATAATTTGATACCTCACCAAAAGTCATTCCTTCACAAACTGGATGTCCTAATGGATTAGGAACTAAATCATCTGCATTATACGGAAGATTTTCTCCTTTTGGAAAATATAAATCAGTAAAAGTCATTTTACTTAATTGAGGAGAATGTAAATGAGTTCCATATACAGGATATAAACCTGGAGAACTTGAATCTGTTGATATTTGTATTCTACCTCCATGATATTTGTTTACCATCTTTTGAAAAAAGCTTAATAAAAAGAAATCTGATATCTTTGATATACCTAATACATGTATAAATTGGTTTCTTGCTTTTTCAAATTCTCTATTCTTTATCATTGGGACTAATGCCGACATGAACATAGTAACTCTCTTCTGAGCTCCTCCTATACACCATCCATTAAATTCAAAGTCTTTCATTTTTTGATACCATGTTTCATATTCTTCCACATTATTACCTTGAATAACATTTAAGAATTTACATTTACCAGATTGATTATCTGCAAAATACTTAAAGTTATCATAACTAATATCCATACATTCATGAAACTTTCCATCATATTTTGCTCTAGGTGGTATATCTAAATTAACTCCTAAATCACAATTTGCTTCTAACCAATCAAATATAGTTTTCTTAAATGATGGGTCCCATTTAATTGCTCCTGTAGCTAATTGAAACCCTCCGGAATCACCTAATACTAACACGTCATCATCTAATCCATATCTTTGTCTTGCATCTGCCCATTTATAATGATGTCCTGCAGTAATTAGAAAATATGGATGTCTCCATCTTTCAGGAAAATCCTTATCATAAAATCTACAAGAGAGTCCTGGTTTAACTTCTTTGTTCTTTTTAAAATCTCCTGCACAACCTCCTGCAGATAATGATGGGTAATAAATTAAATCTTTCATATTATTTTTCTTGTTCTAGTAATGATTCACATAATTCTTTTTCATGCCAAATACATAATTCATTTTCATAATCATTGGCAATAATATAACCTTCCATTTGTCTTCCTAAATCTGATCTATCAACTATATGCGGATGAACTTTAGGTGTTTCTAATGCATCTTCAATTGTTTCTAATGCATCCTGAACATCAAATGGTTTATACATTCTATCTGCATCTATAAATTCTGGAAAACTTCTAAAATATGGAAATACTATATCAGCACCAAATGCAGTTGATTCAATAACTGTCCAGGATACATAATCTTGTAATGCAGAATTAAATTGAATTTTACAAGTTGCTAATTCTGTATAATATTCTTCTTTTGTTAATCCCGTCATTAATTTAAATCTAGGTTGTTCATCAGCTAAATCTTCTAATGCATCTACGACGCCTGGTAACATACTTTTGAATCCTTTTCCTGATGTAGTTACGTGCCATTCATAATCTGGGTGATTAGCTAAAAATGCTTCTGCAACTTTCATCATAAAGAAAGGGTTCTTCTCTTTATCTAATCTAGATGAATATACAATTGTATTTTTCTTTGTATATTCTCCTGTTGGTAGTTTTTCTAATGTTGCTTGTTTATGTATTGGTAATGAAACAACATGTATTGGAGCTTCAAATCCTGCCGCTCTTAATTGTTCTTTATGAATAGAACTTCCTACAAATATACCAGTTAATCTTTTATCTAAACCTAATTCATATGGTCTCATCCAATCCTTCATAGGATATGTAAAATCATATTCATCTACTGATTGTGCATGTAGCATTGTATATACCTTTACGTTCTTATAGCCATATAGGTCTAATGCATACCAAATGGCTTCGACTCCTGGTGTCCAAAAGTCTTGCAAGAATATTATATCACCATCTTGGACTTTGTCATCATACAGCATTTGTAAAAAGTTTTGGCATTGAGATAAACTATATTTTCCTCTGCCGATTGCATCTAATACTGCGCCAACTTTAATCTCACAATCTGGGTCAAAGTCTCCTTCTACATCAATAAAATTTAACTTGTCTTCATACCGTTCAAATGTTTTTGGCATCCATTCTTTACATAACTGATATGTATACCTTGCTTTTAATGGCTCTAGGCCAAAATAAAATAAATTTCTTTTCATAATTTTTTATTCTTTAATTCTATCAAATTTATAATCATCTGGATTAATCTCCATCATATTACATTTCGTGATTTGATGTACTCTATACCAACCTGCATCTATAGATAATGTATCTGTCTTTTTAAGTTTTGATACATGAACATCTGGTATTCTATATATAACATGAGCTCTATTGAAAATAGACATTGGAATCTTTTCCATTGTCTTTTCATTAGCTTCTATTGTGACATATTGTTTAGTTTCTAGGATATCATGTATTTCATCCCAATTACCATGAACACATGCCATTTCAATATATTCAATTGTAAAATAGATATGTGGATACTCTTTATAGTTTTTAGGTACTTGTCCTCTAACAAATACCGTTTCTATATCAGATAACCTACCTTCTACTTCTTTTCCATACCAATAACTTTTTCCGTACATATTCTTATTTTAATTTAATATAATAAATCTTTTGCAAACAACCAAATAATTTCATCTAAAAGTTAACTAAACTATTTAGTTAATCCTTTTACTAAATCCTTATTCGGATTGATTGTTTCATCCAATTTATGGACTTCAGACCAAACGTTATCAAAACGTCTATCTGTACTGCTTTCAACTTGAACTTGATATTCATCTATTCGTCTGTTAATAGAGTTATCACCTTCTTCTCGATCATTAATTTCTGTGTCAATTTGTCTTTCGAATTGTCTTTCAAAATCAATGAGTTCCATTCTTAATAGCTCCAGATCATTGACCCTTCTGCTCAACCTTATCACACCCGCGACCGCATACGCTAACGCACCCACTCCAAGTGTACTTAAAACTGTTAAAATTGTTTCCATATTGTTTCTCTCTTATTTATCTAATTGATGGAATCATTTAATTGAATGCAAAAAACTTTCCTAAATTATTATTTTCTGGGATTCTACCCCAATTCATTGCTCCATAAAAATCATTCAATTTGTTAGCAAATGCAGATGTAAATACTTTATTATAATTTATATTATCCTGCACAAATTTTTCTATTGGAGTTGGATCTTCAAATCCTTTCATTGCTATTGTATCTAAGCCCATATTATTAGGTATAAGATATGTCCATTTTATTTTTTCACCGTTAATGATCTCTCGAACATTTTTCACTTTATGATGTTTCAACATATCATTATAATTTAATGCCGATTTAACATGTACTGGAGTTCCTTTCATTCTTACTGCAAACATGCCATCACCCTTTCTTTGCCATTTTTTAATATTCTTTACACCAATCGGAAACATAATATCAATTAATGGTAATGTTTTCATATACTCTTTGAAGTTAAGAATTTTATCATCAAGTTCTTCTTTAGTAATATCATTCAAAATATCCTCTAATACTTCAGCCATAAATTTTCTAAAGGCTGGTGGAAATGAAGACCTAACAACATCTAATCCTTTAACATCTAATTTTGATACGGTATGTCCTTCAATATTAATTATCCATTGTGCATACCTTTTCTTTGCTATCCATAAACCAGCCTTTGCAACATTTTCTTGTTTAATATCAAACTTATGAATATTTACATTATGAAATCTATCAGCATATATATCATATGATCTATTAATAAAATCCTGTACTTCATCTGCTACTTCAATTGTTTTATCCGCCATCCATTTTTCATCTGTTATATCAAACTTTGGATATCGGTGTTTTATAATTGGTAATGATGAAAAGAATGTCGAATCTGTATCAGTATAAATACAATAGTCTTTATTTTTACCTAATTCTTTTGTATAAAATTTATTACCAATATCTGCTGTAAATTTAATTAATTGTTGTCCAGTACTTGTAATGGCTACTGCATTATCTGGGTCATTGAATCTAAAAGTTGGATTACCTAAAACTCCATAAAATGAATTAAGAAGAATCTTTGTTACTAATTGTAATCTATCAAAATATTCTGCTTTGGCATCATCTCCTTCAGATTCATATTTCTTTCTTAAATTTTTATATTCAACTCTTTCTGCAAACCATTTTTCAAGTATAGATGATATAAAACCTTTTTGTTTAGTATCATATACAACTCCATTTGCTGCAATTGAATATTTATTTTCTGTTAAATATGATCTTAATTTTTCAGGCGATTCCCAACCGTCCTTATCCATTGAATATTCCATTGGAATATTTTTGATGTATTTATGTCCATCAAAGTCTTCAATCTTACCTATTTTAGTTTCTGGAGAAACGTTAAGTGTCATAATGATACTAGGATATAAAGATGTTAAATCAAGATCGTATACCCATTTATATCTACCTGGATTAGGTGCTTTTACAAATGCTCCTAATAAATCTACATGTTTTATTTCATCATGCCTAGGTTTATTAGGTGCAACAATTCCTAATCGTTTCATGTATGTTAATGCAGCTCCATCTAAATATCTAGTTGGAAATAAAAAGTCTTCATATGGAACATGTCCTTTATGACATATACCACGAGCTAAATCCATCAATTTCATTTTCTGGTCTATTTCATATACTAGATCAACATCATTCATATTATAATCAATATAACCTTGGATATCATTTTTCATCAAATCATCCAACGTTCCTTCATATTTCATTTTACCTTTACCTAATTCTTTTTGAGATATAGCTTCTAATGAATAACTAGACTCTTCATTATAAGTAAAGTTTTTATATAATGCCATATAATCTAAACATGATACTCCAGATATTCTATATCTATTTCTATGTTTTAACCAAATAACATCTTTAATAGGAGATAATGTTCTTGCTTGAGATTCTCCTAATATATGACATATTCTATTATATAAGTAAGGAATATCAAAAAAGTCAATATTCCACCCCGTAATTAATGTAGGCATTATCTCATAATATGTTACTAAAAATTTGGATAGTAATGTTGCTTCATCTGGACAAGATATTGTTTCGAAATTACCTTTTTTAGTTGAAGGAACTTGTCCTGCTTTATCTAATATCCATACAAATTTTTGATCTCCTGCTTCATCATAAATTGCAATTGAAGTAACTTCATTTTGAGCCTCTTCTGGAGTAGGAAATCCATTTTCTATATCCACCTCAATATCAATAAATAAAGTTCTATGGCCTGTTGATATCTCATCTGAATCTGTATATTGATCTATTAAAGTTCTTATTTCAGGGTTAAGATCTGATTCATATAATCCAGGAGCTTCTTGATCAGGATTCCATACTTTATCTACACGAGTTCCATCCAATGTTGTTAATGCACCAGAAGGATTCTTTGCGTATGCATATGGTTTATACTTTATCTTAAGGTGTCCCTTTACATCGTCCCATATATGGACTGTATTATTACGACGTTGATATGCTACTGCTTGATACATTAAACTAATTCTTCTATTATTCCAACCATTTCACTTAATATAAGAAAAATAACTGACATTACCAAATTAAATGGCAACAATCCATATCCTAATATTCTAATTCCTGATTTAATAAAACTTATAATCTGATGCTTTCTTGCATCTGGTAATTGTTGTTTATTATCTTTGGTCCATTTATCCGTTTTTCCGTTATAAAATCCTTGCATATTCTAATTTATTTTGTAAATATTTCTATAATTTCTTTTTAGTCCGTTATCATCTAAACCATAACCTACTACCCATTCTTTATCTATTTCAAAACAAAAATGATCTACTGGTGGACTATCTTCTTTTCTTTTTAATAAGGTAACTATTTTTACTGCTGCAGGCATCATATCATTAACTCTTAATAAAATTTCTAACATTGTTTTACCTGTATCAACTATATCATCAACAATATAAACGCTCCTGCCTTTACAATGTAACTCTAGATCTTTTGTAAATTTAACTCCGCCTGAATTATCTTTTCCTTCATATGATTTAGCTCTAATAAAATCTATTGATACATCTATACCCATATCTTTAACTAAATCTGTAAAGAACATGAATCCACCATTTAATACACATATCATTACTGGTGGTAATGAATCTCCTGAAGATTTATGTTCTTCTGATATTTTATGTGCCATTGCTCTGACACGTCTTTCTATTTTATATTCTGGTATTAATATTTTCATTTTTTGGTTTGTCCGTCACTAAATCCTGTTTTCCATCCATACCATAATAACCCTAAGAAAAATAATCCTGTAAATAATCCGTCCATTAATATCCTTTTACAAATTCATAATACTCATTTCTTGTAGCAGGATCATCTTTAAATGCACCAGTTAATTTACTTGTCTTCATACTCGCACCACCATGTTTAACTCCTCTACATTGCACACAATTATGAGTTGCATCAATCATTACGGCTACACCGTTATTATCTTCGATGATAGTATCCATTGCATTATGAATTGCAACTGTTAATTGTTCTTGTATAGCACCTCTTCTTGCAAAATGTTCTACTAATCTATTTAATTTAGATAAACCAATTACATGACTATCTTTTCCTGGAATATATGCAACATGTACTTTACCCATAATGGTTTGATGATGGTGTGAACACATACTAGTTAATGGAATGCCACCTTCAAATACCATACCATCATATCCATCACTCGGAAAGGTTGTTATACTTGGTGGAGCTTCATATCTTCCAGACCATAAATCATTTACATATGCTTTTGCAACTCTATAAGGTGTTTTATTTGAATTTGGGTCATCTTTCCAATCCACTTTTAATGCATCTAAAAACTTTCCAAATGCAACACCTGCATCTATAATCATTTTTGATTTTTCATCTTCTGTTAAAGGTCTACCTTTTGCAACACCATTTGCAAATCCTTCCTTTACTAATTCTAAATTTAATCTTTTCATATTGATTTCATAACTATTTCTGATTCTCTTACTAGAATATATCTTTTATCATCTAATGTTACCTCATTACCATTTTTACCTGATAATAATCTATTAGGAACTAATACAGTATCATCTTCTTTGCATGACATTGCAATTCTATCTCCTGTTTGAGTATATATTCCTGGACCTACTGCAATAACTTTTGCATACCCATATTCGCTTTCTGAACTCTTTAAGATTAATCCTGATTTTGTTTTTTCTTGTCTTTCTTCTGCTTTTAATAAAAGCTGGTCACCCATTGGTTTCATTTTCATAATTTTTCTTTTTTTTATTATACCATTCGTTCTGTATCATATGCTATAATATGATCTCTACCTGTCATATTATAACCATGTTTTGCTACCATTTCAAATACTTTAGGATACATTTCAAGTAATGTTTCTCTATTATCTCCTGCAGGCATTATATATGTTTTATCTTTAGGAGCTCCTATCAATGTTCTAAAATTTTCTATTTCTTCAAGATTTTCTTCTGTTCCATCCCATACTGGTTTGTAATGATAATCTTTATGAAACATTATCATTTGCTTCATTGCGTCAAGATTTAATCTTTTCTTATTATGAGTATCAATAAATCTTTGATCTACCACTCTCATTCCTGGAGTCATTATTCCTAATTTTGGACAACTATTTGCAAATTTAGGACTTAAACTAATTAAATCAATTGGATAATCTGTTTCTACAAAATGACTACCTTCAGTTTCAATTGTAATAATAATTCCTCTTTTATGTGCAAAATGTGTTAACTCATTGACCAATGCTGGATGCATTGTTGGTGATCCGCCTGTTAACATCATTTCTTTAATTTGTGGGTTTTCATCATAAATGTTAATTACATCATTAAAGGTAAGCTTTCCTTTTTCTGGATGTATTGATGTATACCAACTGTCACACCAACCTCCTTCTCCAAACCAACATCTATGAGTACATCCTGTTGTTCTAACACAAACAGTTGGCATTCCAATCCTACTTCCTTCTGATTGTACGCACCTGTATAATTCTAATACAGGTAATACTTTATTATAATCTTTTATTCTTTTATTCACTATATATTGATGAATTTCTATCGGCTTCCCAACATTCTACTTTTACTACTTTTACTCTACCTCCTCCTGTTAATGCCATTCGTTCATTAAATTTATCATAAACTAATTTAGCACAAGATTCAGCTCCCATTGCATCCATAATTCTTAAATCTAAAAGACCTAACTCTTCCATCATCTTAAATGATTCTAATTGTGGATCATCTTTTTCTATTAAACATGTATGATCAAACATATAATTCATCCAATCTTTTAGGCCATTTCCTGGAGTTGGTTCTGCATCTGTAGATTTGAATCCACCATAGTCCATAATCCAATTCATTTCATCTAATTGTTTAGATTCCATTATTTCATTAGATTCAAACCATACTTTAAACTTTAAAGCATATCCATGTAATAACTTACAATGTGAGTGTTGAGCTTTATGCTGTCTCAGTGCTACTGAATAATTATCGAATATTTTTGTTGATTGATACTTTGCCATGTATAACTCCTTTTGTTTATTTAATATAAATAAAAATGTTCGTAAGTCCTAGTAAATTCTTAAGAATTATAACTAGGTGTATAACTCCAAACAAACCAATACGTTCTTCCTTTTGGATGTCTATTTAATAAATGAGAACTCATATGACTTGTATGATAAAATTCTGATTCATATCTATTTCTAGCTTTTTCATCATTAAATAAAGCAAAATCGGATGCATGTGGATATGTTTGATCGAATGATCTACCAGTCTCTTTATAAGACTTTGCATTAATGGTATCATAAATCATTGTAGATAGATATTCTTTATCAAACCATGATACACGATTCCAATCGAATCCTTTAACAATTTTTTCTACATCTTGTTTTGTCTTTTTGGTGTGCTTTGTAACTTTATAGTTCATATTTAATTTTTTAATGTTTTTAACGTTTTTTCTAAATTTTGTATACAAATCTTTATATCCGTATTTGCCATTCCTACGAATGCTTCATACGCACCACATCTTTTGGCCATTTGAGTTCCAGGATCGTCATCGACTTGTTCTTCTTTAATTCTATCAATATTATTAAACTCTAATCTGTTTTTAAGAAGTTTAACTTGATACTCTAGATCTAATTTTGCACCATAAATAGTATTGATTAATTGATTCTTTGTCATATTATATTAATTCGTTAGTTATTTCTAAATCTAGTTCCGCGGAACATTCTACTTTTGGCTCATTCTTCATCCATCTACCAAACTCTGTATTGAAGGTATGAGTATCTTTCATTTCATTCCATCTATCCGTATGGTATGTTTCATTATGATGATTTGGACCACTTGGACCATTAGGTCTTAAGTTATGCATTTTAGTTTTATACTTATCAATCTGCGTAGCACAATTAATACTACCTTTATAACCTATGATTGAATCTTTATCATAACCCCTAGCATCTTTCCAATTATCTTCAACTTGCGTCCAGGTTGTTATTTTTCTAACATTACAAATATCTTTTAAGCTATAAGAATAACATAAAGGTAAATCCGTATATTCATCTCTAGCATTAACTGATATTCCATCACATGATAATAATGAAATAAATGATGATTCTGATATTGTTGTTTTAGAACCTTTTGCGACCATTAATTGTCCTGGTTCGTCTGATGTTGTACCTTGAGTTGCGGTTGGGTCAATATAACCATGATGGTCAAGATATACTACTGCAAATATATCTTTGTTAAACGTAATTTCGTAACTAATTTTTTCTCTATTCATTTTTCAATTTTTAATTTTTTGATCTACTTATGGCTAGATCTCCCTCCTTTTTATATACTATAAAGATAAGAAAAAAATCTCATATATCCTAATCTTTTTGAAGCTTTTTTTAACTTTTTTTCATCTTTTATATCTAATTAACTAATTAATTATATATAAAGATAAGAAAAAAATCTCATATATCCTAATCTTTTTGAAGCTTTTTTTCAGAAAAGTTACCCTAAATCTATTTCTTTTTCTAATCGTATACCTGGTAATGTTACTGACCATTTTTTTAATTCTTGATGTGTTTCACCAAATTCATCTTCATCTTGTTCTTCGCCATAACAATCAATATATGAGTTTATATTTTCCTTAACTAATAAATCATAAATCTCTTTGGCTACCTGTCCATTTATTGTATCAATATATGGTTCGACCCAACATTCATCCATAGATATACCACAATATGTAAATTTAACTGATGATTCTTTGTTTACAAGACTTGCTATATGATTACAAAAATGTAAAAACTTTTTTACATCTTTCCATTGTTCACTCGAGGATTCTTTAATCACTCCATCTGAGGTGTATTGATCGTGTTTCATTTTTATACTATTTCACATGCACCACCTGCACATGCTAATTCACCTTTAAGATTTGTTTCATCATCTTCTTCAATAATATCAGATAAATTAATACTTGTTAATGAACCCATCATTCTTTCATATATTTCTTCATCAATATCTTCAAATGGAGCTTGTGTATATGAACCTCCATCATATGGTAATACTGCCAATCCGTTATAATAATTTTTATTTTCCCATAACCATTCGCCAGCTGCATCCCATTCATGATCTCTTAATGATATTGTTGCAGATATATTATGAGTATTATTTCCAGATCTATGTCCTGGTTTTATCCATTCTTTAGCTACTTTTTTGACTCTATCTAAAAGTTGAAAAGGTGATTCTGTTCTCATGATAGCACCTTCTGGAGCTTTTTGTGGTATTTCAATTACTGCTGTATCATGTGGTCTGAAATATTCGTCTGCAACTAATTCTGGATGATGTTTATTTAAGTGTTGGTATATTGATTCATTCTTACCAACCCTTATTCTACGAATATAATAATCATTATGCCATGCATGAATACCAGATGATGTTCCTAATGTTAATGATGTTGTTCCTGCTGGTTTTACTGTTGTAGTTCTTGCAGCTCTATTTATTCCAATTAGTTTTGCAACTCTAATATTTTCTTCTTTTACAATTTTTGCTGCAGCTTTCATATCATATCCTAGAACTGTACCAGAACCTATACCTGTCATTGAAACGCCTATAAGTGCTTCTTTTTCTGTTGTTCTTTGCCAAACTGGTCTTAAATAATGGAATTCTGTATAACCTGCTTGGAGTGTTCCAATAAATGCTGCTGTACTAACTCTTTCATTTAAGTCGTCTTGTGATTCTATATTTGAAACATTTACTTCACATAGATTACAAAATTGAAACGGTCTTAATGCAATTTCGCAACAAGGGTTTGTTCCCCAATCTTTATCATTACTTAAATATATTCCTGGTTCTCCTGCTCCTGATAATTCAACTCTTTTCCATAAATCCATAAAAAAGTCTTTTGTAACTCTATGTCTCATTAAAACTGCTGAATTATTTGCTCTACCTCTTTGTGAATTTAATTCCCACCAGTTTCCAGTTTTACATGAAATCATTTCGTCATCATCAGCACTAAATAGACTAATTAAAGCTGCTCTTCTAATACCTCCTGCTAATACTGCATCAGCAATATAACATACAATATCATGTACTTCTAAACATGATAATTTATCTCCATCATTCTTTTCATGTAACATTCCTTTAATTTTAACTAAACATTCTTTTAGTGGTTGAGGTCCTGGAGCTTTTCCTCCTGATGTAACAAGTCGTGCACCTTTTGGTCTAATGTCTGTAAAATCGAATTTAATAGTTGAGCCATCAAAGAAATATGATTTCATTAAAATCTTTACTGCATCAGCCCAACCTTCAATTGAATCAGCAATTAAAAATCTACGTTTTCTGTTTGGATTTGGTTTTCTAATTTCTGGTAGTTCTTCTACATGATGTTTTTGAACTGAATAACCAACACCTGTTCCACCTAATAATAAGAACATTGTTTCACTAAATGCGCGCCAATCATCAATTGGTAAATAAGCACAATTAAACACTCTATTAGGAGATATCTCAATAGGCTTTCCAGCAAATTGCATTGACCTCATAGATGGAAGTACTTTTTTCTTAAGTACTAATTTATACGCTTTCATAATCTCATCATGTAACTCAGGATATTTTTTTAAGTGCATTTTTCTATTTCGTGTAACTAGTTCTGTCCAAGTTTCTCTTCTATTCTTATTTGGTAAGAATTTTGCATACTTCATATAAACTGTGATTTCTGAAAGTATTTTTGTAGATATGTCCATTTTATTTACCTTTTTTGTTTAATTCTTTGTTTATAACGTAAAAAAAGTTGTAACCTTAATTTTACGACTCATCCTAATTTCATATATAAATATGAAGCGCAGATGCATTCATGAACGATTTTGACGTAAAAAGTTTAACGTTTTTTACTCAAAACCTTCGTTTTGTATTTCTTGGTATTTACGTGATAATAATTTTCTCGTAAGCTCATTACCACCATCCATTTGCTTCTGTGTATCCTTTCCTCCTACAGATGTTTCTGCATATAAATGAAACTGCCCATTTGAAGTATTCATTTTTGATGGTAACGTTATACCATCAGGTCCAAATCTATTTTTAATAACATGCCATCTTCCAGTTCCTGCTAATTTATCCGCAACCTTTCTTGATAATGATAATACAAAATCTGCAACCATTACCTTACCATATGATTCAGATATTTTACTTGCATCAATAACATCTTCTTCTAATGCCGATCTATTAGCTTGGGATGCTGTCCAAACTGGTATATCGTATTCTCCTGCCATTCCTCTTAAGTCTTCGTATATACCTTCCAACTCATGTCTTTTTTCTTGACCATGTCCTCTTAACAAATCTGCATAATCAACTATAATTACATCAGGTTTCTTATCTTGCATTATACATTTTTCAACATGAGCTCTAATTCCCATTACAGAAACTGATTTTGTTGGATAATGTTTAATGATTAACTCGCCTGTTAATTTACTTATTTGTTCTTTTATATCTTCCTGATAATGTTTTAGATTTTGATTTGCAATTCCTGTTATAACTGAATCATATCTTAATCCAACATATGCTTCATTTAACTCTAATGTATAATGTAATACTGTTTTACCTTTTTTAACTAAATGAGCTCCGACATTCATTAATGCCCAAGATTTACCAATACCAGCTGGAGCTACCATTACTCCTAGCTCTCCTTTACCTATTCCTCCATCTGTTAATTCATTTATAACTTCCCATGGCGTTTCTTGTACATCTCGTACTGCTTCTGTGTACCTTTCATCTATTTGAGTCATATAATCATGACCAATATCTTTGTCTGCGCCTGCCTTTAAGGCTTCATCAACTTTAGCTTTTATTCCATCATAATCACCTTGTTTTAATAATTCTACTGATGATAATATAGCCTTTTTGATTTCTTGATTTTTACAGAAATCCATTGCCTGATCTTTAATATATTCTAGATCTGGAGACTCTGTATATTTCCATGCATCTTTAAGATGAGATATAATTTGTTCTTTTAGTATATCATGATCAACTTTTTCAAGCTTTACTTTCATTACTTCTAATGTCGGAGATGATTTATATTCTTTATGATATTCTAAAATTGTATCTATAATCCAACTGTTGGCATCTGATTCAAAATATGATGATAACATAATATCTGAAATTTGCTCCAGAAAACTTTTATCTACAAGTAATGCTGTTATTACTTTAATCTGAAATGCGTAACCGTACGAACTTAATCTATCTGTCATACTTTAATATAATAATTTTTTTTCTAATATCCTAATCTTTTCGCATCTGAATATATGCGTTAAGAGTATTGAAGGAAGTTGCTAACCATGTATCTAAATCTTTTATAACTGTATACATTTTGTCAGCCATAAACATCTTCTTAAATTGGAATGTATTTAATTTATCTACTGGACCTGTAACCTTGTCATGTATCATCATCTTTATAGAACCAGCAATATCAACCTCTTTGAGTTGCATAAGATTATGGTTCAAGTCTACCTGGTCCTCTGATTCTACTACGGACTTATAGATTTTGTAGCGTCCTTCATCTACTCCATCTTTTGCATGATTTATAATTTCATGTATCTTTACTTCCCTATTTTCTGTAACCATTGGAAAGAATTTCTTAAGTGATTTCAATGCAACTCCCTTCACTCCAGGAATATTATCTGATTTATCTCCTAAGAATGTTCTATATAATAAATAGTTAGAAGCATTAATTCCAAATTCCTCTTGCATTAATCTTGGATTATACATTTTCTTTTTAATTGGGCTCCAAACAGATATTCTATCATTTACTAATTGCAAAAAGTCTCTATCAGTAGATACAATTTGTACTTTCTGATTTGTTTCTGTATACACTTCATTTGCAATATATGCTATTGCATCATCAGCTTCAATATTATCAACTGCTAACATTGTAACTGGTAAACAATTTAGGTATTCTATTAATCTACCAAATTGTTTTCTCATAGAATCTGATTCATCTTCTTGTGAAGCAAATTCTTTATATCTGTTAAATGCTGTTTTAACAGCTCTATTTGCTTTATAATCTGGATAAATCTTTTTTCTACGTTTTGATCCACCTTTACCATCAAAACATATAATAACTCTAGTTGGTTTTAATAATCGTATATTTGCGGCTATGGATCTTAAAAATCCTGTTACGCCTCCAATATGATCACCATCATCATTTAATGCTGGGACTGCGGAGAATACTCTAATGAAGGTATTGAGACCATCGAGTATCAATATTTTACTATTAATATCCGATGGTCTACCTTCTTGATGTTCCTTAACAACGTCTTGGAAAAATTTCTGAAGTTGTTTATGATTCTTCACCTACAAAATCTTCTTCAATTTCAACATCGTCAATTCCAATATTATCACCTGGTTTGTATGTTAATATATACGCGTTACAGATAGCCTTGTATATCTCATCCTTCAATTCTGGATCGGCTTCAAGTTTACCTTGAAAGTCCTTTGATAAGAATTTTACGTCTTTACCATCTGCAGTTGTATATGTATACCATGCACCAGCTGTACTCACCAATTTATGTTGTTTCATAACATTTAACCAGCCACCAAAATTATCTATTCCACTTTCAAAGTAAATATCATAATCGATAGTCTTTAAAGGTGGACCCATTCTATTTTTAATAACTTGGCATCTAGTTTTGATACCAACAGTTTGATCAACGCCGTCCTTCTTAACTTTGATCTGTCCTACTGATTTCAATCGTAACCGTACTGATGAGTGAAATGGAATTGCTTTTCCACCACTTGTTGTCCAAGGATCACCAAATGCTACACCTAGTCTTGAACGGAGCTGATTAGTAAACAATAAGGCAATTCGTTGTCTACCAATTAAGTTTGTAATCTTACGCATACCTTTTGATAATATGATAGCTTTGGACGTTGCCCAACCATCTTTATCATAGTCTGCTGCTTGTTCAATCTTTGTTGAAGCTCCCATTACTGAATCTACCACAATTGTTACCAATCGATCTTTGTTAGATTTTCTAACTGATTCAATAATACTTTCAATTGCTTCAAAGATATCCTCAATAGCATCTAATGGAACGTAGAGCATTTTTTCCAGGTCTAATCCAATCGCTTGTAGAAATTCTCTACTAACTGCATTTTCTGTATCAATATAAACGGCTAACCCACCCTGCTTTTGCGTATCCGCTAAAGCATGAGCTGCCAATAATGATTTACCTGAAGCTTCTAATCCTGTTATCTCAGTTATTCTGCCAACTGGAAACCCTCCATTTTTTCTATTTGAGATTGCTAAGTCTAGCATAGAAGAGCCTGTACCTACCCATCCACCTACTTCACTAGGTGAATCTGTATCTCCGTCTAGGAAATATGCAACTTTATAGTTAGTATTTTTAAATTTCTTATTAAGGCCTTCTCTAATACTTTCTCCTAAAGCCGTTGCAAGCTCGTCTGCTTGTTGTGCTTTACTTTTCTTCGCCATATATAACCTCTATTATTCGTTAAACAAATCATCAAATGCCGCGCTGACATCATCGACTTTGTTTACTCCTGTTGTAACTGGTTCTTTCTTTTCTGTTGGTTCAGATGGTGTTGAAGCTGGATCTACGGTCTCTTCACCTTCTGGGTTCAACCAAGTTGCTAATGCATCTTTTAATTCATCATATGATGGCTCTTTAAATATATCGGATAAATTAGGTTGATTATCAGTAGCTGCTGTTGCAACATTACTATCTTCAGATATTGCTGATTGATTAGGTTTTACTCTAATAGTAGTCTTTGGAAACTGTCCAGCTCCTTCTGCAGGTGTAAATTCTACTAAGATATCTCTACCATTCATTGGATCTGTAATATCACCATAATCTGGATCTGCTATTACTCCTAAAAGTTCTTGATAAACTAATTTACCAAATCCCCAAAATTTAACACCTTCTGATTCCTTACCTCTTACTATAACAGGAGCATAAGTTCTCATTTTAGGTTCCATCTTCTTACCTAATTTCCATTCATCTGAATTACCAGAAGATTTTAATTTTTCAGAAAATTCTACTACTGGATCAGGACGACCATGAGTCACCGGTGAAAGATAGTTTCTTTTACCTAAGTCATAATGAAAGTACAATTCATTGAATGGATTGTCTTTGTTGTGCTGATAAGGTACGATTCTGATTATTTGTTTGCCTGGTTCAGGCTTCCATAAGTTTGACGTTCTGTTGTTCGTCGTTTGTAATTGATTAAGCTTTGCCTTAATCGCGTCTAAGTTAATTGCCATTTTTTTATTCCTTTTTTTTAATGGTTAATAATTAATAATTAATATAACAACTTTATTTCATTTATCCTAAGGTTTATCGAAAAAAGTTGTAAAAAAGTTTTTATTTGTTATTTTTTAATTTTGAGTTTAATTATGGCTAAACTCTAATCCTTTTTATTTATATATAAATATAATGAATATATTTCATATATCCTAATTTATTTCAATTTTATCTTAATAAATCTAATAATGCTTTTGCGGCTTCATACTGTTCATCATTAGTTCCATCTATTGTAGATCTTAAATCATCATATGCATCTATAAGTTTCTCATTATTTGGATTATTATATATATCATCATAATAATCACCTAATTCATCTGTAATATCATCAGTCATATTTGTGTTGTCATCGCCTGCACCTGAATATATTGTAGCTACTACATCATAAAATTCTTCATCCGTTTCAAGATTTCTAGCTCCTGTTGATGAAGATCTGTCATAATTAGCTTCACTGTCATTTGCATTAAACTGGATGAAAACATTATGGATATCTTTATCGAAATCAAAATCCATTCCTACTCCTGCTGATCTTACTTCATCAGGTATTATTTTATCAAAGACAGTTATGTCATCTAAATATTTATTAAATGTCATTTTAAGTTGTTTGTCAGACGTTATTTCCACATTAGTCATCCCTAATTGTTTTAGTTTAGCATCTGCTTGTACTATTGGTAAATATGTTTCTGCATCATTTTCTGTTAATAATGTAAAATCATTGCTTCTAGTTTTACCTTCAAACAATTGTTTATATTTTTTTCCTAAATTCATTTTGTTCCCTCTTCAAATCTATACATAATACTTGTTGGTTGTTCTTCTGAGAATTTTTTCATTACAGCAATTGTAGCATTATATTGATCTTTTGGTACTCCATCAAAACCTGAATCTTTTAATTCTTCCATTTCTTTAGATGAAGCTACCTTGTTGCCTTTTCTAATTGCCGGAAATGCAAATATATTTATTCTGTTAATCTCATCGACCATATCTTTACCAGCCTTTGCTCCGTGAGCTATTATAGCAAGTTGTTTTTTGAATTTTTCATCAGCCTCAGAAGAGCCTGAACTAGTTGGTTTATAATTTTCCAATTCTCCTTCAGCCCATCCTTCAAGTTCTGCTGCTACTTGTTCAGCTCCTCCATATACGCCAGATGCATCTAATGCGGCTGCTGAATCTTTATCAAATTCAAATGTAATATAATCTGGTTCTGATTTATCTATTTTAGCTACTAAGAATTCTGGAAGTCCTTCTCCTGCCACTTCAGTATCTTTTCTATATCCTCCACCAACTTCTCCTTGGGATGTTGGAATCTGAACTTCTGTTCCATCTTCTGCAGCAAATAAAGTTTCAAAATCAAGTGCATCTAAATCTATTACATCTTCCCAATCCATTTCATATTGAAATTCTTTAAGTAACTTTGCATCATTTGATCTAACTTTACCTTCAAATAATTGTTTATATTTTTTACCTAAGTTCATTTTTATCCTCTTTCTACTGTCCATTTAATAGCACCATCAGGATTAATCTTTGCACCTGTTGCAATTAAATCAGCATTAGCTTGTCCAAGCTGTTTATTAATCCATCCTAATGTATATGCAGTCCAAGCTGGTGAATTATCTGGATGTCTTGTATCATCAAGAAATCCAAAAAACTCTTCTTGGTCTAATTGAGCTACTTTCATTATGAAAGAATCATCTACTACTTTACCTTCTTTAAGTAACTTTGAATCATTGCTTCTAGTTTTACCTTCAAACAATTGTTTATATTTTTTTCCTAAATTCATTTTTACTTCTTTTTTTTTATAATATTCGCTATATCCCATATCATTAATAAATATGTTTATACATCAAATCTTTTATATAATTCTAATACAATTCTACGGTATCCATCATTATTAGTTAACAATAAACTATTACTATAATTTTCCCATGTAATAATAAATGTTTTATCTAATACTCCATTATTAACTTTTTTAATAATTTCATTTAATGCATTTACCGTATATAAAGTATTTGTATCTTTCTTTCTATGTATTAGTATTGTATTTGGCGTTTTTTTATAATCTTCAGTAGGGTCTACATTATATGTAACATAAACATCATTTGGTTTGTCTGCATCATTAAATACAAAAATCTTTTTTTCTACTATATTATAGCTTTGTTTAACATAATCTATAATAAGATTTAAGTCTTTTCTATGTGCGAATGTACATAATAAGTTAGTTCTTGCCAAAATTTTCCTTCTCGTTTTATTCTTATTATAAATATCAACTTTTACGCTGAAACCGTAACTATTCTATAGTTCCTTTTGGTGAACTTCCTGGAACACTTGCTCCGAAATATGTTTCAAAATATTCATAGAATGTTGGTGCTTTTCCTTTTTGTCCATAATCAGATGTCCATTGTCCATTTGTAAACCTTAAAAATATTGGTATTGTAATTAACTTTTCACCATCTCCATATAATACAAGATCTCGTTGATAATCACCTAACGCTTCACCAGTCCTTTTTGTTTTCATTTTACCTAGCTTTGCTTCAAAATTACCCTTTTCTATTGCATTTTTTATTATGTCTCTTGATGGTAATGCATGTATTTTCTCACCTCCTTTTGCAACATATAAATAAGTTTTCTTATCAGATTCTTCATCTGCTCTTAAAAGATATGTTATGATATCTGTTAAGTCTTCTACTCGTCCTTTAGATTCTAAATCTGTAAAAAGTACTTCTAGGGGTGGATGAAGATTAGATGCTCTATTCGCAATAATTTTCTTTTTAATATCATTTGGCATTTCTGAATATATTTTTCTATACATATATGGTATAGTTCCTGAACCTCTTCCTAAATCATTCCATTCTGGTTCCCAGGATATATCTGATGATTGGTTATCCCATTTTGGATCAGATAGTATATCTTGTACTTCTTTTGGCATATCGCCATTTTTTAATCTATCTTTTATCCAACCATTTATTTGTCCTACATAGTATTGTAATCCTGCATCAATAGCTTTTTTAGCTCCAGCTTGAGTCTTATACATATAATTTAATACACCATCATAATTTGAATCAGCTATTTCTGTATCAAATCCATATAACATTTTCAATATTTTTCCTACTGATAAACTTCCGAATTGTCCTGCACCATATTTTAATGATATCCAAACATCTTCTTTTTCACCATTTACTAATATTTGTACGACATCATCTGACACACCTAAATCAATTCCTGATGCAACTCTATAAGATTTTACATATGATGTTGGTTGATATAATTGATCTATTTTATTTTTAGTCATATGTGCTGCATCAAATGCATCTTCCCATTGTGCATAAAATGTTTTTGTGAACTTACCATCTTTAAGATAAACTGTATCTCCTTTTTTCTGGCCTTGTTTCTTTGCTACATCATCTGATGTATGTTTTGCGCCCACTAAATGATTAATTGCATTATCTGTGGTTACATCTGCATCTTTTAAGGTTCCGGCTGCTCCTTGTCCTATAAGTTCAAAATCTTCTATAGTTTCTATTTCTGGAGTAGATATTTGTACATTTTGTGTATAATCTTCTCCTGGTGTTATTTTAACTGGAGGTGCAAGCTCTATAATATATGCCAATGCTAAAGCATAAAATGTTTCATGTAAATTTGTAGTTGCAACTGATGGAGTAGTTTCTACTTCTTCTGGTTCATGTGGTATATAATCAACTGGAGCTTCATTACGTAAGCTTCGTATAATAGGTTTAGGGTCTATATTATTTTCTGTTAGAATTCTAGATAAAACCTGTAGTTCCATTTTATTATACGGCTGTATCGCATAACCATTAGGTAGTCTATAGAACCACTCTCTTAATATATCTGTTACGTTTCTTTGCATTTATTATAAATATGTACTAACCGACTTTACTAGTCATATTTTGCATATCTTGCATAGTCTTTCCAGCTTTGATCTTAACTGGAAATTTATCATTTGTCATAGTATTTTTAATATCTAATATTAATTGTTTACCATCTTTAAGATTAAAATCAAATAATAAAGAATCATATGTATATAAAATTAATTTAGTATCATATGGTCCTAATAATGCATTAACTTCATTTATCATGGCCATATTATATTCAGTTTCCATACTCTGTAAATAATAATTAAATAATTTACTTGGATTCATATCAGACATTGCATTTCTAAATAACTTTCTTTTTAAAACAGCTGTTTCTATATATCCTTTAGATTGGAATTCTTTCCATAATTTATATGTAAAATCTCTTACCTTACCAAAGAATGGAATCTTTGCAAAATCTTTATCAACTCCACCATATAATAATCTAAACGAAATAGTTTTACTTTGTTCATATTCTTCTTTAGATAATTTATCCTTTCCGAAATATTGTTTACCTAGATATGTATGTACGGATGTTTCTGGCAACTCATAATCAATAATATCTCCTATTAATCTTAAGTGATAAGAATCATAATCTAACTCTAATAACATACCATATTCATGTCTTGATATAAATGATTCTCTAGAGCCGTCTTCTTTATTAATTGCCGCATAATTAACTCCTCCATGTTTATTAGAAGGTCGTCCTGTAGTTGTATAAATATTATATTCTGTATATGCTGTTGCTCCTACTAGATTATTTGTTTGGAATTTTTCAACAAATTTTTCATAATCTACTTTTAATCCATTTCTTTCTATACCATATAAATTATCAATAAACAATTCATTATAATATTCAAATGATTCAGATTTCTTAAAGGTTGCAAATGATTCCATAAATTTATCTTTCATTCCATTACATCTTTCATAATGTTTAACTATTGGAATATAATCATTTACATTAGTTTCATTATAATACCATTTATTGTACCAATCATGTGCATTTGTATCTGTATCTTCTAATTGTAACATTTTATTACTCTGAAAATATTCAACTAAATCTGCGTCAAATGTCTTATGATGGTAGAAATTTACAAAGCGTTTCTTACCCAAAACATAGATATCCGCCTTACTTGTAAACCTGTTTAGATGTTCGGATTCTAGGCATATGCAATCCTTATGACGGAAGGGTACTATGTATTCTTTTTTAGTATCAATTACATAAATATAAATAAAACTTATTTTATTATTTACGTAATGTCGATAAAAATCAGAAAATACTGGTATCCAAAAACTATCAGAAGTTTGTAATATTTGTTGTAATTCTTGTAACCTTGGTTTATCTTCTACTATTTTCATTTATATAATTATAATGAATTTTTTGCAAAGAACCAAATTAATACCTAGGAGACTTCCGATTAATCTGTATTTGCGTTTTTTGACCTAGCTAATTGCATTACATATTGTCCTTTTGTCAATAATATATCTTGTACTACTTCTTTACTATGACGTTTTCCTCGCATTACTCCTAATGTAGGATGAATATGATAATAACCTTTATAAGGAGTTCCATTTGATAATACAAATTCTGTACCATCTGTTAGTAAATTATTTCTTTGTACTCCTGCATTATTCTGGGATTTAATTTCGGGATATTCTGAATGTTTTACAAGGTCTCTTAATGCATCTGATAGTCCTGCCATTTCATAATTTTTTTGAAATACAGTTCTTCTATTAGAATCTTCTACTCCAGTTTCTTTTACTTTTGTTTTTGTTCCATCAGTATATTTATCTTTAAGTGGTCCTTTTATCTTCCACCTCAATGATAATTTATCATATAAATATCCATTAATATTTCTACCATCTTTTGCTTTAACTTCCTTAAATTGTTTTTGGTCTATCTCAATTACTGGTTTAGTTATATCATTTTTTTGTTTGATAAAATATCTTATCATATATCCATTCTTATAATCATTTGGTCCTGGTCCTGGAAGTTTTGTTATAGGCGATTGAAATTCATATAAATTAATATTCGTTAACTGGTCGTATATTAATATATCTCTGTTATCAGCTATATAAAAATCTTTAAAAGGTTTTAAAACTTTAGAGGCATCATTTGGAGAAGCTCCTGTCATTACTAATTCATGGTCACCAAAATAATGGTACGGACCTATATAGTTTTTTAGGTCAAAGGTCATCCATGTATTACCTTTAGTGTAATGTCCGAAATGTCGTTGTCCTTTTGGGTAATATCTAGATGGCATATTATGGCTCCATTCTACAAATTGTTGTTATATCTGTAATCCAATCATTTGGTGATATTGTATGCTTGGTTTTTGTTACAGTAAATACTATTTTCATTCCAGAACCATTATCGTAATACCTACTAGGAGCGAGATTTGTTTCACATGCATTACCAAATTGAATACCGGCTAGACCTTCAATAGTTGCAGATAATTCTAATGGGTACATATCCTTTCTAAAGCTTGCTTTGTCTCTTGCGGTAACAACTCCTTCAATATATGCTTTTAAATTTGTTTTAGCTGAAGTAATTGATTCATCGATATATCCTGTATCATGTATTACTTCTCGTGATTCGATTAAACCATTTAATATCTTCCCTATATTGTCAAGTTTTGTAATTTTTTTACCTTTAATAACTTCAACTGCAGTATGTTTCTTTCCTGAAGTAGCTCCTGTACCTCCCACGAAAGCGGCTGCAGCCATATCTTTTGGAACTTTACCATCTAATGATACGTTTCTAGTAGAATAATAATCAGTTGCAGTGTTTGCATTTAATTGTATTTTCTTCACGCCAGTTCCAGGAACCCAATTTCTATCTACTATAAACATCTTACCTTCTGGGTCACCAGACCATCCATAATGTTCACATTGTTCTGGTGTCATTTCTGAAACTGTTAAATCATATGCTCCTCCGGTACAATTATAAATTTCTTGGAAAATTCCATTTAAGAATTTTGATAATGGAACTTTACTTCCTGCATCACCCATTCCACCAGCACCTGCTATTCCACGTATACAATCACGTGATATTAATATATTTGCTAACTCTGCTTTGTTACCTGCCATTACAGGAGGACAGTCAAAATTTTGACCCCAGATTTTGGAAGCTCCGAAAAATCTTCCGAGCAAACCTCCAGCTGTTCCTCCATATTGTTGTTGTTGATTACTTCCCAGGATTAAAACATTCATTGGATTTGCAGAAAATATTTTATCATAAAATCTTCCAATGGTAACTTTATTATCACAAACATATTGTACTCCAGTTGTATCAACTTTAGAACCTTCTATATTACCATTTAATAAATCTTGATTGATTAATTTATTAACTATATATCCTAAAGATGCAAATATAACGTTACCACCAACCATATTATCATTTTTTGGTTCTGGTGCTGCGTTAGGACAATCAGTTCCTGCTATACTAGCTGTTCTATCCCAGCCTGGAAATGTATATGATTCATCTTCATCTAAATCAACATGATCATCCATTTTATTTTGAACGTCATAATCAAATACATCACATATATTTACGACTGTTGATTTTTCATTTAATCCTTTATAATCAGAAACAAACATTCTACCATCATCTGTTAATTTTGCCATGACATTCATTTCTGTAACTAAACTTCCTTTTCCAACAGCTTTAATTGTACAATCATATCCTAAATATTCATTTAATTTAAAAGAATAATCATATACTACTCCTTTAAATTCTGTATTATTAGCTGGGCCAGAAACATTAACTCTACCATAAGAAATATTAACTTCTGTTCCTGGTATCATTAATTGTTCTTCTATTTCTTCAAAAGAAACTTTATCAAAACATTTAATAGTTAATTCAGCTTTTTTTAATGAACCATAATCACCTGACATTTCTACTTCGAATTTTGTTATTGCAGGAAGTGGTTTTCCAGATTCTGATCCATACCTTTCAGAAAAGTTTGTACCAATTTCAGCTGAAGATTCCATTTTTGTACCAACTGGCGTTTCTACTGTTTCCATTGCAACATTATGTTTGGCTTCTCCAAATAAAACATTTGATGTACCTTGACCTCCTATAAAATCTGTAACACCACGGGTTACTGTTCCAGCCCCCTCTTTAACTGCTTGCCATGTATCTAAATCTTTTGATTTTTGGTATACTGTAGAGGTTCGTTGTGCTGATATGTTTATATAACAACCTAATGATTTTCTACTTTCAACATAGTCTTTATTTCGTCTTTCCTGTAGTTCATCTAAGACAAAATCTTGAGCTGCTGAATAAAATACTCCTGCCATAATATTACCTCGATTGTTCGTTTCGCATAAGTAATTGATGTAATTCTAGTTTTGCTGGAATACGCAATCTTATTCCTGCAGGTACATGAAATGTACCTTTACCTAAATGATTTGCTTGTGCTAATACCCACCATTGTGATGCATCTTCATAATATTCATAAGCTATATTATCTAATCTATCTCCTGCACGAGTAACGATGTAATAGTCTTGCGTAGTTTTAGGAATTTCCGGTGGTAAAGATGAATTTCTTCTTTTTCTTTTCTTTTTTCTATCTATCCTATCGTTTATTATATATTTATATCTGTTCATATTATTCTCCTATTAGTCAAATGGATTAGATAAATTACTTTCTTTACCGCTTTCTTTTGAGAAAGCTTTTTCTGCTACTCCTGATATTTTACTGGATGCTGCATTATCTCCTGATTGGTCACCTGGTAAAATGAAATCTAATACATTATCTCCAGCACTTACTACTCCGTCTCCAACATCACCAAGTATATCTTTTGCCATATTATATGGTTTATCTGCTATATGATTTACACCTGGTGGTAATCCTTCTATTAAATCATCTATAGCATCAAAATTACTAGCTTTTTGTTCAACATTAGCATCTGCATTTGCTTGTACATCATCTCCTTTAAAGGTTGATCCTCCAAAAAATATACCACCTCTTTGTGGTATAGAACTACCGACATATTGCAGCTCTAGACTTACTGTTGCATATTTTGGCATTCTCTGGCCGGCTGTTATTTCCCATGGAGTTTCAGAATCCATATCTACACTAAATGTTGATATATAACACGGAATATTATCATAGATATCTCCTAATGTTAAGTTTACAAATGTACCTGTATATCCATTAGAATGATATTTTGGTGCTGTCCAACCCGCAACTGTATTTATTTTATCCCACATTGGACTAAGCTCTCTTTTCGAACCTGCTGCTAATGTTAAATCTAATGAAATTGTTCTTCCCCAACCAGTTAATATTAATTTTGGATCAGCTCGTCCAATTTCTTTTTCTTGATTCCATTCTGGAGAAAAGCTATCACTTATCGAATTTATACCTGCTCTAAAGTAACATGTTTGAGATCCATGCATAGAAATATAAAATGGCACCAAATCACTTATTATTGGTTTACCTCCGACTGGTAATCTATTCAGTGTATCATGTTGGTTTGCCCCACCATATCCTAACATATCACGATTTCTTAACTTGATTTCACCTTTGACAACTGTAGAAACTGCTCTTCTAAATTCTTGTATTTTTTTAGTACCTGCTACTGTACCAGTTTGTTTTGCTGCATCTCTTATTTCAGAATAGTTCATGTAATTATATACTAAAGGTGTTCCAGCTGAAGATTTAGGCTTACCACCAATAGTTTTTGTTCCAGATGTTTCGTCTGGCCTTGCATCTGGATTCTGCATTGGATCTAGTTTAGATACAATTTCTGCATCAATTGCTTCTAATTGTTTAGATTCTTGGTCTGATATTGCAACTTGTCCTGCATCTGGTGAAGGGCCTTTTTTTGGACTAGCTGATGTATATTTAGAACTATATGATTTATCATTATATGTTGGAACCAATGAAGGATCATCTCCTCCATATATCCAAACAAATGGTGTACCAGTTGATGGATCTCCTCCTTTATACTCTTCTAATAATAAACGTAAACTTTTATAATCATGTGATGGACCTTCATCTATTTGTTCTTTAGTATTTCCTGTAAAGAATTTTAGATCTGGTGTAAAGTAATTAAAAATTGCTTCTCCGACTTGGACTTCATTTAATCCGGTAACTGGTCTTGCTGCAATTAATTTTGCTTCTTTATGCATATTAACTGGAAATCCTGGTTCAAATACTCTTTCTGCAGATTTTCTAATTTGAGGAGTATTTGTATTTGATGCATCTCCATTAGGATCTATTAATCCATACAGAGATATTCTATCATCAACATCCCAATCTTCTCCTATAACTGGTGTACTTCTTAAGAAATGTTCTAAATATCCTCCTTTTATATGCTCTATTAAAGCTGAACTTTGTATTGGATATGTTGAACTATGTCCATGTACAAATGTATGTATATGTTCAGTTAATTTTTTACTATCGATTAATGTACGTACTAATTCATTTTCTTGTTCTATAGATGTATATATATTATGTTTTGAACCTCCTATAGGCTTTCCTCTTGGACCGCTATTTGCATTTATTAGATTATAATACCCTTCTGGATATCCATCTTCTCTATTTTGATATAGATGATATTTATGAGAATGTTCTAATAAATCTTTATCTTCAGTATTTTTTGCTCTTTGATGAGTTTCTTCTGATGCATCATCTGATGTACCTACATATCTTCCGCCTCCTGGAGAATGTGGTTCTACTTGTTGTCCTCCTCCAGCAGTCTTTTTAGATACATTTTGTGCCGGAGAATTACTTTCTAAATATCTTGTTCCAATAGCAAATGTATTATCATCTGATTCTGGAGTTCCTTCATGTATAGTCTTTCCATCATCTCCTAATAAACCTGTTGTAATATCTACTTTTGGTCGTTTTAATGTTTCTGCCTCTAGAACTTTTTCTGGGGTTGTTTCTGTACTTATAAATCTACCTCCACGTGGTCCATCAGATTGAATATACCCTGATTCATAAAATTCGTTATCATTATTAGGACTAAATATATTTAATACATTCTTGACTCCAGTACCACCGGTGGTAGCATCTTTACTTGGTAAAAATGCTCCTTTATCTTTTTTATATTCTCCTGTACTTCCTGGGTTATTAAATGTCTTTTCTATAGAATTACCAGGTCTACCTGTATTTTCTAATGTTCTAGGTGATCCTGGAACATCTTCAGATTCGTATGGCGTAGTTGATGCATAATGTATTCCCCAATATGCATTACCTAAATTATCTTTTAATCCTGTTCCTGTTACAACAGTTCTTCTAATAGTTGTATAACCAATACCATATACTGATTTAGGTCCACCTGGTCCAGATAACTCTGAAATCTCTGATCCATCAAAGTTTGAAAATGCATTTTGTAATGGTTCTACAAAGTTTGATATTCCTTGAGCAATTGTTCCTAATAAATCAGTTGGTGGAGCTTGATCTAAAGATGCAGGTGCACCATCTCCAAACATTTCTATCTTTAATCTAGCTAATCTATTTTTTGTAACGGCTTCTGCATCTGAGTTTAATAATTCTTTTTGTACATCTTCATACTTACCTTGAATAACTTTAGATCCATGTCTTGAATTATGAATACCTTCTGGTGCTGTTAATAAATTACTTGCAAGTCTTATTGGATTATATGCTCTAGTTGGTCGAATCTTTATATTTGATTCTACATATGGATTAGATGCTTGTAATCCAACTTGTTTAATATTCCATAAAATACCTTTTGGAGATATCATAAATTTAGCAAATCTTAATGTGTCTTCTGCTAACCTAGCTGCAAATGCTACAAGTCCTCCTCTGACCATCATATTATCTGGAGATGTTCTTCCACCAGGTCCATAAAATTGTACATCACCACCTCTACGTTGTATTCCTCTTATTATAAATGGTTGGTCTGTTGCAACACCTAATGATAACCTATTTACATTTGGTGCATCATATATATGGAATTTATCATACTGCTCCATAATTTCATTTTCATGAAATGATGATATTTTATTCTGGATCTTTTCTTGTGGATATTTTCCAGGAGCTTGATTTGTTAATCCTTGCCAAGCTAAGTTTGATGTCATACTAATTAAACCCATTATCCTTCCTCTCCTGCATTACCTGCTGAAATTGCATATGATGTATTTACTTTTGTCTGACTTGCAATTTCTTCGATTACTTTATTACCAATAACAATCTGTACTGGTTTATTACTTGGTGCAGCTCCTTTCTGATTTGATGCGATTGCAGTAACTACTTCATCTAGTTTTGAAAGCATTGCATCTAATTTTTCAGCTGCGGTTGCATCATGTACAGGCTTACCAGCTTCTTCTCCTTCTTCATCTTCTCCACCTAATATACTTCCAAGGCCACCTGATAATCCTCCCATCATACCTAAGAATGGATTACTACCTATCATATTTGCAACTACTAGTTTTTTAAATGCTTTTGAACTAAAATCTACTATTTTAGATTCTGGTGGGTCTGGCATGTTCCCCATACCACCACCAGGACCTATTGCACCATCATCCATTTTAAGTGCTCCAGCTGGTTTAAATACTGCGTCATTTGCCTTACGACCTTTTGATATTACATCATTTCCATAATTTAAGTTTGTTCCTGCTACGATTGTATCTTTATTATTAAATGATATAGCTCCTTCTGGTCCGTATAATACTCTATCACCATAACCACTACCACCAGATTTTCCTGATACTATACCATCACTCATGAATGACATACCAAGTCCAATTACTGCAGCTGCAGCCGCGGCACCTAATATCCAACCTATCCCTGGTATAGCAGCAGCACTCTTATAAGCGGCCATGGCTGCTCCACCAATTGTTTTTAATAATCCTTTACTTTGAATTGCTGCAACAGATGTTTCAGAAGCTATTTGCTGTTGTGTCCACATAGCTGTAACAGCTTTAACTGCAGCCTTTCCTTTTTCAATTATCCAACCTTGGCCAGTTACAAGATTAATCATACCTTCCCAAGCCCATGCAGCTGCTCTTTGAACGTTACTTGCAATCCTTGTTAACAAGTTAGATTTCTCTGTAACTCCAGTGGCTTGAGCGGTTCCTAAACCTGTCAATCCTAATGCATTACCTAACTTGATTGCAGTATTCTTTAATCCTTCCCATAATACTTTTGCTTTTGCGACTATTAGATCTTTTGCATGAACTGCAGAAAGTTTAAGTTGGTACATTAAACCAGTTTTACCTAATGCCACTTCTCTTGTTTTTGCACCTAACATGGCATTTTGTGATAATGCTTTTGAGGCCGCGGCTGTATTACTTGCTTTATCAGTTATTAATCCTAATTTTTTTGCTCCTCCGATCAATGTTGCTTGAGTGGCCTCTTTAGTAGCAAACATAGCTTTTATTTTTGCAATCCCTAGTGCAGCTTTATCACCTGCCCATATTAATGCTTTAATTCCATATATAACTCCAAGTGTTGCTGCAATTGCTTTTAATACTGGAGATATTTTTTCGAAAACTATTGCAATAGCTTTTACTATCCAGATTACTGGCGTCAGTGCTAACATAAATCCTTTAAATATTCCGCCAATGACTTCTAATATTGGAGATAATACATTTGTAAATATACCTGTTATTGCTTGAATTACAGGATATAATGCTTTCATTAATGTATTTTTTATCTTATTAAATGTTGCTGACATTTCTTTTGCTGCTAATGCTTGTTCTTGTTGCGCAACTAATTGTTCTCCTGTTAATTCTTGTCCTTCTAATGCTTTAGTCGCTTCATCATATCTTTTCTTTTGTTCTTCAGTAAGGTTATTCATTTGTTCTTGTTTCTTTAATGCAGATTGTAACTGGCCAACTTCCATTCCTGCTGCTTGAGCTAATTTCTTTCTTTGAAGAACATCCATTTTATTAAATTCATGAATTGAACCTACTTGATTAAGAACTTCTTTTGTAGCTCCTTCTATATCACCTTGTAAAGCTAATTGTCTTGCAAGGTCCATGTTTATTGTTTTTCCTAACATTACAGATGCTTCAAATTCAGCTTCAATTGATGATTCTATATCTAATAAACCATCTGCAACATCAACCATATCACCTAATTCCATTCCTAACCTTGCTGCTTCTACTGCTGCTTTTGCTAAAGCATTTACATTTCCGCCCATATATTTGGCGGCCTTTTTAGAACTTTTTGCGATATCAGCCATTACCTTACCTGGAGCTACTCCAGCTGCTTCTGCAAGATTTGCTGTTAAAGCTTGTGTATTAAATGCTTCTTCAGATGTTTGTCCCATTGCTTCAAATTGAGCTTGGACTGCGGCTGCATCACCTACTGCAATACCAAATGCTGCAGACATGTTAGCTATATTAAGTGCTGTTTCTTCTGAGAAGTTAGCTGTACTACCAAATTCGGTTGTTAATGCAGACATTGCTCCAACAATTTCTTCTGTATTTGCTAATGAATTACTACTAGAAGCTTGCATCCCTCTAGCTGATTGCATCATTTTTTCTGATTCTCTTGCAGATAATCCTGTATTCTTTGATAACTCTTCTGTTTCTTTGGACATTTGCGAGAATAACATAACTGCACCTACAAGTGCACCTACAACTAATAAAGGTAATAATGCTGATTTTAATGACATTCCAAATATTTTAGTTTGTGCTGTTAATGATCTAAAACTACCTATTCCTTGTTCAACTCCTCCTGCTAATCCTTTCTGAATTGATATTTGGATTATCTCTTTCATTTTATCATTGAATACATCTAATCCAAGTGCTCCAGATAAATATGATCCACCTGGAAATGAATCTATAGTAGATTTTAAACTTTCAAATGGACCTATTATAGCATCAGTCATTGCATCTCGTTGAGCAATTTGCATGTCTGTTACCATCTTTTGTTCTTCTAGTACATCAACACCCTTTCTTAAAGCATCTATATTTGCTTGGGCTAATGCAAGTCCTTGTCCAGATAGATTATTCTTTTCATTAGCAAATGCCAATTCAGCTTCTAATAATGCTTCTTGTGCAGTAACAGTACTCAATGATTCCATCAATCTTGAACCTCTTCCTGCTTCATTTATCATTGATTGCTGAGTCTCAGATGACATTTCTCCCATTACATTATTAATTTGATTGGCAATACTTAATTCACTTTGGTATTTTGCTACGGCCTGTTTGTGTGCATCATTACGTTGAGCTCCATATAATGCTTCAGCTTCTTTAAGACTATTTAATTTATCTTGTGCTTGTGATGCTGCTGTAACATTATTTTTTGCAAGATCTTGAAATCCGGCTATGGCTTGAATTTGTCCTGCTGCAAATTTATTACCTTTAGCAAAGTTTGCTAATGGTTTATCATAACTCTTAAATACTTTTGCAAGCTCTTTTCCTTTATTAACTACAGCACCGGTTTCTACTCCGACCTTTTTCATACCTCGTTCGGTAATACCTACTTGATTATTTATCTTATCACCAAGTTTGATTTTTTGTCGTTGTAACGCAATTATCTTTTGTTCATTAGGAGCTGATTTGGCTAGTTCTCTGTTGAGTTGCTCAACAAGATCTAATTCTTGCTGTATCAATGCATTTAACTGTGATTGTTTTTTTGCTTTATCGTCTGCCATAATTAATTACCAATTATACGCCTTTGTATCCTAATTTTTTAAGAAAGTCTCTAGTATTTTTTTCTACTGAACCCATATCTTCTTTAGAAGTAGCACTAATTATTTCATTACCTACTTCTAATTCGCGTTCAAAATCTTCAAGTGATTGATCTAAACGCTTTAATGCATCACGCATTGCTGGGTCTTTTTGAAGTTTCTTTAATTGTCGTTTTAAACGACCTCCAAGAATCTTCTTCCATATAGGCGAAAATAATCCTTCATCAAGTTTATTGATTTGATCTAATTGAGTTTTTTCTAATTTATTTGATTTTGCCATAGTCCTCGTCCATTTATATTATTTATTATAAATATGGGACTATGTAATTTATACGAAGAGAATCTTACCGTCTTCTTCTAGATTGAGCCTTGGCACTTTTGTGAGCTTTTTCATCTGCTTTCTTACGTTCTTTATGAACTCGTTCAATTGCTTTGATATAAAATACACGTAACCAGATAGGCATTGCATATACGTCAGACCAATTGAACCCACCTTTCCCCCAGTAGATAAGATCAAATATCTGTTGGTGCAGAATGGGCCTATAGCTAGGCCCCAGGCCAAAAAAAGTTGGTGTCAATGGGCAAGTCCATAAAAAACTCTTCTCCCGTAGATGGATCATCAAAACACAAATTTAAATCTACATCTGGTTGTAATTCTCTCATGTACGTACGTAACGCTCTTGAATCTAATGCTAATAATTCATTTTGAACGAATTTACGTATTGTCATTTTATCTTCATCTCCATCGATGGATACAATTGAATATGTTAATCTAGTTGATAATGTTGAATCAACACCTCTTGAAAATTTCTTAGCTGCTTTAATTTCAGCTTCAATACTAGGCTCATCACCATGAGTTAAAAATTTGAATTCTACTGTTCTTTTAGCTGCTGGTAATTTAAATGAAAATCTATTTAATCCTTTTGTAAAGATAGAATAATCAATTTCCTTTTCTTTAAGTTCAGCTAAATCGATAACTTCCTTTATTTTTTCGCCTGAAGGTGTATTAATTTCGCATTGATAATCTTTACCATATCCTAATACTCTTGCTGCAATCATAATAGCATTTTTATCACCTAATAGTAATTCATTATACTTAACTTTCTTTCCTTCGCCATTACTTATTATCAATGATTGGAATAATTTATCTAAAACAACTCCTTGTTTAATATAAGACTGTGTAGTTAGAATATCTTCTTCTTTAGCGGTCATATACTTCATTTCTACTTTACCTGATTGTAAAGAACTTCCATCTGGATATAATAATCCTCTTGATGGTAAATCAACTACTTCAGTTGGAAACTGATGTTTCTTTGCTGTTTCGCCTGTATATGCGTCAATTGCTCTTGCTTTTAATTCTTCTGTTGTTGGTGCTTTTGCAATAGTTTGTTTTCCTGGATATTCTTCATTTACGTTTTTTGCCATAACTTAACCTCTTCCTTTTGTTTAAGAGAATATAATTCTCAATTAATAACATTTAATATAAATATGCATGAGCCCAAAAAAAATCCCACCGTAAGGTAGGATTCTTTAATGATCTTAAATCTTAATTAGAATTGAAGGATTGCATAATCATATTTAATTGTTAATTCAATATTAACTGCATCTTCCGTTGCCCAATCCATATCTCCAAAAGTGGCAGATGAAATAAATGCGCCTTTAATAGTCCATTCTTCAACTTTATCACCTACAGGACCTAAAGTATTAAATACTATATCTTTCTTATAGAAATCAGAATAACCATCTCTTCCTGTTACTGATTCGTGATGTAAACGTATCCATTCCATACAAGCTTGAGCTCCTGATGGAACTACTGGATCATATAATGTTACTGTTATATCTTGCCATCTAGATTTTCCTTTTAACTTTCTTTCCACATTAATATGGTCTAGAATAAGCTCACCTTGATCAATTGATGGTCTTGATGCTGCTTTAACTATATAAGCTGGAATACCTTCTATGTACATTATAAACCTATTTGCTACTTTCGGCTCATATGCGGTATACATTATTTCATTTGGACTTAGTAAATCTGCCATTTTATTTTCTCCTTGTTATTTAATATAAATATACTATTATTAACTTTTAACTACCTTCTATTCCGGAAATGCTGCACCAGTTGGAAGAATATTAAAGTCAATTATAATAAATTCTGCTGTTCTGGTTGGTTGTAAGAATAACTGACCTACCATTTGGTTTCTATCTATTACATCCGGTGTATTATTTGTTTCATCCATTACTACTTTAAATGCATACAAACCTTGTCTTTGTTGTACACTTTCTAAATATGGATTAACAATACTTAAGAATCTATTTCTAGTTTCTGATGTATTTTGTTCAAACACTAAATATCTAGTTGCTGATGCAATAAATTTCTTAGCTGCAATCATCAATCTTCTAACATTTACTCTATCTAATGCAGATGCTTTTTTCTGTAATGTTTTTTGTCCAAATGCTACTACTCCACTATTAGGAAAAGTTGCTAATGGATTAACATTTGCATCATATAAAGAATCTCTATTACCATGAGTTAATTTTCTTTCTGGTTGTATTGCTCTATCAATTCCACCTCTATTTAAACCAGCTGGTGCAAACCATTCAGCTGCAACCTTATCATTAAATGCATATACACCACCCATTGCAATTGAAGCTGGTACCCAAACATTTTTAGAAGCATAATTATCAGACATTTGAACCCATGGCCAATACATTGCAGCATAATTAGTATCTCTTGCAGAAGCTTCTGTAGTTGCATCTGTAATTGTTGAACCAAATCCTACTGGATCAATTATTGTAAAACAATCTCCTCTATTTTCACACATCTCAATTGCTGATGCTGCTACAATTGAATGACCTGTAAATGCTGAAATCACACCTGGTAACATTAATAAATTAATATCATATTCGTCTTGGTTTGCTAACAAGTTAATTGCATCTTCATATGCTGTTTTACCTTCACCTGCTGTTGTCAAGTCATATCCTTGCATATTTGTTGATTCAATCTGTTCATAAAATTTCTTTGGATGTTGTACAGTTCCATCACTACCTCCACTAAATGTTCCTGAAACTGCTAATGGTAATGAACCAGATAAGCCTGCTGCTACTGTTCCTGTACCATCATCTCTAATAGCACCATTCTCATCTAAATAATTTAAAGTAGTTCTATTAACAATTACTCTAACTTCTTTAGATTTGTTCATATAAGAACCTGATGCTTGGATATAAGGACTAGTAGTACCAGAACCTCTTAAATTAAGTTTTGCATCTCCAATTCTTTTAGATATGAAGTTTGTTGAATTTGGATCTAATGATAAGTTGTTCCAAGTCTCAACAATATTTTTTCTTTTAATTGTATCATCACCTTTTCTTAAATATAATGAGAAAGTACCTTTTGAAGTATTAACACTTGCAATTTCCCATCTTAAGTTATCTTTCGAACCAGATAATAATCTACAATTTGTACTTATTGAAGTAGCAGCAGTCGATCCTGAACCTGCTGTTGATGCGGCAGGTAATCCACTATTTAATAGTGCTCCATCAGATAAAGTATACATTGTAAAACAAGCATTACCTAAATCTGCTGCTCCTACTTTAGTATCAGCTCCGCTAAATGAACCAGCTAAAACTCTAACAACCGTTAAGGTGTCATGATGTCTTAAATATTCTTCTGCTGCTAATGACGTTAAGTATGAATAGTAATCTAAGTTCTCTGCGGAACCACTTTCGAACACATCTCCGAATAATTGTCTATATTCAGCAAATGATGTTACCATAGTAGGAACCAGACCAGGTCCTTTAACCGTTGGTCCAATTATTGCTGCCCCTATATTTTGTACTCCTGCAGGAAGAAATGATAAGTCTCTTTCTCTAGTAAATACACCGGGTGATACGATTTTTTCAGCCATTTATAAATCTCCTTAATTATTGTTTCTTTATTTTTTAATAAATATACATTTCCGGCTTCAAACCTTTAGTTTGATGGTGAAAAAGTCCCGGAATCTAAATCCAATGTTCCTCTGCCGTATTTTTCGTTGAATTCTTTAACCAATTCAAGCTCTGTTTTTTGAATATTTGCATATTCCGTATTAAATGTTTTATCTAGTTGATTTAATTTTTCCGTCTTTTGATCATGTAAAATTTGTTCTAATTTTAACTCTCCAAAGTTGGCAACTAACTTAGACATTCTTTCTCGTAACTCTTGAACTTTATTTAGTTCTTCTTCTGTAAACTTTTTTGTTTCTGACATAACTGTTCTCCTTTTTTTGTTTCCTTATATAAATATGCTTATATTAACTTAAACAACCATCCTAAACTATCCATCCTAAGGAAACTGCTGCTTTAAGTTTAAATACTACAACTATACCTGGCCAAGGTGCTACTGCTAGGCCTCCTCCTGGAGGATGAAATTTTGTATTAACTCGTCCTGATAATATATACTGTTGTATCGCTGCTGTCATAACAGCTGCCATATCACCTTCTACTTCTGCGTTAGCTGGTCCTGGTTTTCCTGCTTGTCTTCTAAAGGCCGCGTATATTCCTAGATTTAATGCTGGTGTATTTAATGACATATTTGTTCCTTTTTAATTTTATGTTTGTTTTTCATTTTCTATTTATGCGCCAGCTAAGGTTATTTTTCCATCAGATCCGGCTATGAACTGTTTAGAGTCTCTATTAGTATGCTTAATTGCTCTTTTTGTAGCAGATGAAGTCATACCTTTCCCCCAACCTGCATTGGCTCTTGCTGTCACCAAATTAGCAGTGGCTTGATCAGGAAATTGTGGATTTGAGCCTTTATATTCAGGATAAGGGTGACTTCTGGATTTCCACCTATTTTGAAGAAATGCTACAGCTGCTGGAGCTGCTACTGCTGGATCATTTAATAAATCAGGATCAGATAATATATCAACTCCTATTATTTTCGCATACTTTTCATAAGAATCTCGGAAAGTTATTTGATTAAACCCACGTCCACGGTAGTCGTATCCATCAGATGTACCTTTCCGATTTCCATATTTACCAGCATATACAAGGTTAGCTAATTTTTTATCATCTCCAGAATATTCTTCAGCTAATGCGTTATAATTAAACTTGCCTTGTCCTTTTGGTACAGTGTTTCCTGTTTTGGAAAATCTACCCCAAACTTCTGCTAATCTACCTTTGGAATAAAACATTTTTTCACTCTTCGGACATAGACTAGACTCTTTTGAGATCACTGCGAGTATTGCTATCCTTGCATATGTATTCGTAATACCAAATTTTTCCATTGCATTTTCAAGATGAACTATATTATCTGGAACAACACAAGGTCCTGTTTTATTCAAATATTTAGATTTTGAAACTTTATTTAAATCTGATTTAGTTACATCATCTGAAGTATCTCCGGAAGTTGTTCCTGTTGTTGTATGTACAGGCCCTGTTGTACTACTTTGTCCTGGTCCACTCTTATTATGTCTAGTACTACCACTACCTCCGCCTCCGCCTCCGCCACTTGATGGAGGTGGTGGATTTGTACCTACTGGTGGAGTAATAGTTATAGCTCCTGATGATACTGGTGATGTAGAACCATCTGTTTCGAAAGATGCAACTCCAATTCCTATAGGGATATAAAATGTTGCTCTAATTCCTGGCCATGGAAAAGCTGCCATACCTGAAGCTATTCCGCCCCATCCTAAAATAATCCATGCACCCTCTAAATATTCTCGTATTGCATTTGAAATATCTGATGCCAGTTCAGCTGAAACTCCTCCTTTATATGGACCTGGTTTTGCAGCCTGTTTCAAAAATGCTGTATGTATACGAGCTCGTAATAGTATTTTATTTAATGCCATGATTATTTAATTTACTTTACAGGTTTTGACATAGTTAATTGTTTATCTGCAGGAAACCATTTATTTACTAATTTCATTCTTCTTTCTTTATGACCTGAACGTTCATTTTGTCCAAATTTGTGAACATAAGCCGTTAGTATTTTTTCAGGGTCCCATTTTAATCTTCTTGCTTGTTTTTTGAATCCACCATTTCCATAACTATTAGAAACTCCAACTGCTATTGCTGCATGTCTATTTGTACTCCATCCACCTTCTGAGAATGCTGCCTTTACTGCACTTATTCTACTACCTTTACCTGCCCGTATTTGTTTTGGATTATTTTTTGGATCGTTTAGCCATTTTTTCATTCCGTTCCACCACCACTTATGAGAAGCTGATCCTGTACCATTATCATTTTTTCCTGATGGTGTTGTATTTTTATCATTTAATTTTTCCATGTATTTTGCAGATTTTCCAAATACCTTTTGTGTATCCATATACTTATATAAAGTATTTAATCCTCCTTGTGCAAAGTGGAATATTCCTACAGTACCACCATCTAACTTAGTCATATCTGTATAGTCTTTACCTGAACCTCCTACAAAAGACTTTCCTCCTTCATGTGCTACTACTCCATATATTGCATCTTCCCAAAATTTATCCCAGTCATCTGATGTACCAACAACCTCTGGATCAGGAACAACATAATCTTTATCTATAAAACTTTTTTCTTCTTTATTTCTTTCTGTTTTATTTAATTTTTTATTTTTTCTAGTAGTTCTACTACCACCGCCGCCGCCACCGCCGCCGCCGCCGCCTCCGCCGCCACCTCCGCCACCGCCACTGGAACTTGGAGGAGGAGTTGGTCCTTCAGGAAATGGTACTGCTGGTGTTGCTCCTGTAAAAGGAAATGATGGTGGTGGAGGTGCTGTCGCTCCCCATGGAAGTATTACTCCTTTATCTTTATACCATAACATTGCAATTGGACCTGATCGTACATATGTATCTATTGCATTTGAGAGGTCTCTTGCGATTTCTCCACAAACTTCAGATTTACCAGGACCTGATTTTACTTCTTGTCTTTTAAATGCTATATATATCATTGCCTGTAATGCTGCTGAATTTAATGGCATAACCTAACTCCTATTTTCTATTTCCTTTTCTAAATCTGAAATCAATTGTCTTTCTGATGTAATTGGATTATAACCTCCTGGTGGTGGTGTAAAGGTTGCAGGAAATTCATCTGTTGAATGTTCTGAACCAAATTTAATTTGTTTAATTGCATATCTTTTCTGAGCAGAGGAAACACGTAATTCATCTTCCATTAATAATGTTGCTTTAGTCCTTACTGGTAACGTAGCTTTTATTATTCTATCTTCTCCTGAGTTGTTCATTGTTTCAAATGAATAATCGTCTATGTAGGTTGCAAATTTCCAACTTGTGCCCCAAGCAAATCCTCCGGTTGGCATTATCTGTTCTATAATACCATTTAATTGTTCTGTATATGATGTCCATATTAATAATTCATATGTTACTTCAACAAATTCAGGAACGGATGTAATATAAAATTCTTTGGTTGGTTTAGCATTTGTTAATAATCCAAATCTATCATATGAATTTGCTTGAGTAAATTTATTTTGTAATATCATTGCATTACCAGAAGGATTTTTATTAACATCTAATTTTTTTAATATATCTCTTTCTGCAATTGAATTTCTTCGTATACTAATCATTGGTGACATTAACTTTCCTTTGGCATCTCTTAAATAACCATGCTTCTGAACTTGACTCCATTTTTCACCATTTGCATACATTACTGGAACGTCTATTACATTATCATCTTCTATTACAGTAGGTTTAATAATATCTCTAATATAAGATATTATTGCATAATCAACATCATAAATAGTACACGATGGAGTTTTTATAGAGTCAGTATCTCTCCTTACCTCATCAGCGCGATTAAAGCTAGTATCAGGTGAAAATGAACTATACGTTTTATTTAATTTTAATTTACCCATTTATTATAAATTCCTTGGTAATTGATATTCTTGATTAACTCCACCACTACGAACTTCAATTAAGTTTAATTTATTTCTTTGTGTTACATGTGCTTCACATATTACCGCGACACTATATCCATGTTCATCTACTTGTCCTCTAACAAATCCTAATAATGTAGCAGGATTTCTTCCTCCAAAATATTGTGATGCGCCTACTTTATCTATTTCATAATATTCATTATCCCAATTCAATATATCACCTTCTTCTACTATAATTGTTCTATCAACAAGATAATCTCTTGAAAATGCAAATATACCAGTCCTAGTAGAATCTAATCCAAAATCTTCTGCAACAATCATTTTATCATCTTTTTGTACTATACATGGAACTACAATTGGATTATAATATTTTTTTGCAATTGATTCTCCGTAGATATTTTCTCGTGTTTCATCTAATACTAACTTATATAGTTCAATTTCTGTATCTATGATATTAACTATAAGTTCGTTATTAATATGTCTTATAAGACTTGCATCTCTTCCTGAACCAAATAATGCCATAATTTACCCTACATATATTTTAAGTGGTATTTTATTCATTTGTTGTTGTAACGAATCTGCTTCTGCTTGTTTCCTTTCTAACTGCATTTGTCTTGACATTGAATCAAGAATTTCTTTTAATTCTGTTATAAGAGATTCTTTTTCTGATTGTCCTGCCGATAATAAATCTGCTCCGTTTAATGTCACTTCCGAATTTGGAATTGGAATTGCAGAATATTTACCTCTAATAAATCCGAGCATTTCTTTTGCTAATGCTAAAGTGTATTTTCTTATCCATTGTCTACCTGTTGAATTAACATTTGAATAAACTATATCTTCATATGGAACATTTGAATAATCTGATATTGTTCCGGTATTTCCTTTTAAAGGATTACTACGATCAGCTTTCTTGATATACTGGAAATATATTTTTGTAAATGCACTACCGTCTGGAATTGGCCATACTTGCATTCTATCATTTAATATTTGAAATGAATATGCTGATTTTCTTATTTGATCATTAAATTCAATTCCTTGTAATCGTAATACATCTGCATACGCTGGCATCATCATAAATGATACTCCAGGAGAATAATTACCCCAACTAAATGAATCTAACATTTGTTGAGATCCTAATCCTGTGCCTATAAATGGATCAAAGTATCTTGCTATAGCAGGTGGTGCTTCATGATATACTCTTTTCAATTCAATTGAATCTGTTCCAGCTGTACCTGATTCTAATGATACTATAGAACTATCTGTTAAGTCATATATTTGTTTACTTGATGTAACTGCTAATGAACCAGTATAATATGTTACATTACCTCCACTTCCAGCTTCTGTTCCGTATTCTTCTGCTAATTCTATTAATCCACCTAAATTAGATGATACTTTTTGTTGGGTTAAATTACTACCTGTTGAAGCACCGAATAAGTTAACCATATTATCACGAATATTATATGTATTAACTTGATTACCATATTCTGTTACAGCTTCTTCAAAGCAAGCAAAGAAATTTATATCCTGTAATTCAATATCAGTTAAAGGATATCCCATTCTCTTAGCACACCAATTTGCAGTATTATTTGCAGATGATGTAAAAGCATTATCTGTATCGTATAATCCGAATGGGGTACTACCCGCTGAAAATGATGATGACCCTGGCCAAATAGGAATTTTTACTGCCATAATTTACCTTCTCTCTATTTTAATATAAATATGGAGAAACGAAAGATTAAAGAGATATTTTGCCTGATGTTAATTGTATCAAGCCTCTATCTAATGAAGTAGATAATCCTGTATCAGTGATTTCGGAATCATATGATATTACTGCTTGGACATAATCATAATAAATGTCCTCTCCTGCAGCTATACTATCCATTTTTAATACAGCCTTAAGACTGTTAGCTTGAGATGCAGTCCAATCAAAACCCCATAAATCTTCACCTTCTCCCCATGTTAATAATGTAGGACTTCCGGTATTAGTTTCATTACAAGACTTCCAGCTGGTGGTTTCTTCCCCATTCATTATAGCAAATTGCGGCATATTAACACCAGCAGAACCATAACCATATGCATATAGTCTTATATCAGTAATAATTGCATCATGTGGAGCATCTAAAGAATCGAAAGCTAATATTATATTTTCTGATGAATCTGTAACTGATTCATTATATACTTTATCATCTGCAGCCCATGCAATGGCTGCATTAATCTCATCATTTACTGCTCCTGTTACATATGAAGTAGATGTTGCCATAATTAACTATCAGAACTTACTTCTACAGAAATATTAAAATACACTACTCTACCCCCAGTGTCATCTTTAATCATTGTCATTAATATATCACCAGCATTTACCTCAACTGTAGTTGTTTCATTGATAGTTTTTAATTTATCATTACCTAAAGCTGTCCATGTAACTTCGTCTATTAATACTGGAGCTACATCATTATTATTATCTTCAATTGGCCTTAATCTAACTAAAGCCAGTTTATGTTCTGCAGATGTTCCATTTGTATGAGCCCAACCTACAATTTTTGTAACAGTTCCTGTTCGAGTTACTATTTGTCCACCAGCAAAAAAGAATGTTCTAACACTCATCGCGGTAGTTATTGTAGCGTTATGATCAGCAGTATGTTCTAATGGTGCTTTGGTATCATTCATAGTTTCAGCATACTCATAAACAGTATCAGCTGTGCTTTGATTAAAACCCATAAAATGATAATTTTGTCTATATAAATTATCAGCAACTATTGTTCCACTTCCGCTTATATTTGAACCTGTTATATTGCCTAAATTTTGTAATGAACTTGATATAGTTCCTGCAGGTGTTAATTCTCCTACTGCATATGTTGTATTTGTATCTGAAACTGTATTTGTAATTGTTACTGTTCCATCAGCTGTTGTTTCACAAGTAATTCCAGTACCTGCTGTGAACATTAAATCATCACCTTGCGTTATGGTAGTTGCGTTACTGTCAGTCGTTGCTGATACTGTAAACCCAGACCCCATGGTGTTTGTATCGTCATAATTATCTGCATGTATTGTACCAACACTATTAGTCCAATCTAAATGTTCATTTGCTACAAAATTAGTTGTTGCATCATGATCTATTTGGGCAGAACTACTAATGATATTTGAAGCTTCTACTCTACCAAATGAACCTGTACCCGTTGCTATTATATTTCCACTAGCACTTATATCGCCTGATGCTGTTATATCACCTTTTATTCCATTGGTAGTTGATCCATCTGCTACATTTAGATTACCCCAAACTTTTAAGGTTCCATGTGGTGTTGAATTTTGTGTTCCATCGGTTGTTGGCCATAAATTAGAACCACTACCTATAGCAACATGATCTGTAAAATAGTTTAAGTTTTTATTTGATTTTCTTTGAGATGTCCAAATTTGATTTCCTATTTTATCTTTAATCTTAAATTCTACGTCATCCTGTGCATTATTAACTATAATAGAATGAGATGTTAAAGATATATATGAATTTCCATCAATATTTAGATTAATAGTATCATCACCGATTTCCATCCATTCTTGTAAGGCTGTACCTGTACCATCCAACTTGCTTCTAAAAAATATTGATTCATTATTACTGGAAGGTGTTATTGCTGAACCAGGGGCCATTACTAGCCCAGTTGAATAAAGCTTTCCACTTGCACTTATATTACCTGATGATGTTATATCTCCAAATAATACATTACTTGAAGTTACTGCAAAACTTCCAGTTTGTGTTTCTAATATATAAGAACCTGTTGTGGCTAATATTCCTTGTACATCTGAACCACTTGCGAATGAACCTGTTTGAGAATTTACAACAAATGAACCAGTATCTACTTGTAAAACATATCCCGATAAATCTTGATCTCCTGTATTAGTACCACTTAAATTAGAACCTCCTATTGTTCCACTTGCACTTATATTTCCTGATGCTGTTATATTACCACTTGCACTTATATCATTTGCGTTAATATATCCATTTACATTAAGTCCGGTTGATTTTGTTGTATCACCTTTTAATACATGAAATGAACCTGAATTTGCTGTAACTTGGTTTGATTGTATTGTTCCACTTGCACTTATATCATTTGATGCTGTTATTGCACCTATAAATGAGGATTGTCCTGTAAGAGTATGTTTGTTTGTTGATACATTCCCTAATATTGCTCTTCCATCGACTCGTAAATCTCCACCAGCTACATGTAATCTTTTTTGTGGTATAGATGTTCCAATTCCTAATTTATCAGACAACAATCTCATTCTTTCAGTACCCGATATTGAGAATATAGTACCTCCACTTGATGGGCCATTAAGATATGTAGTTGTACTTGTTGAACCTAAGGCATGACTTGCAAGATCATTTGATCTTCCTAGAGTGGATACAGCACCAATATTTCCTATATTCCATGTATATCCATTACTAGTAATTTTAACGGGACTCCCATTTCCCCCCTTTAAATGTAAACTACCTGTAAATTTATGTGTATCATTTGTATCATCACCAAATTTGGTTGTTCCTGAGGCTGTTATATTAGTAACTGCTATTGAAGGTGTTCCGTATAAACTATTTGCATATGAAGATGTTTCTGCATAAGATGATGAAGTCTCATAATTTACTTCAGTAATTGCATATGAAGCAGTCATCTTTAATGTTGGAACTAACGATCCAGTTCCATCGTATACTACTCCATCGTCACCGACAGTTAATACTCGTTTATAAGTATCCTGAATATTTTGGCCTGTTAAGTCTGGTAAAGCCATTTATAACCCCTATTTTGTTTTTGCTAATACGTTCAATACTCCGTTAATAACTTTCGATTTTGACGATTCATTTATTGGTTTGAATTGAGTATATGTAGCTATAACCTTATTTAATTTATCTTTCTTAATTGAAAGATTTTTTATATTAACATTTTCATGAATTAATAATTTCATTATATTTAATATATGTACTTTTTCTGCTTCCGTAATTGTTGGTTTTCTATGTTGTTTAACTTTTATAACTTGTACTTTTGGTCCTCTTGTTTCTACAATCGGCGTTTTAGTAGATTGTGATTTTATCTCTACAGTTACCTTTTTACTTGCTTGTACCTCAAATGTAGTTTCCCATGGAGTGAAGAATGTATCTTCTGCAATTACTTCTAATTTAATATTTCCTTTATTATTTTCATCAATAAGTCCTTTAAGTTTTTTAATCGGAACTTTACATTTTCCATCTGAACTAATAGATCCATTAAACATTAAACTATAATCATTAGTTTCTACTACTAATCTTGCATTTGAATTAGAAAGACTTGCTCCTTCTATTTTTATATCACATTCAAATAATTCTGCTTTATCTGTAAATAATTTATACATTTTATTTCTCCATCCAACTATATGGTACTATTTTATTTAATTTCTTTTTACGTTTATCACATCCACAATCTTCACCTATAACTTTTTTTACAACTTTTTTGATTCCGGTTGCTTTAGTTATACGTTCAATCGTATCTCCTAAACCTTTATCTTTTTTCATACTTGTATATTTTCCACTTGTAATTTAACCGATGATTCTTCGATTATAGTTTTTATTTCATTTATATGAACATTAATATTCTTTACTTCTTTAGATTCGTTATAAATTGTTATTCCTTTACGTTTCATAATTAATCTAATAAGTTTCTTTTTCTTCTCAGGATCTAATGCTTCTACTGCTGGTTGAACTAATCCTCCTGAAATTGCTACTGCTACTAGTTCTTGAACTACAGACCAAGTATACCTATCTGCTGTACTATCAGTTGGGGCTAAATTCCATTTAAAATCTGCATTTTCCCACTTTATTTTATCTCCTAAAGCCATTTAATATAAATATGGATAAACGTAAGAAAGGTGCCTAAAAAGGCACCCTTCAAACAATAAATCCTAATAAAATTAGTTATTTAACCAATTCTTATATAGTATCTAATCCATCTACATGAATTTTACCATAGAATTCTGGTCTTACCATTTTCTTAGCATATCTAGTCATTACACCTTTTCTTGGAGTGAATGATGCTGGATCGTATACTAATGGAGTCATGATAAGTGGAATATATGGTGCATAAACTGCTCCAGTTTCAAGGAATTGAGCTCCTCTATATCCCATTAATATAGTATTCTCAGTCATATAAGGATTCTTATAAACTTGGAATCTATTATTAATAGCACCAACTTTTTGTACACCCATTGCAAATTGCATTTTGTCACCATCTGTATCAGCTGCATATCCTGGGATTGATTCTAGGATAGTTGCTACAGTTGGAGAACATACTAGGAAGTTTGCTCCACCTCTTAAAGTTAATTGGTGAATTTTGTTCGAAACTTTTTGTACTTTTGTACCTAAAGTTTGGAACCATGTACCTTGGTTGTAAGCTGCAGAATTACCTGCTGTATTAGCGAATACTGTAGTTGCAGAATTGTACTCATATCCTAGTCTTGCAGACCAGTAATCAGTTGTTTGAGCATTTTGCATTAACATATCTAATAATTCTAAATCAATTTCTTGCGAAACGTATTCAGATAACATACTAGTTAATTCAGCTTCAGCATCAATTGAATGATAAGCATTCAAGTCTTGAGCAAATTCTGGAGTCCAGATTGCTTTTAACTTTCTTGTCTTAGCAACAATTGCCTCAGATCTCATCTCCAAGTTAATTTCTGGAATATCTAAAGTAGATACACTAGTATTAGTTGGAGCTGAAGTATCTTCAAAGTCACCTCTTGAAGTATCACCTGGTTGTTTTTGATAAGTAACTACCGCATTCTGAATAGCTGGAGTTGCAGCTGCTGCTTTTACAACAAATGTTACTGTCGGAGTTGTACTAGTTTCATCATCTACAGTAGTAAACTGTGGATAATAAGTACTAATTCCTGAACCAGAAACTTGATAAGCTCTTACACCATTTGTATCTGCTAAATCTGAAGCTCCAAATTTCCAAGCAAGAGTTTGAATCTGACCGTGTAATACAGAAGCGGCTGCTAATGATGCAGAAAATTCTGCGTCATGGTTTGTTCCAGCTTCAAATGTAGTTTGACTAGCATAAGAAGAAGTTACAATGTTAGTTCCAGCAGTACCAGCACCATTTACTAACGTACTAGTTGATGTTTCATTGATAGAATATCCGAATCTACCTGCACCATAAAGACCTTCAGTAGCTACTGTGCCACCTTTATTGTCATCTGTTACACCGAATACGGAATCATTTTGTGAATCTTTACCAGAGTTTGTAGTAAATCCTGGTTGTGCAGTACCATACTTGAAATCTAAGAAGAATACAAGTCCAGATGGTAAGTTCATTGGTTGAACGCTTACAAAATCCTTTGCAGCGATCTCAGCAAAAATTCTTCTAACTAATGGTAGAGCTACCCCTGACCATTCTTCAGAATTTGCACTAGTTCCAGTTGCGTTAGCTTCTGATACTAATTGTTTTGCTTGGTTTTCCAATAGAACTGCCATTCCTGACTTTTCATATTCTTTACCTAAACCTTCAAGGAGTCCTGTTCTTTCCCATTTTCTAACTAAACCTGCAGTAGCAGCTTTTGACTTAGCAACGGAATCATTTGGCATTAATGAATTTATATCCATTTTTTGTCTCCCTTTTTAATCTTAAATAAGTCCAGCTAATTTCTTAAATCTATTAGCAACCGTAGATCCTTCAGAGATTACTCTTCTGGACGGTCTTGTAGATCTAGAAGCTTTACTTGCATAAGATTCTTTGATTGTTTTTCTTTTCTTTCCACCATTTAATCTAAATGATTCAGATAATGTAGCAAATACTAATTTAACTTCTCTCAATGTTTGAGCTCTGTCAAAGTTTTCAATTACTTTCATTTTCTGACTTTCATTTAATGAATGGTTTCTAAATAATTTGTTTGAGAATAATAATTTAGCATTTAAAAGATTTACTTCATTTAATTTAGATTTCATAAATCTAATTACTTTATAAGCTTCTTCAAGGTCCTTAGCTGCATCACCGTCATCAACACCTGCTGTGTCGTTTTCTTCTACTGGTGCTGCTTCTTCATCGCCTTCTTCTTCTCTTAAAGCATTAATAATTTCTTCTAAGTCAACATCCTCACCTTCACCTTCAGCTACAGTTTCTTCTTCGTCGCCTTCAGTTTCAGATAATTTGCCTTTGCCTGGATCTTCTTCATCTTTAGCAGTTGCTGGTTTCATTTTGTTGTCTCCAGTTCCTACACCAGTTGAATTAGATTGTTCAGTTACTTCTTCATCTTCGTCTTCAGTAACTTCTTCTTCTTCTCCTTCAAGCTCTCGTAAGATTGCTTCAAGTTCAAGATCCTCTTCCTCTTCTGCAACCGGTTCTTCAACTGGTGCTTCTTCAGGTGCTGGGGCAGCCATCATTTCTTCGTCTTCAGTAACTTCTTCCTCACCATATTCGCCTTCGTTTTCTGCTACTGGTTCATCCATTGCAGGTTCCTCTACAGGAACTTCTTCTGCTGCTGGTTCATCCATTGGCATCATTTCTTCGTCTTCGGCTACTGGTTCGTCTTCCATTCCTTCTTCTTCAGATAATTTTGCTGATAACATAGATTGAAGTCTAGGTGTAAATGCTTCTTCTAATGCTAGTTTTGCATTAGCAAGTGCAGTTTCTCGTACGGCTTTCGCGTCTGCAATTGCTTCTTTCAATAATTTGTTCATTGAATTTCTCCTTTAATAAAATTTTTCGGAAATATAGTTATTAGGAACTATAATGTGAATTGTTTGTTAATAGTCAGTGACGGTAATATTAGAAATACCGTATGTTTAATCATTAATAAATATATAGAATTATATGTAAAAACCCCACACATATAAGAAAAGTTTTTATTAAATAAAAAATCGGTTGTAAAGAGAGGTTATTCTATTCTTCTTGAGAATTTATTTGCTGAAAATATTTGGCGTTTTCCATTTGTACACGCCTTTTCGCAGATTTTTTTATGAAATATCTTCTTTCTCTAAGCTCTTGTAAAGTTTCTGCATCTTTAAGGCCTTGTTTCCAAAAACGGATTGCAAATCCTATATCACTTACGGTTTTAGTTTTGCCATTTTTATCTGTGAATTTAGATGTAACGACTGACGCACCTAATGGTGCACCTGGTATATGTGACTGCCAAATTTTGTGTTTTTTGTTCATGTAATTATTTTATGATTATAACTATTATTAATATAAAGAAAATTTTTCAAAGTACCAAATTTATCTGTACTTTCTTTCTTCTATGTTAATATCGGTATTTTTAGCCAATTTAGAGATTTTATTGTGATTCATTTTTTTGAATGCTTTTGCTGATATATTAAGATCTTCTTCTACTTCTTCTTCTTCTTTTAAAGCTTCATTTATCTTATAATATTTATTCAATGTTCCGCCCATATCTTCATATGCAGATTCTAACCTTTGTTGTAATGTTTGAACTTCATTAGCTGTTTTTGAAAATACTTTATAAGCTTCTTTTAATTGCTTCATATGACGGGATGTAGTAACATTATCAAACCAATGTTCTGATTCTTGTAATGTAAGAGCTTCAGCTACTTTAACTATCTCACCTAATTGTTCTGTAATTTCTCTTAAGGATTCATTTCTATATATAGATTCACCCATTGAATGATAATTACCAACTGCTTCAGTAAAAGATTTTTTTTGTTCAGATGTAATTCCTGTTTCTTCTTCTTCACCAAAGTTTTCTGATAGATATTTAGATTTTTTCATTATCATTGATAATAATGCATTTTCGTATTTACTTTTCTTTGCCATTATAAGTTCCCTTTTTGTCTTTCTAAATATTTTTGAAGATCTTCTAATCCTTTTTGAGAACTATTAATATATCTAGATATTTGTTTTTCAGCTGTTTCATATTGATAATCACCTGTCTCATCAGCTTTCATTTCTATGTTAGTTCCTAATTCTTGATGAAACTCATCTATAGACGTTAATAATGTATTTATTTGATCTGAGTAATATTCAATATCAAATGGTTCTGGTCCTTCTGGATATTGTCTATCTACTACACCAGCTGCTTGCTTTTCTGCTGCAGTTCTCATTCTTGGAAAAGCTCGGCTCATTGGAGCTTCTAATAATGAATCTCCTGTCTTTAATGTATTAACTTTTGCAAAAGCTTGTCTACCTTCAAATAATCTTTGATATTGTTTTTTTAAGTTCATTTTAGTACTCCACTGAGTCAATATATAATGTAGGCTTACCATTAGCCATTCCAAATAAAGATCCTGCTGAAACTCCTTCTAATCCTAAATTCTTTGCTCCTTCAAATGCAAGTGTATCTTTTGGTCTAGTTACTGAGTATTTAGAAGCATTATTTGCTCCTAAGCCTTCTAATCCAGTATTCTTTTTTCCTTCTCCAGCTAATACATCTGATTGAGGTGTTGTTTTGGTTGGTCCAAATATTGATTCCATATCTTTTAACATTGCCATGATTAAAACTCCTTAATTATATCGGTTATTAATTTATTAACATTTCCATACTTATCTGCCTTAGGATTTTTTCCTTCATTAACTGGCGATAAAAATGCTCCATGTGTTGATGGATTAGAAACAAAGTCAAATGCAATTAATTCAAAATCAGGTTGTACTTCTAATGTATTATCTCCTTCGCCCATTACTTCTTTTACTGATCCCATTCCTCTTGAGCTAATACCTAATCTAATTCCTGATTTGAAAAGTTCTTTTAATATATTACCTGCTGGTGTTCCTAAAACTTCTACAGTACCACATAAGTCATCACCCTTCCAACTCATACCTAAAACATTATGAGATACATTATTTAAATTCACTACTGATGAATCTGGATGGTCTAATTCTCCTAATGCTCTTTTTTCTGCAATAAATGAACCTTCATATTTCTTAGCTTCTCTCATTAGAGTTTCTCTAGGATATACTCGTCCATTTTGGTTTTTTGATTCGGCTCTTTGAAGAACTCCTGATACAATTAATTTTCCACCATTCTTTGAAAGACTTTCAGTTATTTGTTGAGGAGTTATCTCAAATGTTTGATAATTAACTAATAATTGTTTTTCCATTTCTCGACTCCTATTGTGATAATTCTTTTAATCGATTTGCAATCCTTGTCATTCTTTCATTTATCTTTGCAAATCTATTTCCGGTTGATTTCCAAAAATGGTTTGATTGAACTCCCATTTCTGTCTTTAACCTTAAATTGTTATTTACTATCTTTTCCATTAATCCTAACATTTTATTAACTTCGGCTATTCCTCTGTTAACTTTTTGTTGTGGTGTTGATGTTGGATCTTTTTTATAGTCTCTATATGATGTTTCATTTATTACACCTGTTTCATGAATCATTGTCATCATTTTTTTATATAATGAATCTTTTACTAATTCGAAATCAGTTGCAGTAGTTGCATTATCTTTTTGTTTCTTTTTACCTTTCTTATCATCATCATGAAAAGCATATGGAGTTTTAACAGGTCCTTCACCGCCATCTATATTACCAGTTGCAGTTGCTTCACCTAATTCTTCTTCATTGTGTTCATATCCAATTTCTTCAGAATCTTCCTCTTCCTTTAAGTATTTTTTAAATTTATCTAGATATTTCATTATTCTACTTTCTTAATAAATAAATTGTTGCACTCGATGCAGCGGTTATTTTAGAAACTGATATATCATATACTACACCTGCTGTTAAATTAGTGGCTGCTATAGAACCTCCACCAGGTTGATGTAATACTGCACTACCATGAGTCTTAACAATTACCGCATTCCATCTTTGATCATTAGAACCGGTATAATCAGTTTGGCCATCTGCAACCGTTGTAGATGCAAATGCTGAAAAGTTTCCTTTTGTATTATATTGGCTTCCTGAATCTTGGTAAGTTGCAAACCAGGTTTCTTTTTGTGATGGATTAGCACTCATTATTTAGTCTCCACATTTTTAAGTTCTTTAATCAATTCATAATAACGTAACATAGTCAATACATCTTTATCTTTAACTGAAGGTGCATTACCTATTTTTGTTAACATACTATTTACTTCATTTAACTTAATTTTAACTATTTTGGAACCAACTCTTATAGCTGATCGTTTTAGTTCTTTTTGGATAACTGGAATTTCTTTTTGGATAAATTCTTTTAATGCAACTGTATTTGTTACATTATTAATATATTCACGTAGTATATTCTTTTGACGTTGATTAAGACCATTATATTTATCATTAAATTTATCAATTAACATTTTATATGATAATAATCTTACATCTTTAGGTTGAACTGCGTAATGATCTTTTACAACAGTACCTTCCTTTTTCTTAATAGGATTAGCTATCGTATTTCTTAATACATGTTCTACCAATGTTGCTTTTGATCTTACTATTTGAGCTGGATTATCAACTTCTGCATATTCAAATAATTTATATGCTGCCGCCATTATATTATAATTTGATACTCTAGCTTTAAAGAAATTATCAACTATAAATTGATCGTTAATTTCTTTAATAAGATTATATTTTTGTCTACGTAATATGTTTAAGTTTAAAGATTTACGAGCAGTAATACATGCTTGTAAAAACTTTTGCGCAGAAGTTTCTGTTTTGAACTCCTCTTCTTGGAGTGTTCTATATAATTGTAGTTCTTTTCCTAGTTCAGTTCCTGATTTGAAATGCTTTTTTATGATAGGTAAGGCTCTTGTTTTACGTCCATGCATTGTATCAGCCGCAACTTGTCTTACTAGCATCTCGAAAAGAATACCTGTATTTTTAAACTTTGAATGCTTAATTTTTTTCATTGACATACTGTCCCGTTTGTTCGCTTTATTTTTAAATAAATATAGAGTAATTAAAGTTTCACTACGCTTTTTCTTCTTGAATCAGTACATCTTCATCTAACATTGTTCCTTTATCTGGGTCTTCTTTTTTCTTTGAAAGACTTTCGGTTAGAACTTTTGATGACTTTTGTTTCTGAGATAAGAATGATGCAAAGGCTTTTGCTTCTGTGCTTAGTGGAGAACCTCCTCTGTACTTATGTTGTAATGGTGATTTATCAGGCGTACCAGATTTTGATATCTCTTTATCTCCTAATGCGTCTCTACCGTAGTCTGATTTTGATCGGCCCCAAGCTCCATATTCTTTTGGACGACCAGGACCTGCTACTGGATTATCAGCTCCTTCATCTTGTTGTCCTGGAATTTCCAGATCTCCTTGCATATGCATTGCAGCTATATCATGAGGTGTTCCAAAGGACTGATTTGTCTTTTGTGGGTCGTTTCCTTCTGATTTAATCTGTTCTTTTCTGAATTCTTCTTTGAGATCTTCTATTACTTGCAATTGTTCTTCCTTCCATTCATTATGACTCATTCCAAATACATTTTCATAAACATATTTCTCAGAGAACATTCCTGATTCTTTGAAGTTTGAAACTAATCCTAACTTCTCATTTAACAATTCTACTTTTTGTTTTTCATAAACAATTGATGGATTAGTTAATTGTAATTCAAAGTTAATTAAATCTGCATCTGTGTATCCTTGTGTATATAAATGTACGATTGCAATCTTAGTTAATTCAGATGTAAATATCTTTTGTATTCTTTCTATTGTTCTTGCAAATCTAATATCTTCTGCAGCTAATGTTGCTTTACCTTCAACACCTTCATCATACCCTAAAAATGCTTTTGGAATTCTTAAAGCAGCATGCATTTTATTTCTTAAATATTCAATATCTTCTACATGGCCTTCATTACTAGTACCAGGTAAAGATTCAATATTAGTTCCTGATTCACCACCTCTTACTGGTAAGTAATAATCTTCTAACATATTTTGTAGATTAAATTTAAGATTATAATCACCAGTTGTTTCATCCATATAAGGAACTTTTTTCATTTTGTTCATTATTTGTTGCATATGCGAATCAACTTCACCTGGTGGTATATTTCCTACATCTATTTTAAATATTCTTCTTTCAGGAGCTCGCATGATACGATGTAATAACATTGCATCTTCCATTAACATTAATTGTTTAAATATTTTCCTTGCACCTTCACACATTGATTTACCGTACGGTAAAAAGTTTGTGTCTGACAACAATCTAAAATGTGCTATTTCAAATGGGTCGTATTCTGTTTGAGAATTTCCACCAACGCCTCCTACATTACTCATTCCTTCATGATAAAATTTAACAGCATATGGATTTTTTTCATCAAACATTTCTTCACGTCTCATTTCATATGCAGATAATGGAACTACATTTACAATACCAATTTCTTCATCAATATCTAAATGTAAATAAAAATCTCCGTACTTACATGCATTTCTTATCCATGGCCATAAATTATATTCAATATTTAATACATCATAGAATAAATTTCTTAAGATCTTTCTTATATTATCATCTTGTGATTTAATTGTAAGCGTATCTCCATCTGCATCTTTTACTGTAGATTCATCTGCGTATATATCTAATGCAGAAGAAATAATTGGGTCCATATCCATACCTTCATAATCTGTATAAAGTTCAACTCTGTTTTGATGGTAATTTGCTGTATTATTATATGTGCTCCAGCCTGGATTTCTTGTATGTATTCCTGAGAACCTGTCGATATATTTTGTTTGCTTCATGTTCCCAAGCGATTGTAACTTATTTGAATCTACAACTTGTAGTCTCTTCTTACCAATTCTACGAACTATTACGTTTGTTGAAAAGAGCCTTCTTAGTCTAGATCTTAATGATTTGTTTGCCATAATATTCTACTTTTATATAAATATGTTTGTATTATAAAAGCCAGGTTAAATCGTCGTTGTCTTTGTCTCCGGAGTTCCAATCCCAACCTGTACCTTTTAAATCTGTTTTGGTTGTATATAATCCTGCGTCTGTTTTTCCTATACCTCCTAATGATTTTCTATTTAAATCCATTCCTTGTTGTTGTAATCTTAACGCAGTATCTCGCATCCATAATCCTGTTGCAAATGATATTACTAAATCATCGTTATATCCTCTAGAAGCTTCTGCTCTATGTCCTAACCAAATAAATGTAAATAATTCATCTATTAATCGTTTACTATGTACTATTGGAGTTTTATCTCTAAAATATGTTTCTAGTTTAGATATTACTAATGGACGTGTTCTAGATGTCATTGAAAATCCAGGAACTTTTTGTGATTTTTTCTTTAAATCATAATTTTTCTTTAAGTGTATCTCTTCATCCAAGTATCCGTCTTGTTTATAAGAATAGTATATATTTGGATATCCTTTATCTAACGCTACTTGTATTGATGCCCATCCTATATTAGCATTTTCAACTACTAGTAACGCATTATTATATTCTGTAGCAACTGCTATTAACATATTACCATATTCGGTAGTTCCTATCTTACCTTTATATTCTGCAACTTGTTTACATTGTTCTGTATCAAATACGTGAAATGCGGAATAATCTGTTGAATCTCCTCTTGCGACATCAGCTACTACCATATAATTCTTTGAGTAATTTGGATATTCCCAAATCCAGTAATTACCATCAAATCCTCTTTTTTCTATTGGTTCTTTTACATATGTTTGTTCATACCATTGTAATATCTCACCATCTACTACTGTATGACCTGAACTAATAAAATCGCAATCACATTCTTGCGCTGCCATTTTTTCACCTAATAATTCTGTTTGTTTAGCTCTCCATTTATCATCTCTATCTGGATGTACTGTCCAATGAAGTTTTATATTATTAAATTCTCCGCCAGCGGTTGCTTCTACCCATTGTTTATGGAACCAATTTCCAACACCATTAGGAGTTGATAATGCAATACAATCACCACCTGTTGCTAGTGTTTGTTGAGCGGCTGTCCAAATTTCATCAATTTTATCAATAAATGCTGCTTCATCAAATATCAATAATGATAAGGCCTCAGATCTACCCGCATCACCTTTAGATGATATAGCTTTAACCTGTGAACCATTTGTTAATCTTAATGATAATTTGTTATCTTCTAATACTGAACCACTTAACCATTTAGGTAAATTTTCATGCATTACTCTAACTTTAGTTACAAGATTTTTTGCAACATCTTGTTTAGTTGCAATAACCAAAGCATTAAAATCAGAATGGAATAACATTTTCCATAAAGTATACCCAGCTGTTAATGTTGAAATACCTAACTGTCTAGATTTAAGAATAATGTTATATCTATTTTGTGATATCTGTGTTAATGAATCTTCTTGGAATGGGTATAAATTAAAGTATATCTTTCCTTGAGTTGGATGTTGAATTATACAGTATTTACGCATAAAGTGTATAGGATCTTGTACACACTTCTTATATTCATCGTGTATGATTTCTTTTAATGTTTTCTTAACTGACATATTTTTATTTAATATAAAGAAATTTTTGCAGAAAACCTAATAAAATACAATTACTTTTTGTTTTTGGTATCTGGGGCTTTGACACGTTTTTCCATCGTTCTACCACCAAAATAAGCACCTATTACTGTAATAAGAACTAATTGTAATAAATCGGTCCATTTTTCTTCTACTACAAATTTAATTGTTCCGGCATCAATGAATATCATTAATACTGTAGATATAACTAAGAATGCTAATGTTAATGGTCTAATGTTCTTAGATAACCATGAGTCAGAGTTCATATCTGCTTGCCATCTAGAAGTTATTTCTTTTTCCATTTGGGTCTCATAGTTAGCTATTAATTCTTTAACCTTCTGTTCAGCAGCTAGCTTTTCTTCTTTAGAAGTATGTAAATCATCTATAACTCCACCTACTCCTTTAACCAATTCTGTAGCTCCGCCACTAAATATGTTTGTTAATATACTCATAACTGTTCTCCTCTTTTAAGTCCGTTTAAAACGTTTTGTTTATAAATATTATACTCTTTCATTATAGTTTCATTGAATTCTTTATCAGACATTGCCTCTTCAAATGTTTCTATATCTCCATCAGCATTTTGTACATTCTTTAATTTTTGGGTTAACATTTTTCTTAATCCTTCTACATCACCATCTGCATCCTTAAAAAATGATTTTGCATTATCTAACATCTTTTGCTTACAATATACATCCCATGCTTCTTTATCATTTCTTAATTTAGTTTCAAATGTTACAACACAATCAAAACATTGTTTATGAGTTACCCAAAATTTCTTATTAAGGTTTGATTCTTTTTCGGACATGTTTTGTCCACATTCTGGACAATTATTTGGCATGGATAATTCTTTTTGTAGTTTACGTACCAAATATCCTGCTTCGGATTCTCTAGATTTGAATCCATCGTGTTGAGTTACTCTTGTTCTTGTGCCAGATACTAAATCTGTTTCTATCCAAACTTTAGGTTTATCATTTTCATCTATCTCGATGATATCATCTTTATTTACTTTGGTTTTTGTATTTCCGTAGTAATGTGATTGTCGAGTTTGAGTTTTATGCGTACCTGACAACATATCTTGGATGGCCTTGACATTCTTTAGTTTGCTCATATGTATAACCTTATTTAATTAAACTTCTCTATCACCGCCTGTTTGTGCAGAACGTTTCATTCTTGCAAGTTGGCTTCTTAATTGTGATACCTTATTAACAGGTAATCCGACTAAATCAGCAAATTTTGCAATTGCTTGAGCTTTTTCAATATCCGTTTTTAACATATTTAGAAATCTAGATAATCCCTTTCTTTCCATATATTGAAAGATTCTAGATACTTTTTGACGCTCGCTTCCACCTAGTCCTGAACCATATGGCCCTTCTTTGAGCATTTTACGGATTTCTTTTCTTATCGCTTCTCGTAATAAATCTTCTTTCATTGTTTTTCCCTTATTTTTTATATAAATATGCTACTTATCGCTTAGTCCGCCAATTCCAAGTAATTGATTGATTGGAGCAAATAAACCTGTTAATTTATATGTTTTACCTTTATATACAAATACAATTCCTTCTGAAGGTACTAACTTTTCAAAACCTCCAAGGTCTTCTATTCGCTTTAATTCGAATTTTAATTTCTCAAGTGACGCTAGGTCCTTAGATTTCTGGATGACTTTAATTTTTGTAGCTATTCTTCGTCTAATGTCATTTGTTGCATCTGTTGGAACTACTGATAAATAATCTGAAATATTATGCATAATTTCTACTCCTAACTCTAAAAATATCTTTTCGAAATTATATACATTATGTTTATTTTGTTTTTGAAAATCTTGTTTATCAAACTCTTTTACCATTTTTAATATTTCTGGATCTGGAATGGTTTTTGTATTCATTCTAAATGATTTATCAAAATATGCCCATCTTTTCAACATTCCAAGTTTTATATCTTCTGTTGCATATGGAATTGCTTGTTCAATTTTTCCTTGCCACCATCTTTCATGCCACATTACTAATTCATCGGAATCTTTTAATTGGAACTGGCTTTGTAATAAATTTACCTTATCAATAAAATATTTTTCTTTCTTTTCAAAATTAGGTAGTTTGCCAACTGTTAATATTTTTGGTGGTATAATTTCAAATTGTTTTTGTATATGAGCATTTACACTAGCAATTAATTTTTGTAGCAATGGAGCATATTCAGGGTATGAATCTACTTTCGTTGCTAATTCTAAATTATATTCATCTACTCCATGAAATTGTATATAAGCTTTTGGACCGTACATTATAACGTTTTTAGTACCTGGATAAATGATTTCTATGTTTAAGAATCTAGATCCGTTTTGGAATACTTCATTTAATTTATTTCTTGGTATTCTTAATAACGCCTTTTCTAAATCTTGCATTGCGAACGAAAAAGCTTTTTCTATTTCACCTCTGCCAGCAAATTTCATTTTAACTGCATTGATATCCATTGGATTCTTAATAGTAGTTTTATTTCTTGCTGCTCCAACTTTTCCATCTTTGAATGTAATAGCTAATGCTTGTCCATCTGTTTTTTCTTGTACTCCAGATTCAAGATTTAATTTTCCTTCTAAAGACAATCTTATCATTTGTTTCATATCACCAAATGTAATATCCCTATCATCAAATGGATGATTCATATGACCTGCTGCTCCTCCTTCAGTTAATAACTGAATAGCTAATGATTCTCCTAATGTTTTAGGTTTTGGTTCTTGTGGAATAATTCTCATTCTCATAGACGATCTACCATTAATTAATAAGTCACCTTTTTCGTTCCAGCTTATTGTTTTTACAACTACTTTCTTATTCTTAAATCTTCCCATTAATACAGTATCACCTATATTAATCGGTAAATTAATATCTTCTTTTAATGTTGTTGGTTTCATTACTTCTCCTTTACTAGACTCAATCGAATCTTCTGCTCCTAGAAAATCTAGAAATTTATATCCTACTGAATTAGCTATTTTTGTAATATACTTTTTCCATATTTTATATGCAGGATTTCCTTTATAATCTTTCATATAATCAGTACCTGCAGGATCTCCTCCTTTAACACCTGTTGGAAAATATGATACTGTTAATGGCGGACCGTCTGGAAATTTTGTATTATGTATTTCAAGTGGATTATCTTTTAATATATAATTAACTACATAATATCCCAATCGTTTGGCCATTTCATCATTTTTCTTTCTATATGTAGCTTGATTACCATAAAAATATCTTGGTCCGTCATCTACATCTGCTTTACCTTGTGCACTAGCCGAACTTGCTTCTGTTAAATAATCTTTTATGTTTATTGTAGTTAAAAATTCTTCTATTTGTTCTGATAATTTTTGTTTTACTAGATTGAATATTTTTGGGTCGAACCAACCAAATATTTCTTTAAATGTATTTTGATCTCCTGTAGCTAATGCTGCTCTTATAGTTGTTCCCGACATCTCCCCAAATCCTTTAACCTTAAGGCTAATATGCGGTGATATAACGAAGTATCCATGCTTACCATAACCAAGTAAATTACTTTTAGACTTTGAATATTCTTGGAAGTATCCAGGAGTACCATCTTTCTTTATTGTCTTTAATCTTCCTGCATCTTTTTTCCCATATACAAATACTACTGCAGTGGTTTCTGGGTCATATTTTTTTAATATATTTTCTGGTGCATATACATTTTTTTCCTGAACTATATTTTTAATACCGTGTTTAAGTATGATACTTCGTTTCTCACGAAAATTAAATGGAGATTGAGGTGGATCTACTTTATTAGATGTAGCTATATATGTATTGGTTTTACCAAATTGGTTTGCAAGCCAATCATATACTTCTGCATGATGTTTACCCATTGGTTGAAATCTACCTGGATATATTGCCACTACTGTTTTGATAGGAGAATTTGCTTCTGCTATTAAATCTTCTACTATTTGTTCACCTAAATTCATTTTGCTAACATTATATCTAATCGATTTTTATTACCACCATAAAAACTATCAACAGTTGAATTATCATCTAAATTTTGTAAATGAAACCAAGGGGTTCCATAAAAAGAGCCAGTTGGTGTACTTTCCCACCCTATGCCAGGATTAGGGTTTCTTACTAATGTAACCTCTTCAAATTGCCAATTATTTGAAGCAGCGGATGCAGAAGGATATGTTCCTAAATCATCACAAGGAGGGCATTTTTCTTCTGTATATACTGTTAATTTATAATTACTCATATTTTATTTTTCTTTTATATAAATATCATACTATTGGTAATGAACCAGTCGTTACTGATGACCAAGTTGGTTCTACTAACCAACTACCATCATCATTGCAATATTTTGATGAACTAGCTACACATTTAAATATTGATACATCATCTAATATATTTTCATATTCTATATTACAATATACCAAATTATCAATTCCACAAGAACTTGTTGAATGAAAAGATGCTGTGAAATTTGGACTTGTATTTACTGCATTAGTTATATTACTAATATCACTTCCACTTACTATAAATCTATTTATTACCATAATTTTTCTTTACGTTGCATATGTACCAAAATTAAATTGATCTAAATTATCTGAGTTTCCATCTACTGTCAATGATTCTTGCATTCCAACATTTACAGGATGCAATGTCACTCTATCAATATAAACTTTACTACCATTTGAACCATCCCATCGACCGTCATCATTATCTAATCGTATAGTCATTAAAGTGTTAACAGTTTGATTATCGAATGTAAAACACATATCATATTTTGTCCAAGAAGTTGTCATTGTATTTTGAGCAGAATAATATGTGGCTCCTGTTGAAGGAGATCCTAAAGAAGAATTTGTAGCATCACCTCCACTATATCCAGAGAAATTATAGACATAATTAGGACTGTCAAAGGCAACACTAAAAATAAATACGCTTTGTCTAACAGTTCCAGTATTTGAAGGTGCTGAGTTTGATTTTCTTGCATACCAACTGCAATACCAAGTGGCACCTGGATGAGTTAGACTAATGATATGTCCATTAGTTATAGGTAAATTATGATAATGTGATGTATAAACTTCACCTGATGTTCTTCCATTTGTTATTTGGATTACACGTCCTGAGGTTCCTACTGTACTAGATGCATCACCTTCATCTTTTCTTCTTAAAGATGTTAGGCCTGAACCATAAGACTTATTTTTTACTTCTGTATCATTTGTAGAACTATATGATGGGTCTTTAAATGGTACTGTTTCGGTAGTTCCAAAATATGTAATTCTAGGTGCATACCCTTCAGCATCATCATAATTATAATCTGTAGAACCTCCATAATCAGTATAGCCTGCAGCTGCATAAACTTTGCCGCCACAAATAGGCATATAACTACATAAAGTATTAAATATTCCTCTTCCTAAAGTTTTATGAGCTCCTCTGGCTGCTGTTTGATTTGGTGGAAATGGCATTATTTATTCTCTAATTTTTTAATTCTTGTTTCTAACTCTTCAATTGTATCTTGTTGTTCTTTAATACCTTCTATTAATAATGGAACTATTTTTTCATAATTAACTGCTAAGTATCCAGAACCACTTCTTTCCGTAACAGCTTCAGGTAATACTGTTTGTACTTCTTGGGCAATAACTCCTATGTCATGTTTTTGGCCTTTTGGTTGTCCAACCCATCCTCTTGTCCATCCTGGACCTTTTTCATTCCAATCAAATGATACTCCACGTAATTGTTTTATTTTATTAATAGGGTCATCAATAATAAGAATATTATCTTTCTGTCTTTTATCAGAACTAAAAAAGGCTACTACATCAGCATTAGATTGTATTTCCCCATCAGTAAATACCTTTCCTTGTACACCATAGAATGCATAAGAATCATCATCCGAAACATCTGCTACATATGCTGCTGTAATTTGTGGGGTTCCTGGACATACATCCATGTTTGCTTCTGCAAATACAGCTGCCATATATGGTCTAGAAGCTACACCAGCACCACATTTATCCATCCCAGTTATACCACCTGTACCCCATGCAGTATTTGCATTAGATGCACCATTACCAATACCAAAGTATCCTGCTACTCTATTTGAACCTAAATCACAATCATTTGCTTCTACATATAATGGTGCTGCATCGGCTGAATTACCAAAATCAGATGTTTCTACAATACGTAATGTTCCATCTGTCATTAACATTCCTGGGTGAGTTGATATTAAATCATCATCTAATGTTATACATTTTTCTCCTGATGAATTAAAAAATGACATACTTGCTTCAGTACCATTTAATTCAATTCTTTGATTTGTCGAACCTCCAAATATTGCAACACCATCATCTAATCTCAGATTAGATCCTGCAGTTGTTCCCCAGTTAGTAGATTGAATATTACCTGTTTGTATTCTACCACCTTCGATAATAGTTGAACCAGGCGCGGTTCCTGCAGGTGTTAAGTATAATCCTTGAACTTCTTCATCTGTTAAGGTCTTACCTGCATATACTCTTATTTCATCTATTGAACCTGTAAAGTATGTTCCTGCGGTATCAAATGTATGTGAATTACCTTGTATAATGGAAAGATTGCCATCATCGGTAAGAGCTCCAATTGCTGACAAACCACCATGAGCAAGTGTGGTATTATCAGTCATTGTATGAGATTTCTGTTTAAGGACTGAATTTAAATATAAACTTGCTGTTGGTGTAGTGTTTGTTGGTCTATTTAAAGTTCCGACAACATGATACCATTCGCCTGAATCAATACTCGCCGACATTAAACAATCTTCATCGGCTGCATTTGCTCCAGCTAGATATGTTCTAAAATAAACATTACTTGCAGATACCCAAAGCGCTACACCAGATGAATCTCCACCTTGCTCATATATTACTTGTGGTGAGTTGTAAGAAACATCATCACATTTGAACCATGAAGACCATGAACCAGATTCAATGTTTATAGTACTAGAACCATCATGATACCAAGTATTGTCATGAGTTACATATGTATTGTTACCAGATTCTAATTTAAGAGAATATTGTGTTATTGCATTACTACCCGATCCATGAGAGCCAGCTGGGTTACTAATTGTCCAGGCTCCTGTAATGTCTTCTCCGCCAACGGAATAATTTGCTTGGTTAAGAACAGTACTACCTGTACTATTAGCAAAATTTAAATGAAGAACTAAATTGTCATTAGGTGGATTTTTTGGTAAACTTGATACTTCTATCTTTCCTTTGAAGTATCCATTTCCAGTATATAAACCAAATCCTGTAACTCCATCTGAGAATGATGAATCTGTTATTCCTGATAAGTCTCCTATTTGTGCTTGTAAATTTAAATCATATAATCCAGAACCAGTACGTTCCACAATTTGCATGTATGGCGTATATGGGTCATTTGGATTTGCATTTAATCTAATATATCCAGTACCAATCTTTCCTGTTGATACAATTACTTGTGAACCTGTATATGATTGAGCTGCGAACGGAGAATCTCCTAATGAACCGGATGGTCCATGAGTTGGAGACCCATCATAATTTAAACTTCTTGTTACAAATAAATAACCACCATAGTCGGTATCACTTGATGCATCAAATCTAGATGCGGATTGAACCTTTACATACTCTGTAGTAAATCCTGTTGATGATATTTTTTTAAGTGATAATATTTCTCCGTATGCAAATCCAGATACATTTTGTATTGACATTGTAGTATCTGTTGCTGCATGATGTGCTCCTGGATGTAATGCTGATCCAGTTAATACTGATGAATTTGCAACGTATAATTGTCCACCTACTGCATTAACTGTTTCCTTTTCAAATACGGCTGTTGATAGTGTTCCTCTTATTCTTGCATTCTCAACTTCTAACATACCTCCTGATACTGCAGTTAATCTAAATCCTGAACCTGCTAGGTTCGAAACAAAACCATCAGATTCAACAGTTCCGTCTTTACGAAGAATCATATTACCACCTTGAAGTTTAGTATCATCAAATGACCATCCTGCTATTTCTTGTCGTTCTGTTGATAGTTCAAATATTCTATCTCCTGCAGTGCTCCACCCTTTAATACCCCATTCATTAGAAGTATTAGTTTGGCCGATTGCAAGCATTACATTATCCCTATCATTGTCACCTATATTATTCTTACCATCACCAGAATCTCCATGAATTGTTATCAATTGATAATCAGCATCTATACTAATACCGAATTTATCTGTAGTGGCGGTTGTGAAAGAATATAAACGTTTGTCGGTAAAATTCCAACTTGCAATTTTATTAGTATCTCCAAATCGGAATATATTATTACCTCCTTCCGTTCCTTTAATACCCCAATTAGTACCATCAGTATGATATATTTGTACACGATTATTATCATCTTCTCTAATTTCAATATTTTGGGTAGATGGATCTGCATTAAGGATAATACCTTTATCAGAAGCGTTAAGTCTTTGAAGTTTATCGCCAACTATTTCCCAATTTGCAATTTTACCTGCACTTGCAGTCATTGCTCCAGCAGTATCAACTTGGAACCCGGAAGCTGATATATGATATCCGCTATTACCAGATGAATCTAAAATAACTGTATTATTACTTGATGATAATGTATTAGTTCCTATTCCCCATCCTCCAATAGTACCACCAGCTTCTGCAGTAATAGTACCTTGCATTATCACGTCACCACTTGTATCTAAATGGAAATTACTAGATGTAATTGCAATTGTTCCATCTCCTGAGCCAGATATAAAACTAGAGTCACTACCTAAAAAGAATTTTTGAGTTCGGATATCCAGTTCCGCTGGATTTGTCCTAAATCTAAAATAACTTGCAGAATCTTGTACTAATTCTAATCCTACTCCGCCATTATCATAATCATCAGTAACACCTTCTAATACTGAACCGCTCCAGAACATGAATCCTGAACCACTTCCTGCAGATGCTGATGTAAATCCTGTATATCCTATTGAACGCATATATGCTGAATTCACACCCGCTAATTCTACTCCTGAGCCGACTGTGTTTCCTACAAAAACTGAACCTGTAATAAGATTTCCTTCTCCAGAAATATAAGTATTATCTCCATCAAAAATTGCTCCTTGAGCAAATGGTTCACATTCCGCTGGTGCACCTTGGTAATCTAAAAATTGGAATTTAAATGCCAACGGTGCATTCATAGCATCTGTTGGTATTCTAATATTCATTTCTGTATGGTTAGGTGAAAATCCAGTTTCTATGTTCGCATTTAACTGTATATTCTTTATATAAGCTTTACCTTTACGAACAACAAATATAGGTTTATATCTATCCGTATAGAATGGAACAAATTGTACTTGACTCCAAACTGCTTGTCCTCCTGTATTAAATTCAACCGAACCTAAATAATTTCCGTATTCTGAATTAGTTAGTTGATGGGCAGCTCCTTGTTCTGTATATGGAGCTCCTATGATAGCACCAAAATATTCTTTTGTATCATGAATTTTTGAACCTGACATATATACATCAACACGAGCTCCCATTGGAGAAGCTCCTTGGGCTTCCATAGATGATGTTTGCTCGGCTTTTGTAAAGAATGATAAATTATATTCTGTATTAGCATATAATGTAGGTTTATAGGTATCACTTAAAGACCATTTAACATGAGACGAATTTTGATTTTGAGACGTAAATACATCTGTACTTTCTAATAATACTGATTCTCCTAGGTAATCATTGTTCCATGTTTGTGAGCCGTAAGCAACTTCCCAATACGTATCAATATCTTCTTGACTATTCAACGCTCCCATTGGTTTGTCAATAACTCCCATTTGTAAATCAGCTGAGTTAGATGCTGTATCTGATAATACTTCTTTCATTTCTAAAATAGTATTTCCTACATCAGTATAATCTCCTGGAGCTCCCATCAGTTTATATAATGTTTTAACTGAATATACATCTCCTGTTGATGGCTCAATATTAGCTAATCTAATATTTGCAAAGGACATTGAATTTTCTGTGTCTTGTGACATTTGTGGAACCCAATAACTCATTGTAAATGCAGATGCACCAAAATCAACAACATGGTGGCCGAACTCTTCACTATTACGACCTGCTAAGAAATCAAATGCTGGATGTAATCTACATGTTGTTGAATTTTCTATGTCAACAATTGTTCCAATATATGTTGCATCAGTTGATCTATTACTATTAGAGCCGGCTGTATTTCCTGAATTTGTTGATGTTGCATGAACAACTTGGCCTGAACCATTAATCCAATGATCTGTTTCAGCTGTAATCTGTGGATTGTTTATAATTACTGTTGCTCCTAGATGCTGACTACCACTTAATGATAAGCCTGCAAAAGTAGCTACTGTCGTATCTGGTGGATTATATACAATCGTTGATACTGTAGTAACGTTATTTTGTGGTGTTGATACACTTGATTGTGCATCTCTGATTGATGGAGCCATTGTAATTGATGTGGTTCCACCTGGGCCATTATTACCTACATTAACAGTTGCAATCGCAACTTTTGCAGGAGTTAAGTTTGTTGTTGATTTTACCTGTGCTACAGTTGAATTATTTGGTGTTCCTGACACTGCTGGAGATTTGGCTAAAGTAGATGGCATCGCAATTGCTATCTTGGCAATTCCTTGTGATTTTGAAGGTGTTTTTGATGAAAATGATGCTTCTGGAATAGTATTGCTAGGGTTCTGTGCTTGGGGCCATATTGTTTTGGTGACTGCAGCTGCTATAGATTCTATTGTTGGAGTCGTAATATTAGTTGTTACTGTTGAATATCCACCTGCTGGACCGGTTCCTGAAATAGATAATCCATTTTCTGATGCTGATCCTGATATTACTTTAAAGAATGTTGGTAAATCTGTTATCTCTGAAAATGTTTTTACTTGTTCTTCAATTGTTATTTCTGGTTCTTGTAAGAAAAGAATTTCAGAATTGTTACGTCTATTTGGTGCAACTCTAGAAGTCCTAGTCCATAATACGTTAGGTAGATCTACCCAATTATCACTCATGACATCTCTACTAAACGGAAATTGATCATTAGTTTCTGGATCGTATAGAGCTCTTCCTGCTAAATAGAAAGTACATTTACCTACTGGAGTATCTGGATATATCCATATTGATATTGTACGTACTCCATCTTTTTCTAAATAGTTTAATACTTCGAAGTAAATCGGGTCGCCATTGTAATCTAATATTTCTATATGGACCTTTGAATCGTCAACTAATGTATCAGGATCACCTCTAAATTTAAATACATTCTTTCCTGCTGTTAATGTTGTAGGAAATTCCTTTATCTCAAAAAAGTCTTGTGATAATGGTTCTCTATCAATTACATCATATCTGATATTCGCGTTTTCCGCTAATCCTATATAGGAGGCCTCTCTTTTGATTGCCATGAATTTCCCTCGTACTTACCTATTTATTTTAATATAAATATGGTTAACTCTTAATTATAGGAGATTTTGGAGTAGCCGTTTGTCTTCTTAATTTCAACTAATTTCTCCACGATATCTCTCATAGCATCAATATGAGATATACATAATAAAAATCCAAATTGTGATTTCAGATAATCAAATAACATATACATTGAATTAAGATTATCTGAATCTAATACTCCGAATCCTTCATCTATTGCTAAGAAGTTAGGCCTTGGAAGATTTGATACATTTATTAAAGAAGTTCTAATAGCTAATGAAGATATAAATTTCTCCATTCCGGAAGTTAATTCTAATGGCCAATAATTATCATCATCATAAACGATAAATGCATTAATATTTTTGCCATCTGTATGTAATACCATGGTAAATTCAACAATCTGATTTAATATATTATTTATTTCGGATTCTATTTGTGGTAAAGCTTTTGAAATTAAATGGTATGGAACTCCGTTTCGTTGAACCGCTTTTTGATAATATTCAAACCCTTTATATTGTTGTTCTAAATCTTTTAATCTATTAATACCATCATTAGCATCTTGTTTAGACTTCTCCGCCATTTTTAATTTTCCTGATAGTGATAATAATTTTGTATCTAAATGTCCTAATTCTGTATTAACAACTGTTATCTCATCTCTGATTTCGTTTATTTCAGAATTTTTAATTTTATTATATTCTAGGTTATCTTTTTGTTTTTCAGATTTTTTTAGTTTAATTCTCTCAGCCTTAATATCATTATTAGTTTTTTCGATATTCCAATCTGTAGTTATTAATTCATGTTCTTGTGCAATTAATGTTCCATTATTTATTCCTAACGAATGTTTTATATCTAATAATCTCTGTAATTGTTCGTTTGGTTTTTCTATTTGTTCTAATCCTGTTATTCGTCTTCCTATATCATCAATATCAAACATTATTTGTTGTTCTTCATCAATTAATTTAGGTAAGAAATCTGCTATCTGTTTTGTTTCTTGTAACCAAGGATTTGCCATACAAAAACTACAATTTTCATCCCATTCATGTTTATCTAATTTAGATACCATTTTTTGAGCATGTTGAATTTTTAGTTGTTTTACTTTAAGATCATTTTTTAATTTAATTAAATCTGATTTATAATTTTTTAATTCTAATATTTGGTCTTTAATAAAATCCTCATCTACATTATTTATTTTCTGCTCCGTTTCTTTAATTAATTTTTTCTGTTCTTTAATTAATTCTTTTTGTCGGCCTCTTTCCAATCTTAAATTTCCTAAAGAATCATTCAATTGAGTTATTTCGAATTTGATATCATTTGGTTCTGATAATGTATCGTCTACTTTCTTTAATTCTTTTGTCATAGTAAAAATGATATCATTAAGATTTGTTTTCATTTCTTCATGTTCATGCTTATCAACTTTCATTTGTTCATATGAACCAGTATGTTGAATTATTATTTCATTTGCATTTACTAAATCTGTTGAAAAATCTTTTCTTTTATATTCTCTAATTAAAGCTGCTGTTTCTCTAATTTCTTCATGTCCAACTAAATATTGTTGTTCAAATATATCAATATCTAAAAATTGTGATAATAAGTCTTTTCTTTCTCTTTGAGTTTTATCGATAAATCCTGTATTATTATTTTGTAACGACAATGCGGTTAATACAAAATCTTCATATGAACCTAAATATTGTCTTATACTTTTATTTGTAGAATCTCTTTGGTCTCCATTTAGATTTTCTTTATCTCCATCTTTATCAACTCTCCAGAAATTTACGTCAACTTTAACATGTCCTCTATTATTTTTCTTTCCTAGTCGTTCGATAAAATAATTATACTTTCCTAATTCAAATTCAAATTTACATGCAAACTGAGATTTTTTATTATTTAATACATGAGCTGCTTTTTTAGTTCTAGAACATCTATCAAAGCAACAGAATGCTAATGCATCTAACAATGTTGACTTGCCAGAAGCATTTGGAGCAAATAATCCATAACTCCCAACCATATTTGTGAAATCCATTTCATTATCTTCTCCGTAACTAAACATATTAGAAAATTCAAATTTCTTTGGTTGCCATGTTATATTTCTTGTTAATGTATTTGCTGGCAACTTGGAGTGTACTGTTCTGTTAATATGTCTTACTGTATCTAATAATTCATCATCGAGTGCATATTCGTCTGTAAGGTATTCTGTAATAACTTTATTTTGCCATTCTACATCTCGTACATTACCAAAATTAATTTTATTTTGTGCATCTGTTGTATTTAATGCATTTATTTTTTGAATTGAAATATCTTGTACTTTATACTTTGATTTTATTTTTGCAATGATTTGTTTTAATGTACCAGAATCAGTATCTTTTACTTTTAATCTTAATCTTGGTTTTTTTGGAACTTTTAAATTTGGATTAATGATTTTTCCATTATCAATCTCATATGTATAATAACCAAAATCATTTACGATTTCTACAAATTCAGATTTTTTAGTTGCTAAATCCCATACTAATATTCCATGTCCTAATTTTTCTCCATGATTTTGTTGAATTAAAGATCCTGGATATGCTATGGTTTTTTCAATATCTAAATATTGTAGCTTATGAATATCACCTAACAATGTTAAATCATGTCCTATAAATATATCAGTCGTAACATGTGTATTACTTAAAGTAAATCCTGCATCTGTTGATGCGTTATGAACCGATCCATGATGAAGAGCAATCTTATAATTACCATCAAAATCTTTAGCTTTTATATATTTTATCGGCTTTTCATCCACCGCCATTACGTTAAAGTGTACACCTTGGATATCGTATACACCGTTGTCTTTAAGATAGTGTAAGTTCTTATGTTTGATAGCTTTAACAATAGGACTTAAGGCGTCAAGTCTATAGTTATTATTTAGGTTACAGTCATGGTTTCCTAAAATTACTATTGTAGGTAATAAGTCTGCTAAATTAGTAAAAAATTCTGAGGTTAAGTCTACTAGTTCTGGTGACATATCTGTTTTTGCGTGTACTATATCTCCTGCAACATAAATTAAATCATTTTCGGTTTTAGTCTTTTTAATATAAGAATATAATTTTCTAAATACTTGTCTATATTCTTTATGTCGTTTTACATTTCTTATATGTACATCTGCTATGTGATATATTTTATTTATCATATTCCCATTATCCTTTGTTCTATCAACCATTCTGACGTCATTTTTTTTGTTCCTGCTAATATATTATTGATTTTTCCGAATCCAATTTCGCTTGGGTCTGATTCTTTTAGGTCTACAAAGTATACTTCTACTCCATTTGCCATAAAATATTCTGCTGTTTCTATTGCTTGTTTTCTTGCATCCTGATCAAGACATATATAAATTGTCTTTACATTATTTTCTATTATTCTATGTTTTAATTGGTCTGGAATTGTTTTACCAAATAATGGTATTGCATTTCGTCTGATTGCAATTGCGTCAAAAACTCCTTCTACTAAACATACTGGATAGTTCCAGTTTATATGTAATTCAAATCCTACTATATCTTTTGATACTTGTGGATTTTTATGTTTCCATACATCATCTTCATAATAAGCTCTTCCGACAAAATAATTTAAAACTCCATTTGCATCATAACTTGGAATAATTATTTTTCCAGAATATAATCCTTTCCTACAATATCCAATTCTATATTTTAGAATATCATATATTGTAATACCTCGTTTTTTAAGATAATAAATAGCATTTCTATATTCTGGTGATGATTTATCTAATTTCCATAACGGTCTAAATTCAGCTGGGAGTTCTACTGCTTTTGTATTGGTTGTAGTTATTTTTGGTTTATATTCTGTTTCTTCTATAAACTCAAATAATTTAGAAATCTTATGTCTTTCAACATTCAATTTCTTAAATAATGTGATTATCTTTCTACCTGCTGCGTTACATACCCAACAATGCCAATGTTGAGATAATATATTAACTTCTAACTTTTTCTTGTTATGGTGGCAAAATGGACAATGAAATGCTACATTGCCTTTATTAGTAGATCTACCCTTACCAAGAACAGTTTCTATTAATGATAGTAATTTAAAATTCGTCATGTATTAAAATATAAAGAAAACTTTTCAAATAACCTAATTATTTTTCAGAAAACCATTCTTGTGGTATTGTCTTTTCTGCCCATGGAATTCCATGTTTATCACAGTAAGATCCATATGTAGTTTTTGAACCTTTTCTAATTTTAGTTTTACCTGACATAAATACTATTCTTATATCTAATTCTGGATGTTGTTTTTTAATAAGTAAATGTTTTTTTCTATCTTCTGCTACCCATCTACCTTTTGTTTCAACTAAAATTCCATTTGGTAATGTAAAATCAATTGTATAAGTATGTTTAGTTTCTGGTTTGATATATGGTATTACTGTTGTTTCATATTCAAACTTAACTTTATTTTCTTTTAGTTGTTCCGAAACTTTATGTTCAAATCCGCTTCGATAACCATGCTTAATTGCATTTCTACGCAATTTACTTTTACTTCTCCATGCCATATTAATGATACCCATTTAATAATTCTAGTAGATCATCTATTGCATCATGACGATGACTATCTACTAATACTGTTTTATATACATATTTTGAATTGGTTAATTTAGCCATATCATGATATGCAGACCAATTTTTATCTTTCAAATCAATTTGATATGAGTCTCCACAAAATATCATTTTTGAATCTTTACCTAATCTACCAATAGCCATTGCTAATTGACTTCTAGTTAAGTTTTGAAATTCATCTACTATAACAATTGAATTATCAAATGTTCTACCCCTGAAGTGTGCTAATGATACTAATTCTATTGATTCGTCTTTTTCCATTTTATCCAATATTGTAGGTTTATTATAAACCTTTCTCATATTAGATCTAATCGGAACTAACCATGGTTCCATTTTTTCTCTTTCAGAACCTGGAAGGAATCCATTATCTTCGGTTGAAATAGTAGGTCTTGTAATGATAATTTTATTAATCTGTTTTTTGAAAAACTGATCTAATGCTACTTGTACGGCTAGTAATGTTTTACCTGAACCTGCTTTTCCTACTATAAAATTAAATGGATGTTTTAAAATTTCTGTTTTAGATTTTTTTTGTTCTGGTGAAAGTGATAATGAAAACCGTACAGCTCCTTTTGGTGGACTCTTTACCATATTATCTTTAATTGCCATCTGTAAACTCCTTTATGTTAAAACTATTTAATATAAATATCTAGTAGTCCCATCTAATCAGGAAATTCATATCAATATCTTCCCGTTTTTGTATTGGTCTTGCTAGTTTTGCAACTGCTAATAATCTTGCTCTATCATCATATAATCCAACTGTGGTAATATATGGTTTAAATCCACTACCTGTGAATTGTGGCATTATTAATTCGCTTTTTAATTTTCTTAATGTTGGATTCATACTAACATTACAATCACTTGCTGGAACTTTACAAAGTACTTCATTTTCATAAATTGTTCTTGAAGATTTGTGTTCTAGGGACCATACATTTTGTAATGCATAATAATATTTTGGTAAAGGACTTGATACTACAACTTGTCCAGTTCTATAAAATACATTTCCTGCAACTGATGTTTGGTACGCACTACTACTATAGTAATGATTGTTAGCTAAAGATTCTATTGAACCAGATTCTAAATATGTATCATAAATTCGTATTTCATCTAAGCTTCCTGATAAAGTTGTATTTGTATTTCCTGATGAATCTAAGGCTCCAAATACTAAATGAGATGGATTCATTACACTAACATTTGTATCTGCATGATATCTATCAGTTACACTATTATCTTTAACTCCATCAATCCAAATACCTAAATCTGATCCTGATTTTTGACATACAATATGGTGCCAATTTTGATTATCTGCTACGGCTGATGAGGCGGTAATAAATGTACTTGATGTTACTTCGAGAGTAGAAGAACCATCACTTCTACGTAATAATAATTTACCTGCATCATATCTTGGATGTGAATGATTTGTTATAGTTATATCATAAGGAAATCTGTTACGTAAATTTTGTGTATCTGTAAGTTTTGTTGTTCTTTTATATCTACTGGTTCTTATAATTTCTGTTTCAACTCCTCGCTTAGAAATTATATTTTGTGTTGTTATTTTAGATGATGAAAATGCTTGATGTGCTGGAATATTACACCAAAATGAGATTGAAAATTCTTCATCGTTTCTAAAATTAAATTTTGGATTATTTGGTGTTAACACATATGCTGCTGAACCTGAATTCCATCTTGCGGATATTCCTGAACCTGTTATATATGTTCCTGTTGTTGGAATACCTCTTCGATATTCTACATTATAAGCTTTTGAAAATATAGCATTTTTTTCATTTACTAATTGTGGAAATAAAGCCTTATCTACATCGCCACTTACTGCTCCAGAACCTATTTTACCAAAATTTAATTCAAAATGACGAAATTCATCATTGAATCCCCAATATGCAACTAAGTTCTTTTTAGGTGCAAAACTAGCTGAATCTATTTTTGGGTCTCGTAAATTACCATATTTATCATCATATAAATCAAATTTATCATAAGTAAGCGAACCTGTATTCGAAAGTTTAACTGATCTACGTTTAATATTTTCTCCATGCTGGACATATGGTATTGCAATTACACTACAAGAATAAAATAAATTTTTCTCTGTATATCGTGGATTGTAATGTTCGAATGTATTCATAGGCTGATGTTTATTTTCAGGTCTATAGAACATATGGTTTAATGCTTTCCATGTCGGGGTTTGGTATGTCCCATCAGAATTCTTTATATTGTCCGCGGATAAATTTGAAGCACTTATTGGAGTTGTTTGTACATTATGAATTCCATGACGTACGGTATAATAATTTGCTTGCCAAGATGAATTATTGGTTTTGAATGTTGTATTCGCTTCAAATGGCGTATTTGAAACATCATCTGCATTAATTGGTCTGAAAACTACTGCCCTGGAAGCCATTTATATCCCCTTTATCGTTAAAACTCTCTTATACTTATAAATATAAGAGAGCTCTAAATATGATGAATTATAACGATTAGAATCTATTAGAAGTCTAATTTTACTTTAATTAATGCCTCTCTTGTAAATGATTTCAATAAAGGTTTACTTAATTTCGCACAAGCTAATAATTCTCTTCTATCATTATACATACCAATAGTAGTTATATATACTTTAGGATCTCCGATAAACGAATTTTGTTTAAATCTACCATTTGATCCGGTAATAAATGTTGGATTATTTGAGAAGTTATATTCTGCATTAGTTGCTCTTACAAAATAATGAGTTGATGTTATCTTTTCTGATGATCTTGCTTGGAAGCCTAATTTATCACCAGAATCATCAATTAAGTATGCACCTGAATGAGACATTGCAGTATATAATTTAAATGAATTATCACCAGCTACTTCTGAACCTGATACTGTATTAAATGATGCTGATAAATTCATTCCACTACCACCTATTGCAATAATTCCTAAATCTGGATATATTAGTCCATAATGAATTGGATTATCTTGTTGGTACACTCCTTGTTCAATTGAACCAGAAACCATATTATATCTTCTTCCGAAATGTCCTCTTCTAACTGAGATTGCAGAAGTTATTTTTGAATCATCAATTAATCTAATGTGAGGACAAAGTGCTGATCCTAATAATGGACGAACACCATCAGCTGATGATGTATTTGAATTATTACCTTGGTTTGCTCCTGCCGCAAATTTAGATCCTGATAGTTCAGCTAAACATACTTCAACGTTTCCTTCATCTAATCTTTCTCTCATTAATGCTCTATTAACATTAATAAAATACATATCATCTTCATCTGTACCATTAACGGTAAATTTTTTATCGTCTGGTTCTAAACATAATAATCTATATTGAGAATAAATAGCTCTTGCTGGTGTATCATTAACTTGTCCTCCTTCATCTGCAGAACCTGAACCATTAACATGGCCCCAAGCAACACTAAACATTGCAGATGATGTTATATCTTGAAGTACTCCATTACTAGTATTATTATCTCCATTCCAAACTTCGTAATAATATCTTTTTTGAGTTGAAGTCATTCTAGATGATGTATGGAATGTAAGTTGATTACCTATATTGTTTGGAAATAATCCTCTAGTTACTATTTCTTGCTGATTTGGGATAACATCAGTATCAAGATCAAATTCCGTAAAGATTCGTCCGTTTCGTGCAGCTAATCTCGCTCTTTCTCTTTGAGCAATTAATTGATTTGCAATTTGTCTTGCTCTTCTTTCTATTTCGATATTTCTTATCTTAGCCGCATTAGCTATATCTCTTACACTATCAGATTGTAAGACTGGCGAAGTTCTACCTGGTCGAGACCTCATTGGACTAGCTACCCTAGATCTTGGACTTCTGGCTTTAAATCGGCCACCCCAACCTCCTCTCGCGATCATGGAAGAACCGTTATAACTTGATTTGTTTCTTTTTAATGATGTCATAATTTATTATCCCTATTTATTACATAGCCTCTAAAGCTACTCCTGGTGTTGTTTCTAATTCTTGTTTTTCTATTGTCAAGTTAATAGTAACACTACCACCTGTTTCATTACCAACAACTGTTATAGTTGCTGTTTTATCTTCGACTGGTTGAGCTTTTGCTATAATTTCAAATGACAATCCTTGTACCGTTACTGTTTGAGCTGCTTCGTTATCACCAATAAATGCTGGTACTGTTGCTCCTGCTCCTGACCTACCTGTTCCTCTAGTTACTCTTATGTAGGCTGCATCTGAATCAGATAAAATTGCTGTATAGCCAAATGTTTGGTTTCCTCTATTAAAGTTTCTAGTATACGGTCTAATTGAAGCTGTACCACCACTTGATAATGTAATATTTTTATTCTGTACAGAAATTACAGGGATTCTAGTTGATCTAGATGGTAATGTAACTAACTTATATTTCATCATCTGTGTTTCGTCTGGTAATGCTTCTATTACCGGCATGTTCTCAATTACAACACCATAATATGCTGTTCCAAGCGGATGATCTGGGTTCCATAAATCGTAATCTATTTCATCATCTGCAAGCGAAAATTGTGTTATTTTAAATTCGTCACGGCCCCTTGCTAATAATTGACGTCCTTTTTTTGTCAATATTGCGTCCACCGTAATTGAACTGTTATCTAAATATCCCATAGTTAATTCCTCTTTATTTTTAAATAAATATGTTTATAGGTAAAAAGTATACCATTTATACAACATCTAAATTAGCGCCATCTGGTAAATCTTTCTTATATACTAAACTATATCTGTTTCTTATTGTTACTTTTACTACTTCTTCGCCATTTATATCGTCTGTTGATGGTACATTAATTGCTGGGGCTGTTAATTTTGAACCTTCATAATAAGATGAGTCGGCTGGATCATCTCTATAATCTGCTGGTTGTAATGAATGGCTTGTTGCCCATTGTCCTAAATCTGTTAATGGTGCAAACCCATTGCTCCTTATTCTTCTTGTCATAGTTTCACGACCTCTTCTTTGTTGTGTATCTATATCTCTTTCTGCTCTTAAATGTGGATACTTATTTAAGTATCGAATATCTTGAGTAGTTAATTTTTTATTCCATGCCCTTACTTGTCCAATACTTCCAGAGAATCCTAAAGTTCTTGTACCGGATACATATCCTGAGCCTATTGCTTCAAAACCAAAAGATCCTGAATTTACTGGATCACTTCCAATTGCCTTACTTGAAGTTCCTAAACTTATTCCGTTTTGCCAAAATTCCATAACTGCATTAGATGGTTCTCTTCCATCATATGTAATTACAAAATGATTTAGATCTGTTCTATCATTTAGGCTTGATGTTATTATTTTTTTTGGTGATGACCAATAATCGGCTGATAAGGCTCTTACTTGTAATGGACCTGCAGATGAAAGTGCAAAATATGGTTGAGAAGTAGCAGTAAACATTGATGGATTATTATCTTCTGCAGAAGTAGCGGTATCATTATCTGCTCCCATAAATATACTACCTGTGCCATGGAACCCTGCCGCCTCTTTCATAAGCCATGATAATGTCCAACGTTCTTTATATCCATAATCACCACCTAATCTTAAGTTAGGTATTTGTACATATTCTTTTCCTCTTTTATCTACTGATTGCGATAAAGAACAACTAATTACTAATAAGTTTCCTGTAAATCTATTATGAGTTACTGATTCATATTGTGGTGATGCAATTGGAAGAGGATTACCTGTACTACTATTAGCGGTATCTCCTGCTAATACTTTTGAATGCGAAATACTATGTGCATAATTGGTAGTTAAATCTAAAAATTTACCATTTGCCTTTCTTACATTTAATGGATAATGTCTAGCAGCTGCATCGGCTGGTCCGTAATGAAAAACTTTCTTTTGGAATGTCGCTGATTTTCTTTGTTCATATATATGAGAACCAGTAGGTGAATATTCTAATGAATGTTTTGATGACGTTATCCAAGTTGAACCTGAAAGTACAACTCCTACATGTTTATAAACAGCTCCTGGATAACCATTTTGAATTCTAAATAAATCTATTCCTGGATCTGGTGCATCATTAGATCCTGAATGTGGCATTCGTAATACAAGTATATGGTCGGCTGACATAGAACCTGTTGTTATATTTATTGAGGAAGTTAAACTTCCAGACATGTCAGATGTAAGATTTATAATATTTCCAGGTATAGAACTTGTATAGGTCAGATGTTCAGCATCAGCTGTCCATTTATTATCAATTGAAGCTGTATAATGCATTGGTTCTCCATGCACAGGTTCCGTTACACCAATTGAAGCTGTATAATGTAATGGTTCCATTAATGGATCTGGAAATGGATCTGGTATAGTATCTTCCCAATGTAATTCTTCTCTTGATGGTTGAGCTTCGACCATTACTTTTGATCTTTCTAATACACTTGGTTCAATAATTAATCCTACATCAGCATTTGTTCTTACCGGGATTAATTGTTTCACTTGTGTAAAGAATGAGAAATCAAATAATGCAAAAATTCTTATATATGCATTTAAATCATTATCATTATCATACTTTTTCCAGTATTGGTATGCAAAGTTTTTATATCTAGGATATTCATCTTTATATTGATCTTCTGCAGAGCCAAAATAATCATCTAATGCAGTTCCACCTATTTGATTATATATATCTTTATTAATCATGTCTTGAGGTGAAAAGAATATTCCTAATTTATTTGAATCAGTAGATGCTATATCATATTCACTAACTTCACCACGCGTTTCATGATCTAATGGATGAACTAATTTATTATCTTCTATTCTTATTTTTGCAGATTTAAGATTTTTTCCTCCAATACTTGGTCCATGTATATAATATGTCTCATCTACACGTTCATAATGATCATTATTTACTGTATCAGCTGGAGTTAAAAATCCTGATGCTGTTGCATATGTATCTCCTGAATCAGAACCACTTGGATCTGAAAAATCTAATATTGCTTGGTTAGGATGACTTGATGATATAAATAATGTTTTAGTATGATCATATCCAATCTGATTAGTTCCGAGTGGATAATGTCTTACTAATGTATCAAATGATGATGATGGTGATAAACTTGATACATATGATTTTGGATTCAATGTATGTTTATCAAATGCACTTTGTCCGAGATCTTCTAACCATTCTCTATATTCTTGCATTGAACCAGAGAATGTTCCACAACCTGGTTGTGTATTTGGTGATGGTATTGAAACGTCATTACCATGTAATGCTCGGTTTAAATATTCATTACATTTATGTTGATTTCCATTTGAATATGATCCTGTATTTCCTCCTAGGTGTGATCCTCTTGATTCATTAGAAGTAGCCCATGCATTAAAATGTTCTGGAAATATTGGTGTTAAACTTAAACTGGCTGAATGTACTATTTGTCCAGTTACATAATCTGATGCTTGTTGTACTTGTACATGGTATGTTGTATTTAAGTTTGCTGCATTATTATATATTCCAGAATCTGAACCGGTTGCTTGCCAATACCATCTTAAATTCCAAAAATTTCCATCATATATTGGAACCCAATCCGATGACGCACTCATTGGAGTTGTATTAGCCATCGATCGACCGTGTATTAAATGTACTCTACCGTAATTACCACTTCCAGAATATGAACCTGTATGTTCAATTGCAAGGTGTGACATTATTCTATGATCTCCACTTGTATGGTATGCTGTTGAGAATAATAACATACTTGACGTTATTGCAGGTTTGAATCTAAATTCTCTTGTTTGTTCAGGTATATCTGCACCTTCAGTTAGATATGGTTTTATATATCCCCAATTACCAATTGTGGTATTATAATAATCTGCTGGCCAGACTAATGATGAATGTCCTCCTGACCCACTAGCGAATTCTAATGCATATGTAAATTGATCATATATTCCTGCGGGTTCTGTTTTGGCCATTTTTGGTCCACCATATTCTCTTATACTTAATAAAGATTCTGGAATACCATAACATGATAATAAAGCTTTAACTGATCTAGATGTTCCTTTTGTTTTAAGTAAGTAAGGTAAATTATTAACTACCCTTCTCCATACTTGATGAGTCAATCCTTCTTTTGGTTCTGCATATACTGTCGCTGATGATTGAGTAACGTAATTAGTTACATTTGTATATAACTCAGATATTTCATCTGCAGATAGTAATCTGTTATAAACTCTAAACTCATCTAATGAGCCTACAAAATTACTCGTTGGAGTTCCAGAATTATCTTCATCTCTTGCTCCAATAATAGGTTTTGGATAATCACCTGTTTGTTCTGGTCCTATATCATGTGATGAACTAACACTAATATCTGTAGTGTCTACTAGTACTCCATCAAAGTATGATGTCATGTTTGCAGATCTATCTACATTAAATAAAATATGATGCCAACCATTTGAGTTACCATTAGTCGATGCTCCTTCTACTGTATCAATATCTAGATATGACGATGATACTGCTCGGTTATATGATGAAGTTGCATGACCTAGTGTTATACCATGGTACCCTCCCGAACCTGAGTAGTATTGGTTCAAATGGATTCCAGCATTTTTATGTGATTTAACTACAAAACCACTTCCTGCAGCGGTAGTTCCATACGAACCACTTGATGCGTCAAAGATAATTCCTTCTGTTACTCCATTTCCTCCTTGAGTAACATCTTTAACCCAAAAGGAAACTGCATAATCTTTATTACTGTAATCGATTACCGTATTATATTTTAAATAATTCGAACCATCAAAATATGCTCCATGGCCATGTTTACCTTTTACAAATGTTGGTTGACTATAATCTTCTAATAAATTAAGATTACCACTATAATCTATAAAATTCTTTCTTGCAAAATCAGGACGTCCTTCATCGAATGGAACATATAAATGTAAATCTTTTATTGATCTTTCATTTATCTTTCCATATTCTCCCTCTTCATTTGTACCTAATAAATATTCAAATAATCTTTCAGATTGATTTCCATTTACTAAATGCCATCCTAATCCTTTTGCTGCATCATATAATAAGTCTTTTGATAATCCGTGAGCGTAATGTTCATCTCTATTCCATACATCTGTTTGATGTTTAATATATGACCACATGATATCATAATGGTGACCTATCATATTAACAAAGATTTCAAACTCTGAGTTTTGTGCATCATCTCTAATATGTTCTGGAACTGTTTTTATTAAAGCATTTGAATTATGTACATCCCATAATGATGCTGATGCATGTATTCCTTCATACCATGCTATAGCTTGAGAAGATGTTGTATGACATAATGTATATTGATTTTTAATAACTGGTTTACCTGTGGTAGATACTCCATATCCTTCTTTTGGCCAAGTATCAATATGGAATGTATCATGAAAAATATTTGAACCAGATACACCATGTGTATAATGTGATCCAGAAATTAAATTTTCATAATACAAATATTTTTCAAATCCATCAAATCCACCAATTACATTATCTTTATATTTTCTATATAATACTTTATTAGCATTTACTTCTGATGACTCTGATATATTATTTAATGTTCCGACTTGAGCATCATAATATTCAATCAATCCAACCTTATATTTAAAGTTTGCAATTCTTTCTGCTCCAGAACTATAATTAACAAAATTTTGAAATCCTGAATAATCAATACCTAAATGAGATCCTGCTAATGATCCACTGAATACTTTATCTATTATTTGTTGTGATGTAGATAAAGAACTTCCTAATAATTCGTTCCAATTTTGAAAATTAGTTTCAACAATTTTTCCATATTTTACATCCGTTTCAAAGTTTGGTCCTTTTAACGTCCTACTTGGAGCTACAACTGGTCTTTTGTATAAAACAACATTATCTGTATATGGTTGTCTAACTTGTTGAACTATCCAGAATCTTCTTTTTTCTCTTACATCTAAAGGTAATGGTTGATATAACTTAACATATAATTCTTCCATTCCTTGAAGGTATACATAATTAACGAATTGGTACAGTTCGTTACGACCAAAATTCATGAATAATAAGTTTCTAAATCCACTTTCTCCGCATAATTCTTGACGTCTGGTGTGGAACATCATTAACTGTTCTTTGGTAGTTACCTCAGGTACATCTAAGGTTGTTGTAGATTTTAATTTTTGATTTATAACATCATTACCAATTTTAATTAATAGTTCTGTCCTATCTGGTGAGATCTGTTTAATATATAAGTTTGGGTTATTATCATTTCCAATGAGTGTCCTATGAAAGTTTAGAACTAATTTATATGAACCTTGATTAATTCCTAGATCTTCAAAATTCTTAGCAACATCAAATTGTATGAAACTATCTTCTGTTGCAAAATGTTTCCAATGATCTGCTTCATGATCACTAGTAGTATAACTTCCTAATATATTATATACATGTAATTCTATAACTTCGTCTAAGGCTGGGTCATCAAATTTCGTTATTTCAACGAGTTCGTGATTAATGATATCCGCGTCTACAGCTCGAAGTTGCATTGCATCAAGTGGTTTACTTGATTTTATTATGTTATCGCTATTTAAATATTGATCTAATGACATTTAATCCTTTCTATCCACCGAAGCCTCTATCAAATAATTTATTATACGGTGCTAAATGTGGTTTATTATAATAATCACCTTCACCTATATACTCTTTATACATTGGAGTTCCCATCCAACCACCACCAGTACTTATTCCTAACTCACCGTTATTATGAAGGCTTACTACAATTCTGGAAATATCGTCGTTTTTCTTTCCAGAAAAGTTTTTTGTTTTAGGTCCTATATATGTTTTTGCGTCAAAATCAGAATCATCTTTATTAACAAGATCATATACTGTAGCTTTCATTCCTTCTGGAACTTTTATATATGATGCATCATTGTTTGGCCACTGTCTTACTTCTGTATATCCAGGAGGAACTATAATAGTTCCTTTTGCAACATATTTTCCTGGTCTTAGCTTGACGTTCCATCCTTTTCCGTTATGATGTTGTGCAAGTGTTATGATTTGGTCATCATGATCAATTCTATCTTTAAAAGCTTTCATTGTTGATGGATATCCTAATTGTGAAAGATTATTCCAATCCATAACTGTATAAGAATTATCATGATATCCTGACCAGTTATTACCATCTTCTGTTTCAAGAAATGGTAAATTATGTTTTAATGTATAATTTCTGAAACTATCATTACCACATTTCATCATTTCTCCTCTTACAACCATAAAGAAACCAATATGGTCTCCATTAAGATATCCACGTATTAATTTACCTTCCCATTCTTTTGTTAATACTTCTGTTCCTGTAGGAGTATATATTTGTGGTTTTAAAGCTGGTTTGTTTGTATCAGATGGGTGATATTCTGTCCATCTATGTCTGATATCTGGTAAGAATTCAATATCTATCTCCACATTATTTAGATATGCAGGTTGTATAATATCTCCTGGTTCGTATTCTGTACCATTGTATTCGATCGAGTTTGTATTATAAATAAACCCGTCTTTTTGTTGACTACCCCATTCAATTTCTTCACCCACATCGGAGTTCACTAATGAACTAATTGTTTTAATTTCGTTAATTTCTGCAGATGGTACAATGTCTACATTATTGTAATTCATATCTCTATCTACCATGAATACTTCAAGATTTCTTCCATCTTTTGTATTTGTTAATCCTATTATTGCTTTGTCCTGATTTACTACTGAATGACCACTTGTAGTCATTACTGCATTGTCAGTAATTGTATTGGTTGAAATTCCGTTATAAAATCTATATCTTACTCCTTTCCAAACCATCCATATTATTCCACCTACTCCAGATAAATCACCTGCGGCGTTTATTTCTGTTAATAATTTTGGCTCTTCTCCATGCTCCTCAGAAGCTGTTTTTACTTCTTCTTCGTCAGAATCATCATCTACAGTTTCATTAAGGTCAATTACTTCTATTTGCGGATTAGCTATTACAGGTCCTGATGACACTGTTATGTTTGGTGTCGGTAATATTGTATTATGATCGTATCCTTGAAGAAAATGACCAAAATCTACATCGACTGCATCCATAAATGAATCTGTTTCATATTTAATTGTTTCTAATCGAACTTTTACTGGAAAATTTTCTTTAGGAGTTTCTTCATGATATTCAAGTAGTCCTGTAGGAGTACGTCTTGGGATTCCTTCTATTAATCTAATATCATCATTTGTTTTTGCAATTGTTCCATCAGGCTTTATTAAATCTCCTTGATTTTGAATTGTAGGAGTTGATTCTATAGATCGATTTAATCCATTGATTTTTTTATTCAAACGTTTGAATATATGTTCATCGGTTGCAATCCGTACATCAACTGCTGATTTTACAGGTAAATTTGCCATATTATCTTACCACTTTAAAGTAATAACCATTATCGAAATATTTTATTTCGCTATCACTATATTTTGATCTAATCTTAAATTTATAATATCGTTCTGGGCTTAATGCATTCATCCAGTAATTAAAATAACTTCCATTTGCATCATCACTAATCTTTGTATATACATCATCATAATCTAATAATGTTTCTCCTGTTACTGCATCACATACCGCATAAGAACTGGTTTTTGTCAATCTTGAATCTGTAGTATAAAACGATGCAGTTGTATATGTTTTAGTTGGATATTTTGATCTTGCACCCAATCGAAATTTCACTCTTGAACCTTCTGGATATTTCTCTTCTATATTTTTAAAGTATACAATTGGTCCTCCGTTATTTGTTTGATGTACAATATCTGTTGTACCGGTTAAGGTATAATCATTCCAAACTACTTCTAATTTAGGAGCATATACTGTATGAGTATCTTTTGAAAAGAATTTTAAATTTAAACTATTACTATCTCCAACCTCTGTGGAATACTGTTGTTTTAATATAAATCCGTAATTTGGTATCGTTCCAGCTAACCATTTATTAACTATATCTGTTACATCCATTCTTACATCTGGTGATTGGTAGTCAAATGATTGTGATGCCTCATACCCAGAACCTGTTATCCATGTTCCTCCTCCTAATGGTTGCTGTACTCCTATTTGTCCTATACTATGAGCTGATCCAGTATTCCAAGCAGTTTGATCATCATAATTATCACTAAAACGCCATGATGCTCCATTACGCGTTTCTGGAATATCTGCGTAATTCCCAGTTCCATTACTCCATGATTCAGATACTGGGTATGCATATAATGTATACGTTATTGGTAAATCGGTTGAATAAATATGTTTTAAATTTAAATAAAATTTACGATCTGTAGATCCAATATTTCCATTATGAATAGATTGAGATAAATCTGTAAATTGTGTTCCTGCAAAATCTAATAATATACGAGTATTATATGTTCCAACCTGCCATTGGTCATCTAACTTTGAACCAGATGTAGTTTTTACTAATTCTAATATCTGGTCTATACCTGTATTACGATATTCCTTTCTTTCATATATCGTTGCATCTCTTTCTATGTATATTTGATGTTGCATATTCTAATCCCTTATAATCCTACAACTCGACCTTTAATATCTGAATTAGGATATCTAACTTCAAATATACAAGGATCTAATGATGGATAAATTATATTATTTAATGTTGCTGCTTTCATATCATAAACGTTTCCAGAATATCCCGAATTTGTATCATAATTATTAATGATGTCTACGTCTGCTACTGTTTGTACTCCTTCTACATTATCTAAACTACTATATACATCTGAAATTATTATTGGTCCATTAATTTGCATATTATCGATATGTAGTAATTCCTTTAATCTACTTACACATTTTAAAACTACTTCAGATGCATTATAATTTGGTTTTGGTATTACTTCAAATTCAATTCCAATGTTTATGATAAACGCATCTTTAATATTAATTGCATCTGTCATTAATCTAAATTGTCCCAGATATGTTTGTACATTTTGTTTAAGTGCATCATTTAATGGGACTACTTGTTTTCTAGCATTATATCCCATACAATATATATTCATTGCTAAAGGATTTGGAATTTTAGCTTCAGGATTTGTTGAATCAACTTGTTCATCTTGTATAATATATGCCTTTGCTATAGACCCAAATTTTGCTGGCATTGTATAACATCTTAGAATATAATCTTCTCTTGTAACTGCTCTATTTTGTGCTGCAAATGTTCCTAACGTTTTCTGACGGACAACTTCTATTGGTTCAATTGATGCTCCACCTTTCGATGGAAATGGATTATTAATAGCAACAGATGCCTTTGCTTGTTTTAATAATGATGCATCTAAATTAACAGTTTGGTTTGCATAACTCACTATTCCAAGTTCGTTTATTGAATTTGCAGGCACATTATCTAATAACCCCTTTCCTCTTGAGTACCGAACAGTTAAAGTAGTTTGTGATGGTGCTTGTCCATATGTACTTGAATATAAAAAGTTTGCAGGATCTACAGATAAATCAACTTCACGCTTAAATCCTCTCAATCCTAGGCCTACATTTTCTGGGTTTGGTATTAAATCTCTATCATGTTCTTCTGATATTCCAGCTCCGAATTGTAATTCTAATTTATTATCGGCTCTAAATCTAGTTATAAATCGTTTAGCCGTTCTTTTTAATTTTAAGATATAAGGTACACTACTATTATAACTCGATAGTTCAGGGTCATTGTATTCTATATTTCGTACTGAGTCTTGAATTGTATCTTGTGCTAGATATGGTACTTCATACCAGCTATTTCCTGCTTCGTCTACAACATCAATTATTTCTATAATATCTGTATCTGGTAATACTAGTTTATCGTAAATTTTTGGCTCATTAAATTCGTAATCATGTTGAACTATTTGTCCTGAAACTGCTTGTACTTGTTTTTTAAGTAAATAGTATGTTGGAGTTCCAGTTGCTTCATCGACTTGATATACAGTTGTTGTCCTTGTATTTATTCCTGAACCTGTATGATTAAAATCTACTGGCATTAATGATCTAAACTCAATACCTGTAGTTGATTTTGCAACCATTCCTGCTTCTAATGATAATGCATATTTCATATCTGGTTTTGCATTTATTCCTGTACCAATTGCTGGAACTGTTTGATATACATCTAATTGTACGAGTGATGATATTAAATTTTTAGGTTTATATCCCATGGAGTTTGCAATTGCATTTATATTAGGTCTTTCCTCTGCATATGCTAATAACGATTCTTTAAGATTACTATCAGTATAATATGATAAAACATCTCCTACGTAAGATGACATTTCCATAAACATCATACCAGGTGAAGTTTCATTGAAATCGTTATATGTTCCAGGAAAATAATTTTTAGTAAAGTTAATTAGATTTTGCCTAAACTCACCAAAATCCTTACTTAAATATTTTACGTCCTTTTTTATTATATCTGCCATATTCTAATTCCTTTAATATGATGTGGTAGTATTACCATCTGTCATTATTGTTATTATTTGATTAGCTCCTTGATCTGTTACTCGAAATGTTAATTTAATAAATAATGTATTTGTTAAATTCTTATTTTCGTCACGATTATCTATATTAATATTTTGTATTTTAATATATGGTAACCAATATTTAATTGCATCTTGTATTTCTCTATTTAAATTTACTATTAACTCTGGTGAATTAGGTTCGAATACTCTATCCTTAATTCGTACTCCAAATGTTGGTTGTAACATTCTTTCACCAGGATATGTTAATAATAAATTCTTTAAATTAGTTAAAGCTTGTTCTGTAGTAGTATATGATACTGGAAATTTACCTATTTGCCTTTCTGATTTTTCATTTGACTCTATAGATCCTGAAACTGCTAGATATGTAGCTGAACCTAAATCTGTATCATCCTTTTCTATACTAGAGCCATTAAATGGCAACATAACACCTATAGCCGTATCTTCTTCTTGATCTTTCGGAATGTACGGGTATATCGGTCTACCACCACCTTTTGAGTAAGCAGTTTGTCGAGTTTGGTTATAAATTAAACTTGGCATTATTTAGTTCCCATTTTCCCATTTTTCTTGTCTATAGCTTTTATTAAATGACTATAGTCCTTATTGAGTGCATTTTGAACAGCTTCTAATTGAGGAGTTGCAGCCTTTACAGCCTCACCATTAATTCCTGTCATTGGTGTATTTGGTGCAACCATTCCAGCTGTCCTTGTAGGACCCATTTGTGGATAATCTTCCATCATACTAGTTGGTGGTCCATCTATTATTGATGCAAAATCACCACTAATAGCCGTTTCATTTAATAAATCATTTAACATTTCATTCTTAGCAAATTTCTTTTTCTTCGCATATGGACGATTTGGCATTGGATTTTCTGCAATATCTGAAAGATTTATGCCATGATTAATAACCGTTCTATCCGAAATCTTGTTTTCATTTAAAGCTTGTTTTACAGCTTTACCGACTTCTTCTCGTATAACTTTTCGTAATATTTTTACAAAACTCTTTGTATCCATAGTTTTCTCCAATTTATTTTAATATAAATATGAAGGTATTAGAATTATGGGAGTTCTTATAGGGTATAATTCTGAGGGCTTTTAAATTGAGGAATAGCTGCTTTTACTGGGTCCAATGATGCTGCATTAACAGCATATCCTGTAGGTCCACCTGCATTTGTATATGTTAGATGTTGTATGGTCCAAATTAAAGATTCACACCATGAACCTAATTCGTGTCCTAATACCAATGGTTCGGTCGATCCGAGACCTAAATATATATTAGGTGTGTTTACTGTAAAATGGTATCCTGCATCAACACCTACTGCTTGTAACGATGATAGACCTATATGAGTTCCAGCTGATATTAAAACAGCATCTGATCGTGCATTAAATAATAATCTATCTGATGTTATAACTACTTGTGGTGCATCATAATCTCCGGAACCTTGGACTGGTCCTATTTCGGGTGGTTTATCTTCTTCAACTTTTGCGGCTGGATCTGCAAAAGATCCTGTTGGTGCATCGCCTCCATATATTAATGGATCATATCCGGCCGATCCAGTCCCTGCTGCCAAGTTAGTTGCTCCTTGTAATATCCCAAGTGCAAATGGAAATAATGATAATGCAGCTGCAACCATTGCTGCGAAATTAGTTCCTTCAGTTAGATCTGTTTTTGCATTATCTCCAATTTGCTCGGCTATTTGTTGTTGTCCTTCAATTGCTGCATTTCCTTCCTCAGTACCATCATTCCAATTATTAGGACTGTTTACCATAAATATATTTCCTACCATATCAGGTGGAATATTAACTGGTGGATATATTAATGGATCTGCTAATATAATATTTGTAAGTGTTGGGTCATTAAAATCTACTGCATTTGCTCCATCTCCCATAGCTATTACACAATTGACATAGTCTCTATCTTTTGCATCTGTACAACAACCACATAAGTCAATATGTTTTCTGTGATTAAAACCATTTTCTTTAAATGTATCCGTAGCATTTGCAGTCATCATCTCTACAGACTGTCTTGAACTTGGTCCTATTACTATAATCCAATCATATTGATTAATATCTCCACGAGTAATTGCGTATTTAATTTGATCCATTGCAAAATGCTGGCCGTGCCATATTTCATCATCTTTATATTGCATGTTTGTAATTGATGGTGGAGGAATTACCCATAATACACCACGTGGCTCTCTGTTAATTTTTGGAAACAGATAAACATTTTCCTGATCCCATTCTCCTGCTGGAATTAAAGTTATTGTTTCGTCACGGACATTATTTTCTTCTCTATATCCTGTTCCTGTATCGTATAATCTGTTTGTCATTCTGCTGTCTCCATTTTAGGATGATTTCCAAGGACCTAATTTTCCTGCTAAATATGCTCTGTCTAATCCATGCCAAGTAGAATGTCCTTGTTTTATTTTTGAAAATGGTCCTCTTTTAGCATATTTTAAATTATATTCAAAATGCCATTCTTCTGATGAAACGGCTCTTACAAATCCGTATTTGCAAGAATTAGCTATCAACCATGCATATACGCCAGTTTTAGATGATCTAGATGTAGTTATTCGTTTCCCATTTACTATTTTATGCCTGGTATAACTAAGATCGAGTGCAGTTCCATTTTGATGTCTACTTTGTCCTGGTATTGCAACCCATGGGTCAAATTTATCAAACCTTGCTGTCCATAATGCATTTGTTCTATCTTTCATATCTAATTTCCTCCATGCTTTAGGAATTGCACAATTCTTACGTATAGGTACTTGTCCTCCAGCTATCTTTTTTCCTGTCTCGTGATGGTTGAGTTGCCAAAGACCGCGATATGCACTATTAATTTTTAAACTAATGTCATCTTTCCTTGCAGCTGCTATTAGTTGTAATGTAGGTCCACAGAGATATTCTCTGACAGCTTGGCCTTGTATTAATCTAATTCTATCATGACCCATTACTTTCCCATAATTTTTCTGACCCTTTTCAGTTTGAAAATATGGAAATGTACCTGGTATTAATTCTAATTCTTCAACATTATCTGGTAGTGGGTCTAGTGGTGGAGCTTCTACGATTGGTCCTGAAGGAGAACACTCGTTTGATGGAAATATATTTCCATTGGAATCTGATCGCGCACCTACCGGCCCGTCAGGGTTTCCAGCTGGTCCGTCCATTGGATAATTCAATGCATCAAATACTGTACTAGCTAATTGTAACTGTATTTTTTGTCCTGAACAAACATATATTGAAGCTTTATCTCCATTAATATCTTCTACAATAAAATCATTGTCTGAATTGTTCATTGCTGGTGATTGTCCTGCACGTAATATATTAATTGGTCCACCTGGACCTGCCATTCCTATTTCCCAACTAGGTTGTTTAAGATATTGAGTTTTATCTTTTGGATCTAAAGCTGAACCGAATCTTAAACTTTGGCCAAACCTGCCTTGTAGTAGTGTATCACCTTCATATGGTTGTAAATTACATAATTGATCAAACTCAGCAAAGTCTTGGCCTAATGCAAAATTAGGTGTACCTAATCCTCCTTGTTTTCCAGTAGAATTACCACTTGTATTACTGTTGTTTCCTGTACCATCATTATCTGGTTTATCTCCGTATTCATTGTACTGTGATGGGTTTTTCTTCCATTTTTCGTATTCTTCTCCAAATCCTAATTCATGAGGTTTTAATGCATATAATCCTCCTCCTGTTTTCATAAAATCTTTATCTTCTACTTCACCTTCTGTACCCCCTGTATTATAATACTTAGACCAAGAATATTTTCCATCTTTTAAAGCAGTGAGTTCAAGGTATCCTGTATTTGTGTCATGATCAAACATCTTATCAGATTCCATAAACTCTCCTGTGAATCCACCTTTTGTCAGTTCCTCCTTTTTTTCATCAATCTTATCTAGAATAGGTTGTATATCTTCAGATTCATTAATAGCGGTTCTTGCACCTCCTGCTCGTCTTAGAGTTTCTCCTGCATCCATTAGGACATACAGGTCCAGAATTTGTTGTTCTTTTTCCATAAACCAGTGTATCCACTGATTTGGTAATACTGATGGATCTTTATCTTTTAAAAATTCTTCAGTTCTAGAAGCATCATTTGGGTCATAGGTTTCAGTTCCTGTAGTTCCTGGATTACCTGAAGTTGCGTCTCTATATTCCTGGAACATTTGTTTGGTCGTACCATCTGACTTTATTTTATTATTTCCTAAAATGTCGCTTACATTTTGTCCTGGTGCTGCATTTAAATGAACACTTCCTTGTAATCCTAACGGGTTTAGATAATACCAGCTTAGATCATATGCCATTCCTGTATGTTTTTCTCCTGTATTGGTATTAGGAGCTGCTGGTCCCATTTCTGGACCCGTTCCTTGGAATACAACTACATGTTCTCCTTGTAATGGAGGTCGACTAAAATTATGATCTGCAGGATATGCTACAACAGTTTTTCCTCCACCTCCTGATACAGACGCTTGATTTGCACCAAGCATTATTTCTATTTCACCTCGGTATTGACTTTTTGCAGCATGTGCTTCACCAGTTGCTTTCGCTTTATCAGTAGGAGGCATGCCAGACTCTTTACGATTTTTTTCTGAACGTGATTTTTGGTTGAATGCGTTAGCAATACTTATTACTTCACCAAATCCCCATGTAACTCCTTGTGCGCTCATTAATTACCTCCTAATTTAATTTCATCCTGTTCTTTATGGATAGCATCTAATTCTTCTTGTGCTGTTTGTAATAATCTGTTTTTCTCTGCTTCTGACATTCCGAAGTCCTCGCCGGTGGAAGTTGCTGAACCTACTAATCGTTGAACCACTGCTGCTAGTTTAACTAAATGTTCATCATTTTTAACTGATACATCTAGGTATTCTTTTATTAATGGAACAATAACGGTTGCATCACCGAGATTTTTTATTAACGGCTGTAATTCTTGAATTAATGTATTTATTTGTCTATCTTTCTTTTTAGAATTATGATAGATATCTTTCATTAAATCAGAAAATGTAGTCCCTTTGAATAATTCAAATTCTTCATGCATAATTTATCCCTTTAAAATAAATATGTACAACTATGATTTATGAGTGCCTATGTACCCCCTCTTTGAATAGTTTTCATACATTGTAGCATAATGTGTTTTCATTATATTAACAACTTTGGTAATATTCTGGGTTTTCAGGCCTGTTCTTTCTCTTATAAGTATATAAAGCGCTTTTTTATTAAAGTTTTCGATATTATCTCTAATACGAAATAATTCTAATAATGTATCTGCTACAATAATATCTCTTTTATTAGTAAAGATTTCATTCATATGATCTGTATAATAATCAACGAATTGATTAGTGAAATCTGTAAGTCCTTCTTGGTAATCTGAATATGATGTTTCTACTCCTAAATCTCTTCGGTCGTCTATAACTGTTATATCTGCACGTGCTTTCATCTTAGCATAATTAGCATTGTTTGCTATGATTAGATAATTTTTAGCTACTATACTAAAGTATGAAAAGGCTTTACCTTTACCTAAAACATATTTATGTATTTTTTCATTTAAGAATGCAACTGTTTCACATTTAACATCTATATATGGTACATCAAAATAATAAAATTTAAATGTATGAATAATATTTTCGGCTAACTTATCAAACGCATAATGTATATGTTCTCTATATATTTTATTACGCTTCATATGATCTGGTTCGGTATTATATGCTACAATTGCCAGATCTGTTCTATAAGTGAAATATTGTTTCTTGGTAGGCTTCCGGCCTCTTTTAGCTTTTTTTGGTAATAAAGATTCTGCTTCAATTCGTTCGTCGTCTTCTTTAAGCCATATATAAAATTTATCTACCGGTGATTGTCCTACTATGTATTCTTCTGATTTTTCTTCTTGATCTTCTTGGTCATGCATTAATTAACTCCACGATTTAGGTCATCCATAACTTCTTTAATAAGTTTAAAAGATGTGCCTACTTCGTCTGATGCTTCGAATGCTCCTAATCTATCTGCATTTCTTATTTCAGAGTTGGCTGAATTTATTTTTGTTTTTAATCCGTCAAAGAAATTATAATGATTAAGATTAGAATTTTCTAACTCATCTATATAATCTGCTTGTTCTTCTTGTTTTCGTAACTGGTTTATATTAACATATAATGATATTGCTAATGCTATCCCTAATATAATAATTGTTGTTATCATTTGTTATCTCCTTTGTTATCTCCTTTGTTATCTCCAAATAAGTCATCAAACATTTTCATTGCCGCTCCAGCTTCACCATTTGATGCTACTTTTCCTAATTTTTTAAAATTAGGTTTTGATGATTTAGATGGACGGTTAAAAGACTTAATTGCATTTACTGTTGCTGTTTTTGTTTTTGCCCACATTTCATATTCAATTCTTGCGGCCATATGATCTGCTTGATGCATTACATATCCTAAATTAGTTTTTAGTTTTGAATCAGCTGTTCTTGACATGTAATAAGGTTTATTAGCTTCATCATATAATCCATCAGTTAATTTAATACCTAACATTTCATTCCAAGATATTTCAATTTTATAATGTTGTAATAACCAAATTGATAAATCATTTACTAATGTAAATTGGTTATTAGGATTAACTTTATATACCTTCCCCATATTCTTTCTATGCCATTCTGAATCATTTGGAATATATGTTTCATTGCCTTCTCCAGGAAATCCCATTTTACCTATATCATGATTTAATGCTACAAAGATTAATTCTTGTCTTGTATACCCTGACATATCTGCTCCCATTTCAGTCCAAAGATCGTATACCTTTTTTGCACATTCAATTACTCTTAAAACATGATCTACATATCCGCCTTCAAATGCATTATGATAATGATCGATACTTGAAGCTGGTTGTAATGACATTCTTTCTTCTAGGTCTGTATACATTGCTAGAAGCTTTGATCTTCTTTCTCCTTGAAAGTTTTTGTTAATAACCTCTATTAGGTCTTCCCAATTTTGTACTATTTGTTCTGCTGTTAATTTCATATTATTTATTTTATATTATTTGATCTACTACACCTAAATCTAATGCTTGTTCAGAAGATAAATACATATCTGTTCTCATTTGATCTTTCCACCAAATAGCATCCTTTTTTGTTTTTTCTGCTAATAAATTATATACATCTTGTTCTACTTGTTTAACAAAATCTACTGTTGCTGTAACATCTCCTAATTTACCTGATATCATTGATGAGGCTTGATGAAACATTATAGTTGAATTTTTACTTACCATTCTAGTTCCAGTACCACATGTTAATATTACGGATGCGGCTGAAAAGGCTTTGCCTCTACATATTGTATTTACTCTTACATCTAATGATTTTATATAATCTATGATACCCATCATTTCATGAATGTCGCCACCTGGGCTATTTATCATTAAATTAATAGGTGCTGTTGGTTCTCCTGTATATTCTTTTGATTGTCTATATTTTAATATACGTCTAATTCTAATCATTAAATCAAATAGTGTATGACCTTCTATTTCATCATTGAGATAAATAACAGAATCATCTAATTCGATTTGATTAGCTAATATCTCATTTAGTTCTGTATATGGAGAATTTTCTGGCAATGTTACTTGTTCGGTGGCTGGTTGTGGCCTTGGTCTTTCATCATAAATATTACTCATATGTATAATATAATAAATTTTTTTCAGAATAACAAATTATGTTACAGCTTTTTTAATTGTCTTTCTAATTTTCTCATTTTAACACCTCCTGCCCTAATATCTTTTTTAAACTTAGCAGTTTTTAGATTTCCTCTAACCATAACAATTTGGTTCATAATTGCAACTCGTAATTCATCCTTTTCACGTTTGGTTAATTTTTTCTTTTCAGGTTTAGGTTCGGTTGGTTTTAATGTACCTTTTAATTTAGGTTGTTCTTTACCTTTATGAAATACATTACCTTCTTTATCAACAAATTCTTTCATGAATTGCCATCCTCGTAACCTACCAGAAGATTTATATCCTCCTTTTATATCCGGAGGTCCTACTGTTTTGTTAACACATTTATAACATAGTACTGCTGTTGCATCTGGTCCTATTTCTGAATACTCATTACATCTTGGATGTTTTGATAAAATTTGCCAGCCCCAATATGATTTATCTTCAATACTGTTTCTACATATCATATATGTGATACCATCACGCTTTCGTGTTTTAAAATTATTCGTAATTTTTTTCTTTGCCATTTTATAAATTTTTAGTTTTTGCTGGACTAGGTATTCTTCCTTGTCCGGTTTTTTCTTTTGTATCTACTCCTGGGGTTGCTGAAAATTTCTTTTCTTTGTAAATATCTTCTTTTGGAATTTCAAGAACTTTATGTCCTCCTGTTTGGTCTATCTGGATTACCTTTTCCTTTTCCTTTTCTTCTTCTTCCATTACTTCAATTACTGTATCAAGCCCTTTTGCAAATTGTTTACCTTCATTAACTTCTTCCATTTGTTTTTCTGTTGGTTCGACGGTCACTTCTATTTCTCCGCCATCAATTGTAATCTCTTTTGGTTTTCTTATTTGTGCAAACGCCATATTGGCTGCTACTACAAGTGCAATTGCTAAAGGATCAAATACAAATATAATTAAAAGTAAAAAATAATTAACAACCTTATCCATTGGCCATCCAGTTGTCTTTGCTAAATATTTAAGGGGTCCTAATTCTCTTTGGTCTTCATTTGATATTTCTTTA
>Ga0080013_1000068_pt1 | contig 137906 bp, 124 predicted proteins | sample ETNvirenome_6_85_FD_69236 | JGI IMG/M metagenome (GOLD analysis project Ga0080013, IMG submission 69236) | Marine viral communities from the Pacific Ocean - ETNP_6_85 (SPADES assembly) (version 2) | ecosystem: Environmental > Aquatic > Marine > Oceanic | place: Pacific Ocean | collected...
AGCAGCTATCAATAGAAGAAACAGAAGATATCTCAAGCCACCTCTCAACAAGATCATCATCAGTTACACAGTCATATTCATTAGGCTGCGAGTGGCATCCGGTCAGAAAGACCAGAAACATTATAAAAAGCATTTTATTGTTTTTTAATACGAATAGCAGCGGGATCGTAGGTGCCAAACACGCGATCTACAAATGGGTATGCACCAGAGAAATTTGCCCTAGGGTTTCCATAGTGATGGCTCCTATGATGTACACCAGACCTCGTATCCGCTCCTACATGTGCTGATCTGTGCCTGTAGGCGTAGTATGCAAAGAAGCTAGCAAGGCCCAGAGCAAAAGCTGGAGTAACAAGAAAAAGACCCGCTGCAAGGGTCCATATTAAAAGATTGGCCCACCAGGGAAAGAAGAATGTTCCGGGATCATCAGGTCTTCTGTGATGTCGAGTATGTATAGACTTCCATCGGCTAAGAAGCGGATACTTGCCAAGAGACCCGTGAAATATATGGCGATGAAAAAAATAAAACATGTAAGCACCAAAAAAGTGACCCATCACTAAAAGAAACAGTGCTGACAAAAGCTCCATCATCGACCCCTATAAATAACTAGGCAGCTCATTTATTCACATGCTGCAATTTATTAAAAAAATTAAGAATCTATCTTTTTTTCTAGCTTTCTTATCCAAGAAATAGATTTTCCTGGGTGGTTTCCAGGCCCTTTTCTCGATTTTTTTCTCATATTTTCAGAAGTATCCCAGCCCCTAGACTTTAAAAATTGACTCATTATCTTCTCTCTTTGATCTTCATCAGAGTGAGACCAGACCCAGTAGATTGTACCTTTAAGTGAAGCTATCTCATTTAAAATCTCTCTTTCCTTTTTTTTAAAAAGTCCAGAACAGCTAGCATCGACTTCAATCGGAGAGATGTCTAAATCAAATGCTATAACAGCTACAGAAACATAGTCAGAGATATCTATTGACTCTTTAGCAGACTGATATAAACTGACAAGTCTATCCTTCATGTCACTATTTAAACCATCCGGAATCTTATCTGGATGTGTCAAGAAGACAATTTTCTTAAATAGCTTCTTAGCCCAGGGCGGATGGGGATTTGATTTCTTAGAGACATCACAGTCTTCATCTAATCTATCATCACTGCAACTTTCGACATCTTTTTCAGAACTGCCCTGGCGATCACTCCCAGGATCTGAGTCTTGATAACCTCTATCTAAATCAGAATCAAAGACGTTAAGATCAAAATGCAGCTTTCTTATTCTGGCCTCCATCTCCTGTCTTGCATTTTCACAAACATCGAGGCACTCGCTAAGCTCTTCATCAAGGTATTTTATTAAAAGGAGAACTCTCTTGGAAACTCTCACACCAGGCATTACAGCCTTGAATCTTTAATTGCACGAACAAGCTCATATGTGTGCCTGCACACAAGCCATGGCCAGATAAGAACGAGTCTAATGTCTTGAATGTCTTTATCAAGCTTTCTCTTCATAAGCGCCTTTGTTTCTCTTGATCTTGTGACGCTAAGATCAAACTGATAAGATTCAATTCTGAGAAGGTAGGAAATTAAAAAAACAAAAGTAATTGTAAGATAAAAATACAATAGCATAATCGATCCTAGTTGTTAGCAGTTTTATACTTTTTAATTATCTGTCTCACTTGATCTCTTGACAGTGTAATACCTTTCTTTCTGGCGAGTCCGCTAATTTTTGATTCCAAGACAGTATTTTCATCATGATTTCTTCTTCTCAGGTTCTGAGGTGGTCGAGATCTCTTTCTCTGAGGTGGGTGTGAGCTTCTAGCAGACTCACTAACGATCTTATTTTTCTCTTCTTGCCTGGGCGAGGAGCTGGATGCCGGAGAAGTATGAGGTGCTGACTTGCTGACAGCGACAACAGAGGAGACAGAAACTTGAGTTTCTTTTTTCTTAGGAACAACAGCCTCAGCAACTACACTAACAGATTTTTTAAAATTAGTATCAATCTTAATTGGAGTAAAAACCCTCTCGTCTATGATCACTTCAAGTGTTCCAGAGTAAGCACCCTCTTTAAGAATATTCTGAAGAGATGGTATTAGTATGGTCACTTCTCCACCGGAATGTCGATGTGCTGGAAATGATAGAGAAAAATCATCTGCTTCAAGCATAAATCTACTTTTTGGAGAAGCAGGCTTTGTTCCCTCTATTGCAAGCCTAAAGACAAGCTCATTTTCTTTATCAAGGTCTAAATCTATTTTTTGCATTTCTATTCTCTTTTAAAGAGTTTGATAACTTTAATAAATATGCTCTCTTTCGGCTTTGTCTTTGTAATTCTAATTTGACCGCTATTTCTTACAGTAAATTCATCATTCTCATCAACTATTGTGCTAACTGTAGCTTTAATTGGAGGATCTATTTTTAAATTATTTACAGCAGACAATATTGCTGTGATCTTGTAGACATCGAATTTTGGAGGCTGAAAGAGAGGTTCAAATCTTCTGCTTGATCGCCCGGGCCTTCTAAGTTCTTCTTCAACAGCAACAACTGTCACGGGATCTGGTCCAAACCCATGCCCAACGATATTAGGGCTTGTTGATCCAAACCCCTTTGTGAGAATTGTCATTAAAGCCTTCTTCTCTCATGAACCTCAGAAACTGTGGGAGAGCCGTCGCTGCCTGACATTCCAAACTTTGCAACAACAGTTGAATTATCATCCTTGTAGAATATCATCTGGTTAAGATCTTCATCAAGCTTCCATCTACCCGCTGTCATATCTCTTGTAAAGTCAACACTGGAAGAGATCATTGTTAGTGTGCTAATTGTGTTATCTACGTCTTCTGATGCAAAAACAGGGGTTCCTTCTCCTGTATCCCAAAGAACATACCCAGTAAAATTGTCAGCAATGTGAATGCTGGCAGAGTAAATTCCAGATCCGTTATAGACTTCACCGACACCGCTAGTGACCCTGCTTCCACTAGAAGCGCCACTCGTGTTGTAGATTCTATATCCTGGACCGCTTAAGCCGGTTTTTGAAACACCGAAATTTACAGTTTTGACAATGTTAATTGCCATTTTAAATTAATCCCCTTCTACTTGTTTGTTTCTCTGATCTTTTAGTCTCACTGGCCTCTCACCGACTTTTCTATCCGGGGACTTCTCGATATCACCGGATTCGATAGACTGAATCTTTTCTAAGTCTTTTTTAACCTGATCTTTGTAACCCATTGCTAGGCTAATTACATCGTCTAAAATCTCTACTTTGTTTTGAGAATTTCTAACTTCCGACATCTTTTTCTCTCTAACAATAGATATCCCTCTAATCAATCGATTTGATAAATTCTCAACATATTTTGCCAACTCTGTATTGTCATCCTTTATTGCGTTGATCTCATCGACACACATCTGCCGCACACACCTAAACACTAGATCCATTCCCATGTCAAGACTTCTTTCATCACAATCAGATTGATTTGATGACTTTAAATCAAAAAGATCTTTGATTAAGTTTTCAAAATTTCTAAAACCAGAACTCACTATAACCTCTCAAATAAAAAAATAATATCATCAATAAAAAAATCGTTTATAAGAGAAGGGCCTTGTGATTTTAAAAAAAATGGGGGACCCCAAAATGAGGTCCCCCAAAAAGTCTATTCTATCTAAAGTCTAGATCAGCCCCAGACAACAAATGTTATAATATCGTCTACCTGAACAGCAAACTCAAACTTAACTCTACCAGCAGAACCTCCTGGATACCAGTCACCATTTGAAGCAGCGTCGTTACCAGCAACTAAAAGCTGACCATTAACGAAGACTTCTTTGGCAGCTACACCAGCATCTGTCCAAGTTGAACCAAGCCCTGAGTTAACATCAGCATCAGCACTATAGGCAGTTCCAGATAGAATCGCCTTAGATCTTTTGGTAATGACGTAAGTAGCAACTCTGCTCATGTCAGATCTGCGGTTTGTTCCGCCACCGCCGTTGTCAACGATGATTTCATCTGCATCTACAAGAGCTTCGCCGATATCTGTTCCACCATCGATGTCAAGGTTGGCAATAGCAAAAGCGCCATCAGTACAGTCAAGAGTTGTGAATGTACCAGCAGCAGCAGAAGCAGCACCAACGGTTGTTCCATCAATAGCGCCAGAGTCAATATCAACGTTTGTCATCTCGTGATTACCGAAATCGATACCAACTGAACCATCACCGGCAACTGTAAGTGCACCAGCTGAGTGTGTAATTGTAATATCACCACCATCGAAGTTGATAACACCACCTGAGCCGAGATGAAGATCGTTGAAACCAAGGGCAGTTGTTCCTAGATCCATAAGTGCATCGGACTCTGGGTGAATTGCTGTTGCAGTAATATCAAGCTTGTCATTGCCACCGACCTCTACAGTAATAACATCATCAGCGGAAGCGCGGATTGAAGTATTATCGTCAGAGTCGAGGTCAAGACGACCAGAACCACCAATGCTGATTGAACCCTGACCGTTTAGATCAATGTTATCAACATAGAGTGCAGCCCAAGCTGTACCAGAGGCACCGAGTGAGTCAGCAGAGTCACCGCCCGGAAGAACGTTGTTACCAGCTGGATCGAGAATGATATCAGCAGCAGCTACAATCTTAACGTTAGTATCAAGCTCCATATAGTCAGCAGATGAGTCAAGCTCAAACTTACCAGCTCTAAGTGCCATAGCAGATGTAGTCATGCCAGCAACTGTAGTCATGGTACCACTAGACGGAACGGCGATGGTTCCAAGGCCCCATGTGTCGTTAGCAACACGACCGAATGCAACTCCTGGCTTAGTAGCAGAAGAAGAACCGGACATGAAGAGCAGACCAGTATTTGCGTTAGACGCCTGACCACCTTCATTAAGTGTAATGACAGGATCCTGAACAGTTAGGTTTGTTGTATCAACTGTGACTGTAGCACCGTTGACAGTAAGGTCACCAGTAACTGTGAGGTTATCATTGACTGTAACTTCTGAAACAGCGTTACCCAGGGAAACTGCACAGCCAGCAGTATCACCAATAGTAATTCCTCGACCTGCAGATCCATCAATCTTAACACCAGAACCTGTGATAACAAGTGAAGCGGCTGCGTCTGCCTCAGCACTAACAGTGAGTGCTCCAGCAGTTGACTTCCATGTTGAAGCAGCACCAGCAGAGATATCAAAAGCACCAGCAGCAACAACATCCATTCCTGTGCCGCCATCATGTGTGAAAGTAACATCCTTACCTGCACCGAAGTTCATAATTGCAGAATCAGATAGAAGATCAAGATCATCACCAATGACAGCACTCTTAGCGACACTCAAACCACCGTCAGTCTGTAAAGAACCATCAGTTGTTGAAGTTGCTTCTGTTGTGTCATCAGTTTTGATAACTCCATCAGCAGCAAGAGCACCAGCAGCTGTAACTGTAACACCACCAGAACCTAAACCACCTGCGATCTTGAGAGAAGCATCATCTTCAATACCAAGAACTTCAGTTCCGTCGAACTGCTGAAAGACAAGTCGATCACCATTCACACCGAGTTTTAGGATCTGTGCACCAGCAGTTGTGTCCATGTCAAGAGTAAGCTGAAGTGTTCCATCATCCTTGAATTCAACATTTCCGCCTGCAGCGTCAATGACGATATCAGAATCAGAATCTAGAGTCAGATCACCAGTTGAGTTGATTGAGATTGGTGAAGCAGCAATTGTCAGACCAGTGGCACCATCATGAGTAAGTGTAGCATCGCTACCTGCACCCAGTGAAAGAACAGCAGAGTCAGAAAGAAGCTTCACATCATCACCAACGATAGCGTCAGCAGCAACACTTAGTCCACCGGCAACTACCAGTGCCCCATCTGTTGTGCTTGATGCAGCCGTTGTTGCCTTAACAACAACCTGCTGTGAAGCGTCAATCGTCATTGCAGTTGTTGTACCATGAGCGTCACCGACACCAATTTCAAGAATATCTGTTCCATCGTCGAGACCGATACGATAATCAGCAGCATTTCCGTCGAAGACAATCATTGTGTCTTCTGCACCAGCATCACCAATTGTTAGTTTTGGTGTTGTTCCACCGATTACAATATCCTGATAAAAAGTACCAGCAGCACCCTCAGTGAACGAAGAGTTTCCGTGGATTCTTTTAATTGATGACGCCATGTGATCTAGTATGTCACCTAGATCTGACGCAGCAATAGCTGAGCTAGCTGCAGCAGATTCAGAATCTGTGGGCATTGAGCCAGATACCTGGCTTACCCTAATTTTTGTTTTAATAGCCATAATATATTTTCCTTTGTTTTAGATTTTTGGCTTATCTAACCCACACATTGTGGAATTAGACTAACAATCTAACAAGTCCTTAACGCAAACTAATATAAATTAACTTGACTAAACTTAACAAAGGAATAAAATTTAACTGATCAGCACGTGTGCGATCATGAACTATATATGATCTTCTTTAGATTTCTTATATGATTATCGTAATTAGAAAACTCTGAGTTTAGAAACTCTAGAGCTAGATTTTGGCATCTGTGGTCATCATCGCTGAATAAAAAAATAAATTTTCCAGACTTTTCTCTCTCTGCTTTCTTAAGCACTACGCCTTTCATTAGCAAGAACGCTGCTAGCGACAAGTCTGGTGTAATATACTCGTTCATTTAACTTTCTTCCCTGGTCGTAATGACTTCAATTATAAGTATCTAATCAGAGATATACTGTCAAAATCATTTTTTCACAGCAAATGAGACAGACTAATAAATAATAAGAACTATTCCTAGTACGTTCTTACTGTAATGATGTCATCAGATATTAAATTAAAATAAAATAATATTGATGTAGATTTTGGAATTGTGTAATCTTTACTAGTGCCAGACGTCATCAGCTGTCCATTTACAAAGATATCTATTCTATCTGGATCATCATTGACATTTGAGAAATTTAAAGATGGTATCACAAGGCTTGCCTGTGCTGCATGGGATGCTGTAACTTCATATACTATTTTATTTCTCTGATCTTGGGCGTTTGATGTAACTGTAACTTGACCAGCAGATCCGCTAGTTATCGTTATATCAGTTCCGTGAGCAAGATACGATATCCCGCTATCAAGCCTAGTCAGAGAGCCTGAAATTCCAGATTCTACTATAAGTGACCCTGATGCTAGGACATCTCCTCCAAAAAGAGAGATCCCTCTAGTGACAGATCTCTTAGAGCCAATGGCGCCTGACAGGAATAAGAAGACATCAGTCCCAGGAGATGTTGCATTTGGGTTTAGTCCATGAAATTGAATTTGACCTTTTGATAGGAACTTAAGTCGCCTACTTGTATTTGTGTTAGAGCCTGTTAAGAATATCTTTCCAGCAGATGACCCTCCAAGATCAATGAGTCTAATAAGACCATCATCAGAGCCAATTTTGACCTCATCTCTTGCAAAAACCTTGACACTTCCAGATGGATTTTTTAGATCAGTTGTTCCGCCGTCATCTGTAATAAATTCAACCTCACCCCCAAGCTTAAGGGGAGACCCACCAAATAGTGTCCCGCTTATTACAACGTCTCCTCCAAAGACTGATCTTTTTTCACTTGAGCCGGCAGCATAAAGAAATACGTCGGACCCTATGTCAGAAAGAGATCTTTGTGATATGTCAAAAATGGCACCAGAGACCGTATTTATAATTCCTGCTCTAATATTTTGATATCCACCTGCTGCTACATTTGTGGGATTTTCAAATGCACTATCTCCCGGCACATTTGAAACCCTTGCAAATCTAAACTCACTCTCAGACTCATCCCAGTAAAGAGAGGGATTTGTTTCCCCTGATATTAGAAATATCAGCCCGCGATCACCGGCGGCGCCCTGACCTGCTGATCCCGTCCCTAGACCTATTATTGAATCTTCTACATGAAGATGCTGTGTGTCTATTACAGTCTCTGTCCCTAGAACCTCAAGGTTTCCAGATATAAAGAGCTTTCCCTTACTTGCATCCCAAAATGCTTGAGCTGCATCAAATCCGCCAGAGCTATTAGCAAATTGTAACTCTCCGCTAGACCCAGAAGGTCCAAAAACTGCAATTGCTGTCATGGCTCACCAGAAATCATTTTACACATTTAGAACTTATAAGTTAAAAACATCTTTATGAACCAGATACCTCTTCACGATTTTCAAATTTTTTAATAAGAAAGTTATGATAGTCATTTAGAGCATGATCTTTAGGCTGTACATTCTTCCAGTTGCCTGAACAAAATATCATATAGGCATCAGAAGCATATTTTCCGATGCCATAGAGAACATCTGGGCTTCTCTTCCAGTCTTTATTAATATAATCATTGGACATCTTAACAAGTGATCTAGATCGTCTCTCAGAAAGCCCAAGCGGCGATATCATCTTTTGTATCTCTATGGGGTCAGCATTTGCTGCAATCTCAGGTGTAGGGTATTCATCAAAAAATTTCCATATATACGGCTCTGCATCTACCCTTCTTGTTAGATTGCAAAATATACATGCAACAAATATTTTCCATGGATCTTCCCACAAGTGTTCTTGGATTAGATTGTATGGAGACCTAGGGGGTGTCCAGTTCATCATTATTATCATCTCCTGCGCTTGGTTCTAGTATCTTTCTTAATTGCTCAGCACCTTCGAGTATTCCATAATTTCTTGATAGTGCTTCTGAATTTGATATCATTCTATTTATAATTGCTGATCTAATTCCTATTATTGCAGAAAATAAAGTCTTAATTGAGCTTTCACTGTTTTTAAAGTCAGCCTCAGCAAGTGCTTCATCTACCTTGCCGATGATCATTTCACATATCACTCTTGCTTCGTCTGCCCTTGCAAGAAGTGACTGCTCAGGATCAATTCCTCTGTTATCTCTTTCTACCATTTATTTACACAAAATATCTTTATTATTTTTTTGAATTAATTGTTGATTCTACTTCTTTCGGCCGCTTATCTCTATACTCTTTCTTAATTGTTCTAATTGGAACAGGTTCTCCATCACCATCAATTCTAACAAAAACTGTATCTATTGAACAAACTTTTTTTTGTGATCCATTGTACACACTATGCCTTCTTGCTTCTAGCTTGATTGTAAGAGATGAAACACCTATCTTTAAGACATTTCCGTATATCTTTATAATCTGTCCCGGTCTAACAGGTTTTTCAAAAACTACCTCTGATATTGACTTGGTCACAACCCTTGGTGTTCCACAAACCTGTGCTGCAAAAGCGGCACCAGCCTCGTCTAGCCAAGAGAGCATTATTCCTCCGAAAAGGTTTCCATGAAATCCAATATTCTGCGTCTTGCAGATATGTGTAGATATAAGTTCCAATTTTCTGCCATGTAATTATAAACAGTACATAGGTGACTGTCTGACAATTTGTAAATTTGACTCTAAGTCAAATCCAGCGCAATCAATCTTTCTTTTAGTTAGGTGGTAGTGGTGAACAAATCCTTCAAATTTTCCCTTAGCAGCCTCTGAGGACACGCCTGTTAGCATCTCACCATTTTTTATTGGGCAGGCTAGGGGGATTCCGTATCCGATGTTGACTGCTTTCCATAGTGCTCGTGCTGCTTCAATCTGTACTGGATAAAATCCGAGATGAGGTTTATGCTTGTTCCCATGGGTCCATGAATCCTCCAGAACTGGTCTAGCTCCCAGTCCATTTTTTTCATACCAGCTCTGATATTTTGTATAATATGCATTTGATATCTCCACTCCAATAGATTTTTGATTCCACTTTTGCCCTCCAGCATGCCATGCTCCATGCTGTGTATCTAAAAGTTGATAAATTGTCCCATCATTGTCGATACAAAAGTGAACAGAAGCACCCCTTCTTTTTAAAACGCCGGCGCATGACTCTGACGATAAGCAGACATCCCAGTGATTAACAAAAAATGTAGGCTTTCTATCTGGTTTTCCTGAGTAGTCATAGTAGTTTCCCTTCTTTGTATCGAGACCGCCGTGCTCATCCCAAAGGACAACTTTTTTCCATTCAATTGGTATAAACTTTCCATTGTGAACAATCCATCTATTAGAGTCAAATCTCCTATCTGGTGGTTTAAAAGTAGATATTTCTGACTCCCTCTCTGTCCAGATCCTTCTATAGGTGGTTGGACCAACAAGACCGTCTGCTGATAGTCCATTCTCTCTTTGCCATTTTCTAACAGCTGATGTTAGTGAATCATCAAAGTGATCACAGCCAAACCAGCCAGGATCCCATCCAAGGCTTGATGCAGATGACTTATTATAAAATACCTTGTCCATATGACTTACTCAAAATCTATGTCAACAGAGACATTGATATTAAATTTAGGGACTCTTAGCTGATTTGCCATTCCATGCTTTTTTGCTTCTTCTGCATCTAGAAACCAGTCTGCATGCCCCTTCTTGTGAACAATTTTAATAAAGTAATCATCTTTCTTTCGACAGTTTCTGGCCATCATTGTGTAAACTTTTTGATTCAACCTATCTGTTTCTTCTGCACTAACTTTGACTTCTTCAACTTTACCCCATGCCATGCTTGAAACGTCATGAATCATTACAGTAGCATCAGGATCCATAAACCTCATTCCCTGCTCTCCAAAAGAGAAAAGAATTGCTCCACAAGACATGGCCTTTCCTTCAACAATTGTTGCAACTGGAAGCTCTGAATGGTTTATTGCACTTATCATCGACATTAGGCTATAAACCTGTCCGCCATATGAGTCTATAACAACAGGAACTATCTTCTGCCCTGTATTATGTGCTTGTGCCATCTGTTGTTGAAATTCTTTTGCAGACTTTTCATCAAATTTATTTACAGTAATAATTACTGGATTTTTTCTTAGTTCCACTTCCTTAATGAGTGGAGACATTTTAGTTGTCCATTTCATTGTACTTATTATTCCTTTAAGAGCACTTTGACCAGCCGCAAGACATACATGTCACACAGCCTTCTTGATATCTTAGTGAGTCTACTGAATCACAGCTTTCGCAAACATTTTTTCCTGGAGATGCTCCATCTTGAATATATGTCTTTAAAACTCTTGCAATTACTCTGGAAAATGAAAACATATCCATTTCCCTATCTTTTTGAAGCTGTTCGACGACATAATTGATCGGCGCACCATGTCTTAGAGCTAGTGAGATTGTTCTTGTAAATCCTGCATGATTGGGATTATCAAATACGGAAACAATATCTTTAACCATAAGTTCATCACCATTTTTTCCTATACGTAGATCATATCTAGAGTTCTTTGTCTTATATGGGTGCTTTATTATATGACCCTGTTTGTACTTTTTAGGAATCTCTATGTATTTCTGCAGACCTCCCATAATCTCATACGGTCTACCATCCAATAAGCCCACCAGCATTGTCCACGCCTCACCTTTAATTGTTGCATGGTGAATTGAACATTCTAGCTCGAACGGCCTGTGTGGAGCTTCATGTGTCTTAAAGGAGTCACCTTTCTGATTATCTTCTTTGCTGATTAAGACGCCAGTTCTACACCCGTCCCTATAGACAGTCACGCCCTTACAGCCAAGCTCCCAGCCTGCCTCATAGATTTTTTTAACCTCATCAGCAGAAACATCACTAGGAAGATTTATAGTTGAAGATATTCCATGATCAATCCATCTTTGTGCAGCTGCTTGAAGCTTAACTCTTGACTCCCAGTCAATTTCATTTGCTGTTGACATGTAATATGGAGAGTCTTCAATTTCTGCAAGCCCTGTCTTGTTCATCCAGTTTTTAAAACCATGATGATATACATCGTATTCTTTCCAGGCATCTCCAAGAGCATCTATAAAATCTGCATCGACTCCCTCTGACAGCTGGCTGATCTTTCTTCTTCTGGTGTACTTTAGCATAAATGCAGGCTCAATTCCACTCGTAGTCTGCGTTAATGTTGAAACAGATCCAGCCGGAGCAGTTGTCAAGATCGAAATATTCCTTCTTCCAGACAGCTTGCTCATATTGTATGTCTGGCTACACTCCGACCAGATTCTCTCTAAGAATGGGTGACCCTCCTCCTTAGAGTGATTGTGAATTGGAAATGATCCTCTCTCTGATGCCATGATACATGATGATCTGTATGCAGAAACAGCAAGTGTCTTATAGATTTCTTCAACGACACTGATAGAGGTTTCACTTCCATACCTTATTCCAAGAGCCGCAAGAGTGTCTCCGACAGCTGTAACTCCCAATCCAGTTCGTCTACCATTTAAAGCTTTTTCTCTAATTGTTTCCCAAAGATCTCTTTCTATCTTTTTAACATTTTTTGACTCTGGGTCTCTTTTAATTTTCTTTAAAATCTTATCTATTTGCTCAACTTCCAAATCAATCATATCGTCCATCAGTCTTTGTGCTTTAACAGCACAGCGACTAAATTTTTCAAAATCAAATGAAGCACCTTCTGTAAAGGGCTCATCAACAAAAGAAATAAGGTTGACAAGCATTAGTCTACAAGAGTCATATGGTGCAAGCGGAAGCTCTGAACATGGATTGGTAGACGTTGTTCCATAGCCTTCCTCTTCATAGACGTCAGCAGGAGAATTTCTAATCACTGAATCCCAAAAAATCAAACCTGGCTCAGCAGAATCATGAGCAGCGTCAATAATTTCATCCCATATCTCTTTTGCTTCAACCCATTTTTCAACAATGTGATCTGCGCCTTTCTCAACGGGAAATCTAAGATGAAGCTTTTCATTATTTTTAACTGCTGTTAAGAACTCATCAGAAAGCCTAATTGAAATATTTGCACCAGTAACTTTCTTTCTATCTCTCTTGATGTTAATATAGTCACTAATTTGAGGATGATGAACAGAAATGGTAAGCATTAAAGCACCCCTCCTCCCTCCCTGGGCAACCTCTCTTGTAGAGTTGGAAAATCTCTCCATAAAGACTTCTATTCCGTCTGTAGTTCTTGCTGCGTTACCAGTTGGAAGACCCTTCGGCCTTAGCGTAGATATATCAAATCCGACTCCGCCTCTTCTCTTTGCAATTTGAACTAGCTCTTGATCAGACTTTAGTATCCCCCCGTAGGAGTCTCTTGGTGATTCGATAACAAAGCAATTAGAAATAGATTGAATTTGATTATTATTTCCGATCCCAGCCATTGGTGACCCCTGCGGCACTACATACTTAAAGCTTTCAAATAGGCCGTAGATTTCATCTTCAGATAGTGGGTTGGGATATTTTGACTCTATTCTAGAAAACTCTTTTGCTAGCCTTCTATGCATATCATCTGGTGTTTGCTCTTGATACCCGCCTAGCCGATCGCAAAGCGCGTATTTTGTCGCAAAAACGCTTGCTGCCAAATCGTCTCCGTCAAAATAGTCAGTTGAAGCGCTAATTACATCTTCAATCTTATGCATTCTTAATTTCTCCAAGATTCTTAAAATTACCGCAGACTAACTAGTACTGTTAATCTCCTTCCATTTATTCTTCAATATAGTCCTCATGTCATTATTATCTGACTTAAGAGCCTCACTTAGGGTCAACTCACTATCACTATCGACAACAATGATTTTTGATCTAGCTGTATCCATTTTCATTGGAAACAGAACACCATCTCTGCCTGCTCTATTTTTTGCAATAAATATTCTTCCTAGCCCGCTTGATTTTTCAGCAGGCTTTCTAGAAAGAGAAATCACAACATCTGCAACCATCGCCTTTCCATACGCCTCTGACATGTTCTCAAGTCCAACAATATCAGAATTAGCTGAGTCTCTATTTGCCTGAGATGCTGTCCATACAGGTATGTTCATATCCATTGCAAGATTTCTTAGCTCTTCATAGATTAGTTTAAGTTCGTGCCGCAGGGAATCGTACTTTCTAGATGATCTCATAATATCTGCATAATCAATCACTATCAAGCTTGGATCAAATCCCTTGAGAGAAAGCTTCTCAAGATGATTTCTAATCATCATAACTGTTGCTGATCCTGTTGGATATTCTTTAATGATTAATCTTCCAAGATCCATGTCTTCGTATTTCTTGAGAACTTCTTCCTTTCTATCTATTACTTCGTTACTTGGAATATCGCAAAAGTTAGAGTCATATCGTATTCCTACAGCTGTTTCTGAAAGTTCAAAAGTGTAATGTACGACATTCTTTCCGCGCCTAATAGCTTCAGCGCCAACATTTACAAGAAAGTGACTTTTGCCTACACCTGTATTTGCAGTAACGACACCTATCTCTCCTCTGCCTAGACCTCCGTTTAAAATGTCCTTCTTATCAAGATGAGGAATTCCTGTTGGGCATGCACATCTGCTAATGTGAACAAATCTTGCTTCTGCATCTTCCATAAAATCATGACCAATAGATGCTGGCATTCCAACAGAAAGTGCATGACGCATAAGATCCATAACAGATTCAAGCTTACCATCAGATATTCTTTCAACTGCCTCTTCTAGTGCCTCTTTCATTGCCTGCTGTTTGCAAAAATCAAGAGTCTTTTCTTTAACAAACTGAAGATCACCTATATCAGGATTCATTCTAATTCTATGAAGAAACTCAACTATCTGATCTCTAAGAATTGCGTCCTTGCCCTCCCTTAGATCATCTCTTATGATTGTTATCAACAGCGCGAGTGTTGGAAAATCCTTATATTTTAGATAGTATGTAAAATACTTTTCAGACAGATATCTTAAATACTTTAGATCAAAGTATGTCGGAGTCATAACCTCCGACATTTGTGTTGCCCAGTTTTTGTCAGTGATCAAGCACTGAAAGATCTTCTCCTGAAATGACTTGCCATATTGTTTAAAATGTGCATGTCCTTCAGAAGCAAACTCATTTATCATTACTACGTTTTCCAATGTTCCTCATTGATAGAAAAAGGTGGTCAATATCAAGATTTTGAATTCCATTTTTTATCATCATCCTGATTACTGATATTTTATTAGGTAAGGGGGTAAAAGTATCAATTGAACTTTCAATCTTTTTAATTTGTTCGTGAGCTAGGTTTGACGTGTCTAGATATGTCAATCTCCAGTTTGTTCTAATTAGGCTCTCACTGCTTGCTATTTCTTTAAAAATCTTAGGTGCTCTCTTCTCTTGAGCCCTTTGTCTAGCCTCTGATATTATGTCTAATATTGTGCAATCGTCATCTGTAGATAGCATAGGAAATCTTTTTGACACAGTCTTAAATCCTGCACCCTTTACTCCCTTTATATTATCAGATGGGTCTCCACATATTGCCTTTGCAAGACAAAAGTTGTTCGGACTTATTCCAAATTTTTCTACAACCTCTTTCTTATTAACAAACTTTTTCCATGTGGGGGAGTAAATAATAGTCTCATTATCCAATAGCTGATAGTAATCCCTGTCAGAAGAGATAATGACTTTTTTATTATCTCTGAACTTATATCTTGATAAATAGCCTATGACATCATCTGCTTCACAGCTATCAACATACACCTGAATCACTGGCAGCCTCTTTAAAGAGCTTATTAAGAAAGTAATTTGATCATTTCTATTCTCAATGGTATTGGGAATATCATCATTTTCATAAAATCTATTTAGCTTTTGAGGTCTTCTACTCATTTTGTAAGTAGAGAGAATGTCTCTTCTCTTTTTTGATCCGCCGCCCTCCCATACAACAACAACATCTGATGGTGACATTTCGAGACATATCTTTTTTAATCCGTTTAAGAATCCAACTATTCCGCCTACATGGTGACCTTGATCACTCATTGCTGGGTGGGCGACATAGTGACGCATAAAAAGATTAAATGCATCAACTAGGACTACAGGCCTTATCTTACTCAATTGAGCTCACTCGATCTCAAGAGCGATAGACCTTACTTCCTCATATGACTCAATGTCGATATCTGGATCTTCACTAAACTTCTTAACCATTGCTGCTTCTAAGAGATCATCAATATATTTTGAATATTCTGGATTTTTTAGTATCTCATCAAACTTTGGCTTATGAAACTTCTTTTCAATCATCACTTCACCTGTTTTGACATTTGTTACAGTAAAGCACTTCCATGCTCCTGTTCCAGAAACTGTAACTTCATTCCCTTTGATAACTTCTGGGCCGTGCTTTCTTAAGATATCAAATACCTGCTCATGCTCCTTAATTCCAACACCAAAGTGAATTTCAAAGTTAATCTTCCTAAAGGGAGGGGCAACTTTATTCTTAATGGTTTTTGCTGAGACGTGGATGCCAATAACATCATCGCCTTCTTTAATTTGCTGACCAGCTCCTAGCTTTATTCTTGTAGATGAGTGAAATGGGATTGCCTTTCCGCCAGGGGTGGTGTCCGGATCTCCGTACATAACACCAATCTTAGTTCTGATCTGATTGAGAATTACAAATAGGACATTTTGATTTGCAATTACGCCTGTAATCTTTCTCATTCCCTTTGAAATTGCTCTGGCTTGAAGGCCTATTGACTCCTTGTCGTAATCACCGAGAAGCTCTGCCTTTGGAGAGGAAGCAGCCACAGAGTCCCATACAATTGTCACAGGAATATTTTTGTCCATAGCTTTTGCTTTCATAATTGTCGCTTCAGCAATTGAAAGAACTTCCTCCGTACAATGTGTATCGACATATACAAAACGCCTAGCGACATCTACACCAAGCATCTTTAGATTCTCAACAGATGTAGCATTCTCTGTGTCAATATACACAACAATTCCTCCCATCTGCTGGGTTGTCCTTGCAATCTGTGTTGCAATGTGAGACTTTCCAATTGATGGTGGCCCGAATACCTCTACAATTCTACCCTCTGGAAGACCTCCGTCTCGCCTGTTTGAACAGATATAGTCAAGAAGCTTTGATCCAGTACTAATCCACCGATTAACATGAGTAGGAGATTCGTCTTGGCTTAAATTATATGCTACACGGCTTCCATGCTCTTTATTAAGAGATTTAATTAGCTCACTAGTAAAGTCATTTGTTTTTGGCAATTTACACTCCAGGTATAATATCGAAAATAGAGTTGCGGGGCAATGCCCCGCAACCACAGTTTCAATCCATCAAATCAGCAAATGCATCATCAAGAGATTTGTATCCAGATCCATCAGTAGGTGTCGTTGACGCCTTGGGATTTCCTCCCATTGAAGTTCCTTCATCATCTTCTGAATCAAGATCAGAATTTAGCCAGTCATTGATAATTTTTGTAAGCTCATCATGAGACTTGCATTCATACATCTGGGTTGGGTCTGGTATGTTTGACATCCACCCAGAGCCCTGGTCTGCCTTTGTAGACAGTGCAGAATCCTTACCTCTTGGTCGAACAGTAGTCGTTGCCCACTTTCTTCCCGCCTCTCTTGTGCAAGTGACTTTTACGTCACGGCCAGAAGACGGATCAGTGATATCACCGTAATCTTCATCAAGCATGATATTCAAAAGCGACTGATAGACCATCTTGCCAAAGCCCCAGATCTGTACTCCCTTATCCTCTTCACCTCTTACGATAATTGGTGCATATACTCTCATCTTTGGATAAAGCTTCTTCGCAAGCTCATAGGAATCTCGATTGTCATCAGATCTAAGCTTCTTGATTAGATCTTGAATTGGATCGGGATCGCCAAACTGATATGGTGCAAGAAGGCCAGGGTTGTTTCCAATGTTATAATAAAACCACAGCTCCTTAAATGGCTGACCATCATTGTTTGGAAACGAAAGAAGTCTAACAGTAGCCTCTTCGCCTTCGGTTGGCCTCCATGTTGAAGACTTCTTTCTTCTATTTCCGCTTAAAGCGTCAAGTCTACGCTGTAATGCCTCTCTGTCAAATGCCATAATAACCTCCTAGATTATCAAATTGTTAAATTGGCAATATTGTATTATGATCACACGTGATCATAAGTTATATAATACGATTAAATTATCAAATGTTCAACGGTTAATAACCTTTTATTGGGTATACCATCCAGTCGGTAGACCTCTTTCCACCACCATACCCTCTCTCATTAGCATAAATTGATCTTTCTCTTGCACCGCTATCTCGACCTTTTCCACCGTCAGGTCCGGTTCCAAGCGGTGTGGCTGGACCGCCTCCAGCTGCTGCTGCTCCGCTAGCTTCATCCTTGCTTAATGACTTCTTTTTCTTATCTTTTTTTTTGTGTCTTCTTCACTAGAAAGCATTTCTTTTGCTTCCCTTCTAATAATTCTTCTTAGTGCAGACTCTCTGACATCTTCTGGCCTCGTGTGATATGACCTGTATCCCATATCACCTTTATATGAAACAGAATATCTATCCCTAAGCTCATCTGCTTCTTCCTCTTCTTCCTCTGAGCCTACATAGTCCTGGCCTGTCGGTGATCCGTATTGATCTGGAGCATATCTTAGAAATCCATCGCCATAATCTCTTAGTGCTTCTTCGTCTTCCTTTGCCTCTGCAATCATCTCTTTGATAAATACTCTTAAAGTTGAATGTGACATTCCTAAATTCCTCATTATCCTATTATATCTATTCTCAAGAAGGCGAAACCTCGACTCTGATATGGGCATAATGATGATAGGAGCGCCTTCCTCTTCTTCCTCGACGTCTTCGTCCTGGTCTGGAAACATTGGCGGCATTTCAATATCCAGCTCATATCCCTTGTTTACTCCGGCAAGTCTTGAAGAAAATCCAGAATCTGCAGACTGACTTGGGCTCCCAAGCTCGCCGCTCATTCTTGGTCTTCTTGGCCTCCCAAGATATTGCGACCTATCAGATGCAGTAAATGCAGGCCCCATTGGAACCTTAATTCCACTACCAGATCCAAGACCTGTTTTGCTTTCGCCTTTATCTTTCACATAGATAAATATCTAGATCAACTAGCTATTACTGTTCTTAAATTGATGAACTGTCAATGACTTAGCTTGCTGGAGGGCTAGTGCAAGTGTGGGCTCATGCCCAACATAGAATCTATTTTCCTCAAAGTGAGGTCCAGAAGCTAGCTGTATAGCAATCCACTCATCCTGTGTAAGCTTTACATGAAAGCTTTGAAGTAAAAATAGAGATCTATGAGATACTGACATCTTGTTTAAATTCTCATTATACTTAAACATCTGTCCGAGCTTCTCCCTGTGCCAGTCAGAATCCTGAGGGATAAAGTGGTCACTGTTTAAATCACCCACTTTTCCGATGTCATGAAGCAGGCCTACTAGAATTATCGATCTTATAGGTAAGTTTAGATTGTGTGCGTCATTCATGCTTCTTAAATTTGAAGTTACGTCAAGGCTATGTTTAACAAGCCCACCTGGATGTGCATTGTACTGATCTGTTCTTGTGCTGGCAGGTGAAACAGAAAGTCTTTCACCAAGTGCATCTATCATTAGATTTATATTTTGATCAGATATCCTTTTGCATAATTTTTCAAACATTGCCCAATTGCTTTCAATGTCTTCTATGTTCATTTTAAATCTCCTATGGATATTTTAATGTAATTCTAGTATTTGTTCATTTTTAAATTTCTTATGAGATAATCTCAAATGAAAGAGGAAAAGACCCTTCAAGACCAGGAAGTGCTGAGAATTCGCTGGTAAGCAACTTAAGCTTTTCAACATCTTCTCCGCAGACATCAAGAATAAGTGCATCGTGAATTACGAACACGGGTGATGCATCTATTTCGGCTTTAGATATCATCTCTCTAAATAGAGAAAATCCAAGAATTGCTGCATCAGATGATGTTGACTGTATAAACCTATTTACTAAAATATGCCCCGGCTCTTGGTCAACACTCATCTCTTTGCCATAGTGGCTTAGAATTTTTCCAGAGATCTTTGACTCCTTCTTAAGTGATTTTTCAATATCTGGTATCTTAAAATATTCTCTTATTTTTTTTAATATTGTCTTGCACAAAGATATGTCTTCAACAGATATCACGCTTGACATCCTGCTGGCAGACATTCCGTACAGTGATCCAATCGTTGCAATCTTAGCAACATCTCTTGTCACACTTGAATCAAGAACATCTCTTCTAATCTTCTCATACACATCACCCTTGGGATAGTTTTTAGATAGTGATAGAGCAACCCTTGGTTCTAGTGATACAAAGTCTACTTGAACTATATTTCCATTGTGTTTAGCAGATCTAAAAAATTTTCTTCTATCTTTTCTTAGGGTCAAGATTGAAGGGCCACTTTTAACTGTTAGCCTGCCGCTACATGACGAAATCTGGCTGTACATCACCTTGGGAATAAATCCACTTGAATCAGGTATAAATGATCTTAGAGACGATCCATTTTCAGATTCACTGTCTAGAACTTTATATAGTGACTTTATATCAATTTTGCATTGGCCCAAACCTAGCAGAAAGCTGCGTATTGTCAGGAACTCTTTAGTATGATATTTACCTTGACAACTTGCAAGAAGATTCCAGGATTGGTCCACAAGGCGCTCTATATAAGCTTGGAATACATCACGCTGAAGAGCTTTTGAAAGCGGAATGTTTGTAAGCCCATCGGGCCTAACTGTGCTCCATGCTTTCTCATAATTTTCACCGGGTGAAGTTTGAATTTTATCGCCGAGAGCCTCTGAGATTATGTCTATGCTTCTTACGTGTCGCTCAGAAAATCCACAAAGCCATGAGTCTTTAGGAATCAAGCTCTTCCATGAAAATGTACTTCCATCATAGACAAGATGACTTTCACTGCCAATTAGATTTTTATTAATGCATATAGCCACATATTAATAATACACAATAATCTTAAATGTTCATTTACTCAGAAGACTCTTCGCCTGTTGACTCATTATTATCGTCAATTGCTTCTATATTTTCCTCAACCCATGTCTTCCACTCATCGCCTGCAGCCTCTATACCGGCGCTGACTTCAGTGACGTCTTCTTCTTCATACCCTAGCTCTCGCATGTAATCAAGAACTGACTGTCCATTGACAGTCTCTGTATCAAGATATTCTATGATTGTTTCTGCATTCTCATCTCTTCTATCGACCTCAGGATCTTGTGCGACCGGCTGACCTTCTACGCCTGATGCTGCCCTTATGGCGTTTAGAGTGCTTAGAACCTTAGACCTAACAGAGTCAACTGTTCCATATGCACCAGCAGGATTAAATGTAATATCTGTCTTAAACGTTCCAGGTGACAGCGTGTGAGTAACATCGCTTACTACAAATATATTATCTGCTGTTGTACCTGTCCTAAGGTCTAGATAAAATTGCTGACCGTAGTGTATTGATGTGCACCCAAGGCCTGATGCTTTTGCATCTACAGGAACGACCCTAAGCTCAGTTATATTTTCACCAGATCCCTGATTTACGTCACTGTCTGTATTTCCTGACCACTGCTCAGAAAGAAGTGCATCAAAAACCTGACCGCTACTTCTTCCGTTTATTGTTAAACTGTCTATTGGGCTAAATGATGATCCAAATAGAATAGACGGCACCCTTGACTTCACAAACGCATGAACTGCATCTCTGCTTAGTGCATCATTGTAGTATGTTGCAAACTGATCCCAGGGATCTGGAGTTTGACCCTCCTCATTTGATCCCTCTGGTGATTCCATTCTTCCAAGTATGTTTTGTGAAGAGCCTATAAATGCACTAAGCATTCTTCTTGACTGCGTTCTGTCATTAAGATCACCTGATCCACCCATGCTATCAGCTGCATCCTGGTATAGCGACATCATCTTTCCAGATGTTGCACAATCTAAGGCGAACTTCTCTCCCACATTTCTAACAACATTTCTATCAAATACATGAATTCTTAATATTTCTCTTGAAAGATCCATGGCACCTGCGCTTCTTGCCGGAAGTGCTTCAAACAGCACCTTCATCCTTGGGACCCTAAATTCAGGTCTTGGAAGACCCATGTGATAAAGTGCTCTATTTATCTCATATCCCAAATCAAAAGGTTCTTCCTGAGATGCTCTTTCCTCTCCGGCTGCAGCGGTTCCATCCACGACTGCTTGTGAAGATGCAGCTATTTCAGCATCGTAGGCATCCTTTGCCTCATATACATGTGTAAGACCGTAAGCTGGATGCATCGGGTTGTCTACATAGTCTGAAATTATATCTATAATCTGTCCAACTTTTAGATTTGGATTTCTAGTAATTTCATTAGTCATGTCTAGTGCAAGCTGCTCATAGCTAATTGGAAACTGAGATATATCTTGTCTGCTAGCACATCCAGCAGAGTCGTTGAACCCATAAAATACAACCTGAACCTCATCGTATCTGTGCGTTGCAGCCAGTGGCCTTCCAACTAGACACATAAAAACCTTTGCAAGAGAGACCCATGCGCTGCTTTCACTTCCTGGGTCTGACCTTGCGAGCTCTGTCTCAGTAGAAAACGCATTAATAACTGTTCCTCCGCCGTCAACTGAATATCTTATGGAAAAATTTGCAAGAAACGGATCTGGTGTTGCCTGTGGGTGAACTGGATTAAGTGAATTAAGCTTTCCTAGACAAACATGTTGAGCAGAAATTGTATCTGACTGAGGCCTTTGTGTGCAAGCATCATATAGGCTGTTATACGTTGAAACGATATCTTCAGCAATATTGATATTGCCGACAAGGTCCGTCGTGTTCATGGATGGGTCCATATTTGAATTTAGAAGCTTTCTCCTCATTTCAAGTGCAATCACATACAGTGTTCTTCTAACCATGAGACCCTCAGAGGACGCATTTCTTATTGCCATGCTTTGCTCTTGCATAACGTCTGGGCTTAATGTTGACACAGCTCTTTGAACTGCCCTTCGCTGTATGTCAAAAATATCTTTGAAGACATTGTCAACTTCAGCTGCCATGATGTATTGACCTGTTGCAAAGTGTGTTCTTTTAACATCTTCTCCGCCTGTTATGCCCATCTCAAGTGTAACTTTTATCTGACCAGATTGATCCATGCTGTAGTTTCCCCTAATCAATCTATATCTCTCGACCTTTCTAAGTGAGTTTAGAAATATACCATAGGGTGAACCTGTCATTGGATCACTGTCAGGATGAGACCAGCCGTACTCAAGTGTTGCTGTTACAGCTCCAAATCCCCTTGGTGATATAAATGGTGCTATCTCATGAAGTCTAGATCTGTCATGAAGAGTAAGAGTGACAGTTGCCTTTTTAAATCCAATAAGCCCATATCCTGATGAATACTCTCTTATGGTTGCGCTCTCTAGTGTCATGAACGGCTGCGTTGGATCTAGTACCGGGAGCCTTCCAAATCTTCCAGTATTAACCTGCATATTTACAAGAGTCTGCGGAGATGTAAAGACCTCCATTCCCATTGATGCAACATTTAGCTTTTGAACTCCATAGTTTTTCATTTCTGCATCTTCACTATTGTGTGAAAGCCTAGACACTGCCTGCACACCATAGTCAGTAAATAAATTCTCATCGCTACCCCTTATCATAGACTCGGGCATTGAGTTAACCATTGAAAAGTTAGCAGTGCCTGGCCAGGGCATTAGGTTTCCAAGAAATCCAACAAGATGAGGCTGTGAAACAACACCATATTGATCTAATGGAGGTGTGTCTATATTGAACCTTAGGTTAAGAAGAGGAGAACATCTAGACATCTCAACAGTAGGAATTGCAGACATGAACAGAGCTGCAGAGTCTGTATCTCTAACTGCTATATTGTGTTGCATTGTTGGAAGAACTATTGCTGATAGACTGGGAGACGTAACTCTGTCCGGCATCATTGGATTTAAATTTATGCCATATGAAAATTGACCATTGGAATCTTGAAGTGCGTCACTTACAAACTCAGACGATGGCTTGTCAAGTAGTCTAGAGAGGACTGATAGGGCGAATGTTAGCTCTCTAACATTCCAGTATTTTAAAGTGGTATCTCCTGTTTCTTCTCCTGTGTCAGGATCAGTTTCTGTAATCACTCTTTGTTCATCTACACCCAGATAGTACGTTTCATATCCACCTGTTGTTGAATCTCCCTCAGACCGATCGACAGCACCTGTGTAGTCGTGACCGTACGACAATGCCATTGCCTCGTAATAGATCCACTGGGCAAAGTCGGCACTTGATCTTGCTTCCCTCGAAGACGGCCCAACAGAGTTGATTATGACATATGGAGTTGAACCCACCCCTCTTGTATATCCGAATGATCCCAATCCGATTTCACCAGCCGGTATCTCTCTCTCTTTTGCCTCTTCAAGTGCGTTTTGGACTGCTATGACTAGAAGCTCCTGGTTAAGATTTGTGCCTGGTGTTGCAGAAGCGATATCGTCTGAATCTTCGCCTACATCTGAAAATGCAACTAGATCAGCCGTAATCATAGCCATGCTTGCAGTTCCTATAAAACCTCTTCCATTATCATAGCTTGTATTGATGTCTCTAGTCCCACGATGCTCTGGTTGCCAGAGTGGCATTCCGTGCTCGCCATATACACTTTCATCAAGATGCTCATAGTATATGTTTACATAGGAAAGGATGTCAGCACCAAAAAGCTCCTCATACTCTGGAGACCAACCAACATCTCCACTTCTAAGAGGGGCTCCAGCATTCTCAGCCCTCTCCATTTCCTGAAGCCTGAGTACTGAAGTTGATGTCATAACCTCAGTTGTGTTAGAAACAGAAACAAGATCTTTTATAATATCTACAGCAAAGCTTGCTCCCTGAGAGTTATCAAAGAAATTGTCAATAATAGTGTTTGAAACCTCAGAAGAGGAGTAAAACGGTGTATACGCACCGAACTGTTGCCCATCATGAAATACAGTCTCTTCTACTAGATCGCCTTCACTAAGACCCGTTCCAGGATTGTTGACTACATCTTGCGCTGTTGCCCGTCTTGATGTAACAGTGGCAGAGTCTGATGTTGATGTGCTGATAATCCTTACGGGCATATCACCCTCAGAGGGTGTAGTTATCGTGGGTGATGGGCCTGCTCCACCATACGCAAAATACTTTAAGAGAAGATTTGTTGCTTTGTGAGGAGTGACACCGTTAAACCCAAACTTAAGTGCGTCTCCATTAAACGGCATGGTTTTTAATCCTTAGGTGTTGTAAAAATAAAGTGTCTATATAAGTGAAAATATCTGACCTGTACTGTCTGGAATAAAAATTAATGTTCCAGGAGGAACCTGCAAACCCCAGCCAATTCCAGATGCAGCTGCAATTACCCACCAAAGCCTTCCGTCTCCGTATGTGTTTCCTGCTATTGTATCAAGTCTTTCACCCTCTGCAAGAATCTTTGTTGAATATGGTATTGATCCATCAACGACGCCCCTTCTGATTGCAGATGCATACTCGTTTGTCTTGTAAAATCTTCCATTTACCTTTTTATTGAATGAATATCTTCCAAATCCCATTTTAATTACTCTAGCTTAAATGTCTTTTTATTTTCTACTTCATATTCACGTTTAGCAGATTCTCCGTTATCGTCATATGGGTCACCTGCAACATATCTCATAATCTTTCCGACGTTATAAACTGGTGCTCTATTGAATCCTTCATGATCAATTCCGGGCGGAAGGTCGTGAATTGGCCTAAATCCAACATCAATCTTGCATACCTTTGGTGCCCTAGAGCCCCAATCTATCTCCCACGGTTCGTCTCCGATCCAGTTAAATGATAGCTTGTCTATTACTCCGGCAAGACCCCTACCCTTTGTACTATCAAATGACTTAACTATTGCATTATCTCTTGCAACCATGAATCTGCTTGAATGTGTGTAGTTTATATTTACAGTGTCCCCAGGAATGCCTATTGCACCTGCTGCGCTATTAATCTTTTCCTGAACACTTGACATTGCCCATCCAATTGGGTCTAGAAATGGAAGCATTAGCCTATTAAAGATGTCGTTGGGGTCTGGAATAATATCAGAGTGTGAAACTTCTATTTGCACTCCATTAAGATAATATGGAATTGCTGCTGATCCGTCAAATAGTCCGCCCATAAGCTCTACTGTGTATATGGTTCTTCTTTTAAAACTATCCGATGCAGATCCTGGAAAATCACTAATTCCTTTGTTACCTGATGAAACTATCTTTCTAGATATCACAACTGCCTTCACTGGTCTAGAAAATCTAATTCTATCACCAACTTTAAGAACCTGCAGTGAAATTTTTCCGCCAAGCATTTCTGATATGCCGTCTGTAACTAAATAGCCTTTTGACGTAGTGCCCTTTATAAATACAACGTCTGCAGCACCGGCTCCGGGCATAAACGCAGGCCTCTCGCCTCCCACATATCCAAACTCACCGTCTATATCTGGAGCTCTTTCTCTTACTGGGTCGATTAGCTTATTTGTAATGGCGTTCATAGACCAAGAGGCAAATCCATTATCTAGAAACTTAGAAGCTGCAGACAGTCCTGCACTAAATACAACATCTGCAGCTGGAATATTTCTAGCCCCACCAAGCAATGCTGATAGTGTTGATATTGGACTTCCAAACTTTACAGCAAATATGTTTAAGAATGCCTCTCTATAGATTGCCTCAAGGTCAAGCTGTTTTTCACCTACACTTGCAAGCGAGGATAGGACGCCCTCTGCCTTTGTTAAAAACTTAGTATCAGGCTCACCTGTTCCAAACATTCTAGAAAGATTAAATTTAGAATAGTTGCTTTTTATAACGTCACCAATTCTAAGTCTTATCAAGGGAGTGGCACCAATTACCTGACTAAATGGTTGAATAAACTTTGCAGTTCCATCTGTAATAAGGTCACCCTTTGTCCACTGCGGATACACAAGTGTTACAAGCTTATTGATCTTAAACCACATCTCATCAAAATCTTCTTCAGAGGTTGCAACTACGTGAAATGAGAATCCAATTGTCCTACTTGTAGATTTATAAGTCTGAACTGGGTCCATTCTTCCATACCCTGATGTTGCAGAGTACTCAGCATTAAATCCGTCTGACAGTGAGTCTAAGAATGCGTGAAATGCAATTATTTCATTTGTCCTAATATCGTGAAAGTAAAATGGAACATACTCTGCATCAAGCATATCCTCTACTCTTCTAACAACTTCTGGTGGAATCCGCCCTTCAGTTGCAAGAGGTCCATTTCCAGACTTTGTCAATGAAGGTCCAAAAAACGTCTTCTTTGATATAGAGCTAACAAGCATTCCCTTTGCGGGGTTTACACCTATTCCACCTGTTCCCATTCTTATAGCAGCCCTTATTGGACCCAGAGGAAGGACATATGCTGAGGGTGTTGCAGATGTTCTCATGGACAGTGCAGTTGAATTAAATCCATCTGACGTCCTGCTCTTAGACACCCTTGTTGATGGTCCATCTGGAAGATTGTCAACATCCCATGGTCCGTTGCTAGAGTATTCTGTTCTGATTCTGGAGTCAAATCTAGAAATTCTAATATCACCTACTCTTGCAAGTGAGTTTAAAAACCCAATAATTCCAGATCTTGCAATTTGCATAAGGATTACTTCAGAGTTTTCAGCAGATCCAGATGATATTGTTGACATTATGTTGTTGAGCTTCTCAACAGATCTAAATATAGATCTTGCTAGAACTACAGAATATCCTGGTGCGCTTGAGACAAGCTTAGATGATGATACATCGCTATTTTTAGATCCCTTAGGCTTGTCCATATTGTCAATTGAGAACATATATTTTAGACCGTTTCTTACACACCTTTCATATGAATGTCTAGTAGGTATTAAAAGAGACGACATTATAAATGATGTTCCTTCATCTACATACTGCTTATTCTTACCAGATATCTTTACACCCATACCTGTTTCAAGAGATCCGTTTATTCCGTCTGATTCGCCTTTTGATGCCTGAAATGCTAAGTTACTAAATGTCTTGATAGCAAGGACAGCTGCCTTTATTCCGACTGCCGCTCTTGCCTTCATATATGAATCACTTACTGTGTCAAACTTGTGATCTACATCTGTTAGTGACCCAAACGATTTTGATGAGTCTGTTGCATCTAAAGATATAAACTCTCCCCTTCCGATTCTTGATGAATCTCCAGACTCTGTAGTTGGAAATCCGTCAGCATTCTTTGCCATAAGGTCTGATGGGTCTACCTTATCTGTGGGCTCTATTGACGTAAGATTTTTTTCTGGATATTTCTGACTGTCACTTATTCTAGCTGCCTGTGATAGAAGTGATTTTCCGATTCTCTTTAGCTGTTCAAGACTTGCAGCTGTTGCTATGTCACTGTAGTCACCAAAATCTCTTTGAACAGTAAGCTTATCATCTGACTCATCAAATACATCTGAAGATTGATACCTCTTTGCAAATGCCTTTCCCATGGCTGCGCCTGCAGGATAGAATCTTCCATCTTCTCTCATTACCTCAACAGACAGATTGACAAGCTCCTTTTCACTAGCGCCCTCCGGTGTTGGTGGATACGGTCTGGGCTTAATGCTTAGCTTTCCAGATATATTTGTATCAGCACCCTCTATGTCATTTAAAAGATAATGACCTTTGGTGCCCTGTGTCTTATCTATAAGAGTTGACATTCTACTGCTATTTGATACTCTATTTAGATTGATAGAGCCCTCAGATGAATCATTTACATCAATAAATACATTTTCTGCACCCTGATCAAGCGCTGACTCAAGCGGATTTCCCCTAACTGCTGAAACTGCCTCAGTATTTCCAGGTGCCACATTAAATATTACATTTGAATTTTTTTGAATAAAGCTTAGATAGTCTCCAAGAAGACCCTTTGACTGATCGCCTAGCTTAAGAAGCTCCTTTCCAGTAGAGGGATCTACGCCCAGATCATCTCCTGAACCTACTGAACCGTCTCCCGAATCATCTCTCACGTTATATGATATCGAAGACTTTCCGCTTCCGATTGATGATAAGAAATCTCTTAGGGTTTCTCTGGCCACTCTATCACCTCTGTACCGATGTTTTCACTAAACTCACCGCTGGAAATAGATTTTCCAACCGTCTCAACAAATCTAAGTATTCCATCCTCAGTATTTAGAGACTTTTCTAGTGAATCAAGTGCATGTTGAAGATTTTTTGAAATATTCTTTATCTCAGAGAATAGCATATTCTTTTCTTCCTCTGTAAGATCTGCCATATCATCCCAGATCTCTGGATCTCTCTCAATTTCTAGTAAAATATCGCTCATTTCACTCCTCAGCTTCTATTGCCTTGCCGGACCAGGAGCTCTTGTAACAAGCTGCCATCCATCTGCTGTCTCTGTGACAGCTGCTCCTCGTATAAACTCCTCAAGAAGTGCACCGAACATGCCCTGAGAGTCGAATGTAATTCTTATCGGCCTATCCTGTGATCCTCTTGTTGCTGATGCAAGCTGTGCAATTGCAGCCTGAAGTCGACCAAGCTCAGCAGGAAGCGCTTCTGTGCCAGCAGCACCCTCACCAGTCTCTGTCAAGCCCTGTATGGCCTCAGCTGCTGCCTCTGTCCTTGCTCGCATAGACTCCTGCGCCATTCTCTCAAGAATTGCTCCCTGAGCAGCAGCCTTTGTTGCTTCATCTGCAGAGAAAAGATTATCTATTTCTGAATCTGTTACAGTTATTCCATATCCGCTCAGGTGCTCTCTAAGTGTGTCCTTGCCCTCTTGTGACAATAGCTGGCCCGGTGTAAATGCACCAAGTGTTGTTTCAAGATATTCTCTTCCGGCCTCCACAATTGATGTACCGCCACCCCTAAGCGAGTATGCCTCCTCCATGTAGGCAATATCAGCTGCTGTGACCTCTCGCTTGTGAAGTGCAAGAGCTGTAATGTCTGCTCTTTGTGCGTCAGTAAGCTCAGAGAAGCTTTGACCTGCACGCTGAAGATACCTGTCAACTGCATTTAGACTTGTGTTTAGTGCAGAGTCTGTATCGTTTATCAGAACATCTAGATGAGTTCTAGAAGCTATGTTGATCTCATTTGCTGAATCCCTTAATTGTCGTCTTAGGCTCCTTGGAACCTTACCTAGTGACTCTAGTGCATCATCTTTTAGAGCTTCAAATACAGGTACGGGAGAATACCAGCCAAGAGCTTCGTGTAGCCCGCCATCTATTCCAATTCCCATATTGTATCCGATAAATCTACCTCCCTCTTCAGCAGCAAAATCCTCGAGAAGAGCCTCTAGCATCTCAGTTCCAGTTGAAGAAAATGCTGCCCTAGTGTCGGGATCTTCCCGTATGCTTCTCGTCATTCTATTTGCCATGCCTCTAGCATAATCAGGCGCTACAGCGTCAGTTATATTAACACCAGCATCTCTTGCTATATTTCCCGTAAACTCTGTCGCCAGTGTCTGAATGCCTGCCCGGGCGTTTGTCAGACCTTCGTCCAGCATAGACTCAACATCACCTGCAAGATCCTCACTAATAAGATCCCTATAGTTCTCTCTAACAAGATCTATATTGAGAGATAGCTGATTCATTCTTGCGCTGTTTTGTGCAGCCTGGGATGCCATTGGAACTAGACCTTGCTGCAACAGGGTATTCATGATCTCCTCAGAAAATCCCCTACCGGTCTCTACGACTCGGGATATATCGTCCTCTAAAAGTGCCATAGACTCAGCTGCATCTGTAACAGAGACCCCTTCAGTTGCTCTCTGAAGGTCTTCCATTGACTGAATATCTTCTCTTGGATCAAAAAGTCGCTCAACAGCCTCAATGTCCCTAAGCCCTAGCTGATTCTGTATGAGATTTTTCTGTTGAAGTGAGAGATCTGATGCTGCTATACCTGTATCAAGAAACGCCTCTCTCATCATCATCATTGCTTCAAATGGATCATTAGAGGCAGCTTCCATCATCTCCATCGCGTCTAGCTGAACACCGAAAACAGTAGTTAGATTTGATAGCGACTCAGCAGCTGTGTCAAAGTTTAAAAACTTATCAACCATTCCTGCAAGATCTGACACCTCTAGGCCAAGTGTCCTTAGTGCGGCTGTTGTCTGGGCAGCTGTCTCAACTGTAATATTTCCAAATGTGCTTGTATCTGATATCATCTCAGCCATTCCCTGAGATATTGCCTTGACAGAGTCGCCTGTTACAGCAGCAACTGCGTGAGAGTATGTTGTCATCTCTCTTAGTATTGCATCTCCTGACTCACCAGTTCTACTAAACTGCCTATCAAGGACGTCAAGCATCTGCTTTTCTGATAAGCCCAGGCCATATGCTATCATAACAGAGCTCTTCATCTGCTCTTCTAGTGACACACCTGTCTGCTCTGCCTGCCTAGCAAACCCTTCCATCATTGCAAAGCCTGAGCCTGCAGCATAGACTATCTGATCTATATAGTTAAAAAATTGCTCAGGCTTCCCGAAGAAAAGCCTGGCTGGGCCCGCTTCTCCGATTGTTCCTTTGTAAAAATCTTCGTATAGGGTAGTTAAGGCACGACCCGTTGTGGCAACATACCCATCTGAAACTTGGCCGAAATTATGAAGTGACTCAATAAAGTTTCCACCAATAAAGCCTGTCATCCTTGTATATATACCTCGGACTTCTCTACCTACCTCTTCCTGAGCCTCTAGCATAAGGTCGCCAGACGTCCTAATGTCGTCCATTCCCCTTGCAAGATGTGTTAGTGTAGATCCCCAAGCTGCCTGTGCCTCTGCGCTACCTACTCTCATCTCCTGAAAAAGGTGGCGCGCTTCATCTCTAGCCTCTTGGATACTAGTTGCTGTCGTTCCCCATCTGGCGTTAAATGCCTCAAGGGATTCATCTGTGTCCTCGAGTGCAGCGAGCATTTCTCTAAGCTCTCGTGTACGATCAGTTGTCACTTGATTCCCCGTGGTGCTATCACTAAATATGCTCTATCTAGAGAATCACACAAATCTCTTTTGACCCATTAGGCTTACTGATGGACCTGTGTCCTGGTCTATCGTGTTTTCTCCTGATATAGCCTCTTTCTTTCTCTTGACGTCCTTTACTATTCTGTCTATAAACCACCGCCTATAAACGATAGGGATCCTTCTGCAATCTGTATAGCTCATCCTTAGATGAGTCATGAGGATGAATATCTCCTCTAAGACGTTCTCTCTGTGGTCAGTCCCTAGGCCAAAAAAACGATGCCGCCATGGGCAAAGATACCTCCGATGTAGCACCACAAGCTCTGCATGTCATGCTACTAGACATGTCAATTCCTGGCTCATATGTATCAATATAGCCACGAAGTCTTCTTGAGTCAAGAGCAGGCATATTCATAACAAACTTATCAACCTTGCTTCTATCTTGAATTCCATCAACTGACAATATTGAACGCTTAAGCTTTCTTGTAACGTTATTTTCCACTTCTTTATCTGGAAACATCTTCTTAAGTCTGTCACCTTCTTGAGACATCTCAGACTCATCTCTTCCTGTTAGAAACTTAAAGTGTACTGTCTTCTTTGTCACAGGTAGTATGAATTCAAATCTATTTTCACCTGGTGTGACAGGATTTATGTCAAGTCGTTTAATTGAAAGCTCTCCTAGATTAAATGTATAGCTTCCTGCTGCTGCGCACACAGGGCACCTTGTTGAAGCATTATACTCTACGCCATATCCAGTAACCCTGACAGCGACCATCAAGGCATTTCTATCCCCGATAAGCATCTCACTGACATCTATTCCCTCTTCGATCACACACGACTCTAGGAGCTTATTAATGACAACCCCTCTTGTAATGAGAGCTCTTGATGTCAGTATATCTTCCTCATAAGCAGTCATAGCCTTAATATCAACAGTGCTTCTATTAAATAAGCTACTATTTTGATGATAAACTTTCCCTTCAGATGGAATTGGAACTGTCTCAACAGGGACATCCCACCCAAAGTCATCCTCCATAATACTTCTTCTCTCTATTCCAGATGAAATATCTTGTCCGCCAAATATCTGGTTTCTGGTCGTTCTGTCTTCTGACAAGAAAACCTCCCTTTTTTAGATAAAATCTTATATTAACATATCTATCATGTAAATAAAAAGGCCCACATGAAGTGGGCCTATATGCTAATAAGTAAGTATATCAGTACTGAAGTACGCAGTTATCATATCTTAGAGACATGTTGATCTCCATCGGCGTCTGATCGTCGTCGTATGATAGGTCGTTAAACTTAGCATTCTGTATGAAGCAGCCCTTGAGATCCCAAAGCTCAATAACTGTTCCAACAGGATCGAGAAGCTTTATCTGACAATCTCTCTTGTAGAAGTCAGCGTAACCCGCCCTTCCAGAGACTGATTCATAGTGCAGCCTAAGCCACTCCATCACCTGCTGTGCTCCTGATGGTGCAATTGGATCATACATCGTAACTGATATTGGATCAAATGTTTGACGACCAGCAAGATATCTGATTGAGTTAATAAACTTTATTGTCGACTCTGTGTGAGTAAAGCCTGGTCGACCTGCTGTTTTAATTAAAAACGCATCTATTCCCTCTATAGCGAAAACCCATCTATATTTTCTTTTGGGTTCAAACTTATTGGGAAGTAAATCTGTAACGTTAAGTGTTTCTGCCATTTTAAATTTCTCCGAGAGGGAATTACTATTTTAAGTATATGACTTCCAAGCTTTCTAGACAATAGCACCTGCATTAGTGACAACAAAGTCTAGTGCAACAAACTCTGCTGTTCGAGTAGGCTGTACAAAGATCTTTCCTCTAATGGTGTTATTTTCAATATCTGCTTGTGTAGTTGTTGTTGTGTCAATTATGACCTTATATCTATCTAGCCCGCTTTGCTCCTGAATCTTCTGAAGGATTGGATTAACCAGGCCGGAAAACTTCTCTAATGTTGACTCTCTATTTGGTTCGAATAGAAGCGTATTTGCAATTGCTCTAACCTTTCTTCTTATATCAATTAGAAGCCTTCTAACATTAACCCTGTCAAGAGCAGAAGCTGCTGCAAGGAGTGTCTTTTGACCCCAAACAACTACACCTGTTCCCGGGAAGTCTGTGAGTGGGTTAATGTCTGCATCATAGATCTCATCAAGATTTGCCCTGTTAAGGTCTACTGAGGCCTGTATTACTGACGTCAGAGACCCCCTAGAGAATCCTGCAGGAGCAAACCATGGGTGTCCAAGTGTATCGTTTAGAGAGAATGCGCCCAGAACTGCAACAGATGGCGGAACCTTAACATTTGTTAATGTCGTCGGATCCTGCACAACTACATCTGGAAAGTATGCAGCAGCAAATGATGTGTCTAGTGCTCTATTTTTGAACTTTGTAACTGTATTTGAAACACCTACATCTTGGATTGATGATGTAACTATCTTGTTGACAGTGTCATATTCCTCAATATCCATTATATACATTGAATCAAATCTACTTTCAACTGCATCTATTGCGTAGTCTGATATCGACTCGTCTCTCATCCCTGGGATAGCAAGTAGCTTTATCTCAGCATCTGTCTTGCTACCAATGATGTCTATTGCCTTTCTATATGATGCAACTGTTGGACCATCTTTTCCGCCCTGATTTGATGAATCATCCATCTCTCTTTTTGCTGCATTGTCTAGAAGGTTTGACTTATCCTTATTGAAGATATTTGTACCATCGAATCCTCCTTGAAGGAAGAATGTAAACTTGGCATATTTTCTATTTCCAACGACCCCAAGATCATTAACTGAGAATGCTCTAGTCTTAAGTCCGGGATTTGCAGATATGTCTCCATTTCTAACATATGAAGCTGTTACCCATTCCTTCGGATCTGCGTAAGTATCAGATCCAGTTCTCACCTTAATGTTTTCTAGTGTGAACTTATTGTTATTAAATCTGTCTGCATCAAGAAGTGGGTTTGCAGATGTGTCTGCCTTTCCTTCATTATCTCCAACAGAGACATTTAGATTTGAGACAGCAAATGTTGGAAAATATTTGGCATAGCCTTCAAAGCTTCTTTCAAAAAGATCAGGCTTGTTTGGCTGGTCTAAGTCTACCTTTCTTGTAAATTGACATCCCCAGTAAAGACTTGGCTGCACTACTTTCTTAGGGTCTAATCCAATATTTAAATTATCTCTAAACGGAACGGGCGGAACGATTGACCGCTTTAGTACATTTGAAGCCATGTCAGCAGCCAGCGTGTTTGGACCCCCACCGCCGGATCCATCTAATACGGTTGTTAAAGGAGCTGTTCCAGATGTAACAAGATGGAAGTGGCCTCTAAATCCTAGTGGTAGTGCATTGTCCGGTACAGATCCTGCAACAACCTCAGAAGATACATTGACTCTTATATACCTTGACTGATTTTTAAAATCACCATCTACAACCATCTTTTGTGCAGTTGATTTTTGGTCGAAGTCAAAATAGATCTTTTGATCACCTATGACTCTAGCAAAATATCTATCAGAATCCCTATCCAGTGAAAGCCCTCTAAATTGCTCAAGAACTACCTTTTCTGAATCATTGTCATAAAAATCTCTAACTACAAGGTCAAATTTTCCAAATTGATTTGCATCAGAATTCGATTTTGCAATATTTTCTATTGATATTTTAAATCTAGTGTTTGAAGCTGAGCCATCTGATAAAGATTCAACTTTAAATAGATTATAAGGGCTTCCGCCGAACTCCTGTGATATGACATATGGAGACTTTGCAGTTGCGAATCTATCTTCAAATGACCTATAGTCTGGAACAGTTGAGCTTCCTCCAGCAAGGGCACCTGTTGTTAGGAATGCAATAGGCTCAAGTACGTGATCTCCCTCTCCAAGATTTATTCTATGAGGGCCTGGATAGTTTTGAACTATAAAGCCTGAGCCTGTAGCGACTGCCTGAGAGCTGTGGATGTCATAGTGGCTGTAAAGATAGTGTCCTGCTTCTTGAATGCTAAACGGATCTGTGTTAAAGACGTTTGGAAGATACATAGGAGAATTGACATCAAACGATGCAGTAATAACTCTGGGATTCTCAGCTGTTCCCTTGTGGCCATTGAGCATCATGACAAAGTTTCCATTTGCAAGATCTACAGACCCTGTAACTGCTCCTCGCATAAGAGTGTTGCCCTCTTTGCCAATTACAGTTGAACCTGGTGCATTCATAAGATTTGAACCAGTCGGCGAGGAGCTTGAGAGCCTTAATATAACACCATCGGGTGCCATTAAGACTCCTCTAACTATCGGCTTATGATCTATATTTCCTGCATCTATAAATACAGAGGAGTTAGACGACTGAGACATATAACAGCCTAGAAAATATGTGTTTCCTGTGTCTCCTCCGGTATTTGCAAACGGATTTGCTGCAACTATTCCAGTTGCTTGGACCTGTTGTGCACCAGCTACAAATCCAGCGTTTGTAACTTTTCCTGTGCTTGTATTTCTTCTCTTTCCGTCTCCAGCACCTAGAACTCTAATGTATGTTGCAGAAGATGCATTCTTAAGCCACTCATTGACTGCTAGAGGCCCAAATTTTTCACCATCTGTTGAACCAAATCTAGATATGAATTCACTAAAGTTTGCAACTGTCACAGGGACAAAAGCCGGGCCTTCATTTGATGTTCCGATAATACCTGCAGGAACACCAGTTGGTGTTGTAGGAGTCGGCTGCGATAGATCAATTTCTCTTACGCTGATACCAGCGCTTTTGAATGTCAGTTCAGGCATTCTTCTTTTCTCCAAAGTTTCTAATAATTAAATATAAGTTACTCAAAACTAACACCAGAATTTGTAATAATGAAGTCAATTGATATAAACTCAACTGCTCTAGTTGGAACAAGAATAATCTTACCATTTAACCTATTTGACTCTATGTCTTCTGTAGTATTATTGCTCTCATCCATAACAACTCTGAATTGATCAATTCCCTGCTGGCTTTGAATTAGTGCTAGCTGAGGTGTCACCTGCGATACAAATTTCGCCCTAGTTGTCGGTGTATTTTGCTCAAACACAATACTTCTTGCAATTTCTGATACAAGGCGCTTAACTTCGAGAAGCATTCTTCTAACATTTACTCTATCGAGTGCAGATTTTGCCTGCTGAAGTGTTTTTTGCCCAAATATAACAAATCCTGCATTTGGAAATGTTGCTATTGGATTTATTCTTGCATCATATAGATCATCCCTATCTGCGCTGTTTAATCTGCATGATGTGTTAACCACATTTGAGAGTGCTGCCCTGTTAAATCCTGCTGGTGCAAACCATGGATATGATACAGCATCGTTAAATCCGAGAGCAGATAGCGCAGCGATTGAAGAAGGCATCCTTACAGGATTTCCTGTGCTATCGTCTATCATACTTACATCAGGGAAATATGTTGCAACATAATTGTTATCAACAGCCCGAGACTCTAGCTTCTCAACAGTCTTTTCAACACTTGCTCTCAAGCCATCATTATCAAACATTCTAACTTCATCTGAGTTATATAGTGGCAGATCCATAAGATACATTGCCTGACTGTAGTCACGTGTCTTATCTGCAGCATGATCTGTAACAAATGTATCTCTTATCCCTGGAACAGACAGGATATTAATCCTTGTAACCATGGGATCTGTTATAATATCTATTGCAGACCTGTATGAGAATATCGCGTTATTGAACTTTCCTGTCCCTACGTTATATGTTGATGTAAGACCAATATCAAGGTCAGAGCTTGCAGCTGGATTTGTCCTTCCAGCCTTTCCGCCTGTATCAGTTGAAGCAGCCCTATCATTCATTCTAGACATATCAACATCTAGAATATTGTTTCCATCAAATCCGCCATAGAATATATTTGTAAACTTATTGTAGTTTGAAAATCTATTAAAATATACAGACGATGTGAGCGAGACCAAAGATCCCAGTGTCACCCTTCTAGTTGCCCCTCCGACATGATCATGGACAGTGTAGTCTCCAGGTATTGGCCTTCCATCTCTAATGTATGCAGCATCTAGCATGTGCTCATCTGCTGATCCTGTAATGTTAGCCTCTAGTGTCTTAACTAGAGTTCTTCCATCAAGCCTGTTTCCAAGTGCGACCTTTGATAGAGAGAATTTATTATCATTAAATCTATCTGCACCAGATCCTGTTACCATAGAATCTAGCTTTTCAATTCCGAGAAACTTAGTATAGCTTCTAACTAGAGGATTGGGCTCAGAACCTACATTTGGATTGAGTATGGCATCAGCAAGGGTGCCAGTTCTTGGAAGCCTCGCTGTCATGATACCCCAATAGTATCTGTTATCAGCCCTCTCATTTGTTCCAGGATATCCTGCAGCAGTGCGAGCTGCATCTGTCCTTCTTGATACAGATGTATTACCCCTGGTCACCTTAAATCTATGAGGAACTGGTGGAACAATTGATCCTGATAGCTTAAGTTGGGGCTGAGAATCGTCATCGGGCTCGTTTGCTGTTTGATGCCACGAGCCTGATACAAATGCCATTCTGACAGTATCAGATCCGCCGACAACATCAAGCAGGTATTGTGGCACTCCTGACGCAGCAGGTGTTGTGGATTTTGAAATAGTTACATCGCACAGAAGGTTATTTGTCTTAGGAACAGGGAGGCCTCTAAAACCAAACGGAAGTGCATCTCTTGGAACATTTCCATTTAAGAAGTCATTGCTCATGACTATTCTGACCCTGTTTGAAACATTTGGATAGCTTCCCCTAACAACAAATCTTCTTTCATCGGGATCTTCTGCATCAAAGTTAAATTTAACGCTTAGGTCGCCGATCTTTTTAGCAACGAAATCATCATCATTCTTATCAAGTGTACAGTTTCCATACTGCTCTAACACCTGAGGTGCTGTATCTGTATCATCAAATGCCCTTACTAGGACAGAGAATGATCCAACTGGATTTTTCGGATCAGATGACATCCTAATATCAGATATTGACACCTTATACTTATCACTAATAGCAGCACCATCTGCAATTGTCTCAAAGTGGAATAAATCCCACTCTTTTTCACCGTAAGGTTGAGAGATAAACGGTGTTGTTTTTGCGCCCCTATATCTTGTGTCAAACCTTCCAAACATATCTCTATATGCAAGAGAAGTATCTCCAGAAGACGGAGATGTAGAATTTGATCCTGAAAGAAGGCCTATATCTCCAGACCCTGTTGAAATTGTTGCTATTTCATCTTCAACGGCAAAGTCACCGTAAAGAAGGTGCTGCTCAATTTGAAATCTTTCTGGATCTGTATTTAGTACCTTTGAAATATATGCATCATCCGATGGGTCTAGAGATGCAGTAAGTATCTTTAATCCTGCATATCCTTCATCGCTACCGAATGAAGTCCCGGCTGAGCTTGATATAACAAGCTTAAACTTCTTATAGAGAGGGCTTGCTTCTCCAAGTGATCCCGGTCCTGCAGTTGCAAGATCAGACTCAGTTGCTGGAGAGTAATTTGCGTCATAGCTAAGAATCTGAAGCTTGCTTGCTGTTGACATAAAGACCATTCCTCTCACGAGAAACGCCTCATCACCCCTATCTGTACGGCTTAGGCCATAGCTGACATTGTCAGAAAATACTGGGAAACCTACATCTTCATTCTTGTCAATAATATGCCTTGCAGCTATGAACTGCACTGCACCCTCATAGAATCCAGATCTTCCAGCACCAATCGAAGCATTTGTCTGTGCTCCGATTATCTTAAAGCCTGCATTCTTTACAGTTCCCATATTTGTTGTATTGGCAATATCTGTAGATGTCTCATTTGATCCAGCGCCCAGAACCCTTATGAAGGTTAGTGCTGTTCTATTTTTTAAAAATTCATTAGCCGCATACGGCCCAAACTTTGTAGAGTCTAGGTCGCCAAATCTAGCCCGGAAGTCAGCAAATGATCCAACTGTAACAGGAATAAATGCAGGTCCTGTTTCTGATGTTCCAATGACACCTGCTGGAACACCTGAAATCTCCTCGGACCTTTGAGATAGGTCGATTTCTCTTTCAAAAAATCCCGGCGATCTGAAGGTCTGTTCAGACATAGATCTTTCTCCTTTAATTCAATCTACTCACATATAACTATCGTCTTGTGAGTCAAATGTCTCAATGACTATTGGTATCATTTATTGTTTCTAGGTCTACTATAATTCTAGAGCTTGCAACAGTCTCTCCAGACCTTTGGTTTTTTGTTATAATTTTAACAAATTTCTTTTCATTTTTTCCAGTAAAGGGATTCGCAATTGTCTCAAGAACTCTTACACCGTGCTGTCCTCTTTGATCAAGCTGATTACCGCTTGAGTCAAGCTCATTAACATCGCTAAGTATAAACTTATTTATGTCATTTTGACCTGGGCCTTTTGCCTCTGTTGATGATATCTGGCTTTTTGCTTGACTGACTCCAAATTCAATAGTCGGTGCAGATAAAAATCTTCTAAATGGAGTTGGAAGATCATCTGAATCTGGTGCAATAATAAATGCAGGTACCTTGATATTAAAATTATGCTTAATTACTCTTTCATTGTCTGTAAAGTCACTAAAGTTTGTATCTGATGTGAATTGTCCTTGAAAGTATGCAACTAGCTCGTATCCCTCTCTTGTATTTATCCTAAAGGCCTTTTCCTGTCCATCAAATTGGATAAGGATTGATTCAAGAAGCTTATTCATATTTTGCAAGTACTGTGTCCAAAATGAAACATTATATTCTATTGTTACAAACTCAGGATAGGGAATTGTTATTATTTCAAATATATTATCTTCAATATTTGGAGACAGTAGCTTCCCACTAGGATTGTCAACAAATGATAAGTTTGATGAATTTCTTCTAGACGCAACCCTTCCCGGCCTTGCATCATTTCCTGGAAATATTTCACTACTTCCAAAATTATCTCTACTTGATACGTTTGATTGATTTTTTAAAGATAGCTTGTTGATAATGTTTTGATAGTCTCTATCTGTGCTATCTAGCCTTCTCCTTACTGTATATGATATCTGATCTCTTGTCGCAATTGGTGTCCCATATGGGCTTTGTGCTGCAGAGTAGTCTATTGTTCCCCTCTCTATGGATATAATGGGGAGGATTAGTGTATTGTTGACATCTCTTATGTCAGATAAGCGCCTTGTAAGTGCAAATCTTTCACCTGCAGCAAAGACGACTGGAACCTTTCTAGGTACACCGTCAACAGATATTGAAAAATTAAGTCGCTTATCAAAGAGTTCAAATATTGCCCTATCTATATTCTCAATACCGCATGGAGGTATATAGAAATCATCTGGGACATTTGTTCCCTCGAATTTTTTTGGAATTCCCTCTGCCATTTTATCTCCTAAGTGTCATCTCCATAAAATGATGAGCCTGCTTTTGAGTCAGTACCCTTTACAGAAACCTCTGCAGGGCCTGTAATTGGCTTATCGATAATTCCCTTTTTAACAAGGTCTCTTTCATCAGCAGTCTTTCCAAGCCTATTTTCATCAAATCCTCTTTGCTGTACAAAGGTTTCCTGGACAGCATCTTCATCACTGTAAGCTTCATCAGTAGGACCGAACATCTTAGAGTTAAATTGACCCTTTCTTGCCTGCTTGCCTTTAACTGTAATAAAGCTTGTATATTCTATCTCACCATATATTGTTTGAGAGTCTGGAACTTGTATGACTTCAAAGAATATTGTTCCATAACTAAAAAAATCACCTTCACGTATTTCAATCTCTTTGTCAAGAAGATCTCTCTTTTGGATATAGACTTCTATGCTATAATATTCTTCACTACCAAATCTATTTGTCTTAATTACCTGTGGCTCATATTTCACCATGCAGTCAATTTGAACAGGTTTTTCAAATATTTTTTCAGGTGCTTCTTCATATACATCATGAACATTTGTTTTTATCTCTGATACAGCAAAGAAGTATATCTTTTGTCCAATTACATCTTTTACAATTTCCTTTGCAGTATCATTTATAAAATCTATCTCACGAGGTGTGATGAAAAGTCTTGCCATCTTTTATCCCATAAAGATTGTAAAGCCATTTGGCATTGGTGAAAATCTAAGCTGTTTTTGAACAGATTCTGCGCGTGTAGCAGCATTCTCCATAATTTTATCATATGTCAGCGTGTCAAGCATTTCCTTTAGCTGCGTAACAAGTGCATCCCTATCTGCCCTTCCCTGTGTTATTAGGTCTGATCCGTTTAATGTGACATCAGACCCCGGAACAGGAATGTTTCCAAATTTAGACCTAATCAACCCTAGCTGCTCTCTACTTAGTGCAAGTGAATACTGTCTAATCCACTGTCTTCCTATGCTGTTAATCCTAGCGTATATCAGATTTCCAAACGGAATATTTGAAAGATTGGAAACACCATGAATTGTATCATCTTCATACGCAGGATTGAGTGGGTCTGGTCTAAACATAATTCTTATAAATAGCTTTTTAGGGTCAGAGGTAGATGGTTTCGGATATATCCTTATTTTTGTACCTTGAATCTTATATGAATAGTTAGATCGTCTAACCCTGTTTGATAAGTCTAACTGGCCTGCTCTTAGTATATCTTCAAAGACTGGAAGAACATAGAATATAGTCTCTGGTGTGAATGACTCAAAGCTGAACTCATTATTAAGATAGTTAATTGCACTAGTTGTATCAAAAAATCTATATGCAGCCTCTGGGCCAAAGTGAAAGACCTCGCTTATCTTAAGCTTTGTCTTGGGTGAAGAATTACTTCCAGACTGAAATAATATTCCTCCGTGCGAGTCTTTTAAATCTGTGTATATATCATAGTCTTGCTGATCTTTAACTAGCTGAATAGATCCCGATATTGTATTATAGGATCCTCCGACGCCTGCTTCCATAGCATATGGTTCAGCAAATCTTATGAGATACTCCAGATTCTCTCTAGGGTACTTCTGCTCTGATCCTGAAAGGTGGCTTCCTGTTGGCATTCCTAAAAATTGAATGAGCTGTGACTTAGCTTGATACTGATTTAAAATTGACCCATATTCGAGACAGGACTCTTCAAGGTTTCCCCAGATCTGCTTCTTAGTAAGCTCGACACTAAGGATATCATCACCCATCTTTCTCTTGACAAATGTTACTATATTGTCAGCCTCGAGCTGAAAATCTGTATCGTCGTCAAAAAATCCAAACGGTGTAGGACTAGTTGTATTTGAAAAAGTTGCCATTGACAGTTCCTTCTAGAAGAATAACTATCAATAAGTATGTACTTAGACTAGAGAATAAATAATGATGTCAATCGCAAAAATGCAGCATAGAATCAAAAAATGTCCCATAATAAAAGATAGAATTTAATTTAAAAAATAAATTACTTTAAATTATTTTTCTTCAATTCCACCCAATGCTGATATTGCTATCAATCCGGGAAGACCCTCTCTAACATAGACTCCTGAAAATAGGGCTGATGTTCTTCCTCCCACGTAAGATATTGCTGCCTCTAATTGGTTGCTTAGGGCTGGATCAGAAGCCATTTCAGATGTAACGACAAGAAGTAGCACGCCTGTCTGTGCTCGGCCAGTAGGGGCTGGACATGGTGATTTGCTAAGGCAGTTCTGATATATGAGCGATCCAAGGTTCGGATCACTTGGATCTCTTATCACTGTTGTCCCTAGAAACATTCTCCCCTGTGTACTTAGACATCTCTCAAGATCCTTTGAATCAAAAGTCTGAATTGGTGATGGCTCGTTAGAAAGCTTTAATATCTGACCAATTAGCTTTGCAAAGTTCTTATTTGCTGCTGGATATAGACCAAGCATTCCAACCTTTCCTCTAAGAAGCTGTAGCTGTCTTTCATTATCAATTATGATATGAGGCTTATCTGAGACATCTTCTCTTAGAAGCTTGTAGTTTTCCTCAATAGTTGGATTTAAAAGCTCCTGAGCTGTTGGTGCTGTAACGATATATACAACCTTGCCAGATGCAGATGTAGACTTTAGATATCTATTAAGACTTCCGTCTAGTGCGCAGCAAGAGCTTCCTGTTCCTCCTCCGCCACCAGCAAGGACAAAGAGCCAGTCAACTTTTCCCAGCCTTGTTCTTAAAAAGTCTTCAAGAAATGCACTATTTTCTGTCAATATTTTCTTTCCTAGCTTGACATTTTTACCCACACCATCTGCGCCAGGTAGAAGAAGAAAATGTTCCTTGTCTATTCCAGCAGGTAGATCTTTTTCTGTTGTGTTTACGACTAGTGTCTTTTTAAACCCTATGTCTATAAATGCCTTCGCTAGCTTTCCACCGCCTCCGCCGACACCTACAAAGCCTACAGATATTGAGGATTGTGCCTCATTTTCTGGTAAAAGCTTATCGCCACCACTCTCTACTGGTTCATCATAATCTGCTACAAAATCAAAATCATCATTAGAATTGGACATTATTTTTTCTGTCTCCTTTTTTGCATTCTCTGTTTTTTCTTTTTTATCTACTGGTTTCACTTTATCACCGCTCTCATCATCATTGCTAACTTCTTCGTCAGCGTAGAATTGAGAATTTGTATTTTTAACATTTTTTTGCTTACTGTAATTTTTTCTTACAGTTCTCATTGTACTTGCCATGATAACTTACCATAGTATCACATTATAAATATTTAATAAAATAACTTATATTGAAATAAAAAAAGCCCGTACTTTGTACGGGCTTTAAATTATTGATTGCAAAAAGATAGATGGCTATCTTATAGTATCATGTAAACGGTGTTACAGTAGCACCTGCAGAAATTGCAACTCCTGAAACAGACCATATTTCATCACTCATGCACTTATAAATTAAGTGTGTTCCAGCACCTCTTCCCTTTGTATTGGCATCAGCTACATACTGATGATCAGCCGGATCGGGTGATGCAAATGCCGTTGTTTGTCCAGCATTTGTTCTAACAACCGAGCCTACAGTTGTCATCATTATAGCACCTGTTAATGTGTCAGATGCAGATGCAGCATTAATTATCAGGTCTCCAGTTTTAGTTGTTGGAATCTGGAACTCATAGTGAAGTCCAGCTTCAGCAGCTGGAAGAGTTACAGTTACAGCATTTGCTGTCGTAAGAAGGAACAGAGTTCCTGATTGTGCTACCGTTGGTGCAAGTGTTGATGCTGAGGATTCTACTGTGGGTCTGCGAATATTTACGCCGTTTCCAGCATCAAACCCTGTTGTCAAATCGACGCCAGTTCCGGCTTCTTGAACCAGACCTTTTCTACGTGTATATTTTACTTTAGGCATAATTTCTCCTTTTTTTGGTTTGTGTTTTGGTCTACATGCTTCCGATGCGAGCGTGTAGGTTCCGCCTTATACCGTGCATCGGGCTTATCAGTAAGTATTCTTATCAAGTCACTAAGTTAGAAAGAATATTTAAATTTTTCTTTCCACTGGCTAACTCTGCTTTCTATGTAATTGTATGTCCAGTCATTAAAATATTCTCTATAGGGTGTCTTTAATTTTCTCTGAGATGTCTTAAGTCTTGGGAGTGGTGAAGAATCTAGAGACAGGTCTTTGCAGAGAGCATTGTAGTCATCTTGAATTGATTCAAATCTTAAAATATGATCTATGCTATCGGCGTAGTATTCTAAATTTCTATTAATAAACCAGTCAACAACTTTGACATTTTTCTCTAATCCGTATGGACCTATCATATCAGCAGACATTTGACAAAATATCTCAAACTTTAGTCTAAGTTCTGATATGGTGTCATTCTCTGTTGGTGAAATATCTGGATTTCTAGCCGGTGAAAGCCTATATGCTTGATCTTTCTTATATACGTTTCCATTTTTATCAACATATCCGTTTGGAAGAGTATAGAAAGACCACCAAAAAAATGAAACAATCATATCCCAGGGGTTTCTTATTATTGTTATCTGCCTATAGCTTGATGTGTCTATGTCTTCTGATAGCTGAACCTGTAACGGAGTTGCGTGCATATGAAACCTTGGCTCTAGGAAGCGTACAATAAATCCTTCATCAATCATTTCTTTTGTGACTTTGTCGATATTTCCAGATGCCCTCATAGCCTCAATTGCAGCATCTCGTTTCAGATTTTGTGATATCATATTATTTCTAGCTGGATATTCATATTCACTAGATAGATTTTCTGCTATGTGATTTGTACCAGTTAATATATCATCTTTTCCGCAAAATCTGCTTAAAGCAACCTCTAAGCTTGATCCTGCAACTTTCATAGGTTTAAAAAATACAAATCTATTCTTGTGTGAAATTATCATATTAGATAATAACCAACTGATTCAATCAGTTAATAAAAAAAGGGACGGCTAAAAAGCCGCCCCTTTGAGATCAATGTAAATCTTACATCATATGACGTTTAGATCCATAACTGTAACTGTACCGTAGAAGTCACCTCTAACCATCTTCTTACCGTAGCGAGTCATAACTCCCTTACGGGGTGTGAAGTCTTCCGGCTGGAAGATAGTAGGTGTAACGATCAGCGGGACATATGGAGCGTAAACATATCCTGTTTCAAGATAGCTTCCACCCTTGTATCCAACAAGAACCTTATTCCGTGGGAAATATGGATCCTTGTAAACCGTGAATCGGTTGCTTAGAGAGCCGATATTGGCAGCACCAAGCTGGAATGGAGCACCGACCTGTCCATCTCCGTCAATCTTGAGGTTCGGCTTGTAAAGAACTGATGCCTCGAAGATTGTAGCAACATCTGGTGAGGTTACGATGAAGTTAGCTGAGCCACGGAGTGTCTTCCTGTGAATCTCATTTGCAACATCAATAATTGTCTCAACAAGCGTCTCGTACCACTCACGGACAGTACCTGTGAACTGGGGACCAGCAGACAGTGTGCTTGCCTTATCCTGAACAGTTCCGTTTGTCTTGTTAACAAACTTACCAGGCATACGTGACCAGTAGTAGTTAGCACCAGCTGCTTCAGATAGCAGATCATTTAGGATCTCTCTGTCAATCTCAAGAGCAATCTGCTCGGATAGGATCTGTGTAAGCTCAACCTCAGCATCCAAGCTGTGATAAGCGTTCAGGTCCTGAGCGAGTTCTGGTGACCAGCGAGCACGGAGCTTACGGGTTACCGCTGTAACAGCGATTGACTCGATCTTGATGTCGATCTCTGGGATGATCGGTGAAGGTGAAGATGTGCTAAAGTTGGACTCAAACGATGGAATCGTTAGAGCTGAACCGTCGCTTTCAACACTAAGCGTTGGTGATATAACAACAGAAGCTGTAAGGTTAAGTGTGGCAGCGCCACCTCCTCGGCCTCTTGTTCCAGATACTACTGTTAGAAGTACACCATTACTTGTGCTTCTGGTTGCAAATGGATCTGAAGTGAATGTATCTCCAACCCAAGTTCCAAGCTGATTTAGACGACGTACGTTGAGGATGTTCTTTCCTCCCTGAATCGACTCTGGAATTGCGCCATATCCAACGTTATTAGCTGTTGATGGAGCTGCTGCGCCTGGAACAGCACTGAATATTGAAATTTCCTTGTACATTGTAAGATCTGTGCTTGCTGGAAGCGAGCTTAGATTAAACAGAACGAACTGGAATGTTCCTAGACCATCTCTGGAGGGATCATCTTCAATAAGCGATGTGATCTGTGGGTCAAACTGAAGTAGCTTTCCATCAGAACCTGTCGCGTGTGCGGTAGTAGCCTGTCCAAGAGTTGAGTTAGCACCAAACGAACCTGAAGCCTTAACAGTAATCGAGGCTGAGGATGTGTGAACCTTGGAGAATGAAGTTCCGACAAGGTCATACTGCCCACCTGCTGCAAGTGATCCGGAGCGTACTCCCTTTCCTGCTGGGTTGTTATAGATTGACTGACCCATCTTATAGGTCTGAGCATCAGCTGCTCCTGCAGCGCCTGTGGCAAGGTTTGTGTCACCACCGACCCTTGAGCCATATGTGTAATCCAGATAGAATAGCAGTCCGGAAGGAAGGCTCATTGGCTGAATTGAAACTAGCTCATTTGCAACCAAGCCACCGAAAACACGACGGACGATTGGAAACGCGATATTTGTGAATCCCTGAAGGTCTCCAGAGGCGGTACCTGCACCGGCTCCTGTTCCAACAGAGTTAGCTTCTCTAAGAAGCTGTGCAGCCTGATTTTCAAGAAGGCCTGCCATGTTCTCTCGATGCTGGCCATCAAGCCCTCTAAGAAGACCGGTACGTGACCACTTCTCAACGAGACGCTTGTTGTGTGCACCCAGGTGACGTTGACGTATTCCTTCTGTTAATTGGCTTAACGTAAAAGACTTACTCATTTTTTTCTCCTAAGTTTGATGAATTGAGTATTATTTGTTTATTCCCGCGAGCTTAGCCCAACGGTCTAGCTCAGCAGCACCCGAATGTGGTGTTGATGACCTTGTTGTAGTGCGGGATGCGGAACCAAGATTTCTCCGAACCGCTGATTCAGTCAGCGTTCTTCCTTTCTTTCGATTCCCGATAGATTCTGTTAAGGTCTTGTATAGAAGCTTAACTTCACGAAGACTCTTCGCACTATCGAGAGCCTCTATTATTGAACGACGCTGCGCTGAAGAAACTTCACCATTTTGCATAAGCTTATTAACATAAAGAAGCTTTGCATTAAATAGATTCATCTCTGTAAGTTGCTCACGAAGTGAATGAACGGCACTTCTGTATTCATCGAGCTTAGCAGCCAGGGATCGATTCGTGCGCCCCTGTTTTGTATATGCATTTCGCAGTTTTCTGTTCTCTGCTTGAACATTAAGGTGTTTATCTTCACTGTCGACAAAAAGCTCTCTCTCAACCTTTCCGCCGCCGTAGTCTTTAGCCTTTGGATCTGTAGACCCAGCACCTGGAGCTGCCTCCTCTGCAAGTCGTCTCATTCTCTTAATCTCAGATCTAAGCATATTAATATCTACATCAAGAACCTCTGCAAGAGGTTCTTCATCTCCCCCTTCATCTGGAGGTAGCTCTTCGAGTGGGGGTAGTTCCTCACCCATCGGAAGCTCTTCGCCTCCTTCCATCCCTAGGGCAGCAAGAAGATCGTCTAGCCCAGCTTCAATTGTCTCTGCAGCAGCAACAACATCAGCATCCGCTTCACCCCCAGCAGGTTCATCTGCAGGAAGATCGCCAACAGGCTCGTCAAGAGGTTCATCCATAAGATCTTCTTCCTGCTCAAGGAGGTCATATTCACTAAGGGGATCGTACATCTCATCCTTGTCATCATCTAGCTCTGCAAGCATCTGTGCTATGATTGCGCTATTTTCATCTACAGGGTCTTTCTTAGTATCTGGCCCTTCTTTATCGTGCTTGCCTTCGCTAAGAGTTGTCATTAAAGAATTAATATCTACCTCGTAGAGTGTTTCATTTGTTCTTGCCATGTTTTGGCTCTCCTCAATAGTAGGGGTGTTGTTTCGATTCATAACTATTCCGCTGGATGGTAAAATACCATCCTGCCGTTCAAGCTTTCTAGTAATTGATACTAGCTTTTGTCTCTCTTCATTTGACAAATCATCAACTGATTCACTTAAAGCATCTTTCATTGTCTTTGCCATGCTATCTGATATTTCTTTTGAACCTCCTAAAAGGCTCATTAATGAGTATATGGCGGACTCATCTAGTGTAACACTGTCGCTATTGGAATTTCCAATTGCTTCTGAAGCTACTTCCTCAAGAATATCTTTGTCACTCATGTCTGTATGGTCTCTAACCAGCTGATCTTCTATGAACTGTCTTATCTTTGGTGTAACTGCTTCAACTAAAGCTGCTTTTGCATTTTTCTCAGCAACTTCTCTAAGCTGTCTTGCCTCAGCAATTGCTTCTTCGTAGAGTGATTTTGACATTATGGTTCTTCCCTTGATAGTAAAATTAACTATTTTCAATATTAATTATTCAATAAATCGAATCTATTCCACACTATTTTTAGCTGTTATTCTTGCTCTAATGATCGGTTTAAGCGGCTCAGCGCTCGGATCAAGTATATCTTCAAGTGTATATGCCATAATTTCATCACTTGGATCTGTATCCTGCGACCCTAGAAAAAGAGGCTTTCTTGATGTTCCGTAGTGTGTTCCTGTTCTGTGCCCAGATGGCCCATACGGACCCGTTGTATAAAGATTTGCCTGAGTAGGTGCACCTATTGCTGGCCCTGTTTGATTCTTATATAGTGTCTTAAATGGTATGGGAGACATCGACCCATGCTCAGGATCTCCCTTTCTTGTAGATATCGATCTCATCTCTGGGAGTCTTATTCTTTGATTTGACACAAAAGAGCTTCTGTCAGCTCTATTTGAAGGATCTGTTCTAACAAAGTTCCTATTAATCATTCTTACGAACTTGTCTAATGTTGACATATCTCCCTCAAAGGCATCATCAACAACTTCAACATCATATTCTTCAGGAGGGTCAGTATACGGATATGATGATCCTTTTTTATATGTTATGTCAAACTTTGGATCAAGTGTTCCGTATCCGTGACCCTTTCTACCATCATATGGCGTATACGATGTTGAGGGCTGGCCCCCTAAACCTTGCTCATTAATATTAAAAAGCCGCTTAAGACTCAACCTGGGCAGCCCTTTTTTCAAGTCACACCTGTCCGTCAGAACCTTCGTAAGATCGACCTGATATATACGACTTTAGAGTCTGACTTGATATTCCAGCCCTTGTTTCTGATGGATTTGCAAGACCACCGAGGCCAGATCCGAATTCGACACCTGGTCCGTGTATTTCGCCTGTAAACTCATCTTGATCATTTGGGAAGACACTTCCCGGACCCGGAGACGTTGGATTAGGTGTATACGGAGTTGATGGTAGACCGCCGCCGCCCGTTTCAACATCTTGAACATTTGGAGAATCACCATAGTTTAGATCGAAAGATCCAAATGTGTGACCTGCATCATTTACTATTCCATTAGAGACGCCAGTTGAGCTATCACCTGAGCCGCCGTTTCCGTTCAATGCTGAAACACCTATATCGTTTACTATTGACTCATTGTACTCATTATATAGAGGAGATTTAGAAAATGCTGCCCTTAGGTTTGTATCACTTCTACGACCCAGTGTTCCATCTCCAGATGGGCCTGCTGCTACCACAGTCGCTTGTGTGTGCGTTGGCATCTTATAAATCCTTCATTATTGACGTTTTGACTCTCTTTCTTTCGTTAATTATTTTACTAAGCTTTCTTTTAAGCTTTACTTCACGAATCTTAAGTGCCTTAAGATAGTCAATTTTATTAGATAGGGTATTTGCCATATCTTTTGCCTTAACTTCTTTTGCACCATCAATTTTCTTTTTTTCTTCACTGATGATTCTTCTTAAGACGCTGGGTGTTAGTCTTTTAACTCTAGCCATAATGTTCTCCTGTTGTAAGAGTGACTTCAATCATACATATTGTCTAAAGATAAGAATAATCTAATCTTGCTTCACTTATTTGCAGAATCAGAAAATGCAAGTGATGCCCATTTTTCTGCAGCTCCGCCAAAAATATCAGTTGGATCGTTCTGGGCTACGATCTTTGCAGCTGTATCGCCCTGTGACATTGCAGCTGCCATGTGTGAAACAATAGATGAGCTAGAGGATTCAGATGATTTTTGCTCTTGAAGTGTTGTTCTTGCAGTATCTTCAAATATTGAAGAAAGAACTGGGTCAGAAGTTAAAGAATTAACAGCAGATGACACGTTTTTGCTAAAATTTCCATTTTCTATCTTTTGCTCTTTTCCGTAGCTGACAGAATCTAGAGCAGGTCTTGTCGACCTTAGAAGATTGTTTTTAGACATATTTTTCATTAGCGTGCCTGCTCTTTTATTCTCACTTATAGAGCCTCCCGTGTGTCGAGAATTATTTAAAGAATTTCCTGAGATTCCTTCATTTAATATTTCAACAAGACACTCTTTGACAATCTCCTTAAGCATTCTCTTTGAGAGCTTTGCCATCACCCTACTCCTTTAAATCTAGGCTCTGCTGTTCTTCCAGATCCAGATATTGAACCAGTTAGTATTGGAAAGTCTCCTGCATCTACACCTGATAGGCCGGCTATTAGACTGAAGCTTCCTACTTGAGACCCATCTGCTCTTATAAATACAGATTTACACCTTAGCTCTAGCCTTTCAGTTGATTTTGTACCTGAAAGTATAAAATAATGTCCATTTGTTGTGGGATTTGCATTTACACCATTTGCAGTAAATCCAACTCTCAGGTGCGCACTTGTATCACCCGTATTTATAACTTGAAAAAATCTCGTAGCCTGGGGAAATTCTATCTCTACAGGTGTTGTTGTTACACCAACACTTGAAGTTACATAGGGAACTCCTGAAAGCTGATACGCTGGAACAAAGTTTGGACCGGGTTTTAGCTGATTATACGACATTACTCATCTCCCCATGATAGTATTTCGTTAAATATTCTATCAACCTTATCACTCTTAGTAAAAAAGTTATCTAGATCCTTTTTTGATACATTTTTTCCTTCACTAAGCATAAATGCACCTGGTGTGGATGGTTCAGAAACCATATCGAAACAAATTAGCTGAAAGTCTTCTTGGACTATTTGCGTCTCTCCTTGAGATTTTGTAGTCCCAACACCTCTTGAAGATATTCCCAAAGTTACACCTGATTGAACTAGGCTTTGAAGTATCTTTCCACTAGGTGTGTCGAGAAGCTCAACTGTCCCCACACAAACGTCTCCATCCATGTGTGCCTCTCTTACAATGTGAGATGCATTTTTAAGCTCTACAACTGAGGAATCTGGATGGTCACATTCACCTAGCGCCCTATTTTCTCTAATAAATTTTTGATAATTCCTAATTTCTCTTTCAAGAATTGCATGAGGATAAATTCTACCATTTTGATTTAGAGTGTCTGACTTTTGCAAGACGCCCTTTAAAAGAAACTTTCCTCCATTTTTCTCTAAGGATTCATTAATAGTTTTTGGATCATACGTAAGTGGCATCCACTCTGTAAGCAATTGAAGTTTATCGCTCATCTCTCCTCCAGAAGTTCATCTTTAAGCCTTGATACTAAGAGAAATCTAGATATAGATTGGTCGTCTATTTTACCTAAATCTATATTTGATATTCTCTGTTTGACTTCACCTATTTTTTCAAGAATGACTTGGCTGTCTGTCTCTTTCCTAAATTTGTCAAGCTCATAAACCGTTCTATCTTTTATTTCATTGAGCTTTTTATATATTGATCTACCTTCATCATACGACATTGAAAAAACGTAAGATCTAATAATGTCTTTCTGCTCTGTATTTAATGTCTTATCATATTTTTTATTAAATTTTTCTGTTAAAATTTTAACAACAAGCTTATCAATATTTGGATCAACTTGATCCTCTATATTTTCATTCACCTTCTCTTCCAGTAGCCATCTGACTATTTTTGATTCATAGTCGACAATTTTTGATAGATCAGATAAATCATTCTTTCTCCACTCATTTAAAAGAGACTGAATAGTTGCATAGACTGTATATTCAGGTATTCTTCTATAGTAGAACTGTGAGTCATTTATTTTATAATTTATTTCTTTAATCAGCATTGACTTCTCTCTATTCAGAGATTTAACATTGCACCGTCTTGCTGCTGATTTTGCTTCAGTTAGGACTGCAGCTGCTATTGGAGTATCACTAACAGTTGACTTGGCTAGCGCATTAAAAAGCCTAAACTCTTTATATAGTTCTGTATTTTCATTAAAATATTTTTCAATAATATCCAGCGCTTTTTGAGCATTTTTCCTACTTTCTTCAATCAACATAGACGATACATGCCTAAGAAGAAGCTCATAGACTATTCCTACATTTCTTTTTTTATTATGTGAGCTTTTCATTTTAAATTACTTCTTCATCCTCGGTATCGGACTCTGTTAAGATCTCCCTTTTATCAATACTTATTCTTTTCTCAAGAGATTTTAATGTAGATCTAAGGTCTGATGTCATCTTTGCCTGTTTTGTTGTGCTTCTACTAAAGAAATTCTCATAAAATGATAGGTCTAGATCAACATCTGTATCATCTTCGGATTCTTTAAGTGGATTTATTAATGACCTTGTTTCATCTTTAAAAAAATCAAGCCTGCCGAATGGGTGCTCTATTGAATCATCTGGATTTTTCCTATCCGTAGAAACCATTGCATTGATATCTGGAAATAATCCTCGTCCTCCGATTGTAGTAAGCGTATTCTTTCTCCTTCTTGACCTGTTCTTTTTTGCCCTATCAGCCTGGGACATTTCTTCATTCTGGTTAGAATCTTTATCATCACTAGAGTCATCTTTGTCAACATCTCCATCTTCTGATAGTATATTTGAATGAATGCTTATCTTGTGCTGTGCAAGTATAGGTGCATTTTCATCATCTATTCTAAATCTTACAATATCGTCGTCATCTGCCTCAGAGATATCAATATCATCCTTTCCACCGTCACCTATTAAGACTGGTAGTGAATTTGTATTTCTATCGTCTGAAGCCAGGTCTGCGGGAGGTGATTCGTCTCCTCCGCCGAAGTCATCTGGCGGCGCATCATCGCCCTCACCACCTTCTTGTGATACTGGGGTGGGAAGCTTAGTTGCCTCTACCTCAAGATCAACAAGCTTATCTTCAACCTTACCTTGCTCAATTTCAGCTATTTGCTTATCTGTTAGATTTAATATATTTTTTCTTAAAAAGTCTCTATCGACAAGACCCTCTGGCGGGCTTCCAGCTATTTCAAATCTCGTTCTAAATAATTCAAGTTTTTGCTGCTGTGCAACTGTAGATGGATTTGAAAGCATAAGATTAAAATCAAGAAGATCCTCACCTTCAAACCCATATGAATAAAGGTGAATAATTGCAATCTTATTGAGCTCGGATATTATAGTCCTCTGTATCTTATTAATAGCCCTAGAGAATCTAATATCTTCTTGAGCAAGGGTTGCTTTTGCCCCTAGCCCTTCATCATATCCAAGATATGCCTTTGGTATCTTTAGCGCTGCAAATAGCTTCTTTTGTATATACTCAACATCTTCAATTGCAGTTGCATTTGACCCACCGGCAAGTGTCTCAATAGATGTTCCTGACTCTGACCCCCTAACGGGCAGATAGTAGTCTTCGTCGACTGACATTGGGTTATACCTAAGGTCTACTCTTCCAGTAGTCTTATCTACAACCTGGCTTCTCTTAAGTGTTGTCTGGACTTGTTCCATATAGTTTGGAATGTCTTCGGGCGGAACGTTTCCGACATCAATTTTAAACACTCTTCTTTCTGGAGATCTAACCACCCTGTAGACCAGCATGGCATCTTCAACAAGAATTAACTGCCTCCAAATTCTTCTTGCAGACTCTAGGACTGATGAGCCGTACGGCAAGAATGCATCATTTCCCAGCAATCTAAAATGAGAAACTTGCCAATTTTCAAGAACTTGATTTCCCTGTGTGACCCACCTAAATCTTACTGCAAGTGGGTCTTCTGGGTCAAATCCCTCTTCTCTCTCGATTTCATTTACAGGTATTGGCAATACATTAATAATACCGTGGTCTGGTGAGACATCATTAAATAAGAAAAAATCTCCGTATTTACAAAGATTTCTAACCCATGATGTTAGATTAAATTCAATATTTATTGTATCAAAAAATAGCTCTTCTAAAAGCTTCATGATTTTTGGATTCTCAGAATGAACATGAAGTATCTGAGAGTTTTCATCTGAAGCAGCTGTCTCTTCAGAGTACACATCCAAAGCAGAAGATATTTCAGGTGTGTATTCCATCTCACTAAAGTCTGAATATCTTGCCATTCTATCATATGTGCCATACGCGCTCATGGCAGTATTATAGACGTGACTTTGATTTTTTCTAAAAATATCAAAAGCTGACGAAGGTCTGTTGTTTGAATAAGCTTTTATCTTTCGCTTAATAACAGGGCCGCTTCTAAACAGCTGGGTAAGCCTCCTAAACAGGCTTTCTTCTCCCTTTTTTGCCATAGCTACTCTCCAGATTCAATATACAGCATTGTTGGATCTACATAAATTATTTATACACCCACTCAAATTCAGGTGAAATTGAGCATTTTTGACCCCACTTATCTTGCCATTTTGAATTTCTTTTATTGTCGCTAGAATCTGTTCTAATCGGATTATAAGGCCTATTGTCAGAAATTGCAGAAGGAATATCTCTTGGCATGTCCATTGTATTTGTCTTAACACTCATGGCTTCAAGCATAGCTTTATTAAGTGCAGCAGAGTTTCTACTATGATCAGAAGATGAATCATATAGCCAGCAACCTATTGCAAGACTTATAACTAGGTCGTCATTATAGTTTCCTCTCATAGCTTGCGCTTTTCCGCCTTTCCATATAAATGTCTTCATCTCTTCATAAAATCTTGATGAATATATTCCGATCTGCTTATTTCTAATGACCTCTTCAAGCTTTGTAAGTATCATTCCCCTTGTCTTTCCACTTGTTGTAAATCCTGCAACTTGTGTATCACCAGGGGGTATATAGTCTCCAATAATCACTGCTTTTCGTCTTCTATAGTAGAGAGTGGGATAGTTTAAATCCTTTAGCTTTATTATTGTCGCAAATCCATAGCTATTGTTTTCCGGACAGACAATTGCCTTATTATATTTTAGACCAAATTCATTAATAAGCACAGCAAAGTCATCTGGGGGAATCTTTCCCTTATACTCAGCAACAACTTCACACCCATCTACATCTATTATATGGAACGTAGAGTAGTCTTTAGAATCGCCTCTTGAGACGTCTGCTGATAGAATATATCTCCTGTCTGAAAGTGGGTACTTCCATATCCAGACATTCATGTCTCTTCCTCCCCTGTCTATTGGGCTTCTTATCTGAGAGTGGAGAAATTTTAAATCTTGATCTGTTAAAAAAGTCTCACCAGAAGATGCAAAGTCACAAAGATACTCTTGTGCAACCTTTCTTACTGAGAAGTTCTTAGTCTCTCTTTCAAACCATTCTTGATCTCTTTCTGGATGTACATCCCACGGGAGTCTAATTGCCTTAAACTCATTTAGTCCAGACTCTGCATGTGTATATAGCTCATGGTACTGTCCTCCTACACCGTTTGGTGTAGATAGAATGACGACCCTTCCTCCTGTTGAGATTGTAGGGTAAAGTCCCATCCACAATTCATCAAAGTTTCTTACAAATGCTGCCTCGTCAATAATCAGTAATGACAGTGCCTCAGACCTTCCTGCATCATCTGATGTCGGGATTGCCTTAATTGACGATCCGTGGCTAAATTCCAATAACTGCTTATTGTTTGACACTATCTGTGGAAGTACGAGCCATTTTGGAAGATTTCTAATTATTGTCTTAACTTTTTTAATAAAGTTTTGTGCAACACTAAGCTTTGTTGCGATAATTAGAATGTTTTTATCTTTCTGGAATATTGCAAGCCAGGTTGCATATGCTGCTGTCAGTGTAGATAGACCTAGCTGCCTTGACTTGACGATGATTGAAAATCTATTTTCTATAAACGTATCAATGCAATCATCCTGAAAGGCATACGTGTCAAACGGAATAAGACCCCTTACTGGATGTTGTATTTTTGTATACTTGTTAAAGAAGTAAATGGGATCTTTTCCACACTTAATTATCTCCTTAACTTGCCTTGACTTGTTTGTTGTTGACATTAGCCAACTCTAAATGATGATGTTCTTTTATAGTACGCAGTTCTTCTTGGTGAAAATGGAGAAGTTGTGATTACATCAAAACTATCATTTGAAAACTCTTCTTTAATTTTTAGTGACCTACCAGCCTCTGACTTAAAGTCCTTTTTAACATGCTTGATATATTCTTTAATTACACCGATTGACTCTTCTTCATAGCGCTTGGCAAGCGCTCTCATTTCATATACAGATGCAAGATTTACAACAGTAGTGTATGTTACTGAAAACATATCACCCTGTAAGCTTGTTTTAATGGATACTGTTGGAGATTTTACAGTTGAGCTTCTTCCAATAGTCGAATCACATATTCCACCTAGAACATTAATTTCATGAAAATTAAGCATTTTTTATACCTCTTCAATATGTATCTCTCAAAAGTAGAAAGAGATAGGAATAGATTTTCTCTTTTTAATTTCATCACTAACTTCTTTTTTTGAAGGTCTATTTCCCTGGCTCCAAGACTCTTGATCGATTTCAGCCCACTTCATTCCGCACTCATAGCAGCAATTAAACTTTTCATAGTACTGTGAGTCAGATCTACTTCTCATGATATATTCACATATTGGACAAAATAGTGGTGTTGGCTTTGATAGATCCTTTGGGTAAACGACTACAAGTCCAGACTTACATCTTATGTGTCTTAAGCCCTCAACTACATTATATGTGTACAATTTTTGCATCCTTTTCTACTGAGGATATATCGAGAACGTTATCAACTACATCTTTGACACCCTCTACATGAGAAATTATTAAAATATTTTTAAACCACTTTTTCATAGACGTAAGAAGTCTATTGCATGCTGCAATATTATTTTCATCAAGATTTCCAAAGCCTTCATCAATTATAAACAAGTCTGTCTTAGGAAGAGAAGAAACATTGATTAATGCAACCCTTATTGCAAGCGACGCTATCATCTTTTCCATACCAGAGGCTAGTTCAATTATTCTACGAGAATCTCCGTAGTTAATAAAGATATCCATTGAGTTGGAATCAGAGTCTGCCTCCAGCTCTACTGTAAACCCCATTATACCTTGAAGAATATTTGAAATCTCAGAGTTAATAACGGGTAATTGAGATCTCATTATCTGTCTAGGTATTCCATTTTTAGAAACTGCTTGAAGAATAAGATCGTAAACTTGTAGCTTGTCAGATATATCTTTTGACTTCTTTTTTTCTAACTTTAGGTTTGACAACCTAGTTTCACTACTTCCAATTTGCTCAACTAGAGAAATTCTTTTTGCATCAATTTCAGCTATCTTATATGAAATATCTGATAGCTTTCTCTTTATTTTTATTGCAGTGTTCTCTGAATCATCATCAACTACTCTCATTTCCATTTCTGATAGATCATCATTTAGAGATTCTATCTTTTTGCTTAGCTGTGATATCTCAGAGTCTGTCTCGTGGAGAGTTATTTTCTTTGATGAAATATCAACGCTAAGTATTGATTCTTTTTTAATAAGTGCTTCATGCTTTTTAAGATTTTCTTCTAAGCTTTCTTTTTCTAAAAGTCTTATGTATCTTTTAGAGTCTTTTATCTGACTTGACAATATTGAAATTAGCTGTCTCTGCTCATCTATTTTTGACTTATTCTTATAAGAATCTTTTATAAATTTACACTTTGGAAATGAGTCTCCACATGGTATGTTTTCTAGCTTTTTTATTGACTTTTCTTGATTTGAAAGTATTGCTTTCTGCCTATCTGTCTCATGCTCTAGTTTCAGATGCTCTGTTCTTGCTGTCCTTAAGTCTTTTATCTTTTGCTTAATTTCGCTTACTGGAAATTGAGACTTTACAAGTTTAATTTTTTTAATTTTTTCTTCTGATAGCTCTATCTCACAAGATAGATCTAGGGATTTTTTATTTAGTGTGGTAATTTTTTTATTGGAATCTAAAATAAGCTTCTTTTGATAATTGACATCGTCTATTGTTACAAGGTCTCTATCTGGAGATGTTGCAAGCTCAATTTTGAGATCTTGCTGCTTTGATCTAAGCTTTAATAAATCTGTCTCATACTGACATGAGCTCTCTCTTTTCTTTTCAATTGCTAAGACTATTTTATCTATCTCACAATCCCAGTCTATTTTTGGAAGATTTTTTGCCTCTACACGTATCCCTGACGACTCCTCTTTTGCCATATTGAACATTTGATCAAATATTTGCAAGTCAAGAAATTTACTTAATATATTTTTTCTAGAAGTTGCCTTCTCCTTAATAAATGTATTCATCTCACCTTGAGAAGACAACGAAGTTAAGAGAAAGTCTTCAGATGTGCCTATGAGCTTTTTTAGAATCTTTTCTGTATCTCTTCTTTGCTCACCTGACATATCCTCTATGACATTTCCCTCTTTATCTATTTTTGATATATTGAGACTTGTAGTTGCGTATACATGTCCCTTTCTTGCCTGGTGCTTTACTGTGCCTCTGTCTACCCTGTATAACAACCCATTTACATTTATTTCTGCTATTGCTCTGCAGTGTTTCTTTCTAGTATTGATAATGTGAAGATTTTTTATCCCACCTCTATCTGTTGTGTTGTACAGGCTGTACATTAAAGATCCGATTATCGAAGACTTTCCTTGCCTATTTTTTCCAAATATCCCAGTTATCCCACCAAGCTTATTGAAATCTAAAATATTTTCCTTGCCGTAGGAAAACGTATTATCAAAAGAAAGCTTATTTATTGACCACCTTATATTTCTAGAAACTTCATCCATTCTTGATATTGAAGAAATATATTTTGATATCTTTTCTTCCATTTTCTTCCAAGTATGTTCAGGAATTTCAGTAATTTCATAATATGATGTCATTAACTTCTGATGAACAGAAAAGTCTCTAAGGTTCTTTTTAGAAAATACCTCTCCCTGTGCTTGAATTATCTCTGCATCTGGGGCCTGATCTATTTTGAAAACTATCTCAGATGCAGACTTCGTTGCCTTTATTCTTGTATAAAGTAGAGCGATATCTGATTGATGTATTTTTTGGCTGGATCTTATTCTAAATCTAGATTCTTGTTGGCAGTTTTCTGTCATTAACAAGGTCTTTTCTACACTACCCTGCCAGTCAATTGTTACAAATTGATTTAAATGTGGTATTGGATAAAACTTAACATCAAAATCATTTGCACTTCTTATATCCCAAAATAAAAATCCCTTATCTGGATCTTCTCCGTAATTTTGCTGAATCGAAGATCCGCAATATGCAACAGTCTTTTTATCATTAAGGAATTGAACTCTATGGATATCACCAAGTAGCGCAAATTCAAAGTTAGAGAAAAATTCAACATCTATTTCTCCCTCTATGGCCCAGTCAATATCTGTCTTTGATCCCCACACTCCGCCATGGTATAATGCAATATTGACATCTCCGTCTACAGGAGTGACTACATCCCACCGCTCTTCATCAAAGCATGAAAAGACGCACCAGTTAAATCCTGGTACACCCGTAGGATAAACACCTGATTCCTTATATAGATGTAATTCAGAGTTATCCAGAGCTGATATTATTGGACTAATAGCATCCTGGCGATCTTTGTTGCTTATCAAGCCGTCATGATTTCCCAATATGATATGAACAGGGCATATTTTAGACATCTCTGTAAACCACCAGCAGAGACTATCAATTAGCTCAGGTGATATACCCTGAGTCTTTGAGTGCACAATATCTCCGCCAACATATATTACATCGGGATCTAGGGTTTTTGCTTTTTTAAAAAACTCTAAAAAGCATTTCCTATATTCTTCGTGACGGGAGAGTCCACGCCAGTGGACATCAGCAATATGAATTATCCTCATATGTTTTATATTATTCTAACAATGCAGCCCAGTGTACAAGATGCTATTTCATTTTACTAAGTTTATAATCAAGATAGCCATATACAGCCTCCATTTTATCAGCAGCCCTTGCTATCTTGCTCTGAACCCATTCTGGGAGATCGTCATTATCTTGAAGTAGATCGTGAAGGCTTTGAGAATACTTTGATATTTTATATAAATGACCCTTGGTCATTCTCCCTTCTCTATCATCTGACTTTACACTTCCATACCCTAGATTTCTCCCACCCTCGTCGCCGTGATGTTTGCACCCACCTGTATCGTGATGAACTGCACATTTTTTACATACTGGGGGAGGGGTCTGCCCTGGAATGTCTCTCTCGGGCTCTAGGCCAAGAAATGTTCTTGTTGGAAATAGAGCATCCTCATCTATATCTTGAATGACCTCTCTAATGATATTTCTAAGCTCTAGTCTTGTTATCTTCATACTCGTATCTCAGTTATAACAATAACTATTACAAACTAGAAGAGAGATCCACTTCTTAGGGCTCCAATTCTCATCTTAAGTCTTTGACTCGGTGACCAGCTAGTTGCATATTTTCTTTTTTCAATGAACTCAATCTTTGACATCTCGCCTACATCTGAAAATCTTCCGAGATCAAGAATTCTCACTTCACAGCCATATAAAACTAACAACCTTGCTATATCTTGCTCTTTTTTCTTCATATCACTATCAAGTGCAAGAAGTACAGGTGACTTATTTGATACAATTTTTGAAAATAAAAAATAATCATCAGATAGGCTTGAACCGAGCATGCATGTTGAGTTATCTCCTGCCTTTATCATATCAAATGGACCCTCAACAAGAGTGACTTCTCTAGACCAGTCAATATCAATATCATTAAACACTATTAGCTTTTTATTTACATTAGAATTAATATACTTGCGCTTTACACTAGAGTCAATAGATCTTGATACAAAAAAGTTAAGATCTCCATCTATGTCAAAAGATGGAAATATAACTCTCCTTCTAAATTTTCCGTATCTAGATGTGCCAATTCTATATCGCCAAATGTCACTTTCACTCAATCCCCTGGAGTATAGATACTTTATACATGATCTAATGTCTGGATCTAGAGATTTTTTAAAATCTCCAAGAAATAAAAATCCGTCAGGAAGTCTGACATTGTTATTTACTTCTTCCTGAGAGCTCTCTGATATATTTTGCCGTTTGTTCCCACATAGCTTTTCAGTAAAGTAAGAAACATCTTCTCTTGTCCCATACTTTCTAAGTGCAGGAAGCACTGTTCTTCCCTTTAAGTTACAAGACCAGCAGTGACATTTCCAGGATTCAAGATTTATATAGAATTTCTTCTTTTTCGTTCCAGTGCCGCAGCTTGGGCACCTAAAGATTCCATTTTCTTGCTTTCTATCAAGCTCATAATCACCAAACACTTTTTTTAAAAAAGATAGCTTTTGTGTAAATGTAACCATAGAATAATCATAATCTATGATAAGCTATTTTTTCAATTTAAAATACCTGCGCGTGCTATTACATATGAGTCAGCCATGTCATAGCATCCCGGCTCTAAGATAAGCTTACCCTTTCTAGGGCCAGATTTTAGCTGTTTTTTTGGCCAAGTATAGGAGGCTATCTGAGATGTCACCCAGTCTAGAACTTGCTCCTTTGTAGGTTTACCGCCATTCTTCTTTCTCTTTATCTTAATTGACAGTTTCTTTCTAGCTGCGTTGACATTGATAAACTCCGGCGATATAAAGAATTCTTCCTGGGCAATGTAGCTTATAATTCCATTAAATCTTGCAAGTGACAACAGGGTCTTTGCTGATGACAGCCCAGGGCGAAATGCCTGAAGATTCTCCTCTATGTAGATTCTCTCTATGTCATAGTCAACATTTAGCGAAGAAAGCATGTGCCTCACAGTCTGTGCTTTTTTAAACATAGACTTTATCTTTGCAAGAGGAATGTATCCCATCTTAACAAGCTCACCAGATGAATTTAAAATACACCACCCAGTACAGCTTGTAGATATATCCAGTCCCAATATCATTAAAAATCCATCTTTATTCTAAATAAAAATTCGTCTGACTCTCTCTTGACAACTGGTTGTGCAAGATTGGCCTTCATAATGACGTTAAAGTTATCATCATGAAGATATACTGACGTGATATAGACGAATTCGTTATTATAGTCATTTGCATCAAATGATGCAGATAGCGACTTAAACGCTGGATTAGACGAGCTGTTTACAAGACCTGGCTCACAGGGAACATTGACAGACATTACATGAATATTCTGGTCCCCTTTAAACTCCATCTCAAATTCTCTCTTTCCAAAGTGAACAAGGTGAGGAGACTTTATTAAAACAAGTCCCTCTTCATAAAATATATTTCCAACACAGTTAAACTTAGCATTTTCAGTTATTGAATCAGCCCTGTACAGTGTTCCAAATCCATCATCTTTTAGTGTCATTGACACCTTGCCTCTAGATCCAGAAAGATTTTTGTCAGACAGTTTAAATGTTCCTGGAGAAATTCTATTTCCATAGAATAAATTTGGAATATTAAATATCACAACCTCATTGCTAGATGAGTCCTGTGTTGCCTGATACACCATAAATCTTGGTATTGAGCTAGTGGACTCAAAGCAGATTGCACCGTTTGGCCTATCTGGGCTTGCAAGTGGGCCGGTATTTTCATCTGACATGTCTCCGTCGCCAAAGCCGCTTGATGAGCCTCTCCAGCTATCATATAGTCCAGAAACACCTGTTCCAGTATAGTAGTTTAAAGTATCAACTATTGTGTCAACAGAGCTGCCACCATCTGGAATAAGTGTCATAGCGGTTGGTGTCTGAGTAAATAAATTTTTAAGACTTATGCTTGATATATCACTGTGACCGTAGTCATCAACAAATAGAGACATCTCTGAGCCAGATGTTGGCTTGGAATCGTTTGCACCAGATAGAATTAGTGAATAGTTTGGAAGGAATTTACCGTTATCACATGGAAGAATAGTTAGGCATCTCTTTGCTAGTGATGCAGTTGAGAATAGAAGATCTGAAACTCTTCTTTGTGGTGCAGACACGCTTCCATTTGGAAATCGCCAAGGTTTCTCTTTATTGTCATATTGTGTTTGCATCTCAACATCAGATATTGCAGAAGCTGTTAGGAATAAAAGTCTCGGATACACACCTTGAACAAGGTCTCTGCAAAAGTTCTCAAGATTTATCAGTGTTGAGTCAACTGTCATAGAAAGACCTGCATTAAACGGTCTTGAGAGATATGTGTCAAAAAATGAATCGTTTGCCTGATCGTGAGCAACTTGATGCTTTTTAATTGTCTGGACTGCTGTCCCAAAAAATCTTCTATCAAAGCCCTCTTTAACAAAAAATGGCGGAAGATAAAATAAAAGATCATCAGAGTTCTCAGGTCCATGACGAGAGCTTGTTAGTATTTGATCTGACGTCCTGTATGATGCGTAAATTTTAAGATCATGAACCTCGGCATTTAGTGGATGATTAAAGGCATAAGACTTTGGATCACCATCTTCAATATGGAGACCTTTTTGCTGTCCAGAATTTTGACCCTGTGAGAATCCCTCTAGATTTTGTGCCTTCCAGTTGAAAAATCTATTAATTGAAGTTGCATTAGATCCAGTTGTATTTTTTCCTTCATAAAAGTTTCCTATAAATAATGCATCTGGATCTGATATGGGTTGATTAGAATCAGCGTCTATCTTTCCTGCAGCCCTTAAATAGCTGTTAACCCTATTGTCTTCGGCGTGATCATCAGTTAGTGTAAATACAGTTTGTGCTATGCTTGTCTCAGGTATGCAAAAGCGTGAGACTTCATTTCCATCTATAAAAAACGATCCCGTTCCATCATTTATATTTTTGGTACCCCACCTAATTGCAACATGATGCCACTTGTTTCTTTGAAGAGAGTTATCTGGTGATAGAAACGCATATCTAAAGTCTCTATCCTTATATCTTGCAAGATTTCCATTATATACAGGATTATTGCTAGATGCAGTTATTGTAAATCTTGAAGGAGGGTAGCCTGCACTGTGAGAAAGCTGGAGTAGGAGCCTATATCCGTCACACTTACCAAACTCATCTACACTAGATCCTGAAATAAGCGATACAGCAAATGTAGAGCTCATATGGAATATTGTGCCTGCATTAAATGAATTATTTGAGTCGCCAGCGCCCTGTCCCACTGGACCATCATTTGAATATCTTGGGTTTATATAAAAGTCAAATGTAAATGCACCTTCTGGACAGTATCTTCCAGTAAACCTTGTTGTCCCTGTGAGATGCGGTCCTTGATCAGTTCTATTTGATGATGTCATACATGGATATATTAGAACAGAACTTGATACGACGCTATGGCCGTGAAGCGTATTTGTATGAGACGATGTAAAGAAATTTAATGAATGATAGTTTGTATATGAATAATTTGGATTAGTGTAGTGAGACTTATATTTCTTTAAAAGCACATTCTCTATATGGCTCTTTACACCTTTTGTCTTTGCAGGTAGTGATGCAGTAAGTAGTTCATGATTAGTAAATCCTTCATCTTCAAAAAGAAATGACGGTCTAAATCTTGATATCTGGAATGTCTTTAGCTGTTTTGAGCTCTTTTTTGCCTGATTGACTGCTCTCATATACCCTTGATCGTATGCTTCTGATGCAGGGGCACCGTCAATAGAGCCTTCAGTTGAAGAGTGTGGCCAGGGCGTAGCATGTCCCATATACGACTGTATATCTGTCTCACCTGCTTCTGTTAAAGTTACAGCATTTTTTAAATTTATAGCTAACTCTAGCTGGTCTTCATTAAATAGTGCAGATGTGATATCAAACTGCCTTGTTGACTTTATCACTCTATTAGTCCTAGGGAGCAGGCTTACCTCTCCTAGAGTTCCAGAGTGACTTACTATACCTGAGCTGGACGTTACCTCTGTATTAACAACACCTATTGATGATGAGACAAACTTTACCTTAGGATGAGTCTTTAGGCTAACTAGTTCAATCAGGTCTGGTGTAATCTTAATGATAGACATTGGCCCACCTCCCTATAGATCTAGAAGTCAAGTCTAATTCTAAATGTAAGATCCTTCTCGTCATTCTTCTCTACTGGCCTGCTAAGCTTTGCAACAGCAAGTAGTTGATTTCTTCCATCATATAGTCCAATCGTAGTTGGAAATGAGAATGTACGTTGAGTAGTTTCCTCTCCGCTGTCTATGCAGTTTATTCTTCCTGTATCGTCAGTAAAAGTTGGATTTGATGAGTAATTAAACTCATCAGATGTAGCTCTGCAAAATACAAGTGTTGAATTAATATTTGTAACATTCTGAAAAGTCATTGCCGTAAGTGATCCTGATTGGAATCTTACAGATGCAAAGTGATCTAAGACGTCATCCATTGATCCAGATACTATAAAATCTGGAACAAATTTTGCTTTGTGTGTCCCTGTTCCTCTTCCGCTTTTTCTTACATCTCCTATAACAATCTGACCTGCAGCATAACCGTTTCCTGATGCGCTATTCATTGCCGATACTGTTCCGCTTACATGCTGTGATCCAGATATTACGCTCTCCACATCAAGAACTGCTATTCCCATATCATAGAATAGGAGCCCTACATTTCTACTTGTGTTTGATGAGTCGACAATATTTCCAACCTCACCTCCGACAGATGTTTCTTTTGCTGTTGAAGATCCTACATCTGTATAGATTGCAGATCCAGACACAGTTCCAAGGTTTATATTAGGCCCCCAAGTTACACCATTATTAATGTGTGTAGGGTTAAATCCACCACCTGCACCTGGTGCTCTTGATGCAGACTGGTAGAACTTCATTGCAAATGTCTCTCTCTTGATCTTGTCTCTTGAAAACAGTCGCTTAAAAGTTAGAAATAATGCTGCATCTATTTTATCATCATCTGCTGCCGGCTGAGATGTTGAAAAGGGTGTTGAGAACTGATGTGTTGCATTTCCCAATAGAAGCTGTGCAAATTGTCTATATACGTTCACCTTCTCTCTCATCATGAGAGAAGATGATGGAAACAATAGCTTGCCAGCACTATCTTGACCTGTAGATGAAGCAGAAACTATTCCGCTTCCAGAATATATCCCAAGTGTCATATCAAAGATAGGATTTGCCGTCTGAAGCGTATAGTCTTGATCATAGACTGTCTGAAACAGTGAAGAAGTCACACCAGGACCTACACCACCCGTTACGAATACTTGATATTTTTTTCTAGTTGTTGAGCCTGAGATATCTTCTTGAATTATATCAACTAGCTGATTTAAAACTGATCTGCTTGTCTTAATGTCAGCAGAAGAGATTTCTTTATATGTTGCCATGCTTATTGCCTTTAATTATACTATTAAGTCTTGCTTATTGAAACCAGAAAGTCTTTGACTGATCCTGACTGCTGTCCGGTAACTGTAATATAAGAATTTATTACAGTTTTGTCACTAGCTGTTCCGTACGTGTCAAACATTGTAGTAGTAAGAGATGACTTAACAGTTACACCAAGAACTACTTTTGAACCTCCAGTTACGGTATCCAAAGTTGAACCTCTTGTAACAAGATATGTCGCTATGCTATCTGAATTTATTGAAACTGGTCGTTGTCCTGATAGTTGAAGAAATAGGTTATTTACTGTTATCCTATATACCTGATCAACTAGCTCATTTGGAATAACTTCACTGGCACCTATTGTCTGCTTAACTGTTACATCACTATTTCTAGTTGTGACAATATCCAGGCTAATTGTATCAGAAGTTACACCGTCTAGTCCAAGTGATGGTAGTCTTACCAGATTTGGTACTGATACACTTCTTAGCTTATATTTTTGTGCAACTTGAGATGTTGTCAGAGCCTCTAGGACTGGAGTATTTTTCTCAATTTTTTCTTTTCCTACTGTTCTTCCAAACTTTTTTACAATAGTGTAGTCTACTTCATCGTCAGAAAGAGCGTACTTTACTATTTGAAATGATCCATCATTTCTAGCAAGAAGCTCTCTTCCCTTGTCTGTAAGGACAGCGTCTAGTATAATATTATTTGTGCTATGATCTAGAAAACCCATTTATTTTCACTCCTGATTGTAAATATACATTTGGCCAAGTAGGCCAGTAAAATAATTTCTAAAGATTGAAATTTAAGCCACTTCTCTACCAAAATGTCTTAAATATCACTAAAGAGAGATGCTATTCTTGTTTTCACAGAATACTCCTCCCCTTCATCAGATTGCAAAGTTGCATCTCTTATGTCTCTAACATAAATATCTATATTTTTTGATTTCTGATTATCAAGATTTATCATAGATATTTTATATGATGGATTATCTTGATGAGTTGATATAAGATTTACGTCTGCATCTTCTGAAATATTTCCATCATCATCATAAATTGCCTCATTGACAGTTAGATATTCTGGATCAAAATATACTGTCATTTTTTCAAAATTAGAAATCTTCATTGTATCAATAAAGGTATCTTGTGATATAAAATAGTTTGGATATGGTATTGGGGCATATGATCTAGACACTAGCTCTACTTGAATCTGAGCGTTGAATTTATTATATGTCACTCTAAATTGCTGGGAGTAGTTTGATGTTAAGCCTCTTGCATCTACTGAGGTTAGTGCGTAAATTGATGAACTGTCAATGCCAAAATCATAATCATGAAAAAGCCCTGGTGAACCGTCAACAACTTGAATTAACGCTCCATCGAGAGTGCTTTTATCATCGAGAATTAAAGAGTCAGGATCAGCTATTTCATCAGTAGCAGTAAGAGTCGTAGAGTCATTAAAATAATAACACTTAATTAATCCAAAAGGCTCTAGAGTTGAAGATCTTTTAAATATATTAATTTGCTTTATGTCTCTTTGCTTGTTTATGGGAAGTGTCCAGTTAATGTTTAAAGAAGAGTTACTTCCATCGTATATAAAGCCGATATCTACTGGCGGTCTTGGTGGAACAGTTTCAATACAGTTTACTTCTGACCACTGTGATGCTCTTGAGGCAAATAAAAATCCTGATTTGACAGTTGTATTTTCTGCTTCATTTCCTGGAAACACGTTTATAGCGTCAAATTCAATATACGCTACAGATCTTACTCTATATTTGTAAGATGCTCCGTATAGAACATTTACATCAAGAATATTTGTTGTTGACTTTCCATCAACTGCTATCGGATTAAATGATAATATATTTCCAGAAGTATCAAATTCTAATTTTTCAACTATATATCCAACAATATCAGAAGTGTGAGAAAATAAAGTAGAGCTACTATCAGAATTATTCATTCCTGTGTCACTTTGAATTGTATCAACTACCACAGGAGTTCCAGAAATATCATAATCATCCTCTGATATTCTTCCAGCAACCTCTAGTGATATTGCAGAATTAGCAATTTGATCAAGAACTGATTTTGAATTCGATGCCTCTTCATAATATAGGCTTCCTCCGTTTGAAATCAAAGAGTCTGCACATCTATCTGCAAGCACATTGCTTATTGACATTCCAATGTCAACTGCAGATCCGTGAGATGCAAGATTTTGTGATAAATATTCAAGCTCCTCATCTCTTCTGCTTACAAATCCAAAATCTCCTGAACTTTGATAGTTTGACATTGCTGATCTCAGCATCTCCTTTGCCGTACCGTCCATAGATGATCCATCGCTCACAGCTTCTAGATATGCATTAATTACATCTAAGTTTGAGTCAGAAGAGGGAGAAGATGTCTCAGGTGTTGAAAACTCAATAGGAAGCTCTGATGTGTCTATTGCTATTTTTGCAATTTCCTCTAAGCATGTTAGGCCTTGCTGATCTTGCATTGTAATTCCGGTATACTGATATGAAGTTAGCGCTTCTTCGTATATGACATTTGAAATATTATCAGAAACTGAAACATCTGGAGTTCCCATTTCTTCAGTTGTAACACCTGCTTCTGACATAAGTGAGTTTCTAGAGGCTAAAATAGCTTCTGACCATGATATTTTATTAAATCTTGGAACATCGTATTGAGATTTTGCAACTAAAATCTCCTCCTGTGTTGCGTCTTCGCTTACAGTAGAGAATGAAGATATAGACTCGCCCTTAAATGTTTGATCTCTTGAAGTTGTCTCATCTTTTGTAAAGTAATTATACTGAAATGACGTCACTACATCAGCTGGGATATCAAGATCACATACATTTAATCCCTTTGATGGAAGAGATGAATACGATGATTCAATAAGTGACTGAATGTCAGATTCATCGCTGCTGATTCCATGTGTCATTTTATTTTCCTATGTTGTAAATTTTCCATCATCAATATTAGTCGACGTATATGCTGTGGCATCTGTCGTTGAAACTATTTCAACTGTTGCGTAAATATTAAATAGCTCAGATTTATAGTCAACATCTATGCCGGCGGAAGAAAGATCGCCGAGAAAGTCAGAACCACCATCATCTGTCTCACCGCTAAGTACAAATGCATCTGGATCTATAATCATACAAAATATTCTATCAAATATCTGAGGTAGGTATATCTGGTTAATGTACTTATCACTAGAAAGTGCATAAGTCTGCCTTGCACAGGCAACTATTCTATCTGCTGTGTATGTCGAAGGTGAGAAGTCACCTAGAATGCTATTTGTTATTCCATGCTTCAATATTTTAAGAATATCTAGCTTCATAGTGTCATTCTCTTGGTTGTCAAGTTCAGAACTAGATAGATCAGCATACCCTGAGAGGGCTTCTGCGATAGCTGTAACGTTATTCCCTACCCCGGAGCTGACATCTGATTGTGTAGATGTAGCATCTTTAAATAGGTTAAATTTATTTTCATTTACATCTAGTCCGGACATGAGCTTTATGTATGACTTTAGAAACCTATCGTATGCGTGATTTTTAAATACCTCATCTGAATCGAACTTATTTGAAACAATTCTAAGGTTACTTTCAAGGTCATATGATGAGTATAGATTGCCAGAAGCTCCTGTTGCTGCAGGTCCATCCCCTCTCGGAGGTATATGGCAATAAACCCAGCCCATGCCTTGAAGTAATTCAGTTTCTTGGTCTGCTGTGTCGTACTCAACTTCAGATGGAGAGTACCAGCCTGTTCCTCCAAAGATATCGCTTGTTATCGACTCTACACTCTGTATGCCGGGATTTACCCAAAGCGATGTGTCAAATAGAAAGTTCATGGGATAGTAGTACACATTTCCCACATCAAGATCTTTCTTAAATATCTTTATATTAATTAAGGAGCTATTCTCATAAACCTTGCTTTCACCCATTCCGTCTCCAGCGTATTGTGAAGCCTGCTCACGCAACCTTTCGCATAGTCCGGCAGGAATTCCGACTGTAATAATTTTCTTTCTATCTGTGCTTGGATCTCCTGTAAGTGAAACTTCGCCATTTATATTTGCAATTCTCGTAAATGGAATAACTCTTTCTATTAGGTAGCTCTGCGGTATTACTTCTGACATGGGCATTAAGAGATCTTCGCCGCTGTTCTGAACACCTTCTTGGCTTATTTCGTCATCGAAGCATCCTCCCGGTGATAGGAGCAGTGCCCTTGCTCGATGAACGTACATAGACGATACACCCTCTGGCGTCATAAATTTTGACACAATTGATGAAAATATGTCATCATAGTCCATGCCGTATAGCGATGTCTCATTTGAAAGACATGACTGTGTAAGCATATCTGTAATGTGCATTGCACTCTTAAAGCCAGAAGAGCTAAAAACAGCTTGGAGATCAGTGTATCTTTGAGATATATTTCCAGCTATAAGTGATGGAATCTCTGCAAGCCCTATAGTTGTTGCATAGTCTTCTGCTAGAGCAGAAAATACTGTATTTATTGACGTCCACGTTCCGTCTGTAGACATATACGTGTCTGAATTACTAGAAAAATATGTATGAGCAGTAGATGCTAGTGATTCACCTGTTGCTTCTGCATCTACATCAACAAGAAGCATATCTCCGGAAAATGTAACATTCTCATCTAGTATATTTGCAACGGCAACTGAAAATTCAGTAAACTTAACATAGTCTATATGGATTACAGAGCCTATTACCCACGATGAATCTCCATCGATTTCAAGTATATCTCTAGGCATTGCTAAATTAATTGCATTGCTTATCCCAAAGCTTGAATCACTAAGCACTGTTGATATACAGTGAGATATTGCGCTTCTCATACAGCTTGATGAAAGCTCCCTATATGTTGTTTTCCAGTTTGATACCTTAGATTCAAAATCCTCAACTGACTTTGAACCGATCATCTCTTCAACAGAAGGCTCGTGAGGAAATAAGAGGCCAGCCATTCCTAAATCTTCAAAGTAGTCAACTCCGTCGGCCTCTTCTATAAATTCATTAAAAATAAGCGCTGGAAGATCAAATATAGATCTTGTTAGAGATGTGTTATCCTGCGTGACTAGCGCAATTCCTAAAACTGTCTCTAGAACGTCAAAATCTTCTTCTTGCTCCATGGTTGTTACAAGGATTGCTGTCTCATCTTCACTTCTATAGAAATTTTCATCTATTTCATCAAGAACTGATTCAAGACTTTCTTCTGTGCTAGATGATACGTGAACTACGTTAAAAACTTCTGTTGCAAGATCGCTCGCTGCACTATAGAACTGTTTATATACACTCTGAAGATTTGACATAAGATCGCTATCTAAAGAAGAGATATCTAAGTTATTTGCCCTATCTTCATCAACAACTGCGTCATATGAGCCTGTCTCACTTGATCCAAATGCTGAAAATTTTGGTATCTCATCGAGAGCTTGCATATAAAATCTTAGATCAAGATATCTTGCTAGATAGTATCCTACTGTTGGATTTTCTCCAGCGAGCTTCATGACATAAAGCCTTATCATTTCTAGCTCGTCTAGATTTTCTCTACCTGAATCTGACTGAAGATAGCCCTCGAGGCCGTAGTCTGTTGTTATCTGATTTTGTAAGATGTATTGAGCGAGATAGTTGAACATATGTGCTGGGAGGGCGGTTTGACCTCTCGCGCCGCCGATCATAAGTGGAATAAGATGTCTTATTGATGATCCCTTTGCTGCCCAGTCACTGCTCCACTCAGATAGAGATGAGAATGTCATCGTACCAGTGTCCACATAGTCTCTAATTCCGCTGACAAGATCTCCAGCAAAGGCATCATATCCAGCAATTGCATCTATGCCAAATGAATCGTCTATTGAAAACTTCTCAAACATAAATATCTTTGAAGCCTCTGATCCGTCAGCTGCGGTAGGGGTGAATGAAGGATTTATAAGTGTTGATATTGATTCAATATTTTGAGTGTGGTCTGATGATCCCAGAGATCCTGCTATATTTCCAAGGACTTTGTTTATCATCTCTAGTGGACCAGGCACGCTTGCAGAATTTGCTTGATCTGTCTGGTCTATGTAGAAGCTTGAGTCACCAGTTAGACTATTTACTATGCTATGAACCTCAGGCATAAGATTACAAAATGACAGATTTATCTCGCGACCGATAATGTGAAGAATTGATGTAACTGTCTCTACACCAGAATCTGGCAAGCCCTTTACAAAAGAAGTATAATTATCCTGGCTTATTCCAAATAGCGATATTAGATTTCCATCTTCGTCTACAACACCTTCAAGAGTTCCAATATCCTCATATGCTTTATTTAAATAAGCTATTGAAGTATTTGTAGATGACATATTACAATAATCAGCATCTGTATCGTCGACAACAGTATACGGGATTAGCGTATTTGCCCTATCAGATGTTCCATCTTCAGTGGCATATGAAAAGCTAGAGCCCTCCATGGCTGCTATTGGAGATGACATAAATATTGACCTTCTCAGGTCCTGTACAATCTGTCCAACTATTTTAGTTGCAGATGAGCTTGCATATGCATCTTCTGAAAAATTTAAATAATTTTTAAAAAAATATGCAATTGAAGTAGCAGCTGCCCCGAGCGGTCCAGAATTTTCTGTTGATAGATATGTTTCTGATCCGAGATTTCTTGTATCAGTTGCGTCTGTTTCCATGAATGCTGGTATCATATCGCCTGTTGAGAAATTTACGTCAAAAACATCTCTTAGATATCTAAACATTGTATACAGATCATAATATATTGCAGATAAGTCACCACCCACACCTAGCCCCATCGTATAGTATCTTTTGCTATTGAGACTTGATATGACTGCAGAAAGTTCACTATATGAGCTTATTGTTGAAAGCTGATCTCCTATCTGCGATATTATTGTGTCTGTTACACCATCTTCATTATCTATAATTTTTCTTAGAGAGTTTCTAGTTGCCTCTCTAGTCAGTGTATCAAGTAGTGCACTTTGATAAAGAGAGTCTTTAACCTCTGTATTAACGTCGTCTGAAGAGTCACTATTATAGACAGGAACAAAGTCTATGCTTGCTATAATTTCAGGTGCACCTGTTGATAATCCGATAGTTCTTGCTGGACTTGTAAATTCTTCAAGTATTTCAGAAATAGAATCTATAAAGTCTACCTTTCCAGTAGATCCGTGTGTATATAATGTAATTGAAGATGTTCCTTCTCCGGGATATTCTGACACCCACTCTGTTGTACTTTCCGTTGTAGATCCAGGCTCAGAGCTGCTTTCTTCAGATGACATTCCCCCTAGCACGACAAATGTTCCGGTAGCATATCTAGCTGTTTTGGCACCATGTGATGATGAGCCTGTTGCACCTGCAGCTGCCATGTTATGTGACAATATATTATTGCTTAGATATGTGTGAACCTTACTTACTTCAAAATTATAAACTGTTGTCTTTTGATCACATATTTCAATATCTTTGACTGTATCTCTAGCAATCTCACCTTCATGTAGCACAAATAGGCTATTTCCCACCTTCATTTCACATGCATCTATTACCCAGGATAAAACATCATCACTACAAATTGGATGTGTTTCAGAACATTTAATCTCATATCCCTGTGATGTAACAATTCTGACGTATCTTTCAACATCTCTAGGCCCTGTTATCCAGGGTATATCAAAGTACTCAAGCCTTCTTTCATTAAAATTATATGTAAATGCCCTATCACCGACTTCAATATTCTCTACTGGAATGTCTCCCCTTTGTGTCTTAATAATTGTTCCCTTGCAGACACAAGCTGCAGATGTGGGAATTGACTCTATCTCTACACCTTTTGACATTTCACACCTCTATTCTTAATATTAGTCAATTGACACATTTCCCAAACTTGTCTGTAATCCGACATCATAATTAGAAAATACAGGGATTATTCCATATGTAACATCTCCTGGAATTTTTAGCTGATTTGTGTCAACGTACTTAAATGAGCTATTTTTTGAAGTTGAGTGATGAACACCTGTCGGAACTGTTACACCGTTTCTTGTTGATGTTATTATGAAGTGATCAATTTCACTGATATCGCCTCTTACTCTCCACTCTACAATTACCTCTTTTCTAAAGTTTACGGAAATTCTTTTTGGCCTAATGGATATAGATTTTTTTGGAGTTGAAACTCTTACTATTTTCTCCACACCGATTTCACCTATTTCAAATGTATTTCCAGCATGATTTTTAACTAGCGCAATGCCATAGGAGACTGTAGACCTTCTAATTGCAATAGGTGTAAAAAACTTTTCACTAAAGTTTGGATCAATTGATGAACCATCATCTCTACCTGAAACTGCCGATTGAATCTTGTCAAATTTATTTGAATTTCTGTATGATTGAGCTGTCTTAATTTCTGAAATAACTTGATCTGGGACTCTTATTAGGGTCTTGACAATGTATATATATTCAGAACCTGAAACTGGGCATGGCCTTCCCTTTAATGAATCTCCCCTATCTGTAAAAGATCCTGCAGGGTATTCGCCGCAATCATAAATCTCACCTGTTGTCACATCAAGCCTCATAATCTTAACCATTGAGATTGTTTCAAATTGAGACTTAACGTCTTCAAATTCAGATGAAAATAAATCTAAAAGACCTAGATTTGAAAATACTGACCTTACTGTGTCTGCATCAGAGCTCGGAATAGAGACATCACAGTTTAGAGCGACTGAGTAATTTCCCTCTCTCCCAAGACGAGCGACAGAGGGGCTGTCTAAAGATAGGCCTATTGAGTCAAATGGCTTTACCCTTTTTGATATAGAGCTATTATTTGACTGTCTTTCAGTTCCGTTTTTAAATATTAGCTTACACTTATATTCATATGTGTGCCCGTCATGGACATCCTTGTCAATTATTTGAAAAGGTTTGTTTTTATGAAATAGCTCATTTTTATTATTGTCCAATATCTTAAACTTGTCAATTGAGCTAGATGTGTTTGTGACCTCTCTTTTTAAAAATTTAACAGCAACTGGATCACCCACAACTCTTGGTATCTCAACAATGATCCCTGTGCCTGTGTTTCTTGAAAATATGGATATAGAGGAGTCTTTATCATCTAGCATATAGTCAGAAGGTACTATAGACGGCTTAACAACAACATCGGAAAATGAACCATATATTCCCTTTCTAGATATGCATATTGCCCTTACTATTACGTGTGACCCTGGAGAGATATTCTTGCTTATTTCAATAGCATCGCCCTTAAGTTTTGCATCATATTCACCAATCTTCTTATATCCAGACCCTTTAGAAAATGTCTGATTGTCTATTGTCTTGTATAGGACTATAACCTTATTTGAGTTTGGATCCATTTGATTGACAGATATTCTCATTGTTGAATCATTTAGTCTTTGTGCAGAAATATTTGGCTTTATTGTTGAAGAATATAAATCGTCAATATTTGTATTATGATCTATGCTCTTTGTCTCAGATTGAACAATGATTCCATTTGAATTAATAAGCCTAAGACTAAGATAGAAGTTTTTATTTGTGCTTACTTGGATGCTTGTGTTGATGTTTGTGCTTTCAGACGTAGTCCTTGTCATCATAGATATTTTTTTATTTTTTGAAACCTGTGATGCATTTTGCGGAGAAGCTGATGGGATTTTTTCAATTCCATGTCGAAGAGTTCCTAAAATCTGCCTATATTCAAGAGCTTTTAATAGTGAATCGTTTACTTTAGACATTAGGACCTCTTTTTAGTTAGTGTTCCCTGAAAATTATCATATGCAGAATTAATAATTTCTGATATATCTTTTGATATAATTTTCGTTGGAGACATTCCATATTTTATAATTGCTGACTTACATGCAGAGCTGAATGTTTGCTCTACAGGAGATTTTTCTATAGTTCCATTTCCTGACCTCTCTAGAACACCCTGCAGTGCGTCTTGTGATGTAGATACACTTATATTTTTAGAATTATTTGAAATTGTAACATTTCCAGAACTATCTCTAACATATTCTGTATTTCCTATGTTTGATAGAATGCTTTGGCTTCTTTTTTGAATAAACAGTGAATCAATTATTGGTATTTCGCTCAAGTTTTTTGAAGTAAAGCTGGGAATATTAGAAATATTAATCTGTGATATTTTAAATCCGCCATCAAAAAATACATTATTAGCAGAGCTATTTTTAGAAATTGTATCTCCTGTACTAGATACTATAGAATTTTTTAATTTTTGTCTTGCTATCTCTTTCTTAACATCTGAATTAATTGATGAATTTACAGATATGCTAGCCTCACCTATTTTTTTATTTCTTCTTTTTTGACTATTTTTAGATATATGCGCTTTTTGCTGATTTTCATTTTTAATGATCGATCTTGCAATTGCTTTATTTTTAGAAAATAATATTTTCTTTCTATCAGCAACTGTAAGAGAAGGTGAAAATTGCATGGCTGATAAATCACCACTACTAGACTCATCTACTGAATATAAGTTTCTTATATTTTCCGGTCCAGCTGGAGATAGATCTCCTCTTGCAAGCTTTCTAAAGTCACTTGTGGGAGAAGATCCAAGTGACTCAACAAGCACAATAGAGATTATAGATACATCATTTCCCAATAGCATAACTGTATCTGCATCTACTGAAATTTCATAGTTAAAGTATGTTCTTCCGTCTGATCCGTCTTCAATTTCTATAATTTTCTCACTTATTGATGAAACAGCACTTATTGTTGGTAGACTTATTTTCACCTATGACTCCTTTTCAAATACAATTGTAAATAAGTTAACAAATGTAGGTTGTCCAACACTATCTATAAATACCTTACCTGCAAAAAAAGCATGCTTTGTTGGCTCATTTTCTAGTGTAAATTCTCCAAAGTCAATAACGTCAAGCTTTTTTAGCCTATTGTCAGATACCCCGCCTGACTCAAATATTTGGCACATTAGATTATTAGAGTTTGAAGTATTTGTAAAGTTAAGCTCACTATATTGTGGAATTGAATCCGGATCTGGATAATTTGGCCATACCTTTGAAAGAAGATCTGACCACTCAGTAACTCTTGCCTGACTTAGGTCAGAATATGTTCCCCAGTTTGATGAAACACCGCTTGTAGTCTTGTCTGCAGGAATTACAGGTGGTAAAAATGCAAATGCAGGAATATGGCTGAGTCTATAGTCCATAAATAAGGGCTCTATGCAATCAAGTGCAGCTGTTGCAGTTGCAGGCTCTGTAAAGGGAGACTCATAAGATATATAAAAGTCAAAATAGTCAGTATCGGTTTCAAATTCATCACTATCAAAAAATCCCTTTGTTCCAATCGTCTGAAGGTTTTTAAAATTATTTATAGATGATGAAAGAACTGTATCTACAAGGCTTGCAAAAATAGATCCGCTGGATATCGGAGATAGTCTAGATGATGCACTTCCAGAATATATTGTTCCATCGCCTGAAACCTCTATGTCACCTCCTGTAAATGTTGATAGGCTTCCTGCATCAGATGCCTCAAACGCTATCTGGTCTCTCGGAAGCGAACATGCTTCAAGATAAAGCCTAGATGCTGCATCATCTGATCCACTTATTATGTCACCTAGATAGAATGTCTGTCCGTCTGAAAAAGTAGCAAACTCTATTTTTAACTCTCCAGATGTAATTTGACGCTTTCCCTCGTCTGTTAAGACTACGTCCATTATTCTAGTTTTATTATCTAATATGCCTGCCACAGCCTTTCCTCTTCATTAATTATGTATTAGTGTCATATTCCCAAACACAAGTCATCCTAACTATTCTCGAATCACTTGCATATGGATCAATTGAAACTGCAATTGTGTCTCCTGCACTAAAGGTTGCAGTTGAAAAAGATGCAGTCTTTACTGTATTTGCACTGCTTAGTTGAACAGTTTTAGACTCCAAAGCAGTTGAATCCACTCCTTCTGTACCGTTCCCACCCTTGTGAAATGCAATTGTTGTTAGATGTAAAAATCCAGAACCCCATGCTCCGTTTACCTTAATTAAGACTCTTTTAAGCTGACCATCGTGAGGGGCTTGAAACCCTACACCCTGGTTTGTTTCAGATGTGCTTTCTGAGACTGTGTTTATTGGAATGTAATTGACGCTTGTTGATGAAATTGTAAAATTATGGTATGTGTAATAGAGAATTTTTCCAGTAACTGCCTCTGTTGCAGTAACGCTTTCTGTAACTTTGAGACTTCCTGATATCACGTTAACATGGTTAAAATCACTATCGTCCAGCCCTATTTGTAGTCTGTTTGGAAATATTACTACATCAATATGCCCATCGTCTGAGCCACTTCTAACAGTGTATCTTTCATTTCTTCTAGCACTGTCCTTTGAAACACTAAATGACATTATGAAACCAGAATAACAGTATCTGTTGTATATGCTCGATTTCTTGTCTCTCCGTCAAAATAAGGGAGAGATGACGTTGATGCAAAGCTTAGATTTGAGCATGCTGTAGAAGATGGAGAGACTTCTGTAAAAGAGCTTGCTTCAGTAAACGTGCTGTAGACCGCCGGATCTCCAACATATGTATCTTTAGTATTTATACCCTTTCTTGTAGTTTCGATATCAGACAGCCTTGGCTTATAAAATCTTCCTTCTGACCCTTGCTCGAGCATATCCCTAAGCTGTCCATACCTATCTCTTCTAAATATATTCTTAGGAAACTCTGGAACAATGTTCATAATTCCATATCTAAATCCAGTAGATCCAGTTGCAGACGGATGTGCATGCTTAAATGTATTTATTATTTTTGTTCTTATTCCTTCATGACCGTAGACATATGTTGTTATTGATCCGCCCTTAAACCCAACTGTAAAAAGTATCTGCTTAACACTTAGTGTGCCCCTTAGAGCTGAAGCCTGGCCTGTTACGCCTCCTGCACCCTGCTGTAGCCACACGCCAGTTGGATCATCATCAACTCTACTTGGATTTCCAGAATATGGAAATGGCTGCCTGTTATTTGAAGACTCTATGTAGAATGTCGTAGGATTAAACACTATCATATCAATAGATCCTGTAGATTCATTTCTTCCAAAGCCATCTGATAAATTTGCATATGTCATAAATTTTGGCATAATTGTGTCAAAAAATCTATTTGATTGATCAAACATTGTTACAAATCTATTAAAGGATCCAGCTCTATTATCAGCAGTGCCTACAGTGTAGTATCCTGCTATCCCACTAGTGTCTTGATAGTAGTTGCTGCTTGCTGTCGATGTAAATATAGACCCTGTAATGTGTCGATCAACATATGTTCCAATATTTGCAAGCCTTCCAGATATATCGTATTGATCAACAACAGGGTTATCGTAATGAAGAGCTTCATGTATGGCATTTGAATTTAATGGCTGATTTAGAGACGGATAGTACGGTTTATTATCCTTTATCATTGACCCGTATAGTGTAATTGATCCTTTTTTACCCTTGTAGTTTCCTATTGTTCTTAAAAACGACCCTGTTATCTCCCATCCTGGTTGATTTTCCCTGATAGAAAGTGCTGCCTCTATTCCAAGTACTAGCTCATCTTCTGGAAATAAAAGGTATGGGGATGATATAGATTGCTGGCTGTCGTAGCTTGTATTTGAGTCTTGCTTCAACCCAGATGATCCGCCTGACTGCCTAAACGCACGTGGGTCAAATTTTTCAACAGGCATATTTTCTTTTATTACATTTACGCCCTGATTGATCTTGAGCTCTTTGAATGTGGTTGATCCGAAATCAACCTTTATATCAGCAAATTTACCCGTATATTTTGCAGTCTTACTTGGATCTTTTGGTGAAATAGATGGACCAAAGTGAAGTGTATTTGTCCCTCCTGGCCAATAATGTGCTTGAAATGCATTTGAACTATTTCTAACAGTTTGAGGTAGATACGCACCTCCGAGACTTTGTGCAGATGCAACTGCTGGAATTAACTCTAAAACAGCGGATCCTGTAAATGCACCTGTTGAATATGTTGACAATGCAGATATATCAAAATCGTGTGAAAATGCAGGAGAGTTAATAGGGCTAAATGAATATGTGTCTCTTGACTCTGCTGAGCTACTTGCTTGCTTTCTAATTGTGTTATTGTAAAAGCACATTGAGCCACTAGCTATTAAAAATCTCTCACTTGAGCTAACATCTTGAAGACTGTCTCTTAGAACAGGCTGAGCAGCTTTGTATGCAGCATATGATGGAAAGCTACCTGTTGGCTGAATCACTCCTAGCGGGTTTTTTGCAACACGCTGCTGCCTGTATATGAAAAACATATAGTCATCTTGATCTCTCTCAGCTGACCAAAAATATGAAGGTCTTGAGTTATCAGGAGTCCCTGCTGCACTCCATCCCTTGCTATTAATTCGCTGTGCTTCTATCGGGAGATCTACGACTATCTTCTCTAGTAGAAATGGATGATTTATGTAGTCTGACATCTTTAGACATTGACTACCAGTAGCATGGTATTTATTTGAATGCGGAGCAAATGACGTAAGTGTAGGTGTTCCAGCTCTGGCAGTGGCACTTCTTTTTCTATCTGCTTCATTTGATGCATTTGAATTTAATGCTGGAGAAAACTGACAAGGAAAGAGCTCTGTACCAGATACAAAATTTGAAACTGTTGCACCTACGTCTATTGACCAGTCAAAATATGTCTTTCTATTTTGGCCAGGGTCCTCTAGCCCTATCTGATCCCACCTTCTTGTATTAAAATTATAATACACCATCCCAGTGTGATCACCACGCATTCCCTTGTTTAGCCCTGCTTGTGATGGGTACATTCCCTCTCTATCAGAAAATCTTGTGACTATTTGATCTCTTGTGCTGTTTATATCGATCCTTATTTGAACTTTGCTTCCGAGAGGTGCAGTAAAATCACTCATGGTATCCAGTGATGTTCCAGTCATATAAAATGAGGATGATCCAAGGTATATTCTGCTATCGTCAAATGGAGACATTGATGACTGAGAAAGCCTTTCTGATCTATCTCTTGAGTCTGAGACGCCTGCTACAAGTGAACCTGTTACATTTCCCAAAGAGCCTGTAGAAAAAAAGAAATTATTAGACCCGGCGTTTAAAACTTGTGGATATTTTATATCTGTCTGAGATGACCTAAATAGAATTGTCTTTGTATCATTAAACGTGACTTTTGATGTTCCAGGCCTATCCTTATCGCCAGTTCTCATTATAGTAGGGTACATTCCCACCCTAGAGTCTATGTGTCTTAGCTCTACTCTTGGGGGTTCGTTTAAAAATCCTGATCTATTTGTATAGTATCCAAGCTTTGCGTGATAAAGTGCCCCTGCAATATTTTCATTTATGGCAAATGTTCCAGATAGCAGAGGAATATCCTTCCAAAAAGCTATTTCTGCAAGAGATCCTTTAAAATGATTTGAATAGCCTACAAGTGCACCAGAGTTGTCAACTCTTTTTTGTGCACCAAGGGCAAGATCAGGAAGTGTAAATCCGCTAAGATTTAATCCACCCCAGCTTGTTTTTGTAATTGTGCATGACTGCATTACACCATTGACAAATATTTGTATAATAGGTGATGGAGTCACAAGTGTTTGAGTAACATAAACAAATATATGTGCCCACCCTCCTACATGAGACCACTTGCTATCAGTTATACACTGAATATAGTTTGTATTTTCAAGTGTGGCGCCCTCATACATCCTAAACACAAGCTTTACATCTGAATCAAAATACATCCTGTAGATATGCCTGCTTACGCCCGGTGATGCAACGGTGTCATGCTGTCCCATTGAGAAAATTGTATCATTTGCAGTAGATCCTGCAGATAGATTTACCCATGCCTGTATTGCAAATCCAGTAGTATCCGATCTGCTTGGACAAAAAGATGAATTTTGAGAAACAAGGTATGAAGTATTTGACTCATTAAATGAAGATGCCTGCGGCCTCTTAATTCCTTCTGGGCTGTTCTTTACACATATCGGAAAGTTATCAGGTATTGATATTGCAGTAGTTCCTGCAAGTGCACCATTGTATGAAGAATTTACATCATTATATGCAGAGATAGTAGATGATCTAGTGTCAAATCTCCACCACGCTGTAAGGTATGATGATAGACTGTACTTTAGAGATGCCTTTCCCTCTCTTCCTGAGTTTGCTTTTACAGACCCTACACCTTGTGTTGTGAAATTTTGACGCAGATCTGGATAGTAGCTTTGACGTTTTACAGGTCTATTAAAATCTGCTAAAAATCTTGTCTGAATTGTTGAACCGTATTTATCTTCGTGACTCATTTCTTAAACCCGCCAAACGCAATAGAATCTGTACCAAATTCATTATTTTCATATGTAAATCCAGCACCTGCTGACTTTTGAGAATAGTCAGATATTCCCCTCTCTCTTAGCGAACCCGTCCCTAAAGTAAAAGCCTGCGATCCGCTTCCAATAAGGACGCTGATATATTTTTTTCTAGAATCGTCATATGGATTTGATTTTCTATGAATGTCAGAAGTATACCCGGGTGCTGCAAGCATAAACTTAATAAGAGATGTATCACTACCAGATGTAAATGACATTACAACTTCTGCTGAGTCAATAAAAGGGTCTACCTGAAGAGATCCAGTTATTGGAATTTGTTGGAGTATTCTGTCAGATCCATATATCTCTTCAACATTTCCATCCATTATGCTTGCTCTGATTCTGTGAGCGACAAACGGTGTATCGATTGATGTATTACTTAAAACCTCTCTAATTGAGAGCGGCTCTATTACTCCATCCATCTGTGATGGATCGTTCATGCTTACATTTGAAAGAACAATTGGATATGACTGAAGACCTGGATCTTCAATATACGATATTGCTCCTCCGTAGGCAGATGTTACACTTGATACGACTCTAGTATTAACCTTTGTTAAAGTTGCCATCTCTTCAAATGGCTCATCATCTTTAAATAGCTTGGGCTGTCCAAAATCTCTAATCTCAACTTTGTGAATTTCAACAGCAGTCTCACCATCGAACCCATGTGATGTCAAGATAGGGAGAGACCCAATAGTTGCAACACCTTGTGTTTCATTGACAGTTGACGGTGAATCTCTTCTAAGATATCTTCTGCTTGTTATGCTAACACCCTGCCTAAATCTATCAATTTTTGCAGTTAGCATTCCATTTGTAGTGCTATTTAAAATTTGAAGTGAAGAGCTAACACCAACTGGAAGAGCAACAGACCCAGAGTTATAAGAACCTGTAAGCTTATGTGATATTCCAAATCTATCTTTATAGGGTCTAATTGGCATTTTTTATTCTCATCTTGAAAGGTCGTCTGAGTCAAAAAAGGCAGTTGCTACATCGCTAAAGTTTCCTTCTCTCTCTGATAGTTTAAGGTATATTTCATCAAATAGATATCTCATTCTGTGCCTCTCAAGAACATGAGACTCTACAACGAACTCAACTCCCCTAAATCTAGTCTTCTTTGGAATTAATCTCTCTATCATTAGTCCCAGTATTGTATCAAACCACTTGTAAAAATCAAAAAACTCCTTAATGTTTATCTTATCAATAAGCCTATTAAAATAAATCTTTTTCAGCTGATCTAGATCAGGATAGAAGTCATCAAATAATAGGTTTGGATCACCAAGTGCATTATCAAAGAAGTCAAGTGATGAAAATAGTGTCATAATATCTTCATTTAGTGCCTGTACGACAGAAAATTCTATTGAAAATCTTGTATCATCCCTTGGAAGATCTTCCATTGGAAGCTCATGCACTGGTGCAATCCTTGCGTAATCACTCTCCTCAACCCTATCACTAGACTTGTACCCTCTAACTCTTACCTTATTTGAAGCCTCTGCAAGATCAAAATTGGGTGATAAATAACTATAGTAAAATGCCTCAGGTTTTATAACACGCTTGCTTTTCTCAAATCCTGATCCAGAGAATACAAGCTTTCTTCTAAGTGCTCTCTCAGTATTCCATTTTATCGATTCAACACCATCTTGCCAGGGATATGCCTGACCTGCTGCAGAATTTTGTTGTGTCAGATCTTGAAGTGTGATATTTCCAAGTGTGTCAGATGATGTTACCTGTTGATCAACTGATATATCAAGCCTAAGCCTTTCAAAAGATCCTGTTGCAGTCTTATCAAAATTAAAATTCTTTATTGGATTATCAACACCAAGAGACTTAAAGTTTCTAACATGCTCCCTTGACGCATCTTCAGACAATCCCTTGGACCAGAATCTTATTCTACCTAGCTTTCCTGAAAAGTTTGTGCTCATTACCTCGTTTCGCTCAGAGTTAACAAATCTACTTGATGCATTTAAAAATCTTGCACCTTGAAGCTTTATACTTTGTGACCCAACTGTGATAAACGCACCAGATGCATTGTAGTTTGAAGATATCCCCTGAAGAACCCCTCCCTGGGTTCCGGCACCCTGCGCTCTATATAGTGAAGATGTTGCGTAGAATTCCTTTATATCACCAAATGACTGCCTTCCTGCTCTTATAAAGTATGAAGATGTAACCTGCGGAGTGCTCCCAGTAGAAGTATCATCACTTCTAAATCTTCCAAATGATATATTCCAGATATTTCCATCAAATACATTTGCGCCCGTAAGAACCATTTTAATAAATGGAGACTTATCAAATGAAGCTCCATAGCCAGGCCTTCCAAAAAGCTTAATACAGCTTGACGCTGACATAGCACAAAGATTAAAGATTAGTGCATATGGATTATTTAGTACAGATGTACTTCCTGTTACAGTAAACATTCTTGCAAGACTTTGTGTGACAAAGTGGCTACCCGTTATGGGTTCTTCAAACTTATACACCCCTTCAAATGTCCATGACCCAGATGTAAATAGACCATCATCAACGTTATTAGATATTCCGTGAACCATGTGGTCTTGTCGTCTATCTATGAATGAAGATCCAGTACTGTACTGTGTGCTCTTCCTGACGAATGTTCCCTGTGGACTTGGATAGCCTATCTCCACTCTTGATCCAGATAGAAATGGTGATATTATGTGGGGCATTTCAGAATGAAATCCCATAGAATTAACATTTTCTGGACCGCCTGTTAAGTCTCTTGACCAAATGCTTCCTGAAAAGTCTAACAGTGTTGACGTTTCAGTCTTCTTTACCCTAAGATTTCTTAGTGTTCTATTTGTTGGGCCACCATACTCTCTAATTCTAAGAATGCTATCTGGATCTATTCCGAATGACCTTATTAAAGATTTTACGCTGTGTATTGTGCCTCTTGACTTTGTAATATCTAGCATGTTTGTCAAAACTCTTCGCCAGATCTGATTTTGAACATATCTTAAGCTATTAACAGATCTAGATCTATCAACTGTAAGATTTTCACCTTCAACAAACTGAGATATGCTTGAATTAACAAATATACGAGGCATCTCAAATCCCATATATTTTGAAGCAAAATATAAAAGAGAATCTGAAACAGAGTCATTTGCATCATACGACACATGAGGTATCTGAGAAAACTCATCTATGAACATTTTTATTTCATCAAACTGCTTTGCGTATACAAACAAGATTGCAGACAAGAGCTGCGCAGATCCTAGCTTTCCAGATCCCGGTATCGAAGACCCTGTATAATGATCAGATATGTCACCATCTATCTTACTAAACCCTTGATATGACTGGCCTTCATCAAAATAGTGTGTGGGAATAAGCTTTGTAATTAGATTAGGATTGACATCATCGTAGTTGCTCGCTGAACTTAGAAGCTCCCTGTTAAATTTTGAAACCTTGGCATGACCTGGAAATAATATCGGTGATAAATTTTTATTTTCCATAGAAAGCGGCGGAGAAACAATAGGGCCTCCAGTGGCAGAACTGTAAAATGCACCAGTAGTTCTTAGATATGCACCGTTATTCGGAGCTGAATAGTAGTTTTCAATCTTTGCGTGAAGAGAGTTTCCTGAACTATCTAGAGCTATACTATTTGCACCTGTTGATCCGCTTGGCTCGTTGAACTTATAATAAAGTACAAGGTCATCTGAAGCAAATACAGATTTTTTTGCGTATTCTTTTTGTTCGTCTATTGTTCTTATTGTGTGCCAAAATCTAAACTCATCAATGGAACCAGAAAACGTCTGAAGAGGTTTAAATGGGTGAACGCCCAGCGTACCGCTTCTATAGTGAAGAGATCCAGTTCCTATTGTAAGAAATGTAGATGGATTGAATGTCAGACTTTCCATCTCTGATGACGTATCTGAAGTTGTCTTGAGCTCTTGATCAAGATATATCTTTAGATTGTTCTCACCCTCACTTCTGTCGTATGTTGCACATATGTGGTTCCACTCATGTCTATTTATAGATGCAGAAGCTACTAGATTGCTTGATCCAGATGTGACTATAAATATTAGATCTGTAACTGCGGCTCCTGATGATCCTGTAAGCCCTAGTGTAAATCCCGTATACTCATCAAGAAGCCTTTGACATATTACCTGATCTCCCTGGCCTGCCTCTCTTTTAGGGTATATTTGAAATTCTAGTGAGAATGATTTTTCCTCAGGTGATAATACACTTTTTCCTGTATTCTGGCTAGAAAAGTCTGGGTATAGACTTCCTATCTGATCTCTAACTTTTATATATGATCCGGCAGTAGGCCCTTCTCTTCTTCCCCCTGAGCCTGAAAAATTTAGATATCCAGTATTATTTGGAAAGTTATCAAATACCCATTTTTCAAATCCCGTCAAGCCATCAAGAAATGCCTCAACCTCCTTTCCAGATCCATCAAACGGAAAATTATTAATAATTCTATCAAATGCAACGTTAACTTTTGACTCAGCAGAATTAAAAAATGTGTGATTTTCAAACCTTGTCCAGTCAACATCAATCTGCTGTGTTGACTTTAGACCCTGTTCAGGTGCGTCATATTTAAAAGATGATGTACTATCGATATTGGTGTCTGCTAGCATTGAAAGAGACACATCGGAAATAGAGCCGTATCCTTTTTTAATTCCTCGTGTCACAGAGGGATTAAATAATCGAGGTCTATTTAAATCAAGAACTCTATCTTTTGACATTACTTATCTATCCTAAACTTAGATCCAACATCTGAAAATATTCTATCTGAATTAAAATCCTTTATAAGGAAGTCAAAAACGTATGTTCTTCCTGTAGGAAGTGCATCCATATAAAAGTCAAAATACATTCCATCTGAATCTGTTGAAAGGAGTGTTGAATTATATGTTGTCTCAAATGGGATCACAACCTTTCCGTTTATAGAATCTCTGACTCTATAGTACATCTCATTATATATCTCACTCTTTGACTCCAGAGGCGTCTTTGTAAATGTGACCTCTCTTCCAAAATTTTCAACAAAGACTCTCAACCTCACCTTTTGAGACTGATTATATCTTGCAACTAGATTTGTTATATTAATAAATAGCTTGGAGGGTGCATTTGAAAAAGATGTTCTATTGACATTGTTTATAACTAGAGAAGATGTGTGATATCCGACAGTGTAGTCAGTAGATCCCCAATATGTTTTAAATGTTGCAGATGCTGCATTTATAATCTCATTCCTTAGAGTCCCAGATGCAAATTCAGATATTGCAAATGTAGCTGAATAAACACCGGTTATAAAGTTATCACCAACTTTATGCTGCGACCCTGTTACTGATTTTGAAAAATATGTTCCCTGTTCATCAGTTCCAGATACAAGCCTAACAACTATGCAATTACTTCCACTTACTCCTGTCGCTGATGATCCAGAAAGTATATTTTCTGGTGCACCTCTATGAAAGTTATTTAAAAATAAAGATCCTGTCAGGTTAAAGAAAAAGCTTTCATGATGATCTTGAATTGAATCATTATAGTAAAAGACTATTTTTGGCCTATTTTCAACAGTTGTTGCATGTCTTGATGCAAACCTCTTGACAAATCTAGTTCTCTTATCTGTCTCCTGACTTCCTGAAAATGAAATTCTAAATCCATGATCAGGAATTGCACCTGCAATTGTTGCTGATACTATTTTTGTTACATCTATTGATAGATTTTCCGACCCCTTTTCAAATGTTTGAGATTTCCAAAGAAGCTCCAGTCCGCTTCCAACAGTTCCTGATCCAATTATATCAATATTGTTAGATCCTAAAAGCCCTTCATAATTTGCGCCTGTTGTAAACCATGCAGATACGGAACTTTCTGTTGTTGATGCTGTAACCCAGTTTGAAGACCCTAAGTCCTCGAATGATATAATATCTCTTCCTGTCCCTTCGTCAAAAGAATTTGCAAGTGGGAACACTATTAGCTTAAAGTTTGAAGGAGTTGTCTGCCCACCGTATACGTCAGTAAGATTTAAAAAGCACTTAAATGTTGAATGTGCTATATCTACTGTTGATCCAGTTAAATTTCTAATTGGATCAAGATCAAACTTAATTAAGACTCTAGAAAGCTCTGTTGGCTTGTTGTCTGACCCTGAAGTGGATTCAGCATATAGCTTAAATAGATCAAGGGTTCCAGCATTTCCAACATTTGCGTCTACTGCTCTAAAGTTGTTATTAATGATCTTGTTTGTTATATAAGTGTCTTTACTTGCAGTTAAAATTCTATACATTTGTATTCCTACTCAGCCGATCCTACAACATCATCATTTGGATAAAGTAGTTCAAACATTCCACCAGCTGGTGGTGTTATTATTCCTTTTATAGTATTATCGTCAACATTAAATGAAATTCCAGAATATACCCGGGAGCTAACTGTTCCATTAAAAGAAACAAGTTCGCAGCTAGTTAAAGATATAACACCGCCAGTGTTAATTATGATATTTTGAATATCAGTAAGAATTATCGGTTGATCAATTTGAAAGTTTTTTATCTGAAAGAAGCTTTTTAGCTTTGAATTAACATTCTGTAAAACACTATTCTTATTTGCAACTGCGCTTGTGACTATGACATATTTTATTCCAATATTAACAATAGGCGAATCTAAAATATCTATTGCATCAGATATAAGCCTGTTTTCATTTAAAAATAGCGAAAGATTGTCTTTTAGTGAATCAGATGATGTTGTCAATCTTCCATTTTTATCTCTACTCACAATATAGAGTAATGTTGCAAGAGGATTATCAGGATTAGACCTAATTCCTGCACGATATACTCTTCCAAAATTTGAAGGCATCATGTATATGTGAGAGAGCAAATCCTCTCTTGTTACTATTCTTGACTGTGAATTCTTTGCAGATACTACAAGCTGCTTTAGCTGATTTATTGTCGGCTTTAGCTCTCCTCCTGTAGCTGCTTTTTCATTAATCACGCCTATTGAAGATCTTATTAGTGATATCTTACTTGTCGGTGTTGCAGAATTAAATGAAGTTAGAAGTGATCTAACTGCCCTTATAGACCCTGCTCCGACATTATGAGATAGACCGCCGCCCGACCTATACTTTACAGTTATAACAGTATTAATAGGGGAAATTCCAAGAGTTGATGTATTTAAAAGGTTATTTGGATCAATTGAAAATCTTTTAAATGTTTTCTTTCCATAGAGAGGTAGTGACAGTTCTGATGGATCTGGGATTATATCATTATCTAATGTTTCAGCTCTTCCTGACCCAAATCTTATAGCAGTAGTATCATTTGCCCTACTTCTTTCAACAATAAATCTTCTTGGAGCTGGTAACAGCTCTAAATTATCAAGGACATCATCACTATCAATGCTATAATTTTTAACTTTCTTAAATACAGTATTTTGAGAAAGTGAGTCAACTTCATAGTATATGTTTCCAGATGAATCATATACTGATATAATCTCAGAAATGTCTGATCCGGGGAGCGTGATAGACCTAAAGGGTTGAAAAGTCGACGGTATATTAAACGTCTTAGTTAAAACCTTTCCAGAGACACAGGCACCAGATCTCTTTAGTGTATAGTGGGATGGCGGATCACTTGATCCAGGGGGTATTGATTGTGTAAATTTAAAGTTTCCGTCTATATCTTTTTCAGCAAAGTCAATATCTTCTAATAGTATAAAATCTACACCTGCATTTGAAGAAACAACAGTTCCCTCCATTATTTTTGGAAGATACGTTGCATTTGGAATTGATGAATCATCCGGATCTGCATCAATTCTTGCTAAAAACATAACTTCAGCAACAGCTGGAGATGCACCTGTAATCTTAACTCCAGCTGCAGCAAGAAGTTTTTCAATATTTTTTGTCTCCGTTGCAGTGCTTATATCAATTTCAGAAAATTGATAATCCAAATAGAAGCTCATTACATCGCCAACATATGCAGCCATGTCAAGCAACAATCCCCCGACACTTGCCTCTGAGAAGTCTTGAATCTTGTCTGGGAAAAATGTTTTTGCATATAATAGCAGATCTGCTCTAAAACTGTCGAAATCTTTATTTAGAAATGATCTTAGTTCACTTTTTGATAACTTTGTATTGACGGTCATTTTAAACTATCCTATGCAGTAAAGAGTTACTTCTACTGCTCTGTTCTTTATTCTTAGTGCTGAGACTGTGTATATTATCTTTATATAGATTTTTGCAATAGAGCTTTCAGTAGGCGGATCTTCAAATGTTGATTCAAATGTTTGCAATTCAATAAACGGCATGTACTTTGTACAGCTATTCTTAACTCTCCGCATCACCTCACTGTCAAAATCATCCTTTGATGACTGTCTCTCTGTAGTGAGTGCTCTCAAATTTGCTCCGAAGTCATATAGGCCAATCCTTTCACCGTGATTTGTTAAGAGAAGATTTTTAAAATTATCGTGAATTTGATCACCTATGTCTAGGTGCATGTCAAATATTTCGTCTCTTGAATCACCGAGTCTGAGCGGTGTTTTGAACCCAATTGGTGGAACGTTTATATCGCTTCTAAACTTTTGATCACTACTTTTAGTGCCCACGCTTTTAAAGCTAATCTCAGCCATATTATCACATCCCTAGCACTAATTATTACGTAATCATATTTTAAGATAAACCATATATAAGATTTAATCAAATGTAAGAATTTAAAATCTATTCTTCAGGATAATCTTCTGGATCTGACGGGTCTGTTTCTGCATCAATTTCTTCTGCATCTGAATATCCATCCTCATCTTCATCAGGAGGTGGGGGCATCTCCTCTCCTGGCGGCAAGATCCACGGAATACCCGTAATGCCAGGAGAGCCTGCAGGTGTTGCACCAGGTGGTACATAATATGCTGTAAACTTTCCAGTCATTAGCCACTCTACAATTCTATCCTCTGCTCTCTGGCACATCTCTTCAGGTGTTATTACAAGGTCTGGGTCATCAAAGTTTGGATCAAATATAAGATTTTCTGAATCTAGAATGGCGCTTGGTGAAACTTGAGATCCCGCAGCATCAAATACTGTAGATGCTGCATCATCCATTGCACTATCTATCCCACTAGGAACACCTCCTCCTGGATTTGTGTCAAATATATCTGATGATAGAGATGATATAAATGTTGACGAAACTGAAGTGCTGACCAGTCCTGCAGTGCTCATAGGTGATAGCAGAACTGTAAGTTCCGGACCTATTGCATTTGCCCACTTTGAAGCAGCATCAGATGAATCATCTGGATATCCATCAAAATTCTCGTAGTCTGGATCGCAAAATGCCCTTAAATTATCTTTAATTCCCATTATACCGATTGTCTTTTCTACATAAGCTTGCCAATTTCACTAAGCATCTCTTTTAAGTCTGTAATACTGTCTCCAGTATTTGAAAATCCACCGATAACTGTTTCTGGGCTTGCAGCCTCTGCTGGATTTGGAATTCTCGGGCCTGTATTTCCAGCACCGTTTGCATGAATGTGCTTATCAAGTACATCTATAATTGAAGATAGAACACCAATAAGCTTATTTCCTAAAACCATTGGCTCTTCTGCATCTCTTCCTATAAATACCTGTTCACCCTCACCACTTGTCTTTTCTATGTCTGGAAGTCCAGATCCAATTATAATTTTTGGACCATCTATCATGACTGTGCCATTAGATAGCATCATAATCACGCTCTTGTCTTCGTCAGCTACTCCTTTTTTAACAAGTCTTATGCTGCCAGTAGATTTAGAAAATATTCTATTTTCTTCTGTTTTTAATATAACATACGGTGAATTCTTAACAAGAGATGTAACTGATTCCTCTGATGTATTTGGATAATTTACCCTGCAATTACGATCACCGCTTGTATTCATTGACACATATATTCTTGAAAGATCATTTATAAAATCAGGATCTCCTTCAGCTATATTGTCACCTCTGCCGGAACCTAGTTCTAGCTGGGGTCTTTTTGATATCTCAAAATATCTTCTTGTATTTGGAATACCTTTAACATTAAAAGCTGCAGCAGTGCTAGCAGTCTGACCCCTTCCTGCAACTATGTCTATGGATCCCTGACTAGCTTTAGGCTGGCCTCCTGGAAACGGGCTTAATCCAGAAGATTTGTCAAGACCATTGTTTATGCGACCATTTCTATCATTTCCTAATACTATTGATGTATTATTCGACCCTTGTATGACAACATCGCCAACAGATTTTGAAAATCTAGGGACAGGCTCACCTATAAACTGATTACTAAAAGCAGGCTCAGATTGACCAGAAACTGGTTCCTTAAATGAGGATGCATTTCTAATAATTTCCTCATAAGCAGCTGCAGAATGCAGAGTTCTTCCTGATTTTCTTGTAGTTGCGCCTGTTGGAAAGTTTGGAATAAGCACAGGGCCACCAGATTTTGTCTCGTCAGTTGCAGATCTTTTAAGTAGGCCACGCTGAGTCATTCTATCAGCGTGTGTATAGTTTATATCATCTACATCATAGTCAACTGTCTTTCTACTTATCCAGTAGCCGAGTGTTTCAGAGTTTCCAGTTTTCTCAAAAATAAACCACACTTGCTCTCCAGGCTTTACTGGAAGAGATATGTGCGGTGAGAAAAAAGGATATAGAATTATCTTTTGCCTGCTTTTGCCCTTTCTATCAGAAACAATATAGGCAGAAATGCTATTTCTTGGCATTCTATCAATGTATCTTGGATTTATACAGTTCTGCTGAAGATCTGCCCTTTCTACGTCAGAAAGGCCCCTTGGATTTGAATAGAAGTCACATACAACTGCAGTATAAAATACTCTTTCTCCCCTTGGTTTTGCTCTTCTACTCTTTCCAACTATTGGGTCAAAAGCCATTTTTATCCACCGATTTCATTAAAAATATCGTCAGGATTAATTATATTATTCTTAGTCTCTGCTTTGTCAATTATTTCTGCAAGCCTAAGTATCTGATCATTTGATTTTGACATTCTTTCAAGATACTTTGCCATAATTGGTCCAAATGTTGTGTGATTTGTTGAGTTTCCCTGTGACTGTGTCATGAGATCCATAAATAAAATTGCAGCATTTTCTCTATCATTTAGTGCATTTTCATAAATTTCCTTCCATAGATGCTTTCTTTTGTCCTCTACGCTCTCTATTGCATCTAGAAGATCACCAAACCCCTCTATTTTTTTATTTTTTTTATCTATTTTTTTTTGAAGATCATTAACCTTTTTAGACATTTCTCTCTCCTTTAGAAAAATATATCAAATTCATCCTGCTTAACAAGAAGCTTATAGTGCTTTCTTATCGAAGACATAGCTATTGATAGCTGTTTTGGATTTAAGTTTGATATATCTCTTAAATAAACAAAAATTGCACGTTTATTTAAAAGATCAAGATCATCTATTCTTTCAAAAAGAGATATAATTGCATTAATACAGGAGATTTCATTTTCCCCTGTTACTTTTCCCTTAATTTCATTCATGAGCTTAAACATATTATCAATAGATTCTTTTTTTATCATGTTCATGTCTTGAGAAGGAACTATCTTATAAGTCTCTATTTGAGCCATGTCTTTTTTGCTTATAGTAAGCGGACTATCTATGCTTATGTGACGTTTATTTTGCTTAGCCCTCTGCTTACTTTTAATTATAAGCCAATTTTTTGCCACCACATTAAAGTATGAAAAAGCCTTTGTACCCCTGCTAGCATCAAACTTATGAAGTGTTTCATATAAAAATGCAACACAGTCATCTTTCAAGTCTTCAAATGTACTATGCGAAGATTGAAACCCATGAATAAATATTAAATTTTCAACTAGCTTATCAAATGCAGGAAGTATGTCTACGACATATATTTTCTCCTTCTCTCTAAGAGATTCACAAGATTGCCACTTTACAATTGCATCATGTGTACCTGAGTGAAAATACATGTTTCTTTTGCCTTTTTTCCTCCTTATTCTTGTAACTCTCTTTTTTCCTTTTTTCATTATAAAGATTCCTCGGATATTTTTATCTCTTCTACCGCTTTTTCATCAATTGATCCGAGAGAATTTGCAACATATAAGACAGCATCTCTTGACCCTTTAATATCATTAATTACCTGTCTAACTTCAATACTATCAAAAAATATCGGCTTATCAAGAATTTTACTCATTGATTGATACTTTTCATCAAGAATGTCAAGAGACTCTTCTATGCTTTCCTGCGTCTTAAGTATTATTAGTGAAAATTTAACGTTAAAGTATAGTGATAGCACTAAAAATAAAATAGACAAAGAAAGACATATGGACAGAGTAGTTATCAATTAACTATCTCTCATTGCTGAATCTATTGCTAGATCGTATTTTGTGCAAATAGATTTTTGAGAAAATTCTTTGGGTATATTTTCAGATAGCGATATTGCCCACTCTTTTGGTTTTTGATATTTTACCCTTAGCTTTGAGATTTTTTTCTTAAAGTCGCTTTCAATAGGGTCAGCCCACTTAAAACCCTTTAAGAATATTCTATTGTCAACTCTACTATCTGGGATATCTACGAGCCTATAGTCTATTGGAATAAACTTTCCAATGTTTAGAAAATCAAGATGGCCAGACCAGTTTGTTGCAATTACAGGTATTCCAGATGCAGCTGCTTCTAGTAAGGGCAGACCAAATCCTTCCCCTCTAGTTAGACTTACTAGGCACTTAACAGATCTAACCTTGTATAAGCTAGAAATTTCTTTATTTGTTAAATTTCCATGAACTAGATGGACTTTGGGATACTGACCATCTCTGATCTCATCAACTATCTGGGCTATCTTTTTTCTAGTTATTTCCCTGTCTATTCGTGTCCCTCTTCCGTGATTTGTCTTAAATATTATCCCAACTTCACTGTCATTTTTAAATGTCTCAAATAGCCATTTGATTGTATTGAATAGATTCTTTCTATCATTTTCAGGTATGTTTCCTGTAAACTGACCCACTATTAAGATATTAAAAGATGTATCAATGTCAATCTCTAGGGGATCAAGGTCTAGATCTATTGACTCTATATACGACTCTGGGACTACACAGATTTCTGTCTTAGGTGTCCCAGATCTCAATATTGTCTCCTTTATGTGCTCAGAGGGGACTATTACAAGATCCATTAGATTGATTCTATCTATCCACTCTGGATTGCACTTATCTGTCTCAACAAATGCACTAACGCCCACATTAAAGTCTGCTAGTGAAGGATCCCACTCATCAGGTAATTGAACCTGAAATGATATATCTGATCTTTTTTTAGAAGGCTCTGACCTTTTCATAACCTCTTCGACAATTCCGTCCTCGAATTCAGGATTTATCATCCAGCTAGTATTTCCCCACGGCACTATCTGAGCTGTTACATTAAAGTCTTTTCTTGAAATAAGCCATTTAAAAATCTGCCTAGAATGAGTTCCATATCCGCTATATGATAACAGAGGCGCTCTGATAATAACATCTTTCATAGATATTTTTTCCTTAAATTGTTATGGTTTCCCATCTCTTGTATGTGTCTTTCCATGTTGCAATTGTTTCACACATTGTATTGTGCCACTTGTCAACGATATCTTGATGATAAAATTCTGAACCTGCGTAGTCTAAGACTTTGTTTCTTAAGGACTTCCTTTCCTCGTCTGATAGATCATAGATTTTCATAATTCCATCAGCAGTGGTCTCACATGAAACATAGTCCTCATAGATATAGGGAACTTGCTGAGAGCCTACAAGTGTCTTTATCTCGACAGGAAGTGCTGCACCGTTTTCTGTTCCGTCTCTATGGTCAACAACCTGTCTTGTAAGCCCTCCTGTCTTCTGTGCTACAATTGGGCATCCTGACATCATTGCCTCAAGTGTCGAAAGACCAAAGCCCTCTGCATAGCTTATATTGATACAAAAGTCAGATATATTATAAAGGATGTTCATCTTATCAAAGTCAATTCTATCTCTTGAGAAAAATACTGTATCTGTTATTCCAAGAATGTCAGACACTAGAAATAAGTTAGGACCCTCTTGATCGTGCGGATCTGTATGCATAATCATCACAGCGTTTCTGTGACCGTGCTTTTTTTCTAAGTTATCTAAAAAGATCTTCCATGAATGAAGAACATCAGAAGGTCTCTTTCTTTTTGCATTTCTATTTACCCATATTCCAACAAAATGATCAACTCTTTCTTTTCCTAAGATATTTTTTTTATGAATTGCTATTTCACTCTCTGGGATTGGGAAAAACATTTCACTTGGAACTGCATGAGGTATAAAATTAACCTTTTTAGGAAAATGATCTTTAATCATCTCATAGGTCATATGTGAGTGACAGTTAATTAAATCAGTCGACTCATATAAGACGCTATTGTACTCTGGATACGGATAGTTGTCCCAAACATGCCACCATACAATTGGACACATTTGATGAACTTCATCTTCCATCTCAAAGAGCCATATAAAGAATCTAGGATCTGTAAAGATAAAAAGTATATCAGGCTTTTCAGTAGCTAGCGTAACTCTTATAAGGTCTTTATCTCCAAATCCGTCAATTGGTTTTATGATGAAGTCCTCATTGACTACAACAGTTTCGTAGTTTAAATGCTTAAGAGCAGCTCCAAATTGCCTAAACGTCCATTGATCTGGATATCTACTCTGCAATCCGTTTACTAAATGCCTAGTCTGTGTCCCTACGCCCGATGTAGAAAGTGCGTGATCAGAAAGAATGAGAATCTTTTTCTTATTTGACATACTATATTAATCCCTGGAAAAATATTAACAAATTATAGTACAAAGTAAATTAGATGAAATTTATCAAAGTAATTAATTCTTCATCCATGTTCTATGAAGACCATCTTGGGTATATGACAGTAATTCAAAATTATCTTCAAAAAACTTCATACATGTGGGACGCTGCTGTTTTGCAACCTCAAGATCTGCGTCACCCACACCGTCGTCATCATGGTCTATCCAGCTTTCATGAAGAACAGCACCTGTATTCATGCAGTTGTGAAGATTTTTTAAGACATCTTCTGCATTTGGAAGATGCTCAAACACATCTAGTATAAAAACACAGTCAAACTTATCTTTAAACTCTGGAACTTTTGCGTCATCAGTTATCTCTATAAACTTAAAGTCAACATCAGGTGCTTTTTTCTTAAGACGCCATTTTCCAAATTCAAAATGCTCACATGGGACTTCAACAAGTGTAAAATCAAATAGATCAAGCCTGTCTGGAAAGTTTTCAATTATAAAGTTTGTTACAGGTGCAGCACCACAGCCATATTCAAGAACCTTGCATCCATTAAGTGTAATTCTTGAATTGTTTAAAAAGTATGAAAATAAATATCCATGCGTTCTTCTATAGTAGCACTGCCTAAATGAGGCCCATGATCCAATATCCTTGTAGAAGTCAAGTATTCCCTGAAATGTATCACGGGGCCCTTGGCCCCACAGCTCTTGCCAGCTTTTTCCAGAAACCGGCTCACAAGTTTTACTTCCTGGAAAGCTTGGCTTTCTTCCGTCACTTCTTACGCTAAGCTTTTCAGCCTCCTCGGGTGTGACCCCATAATATTCACATAAATCATCATACCAGTTTCTCATATTTTCTCCATCTTAAAACTATGTACAGTGCTCTGTGTCTTTAAATTGACAATATGAACACGAATCTCTATTCTTTAGAAACATTTTATTTTGAACAGATGTTATCATGCTATTCATCATCTTTAGACCTCTAGCCATTGTCTTCGGACCTACAGATACTGTAACAAGCTCACAGACAGCTCCAGGCTTTCCTCCTCGCTTTAATAGTATAAAACCACATCTTACATCTTTCAATTCAATAGAGTGCTTTCTAGACCAAAAGTGCTTATATAGAATTAGCTGTGCAGTCATTAAAATATCTTGCTTTTTTGATCTTCTCCAGCCATAAGATTGAGCGGTCTTCCAGTCTAATATCCAATAGTTAAAGCCGTCTCCTCTTTTTTTAGGAACTTTTATGATTGCATCAATAAATCCCTTAAACTTTACAGGCTTTCTATCTATATCTTCATAAAGCATTTCTTCTGCTTTTACAGGCTCCCATTCAGGAAATGTTTTATCTAAAAATTCTGGAACCTCATCCCACATATTTGATGCCCATTGGCACCAAGTCTCAACTGGGTGATACTTGTACCATCCGGGTTGCTTTTCAACCCACGCCGGATCATCAAATCCATTTTTGTCCCATGCTGATGTAATATCATTAAAGAGCTTTTTCTTATCAACTGTTCTTGTTTCAAGCAGTGTTTCACATCCTTCGTGAACTGCTGTTCCAAAATCTAGATATGGTGATGGTTCAAACTTGTCAACCTTGTCGACATACATGAGCTTGTGTCGCCATGAACACTCTTTCCATATCTTAACTTCAGAAAATGAAATATGCGGCTTACCTGTTGGAAAATTATTTTCAGTCATAGTATTATTATACATAAGATTTTAGAGCTTTACACGAAATCTAGTCTTCACTTATGGCACGACCCTCCATCAGCTCCCAATCTCTATTGACACCTGTTCTAACTTCTAAATTTTTTTCCCATACAGCTGTCATCACTTTTGGATCAATTCCTAGTGACCTTGCAACATACATAAGTGCATTTAAGTCCTTTGGAAAGCAATGACCCCCAAACCCTAAGCTTCCATCAGGGCCTGGTGCAGACCAGTGTGATTTTCCAAGCCTACTGTCATAAAGTGCATATTCAACAACTTTGTCGTAGTCTATATCAATTTGATCACAAACCTGCTTTATCTCATTGCAAAAGCTTACCTTTGTAGATAGAAAGCAATTCGTAAAGTACTTTACCATTTCTGCAGTATTTGAGCCTGTCTTAATAATCGGTGTTTGCTTAAATGCCTTTCTAAAGACATTCTTAACAACTGATGATCCTGGCCTTGGGCCTCCGACAACAATTCTTGTTTGATTTTTAAAATCTTCTACTGCATTTGCTTCAGTTAAAAATTCTGGATTAAAAACAACCTGAATATATCCGACAAGGTTATTTAGCTTAGCTGTTGTTCCAGGTGGAATAGTTGATTTAATTACTGCTATTTTTCCAATATACTCATTTTTTTCACAAATTCTATCTATTTCTAAAATTGTATCTTTAACAATCCTAAGGTCACAAGATCCATCTTTTCTCATAGGTGTAGGGAGGCAGACAAATATGACGTCAGCTTTACTTACAAGTAATGATAATGAATCGCATGTAGATTTCTCATCAATAAACTTGTCATATGTCTCAACATTAAACGCGTGACTCATTCCAGAGTTTAATGCACCTCCGACAAATCCCTGTCCAACTATTCCTATTGTATTAATCATTTTTATGCTACCGAATATAGAACTTTCTTTCGCTTGTTGAAAGCTTAAAAATATCAGGGTCGTCGTATACAGAATCTCCCTGGTGGTGAGTTGTTGAAACCTCCTCTATGACACATCCCTGGATAGAAGAAAATGAGTGATTTACACCTCTTGGTATGATAACAGGCCTTCCGTGCTCTAGATTGACTTTCTTTTCATTAAGAACTAAGCAGCAATCACCATATAATAGCTCAAATGCCTCTTCTTTTTTTATATGGTGGTGACTTGGGTGATTCTGGCCAGGTTGCATCAATATAAGCTTTTTACAGTACTCTCTATTGATCTTGTTGATAATAAGTGCACCAGTTTCATAAAACTTATCAAGTCCCATGTGAGCTGATATTTCAAGCTCTTCGTCATCTCTAATGTATATTCCTGCTCTATTTAAAAGAGATACTGATCTCTCCTTAATGTCATTCATGGTATCAAGAGATTTTTCTGATATGCATGCATCTAAAGATACTGGACGGCTTTTGAGAATATCCCTATCTAGTCTTTGATCTAAGACTTGGTCTATATTCGCAACAGATGCCTGTCCTGGCTGGATGGGCATTGCATAATATAGATCTTTCGCTGTTATCTTTTTTCCCTTGGGTATGTCAGATTTTGCATATATTCCTCTTTTTAAATTTCCAAGTGCCTCTGACTGTCTTTCTGAAAGTCCGGTCATTGCAGACTGGATTTGCTTAACGTCGCTGACTAAAGAAGCCATTTGGGCTGGATTACAAGAATATGCATTTAACGAAATTGTGTCAGTTTCTACACCAACATGCTTCTCTATTATCTTACATCCCATTGATACAGCGTACGGAACTATTGATTTTTGATCTGGACTTTCGTGAGTAGATATTCCTATCTCTATATCAGCATATCTTTCACGTAACAGTGTTATTCTATTTAAATTTGATGCCTCGATCGGGGTAGGATACTCTCCGACGCAGTGCATAAATGAAAAATCTCTCATGTTCTTCTTAAATAAATTATACACCCTATCTAATGTTTCAAAAGACGCACCTGCAGTAGATATAATAACTCTCTTGTTTATCTTGCAAACGCTCCTTAAAAGAGGCCAGTCATCAATTGAGCAGCTTGCAATTTTAATAATATCAACATCTAGATCATTAATCCACTCTAACGACTCATTGTCAAAAGGTGTTGCAATTGCAACCAAGCCGCTATCCTTTATTTTTTTAACAATTTTAGAAAATTGCTCTTTTGAAAGTCTTGTGCTATTAAATCTCTTAACATATTTAAGATCTGAATTTTTAAAATCACTATGAATAAATGTATCTAGTTGCCTAAATTGAAGCTTAACTCCGGCATTTAGTGAATGCTTTTTAGAAATTTTAGAAAACTCTTCAGTAATTCTAAATGCATGATCAATGCTACCCTGGTGATTATTTGCCATTTCAAATATGTAAAGCATCTATTATTTCCTTCTTTTGAATATCTTCAAGTGTGTCTATGTCAAAGTCAAAATCTTTATTCATAACAAGTGGAAGACACACATCTCCAATGATAGATTTTTTATCAATTATTGTTGATGTTTTTACTATATCGATACATGCATTTTGAATAAAAGAATTTTTTATAATTTGTCTAGGAGAGCTATGAAGATTGTTATTTGGTATAACTGTGCTTAAAAAACCGTCATCAGAAATATGCCACATCTTATATGGATTTTGAGAAATAGGTATGACAGATCTTAGTGAATCTACACTGTCATAATTTTTTTCAAATACATCTATTGCTGAATCTATTATTTCACTAGTTATCATTGGAAATGTAGCCCTGATGTGGACAATATAGTCATATTGTTTATCGACACTTTGTAAAAAGTGATCAAATCCTTCAAAATCTGTAGAAAGATCTTGAGATATTTCTTTAGGTCTTGCAACTGTCATTGCGCCTAAGCTTTTTGACACATCTAATATTTCTCTTGAATCAGATGATACAAATATATCTTTAATTAAAGAGTGCTTCGCTGCATCTATTGCATATTGTATCAGTGGGCGCCCATTGAGGCTAAAGAGGTTCTTTTTAGGGATTCCCTTACTTCCCCCTCTTGCAAGTATTAAAACACATTTATTAAACATTACATCAAATAATATCTTATTTACGAGATTTGTTCAAGATATTTCAGAAACGATGTCTCTTAATATGTCTAAGCTGTTATTATCTTCAAATGTAATATTTCTCTTTTGAGGAGAAGACCGTTTTAGTGCAGATTTAAAATCTTCGATTAGGTCTCCAGTGCTAGGCTTGCACAAGTCGTTATTGAACACATTATCTAGTCCGTACGTAGAGAGATAATAGTTTCCTATTCCTACAGATGACTTTATGACTGGGATGTTGATTGCAGGCTTTCCTAAAAAATTTGACTCAAATGCACTTGTTCCATATGCAGTAATATGAACTGATGTTCTTCTTATTAGCTGAATTGATGAATATGGAAATCCTGACTCATCATCTGTGAAGTGTATTTTTTTAACAAAGACTGTAGGAACTTTCCAGTACGTCTTCTTTCTGCCCTTTGCAAGAAAGCGTATATTTTCATTGATACAATACTCTATAAGCAAATTAATCTGATGTTTGTTTTCATCAGAAATTGAATCTTGGGGTGGCATTAAAAATAAAACACTTTTATCAAACCACTCATTATTGTCAAAAAACAAAAGATGATCAAAGTAAGGAGAACCCAATGCAGAAGTATTCCATCTCTTAAATTCAGCATCTGGTCTTTTTTGAGAATTTTCATACATTTCATGAAACTTAGATTCTATGCTCTTGTCAGAAAAGTAAGTCTTATATGGCTGCCATCCATCCCCCGTATTTGACGGATTTAGTGATGGATTTCCAAGTGCATAGTGAAGTGTATCTGAAAATATTGCAATAGAAAATATTCTAAATTTATTATTATCCAAGAACCTAAAATGATGTTGCGGATCTTGACATACTACGTTTTCAATATTTTGATTTTCTAAATACTTTACAAGATCAGAGTCGCTATCTACAAATACTACTCTCTTGTGATCTAATTTTGAGGAACAATTTTGTATTAAATTATTGTCTATATTGTCATATGACTTTCCCCTTCTCTCCCTATAGCAAATTAGATGAGGAATTATTCCAGCATTATTTGAAAAATAAACAAGTGGGCCAATTGCCTTAAAAAATGTCTTTCCTTTTGCTAGAAATGCAACATTTTTCATAAAGCACCCCTGTTGGAAAAAATTTCATCAGAAGATACAGGTCTATCCAGACTTGAAAATATTGACTTAATTTCATCATTTTCAAATATTGGAACTATAAGATCATCTCTCTCTTTATTGAGATTATCATGGGTATAGTTTGGAAAATCTATCGCACAGGGATATTTCATAAATATCTTTTTTAAACCCATCTCTTTTGTTCTTGCTAAGTAGTCACTGTAGTGATTGACACCATTAACACCAGATAGCCAGTGATCTAGTATCTCCCTATCTTTTATCTTGTCAACTTCAGCATAAGGGCCTATTTTTTCATACATTTCTCGATGTTGAATATGATAGTCATCATAGCACTTGTAGATTGCTGTAAAATACTCCACTCCATCTTTTGTAATTTCAATTGCTTCTGTCTTGTTGTTCTTTTTAAGAATTCTTTGATGTGATAGCCCTCTGTATATGATACTAGAAATATCTTTAATATTATATTTTTCTTCTCTATGCGCCATAATTGACATAGCTTCAGATATCCAGTCACACCTTCTTATGAACTGATGGTCGTCTGCAATTTCAACAAATATATCACCTTTTGATATTTTTCTTATTTGATTTCTAAACATTCCAAATATTGAGTGCATTTTCTTTCTCTTATCAGGAAGCCCTACACCCTTCTTATCAAGATATTCAAAATAGTCACTCTCATTTGACAAAAGTATGGTTACATTATTCACCTTATTGGAATAATCGACTAAAAATTCTCTAGTCCCATCTCTTGACCCATAGTCTGATATTATCCATTCAAATGGACCGTCATATACGTTGCATGCATCAAAGCTTCTAAGAAGATTCTTAAGAAGATTTATTCTATTAAATGTGTTTACGTAATATGTTACGAATGGTTTTCTTTGGTTCATTTATAATTCTCTTTTTTCTTGATACATCTTTTAATAAGTGCTCTACATTCCATTTCCAAAAATTATATTGCGTAGATATACCACCCTCTCTAAAATTACAATCCCTATGAGAAAATTTTACCAATTTCTCTTTATTGTTCGATGTGCATTCTGAAACATTATTTAGCTTTAAAACTTCACTATTTTTAAATTTTGCTACAATATATTTCTTATTATCTGATTTTTTAACAATACTTTTAAATGAACTTGAATGCTTAATTGTCTCATATTTTTTTGGAAATATTAGCATATCAAATGAAAGCATTTCTTTTGCTATTGATAGGCTTAGCATGGCTTTTTTATCAAATACTGCCGGTCTGTCTTTATAATAAAACTCTATAAATGATAAAATATCTAGATGAATATCATCATAATTTTTAAATAAAAAATTATCCAATGCAGTCCTACCTGCATGTCTATCTTCATAAAGTAAATTATAATATTTTTCTACTAAATTGACAATAATACTATTATTATTTTTGGACCAATCTCTTAGAGACATTGTGACATCATAAAATGATGTGCCTGTAGAGTCTGAAATAAAATAAACTGTCTTATTAAACAGTCTCAGTGTATATGTCAGATAGAAAAAGCTCTCAATATTAAGTGCAATAGACATATCCCCTATAGGAAATGACGATGTCGAAATAACCGTATCTTGATCCATTGTCCTACTCCCTCTTAGGGTCTTAATACCGAGCTCTTCTCTTCTTTTATCAAAATTTGATCCAGGAAGTATTGAAAGCGGAAACGTCTGAAACTTGTTTGGTCTAAGCTTCATTACATTTTGAACACTATGTAAATAACCGTTTAGATCGTCGCCAGGTAAGCCTAAGATTAAATCCATTTGAAACGGTATTCTTCTCTTTTTAATTCTATGTACAGTATCTTCAAATCTTACGTAGTTTGTCGGTCTATACATAACTTTTGCAGCTTCTTTATTAAATGTCTGTATTCCAACATCAAGCTGGCCCATTATCTTTCTACCTACAAGCTCTTCTAAAACGTCAAGAAAGTCATCATTTAGTGTCTGCCAGAAAAAATATCCAGATAAGTTTATATCAGCGTTAATCTTTCCTATCTCGAGCACATTTTTTAAAAACTCTAAGTCTCTTACCTTTTTTAGCCCAAATCCAGCATCAGCTAGGTTGAATTGACGTGCACCAATTTCAACAAGATTGTTAAACTCATAGATCATTCTATCTGATGAATGATAGTCTATTTTTTTATCTGCAACACCCCATAGACAGTAGCTACAAGAAAATGGACAACCTCTATATGACTCTAGCTGAAAAATTCTCTCACCCATTTCATCTGATACAGATTTTGGAATTCTATTTTTTTGATAAGCCTGCGGTATATTTGAAAAAGGAATAAAGTCACCTGCTCTAATTCCAAATGTATTTCCAGTAAATTTATTATATCTGTCTTTTTCCTTAGATGCACCCTTGTGACTTTTTTCTTGATCTTTTAATATTTCATCAACTTCTATCTGAAGCATGTCTATTGAGCTATCTATAAAGTCACCTACGAAGTATATTCCCTTGGCTCTCTGTGATGCAAGTGACATCTTGCTTTTTTCAAGATTATGATTAAATTCTCTATTTGCCTCCATTATTCTTTGAATTGGTCGCTCTCCGTACCAGGAAACAAAAAAGTCTGCTGATTCACTATATCTTTGTGTAAAGTAGATTGGATCTTCTGATATGTGCGGGCCTCCCCATATGATCCAGCATTTATCGCCATAGTATCTTTTTAGTGAATGGCTTAGCTGTTCAACAACTTTAAAATTCCAAAGATATACAGAAAATGTAACGACACTAGGGCTATAGCTTACAATATCAAAAAACACCTTGTGCAAGTCTTCGCTATTCTTATACTCAAGTGTAATTAAGTTATCTTCATCACAAAGATCATTATCTATAAGGATGTTTGACATGTGAAGTTGAGGCAGGGGAGTAAATAATATCTTTCCAGAATGCACCATTACCTGAACTATTTTGGACATTATTTCACGCTATTTTGCAGCTTGGACGTTTAGAGACATTGGGATTCCATTTTCAAAATCCATGTGAGGTCTGTATGCAAAGCTAAAGTCATCAATATTTCCATGAAATGTATCCCACGGATGATATCTTTCAATTCTCTTAAATCCTGACTCATATAGCAATGATCTTAGATTGGCAAGATTAAAAATTCTTCTATGGGTAAATTCATTCAGCTCTTCTTTTTCTCTTCCTCCGTATATCCAGTTTAGTAGATTTTCAAGATCTCCTGTTTGCTGATAATACTTTACTGTAGAGTCCCAATCTGGAACTGATATTCTTATGACGCCTCCTGTCTTTAGCACCCTGTTCCACTCTATTAGTGCACCTAGTGTATCGCCTCTAGGCATATGCTCTAGAACGTGGCACGCGTAAATATAATCAACAGATTCGTCATTAATGGCGCTTAAATCTCTAGCATCTGTCATTGGATGTTGTATTTCAGGTATGTCAAGATTGTCAACATTAACAAAGCCCTTAAACGGCTTATTTCCACAGCCTATGTTTAAAAGAATAGCACCGTCTCTGCTCCATCCGGGCCAGTACTTATCATCTTTAAACCTTGGTGTAACAATATTTGTCACTATTTTCTCCTATCTAGATTTAAAAGATCTGCACATCTATTGATGCCTTCCTCTAGAGTTGTTGGTGGGTTAAATCCGTGTGAAAGCATAAGGTCTGGGTTGCTTACTCTATAGTAGACACCCTCTGGCTTATCAAGCAGAGGATTTACAGGAATGTCGTCTAGATTGTGAAGCTGTTTACCCATTAGCTTAATTAAATCTCTAAAGCTTGTAGCATTTCCAGATCCGAGATTTACAGCACTTCCATTGTTTATTTGATTCATTATATTAAGCATTCCATCAACACAGTCATCAATATAGATAAAATCTCTAACTTGATCTCCAGTACTCCAGACATCAACTGGATCTCTTCCGTTATAGTTTGCAACTCTTCTTAAAATTGAAGGAAATGGATAGTTTAAGTGTTGATCCTCACCATATCCTGAAAACGGTCTAAAACAAACTGTATTTAAACCATTTCTCTCATATGCGAGCTTAGCAAGATACTCTCCTGTTAATTTTGCCCACCCGTAAGAAAGATCAGGTTTTCCAATCACCTCACCGTCAAAGTCAATATCGCTTTCAACAAGCTGTCTATGATATTTTCTAGTTTGATACTTGGTAGGGTACGCAGCTGATGAGCTAAAGAACACAATTTTCTTTGGCTTTGTCTTAACAGCCCAGTTATACATTCTTGCATCAAGTGCAAGATCTTCTGCAACAACAAGCGGTGCATACTCTATTGTAAGTCTACCGCCCACTATTGCTGCTAAATGAACTACAATATCAAATCTTTCTGTACATGATTCAAAGAATCTTGTAGCATCTTGATGAATAAATTTAATCTTTCTTGTAGACTTTAAGTGTGTCATCCACTCACTTGGGTGAAGTGAAGATTCTGATATTAGATTATCTACTATGGTAATATCGTACCCTATGTCAGACATCTTTTTAACAATGTGGCGTCCTACAAATCCGGCACCACCCGTAACTAAAACATTCATAATGAGCTTATATCCTCAATCCAGTCTCTTTGAAATGCAGTCATTTCTCTACTAATAAAAGGTAGATCCTTTATACCTTCAACTATGCAAGAATACATCTCAAGTGTGTTATTTCCAAAAACATCTATCTCATTTAAAGCATTTAGAAACGATAATGTATTTCTATATCCTATAACCTCTCTCTCTAGATCCTTAGATAGATCATGAATATTTCTATCTTGATACACAGTAGGCTTTGTAAATAGAACGCTTGTTCCAATTTCTCTCATAACTCTTTGTGACATATAGCTTGCCCAAATATCATCCATCCTCCCTATATCGAAGCCCAGGCACATTGCAGGTGCAATTCTTCTAGTAAAAAATGTATTTTGAGTATTGTAGGGTGAAAATGTGCAATTATCTATTGCAAAATTTTTATTGGAAAACTTAAGATCAAATGGTCCACCTGCTATCCTGCATACTGCATCAACATCTGGATCACCATCCCAAAGACCTGCTTCAACTTCTACAGTAACAGATTCAACTTTTTCTCTTCGTTTATTTCTTTCTTCTAGAAGTTGTACGGGAAAGCCTCTGTGCCAAAGCTTGCTAGATGTTGCCTCACTGTGCTCAAATAGTGAATCACATACAAGATCATCTGAAATTACTCGCTGAACAACTGATTTTCCCAATGAGAGATTTTGTCCCCAGCAGTCATATGGAATATTATCATCATCAATTGTTGCTATGACGTCTGCACCATTTCTTAGTGCTAAGAGATATCCAATATTTCTTCTTTGGATTAGGTTCCACGGAATATGTCCTACTGATTTAAATCCTAAATCTTTTTGAACGCTTGCTGGATAGAATTCACCATTTTTTAGTTTTATATCTGGCGTTTTTTTATCACCTATGACTATTAGATTCCACCCATCCATTTCATCAAACTTAGAAAGAGCAGGTGTGACATCATTTATTGTTGTTGTGACTATAAATTTATTCATTTAGCCAGTCCTCTACATGCTGTTGTTTTATATCTTTTGCTTGCTTGCAGATTATGTTGTCAGGAATATCTGCATTAGTTAAAATGTCTTGAACCAAAGAGCTATCACCTATATGATAAAACCCTCTAGCTAGATCGAGATTATATGGATTCATGGCTCTGTGCATGATATTATCCTGATAGAATTCATCACTTGGCAAGCTTTCATGATTAACTTTATTGTATCTCATATCATCATAAAAATAAATTTCATTCTCTTTAAAGTTACTTTGAATAATGAATGAAAGAAGAGACTCAGGGTTTCCAACCTTAAAATAGTCAACAATATTGTCTATATTAAATATATTTCGCTTATCGATCTCGCTTTTTCTGAATATTATAAAATGATCATCAACGTCGCCGTGTATGCACTTTTCTGTCCTGTACTCAAGGCCTCTTCCTCTAAATGCGACGTGAATATTATTTTTATTCATAAAGTCTATTATTTCTAAAATAGGTTCAACCTTTGTAGCGTATGCATCTGAGTGATAGTGAACAATAAACTCAGATGAGCAGTTTAGTATTGACGTCATTATACAGTCAAATATTCTTAATCTTCTATACGGCTTTGGTGTATTTTGAATACTGTGATCTCCAGCTGTAAATTTATCAATATCTAGACTTTTGACTCTTTCAAAGCTTGATGGGTCATTACAACATACACTTATAAATGAATCATTTTCATCTTTCCAGTGACTTCTAATGATATTTATATTTGTATTTAGTTCATCAATTTTATTATATACAGATAATGCAATTCCAATTTTTTTCATTTTTATTCTCTTATTAGAAACCATTCGTTTTTAATCTCTTCTACTGCCACATCTTTATTTTTTCTAAGGTGAAAATCCAATATAGGTTCTGGTCGAAATACCTTGCTTTCTTTAACAATTAGATCCATATTATCAAAAATAGATGAATAGTAATCAATATTTTTTGAGCTTGATATGGCGAAAACATCTCTTATTGGTATTCCACCATTTCTAGCTTCATCGTCACAATTTGGAACATATATTGTTTTATCAATATCGACTATATCTTCTCCAATGTTAATTGGAGAATTAAATCCAAGATCTGTCCTGTGCCTTATGACAGAATCATATACAAAATTATTTTGACTTTCATATTTTAATTTTTGATCATTGCATTTTTTAATCTTATAGTACATTGCAAGTATATGTTGACCCTTGCTCCTTACACCTCCAAATCCTTTTTTTACCCATCTTGGATTTGCTACAAATTTCATATATTCTGAGGTATCCCACTCTATTTCTTTCTCAACATTTATTGAAACTGGAGAGTATATTGAAATAACTTTATCAATAATGCTCCTTGTAGATTCAAACATTTTAACTGTTCTCCAGTCCTGATTGTCCCATGTGTCAATAAAAAAATCAAACTCATGCTCAGCATTAGGAGAAATTATATTTTTATAAAAATTTTCATACCCCTCTTCGAACTGTCTAAGATGGCCTGAGATGCAGACAGCAATTTTCATTATATCTTTCCTTCATTCCTTAAATTAAGAAATAGGTTATATTTTCCAAAATTAAATAAAAACTTATCAAGCGGATGCTCATGAAGTGGTGACATGTTTATCCACACTAGAGAAGTTAAAATTTCAACCTTTTTTAAATTAAAATTATTATAAATTAAAAATTTATTAAAAACATCTTTACAGTCTAAAAGATTCTTACTACATAAAATATCACATTCAATATTGTCTTCTTTAAACTTAATTTTATATTGCTGCCTATTGATAAGGTCGTGATTAAAGATTAGGCTGTGATTAATTTTTGCTAAATCATAGTAGACGTCACCAATGTCAATATTGTTTGCAAAGTCTTGACGCCAGTCTATTAAGCTAAATCCGGACTCTGTTTCAATAATATTGTCTAATGTTAGATCACCATGCATTAGAGCAGGTATTCCGTCACACAATAGATTCTTATCAATTTTATTAATCATTTCAAAAACAGGAGGAATAAGCTCATCATTAATGCGAGATGCAATATCAGATTCATTTATCAAATTTTTCTCAATCCGCATGCGTGTTTTTTCAAAATAAAAAGAAAAACAGCTATCATGAATATCAGCGTTCGAAGTCTTAGACCACATTTTTTCATTTGCCCAATAAAGAAATTTTTCCATCTTTCTTGGTGTAACAGATTTTGAAAACAATGTGCCGTCTATGAGACTATATTTAAAAAAATTATCTGTATATGTTAAAATTTCTGGAACAAGGCCGGACAAGACTTTTGCTCTTTTTACTCTGTTTATATTCATTTCTTTGTTTGAAAAGAACTTAACTACGTTATTGTTAACAAAATAGATGCTTTCATTTGACTTATCCAAGACGTTGTTGACAGGTTTAAAAAACTTTCTAGTCTTTTCAAGCTCTGATGAATTTCCGATATCATGCCATCGATCTAGTACAACTATTTTAAACTTATTCGCCTTGTCATCTCTTAGATTAGAGATCATTTCATTAATTACATCACAATCAGAGATGCTTTGATTTTCTTCTTTTTTTAGAACAGTGTCAAGAGATTTCCAAAACTCTTTATAGCTATTTACACCACAGAGGCCTGGATATGCATATTCAAAAGAAATCTCTCCTTTTTTATTAAACCCTTCAAAAGAAAGATTTGAATTTAATTTTAACGTTCTATACTGGTCACCGTTTTCAACTTTTGAAGCAGCAACCCAATTTTCACTGGGATATATAATCTTATCAGTAGTTATTGTATCTCCTGCATGAAAGATAAAAGGTGACTGAAGATGTTCTTTTGCACACCTCATTGAATATAGCTGACTTGATCCCTCTCCAGAAAACTTATCAACTTCAACAAATATAAAGTCTCTATCTGTATGTGCAATTTGTAGATACTGTCTTACATGATCTCCAAAATGACCAAGTGTAATAATGTACTCTGTGCCCATTGGGTAAGATTCTATTATTCTAGATATAGCAGGCTTGTCACCTATTCTAATAAGAGAATTATTTGTAAACTCTGTAAGACCTCCCAGCCTGTTTCCTATGCCACTAGTCGTAATGAGGACTTTGAATTTAAGCATAGCAGCACTTAAATCTAAAAAAAATCAAAGATATGTTTTTATTTTTCATCTTTGTCATATGCTATAGCTCAATACTACTGATTCCCTCATTTCTATTTACATTAATTGCAATTGCTGTTGGATTATTCGGATCTTCTGGATTTGGCTTTAAGTCATTTATTAGAACTCTTTGGCCGCCACCTACGCCCATTATAAGCTTATCATAGAATATTCCACATGAGTGAAGCTGTTCTTCTGTTCTCTTTCTCATTGACTCTTTTCTACCTGTAAGAAGTATAATTCTATACCCCTTTAAGTCCCACTCTTCAAACTTATCTATAACACCATTAAGAATAATGGCATCCTTGGTAAACTGGTTGCGAGGACCTCCATCGTGAACTATCAGTGTCCCGTCAATATCACATATAATCGTCTTAGGTCTTTGATTCATTATCTATTTATCCCATGGTATATTTCACAAATTTTTCTAATAACAATGTTTCTCTTTTCTTTTGTCGATATTTTCATATCTGACATCTCTGGAAAGAATTTATTCATCCAGGCCTTCATATCTTCTGGACCCTTTGTATGTTTCCAGTATGAATCATCAAACCCTCTTGCTAGTTCAGAGTTTGACTCTGCCGGATCTCTAATTTCAATACCGGAAAATTTTGGATTTGTTATCATAAACATCTCTGAAGAGTATAGCGCTAGAGAGGGTGCTAGAACGCTGTAGTGATTTGTATAGTTACTTGTGTCAAAGAAAGGAGTAAGCCTTGGATCAGATTTATAGATTGTATCCAGTGCTCTTCTGGATACAACAAAGCTTAAATCATCAAAAAAGCTTACAAGGCTTCTCTTCATATCCTCTGCCCCAGAGTCCCACCAGCCTGTGGGACACTTTCTTCCGTTTATATCCCACATGCTTCCCCAGTGAATTACAGACACACCGATTCTATTGTCTTTTTCCATTTGTTCAATAGACCAGTTAAAAAATCCAGAGGGATCTTCGGCTCTTGCATCATTATAGTTCATCCAGACATAGTCGTAGCCTAAGTCCATGCAATGATTAAAAAGCCTATTGACGCCATATGCAAGACCCTTTGATTCAGTTTCAAATAGATTTGCATATTTAGAATATTTTTCTTTTTCTGATCCGTTTTCCAGGACAAATATGTCAGCATCAATGCTGCTTAAAGATTCAACAAGATCATCTGTAAGTTCTGGCATATTTCTATTAAGAATTGCAATTGCTTTTTTCATTTTTCTCCCTGCTAAATCTATAGATACTGTAGCAATATATCAAAAGAAAATTCTATTAATGATTTTAACACTATATCTTAAAAATTTACATTTTCAATCAAATAGTTTTAATTTTTTTTCCAAGCTGTATCATGTCTTTAATAATTTTTCTATTTATCATTTTCGGTCCAACAGTCAACCTTAACCAATTATCTCTATTATCAAATGGGATTCTTGTTCCGAATTTTGTTGATATTCCATTTACGCTGAATAGACGTTCGAGCTCTTTGTTATTTTCTTTTGTATTGACATGAATCCAATTTGAGTGTGTATTAATTACATCAAATCCTTTTCCATTTAATGAAAAGTATAGATAGTTTCTATTATCAATTGTTTCACTTGAATATTTTCTAACAATATGCATATTTTCGAACATTTTAATTGCAAATCTTGTTGAAATAGAAGTAATTGGAAATGCAAGTCTAAGCTTATCTAATATTCTAAATAGCTCATTAGACGCTATTAGATATCCTATTCTCAATCCTGCAAGACCGCATGCTTTTGACATTGTTCTCGTGATTACAATATTGTCAAACTTATTTACTAGAGATACTGCTGTTCCTGGAGAGAATTCATAATATGCCTCATCCACTACAAGAACTATTCCTTTTTTTGAAAGTATCTTGCATAGCTCACTTATCTCATCAATTGTCCTATAATCTCCAATTGGACTACATGGATTTGAGATTACAACCATTCTTGTTTTTGGCTTTATCATTGGGATAATTGAAGATAAATTAAAGTTTAAACTATTGTCATATTGAACCTTATCTAAAGTGGATCCATTAATTGAAGCATACACATCGTACATTGGAAAGCAAGGATCTGTCGTAATAACACTTTTTCCCTTTGAGCAAATCGCTTCAAATATTATCCTCAAAGAGGAGTCTGACCCTGGTGTTATCATTACTTGACTGTCTGAAACATTGTTTTCAACAGCTATTCTTTTTTTAAGTGTTTGATATTCATATCTTGATGGATATGTGATTATAGATGTCTGGTCAATAGTTGACATCATTTCATTAAAAAACCCACAATCAAATGAAAATATCCTCTCAGACATATCATGCCTAATGTAGTCTGATCTTTCACCTCTAAACGACTCTCTTCTTTCTACATTGTCAAGCCATTTATTATATTTTATCAATTTTTGATACCCAGCTCTTGTAAAAGGGGTGATAGCTCACTGTAAGAGCAATTTTTACAATGTTCACTTGGCTTGTTGGTTGAGCAACCTGTGCTTATTTTCTGATAAGCTTGTGATTGTCTAATTTTTTCTAAATCCTGTATAAAGATATTTCCAATAGAGTCTGCAGCTGTATTCATACAGCATACTTTAACATTTCCCTCAACTGTGACATATAGACCTTTCTTAACCCAGAAACAATCACTCCAAGTCCACGAAGCTCTACCTTTTATATTGCTTAAATAGTTTTTCTTTAAATAGTCTAGCTGGTCTCTACCATACCCCCATGTCCTATCATCATCTTCAATTTTTGTAGATGGATCCCATATTTGTGCAATGTTTATTCTTAGCTCTCCTAGATCATATTTTTCAACTAATTTTTCAATCTTTGGTATATCATAGACATTGTATTTATTTACAACATAGTTAACGACAACATTGCAATTAGACCTGTCTATAGTTTTAAATTCATCTAAAAACTTTATCAATCTAGACCACTTGGCAGGTGATCTGTCTCTTTCATAATTTTCTTCAAATCCATCAATTGAGAGATATATCATGTCAAGATACTTTAGACAATTTTCAAACCTTGCTCTCATCTTAGAGCCTTGATTTATTGTATATTGACAGTTTGTTGCAACAATGACAAAAGAATCTGGAAATGTTTCTTTAAACATCTTCGTAATTTCATCAAATTTTGGATGAAGCATAGGTTCACCCATACCCATTAGCTTTGCCTCTTTGATTGGGTAGTGAGATATTTTTGATAAAAGTGTTTCCCACTTTTCAATAGGCATATGCTTCAAGGGTCCTATCACATCCTCTCTATTGCAAAAAGAGCATCTAAGATTGCAATGATTTGTCGTTTCTAAATACGCATACTCTATTGGTTCTAGGTTATTGGTCATTTTTATTATTCCTTAATGTCTCTTATCATAAACTTAAGATCTGAAGAGTTTCTTCTTATGTTTATTGCATCACAGCTTTTATATGGATTGCTTTCAGCATAGTCATTAATGATAACTCTTTTTGCATGATAGAGATCATAGATTATTTGATGATACTTTACACCAAGTTTATCAAGTTGCTGTCGAGTCTCTTGGTCTGACTCTGTCTTTCTCGATGTTGTTAGTATTACCTTTGATCTTCCTGAATCAAATAAATTATTTATTTTATCAATATTCTCCTGAAGTGGTCCGGATTCTCCCCACTTTGGAGAAAAGAACTCAGAGCAGTTTTCAACAAGAGTTCCATCGATATCTACAAATAGTGTTAGATATGTTGATTTAAATCTGTTCCACTCATGCAAAGTTCCCCAATCTATAAAATTATGAACATCAAATGAAGAAAACGCAATACCAGAAAAAATCATCTTAAAGATAATGTGAGATATATAAAACTCACTACTTGAATCAAATGAATTATAATATTCAATATATTTTTCTACAGATTTAAATCCATAACCTCCTACACAAAATTTTGAGCTTATGACTTGCTTTTCAACAATATTGTTTATTAGATTATTATCTCCAACTGTAACATAGCTTTTATTTTTAGCATGTGCAAGATTCATATTGTTTAAATCATACGTTGCAACAGAGTTTCCCCATGGAATATTGCATTCAAAATAGCTGTCAACATCTTTTATAAAAATCTCACCAGATATCTTTCTAGCTTTTATAATTTCATATACTGTCTCTGGCTGGCTATTTGTTGAGCCCTCTAGGATAACAATATCCAAATTATCTGTGATGCCTATTTTCTTAAATGCAGACTTAATTCCGTCTATTGAGCAAAATTTATCCAAATGATCTCTAAGAATTCCAAGATATATCCTATCAGCAGTCTTTAGATCTATATTTTCTAAAGACTTTGTAACCATAATTCCTCCCTCTGGATGTGTAAGGAGCCATTTTGGCTTAATTCCTGGAAATCTTGATGATTTACCTGCAGCTGGTATTATCAAATTTTTTAATGACATTTATTACTTACTAGTGAATGATTAACAAGGCTATTAATCACACATGCTTTCTAGGCATGCTGTCAAATACCTTTTAGTTTCTTTAGAAGAAGTATATCTAAAAATTCTAAGGATGTTTAAAATTTGAAATCTTTCATAGTTGTCCCTATAGAACTCATATTCTAAAAAAGAATTATGAAAAAGATTGTCAAGATATTCCATAATAATTCTATTTCTAACATCGTCAAAGCACTTCGAGTATAGGTGAGATGTCCAGAGAAATCTTGTATCTTGTCTAATTTTTACCATATCTTGTAACGGAGTCTCAACAAAATTATCTAAAAAGTCAATAAACGATAGATTTTTAAAATCCCTGCTGACAAGAATATTTGACATAGTAAGATCACCGTGACATATTCCAACTGGAATTAACATGTGATTAGATTCATAGATCTTATCATTAATCTTGGAAAAAAGACTATCTGGTATATCTTTAGCCTTGTTAATTTTAGAAATTGTAGAATTATACTTTGCAATAAATTCTTTCATACAGTTCTTTTTATTTTTGCAAAAATCAACTTCCGATTTAATAAACGATAGAATTAAATTAAAAAATAAGTCAATATCATCTTTTTTTGCAAAAGAAAAAAACCCTATGCAGTCTAAAAAATTTTTATACTCCATTGAAAAAGAAAACTCTTGATTGTCACTAAGTGATGAGTGAAATATCTGAGGTGTGTCTATGTTTTTAAATTTACTTAGAAATCCACTAAATGAAATTTGCTTTAAAAATTGTGCCCTAAGTCTTCTAATGTACTCTTTGTCTCTTGTAGTCTTTCTTACAATTGACCTCTTATCAGATGAAACTATCTCTATTTCACAGCCACTATTTCCCGGTATTAATATCACAATTCTAATAGTTTGAAGAAATTCTCTTTAAGCTTAAATATTTTTCAAGATCTTCAGGCGTGCCTAGCCCATGCATCCTATCGACAAAGAATGGAATAAGAGTTTTTTCATCTGAAATAAGCTGATTATATACTGGACAGATATAGAACTCATTATTAACTCTAACATCTTCATCTATCATCTTGTCTGCATACTTTACAAAATCACTTCCCTTTCTATAGTAGTATATTCCACATGTTGCTATATCTGATATTGGATTTTTTTCTGCAACTTCTGTTACAACGCCTCGTGAATTAACTTTTACAAAACTCCACTTTGGGTGAACTGCTCTAAAGGTAAATACAGATGAATCAAACTTTGTAAATCTTCTAACTATATTGAAATTTTCTTTAGAATATTGAATAATTTGATCAGAATTTGCTATAAGAAGCTCTTCTTCATTATCGATAAACTCTCTGGCAAGTAGAGCAGTGCAGGCAGCACCCTCTGTTAAACTTTTAACTGGAACTATCTTACACCTTCCATTTGTAACAAACTTTAATACTGATTTTATATTATATTTGTCAAGGTGTTCTGCCCTGACAAGAAAGATATAGTTTGCATCAAAATCTAAATTCTCTACAACACACTGTATCATTGGCTTTCCATTGACCTCAATAAGGGGTTTAGGAAATGTATATCCGGCAGACTTAAATCTGCTTCCCTCTCCTGCCATCGGTATTAAAATATTCATAAGTAGTGCCCTTTATTTGTGAGATATTATATCATTGATTTTTTTCCAAGTAACATCAGAAGAATTTGAAACTCTTAAAACTTTTGCACCTGTCCCATTGGCAGACTGAAACCCCTTGTCTGAATCTTCTACAATTAGTGTTTCTTCTGGCATAGATCCAAGAGATATCATTGCACGAATGTAGGGTTCTGAGTGAGGCTTGCTGTTTATAACATCTTCGTTTGTTATTATAAACTTAAGAAACTCTATCTGGCCTGTTTTTGATAGCATCATTTCAGCAGTCTCTCTTATGCTATTTGTTACACATGCAGATATAATATTTTCTTTTTCTAGCTGTCTGTACAGTTCTATTTTCTGATGGTCTTTTTTTGCTAAATCACTAATTACTTCAACTGTATATCTTTGCTTAAGTGACCATATCTTGTCAAATTGAGACTTAGAAATCTTTCCTAGCTTATTTAATATTTTTAATTTTTCTATAGTTGGAAGACCGTTAAATTTTAACATGTGATCTTCATATTCTATTTTAATGCCACACACGTCAAAAAGAGCCCTGTTTAATGATTCATAGTGCCAATCGCATGCGTCTACAAGGACACCGTCAAGATCAAATAGTATAGTTTTAATTTTCATTATCAGATAATCCTATCTTTCATCTTTTGGAAGTTTATATGATATATTATCTGGAGATATAATGACTCTATCGTCGGTTCCGTCAAAATTATATCCAAATAATTTTAACTCTTTTTCTCTTCTTTTTTCAACAATTTCTCTAGTCCTGTCGCTATAAAAAAGCCTATAATCTCTCTTTTTTGAAAATCCTTGCTTCTTTCTTATGTCTCCCCATTTTCCTGGAGGTGTGTCAGAATTACCTGATAGTTTTGCATCTATTCCTAGTTTATTTAAAATTATCTCTAATCCTTCATTGAGGCTTTCTCTTCTTAAGATAAGGTCACAATGACAGCTTCCATCATCGTCAAACATCTGATAGAACAATAGATCTCTAGATAGATAAAAAGATTCTCCAAAATCTATTGTTGGTGAAAAATTACTTGAGCATGTAGTATCAATAAAGTCATCAAAAGATAAGCTACTATCATCTTTCTTTGTTAGCAGGTATGAGCTAACATATTGATCAAATGGATTTCTAACCGTAGAGATAACAAGTGAATCAATGTCTAAAAAAAATGGATCAAACTTATACGTTTTTGAATGGTTTCTAGACCCTTGATACACCACTGGTCTCGTTAGTCCGCATGGGTGATGGTCATATTTTCCATAGAAGCTTTTTCCATACCATGTAAATCTAGGCTCATTTAGAAATACTGTCTTCTTAAGATATATTCCGCCCGTACTTGGAACATGAATAAAGTATATAAACTTTTTATTATTGCAAATTTCATTAAATCTATCAGGTATTTTCACAATATTCACCTCTGTAGTGAAGTATATTATCACTACAGATTCCTCCACATTTCTTAATTAATCTCTTTGGATAGTCTACATTTTCAGGCATTACAGCTATGGCACCATAGCATAGACGACTTCCAGGATACGTCCAAATATACCCTTTACTTGTGATAGTGTAGCTATCTTCCTGATGCCAGAATACATTCCAGCCTATGCGTGAGCCTAGAAGCCACTTTAGAGCTTCTAAGTTTTTAGCATGAAGCCATAGCACATCCTTTCTTTCAATAAGCCAGTCTAGGTTAACTTGATATTGTGGATAATCATGCCCTAGATAAAAGTCTCCAGGCGGGACATATCCCGTTGTTAGCCTTATGTCTGTTTCTACTTCAAATCCTTGATTAATTGCCTCGTCAATATAATCAGGTGAATTTTCTCTTGCAGCATTTGATTCTGATAGCCCGTTAAGATTTCCCCTATGTGATATAAACTTCATAGTGATCTCATAATATCTAAATACTGATCGGTGCACTGTCCCCAAGAATTAATCGATAAGCTATTATTGACATAACTCCTGGATCTGATAATTCTAAGTAGCTGATCAATGTCTTCAAACGCATGATCTTGTCCTGCAAATTCAACTGCCCCTCCTCCGTCTTTTGTAACATATGTTGGTATTTGACATGCTATACTCTCTAAGATGTGATTTGGCCCAGGATCGTATAGAGATCCGCTTATATATACATCGTATTTTGAAAGCTCATCGCCGAGAGCCTGGCCAAATAATGGAGAAATAATAGAAGTATTATTAAAAGTTCCTAGCTCTCTTCCAATATAAGTAAAAGTAAAATCAGAATCTTTAACAAATCTATCTATAGCTTCATAGATGTCAAATCCTTTCATTCTATTGTTTGACCAGTGGTGTGTAACAATATTTACCTTTCCATTATTAAGCTTTTCTCTTTTTTTAAAATGATCTAAATCTACTCCGTTGTATATGACACCAGTGTCTTTACAGTTCCAGCCTTTTGAAAGATGATAGTCTCTCATCCAGTTCGATACAAATACTGTATAGTCTGTATATCTGCTACATTCACTAAGAAAAGAATCAAATCCTGTTGTTCCTTTTCTTGCATCACACTCATTAACCCTATGTATAACTTTAACATTTGGATTTTGAATCTTCCAAGAGGCTATATGATTTATTGATATTCCTGTATTTCCAGGCCTAGGGTCTTGCATAAAGATGACATCAATTCCTGGCTGGAATTCATAAACGACTTCTATTCCGAAATCTCTTAGACCCTTACAGAGAGCGCTTACAAGAAGATTTCCACCTCCCCACGGTCCATCAATAGGCTTTCTATTAACAAGAACCTTCATAAATTTACCAGGTTAGAATGTAATCTTCAACATTAAAATCTTTATTTCTCAAGAGAACTTGTCCATAATCTATTTGACTATCAGTATAGCCCCTATCGTCAACAAATATCCTTCTATCCATGATTATAAGCTCTTTTGTTTCATCTTCAATTTCATCTATAAGCGTTGCACACTGAACTCCTGGGCTCTTTTCTTTTGACTCCATATGATAGTCGTCAAATAATAAAAATTTATTATATTTGTCTTTTGTTAGCTCCCAGTCTTTCTTAACTGCATCATACGTGTGGTCGCCGTCTATATACACCATATCAAATTTTTCATTAATTTTCTCTAGTGCATCCTCTGACTTTCCTCTCATAAATTTAATTTTTTCAAACCACTCTGATGGGAAGACATTTGTTAGATTATTTAAAAATTCTTCATTAAAGTTTGGATCTATTGTCATAATCTTTCCATTAAGCCCGAGATCTGTCATTGCCTTTGCAGCACAAAATGTTGAATACCCTCTACCAAATCCGACCTCTAAAAAAGATGTAATTTTAAACTTTGTTATTAGTGCGTAGATTAGTATCCCTCTCTCATAATTCGGCCTGAAAAAGCATCCAACAGATCTGTATAGATCACTATTTTGAGATCTATTTTTCTTTGCTGTGTACTCTCCAATTGCATCAAAATCTCCAAGAGAAATTGACTCTAAAGAGAAGTCTATATCTTGTAATTTTTCTTTTATTCCTAGTGTTTTCATTCTCATACTTCCGTGGCATCAACAATATTGATCATTTTATTTTTATCTTTATTTTTAAATCTTACACAAAACTGACCAGACATTGTATCTGGTGCGGGTGCTATCCATAGCTGCTTACTTCCAATACTAGCATCAACGACTTCAAAATATTTTGACATATAGTCAATTGCAAACTCAGGTTTAAAAAATAGTGTACTATCTCTTTCATTAAAAAAATCTGTGCCTAGCTGTGACTTTTCTATATAGTCTAAATCCTTAAAGTCTTGAAATCTGTGAAGACCAAGGTATATGACTCCAACACCATCCGGCTTAAGTCGCTTACTTATAAACTCAATATAGTCGTAGAAGTACTGAATTGAAGAAAAGTGCTGGAATACAATAAAGCTATAGACAAAGTCTACAGAGTTTTCTGGGATTTCTTCGATATTTTTATAATTGAATAAAGAAAAATTTTCAATTCCCTTTGACCTCAATATCGATGCTGTTGTATCTCTTGCAGATCCATCTATTATGTCTACACCTAGAGATTTCTTAAATACTCTGGATGCTGCAGACAGCAATCTCCCGCCTCCATAGCCGATCTCTAGTGACACCTTGTCTCTTGGGTCACCAAGTGCAATATATATATCGGGGGTTAAAATCTTTCCAAAAAAATCAATGTATCCCTTTGAATATCCGTGCTCTACTGATTTACAATCATCAAACCAGTTTTGAAATTTATCAATATCTTTACTGTGTGTATTTGCCGTTTCAATCCACGACCTATCTATTACTTCTTTCATTAATCACCCTTTGTAATTCTATGGCTATCGCTATCAAAGTGCTGAGTTGAGAATTCAAATAGCTCAGAGTCTTCAAGTGCTATCATCTGATGTCTCAATCCCCTATAGACATGAAAATTTTCACCGCTATTTAAAGTAACTTCACTTGATTCTTCAATATCGTCTTTATCAGAATATTTGACCAACATCTTTCCTGACTGAAGATAGAATACTTCATCCTTTAGCTTGTGATAGTGCCATGAACATCTCTTTCCTTTTTCAAAAAATAAAAGCTTTCCACAATATTCAGATGAGTTTACTATCCATCTTTCCCAGCCCCATCCTTTTTCTACAAACTTTATTTCTGGTTCATTTTTTGGCATAGTTTTCCATTATTATTTTTACATCTTCTTTGTTTAGTGAGTATGTTCCAAATTTTGATACAGAGTATGCAGCACAGCTATTTGCAAAATAGATTGATTCTCTAATGTTTCCCCTTGAAGAGAGATACATGTAGGCCAGACCTGAAATAAATGTATCTCCTGCACCACAGGCATCATAGACGTCGATGCTCTGTGATGAAAATATTTCTCCTTTCCACTTTGCACCATTTTTTCCAAGCGTGACAATTATCTCAGAATCTTTAGGTTGTGATTTCATTTTTTTAATTTCGTCATGATTTACTTTTAAAATAACATCTTTAAAGCAATCAGCATTTATTTTTTTTGTATCGACAAATATTGGAATATCTGGCCAGTTTTTTCTAATATTTTTTAAGATTTTTGGAATATATTCATAGTTTAAAAATCCCTTATTGTAGTCAGAAAATATTACTGCATCAAACGACATGCTTGTCAGCTGCTGATCTTTAGTAAAGATATCATGCTCCAATACATCACAAGGGTCTGAATCATCTATTCTCAATATCTGTCTATTAAATTTCTGATCTATTATTCTTGTTTTTATAATACTGCTTTCATTTGTAATGTGGCAAATTTCACATCCAAGGCCAACTAAATTATCGTGAACATTTGCAGACATTCCTGCTCTGATTTCTGATCTATTTCTATCAAATATTGGAACAGGTGCTTCTTGGCTTAGCCTGGAACAATTGCCATAGATGTATACATCTTGACACGATTCACCTATCAGCAATATCTTGTAGTGTTTTTGTTGTTGAGTATCCTTTGACATAGTCAAATATAACCACCTTACAAATATCTGAGCCAACTACATCTTTAGCTGAGTAGTCGCCGCCTTTAACAATTATATCAGGTTTTATGCAATTTATTAACTCATATGGTGTTTTTTCATCAAATAAAATAACACTATCAATATATCTAATTGATTCCAAAATAAGCTTTCTATCATCCTGACTATTGATCGGCCTATTCTTTCCCTTGTTCTCTTTGACGCTTCTATCAGTATTTAATCCAACTACAACTTTATCGCCAAGTGTTTTGCAAAATCTAAATAGTTCAATATGACCCCTGTGTAAAACATCAAAACATCCATTTGTAAAGACTATAGGCACAACTCATTCCCTATTATTTGAACAATATCCTTCCACTCATGATTAACTCTATCGCCTATGCATAAAGGACAGTCTATTTTCATTCCGCACGGTCCATGAGATGATATGTCTATGTTTATATTTTGTGGATAAGCAACCATTTTTAAACTTTGATAACCGGTTATGATAACCAAGCTTTTTGTATCAAATGCTGTTGCAGCGTGAACAAGGCCGCCTTCTGAGCTTAGAAATAAATCTGATCTTCCTATTATTCCTGCAGTATTTGTAAAGCTAGTTTTGCCTGTAAGATCTATTACATTGTCTAGGACTTTTGACCCTTTTACACCAACCTGTACAATGCAAATATCGTCTTTTAGCGAATTTACTATATTTTGCCATTTTTCAAATGGATATTTTCTATTTTTTGTATAATTTTCCTTAGATGTAGGCTCAATTGATATAAATTTCTTATTTTCTATTTCATTTTCTACTATTGAATCAATGATATTTTTCGACTCTTCGTTGATATCGATATAGCACTTAAGAACAGGATCTGATATTCCATATACATCGCAATATTGCTCTATAATGTGCTTATCACTTTTATGATATGCTTTTTCATATGTGTCTTTTTTACAGTAGTTTGCATCTGGATTATTTAAAACTAGCGGAAAGATATAGTGCTCGCCAGCTTTATCGATTACTGATATAAAGTCATTATTATTTAAAAATATCTCACTATCTATAATTTTTATAAAGCTGCCATGCTTTTCAATTGGTAGTATTTTAACACTGTCGCTTGATCTTTTTTTAATTTCTCTTGCAACAGCAGTCCAAGCAAGATATCCGCCAAGCCCCATATTATTTTCTCAACATTGATCTAAAAAGACTAGAATATTCTTTTGATGCTCGCTGTATTGATATATCAATATCATATTTATTTTCTACTGTTTTGGAGAAATCAAGCTTGGGTGGCTTATAAAGATTAATAGGTGAAAAATCCCAATCATCTTCATAGATTAGCTTAGAGTCTTTTCCTGATATCTCTTTTGTACCTCCTGATGAAGAGCAAACTATCTTACAGCCACATGCTCTTGCATCAACAACGACATTTGGACAGTGATCAAGCCACGCAAGATGAATAAAATAATCAGATCTTTTATATATTGAAATTAGATCTCTCCACTCTATGTTTCCACCATAAAAAATTCTATGATGCTTTACAACTGCATCTGGATTTGGTCCCAGAACTATTAGACAGTGTGTGTCGGGTGCAAATTCTAAAAAATACCTTATATTTTCAGAAAGTCTCTTGTGAGGCCTCCAGGACGAAGCACAGCACCATACTTTTTCAAATTTATCAAATATTGTATGTGATGATCTCTCTATAGAGTTAATAAGCTCAATATTTGTTCCATTTCTTATTACCTTATAGTTCCAGTGATTTCCAAAATATTTTGTAATTAGGTCTCTATTAAAATCTGTTTGAAATACAACAGCTTCGGAATTCTCATATGTCTCCTTAATAGGTTTATTTAGTGACTCATAATCCTGGTCTGTATTAAAGTAAATGCCATCCAGCCTTTGAATAAGCGGTGCGTACTTTATCCTAGACATTATAAAAGAAAGCTGAATATCTGGAATAAACTCGCTTGTAATTTCTGTCCTTGCATCTATTTCAAGCTGTGATAGTCCCTCTATTAGCCTTTTAGCAAATGAATTTGGACCAGAATTTGAATCTGTGTTGACATTGTCCAAAAATACATTCAACCTAAAAAACCTCTAGCTCTTACAAGATTTATTGTTGAAAGCTGCTTCATTTCACACCAATCCCTATCATTTACAGACACAGATTCAATATTATAGAGATAGCATATTTCATCAATATATTTTCTTTTATTTGTAAGCTTTAAAATCGGAAGCATAAGAGCTTGATCATAACCTCTTTGGAACCAGTTTCCCCACGGGTCTTTAAAGTTTATATCAGATATCTGTTTTAATAATGTTGACCTAAATGTTCTAAGATGTGAAGAGCACCATGGCCAGCTATATGGATCAACATTATCAGGCATGCTTCTAGATATATTTAAATTATTAATATCCCACCTATGTCCTGTCCATACTACATCACTACCTTTTTCATATTCTCTCATTAAGAGATCAATTGTTTCATTGTTGCATAGCTGATCATCGCCGTCTATAACAGCTATTATTGTATCTTTTTCATTTTCATATTTTCTAGATACTTCAACTATGTTCCTAAGTGCAAACTTTTTCTCTTTATTTATAATAAAGCTAAATCTATCATCATCTTCACATATACTAATAAGCTTATCTGCAGTGCCATCTTCAGACATATCGTCTATTAAAATATGCTTAAAATTACTATTTAATTGAGATCTAACTGATTCAACTAGACTATCTAGATTTGCTTCAGCATTAAAACAGGGAGATATAAAGACTATATTCATTTTTTAATCCAGTCTGTCATAATTTTTGGATGATCTATGTCTATGCTTATATGGGGAGTAGGGTTTGAAAAGTCAACCTTTTTATGAAAAATCCAGCCACCCATATCAGATTCAAGCTTAGCGGCAAGTTTATCAATATTTTTATCAGAAATCTCTGACCATGGTGAATCAAAAAACATATTATTTTCGCTGGTATCATCTTGGCTTATATCATATAGGCTTTGCCAGTGCTGAGACCAATAGCTCTTATATGTCTTAATTTTTCTAGATATATCGAACCATGAATAGTGATGAACTCCGGGTATTGATGCAACAACTGATTTAAACCAGTTTTCAAAATTTATCAAAGCTGAACTATTTGTCAGCGCCTCTCTTTTGACTGAATCTACGTCACCAGTATAAAACGTTGCAAATTGAATTGGTGAAAAATTATCACTTCTAATATAGTCACAACCATCACTACCTGGGGCAGAAAATAAATCCCCATTGCTATCAAATCTCCTTAGACTTGCGGGAATTCCGTGTGTAATATGAGGCAGGTTTCTACTCAATCTCCACTTCCACGGATTTATATCCATCCTAACTTTATTTTTAGATCCCCAGTATTCAATAACTGGAAGGGCTAGCAATTCCACTCCTTTTGGAAAATTTCTAACAAGATCTTTTATTTTATCATAATCTTCTTCATGTACAATTTCATCAACATCTTGTTGCCAACAAAACTTAGAAGTACACAAAGATCTAGCAAGTGCTTTTTGAAGACCATCAAATACAGCATACCGCTTATGATCCCAGTTTCTACTCTGCTTGTGAACAAGCAGAGATGGATTATCTTCTGATAGTTCAACTAGCTTTTCCCAAGTTCCATCGTCAGATCCTCCGTCGACTACAACTACTTGATCGCAAAATTCTAGTAATGACGCTATGGACTGGACGAACGGATAGTTTTGAGATATACAGTTTTTTGTCGTGGTATATCCGCTAATTGTAGGATAATACGACATACTATACTTTACTCCATTCCAGAACCTATTTCTTGCAGCATAGAGATATGATTCTATATCAAGAATATTATCAGTATCAAACCAAATTTCATCCTTATGTTGAACATTATCATTTATTTTTAGCTGACAGCCGAGCAACTTAGCTTCAATAACCATTCTTGGACATGTATCACCGCCCATAGGAAGATATACAAAACCTTCTGCTTTTGAAAGAATGTCAAGAACTTGGCTATAGTCTTTATCCCATACGACTTCATATTTCTTTTTATTTTTTTGACACCATAGTTCAGCTGATTTTGCTCCCTTTATCCAGGAATTTGAACCAAGAACTACCCATCCATCTCTATCTTTATCTTTATTTCTTTCTCTGAGTACTTTTGTTGTTGCAAAGAACTTTTCATCAAATACAGATGAAAGAACTGTGTTATTCTTCTCACCTAGAAAAGGAAATACAGTATGATATCTATCCTTTTGAGCTTCTGACATCCACCATAATGTTTTTGCACCATAAAAAAATGTAGAAATTATTTTTCCATGAATGTCATTATGACAGTCACATGGGACAGACTCTTGTGCCATGTGTTTCTCAGGCGATCTATATCTACAATATTTGTAATCATATTCAACTATATCATATTTTATATTTGAAACAATTGTTGGAATTAATTCTAAATTCATCTGAGAGAAATTTCCAAATATCCAGAACTTACTAAATCCCTGTTCAAGAAGTTTTAAATTAACATCTTTAGAATGAAGTCTAAAAACATTAAACTGAGAAGAATCAATTAATGCGTCAGTAGTCATCTCTGCGCCACCGCAATAGTCTGACGAAAATAAGTCTGATACAAATATAACTTCACATGATGAAGGTATTTCTATCTCTTCTTTATTATTAAATGCACTATTATTGAATGATATCATTTAATCTCCAGTAGAATTAATTCAATAGATATTATTCTACATAATTTATCTAATTAATATAATCTAGAATAGAAGAAAATTAATATAATCTAGAATAGAAAAAGCTGATTCTAGAATAGAAGAAGCTGATTAATTAGATCTATTCTTTAATATAGAGATATTTTATTAAAATGTACAATTTTAATTTTAATTTTAGATAGCAGATCCAGAAATAATTCTATGTGTAATGTGCTCCCAGATAACAGTTACATTACAGTCACCAGGTGAATTTGTTGGATTTATTGAGATTGCAACGACGTCTCCGGCATTGTATCTAGCTGTAGGTGCAGCTGATCCTGTTACAGTAAAGTCAAATGCAACTGGAGTTGCATCTGCTGCACTAAAGCTTGTAATTGATTCGATCGGTGTAGTTCCAACATACATAGATCCAGCTGTTGACTTGTGAAATCCTATTGTAGTTGAGCCCAAATCATTTTGAGGTCTAACTATTACTCTAACAGGTCTTCCTGAAAATGGCATGACTCCCTGGACGTCATCAATATTACTTGTTGCCTCATTGTTATTATACCACCCTATAAAGATAGAATCATCATTACTTCTATTGTAAACATGATAGGTAAAGTCTAGCTGTTTTCCATACATTGCACCAGATGTAACCAGATCACCACCTACAAGAGTAGTTCCTCTATTGGGTGTTCCTGAGCTATGATCGCCAGTTGATCCAGATATAAATGTAAATACATCTGTACCTGGAAGCGTATCTGATCCCATGAGAACTGCATTGTTTCCAGAGTCGATAAATAGGCCGTGTGTCTTTCCATCTGTCTCGACTCTAAAATCAGTTGCAGCAAATCCTCCATCATTAAGAATAACACCTACAGAACTGACTGATAGCGTACCACCAGCATCAAGGTCAATAGTCCCCCCGGCATTGATATCTACACTACCTATTCTTGCAGTAAGATCTATCTCCCCGCCGTCGGAGTGAAGATTTAGTGCAGTTGATCCAGAGACAGTAAGTGCACCGTTTGTGGTTAGATTGGATATTCCAACAGCATCAACCGAGAATGTTGATGTTCCATCAATTGTAATTGCGCCTGATGCGTCTATGTCCAGTGTCGTGGAGTCTATGTCAATAGGCTTATCTGCTGTAGTTCCTATGTTAATACCTGTATCAGAATCTAGAGAAAGTGCTGCACCGTTTGAATCAATATCTACCCCACCTGTATTTCTAGTCTGTATGACGATATTACCGCCATCAGATTTAAGATTTAATCCTGAAGATCCTGATACTGTAAGTGCACCCTTTGTTGTGATGTTAGAGGCTCCGACACCATCTATGCTGACAGCTCCAGTAGAGTCTATCGCGACGCCGCCTGTACCTGTATCAATATCCAGTCCGCCAGCTGCATCTGATGCATGAAGCCTAACAGCATTTGCTTGATTTTCTCCACCAACAATCTGAATTGAACCATTTGTATTTCTAATATCAATATCTTCGCCTGCAGCGCCTGCTGCAACAAAAGATAAACCACCAGCTGATGCAAACATCTGTATTGCATTGGCATTATTATTAGATGATGTTACATACAGAATTCCAGTAGTGTCTATTGTAATTCCCTTGCTTCCAGCATCTATGTCAATGCCGCCGGCGGCATTGCTATTTTGAAGAGCAATTGCATCTGCAACAGCACCAGATCCTGTAATTGTAAATCGAGTATCCGAAACCATATCCAGATGACCATCAGCCGGAGAATTTATAAAAAGACCTGCATCTCTAAATTCTAGCTTAGATGTACTAGCTAACGTTACATCAGTTCCGTCAAATGTGAAGTTAGCATTAGATGTTAAAGTATCAGAATCTGACCAGTATGCTAGTCGTGTAGCTGCACCAGATCCGTCAACAGATCCGCCACCTGACGTTGAAATTGTTATTGCGCCATTTGATGCAGATGCTACAGTAATACCTGAGCCGGCCTCAATAAATGACTTTCCATCATGAAGTCGAGTAAGAGATCCGCTTAGTCCTAGCGATGCGCTAACAAATCCACGTGCTGCAACATCACCAAGAATAGTTAGGTTGTCATTAACCCTAGTTTCAGATGTTGTGTGGCCAATTGTGACTGGAACTCCAGATGCATTTGTTGCAATATTTACACCGGAAGTTCCTGCTCTAATGTCCACACCTCCGGCAGCATGAGATGCATCAAGCTGAACAGCAAGGGCTGTTGCAGCAGTAGATGTTATCAGTGACTTAGTAGATCCAGAAACTGTAAGAATTCCCTTTGTTGTGATATTTGAAGCACCGATACCGTCTACAGAGAATGTTCCACCTGCGTCAATAGTAACATTTCCTGCCGTTGCATTGATGTCTATATTACCTAATCTTGCTGTTAAATCTATCTCACCGCCATCAGACTCTATGGATACAAGATCTGATCCAGATAGAGCTAAATTACCATGAGTTGTTATATTGGACGTTCCTACACCATCTATTGAGAAAGTTGACGTGCTGTCTATTGTTATAGCTCCAGAAGTGTCAATATCTAGTGTAGATGCATCAATATCAATAGGCTTGTCAGCATTTGCACCAATTGCAATCGCCTGAGCTGAGTCAATTGTCAGAGTTCCGGCTGAGTCAATATCAATAGAGCCGATACGAGTCTCGATATCTATTGTTCCATTGTCAACCTTTAAATTAAGACCAGTTGAACCGGAGACTGTAAGGGTGCCATTAGTTGTAAGATTTGATGTTCCAACTGCATCAATACTGACAGCTCCGGTTGAGTCAACTGCTATACCGGCTGTTCCGGCGTCTATGTCAATTCCACCCGCTACATGAGAAGCTTTAACAACTACAGCTGTGGAAGATGCTTCTGTTGATTCAACTGTTACCTTATCAGATCCTGATAAAAGAAGCTCTCCATGTGTTGTTAGATTTGTTGCACCAACAGCATCAATGCTAACAAGGCCGGTTGTATCTATTAATACTCCACTTGTTCCAGCATCTATGTCAATTCCACCAGAAGCGTTTGACGTCTTAAGCTTAATTGCCCCAGCACCTGCAAGTGTTCCAGTTAGGTGAATTTCTGATGCTTTTATCTGAACATGATCTTGTCCAGAATCAACAAATAACGCCTTGGGTTCAGAATTAGACTCTACTCTAAAATCTATGTTTGCATGACTGTCCTCATTGATAACAACACCTTCAGCATCCACACGAAGTGCTTCATCAGCAACATTTGAAATAACTGTTTCAAATGCTGTCTCACCTTTGTTTATATAAAATGTATTTGCTGAAGAGTCTACAAATAGAGCTTCATCCTCTCCATCTGATTCAACTCTAAAGTCATGATTTGAATCTGAGCCTCCGTCGTCATTTACGACAAGTCCTCCCCTAATATAACCGCTTTGGGATACAAACAGCGATCCGGATACTGAAAAGCTACCTGTTGTTGACTCCTCTACTTCAACAACCATTTTATCTACATAAAATGTACCTGAAACTACAACATCTCCACCAAATAAAACTACTCCGCCGCCTCTACCATTTTGAAGCTTTGCATCTCTTCCTCCCTTTGAGCCAGACACAAACATCCATACATCATGACCTGCAGATGCAGTTAGATTGTGTGTGAGTCCGCCTTCAAGGTTTGATGCGTCTGATGAGCTATATATTAATAGCCCAATATTTGAATGGCTTCCTTGTCCGGGTATACCACCAGAAGCTATAATTTGTGTTGTTCTAATTTGTTTTGCACGAAAATCTTTGGGCATATCTATTCCTTAATATACTACTTAGGCTCCATTGCTCATGGCATGATAGTGAACTTTTCCTGAAAAATTATCGCTTGTTTCAATTGTAAATGAGCTTGTACTTACGCTTGAAATAAATGTATTAAAGTTACCATCTGTTGCAACAAGTGAAATAGTAGGCGTCCTAAAGTGACCACCTGTAAGTGTAATAGTGACTGATGAATTATTTGAAAATATTGCTTCGCCAGTCTCAACTATTAAATTATTTAAAGAAGAGCTCATGTTCCGATCTCTATTATGTGAAAGTGAACTGTTCCGATAAATTGCTGACTAGCGTTAATTCTTACAGAAGTTGTGGACACAGAAGATATAAATATATTTACATCTGCTTGATTGTTAGATTCAGAATCTACAGATATCGCAGTTATAATAGGCGCTGATGTATACTTTTGATCAAATGTATAGTCAACATATTCATCATTGTCAAAAGATACAGATCCGATCTCTATTATGACCTCTTTGTCAGAGCAAAATTGATTTCTTGGTCTAGCTCTAATATAGGGGTATACCTTTCTAAATCTATTCTTATCCTTTTTAACAAACTTGGTTGATGCCATTATTTATAATACCTCATCAACTAATTATGGTGCTTAAATTACTTTTGATGCTAATGTAGCAAGTGCAGATCTTTCTCCTTTCATAAGTGTAATATGGCCTGTAAGCATTTCACTTTTAAGCTTTTCTATGACAACTGTAAGGCCGTTTGATAGTGAGTCTATATAGGGTGTATCAATTTGATCTATATCACCCATTATCACTATCTTTGATCCTTCACCAACTCTTGTTATAACAGTTTTAAGCTCATGAATTGTTGAATTTTGTGCTTCATCGACTATTATAAAAGTATTATCAAAAGTTCTACCCCTAATGAATGAAAGAGGTACTATTTCAATGATTCCTTTCTCTTTCATTAGAGAGAAGTATGTAAGATCTTTGAATGCATTTCTAACATTGTCAACTATTCCGCCCATCCACGGATCCATTTTATCATTTAGATCTCCAGGAAGAAAACCTATTGATCTTCCAACGGGTTGAAGTGTTCTTGTAATCACTATTCTTTCATATTTTTTATCCTGTAGGCCGGATAGGGCAGCCATGAGTGTCAAAAAAGTCTTACCAGATCCAGCTTTTCCTGTTAGTGATATTAGTGGGATATCTTGCCTAGAAAGAAGGTCTAGGGCAAATTTTTGCTCCTTATTTCTTGGATTTATTGAACATGTTTTCTCTAAAACAGTGTTTAGCGGTATTATATTTCCATTTTTTTCAACACCTATCATTGACTGTTTTTGAAATTTTCCCGTAAAAAACTGATTTGGGTTTAACTCTACTCCTAGATCACTACAGCTAACTTTTCCATCTTCATAAAATGTATTTACTATATCTGATGTAACTTCTTTTATATGCTGTCCTGTATATACTGTATCTCCTTCATCTATTATCCTGTCCTTATAGTAGTCTTCTGCACTTATCTTTAGCGCATCGCATTTAACTCTAAAGTTGATATCTTTTGTGACTACAATTGCGTTTGATTTTTTTGTAGCATTTAGGTAGATTGCAACTCCAATTATTATATTATCTCCTGACTTAAGGTCTAGTGACTTTGGAGTTTTTTCATAGTGAGATGTTTCAACTCTTATTAGCTGATTATTTTCTAACAAGACGCCATCATAGAGATTTCCCTTCTCCCTTAGGCTGTCAAGAAATCTATTTATGTACCGTGCACTCTCACCCAGTATTCCTGGTTTTTCCTTAAACCTATCAATTTCATCAAGAACAATTAAGGGAATGATAACATCATTTTCAGGAAATGAGTGAATTGATTTCATATCGTATAATAGAACAGAAGTGTCTATTATAAATGTTTTCCTCTTTTTGCTATTTGTCATTAGTATTCCTTGTCTTGTACACACAATACCTTATTGATATTATCAATAAAATAGGGATTTTTAAGAATTATGAAGTGCTTTGAGATTTGTCTAAAAAAAGACACAGTATGCGAAAATAACGAATGTAGATACTTTATTGATAATAAAGAATATAAAAATTGCACAATAGTTGCAGCTAAAGAAGGCCCGATGACATTGCAGGAAATCGGAGATATTTTCGGTGTAACTAGAATGCGCATATGTCAGCTTGAAAAAAAGATCCTAAAAAAGATAAGCAATATATCAATATAAAAAATCCCCTCTATACTAAGTATAGAGGGGAAAAATAAGATCTATTTTTTAAATTCTACCAGTTTACTCCTGTAGTGACTGCAACTCTGTAATAGTCATTCACATCTGGAATAAATACAAGATGAAGCGGTACACTAAAAATACCAGCATCCTGTGTCCAGCCTAAGGCAGTAACTAGATGAAAGTAGTGATTTTCATCTGATGGATCTATAATTGTAGCATTTGCCCCAACTGCTAGCTGTAATGCATCATTGACTTCAAAGCCTACAAGCATGTTACCTGATGGAAGTAGCACACTTTGATCTAGTCCACTAATCGTTAGATTTTGAATAAAGAGCAGATCAAGCCATGTTCCTCCGTCCATAGTTTGTTGTGTTTCAAATCCTAGTGCAAACATATGTGGGCTGTCAAGCCTATCTGTCTCATCTGCCTTGTTTGCGTAGTTGTATCCAAATCGAATACCCATGCGCTTTGTCCATTCCATGTCAGAGCTTGCGCCACCACCGACAGCATGATTATCTGCTAGTGCCGGAGTTGATAGCCCAAGGCATAGCATACATGCTAAAATTTTCTTAAACATTTTTCTTCCTTTCTGTGATAAACACAGTTCACAAACTATATTAAAAAATGCAAGTATCGTTAAATTAGCAAAAATCCTGCTTATATTTTAGTAAAGATTTTTCTTTCATCTTAGATTCGAGAACTACATCTAGTGTGTAGCCAAGATCTTTAAATGACTCATAGTACCAGTCACTATGAGCTGTTTTTGCAACTTTAGGATTTTCATAATTTTTCTTTGAATTTGAGTGATGACACTGTGGAGTAATTCCTTTAGGCCAGGACTCTACAGCCATAGCAAGTGCATCTTCGTATGAGGTATCCTGATATCCGCATGAAAAGTGATGTGAGTCAAATACAATTGGTACACCAGCTGTCTTATAGATTCCATCATAGAGCATTTTTGTAGAAAACAATCTTTCTCTATCGTCATTTTCTACAGTAAGCCGACACTTTACAGAGTCTGGAAGCCGATCAAAGTTCTTAAGCCACCTGGTAATTGCAGAATCTCTATCTCCATAGGATGCACCAATGTGAATATTGATCTTTGACCAGTGATTTCTTTCCATGCCCATTAGGTCAAAAATTTGACCATGTCTCGTTAGATCTACAATAGAGTTGTTAACAACTTCCTCTCTATTGGATGTTAGAATGTTGAAGTGACCAGGGTGAAAAGATAATCTTTGATTGCTTTCACGTGCAATCTTTCCTGCATACTCTAGATTGAACTTAATACTTTCAAAATCTGGCAGATCTTCCAGCTTATACTCACTCATCCATGGAAACAGGCAGGATGTGATTCTGAATACCTTGATACCCTGCTGGTTGTTCCAGTCAATAATCTTAATAAGGTCCATTGAGTTTTTAAGTGAAAGCTCTGATGCATACTTCAGGCCTTTTTCTACAAACGTCTTCTTTATCATTCCCCTACTGCAAGCAACCCTATCTCTATTTCCCTTTCCAAGTGTCGTATTCATACATGCGTAGCCAAATCTTACTGTCATATTACCTCCTAGATGCTATTTTATCACAAGCATAGACAGGTTACACGGGAATCCATTTCTTTTTTCTTTCTACTTTCAGTAATTTTAACAATAAGGTCACTTTTTCCTTTAATAACCCTATGCCATTCGTTTGTTCTAATTTTAAATATTGATCCCTAGATGATCTGAATGGATATGGAGTCATCTCTCTGAAATATCCAACCTTCACCATGTACAACCTCTACAACACAATCCTGCCTATCTCTATGCCATTCTAGCAAGGTCTCTGAAATATCTACCTTACTGCTAGGTAGTTTCTCATACACAGAGCGCAGAATCCAGCACCTATAACACCCCATGCAAGCTCACCATTTGAAAAGCTGTTTAGGGACCATGCTGCATTTATAGCTGCGCATGTTAGACTAAAATATTTAGACTTTAAAAATTTCATTACACACCTCCTATTGATCTATAGTTAGACCTTTGATTATATATTGAACATTACCTGTTAAGGGATCAATTACTATCTCAACAGATATCTGTTGAGGGGCAACCTCTTCCTTTTCCTCATCATCGCATCCAACACACATATCTGGCTCTTCTGATATGTCTTGTGAAGTCGGTTCAACAACAACTTCATTCTTTACATCACCGTTTGCTAATATAAAAAGCATAATGGGTATTTTCATTTTTAGCTCTCCTGCTTAGACATAAATATAGCAGATGCTAAAAAGAGTCAAACATGCTGCACTCACATGCTGTAATCACCTTATTTTCAAAGTACTCCTCTATCTCCCAGCACTCTTCTTCTTTATAGATAAATACTGATTTATCAAGAACAGAGTACTCATTTGGCTCATAGAATGACCACTCTCCTTCGTCTACAAATCTTCCCCACTCACCTTCTCTAACATCTTGATGCTGGTAAGATAGCAAATCTCCGGATTCGTGAAAATTAAAGCAAACAGAGTATTCTTGTACCTCCCACCACTTATTTTCAAAAGCCTCTCTCTCAAATGGCTGAGAAAACTCTACACATGACAATAAGAAAATAGCTGATAAATATTTCATTTTTTAAATTGTGGACTCGGCGGGAGTCGAACTAGTGACAGACGCTAGTTAGCTTTTTTCTAATAGGCCTTATTGAACCGGCAATATGACATGGGTCTTCATCAGTTTTGGTTCTCTGTAGCCAGCCTCTCATCATATCAGGAAGCTCCTTCAAAAAAGGATACTGTGACTCATCATCGAGGGAGACGGCCTCCTCGGCAAGAGCCTCACACTTCATGAGATG
>Ga0080013_1000069_pt1 | contig 137696 bp, 111 predicted proteins | sample ETNvirenome_6_85_FD_69236 | JGI IMG/M metagenome (GOLD analysis project Ga0080013, IMG submission 69236) | Marine viral communities from the Pacific Ocean - ETNP_6_85 (SPADES assembly) (version 2) | ecosystem: Environmental > Aquatic > Marine > Oceanic | place: Pacific Ocean | collected...
CAAGATGCTGTGAGTTCTAATTATGAAATCGGATATTTGCCACAGGACATTAAACTCCCAAGGCAAAGATATGTTCTCTCTGCGGATTCTGGATGGTATTTGATTGAGTACGGTATTGAATCAGAGTATGTTCATGGGCCATTTGCACAAAAAGAACACGCAGCGCCCATAAATGTTTAAAAGGAATAAAAAAATGAAAATCACAAAAGCAAAACTTAAACAGATTATTAAAGAAGAGTTCGATAATTGGGGCGCCCCACAGTTAACTCCGGAACAAGAGAAAGTTTCATCGATGATCGACGCCCTAATAGGTGCCATCGATGAAATGGGAGAATCAAATCCAGATATGACTGATATTTATATTGCACTTTTTAGAGCGCTCAGCCGCGCCGGCTTAAATGTAAAAGCCGTAGCTAGTATGGCATAAGGATAAACGATGATGAATATGACAGAAGAACTACTCAAACAAATTGTCAAAGAAGAAACACAAAAAGTACTCAGCGAATACGGTGAAAAGGATCAGCTTTATTTTCAGTTTATGGATGGAGCACGAGACGAAGTAGCACTTCTTAGCGATGAAGATAAGAAGACGCTCGACGATATTGGACACTTGATAAAAGCATTGGGAGTATCTCCTGCTGCGCTTAGAAAGTTGTACAGCAAGTTCTATATGGAGCGGATATTAGTGCCTTTCCAAAAGGTTCTCGAAAATGTAGAAGCAGGAAAAGACGAAGATTTTCAACAAGCTAGAACAAAGATGGCTGACAAAATATATCCAAAAGGATTAAGGAAGGACTAAAATGAATGATATGAAACTAATAATGGAATCTTGGAGAAATTACAGCGTTGAAGATAACACTTTAACTATTCTCAAAGAGCGAGCAGATAAAGGTATAATCACAGAAGAGCGCTTAGCTGAGTTGTGGTTAAAGTCGCTAGACGATGATTGGAATCAAATGGTGAATGAAGGCATAATCGACTCTTTAAAAACAGGAATCGATGCCATCAAGAGAGGTGGAAAGTTTGTTGCCGATAAAATAATGGCGGCTTATGAAGCTGCAGCTAACAAAATTAATGAATGGATTACGAGGCTTTATATTGGTGGCTTAGATATCTTGCAAAGAACAGTTAAAAAAGTTACTTCATTTGGACCAGTTCGTAAATTTATTGGCGGTATGTCTTCATTAATAGAAAAAGTGAAAGATTTTAAATATGATCATCCTGTTTTATATAAAGTAGTTCTTGTTGCCGGAATCATTGCTGCTGTTGCTACTGTCATGTATTTGATGGCAGGAGAAGCTAACGCAAAAATTCAAAATCCTGATAATCCAAAAATGGCTATGTCTGGAGCAGAAGATACTTGGCAAGGCGCAAAAGGAGTCTGCACCACAATTGCGAAAAACACAGAAGACCGAGAAGTCCGAGAAATGGCAATGGATTGTATACAAATGGTAAATGATTATTCTCCTGGTGGTGTACACGAACACGATGTACTTAAATTTAGCAAAGATGGAGTTTTATCAGCCGATGATCTCCTCCGGACAGCACAAGACATATTTGCAGGTTTTGAGAAAGATAAAGATGCGGCTTTCGAAGCAGGACAGCTTATTAAAAAACAATGGCTCGCTGCTGGGAAGCCCACGGAAGGCCCTGTATATGACCAAGCTGCACAAGCAGTTGCAGATTGGAAGCAAGCTAGTGGAGTAACTAAAGATTTAATAGAAATGGGAAAAGATTCAACTTATAAAACCATGGAATTGAGAAAGTCGGCTACTTCAATGTTTCAAACTGTTGCCGGCGGTCTGGGAGATACAAAAGGGGCGGCTGAACCTGACATTGTTAAAGGCATTGGCAAAGCCGCCGGTCAAGCTTTACAAAGGTCACTAAACAAATGAAAATTACAAAAGAAGAACTCAAACAAATTGTTAAAGAAGAGTTGAAAAAAATGGCTCTTGAAGAAGCGGATGATTATATCAACCCGACTGGCATGGGCGGCTCAAGCCGGTGGGAAAAAACTGGTAGAATGCGACCTCATTACACAAGTCACGGAGCGGACTATGAGCGGTTCGAGCCAACTTATAAAATGACAGATGAACATCCTGATCATCCAGATTATAAAAGGTACTTGCATGAGCCGCCATCGGAGTCACAGAAGAAGCGAAATGATTGCCGCAGGCTTGCAGGTCGTGCTGTATATAAATATGATCACCTGGGATCCTGGGATAAAAAGTCCGGTGATAAAGCCAATGAGGAAGCTGTATATACTAGATGCATGCAACTTAAGGCTTTTACCCCAGGAAGAAAGAAAGATATAGAATATTTAGACGACTATTTTAAAGATGAATCGTGGTATAGAGATGACGACGTAAGGCGCTCCGACTATTACACACTTTACTATAAATTTAAAGATCAACCATGGTATCAAGACAGTATTCAGGAAGGTGAAACAAAATTAACTACATGCATGCTCGAAGCTCTTGTTAGAGAAACACTAACACAAAAACAAAAAGATCGCAAAAAAGAACTTGAAAAAGACAAGAAAAAAATTGACAAAGAATTAGATGTCATTCATCATTCGTGAATGAAGGAAGGGCGTCTGAGTTCAGACCTACAAGAAAGATATGGAATCTCCGAAGAGAACGCAGTTGGCAAGGTCCTTTGGCATTCGTTAAATGAATCCGGTGATATCGGTGTGTACGACATGCAGTTTGGTGATGTAATTATTAGAAACCTTTTAAGAGAAAATCTTGAAGTCATCAATGAGGAGCCTCATAAAAGAGACGACGAGCACGGCGCTCAAGATGAAGATGATCCAAAGAGAAAAAACACTTGACTTTTGATTAAAAATGCATTATTATTCCCGTATGAATATTTTTGCAATTGAAGGTAAAGAGGGGATAAAGAGTTTCAAGTAATATGAAATGGGAAACCAAAGACAAACTACAAAAAGCCGCCTTCATTATAATGTTGGTGGTTTTTGTCTTTACTATTGGCTGGGGTTATCAAAATTGCCAAAGAGAGGTGGTAAAAAACACTCTTTATAAAGGTTTTATTGAAACTCATAAGAAGATATGTGTTAAACTATCTGGCAAAGAATGCTTCCGTAGCTCAGCTGGCAGAGCAGCTGATTTGTAATCAGCAGGTCGTCAGTTCGAGTCTGACCGGAAGCTAATTTGGAGAATAAACAAAATGGATTATTTAATAATTTTTACAACTTGGCTCATAGCAGGGGCTTTGGGCACCTTTTACTTGAGTAAAAAGTTGGATGAAATTTCAAGCAAAGTTGAAAGAAGAAATAAAATAGAGTCAAAAAGCCGCAGTCTTTATCGGCACGATGATTAAAAATGAAGAACTTATCTAGATCAAATTTAATACACAAATCGTTAATTGAGCTTAAGAACGCCAAATTAACAAATACCGGTGCCCTAGTGGTTCGCACTGGTCAGCATACTGGTCGCTCGCCAAATGCTAAGTTCATTGTTGAAGATGAGATAACTAAAGATTTAGTTGATTGGAATAACAATCAAAAAATGTCGGAAGAGGAATTCAGTCTATTTCGACATTATTTCCTAACGAAGACGAGCGATGACCCTGGTTTTCTTTATACACAACAAGTGTACGCCGGGCAACATGATGATCACAAAATCCCCCTGCAGGTTTTTACGAGTAAAGCTTGGCAAAGTTTGTATGTAAAAAATATGTTTGTTGCTCCGACACCTGAAGAGTTGGGGAATTTTGAACCTGAATTTACTCTATATTGCATACCAGAGGCAACGGAAGAACCAAGAGTTGTAATCTCTTTTAAAGAAAAGCTGATATTGATCGGTGGAACATGGTATGCGGGCGAAATGAAAAAGAGTATGTTTACTGTGCTCAACTTTCTATATCCACAGAAAGATATTCTTCCAATGCACTGTTCTGTGAATGTCGCACTGGGCAAGAGAGAGGAAATATCAACAATTTTCTTTGGGCTTTCTGGCACTGGCAAAACAACCCTCTCGTCCGACGAAGAGAGCCTCCTCGTTGGTGATGATGAACATGGCTGGTCTGATGACGGGCTGTTCAACTTTGAAGGAGGTTGTTATGCTAAAGTTATTAACCTTTCGAAAAAAGCCGAACCTGTCATATATGAAGCCAGCCAGCAGTTTGGTGCGATATTAGAAAATGTTGAGGTCGATGAAAAAGGTTTTGTAGATTTTGATAGCAACAAGTGGACCGAGAACACAAGAGCCTCATATCCACTAGAGTTCATCTCTACTTGGCCAGAAAAAGTAGCTGAGCATCCAATGAACATCATTATGTTAACATGTGATGCTTATGGCATCTTGCCTCCTGTCGCCAAGCTATCGCCCAGTCAGGCTGTTCGTCAGTTCTTACTTGGGTATACTGCAAAGGTCGCCGGCACAGAAAAAGGGATTACAGAACCACAGCCAACGTTTTCGCACTGCTTTGGTTCTCCTTTTATGCCGATGCGCCCAAAGGTTTATGCAGACCTTCTTAGAAAGAAAATTAAGAACCACAATGTTAACTGCTGGCTTGTGAATACAGGTTGGACAGGGGGACCATATGGCGTCGGAGAAAGAATGCCGATTGACTTGACAAGAAGTATTGTTGATTTAATCCGCTATGGTACATTGAAAGAGTGCAAATTTAAAAAGCACACATATACAGATTTAAATATTCCTGTCGATTGCAAACAAATTCCAGAAGATATTTTAAAACCAGAATTGGGATGGGAAGATAAACAGGAATATACCAAGAAAGCAAAAGAGTTGATGGCGAAGTTTACTGAGCGCCTGAAGACCATGCATCTTTAACATATCGTTTTTTTTGTGTTATAATACTAAAACTGTGGAGGTAAAAATGACCGAAGAACTAAAAACAAAAGCTGGAAAGCCTTGGGATATTTACGGAACTTTCAATACGTTTGAAGCAGCTGATGAGATGAGAATAACTCTCAGAGAAAGCTGGGATAAAGACAAGATTGAGGGAATGCAAGTAAAGGTAAAAAGGATGTCTAGCGGACTATTTAAGGTTAAGACACGAATTGCTCCGGAGTTTACTCTCGGAGGGGGAAACACTAATGAAAAAGATACAACTTCTCGTAAGCGAAATTCAAAGAAACGAAAAGCTAAGGTCAATAAGGCAAGTATTTGAGCGATACCCCTATCTAGGAGAGCTATACTACAAAGAACTCCAAGGAAACGAGGTTACCCCTGCGGAAGTCAAGGAAGCGCTTAAAGACACCAAAAAGCTGTTGTTAGACTAAAATGTCAAATGAGTTGTATAAAACAAAAACAATAATAGAATGTGAAGAGTGCGAAACAAAATGGTACTCAACAGATATCACTGTGGAAAACTCTGCAGATACATGCGAGTGTGGAAACATAAAAATGGGGTTAATGAAAATGACGCCGCCCTCCAAGGCGGGACATTTTATTACAATAAAATATTCAAAATCATATCCAAAGATCTACGAGAGAAAGGAAAAACTAACAGATGAACAAATATTACTGGCTGACAGAGACCAAGAGCACCGCAAACGGGGAATCGGATTCAGCAGCGGCATCTAGTAAGGGCAACCGCGTTGAAACGACACACAATCGAATTTATTTCTATTCGGAAGTTACAAGGTCCAATAACTTAACTTTAAATAAAGAGCTAAGAAACCTCGAAGACAAGCTAGTCGGCCAGGCCCAAACGCTTGGCTTGGAGAACCCGTCTCCAATTTACCTACACATTAATTCCTATGGTGGCAGCGTTTTTGCTGGGTTTTCCTCGGTTGATTATATATTAAATGCTAAGGTGCCAATAGTCACGATTATCGACGGTTGCGCCGCCTCTGCTGCTACGTTGATGAGTATTTGCGGAACACACCGCGTTATGAACAAACACGCTTTCATGTTGGTGCATCAAATATCTTCAGTTGCTTGGGGTAAATTCGAAGAGCTTAAGGATAGCATGAAAAACAATGAATTGCTTATGGACACAATTAAGAATATGTACACTGAACGTACAAAGATTCCCAAGAAAAAACTTGGTGAAATACTTAAACACGACCTCTGGTGGGATGCAAAAACCTGCCTGGAGTACGGATTAGTCGACGAGGTAATATAATGAATAATCAAACAACACAACAATTTTATAAAGCAACAGTTGCACACTTTATTGCTCAGAAAGAGCGAGCCATGGCAACACTGCATCTTTATTTTACAAATTCTGTCGCAATAGGTGATCACCCAAGTGTTATGGATGAGATTGTAAAATTAACAAAGGATCTTTGTGAAGCAGAAGAATGCTTGACTGTTTTAGAAAAGACGTTTATGGGGCCTCAAACGCCAGGGCCACAAGTAACCCCCGTCCCTCAAGACTTTTAATCTCGAAAGATACTTTTTCCACCGATCACACTTGGGCCACTTATTTTGCGAAACTTTATTGGCCAAGTGAATTCGGATGGCACTTCTTTAAGTTTAATTTTGAGAAGCACGTCACCTTTTACTTCGATTTCTAGTTCTTCTTTTGCATCAGGCACCCCATCATGGTTGGTGTGCTTAATTATAAAGTTGATTGTCTCTCTCCAAGATGGCCCGAATGATAAGTGATGAAACCTTGTATGCACGGAGTGGATCATTCCAACTAATTCTCCCTTGGCATCTAAGACGGGAGAACCAGAAGACCCGCCGATTGCAGGAATGGTGTACATCGTATATCCCCACATCGAGCCGGAATATCTACCTTCTAGTGTGGGCACTGAGTGGGGAGAAAAGACTCCCGCAGGAGCCGCTAGATTATAGAGTAAGTTACCGTGCACTGGCGGCTTACCGCTAAGTTTAATGCTGGGTTTGTTGATGGTTTCTGAGTAAAGGATGCAAATATCGACGCTTTCATCGATTTTGACAATTTTTGTTTTATGTTTTTGTCCATCAATATCGATGGCAAAGTTTGATTGTTTGACTTTTGTACCCTTTGGAAGATTTAATCCAAACAACAAGCTGGTTGGGCTGCACGAATGTCCAGTTGTTAGAATGTAAGATCCATGGGTTTCTTTTTTAATAACAGAACCCGAAGAAACGGATCCCATTTTGATCATCGCACATTCCCCGTCTATGCATTTTATGATCGTGTAGTGTGATTCAATTTTTACAAAAGAGTCTGTCGGCAGCATACTTTTAGGAGAAATGTGTCTATCTAGATTTACAAGTTGACATGATCCAAAAGTTAGTATGATCATCACGATTGTAAATGTCATTAATAATATTTTTTTAATTTTATTCATTTTTTAGTGTATCCTCTTGCCATGGGCGTATATAATTAACTAGAAGAAAATTTATTACAATCCAGCTATTTATAAAAAAGGCTATAAATGAAGAAGGTTTACGTTTTTGATACAAGTGTTTTATTAACAAATTATAATTCGCTTTTTGAGTATCGCAATAATAACATTATAATACCGTTGAAAGTTCTTGAAGAAATCGACAAGAACAAGAAACGACAAGATGGTGCAGGTTTAAATGCCCGTATGACCATCAGGAAGCTCGATGAGCTGCGTTCTAAAGGAAATCTGCACAAAGGTGTGCGTTTGGGTAGAAAACTCGGCATTCTATCGATTAGAGGCTATGACATCTTCACCCTTCCAGATGAATTTGAACCATCAGAAGCAGATAACGTAATTATCGCAACTGCTCTAACAGAAAATGCGAAGGATCCTAAAAGAAAAGTCATTGTTGTAACACGAGACATCAATATGCGAGTGAAGTGCGATGCGCTTGGGTTGCCTTGTGAAGATTATACTCCTATTGCCGTAGAGGCTAGAGAGCGGAATGAGCTATACACTGGATTTAAATCACACCTAATTGATGATCAAGTGATTGATAGATTTTACTCTGATGAAGATGTTTATTTAGAGGAAGACGAAGTTAAAGTTTTACCAAATCAATTTATAATGCTGGTTTCAAATATCAACGAAAAGAAGACTGCTTTGGCACGCTTCATTGATTATGGCTTTCCTTTGCGCAAAGTAAGAGAAAATAAGGGCAAAGGAATATGGGGTGTAAGACCTCGAAACAAAGAACAGATGTTTTCTTTAGATCTTCTTATGGATCCAAAAGTACCAATCGTCTCTCTCATTGGACAAGCTGGTTCTGGTAAAACATTACTGGCCATCGCCGCTGGTTTGGAACAAGTCTTGTCAGGAGGGCTGTATAAGAAACTTGTTGTTTCCCGCCCCGTCCAACCTGTTGGGAAAGATATTGGATTCTTACCAGGCACAGTCGAAGAAAAAATGTCTCCATGGTTGGCTCCGATTAAAGACAATTTGGAATATCTAATGGCAGAGAGCGTTGTCAAAACCGGAGATATGTTCAAAGATCTTGAAAGTTACATTGGCGATGGAACAATTGAAGTTGAAGCATTAACTTATATTCGTGGGCGTTCAATATCTAATGCTTATATCATTATTGACGAAGCACAAAATTTAACATTTCACGAATTAAAGACTATAATAACCAGAGTTGGTGAGGGCACAAAAATTATTTTGACTGGAGATGTAGAGCAGATTGATAACTTATATGTTGATGTCACGTCGAATGGATTATCATATGCGGTTGAAAAGTTTAAGAAATATGATCTAGCGGGCCACATAACCTTGTTACGTGGAGAAAGATCAAAAGTCGCAACACTAGCAGCTAAAATATTATAGGAGAAACATAATGAATAACATAGACTTGGGCGAAAACCCAATGCTTCATGAGGAAGTGCAAAAAGGCAATCCACTTAAAAACTTTCTTGTTGAGTATGTTGGGTCTGTAAAGCAACCAGAAGACGATACTGTAACAACAGAAATGATTGTTGAAACCATGGCAAAAGATTTTCCAGAGTTCCTTATGGTCGTCGCGGAAGAAAACTTTATGAGAGGATACCATCAAGCTCTTGAAGATATAGAGCAAGGTGAGGCCGCAATGAAAGCAGAATATGAAAAAACAAATGCTTCAAAATCTACAACTAAAAAGAAAACAGGAAAAAAGAAAAATGCCAAGGGAAGAAAAGGGAAAACTAGTTAATGGCATTTTTGGGTACATTAAACAGTCCCACAAAGAAGCCCCAAAAGAATATATGGTAGGTTCTGCGTCTGTACAAGTATTGGAGCCGCTACCGGATCATGTGGATTTATCAAAAGTTGTAAGCAAAGTTGAATACCTCATACCATATGAACTCTTAAGTACTATCGATGTTATATATGTTAAGCACCTTAAAGAATTTGAGACGAGGGACGTTAACGCTATGTATAAAGATGGTGCCATCTACGTGACTAACTTGCAAGATAACAACCAAGATATGGTCGATGATATTATACATGAACTTGCTCACGCCGTAGAAGACGCTTATGGTGCACAGATTTATGAAGACGAAAAAATACAAAGAGAGTTTTTGGGTAAAAGAATTCGCTTTGAAAGCATATTGCGCGCCGCAGGATTCAACACTTTGCAGTATAACTTTAAAAGTTTAGAATACTCTCAGGCCCTCGATGAATTTTTCTTCGAAGATATAGGATATCCCACTTTAGTAAATTATTCATATGGATTGTTTCTTGGGCCTTATGGCACGACTTCTTTGCGCGAATATTTTGCAACTGGATTTGAAGAATATTTTATGGGCGACAAAAGATTGCTAAACTCTATAAGTCCAGCTATTTATGGAAAGCTAAGCGAACTTGTAATGGAGGAATATACATGAGTTGGGAAAAAGAATGTAAAATCAAGCTACAAAAGAACAATATAATTGTTGAGTATATGTTGGAACCTATTGTGAGTTCAACTCCTGTTAAGAATATAAAAGAGGGAGACAAGGTAAGGATCAATACAACCGATGTACGCTCTTTGTTGGTAACGAAAGGCTATAAAATAGATCAATGTGTTGAGAGTCCACCCGGCGGCCAAATAAGAAATTATTTTTATGAAAACCCTGAAGAGTATATTTGTGGCCGATGGGTCTTCCAAAAGGTTGTACAAAAAAAGGCTTCTAAAGAGCCCGCGCCAGAGCCAGAAGTAAAAAAACAAAAAAATACCAAGAAAAAGGTTGCATCTTCTTCTAAAGTGTAGTATATTAGTTTAAATCACTAATAGGTACATAATGAGTCATATATCCTTTTCCGAACTTAAGTGCTGGAACGACTGTGCGTTTAAACACAAGCTAATGTATGTCGACCGTTTAAAGGTCTTCAAGGGCAACGAGTATACTGCCTTTGGCAAAGCGTTACACGAAGTTTGTGAGCACGGTATTAAAGATCCCTCTATCAAGCTTGACGACTATTTTCTTGATTGTTTCGAGAAAGAAATCGATGATCTAAATGATATTGAGCTAAGACATGATCTGATTGAGTCGATGCTCGACCAAGGCACTCGTCTAGCCTTAAAAGGTCTTCCGGCCTTGAAAGCTGAGTTTGGTAATTTTAAAGTTATTTCCACAGAGGAACAACTTAAAGAAAAAATAGAATTTTTTGAGTCTTTTGATTTTAAAGGTTTTATTGATTTAGTAATTCAAACAGAAGATGGAAAATATCACATCATCGACTGGAAGACTTGCTCTTGGGGCTGGGACGCTAGAAAGAGGGCTGATCCGATGATCACATATCAGCTTACTCTATATAAACACTTTTTTGCTCAAAAACACAATGTAGATTCCAAAGACATTGAGACATACTTTGCTCTTCTTAAGAGGACGGCTAAAAATAACATAGTCGAAATCTTCCGTGTAACCAGTGGAAGTAAAAAAACTGAAAATGCCCTTAACTTGATGAACAAAGCGCTTTATAATATTAGCAATGGTTTTCACATCAAGAATCGGCTAGCTTGCCGAAAAGACTATGGGTGTGAATTTTACAAGACAGATCATTGTCCATAAAGGAGCACTTCGTGACTGAGAAAAAGAAAATACTTGTTATAGCAGACCATCCCTTGAGTCCTTCAGGGGTTGGCACACAGACCAAATATATGCTTGAGGCGCTGCTCAAAACTGGGCGTTACAAAGCTTATTGTTTGGGCGGCGCAATTAAACATCAAGATTATCGCGCCATGGGCGTTGCACCATATGGTGAAGATTTTATCGTACAGCCTGTGGATGGCTATGGTAACCCTGAAATGATTCGCTCAATTTTGAGGCAGCAAAAGCCAGATTTGCTTTGGTTTATGACTGACCCAAGATTTTTTCATTGGCTATGGGAGATCGAGGATGAAATTCGCTTGAATCTGCCGATGGTATATTATCATGTGTGGGATAACAAGCCTTATCCTACATTTAATGAGAGATATTACTCTTCTAATGACGTGATCTGTACAATTTCCAAAGTGACCGACGATATTGTTCGCACCGTCTCGCCGGATGTGGAGACAATTTATCAGCCACACTCTGTTAATACTGAGATCTTCAAGAAATTCCCAGAAGAGACGATTAAAGAATTTAAATCTGAATTCTTCAAACATGATAAGTTTATTTTCTTTTACAACAACAGGAACGCACGAAGGAAACAGACGGGCTCTCTGATTTTTTGGTTTAAAGATTTCTTAGATAAAGTTGGTCACGACAAGGCGGTGCTTTTAATGCACACTGAAGTTAACGACCCACATGGTCAGGATTTGCGCGCCATCATTAGCCATCTCGGTTTAACCAATGGAGAGGTGTTGTTTTCGGAAGCGAAAATTCCACCTGAGAAGCTTGCCTTACTGTATAACACGGTTGACTGTACGTGCACGATATCAGATGCTGAAGGCTTTGGCTTATCAACTATGGAATCGTTAGCATGCGAGACTCCAATTATAGCTACGATGACCGGAGGTCTTCAAGAGCAAGTAACTGATGGAGAGAACTTTTTTGGTATCGGAATCGAGCCGTCTTCCAAGGCAGTTATTGGATCCCAGGAAATTCCTTGGATTTACGAAGATCGCATATCTGGCGAAGATTGTGCGAATGCAATGTTAAAGATGTACAATATGTCCAGAGAAGATCGCGAGAATCTTGGTTCGCTGGGCAGAGCACATATTATGAAGAATTATAATTTTGAAAACCTTAAGGAAAGGTGGGTTGAAATTATTGATGGTGTTTGCGAAAAATATGGATCGTGGGACACTAGAAAGAACTACGAATCTTGGTCCATAAAAGAGGTTTAATATGCAGATTAAAGATAAAATGAAAATTATTGTAAAAGGGCCTATCTTAACACAAAGTGGGTACGGCGAGCATGCTCGTTTTCTTATGAGATCCCTTAAAAAATATGAGGATGTAGTTGAATTATATTTGCTTCCTTTGAACTGGGGCAATACAAATTGGCTAGCTGAGTCAACGGCCGAGAGAGAATGGTGGGACAAGCTGATCGGAAAAACCCAGGCTTACCTTAATTCGGGTAATAAACATTTTGACATGTCAATTCAAGTTACTATTCCAAATGAGTGGGAGCAAATAGCAACAGTGAACGTTGGCGTCACAGCCGGTATTGAAACGAACAGAATTGCTCCGGAGTGGATTGGAAAAGCTCACTTGATGAATCGAATTATTGTGCCATCAGAGCATGCAAAAAATGTTTTTGAAAGCACCACATACGAAGCAAAGAACGAAAAAACGGGAGAAATAGATAAAAATTACCGCTGCCAGACGCCAATTACTGTGGTACCATATCCCGCCAAGCCTGTTGAGCCGAAAGATATTGAGCTTGATTTAGACTATGATTTTAACTTTCTGACAATTGCACAGTGGGGTCCACGGAAAAATTTAGAAAATACAATTAGATGGTTCATGGAGGCTTTTAATGACAAGGAGGTTGGGCTGGTAGTAAAAACCAGTCTTGCTAAGAATTGCACAATTGATAGGAGAGTTTGTGAAACCAAATTAAATTCTATAACAAAAGACTATCCCGACAGAAAATGTAAGGTATATATGCTGCATGGTTATATGACAGATACTGAAATGTCCGGACTGTATAACCATTCTAAAATTAAATCCTATATAACCGCTACTCATGGTGAGGGATATGGATTGCCGATATTTGAAGCCGCTTATTATGGAGTGCCAATCATCGCTCCAGCTTGGAGCGGACATGTTGATTTTCTTTTCCAAGAAGTAAAAGACAAAAAAGGTAAAAAGAGAATAAAACCAATGTTCTCGAAAGTTGAGTTTAGGATTAAACCAATTAAAGAAGAGGCAGTTTGGGAGACTGTTATACCCAAAGAGTCGATGTGGTGCTTTGTCGAAGAGAAATCTTTTAAAGTGCGTATGCAAGATATGCACGAAAATTATTCAGTTTATAAAAAACGAGCCAAAGATCTTAAAAAGATGGTTCTTAAAAAATATGAAGAAAATTCTGTTAATGACCTCTTTGCAAAATCTGTTTTTGGAGGAGAGATAACAACGGAAAAGCCAGAAGCAGAGTACATCTTCGTAAGTGACTTGTTTGTCGAAGACTATTCTGGCGGCGCCGAAATGACATTTGAAAATCTAATGAAAGAGTGTCCAGGTAAGTTTGGCAAGGTACATTCTTCGAAGTTGACTCCCGCGCTCTTGGGGGAATACAAGGACGCCAAGTGGATATTTGGGAATATCACTCAATTAAACCCTGCCGTTATGGTCGACTTGGGGCAGAAAGATATTAATTATTCTTTTGTCGAATTTGATTATAAGTACTGCAAACACCGCAATCCTGTCTTATACGAGTTCGTCGAGGGAGAGCCTTGCAATTATATGTCGACAGATGTTGGCGGCCTCATTGTCAACTTTCTTATTAATGCGAAGTCGGTGTTCTTTATGTCAGAGGCCCAGAAAGACCTTTATTTTGAACACCTTCCAACCGCTGCTTATTCCACAGCACATGTACTTTCTTCAGTCTTTGATAGCAAGTTTTATGATAAAATCAATGAGCTTAACAAAAAGTACGAGGGTAAAAAGAACGACAAGTGGATTGTTTTAAATTCTGGTAGTTGGGTTAAAGGTGTCGACCAATCGCGCACTTGGTGTGAGCAAAACAATGTTGAGTACGAAATTATTGGCGGCTTGGCATACGATGAGTTTCTTGAGAAGCTTGCCGAATCCAAGGGTATATGCTTTAAGCCGACTGGCTTAGATACTTGCCCTCGGTATGTCATAGAGGCGAAGCTCCTTGGCTGTGAGCTAGAACTCAATGAAAACGTTCAGCACTTGGCCGAAGATTGGTTCGATGGTGATACTCCGACAACCGTAGAATACTTGAAATCAAGAGTACAATATTTTTGGAAGAACGCATTTGAATAATGGGAAAACAGCATTTTACAATAGTTGTACCAGCCTACAACGTCGAGAATTGGGCATTAAAGAATATACGCTCTATAATGACCCAGGATTACGACAATTATGACATTCTATATGTGAATGATGCTTCAACGGATAATACAAAAAAACTAGCTGATGACTTGTTTAAGAAATATTCAATCGAAAGCACTGCATTGTCTTATCAGGTCACCCACAACGAGACCAACAAGAAAGCACTGCAGAACATATATGATTCGGTTTTAAAGGCCAGAGACGACAGCGTGATTATCACACTCGATGGAGATGACTGGCTAGCCGGCAAAAGCGCGCTAAATAAGCTTAATCAAGTATATCAAGACCCCGCTGCTTGGATGTCCGCAGGTTCATACCTTGAGAACACCACGATGATGGTCCGCCAGCCCAAGGTCTATGATGACTTTTGGAAGGGCAATTTGAGAAGACATTTATGGACAATCTCACACCTTCGCACATTTAGGAAAGAGCTGTTTATGAAGATCAATCGGGACGACATGCTCGATCACGACGGTGAGATGTACAAATTTACATTTGACAGGGCAATGATGTATCCGATGATTGAGATGTCCGGACCTGAACATTATCGAACCGTCTTGGATGTACTTTGCATATATAACCGCGAAAACCCTCTTGCTGTCGACCGCGTACACAGATCAGAGCAGCTTAGGATCGAAAAAGAGATTGCAAACAGAAAGCCATATGAGAGGTTGAAGAATCTTTAATGAATATATTTCTCGACAATGTAAATCTTTCCGACACAGGTGGACCAAATCATTTTGGGCAAAAGCTTCGAACCTATATTAATAAAGAAGGTCATTTTTGCGAACCAATTGCTAATTCTTCAACAGATGTTCAATTAACATTTATTGAAACTCTTCGTCGATATTTCTTTCGAGATGGTGAAGCTGTGCCGCTAGTGCAGCGTCTAGACGGAATATATTATAATTTAAATGACGGTCCCGGTTACCAGGAAAGAAATCGGATTATTCAAAATACTTATAACGATGCCGATGGTGTGATCTTTCAGTCTAATTTTAATAAAGAATTGACATTTAGTTTTTTTGGACCTCATGACAATTACACTGTTATAAATAACGGCGCGGACATTGAGTTGATTAATAAAATTAATCCATCGAATCATAAAATCTTTAAGGATCATGAAAACGTTTGGTGTTGTGCTTCGCACTGGCGCCCCGGCAAGCGCTTGCAAGAAAATATTGATTATTTTCTAGAAAATTCTGGTAAAGACGATTGTCTTATCGTCGCTGGACCTGGAGCGCATGCTACAATATCTACATATAAATCAACACCAAAAGATGAACAACATATATTTTCTCAAATGCAAGGTGTTGAAAGATTTATGGGAATTGACAAAGGTAAGCTATCGTTGAGAGATTTTAGGAGGTATTTGATACATCTTGAAAAAACAAATCTCCCTGGAATTGACCCCACGCCCTCTGGGATGGAGATACTTCATCATCCAAGAATTTTTAGAGCCGGAAACCTTGATGTTCCTACTTTATTGTCTATTTTTAAAGCATCTAAGTATTTTATACACTTAGCTTATATAGATCATTGCCCCAACGTGGTCGTCGACGCTCGCGCTAGTGGTTGTGAGATTATATGCTCTTCTACTGGTGGTACAAAAGAAATCGCCGGCACCACTGCAACTGTTATTCAAGAAGAGGAGTGGGATTTAAAACCATTGGATTTGGTGGAAACACCAAAGATGGATTTAAGTAAAAAAGTGAAAAATAACATTGACTCTAATTTGGATATGAGTTATGTTGCTAAAAATTATATTAACTTTTTAACGAAAGTAACGGAGAAGAAAAATGGCTAGATGTTTAGTTACGGGCCACAAAGGCTATATTGGATCGCGTCTTTTCGCGAAATTGCAAGAGCTTGGACACGAAGTTCAAGGTATTGATCTGCAAACAGAGGTGCCGCATGATATTTTAAAAGTGCTGCGCGAAGACGATGATGGTAAGTTCCATCCACACTACTTCAATTTTAAGCCGGAATATATCTTTCACATGGCATGCTTCCCTCGTGTTCCTTTGAGCATCGATGAACCTGTCATGACAATGGAAAACAACGTTCTGGCAGGAAGCATTGTGTTAAACTTTGCAAGAAAGGTCGGAGCAAAGAGGTTAATATATTCCAGCTCTTCTTCAATTGAGGGCAATGGCAAGGGACCACTTAGTCCATATGGGCTACAGAAATACGTGACAGAATGGGAATGCAAACTATATTCTGATTTGTATGGCCTGGATACTGTCTCACTGCGATATTTCAATGTCTATTCTCCATGTCAAAAGACGACAGGCGCCTATTCAACAGTTGTCGCCAGTTGGATGGCTGCACTACGAAATGGCACGAATCCCTTTATTACTGGCGACGGTAGTCAATCTCGTGACATGCTATGGCTAGACGATGCTGTAGATGCAAATATCTTTTGTATGTCGCGACCCTGGGATTTCCATGGAGAATTTTATGATTGTGGAACCGGAGAAAACATCACACTCAATGACCTTAAAGAGCTTATTAACGAGCATCATCCGGACGTTGAATTTGATTATGTAGAAGAGCGTAAGGGCGATGTTAGATACACCAAGGCCCATACTGAGCCGCTTGAGGAAGCCGGCTGGAAATCTAAGAAAAGTATTCGAGACGGTATGAAGGAATGCTTTAAAGATATCAACAAAGTATGATATTATATGTCAGCAGGAGAAAGTAATGAAAATATTATATATAGATCCCGATATCGGATCCCGGGAAGGCTCATATGGATATTATGACAATATAGTTCGAGCCTTATCTAATCAATTTCCAGCCAGCGACGATCCAAAAAATACAAATATGGTTCTTGTTCATGGAAGAGGCTACACAACTAGTGTTGATGAGTTGATTAGTCAAACCGGTTTTACGCCAGATCTTATTTGTTTTGGTTACGGAATGACCAATATTTTCCGTGGTGCCGTAAAGTACCAAGAAACAACAATTCACGGGATTAAAGATTGCGGAATTCCAAAGGCTATGTTTCTTAATAAAGAATATGGCGGCTCTCTTCCTGCAAAATTAGACTATATGAATGAACTAGGCATTGACGTTGGGTTCAGCTATCATCACGATTATGAACAATTTGGAAAGATAACTGGGATCCCATTTGAGTTTCTTCCATTTGCTGTCGATCCTAATATGTTTAAGGATTACGAATATGCTGGGGAAAGGAATGATTTAGCTTTCTCCGGTGGTCTAGGGCACCCACAACCTCCCCCCACCGGCCAAGGGTGGTCTCACCTATTGCGAAGAGAAATAGTCGCTAAAGGGCAGGATCCTGAATTTACATCTGACTGGGAGGGGGTTAGGTATGATTTTACAAACCATCGTCATGACTCAGACGAGGACTATGCAAGGCGCCTAAACACTGCAAAGATGTGGCTTAGTACGACCGGCCCAGTTGATATTGTTGGTACTCGTTATTATGAGGTTATGGCCACGAACACAACGATGCTTCTTTGCAACAAGGCAAAGACTTATTGGTCTTTTGACGACAAAGGCCAACGCCTCGATCGCAAAGTTAATGTTTATGATAACTTGTTTGAAGAGGATAAACATTATGTGGGTTTTGAAACATATGAAGAATTTATGGATAAACTTAGGCACTATAAAAATAACGAAGATGAGCGCTTGAAGATTGTTAATCAAGCGTATGATCATGTGCTAGCGAACCATACCTGGGCTCACCGTGCCAAAAAGTTCTTGAATGTAGTCGGGGAAAAATTTAATATAAAGTAGGAGACTTATGAAAAATTATGCATTTGTTATATTGTCATCTAATGACCTTTTTATTCCAGGCGCCGTCGCTGCAGCCAAGTCCTTGCATATGTGCAAGACTAAATACCCTGTTTATTGTATGGTGACAGAAGATGTCTCGGACGAAAGCATTGCTGCCCTAGAGGCTGCGAAATGTAGCGTCATGAAGGTACCAAAAATTGGAAGCAAAATATCAGGAGATGACAGGTTCACACTAGAAAGCAATTGGCTAACGTTTACAAAGCTAAATGCCTTTAATCTAACTCAGTTTGACAAACTTGTGTACTTGGATGCGGATACTCTTGTTCTTAAGAATATTGATGATATGCTTGATTTCCCTGCTCTTTCTGGCTATTGTTTGGCTCACACTGGCGAAGTGGAAGCTGGCGTGCTGGTTATTGAGCCAAATGAAGAAGTGTTCAACGACTTGATGGAATACAAAGAACAAGAGAACTGGCTGCACCATGATCAGACATTAATTAACTGGTATTTCAGAGAAAAGAATGATATGTTTCACCATATGAGTAATGAATATCACTATTGCCACAAACCCTATCACAATCATAATCCACTCTTGTTTCACCAAGGAAAAGCCAAAGTTATTGAGTTTAATGGATACAAGCCGTGGATTCCAGAACGCTGGGTCGATGGAAACGATATTTTTTATAAAATGTGGAACGCAGCGTACAATTACGAGGTTAAATGAATGAGACGGGAAAAAATTTAGTTATTTTTATGTCCCATCTTGATGATTTCGAGTTCTCCTCGATGGGCTTTGTAATGAGGCACAAGGACAAATATGATCAGATTAAGCTTGTTGTTGCTACATCATGGGCAGAAAAAGAACAGGTAGCCGAGGAAAACTTGGGTATGTTCGTCAATGCTCTAGAAAAAGATATGGAATATACAAATCTTAATTTTGAGCAGAGGTCTTTGGGCCAGTGGTCTGACACGGTAAGAGACCAGTTCTTTTCTCATATAGATTTCGAAAAGAGTTTTGATTTAATAAGCCACGATGCAGACGATGTACACACAGATCACCGTATTGTGAATGAGTGCTGTCTTGGTCTTTACAAGCATGCTAACAATTTCTTGACTGTCTATAGTCCAAGTTCTGTCAACTTCAGACCAAATTATTATATTAAACTGACTGAAAGAGAGTTTGAATTAAAGAAAAGATTGTTTCAAAATTATGATGTTAACAAGGAACAATCATACTCTAAAAGAGGTAATTATTTTGACGATAAGTATTTGAATGTCGGCTCCTCTTATCTAATGGAGAATTTTGTTAACGAAAGCAGCAAGTATTGCGAAATGTATAGAATACTAAAGTGGGTGGAATAACATGGAAAACTTATCAGTAATTGGAATCGGTCGCCTGGGACTTTGTTTTAGTTTGACCTTAGAGCGTGCAGGGTATAATGTTGTTGGTTGTGATATTAACGAAGATTACGTGAAGTCTGTTAACGACAAAACATTTGATTCACACGAACCCGGCGTCAATGAGCTTTTGAATGAATCTAAAAACTTTACCGCAACTACTAATTTTGAAAAAACAGTCGAACATGGAGAGCTAATCTTTGTCACAGTGCGCACCGAATCCGAGCCGGATGGAAAATATGACCACTCACAAGTAGAAAGTGTGCTGGATACAATTCGGGCTCTGGGAGTCCAAAAGGAAAAGAAACATCTGGTTATTTGTTCGAACGTTAATCCGAGCTACTCAAACCAAATTGCTGACAGAATTCGACGACTAAATTGGATTGTAAGTTATAATCCCGAAACGATTGCCCAAGGTACCATTCTCAAGAATCAAGCACAGCCTGATTGTGTGTACATTGGAACAGAAACAGAAGAAGCTGCAAATCAAATTGAAGAGGCATACAAAAAGATGTGCACAAACCAGCCCACTGTTCACAAAATGGACCGCTTGAGTGCAGAACTTACAAAAGTGTCGCTGAATTGCTATTTGACCATGAAGATCTCTTTTGCCAACGCTGTGGGCGACCTTGCTATTCAAATGGGTGGAAATCCAATGAAGATCTTGCACGCCGTTGGTTCTGACAGCCGCATTAACAATAAGTATTTTAGATACGGATTTGGCTATGGTGGGCCTTGTTTTCCCCGCGACAACCGAGCATTTATTAGATGCGCGGAAGCTCACGGACACAGCGCGGCTCTTAACAAGGCGGCTGATCAGGCAAACAAAGAACATTTAGATTTTCAAGTCAAAAGAGTGGCCATTGAAGAAGATAAATCTGTTCCACTAAGGGTGCCAACGGTGACATACAAACCAGGTGTTACAATCATCGAGGAATCCCAGCAACTAGAATTGGCTGTTAGGGTCGCAAAAGAGGGATATGAGGTGGTTATAATAGAATCACAACCGGTTGTCGACCAAGTTAAAGAGCTATATGGTGATTTATTTAAATACGAGGTAAGAGATTAATGTCTGACAAGGGATCGGTTATAGTAAATTTTACAATTGGGTTTGGAAATAATGTTTTTCAATACTGTTATGCTCGCCTTTTAGCTGAGAGATTGGGCTTTAATTTGCTCCATGGGGCCATACCTGAGTTGGGAATTCAATCGCAAGTAGTAGAAGTCGACAAATCTCTCAAGACCCACATTGTTTCAGACAACAACGCACGGCTTTTTTTAGAATCAAACAATATTGAAAAATGCAATTTATATGTACAAGGTTATTTCGAAGATTTTACTTTCTATACTCGCCACGCAGAAAAAATTAGAAGCTGGTTTCCTATTGTACCAGTCACTAACAAGAAAGATTTGATACTTCATTTGCGATTACAAAATCGCCTAGTTCAACAAAGCCACCTTAGAAACCACGTTTTGGTCGACACTTACGTTGATGCAATTAACAAGTTTGATTATGATAGACTTCATATTGTTACAGACGCCGAAAAGTGGGATCTTTATGGCATTAACGATATAGAAAAGATTAGATATCAAATATCAATTGGCCCGAACCCGGCTTCGAGTTCACCTTGGGTCGAAGTCAAAGATTCTCTTTATTATGTCAATCAATTAGTAGAGGGGCTCAATAAGCTAAATCCAATCGTACATCTTAATGGTGCTGATATGATTGAAGGATCCGGCGGCCTGCGCGACGACTTCATGGGAGATTTCAATCTAATCCGATCATTTGACAAAGTGATGTTTGTCAATAGTACATTTTCATGGTGGGCAGCTTTCTTGAGTGGAGCATCACACGTATCTGCTTTTAAGCCATGGAAACCGAACAAGGGCGCTAACTGTAAGAATCTTGGTTGCACAGACTTGCCTGGTTGGAAGCCTTGGGGTTCTGCTTATGATCTTTATTGGGGGAAAGCAAGATGAGCGATTCGGTTTGCATTTTAGGCGGCGGCCGCTCGTTTACAAGAATAAAAGAGTTTGCTGATAAATTTGATGATATCTTATTAGTAAACTACGATGAGAATTTTATTGTGAATAGCGTGCTCAAGGATCCGGAAGTGTCTGAGATTCTAGCAGAAAAAAACTGCATACTATTTTGCAACAACTCTAAGCTTGGCTTTAATCAGTTGGCATTTGAACATTTTAATGTTAATAAGCTGGTCGTCAATCGCCTAGAGGCAAACTGGGATCTTTGGAAAAAACATAAAGCACTCCAGGTTCACGATTATATGTATTTTGAAGAAGGGACGCCCAAAGTTAAAAAAGACCTGCCTTATCTCTACAAATGGAGAGGACCCGGCCCCGAGCCAAATCATGGCCCGAACCTCGTAAATTGGCCAACTATGTTTTATAACGCCAACAGTGGCCAACTTATATATTCGGATAAGAAAGTTGAAGAGGTTACACCTGATATTGATGGCCAACCTGAAATGGGGATCTACAGGGTTTATCCCATGCCTGACGAGTCGGAAGAATATTTGATTGAACCGACTAACGATAAGATGGAAAAAAACTGCGGCCTGTATTTTACATCTTTGTATACAATTACTGGTATGAAAAAGAAACATTTATATTTTGCAGGTATTGATTTTTATGATACAATTGGTGATGGAGTCGCTTGGGGACAAACTAGCAGCACCGACAGACTTCGAATGGAGGGCGCACATATGAAGATTTTATTAAAAAGATATTTACCAAAATACTTTCCAGATGTGACTTTCGAAGTATACACTAAGGCTAAATTTGAGTCAGAAAATGAAAATGTGATTATTCACCAAGAGGACGACGAATGAGGATATTGATTACAGGTGTTGCGGGCCTGCTGGGAGCACGCCTCGCAGACTGGATTTTGGAGAATACTGATAACGAGGTCATTGGTATTGATAACTTATCTGGTGGATTTATGGAGAATGTACACCCGAGAGTTCAATTTTATATGTACGATTTATCAAAGAACGATATTTCGTATGTGTTTGAGAGGCACAAGCCAGATGTTGTCTATCATTTCGCTGCATATGCTGCAGAGGGCTTGAGCCCGTTCATTCGCAAATTTAATTATGAGAACAATCTTTTAGCTTCTGTCAACTTGATTAATAATAGTATTCAGCACGGCACGAAGCGCTTTGTGTTCGCCAGTTCGATGTCCGTGTATGGAAACAAATATGAGCCCCCCTTTCATGAGGACCTGCAACAGTGCCCGATCGACCCGTATGGTGTTGCAAAGTTCTCAGTCGAGCAGGATCTGAAGATTGCATATGAGCAACACGGGCTAGAATATACGATTGTTCGTCCGCACAACTTCTATGGAATCAAGCAGAATATATGGGATAAGTATCGGAATGTATTGGGTATATGGATGTATCAGATACTTAATGGAGATCGCCCAACGATCTTTGGCGACGGAGAGCAGAGTCGAGCATTTAGCTATGTTGATGATTCTCTTGTCCCATTCTGGAATGCATCCCAGAAAGATGAATGCATTGATCAGATTATTAACCTCGGCGGCATTAAAGAATATACAATCAACGAGGCTTGCGAGATTTTAATTGAGGTTACCGGTAAAGACATTGAGCCGCTTTATCTTGAAGAACGCCACGAAGCAAAACATGCTTGGAGCACTTGGGAGAAATCTGTAGATCTTTTAGAATTTGAACATAAGATTGACCTCAAAGAAGGGCTTACAAAAATGTGGACCTGGGCGCAACAACAGCCAACGCGCTCTAGATTCGTATGGGAAAAATATGAAATTGAGAAAGGCATTTACAGTTACTGGAGGAAATAGTGTTTGTACCAACTGCAGAAAGAAATCATCATTCAAAGTTTATAAATTATTTGATATCAAAATTTAATTTTGACAATTATCTTGAAATTGGAATTTTTCAAGGAAACAATTTTAATAGTGTAGAATGTGAATACAGACAAGGTGTTGATCCTAACCCCGTGCTTCCAGGTCTTATAATCCAATTTAAAGACAATTATATAGATTATAATGCGATCGTTGGGATTCATAACGCACCCCAATTCGCGAAAGCTGCCCCGTGGATCGGCGGCAGACAATCGCAGGAACAATTTTTGACAAGCATAGGTTCCGACCTAACACAAGACCCAGCCCGCCCAGGGACGATTTTTCAAATGACATCAGATGAATTTTTTGATCAATGGGGGGGCATGATCGAGAATGTACCAAAAATCAATGGACCCTCACGCGGCCTGACCGATGGAGATACTTTTGATATTGAGGAAATAAAGTATGACGTTGTCTTTATTGACGGAGACCACAGCTTATTCCAGGTGAATATGGATTTCATTAACTCACTAGACGTCTTAAAAAAGGATGGATTTATTCTAATTGACGATATCGATCCACCCATGGGCGAAGAAAAAGAAGCACAACCTTGGGAGCTATGGTGCTTCTTAAGGGCGACACGACCTGATCTATCTATGTGCACCGTTCACACCAAAATTGAAGCAGGAGGCAACGGACAGCCGGCCCCACTGGGTGTTATTAAAAGAGGAAAACAAGAAACCTATAAATGGCCAGAAGACATTCCTTACAGTGACTTTGAATACTTTACAGAGAATAAAGATGAAATATTGAATGTTTTAGAGTATAGCGAATTAGATAGGTTTTTGGAGAATTAAGAGGATGAAAGTAGCACTTTGTTTATCAGGGTTTGTAGGTAACGTAGGAAAATGGATCCAGGGTGAAGAAATTGACCCAAATGAAGGATTCGCTTATATCAACGATACAGTGCTCTCTCACGGAGACGTTGATGTATTCATACATAGTTATAGTACAAACCACGAAAGCCTCTTAAACGAGCTATACTCCCCGAAGAAAGCGACATTTGAGGACAACCAAGACTTCAAGTTAAACGGCGCATCAAAAGAGGAGCTTTCACGTCCATATTCTTTCTGTGTTAAAAGTATGTGGTATTCCCGCAAAAAAGCTGTTGAACTCAAAACACAGTATGAAGAAGAGAACAATTTTAAATATGACTTTGTATTTCTCACACGTTTCGATTGGGCGTTCTTCAAGAAATTCAATTTTAACGAATACGACACAAGCAAGGTATATGTTGCTGGCCCTATTCTTCAAGCTCCTTCAAGATACAATCCGCTTTTTGCAGAGCCCCACAAAATTAACGATGGGTACTTTCTATCTAATTCAGACAATATGAATAAGATCGTTGAAGTGTTTGACACTTACGATGGGATAGCAACAGAACTTAATCCAAAATGGCCGCATGAAAGTGTGAGTTCTCATATTATTATTACTGAACACATGAAGCTTTGTAGACTGCACAATAAGCTGACTGCTTTATATGAGCGCCCGTGGCAGTCTTCAAACACTTGGGCTGGAGATATGAGATTTCTCAGAGCCAAGCCGAATATAAAAACATTAAAAAAGACTTGATTTTATTTGGTTAATCTGTTATAGTGCAGATCATAGAGGTTTAAATGAACGCTATTTTTATTACTGTTAGAAGCGCATCTACGCGCCTACCCAACAAGGCAACGCTTGGAATAGGGGATAAGGCTACAATTGAATATGTTATTCAGAACGCCAAAAGATCAAAATATGCTGATAAAATTATACTTTGCACAACAACTTTAGACCAGGATAATGTCTTGTGCCGACTGGCAAAACAAAACGGTATAGATTATTATCGAGGCAGTGTAGAGGACAAGCTGGAAAGGTGGCATGGCGCCGCAACACACTACGGAGTTGACTTTTTTGTAACCGCTGATGGCGATGATTTGTTCTGCTCTGAAGAGCTTATGGATCTTGCTTTCGAACAGAGAGGCAGAAATAATTCTCATTTTATACAAGGCGGGGATATTATTTGTGGCTCTTTTACATATGGCATCTCTACTGATGCGCTTAAGAAGGTTTGTGAAATAAAAGACTCTGACGACACGGAAATGATGTGGGTGTATTTTACAGATACCGGCTTGTTCGATGTAGAAATTCTAGAAAGGGTGCCATCTTGTTATGCGAGATCCGACATTCGAATGACTTTGGACTATAAAGATGATTTTGACTTTTTCAAAAAAGTTATAGACTACTTTGATGGCCATGAATTTAACACACGAGACGTTATAAACTTCATAGACGAAAATCCAGAGGTAAAAGAAATCAATTTTTATCTGCAGGATGCTTGGGCTCAAAATCAAAAAAACAAAACGAACATGAGGCTAAAATGAAAAACCCAACAAAATATCTTGGGAATGAATTAAAATATGTAGAAAAGGTTCTTAATTCTGAGAGTTGGTCCGCGACGTCTGGAAATTGGAATCAAGCTCTTGAAAAAGAATTTGCCGCACTGTATGGCTCCAAATACGCAGTAGCCTTAAATTCAGGCACGTCGACATTACATGCGGCCTTGGAAGCTTGTGGCATTCAAGAGGGTGACGAAGTTATCTCGCCCGCCTTAACTGTAGTCATGAACACTACTGCCACTATTCACGCAAATGCAGTGCCTGTTTATGCTGATATAAATCCAGATACGTTTACAATAGATCCTGAAGATATTGAGAGAAAGATAACCCCCAAAACAAAAGCCATAATGGTTGTCTCTTTATACGGGCTCCCGTGTGATATGGATCCGATAATGGAGATCGCCAACAAACATAACCTGTATGTGATAGAAGACAATGCCCAATGCTTTATGAGCAAGTATAAGGGCAGAAAAACTGGAACTATTGGACACATAGCCAGCTATAGTTTTGAAAATACCAAGCACATATCTTGCGGTGAAGGCGGGATTGTTATAACCAATGACGAAATGTTGGCTGAAAGGATGAGAAAGATTGGAGGCCATGGCTTCAAAAACTTGAAAGCTGTTGAGGGGCGAGTACGTCTAAGACAGGAAGAATTTCAGAACCCCAATTACAAACGTCATGATATGCTTGGGTGGAATTACAGACTACCAGAGTTCAACGCAGCAATCGCCCTGGGCCAGCTTGAAAACTGGGAGCACTTAATAGATTTAAGAGTAAAGTCCGCAAGTGTTTTTATGGATGTTATGAGTGAGTGTGATTATTTAATTCCACAAGTGACACCCGATGGTTATGAAAATTCCTATTATACACTTGGCGTCAAGTATGAGGGAAAAAACTCTTTAAATGTTTCATGGCAGGATTTTAGAAAGAAATATATTGAATTGGGAGGAGATGGTATTTACGGCGCCTGGGCAGTGCCTTATCTGGAGCCGGTAATTCAAGAAAAACAATTTGTTTATAGGAATAAAGAGGTTTACAAAAATCTTTCTTATAAAGAAGGTCTCTGTCCCGTTGCTGAAAAGGTGCAACCAAAGTTAATGCAGTTTAAGACAAATTATCGTGACTTAGGCTTAGCAGAACAAAAAGCCTCTTCTTTGTTGAAGACGATTAAATATTTTAGGTAATTTAAAAGATGTATGATATTAATTTTTATATGAAATCTCACCCTTGGGTTGAGAGGATTGAAAACGGGGAGGAAATCCCAAAAGAAGAACTGATGGAGAAATGGGAAGAATTCAGATCAGACCAACCTATCATCTATAACATTGAAACTACAAACAACTGCAACATGCGCTGTAAGATGTGTCCTCGTACAACAAAAATGACAAGAAAAATAACTTATTTAGAAAATGAGTTTTACAATGACATTTTAGACCAGATAAAGCCCCACTCACCAGAGTTATGGGCAGAGTGGGAGGATTTTTGCACAAAAACTTATGGTATTGCCCCAGATTCTGAGCCAAGCGAAAATCACTTTTTTCTACATATCATTCCAAAAGTGATTCAACTTCATGGATATGGTGATCCGTTACTTGATAAAAACCTTTCAAACGTGATCCGCAGCTTAACAGAGAAGGGTTTTGAATCATATTTCAGCTGCAATCCTGCAAATATTGACGTTAAAAGCACAGTTGAGCAGATGGAGGCTGGATTAACGTATTTAAAGTATTCTTTTGAAAGCACTGATGATATGAAGTTTAAAGATATTCGAGGAAATGCAGCAAATTTTACTGAAGCCTTTAATAAAACAAAAGAAATTATGAGAATCAAGGATGAAAAAGGCTATGACACAAAGATTGTAATTACTATGATTGATGTTGGTCATGATGAAGAACAACAAGAAGAATTCAGAAGGCTTTCTAAGGCGTTTAAGGATATGAATGTTTATCTCTATCTTAAGAGCGAAGATCAGCAGTGGTATCGAAAAGATGAAACCCTTCTTCAGTATTTAGATAAGCGAGGCCGCGATGCCCCCGAGCAAGAGAAAGACTTTTATGGAACAAACGCTATTCACTGGAGGGAGACTTGCAAACATCCCTGGATGTCAATGACCATCAAATCGGATGGAGAGGTTCATATGTGTATGGAAGATTATAATAATGAAATATTTCTCGGCAATGCGAGGAAAAATAACTTATATGAAATTTGGAATGGAGAATTATATGAGAAATTTAGACAAGATCATTTTGATTTAAACCCTTGCATCAAATGCACAAAAGAGTGCGATATGCCAAAAATTGGAGATATAGTATGACTTCCTCTTGGACACTAGATAAAGAAAGCCCCTATTTCATTGGGGAGATAGGCATTAATCACAATGGTGATATGCAATTAACAAAAAAGTTGATCGACGCTGTTCACGCATGCGGTTGGCACTGCGCAAAGTTTCAAAAAAGAAATCCGGATGTTTGTGTGCCTGAGCACCAAAAAAGTGTTCCTCGCGAAACGCCATGGGGCACAATGAGCTACATCGACTACAAGCACAGAATCGAATTCCAGAAAAAAGAGTATGACTATATTGATCAATACTCAAAAGAGAAACCAGTCGACTGGACAGCTTCGGTCTGGGATTTGGATAGTTTAGAGTTTTTAAAGAAATACGATGTGCCTTTTATAAAAATTCCTTCTGCTATGATAACAGATCTAGAGTTGGTTGCCGAATCTGCACGTTCCGGTGTGAAAGTCATAATGTCTACCGGTATGTCAACTCTTGAAGAAGTTGACAAAGCTGTTGGCACAATAATGAAGAATGGTAAAAATCCAATTATTATGCACACGAATTCGAGTTATCCGACACCTAAAGGAGAGCTTAACTTAAACTTGATACCGTTTTACAAAGAGCGGTATGATTGTATTATTGGATATTCAGGCCATGAACAAGACCTGGGGCCAACAGTGATAGCTGTTGCTTTAGGCGCGAAAGTTATTGAGAGGCATATAACATTATCTCACGAGCTATGGGGAACTGATCAAAAGTCGAGTTTGGAGGTTCACGCAATGAGCATGCTCAAAAAGCGCTGCGCAGACGTCGACTTGATTCTTGGAAGCTCGAAGAAGGTTGTTACGGAGAGTGAAATCCCCGTCAGAAAGAAATTGAGAAAGATCTAGGATACTATGAAATGCTATTTGTGCGAGAGCATTGATCTTGGTACCGTAAGTGGTGCCGTTAGAGATATGCCCGAAAATAAAATTTTAGAATGCCATGATTGCGGCCTTGTGTTTTTAGAGAGTTTTTCTCACATAAATGACGGTTTTTATGAAAATTCTGGGATGTATGAAAACGAACATTCACCAAAACAAGAATTAGTAGACTCTCACAAGGATGATGAGCGCAGGTTCCGCTATACAAAGGAGCTTGTTTGCAACAAAGATGTGTTGGACTTTGGTTGCGGGTACGGCGGGTATTTGGCGTTAGTTAAAAATTATGCTAATTCCTGCGACGGCCTGGAAATAAACCAAAGAGCGAAAGAGGAATTTGGTAAAAACAATATAGGCTTGTACAGCAGCGTGGAAGAAATACCTGCCGGCAAGAAGTACGATATAATAACATTATTTCATGTTTTGGAGCACCTACCAGACCCGAGATTGGTTCTTAAAAAGCTCTCTGGTCACCTTAAGGAAGATGGTTGCATCATAGTGGAGGTACCAAACTCTAGAGATGCGCTTTTGAGCGTGTACGGATCCGAGGCATTTTCCAAGTTTACATATTGGAGTTGTCATTTGATGCTGTTTGACAACAAGAACTTACCACTTCTTTTTCAACAAAGCGGCTTTAAAGAGCAGTACATAAAGCAAACACAACGCTACCCTCTATCAAACCATCTTTATTGGCTAGCCCATGGAAAACCTGGCGGCCACAAAGAACTAGATTTTTTAAATTGCGACATTTTACACAATGCTTATGAAAAAAAATTAGCATCGGTTGGATGTTGTGATACAATTATTGCAAAGATAAAAAAAACAAATAGGATGTATACATGATTATTCGAGTTGACATAGATGAGACAATATGCGAGTATGGGGAAGAGCGAGAATATCCTCTTGCTAAGCCCATACAAGACAGGATTGATAAGATTAACAAGTTATATGAGGAGGGCCACACAATTGTGTATTGGACCGCTCGCGGCTCCGTCACCAAGAAGGACTGGGCAGAGTTAACTGTAACACAGCTTAATACTTGGGGGGCGAAGTATCACAAGGTTGAACTTGGCAAACCTCATTATGATTTATATATTGACGATAAGTCGATTAATTCAGAACTATATTTTGGAACACAAGAAGGAGAATCAGAATGAAAAAGATACTAGTCTGTGGAGGAGGAGGTTTTATTGGCGGCGCCATGGCCCAGCGGCTTAAGGAAGAGGGACACTGGGTACGTGTTGTTGATTTGGTGCATCACGAGTTTGTCGAGTTAGACAAGATTGTTGATGAGTTTTTAGTTGGAGACTTACGAGATCCAAACTTCTGTGATATGGTTGTCGACGAGTCGATCGACGAAGTATATCAGTTCGCTGCAGATATGGGCGGCGCAGGTTTTGTTTTCACTGGAGAGAATGACGCAGACATCATGCACAACTCAGCGATGATCAACTTGAACATTGCAGATCAATGTGTTAAAAAGAAAGTAAAGAAAGTTTTCTACTCTTCTTCTGCTTGTATGTATCCGGAATATAACCAAATGGATCCGGACAATCCAAAGTGTAATGAGGAGTCAGCATATCCTGCAGCTCCAGATTCGGAATACGGATGGGAAAAACTATTCAGCGAAAGACTGTTTCTTGCATTTGCAAGGAATCATGGGCTAAATGTCAGAATCGCCAGGTACCACAATATTTTCGGCCCTGAAGGCACTTGGGATGGTGGACGAGAGAAAGCACCTGCAGCTTTCTGTCGCAAGGCTGCGATGACGCCAGAGGGCTCTGAGATGGAAGTATGGGGTGATGGCAAACAAACCCGCTCATTCTTGTACATCGATGAGTGCATTGAGGCTACACGTCGCTTGATGGATTCTGATTTTGTTGGTCCTGTTAACATTGGATCTGAAGAGATGATTGCAATCAATGACTTTGCTCGAATGGCCATTGAGATCTCTGGTAAAGATATTAAAATCAACAACATCCCTGGCCCTGAAGGGGTGAGAGGAAGAAATTCTGATAACGCTTTAATTCGTGAAAAGCTTGATTGGGATTATTCGCAGCCGCTGATCGAAGGAATGAGAATAACTTATGCTTGGATCAAAGAGCAAGTTGATGCTAGGGAGAACTCATGAAGAAAATTGGAATCATAGGTCAAGGCTTTGTTGGCACAGCCATCCGCGAGGGCTTAAAAAACTTTTATGATATTGAAACGTATGACAAGTTTAAGACTGAAGCATCAACTTGCGGTTCGCTTAAAGACCTGCTGATGTTATCTGAAGTTATATTTGTTTGCCTTCCTACTCCGATGAAAAAGGATGGCTCTTGCGATGTCTCAATCATCGAGGGCACCATTCGAGAAATGGACAGGCTAGCGACACAGGGCGTACATATTGCAGTTCTCAAATCTACAGTACCTCCTGGTACAACAGAGCGCCTTGATAATGAATGTCAGAACTTGAGTGTTATATTTAGTCCAGAGTTTTTGACAGAAGCAAATTTTATCGACGATTTCAAGAATCAGAAGAGGGTTATTATTGGAGGCAGAAGACCCGCCTCCACAATAGTTAAGACTCTTTTTCGAAAAGTCTATCCGAAGCTTCCGATTATTAAAACCGGATCTACAACCGCTGAGATGGTGAAGTATTTTACAAATTGCGTTCTTGCAACAAAAGTGTCGTTTGCAAACGAAATGAAACAAATTTGTGACAAAGCAGACATTGATTATGATAAAGTAGTTGAGTACTCTCTTTATGATGATAGAGTTGGCCCAACTCACCTATCAGTGCCGGGTCCCGACGGCCGTTCAGGGTTCGGTGGCTCATGCTTTCCCAAGGATATTAATGCTTTAATTAATTTTGCAAAGTGTGTTAATATAGAACCAAAGGTTCTTAAAGCTGTATGGGAAAAGAATCTAGAAGTTAGACCAGAGAAAGATTGGGAGCAGCTAAAAGGCCGCGCCGTTAGTGAAGAATAGGAGTTAATTATGGAACCCGAAAAATTAAAACTTTCAAACCAAGCGCTCGGAGCGTTTATGATGACCTTGCAAAAATGTCTTATGCAACAAGCTGACATTACTGGGATTTTGCAAGATTTAGATTTTTATGTATCAGATGAAAATGAGATTATCTGTACCAATCCGCCCACATTAGAATTTAGCTCTTCCGAGCAAGATTGGGGCGACGACTATGAGTGGGATGAGGGCGATGAATTGGAAGAACAAAACTTAGATTCTTTTGCCAATCTTACCAAGATTGAAGACTGACCAGACTGGGATTGAGGGGGGCGCCCTTTGCCAAGATATGAATACAAATGCACCCAAGAGGGATGCGAAAAGATTTTTCAAGTTTTTCATTCGATGAGTGAGAAATATGAAACATGCGATCAGTGCACTAATGAATGTAAAAATTCAGCTCCTGTCATGAAAGTTTTGTACGCTAACAAAAAACAAAATTTTGACCACAAGACAAAAGACAAAAAAGTTGGTTCTATTGTGAAAAACAGCATTGAAGAGATAAAAAGAGATATTGCTGAAGAGAAGAGCCGACTAAAAGAAAAATTTTATGATTAGAATCATATTAGCACTTTCATTTATTGTTAATGGAATATTATTGATAACGATTACGGGCATCATGCCATTTTTGCTATTTGTGTCCCTTTTGATAATTGCCGGCCTTTCTTGGTATATTACTATGCTAGTTCGACAAACAAGGGAAATAAATGAGGACGTAAACGAAATGTTTGAAACTCTAGAGGGGTTTTCCGAGCATCTAGACTCTCTCAGCCAGATGTCGATGTTTTATGGTGACGACACCCTGCAAGGAATGGTTACTCACTCGCAAGAAGTTATGGAAAAAATATACCAATATCAACTAAAGTATGAACTAGATTCTGAATTTGGTGAAGAAGGTGAAGATGAGTTCGAAGAGGAAGAAATAGATGGCCGCACGCCGCAAGAAGAATAATTATTTTACAAAAGTTCATGAGAACGCAATTGTTGACTACACCTTAACTGAGGACAACAAAATAAGGACAGAGCTATACATACAGTGGATAGGCCCTGCTTTTGATGAGATGGTCGACAAGATCGTGTATACTTACAAATTCACAACATTGCCAAATATTGATTCATTAAAAGATGAGTGCAAAATTTGGTTAACCACAATTCTTGATAAATATAATCCAAACAAGGGATCAAAAGCTTTTTCATATTTTAGTGTTATTACTAAGAATTGGTTTATCCACAAGGTTAAAAAACACAGCAAAGACCTGAAGAAAGAGGTCCGTTGGGATGATGTTTCTGGAGAACTAGAACAGGGACAGCTATCGGTTGAGCATGGTTATATTACATTCCGAGAAGATAAGGAATTTTGGATCCACTTGTGGGGTGAAATTAATAGCTGGGAAGCTTTAAAGCTTAAAGATAATGAGAAGAAAGTTGTTGAGGCTATAAAAGTTCTTTTAGACAGTATCGATGATATCGAAATTTTTAATAAAAAAGCTATTTATTTGTATATTAGAGAACTAACCGGTTTAAATACAAAACAGATAGTGAATAATCTGAATAAGGTTAGAAAGAGATATCGGGAGTTTAAAAGAAATTGGGACGAAGGAAAGATTTAGATTTAGATGAATTAATCTCATCAGCAACTGAAAATGTAAATAACGACAGATCATTAGCTTTTACTTTGCTTACAGATCTCATGAAGCGGCTTAATAAGGACGATGCCTTGCACCGTGATTTGGGACAAGTCGCGGCAAAGTATATGGAAACCCTCCAACGCTCAAACGATCAACTAGTAAAAATTGCTTCTTTGGTTCATAAAGAACAGAGCAAAAATGTTGATACTAGTATAAATAAAGAAGAGATATATGATCTGATCAAAGAGGACTCTTAGTATGCCACAAGGGCCACCCGACCTTAAATATGGAGAGTTGAATAACGTTCGCACTCCAGAAGTACGCACGAATCCCGTACAGGATCATGGTACCCAAGGCACGGGCAACATCTTTCGAAAAGCTGTTATTGCTGCAGATAATTCTGCTAAAACAGATTCGACTGCAGGTCTTGGACCGCTGGTCGCCGTTGTTTTAAAAGTAATTCAGAGCGGAGATAAGCCGGCTACAAACCCGCATGCAGCGAAAGAGGAGTGGATGCTCAAAGAAAAGCTTGGCATAACGGATACAAAGAGCATTGTTAGATTCTATGGAATGATCCCTGAATTGTATACATATCCAGTTCCGAGATCCTTTGAAGACCATAGAAGGATTGAAAGATTCCCCATATTTACCACTGGAGACGAAACCTTGCCAGTGCCATCACCAGGAGATTACGTGGTTGTTGGCTTCGAGAGCCTTGAGAATTTATCCGGAGGTCGATATTTCGGCATGGCGGCCCCAGGAGTCGGACAGAAAAAGATTGACTCCAAGCCCAAAGCTTGTCCTCCTCCGAAAGTAAAAGGAAAAGGACCCAAAGGAAAGATAGGGGGAATACAACATCAGGCAGCGCATACTGGTATAAAAAAACCTCGATCCCGCTTAAGAATCTCACCGAGAAAATGTGTCGCTTTCGGCGGAAATGCAATCGCCGGCCCAATAGGTTCTAAAATTTTTGGATATATGTTTTCAAAAGGTTGGACTTTTATAAGTGATCTGGGCACGTCTTCTGATGTTTATCTGCATGATGTGCCTCTAAAGGACCAGACTAAGTTTATCGCCACCGGCGATGGCCCTGGAGGTGAAAGATTTTTGATAGCGCCAAAGAATCCGCTAATGGCAACACCTCTGCCTGCCTGGACGCGATTAAGATGGGCAGATACTGGAAATGAAGGTGAAACAAACATGACCGGTTTTGAAAACACTCCAGTTGCTCTTTCTCTTAACGATGGCATAGGAAACGAAAGAGCAGATCAGGCGCCACTTCTTTCTACAGTTAAGTATGCCCTTCGTTTCCGTCCGGATCTAGTTGTTTTTTCTTTTGACGGATTCGGCAAGTATGTGGAAAGATTGCAGGGAGACCCAGTCACAGCCATGGCCGTGCCCGGGCTGATGAAGAAAACCACCGCTCAATTTGTCAACGCTGTTCGCGCTTTCGCTGGTGACTGCATAATAATTATTATTGCTCCGTATCGCAACATTACAAATGACGGCACATCCCCCACTCAGCATACCGATTATTGTAAGTACGGCCCCAAGGGAATTTTTCAAAGCTCATTTAATACCCCTTACATGAGTGCAATTGCGGAATATGCAGCCTCCGATAGTAAATTGCTCATCGTAGATCCATATGACCACAGCGAAATTCACGATGACTCGGCTTCTATTAACAAGGCCGGCGACGAGGCAGTTGCAATTGCACTGATCGAGAGATTAAATAATGCGTCCGTTGGGGGTCTTTCACTTAAAGAGCAAGTAAGGACATCGGAAGCGTACATAAAGCCCAAGCGACCTAAAAGAAAGCGTCGACGCAGAAAAGTTGATCGCGCCGCCTCAAATGGAATGTTAAGCCAACTTAAGGATGCATGCCGCATGTTGGGGACATATAATCTGATGACCAAAGGTGATTACAAAAAGATGTTTAATTTTGTGAGCAACAACCTCGATCGAACCCTTAAACTGGGCGCCCCGAAAGCAGAGGGTTCAAATGACGTAAAAAAAATGGCTGCATTATATGGCGACGGGTTCACAATGCTCGGAGAAGGAATGACTTTTGCCGAGCGAATGGCCGGCTTCTTAGAAAACCAGCAAAGCGACACCGCCGCCGCCGGTGTCGAACTCTCTGGAGATAATTTGAAAAAGCTCGCAGACAAAGCCTTTGGAAAAGGAGCTTACGATTTTTTTATAAGACACAAAAAGGATATTTACTCCGAGGTAACCGGATACGGTAGCTTAAAACCGCATTGGACATCTATTGTTACACGAACATTTGATGAGTCTGGCATAACAAAAGATGGCGCTCTCATCGAGGACCGCAGTGACTTGCGCGCATATTTCGCTAAAGCCGGCGCACCCGGCGCGACCATAGGAGAGAAGCTTGACACAGCCGGCAGCCCCGCGAATCAAAACCCGCCGGTAGTTAAGTTTACTTCTGAGGAACAATCTCTGGCGGCAAAAGCACTCAAAGCTATCACTGTCGGTGACACCAAACTCCAACCATATGGCGCCCTCAGTGACGCCGAAGTTGAATCTTTTTTAAAAGGCTTGATGAAGGCAGACCCAAATCAAAAAACCGCCAAAGACGGGGTGGAAAAATTAAATGCGCTAAAATCAAGAGCCTTCAAAACCGCCAAAGGTTGGGCGCCACACGCAGATGAACTTAGAAAAATGACCATGGTAAACAGATATAATATGAGCCAAAGAGACTTCCTCAAATGGGGCGCCCGTTCAGCTAAAGGTATTGCTAAGAACAACCCTTATGCCTTCAAGGTTCTTGATTGCCGGCATATAAAGGATGGTTACGCTGGTGCACAGTGGATGAACGACATGTACGGTGCCTTTGTTTATATTTTTGCCGCTGATCCTGAAGGCTCCCAAATGCTTAATTTTGCTGCGTTTACATTGCAGAGAATGTATAGCACTCTTGGCAAAAGTGGAACGACAGCTGCATATGATGATTACGGCGGTCACAATATTAGTTTCAATAACTCCGATACCCACGGCGGCGAGAAGGGCTGGTCGCGCTATGATAAATCTAGAAGGGCAGCTGCCATCGCAAGACGACAGAAGTTCAGCACTGCCGTGAAAGGCATACTTAAAGGCGACGGCAACCTGGCGGCAAACTATAATCCCCACGCCGTTCTCAAACAGAACATACAAAGCCCGGAAAGCGCTGAATATATGGCCCAGTTCCACCAGTTTTACTCAATTGATATGGTACCAGGCGCCGGCGCCCAGGTTTTAGAATATATTAAGAAAGCCTGGCTATGGGTCGCCACTGCGCATGCACAGGAGGGCTTCTACGGAATTACCCACAAAATAGACTTTGAATGGGAAAAAAAGGTACCATCCGGACTCACCCCCGGCGCCGGAGGCGCCAACACCGGGAAGCGGTACAATGCAAGGGGTCTCACTGCGGATACCTTGAAGCACTGGTACCAAGAGCCTTACAGAACTTGGTATAAGCAGTGGGCAAATGACTGGCCCAACGGAAGCTGGAACCAGCTCCGCGATTTCGCAGCGTATCGCTTCGAAGGCGTCTCGACCGAAAAGGAAGCCATATCCGTATACGCAGCTGTATTCATGGATCATGCAGTATGTATGGTGAATGATTTTCTTCAAGCTGCGCAGCAATATTGCGCAAATGAAATCGGTATTAAATTTCAACAAAATTTTGGAGTGGCCGGCACAATGTCGTATACAGCAATCCACGAAGCAAGAGGAAAAACTCTTAATGAAAAAAGGACAGCAATACAAGACCAACTTAAAAAGCTAGTAGCTGCTTATAATGGAGAAAGACAAAGAGAGGACTATGACAACAAGCCTACGAACACCGGGGTTGCTGACCCTTGTTTTGATCAAGCTACCGGCCTCGACGCCGAAAATGGAAAAAACGAGCCAATGACAAAAGGTGAACCAATCCCCCCAGGCGAAATGGTCAAGTGTAGTAGTATCGGTATAAAGCGCGCATCATTCTCGTTCAGCAATATCGGGAAAAGATATCGAAACGGCAAAGCTGTGCCACCGTGGAATATTATAATTCACGAGTCTGCCGGTCATGGTAAAGGTTGGAAGAAAACAAAAGCTGGACAAGACACCCACGATGGCCTAGCATCTTATCTAAATGCAAGGGGCTATGGCGTACACTTTATTGTGTCGCAGGCCGGCGGCATATATCAATATAACCACATTAATGATAGATTAGTCCACGCTGGTCGCGCAAACACAAGCGCAATCGGCATTGAAATACCAAGCATTTATAAAGCACTCAAAGAGGGCAAGCCGTGGGTAAAGAAAGATGGCAGCTCAAAAAAGTATCAGTGGCGGTATGTACAACAGGGGTTTGTAACGCGCAAGATAATGGAAGCTATTACAAGTGGAAAAGCAAAACACGAAGGAAAAAATGTTACATGTCATGTCGTCACAGGCGCCTCCGCAACTGGCGGGATTGGGAAGAAAAACGGTTTTGTCTTTTGGCCTGAAAAACAGTGTATGGCGCTTTATAACTTAGTTAATTGTTTATCAGCACCCTCTGGCCCTGTAGGTCGCAACATGCACGGAGGCGGCGCCAAAATGGACTGGGGCATCGGCAATGCTGATATATCGGTCGCCGGTATTTATGCGCACTGTAGAGTGACAGGCACTAGCCATGTCGACGGCCGTTTTGGCGAGTGTTATATAAAGTTTAGACTTAAGATTTTTAAAGAAAAGCCTATAGATGCGTGGTATGCTACTATAGGCAATATGCTAGCCGGCGGCGGCACTCTAAACGCCTCCCAGGCGGCGATCGGCAGGGACTATATGAACAACTTTATACAAATTGTCGGCGCTTGTTACGGGGTCGACCCTGTTGGTGTGATGCTGGATACGGCTCAAGCCTGGGCGGAGTCCGTCCACTCTATGGTCCCACTCGCAGAGAGCGCCGCGGCTTTTCTTACTATCGACAGGAAGGTTGGAAAACAGCCTCCCAAAGAGGCCGCGCCGAATAAGCCCACACCCGAAAACAAAGGAAAGAAAAAGAAAAAGAAAGGTAAACCTGATTGGTAAACCTGATTGGGGCGATTAGTTAAATATAAAATATAACACCAGAAAATAAAGAGTGTATAATAAAAGGTAATTTATGTCAGATCCAAACAAAAACATAGAAAAATACGATCCCGGCCCAGAAGAAAAGCAAGCCTCTACAGAGATGATCAATGCTATCAGGGGAAGTGAAGAGACAGAAGGTCCAAAAGTAAAAAAGGCTTTTGATCTTAGTAATTTAAGCCCCCAGACCACAGCGTTGTTAAATAAAATGAACCCTGCCGAGCGCGCCAGGGTTTCTGGTGCTGCTTGTGGAAAATTGATTGAGCCTGTGCCTGAATACATTAAAACAGAATGTGAAGTTGTTCACAAGAATGAAAACAATGCGTGGATTGTCCTCGGCCGAGACCGCCCAGGAAATAGAGAGACTGGATACGGAGGAAAAGGATACACCCAGGCCGGCTCAATTGATATTGTTGTCGGAAGAGGCGCCGGCCCCACTGGGCAGCCAAGAGCAGTCGATATTAAAACGGGAGAAAAGGTACTCAAACACCCAGAGTTTCATAATGACGCTGCGAGAATTTATATAAGCCAAAAGACAGATATTGATGAAAATTTTGATTTGGCAAATGGGATTGTGGGAGTTCACAAGGAATTTTCTGGAATCGGGATTAAAGCAGACGGCGTGCGAATAATTGGCCGCCAAGGTGTAAAAATAGTAACTGGCGGTGATTTACGAGGATCCCAAGGTCAAAATTTAGAAAATCACAAATTTGGAATCGATTTAATATCAAATAATGATGATTCCGACTTACAACCAATTGTAAAGGGCTACAACTTGTTGATGTTCCTTGAGTCTTTGATCACCCACATCGACAAGCTGGCTGGGAATTTAAATGGCTTCGTTACAACACAAATGAAGATGAATGAGGAGATAGGAGGCCACATTCACAGGTCTCCACATTTTGCTAAAAAAACGCTATTCTCCTTGAAACTCCAAAATAAAACATATGCAACTCTTGTTTCACAGCTAGAGGACACTAAGTTGGGAATTCTCAAATTTAAACATAACGCCGCATCGCTCAAAGGAAACTATTTAAAGCCCGACAAAGAAGATTATATTTGTAGTGAATATAATTTTTCAAATTAATGAAATAAAATATGGCAAATTTTAATAACATCAGAGTCAGTATAGCCATTGATATGGCGAATCTTGAAGAACTAACGGAAGCAGAAACAAATATCCTCAAGTTCAAGCTGCTCCAAAAGATTTTCCCACTGGAAGTGGCCGATGAAGAAACCGTTCACATTCCTGATAGTGAAATCTTGCATGTGGAGGCGCTAGCCGTCGACATGCACCTAGAAGCCGCCTACCTTGGTGTTCTTCCAAATACAAAAGCTGTTGATAATCTTTTTTCAAATAGCATTGTCAGCCCAAAGGCCGACACAAAAGAAAAAGATGCCAAAGAAAAATATAATAGCTGGTTTAGCAAGCAGGTTGAAAACTACAAGACGGCAAAAAAACCAGATGTTTCTATATTTTCCATTTTAAACGACACGGTACAACCTGTCAAAGTCACAGCCGTTTCCAGCAAAGAGATACCTACTGGAGCAAAAGATAATAAGGGCAAAATAAAGCTGGTCAATGGAAAACCCGAAACAAAAGTGGTTTATGCTGTTACTTCTGAATACGATATTCTTGTCAACGGTTTGCGTGAAAAATTAAATGGATTAAAAACCAAAACTGCCTTGCAAGGCGCCGGCTGGCAAGTGTCTGAGGTTGAGGCCACCGAACGCCCATATCTAAGCTGCAAAGCAGGCGGAGCCTGGCCCTGTATCGATTTGCAGTATCTAGGAGAGCTTATTGCCCCCCACCCGGGCACCGAAGATCTCCCTGACGGCCTTCCTTTTATTCCGCCCCTCGGAATTGGATATGAAAAAGAGGCAACATGGTCCGCCGGCGCCGTCCAGATATTCGAAGAGCTTAGAAGCTACACAGAAAACATGGGTGTTGTTTTCATTCCGGATTTAACGTCTAATGATGATGCTTTAACCGGCAAAGTAAAAAGAAAAGACTATAGAAAGCATGTATACTACGAAGACAATCACGGTGAAGGATTCGCCCTGATCGACCCATTTACAAAGTCCATTCCAGGCTTGAGCCCCCACAAAGCGTGGACAGTATTGCAACCAACAGGCAACGCCGAAAGCACAGTGTTAGTCGACAAACCGGCTTATACCTTAAGCCAAGGTGGCACCCACGGCCCTCACCATATTAAGCCACTCGTACCATTCTCAGATCCAAATTGGGCAAACACCGACACTAGCACTCCTTTTCGCCTCAAGCATTTAACATTTGTGGAGGTTGTGGAGAGAAATGTCGGCCCTTCGGGGAAATGGCATAAAGTTCGAGGCTTGCTGAATGAGTGGTTTTATAAGGCAGATCCGGACGATATTAATACTCCAGACGCCCTGCTCGCTCCGGACCCGAAGCGCGACCTGTGGCTAGAGAAAGGAGCGGTTATTCAAAATGCAGCCTCCAATGCTGCAGGTAAAGATTCCCTCGGTCTTCCTTCGTCAAGATCTCCTATAAACAATACTGATCTGGTTTTTGAAGGCTATGTCATGGCCTCCTTAATTAAGGACGTGTCTTCCCGTCGCCAGCCCCCTTATATAACTTACGACAGCTTAGACCAAATGAGAGACACAGAAGAGGTACTTGGAGAGGCACACCCTCCTTCCTCATGGTGGTTACGTTACTCTTGGGAACCGTGGCTATCACGATTTAAAGAAAATGAAAAACTTTGGCAATCGGAATATAAGATAACAGTATGGTCGACCGTCCCTGTTCCTTCAACTGTTTTTGGTATGAAAGCCCTTTCAAAGAGCGAGCAACAAAGCTTGGCGTCTCTCGGCGTGGATATGGACGACGAAGCAAATTTCAAGAAATTTTTGCAAAATATTAAAAGCCTTGGAGTTCGAATGCTTTTAACATATTATGACAAGCAAAGATCTACAAAAATGATTGATAATTTGTTGTCGTATGGGGATTCGATTATCAAGGTTGAGGATTGGAGATACAGCTGGCCGACCGATCCGGATAAAAACAATCCAGCGGCAAAAGATTACATTTTTAGAGCAGTCGTGACAATACCAGCTAGAATATTTGATGCGATACCCAAATCTACATACACAGTTCAAATGATTGGCCAAACCCAATCGAAAATGAAGACGGTGAAAAAGCCGCCATCCAAAGAAGCAGCTGCAAAGGCTCCGACGCCACCTACAAAATTACCAGATGATGCCGGCCAAGGCGACACAGCTACTTTTACTCCTGCAATGAAAGCCGGCATCTCAGCTGCAGTTTTTTTGTCGCGATATGTTGCTTATCTTGGCGCACGAATCCTAGAGGGAGATGACGCAAATTCTTTTGGGTTTAATTTCCATCAAAAAGATCTACCGGAGGCGTACAAAGGCTCCGGCCGAATTAGAATTAGTTGGCTTGGGATAAAATACCAGAAGGCTGCGGTTTTAAAAAGACACAAGGAAGGCCAGGGTTATAAGCCATATGGTCCGAATAAGTACACCTTTGCAACAGAGGAAAAAATCGATAACGCACTCAAGCAGTTTGGAATGACTTTTGAAAAGTATCTGGATGTTCATGAAAAAGATGCCAAAGCTCACCATGTAAGCAAGCTTAAGCAAGAAAAAGCCGCAGCCCGAAACAAGGTCAACAAGAGGCAAGACGATCAAGCTAAAAAAGAACTTGCGCGCCTATTCGGTGAAACCGTCGGCCAATATGACACCGGTACCGTTTTGGAAAAAATCCAATTGCCAACAGAAGCAAAAGACCTAAAGGCTAGCTTTTCTCATACGACGACCCTCGACAGGAAAAAGCCAACAAAAGGTCACCTGAAAAAAGACATTAAGTACACGGTTAGTAAGATATTTCGACACTATCAAAAGAAATTAGACAAACTTAAAAACAAAAAAGGCTTAAAACTTGATTGGGTCACTCCTGGTCTTGGTTCCGATGGGCTTGCTGGTCCTCTTTTATTATTCGGAAAAGATAACGATGTAGATTATGCGGAAGGAGACATCCTCAACAATTACCATGATATGCTTTTAAATTTTTTGAAGCTAAATCGAGTTGATTATTTGCGCGATCGTAACATTATGACCGGAGGAGACTCTCCGCCAATTTATGTTGGCGACCCCGGGGATCCCACAACTAAAGATATGGTAGAGTTGGGCTGGGATGAAGATTTTAATTTGGTTTTTGTACTTTTTAACGGCACCCCTCTTACGATTGGTTTCGGAGCCCTTGTGGCTGCTACTTTGCAATTGAACCCTTCTGGGGTGCCAATGGCGAGGACAAATGCGTTTATTGCTCGCCATGAATATATGCGCAAGAATTATAAAAAAGGCAAAAAAAGATTATCTGTGCACAAATGGTGCGCCCAGTTTGTTTACCCGCCTGGAGAGCTACAAATTACTGGCCATAAACCCCAGCCCGAAAAAGCCATCGATGCCCCAAAAAAAGCTGATGAAACTCCAACTTCAGTCAAGAAAAAAACCCAAGAACTTGAAAAGAAAAAAGTAAAAATAAATCAAGAAGCGAAAAAACATTTCAAAGAGCTGAAATCGCTTCAAGATTTTATGAATGACGCCACACAGATAATCAACAACGTTGAAGATGCCTATAGTAAGATTATTAGTAAATACGGAATACAAGCTTTATTAATAGAAGCCATAAGGTGTCATGCCGGCGAGTTGGTGTCCGATCCTGAAGAATTTATAGTTGAATGGATCCTCGAACAATTTATAGGTGAGGCCGGCCTTGAGAACGTCAAGGACCAGCTTGAACAAATCGAAGAAGTGCTTGAGTACCTTCCAATAGACTGCATTAAAGGACTTTTGGGCGATCTGGTACAACTTAAAGCAATTGAAAAGAAAGATCCAGCAGAAATTAAAAAAGAACAAGAAGAGAAAAAGAAAGCTAAAGAAAAAGCTGAAAAAGAATATAAAGAGTTGCTTAAAAAGGCTTTAGAAAAAAACCCAGAAGATGTAGATGATTTGCCTGATTTTGGGCTACCTTATTGGAGAGAAGTTACTCATAAAACTGCAAACTATGAAGCCTTTGATGAAACCGATCCGCAAAATATTGGTGTAGAAAAACAATATGAAGTTTTGAATTTGCGCTCTGGTCCAAGCGGCAAGGATCAAATACTTGCAGAATTGAAAGAGGGGACCCTCCTCAAACACCATCCATGGATAAGTACAAACAATGGAATGAAAAAGGGATATAAGGGTAACTGGATATACGTTACAATTCTCGGTGGACCCGGGTCAATACACACTCCGGACAAAGAAGGGATAATACAGCCCGGCAGAAATAATGTCCCTGCTGACGCCCCCGCCGGCACCGAGGGGGAGTTGTTGGATCCGGAAGAAAATAAGTGGGCAGAACAAAGCAAAGCCGGCTGGGTGCATAAAAAATATACTGCTAGTTTTACAAATCCCTATGGCGAGACTAAAATTGTGTTGAAGAAGGGTAAAAAAGATTTTGCTGGTGATTTGAAAGACGAAGTGTCGATATGGATAAAGTATTTGATATCGGAAAGATCAGCTCAGAATTATTTAGCTCCAGGTGTACCGAATACCACAATTAGAAAAGTTGCCTGGAAAGGTGTCAGCGCCGGCAAGATTCCAAAAGATCCTTTTGATAAAAAGATTCAGCAATCTCAATTTACTGGGAAAATTGAAACTGCAACTTATAAATTGCTGGGAGTAAAGCACGTTACAAATTTTGAGCTTCAAAAAGCCATAGCCTTTGTTAAGGGCCAAAACGCAGGCTCTATGCTTTTGTCGGAAATGGAAGACAAGTGGCGCTTTCCAACTCCCTATATTGAACTTGGTGGTGTTGCAATAGCTCCTCCTGGCTTTTGGACGAAAACGGATAAACAAAGAAAAAGACCAAAAAAACATAGAAGGTGCGATGACTTATACACGCAACTTTTAAAAGAACCAGACAACGTAGCAAAAAAAGCGGCATATTATGGTTGTATGCAGAAATCTGGCATTCTTGTATACGGCGAAGGAAAGTCGTTTTACGCTGCAAAAATAGGATCCACGGAGGAACAAGCAGAGGTTTCGGCCCATGTTCTTGCCGCATCTAAAGGGAAATGTTCTGAATTTCAAGAAAATTTAAGAAAAGTACTTCAGAAAAGAAAAAAAACGGATAACGGTAAAACTACCGGCGAGCCACTTTGGCCCGGTGCTTCAGCAGAGCCTGATGAACTCGCGCTATATAATAAGTGGACAGCTTGTATTAAGACCAGCGCAGTGGAAGAACAGGAGAAGTGGGTTGCGAGAGAACATGATTTAGGAAACTATCCTACTAATCTTGATGAGCTTGTAGCGTTTTATAAAAAACATTCAGAATTGCCTTTTAATGCGGAAGTCAAAGCAACATCCGACGCTGACTTCGGCAAGGTAGTTCGAACAATATTTAAATACTGCGGCCAAGATATGGAAAGGCTCTTGAGATCTGTGGTCGACACGGCCCAAGAAAAAGCAGAAGACGACCCAACGAAAAAGGCCAGCCTCGATGTTGCTATGGGCATTCTTGCCGGCGTCGTAGGAATTGGCGCCGTAGCCGCGCCCGCTATCGAAGCGTTTAAAACACCCCAGTGGCCAACACTTGAAACCTCAGATCCTGACGGTCGAATTATGCCAGTTGTCACGAACATATTAGAGAAGATGATTGATGAACTTATTTTGCATTTTGTCAAAAGTCTTCTAGATGATCTCCGGAACTGCCCAAAGCCGGATGAACTGCCCGTCGGCTCGGGCGCCCAGGAAGGTGGTGGTGGTTCAGGACAAGAGCATGCCGAAGCCTTGAATGATTTGGCAGCAAAATACGGTCTCAATATACCCCCTATCATCGACCCAAGTTCCCAATTCAGCCCAACAGCCCCCGGGGAAAGTCCGAAGCCGATTGGCACATTTGATGAAGCTAGCGAGGTACCTGGAACTATCGTTAATTTATCAGATCTTATTGATACAATAAAAGCCCCACCGCCAGAAGGAATTGGCGTGAGCAAGTTTTGTAATTTGATTAACGGTAATATATCTACCGGGCTGTTTACAGAAACACATAGCTACATTAGAAATACCTACCCTCTCGTGTCCTCGGAGTTGTCGGACCCTGCAAGCATGAAAAGGTTTTTTGTAGATATAGGAAATATTCTTGACAAAGAGTTTTGTTTTCCAAAAACTTCCAAAGGCTTCGATGAGCCATGCGACAACTCTGTTCCTACCGGATTCAACGCGGCCACTCCGACATTGCCATATCAGCTTGGTCCAAAATCAATTACGAAAGAGGTTGAAAAAAGGCGCCTTATTACTCTTGCCAATTGGGTTGACAACCCGCAAGAAATGATGGAAAAAGCCGTCGACGATCCTTGCGCTTCGTTGCCCGGCATTCGCGCCATTTCACCTTCCTTCGGAGACACGACAGATAGCGTACTAAATACTGCATTCGACGCATTGTCAGTGATTTTCACTGATGAGCTTGGCTTATTCGTGCCGATGTTGACACTAGCTAACGCGAATTTGCCCGACGCTGAGTTGGTAAATTCTCTCATTGTGGGAGAAAACGATGCCATGAAGCTGATGGAGCAAGCAGTTAATCCTTCTAACATAGAACAGACCGAGCTGGGTTCATTTGCAAAACAAATGGAAAAAGACATGGATCCTGCGTCTCAACGAGTTGTCGTTAATAGTCAGAAGGATGTGTCGCCATCAACAAAGCAGCTTTTTGTCTGCTCGGCAGATTTAAGCAATATTATAATTCGCACACATGAAAAGGGATCCGGCCCCAATAAAGAGTTGCTCAAATTTAAAGAAGCCGTCGCAGCCGGCATCGATCGCTTCGATTACCTACCGGCCCAAATGGGCAATGGCTATGGTCACAATAAGGTTTGGAAGATTTGTCGCGAGAAAACTTTTGATGAGACTGTGTCCGAGATGAAAAAACGAGCAAAAACACTAGATGGCAGACAAGTTGCTCCGTATCTTAGAAAAGTTTTACGAAACCCGCTTAATTTTATTCGCACAGTCAATACAACTAGCGACCACACAAACCTTCATCGTTTTAAGTTACCTCCGGATCGATTTTCCGGCCGTCCCGGCCCAAAAGGTTACGCGCCCGGCTTTATAGATTATAAAACAGTAGAATCCGCAATAATTGCAGATACTTATGAGGTGAATATTAGCAAGTTTGACGTCAAAGACGATTCTGCCAGGAAGCTCACTGGTAGATACAACCTACCAGATGAAATTGCAACTTACATACAAAAAAACAATATTGATTACCCCAATGAATCTGAGGGCTTTGATACTCCACAGTCTGTTGTTTGTACCGATTTTGCGATGAAGCTAATCCGCGCATCTTTTGGAAACACTGGCATATCATTGACAGAAAATTCTCCTGTAGTTTTAACATTAAGAAAGAATCTGCAACCTGTCGTTGCGCAGTCCATTTTTGAAGGCATCATGGACTCGACATTGAAATCTCGCCTGTTCCAATATTCTGAGATTAAAAAATTAAATTTTAGATCAACAATTTCTGATATTTTTGATACCTGTCAAACTGGGCAAAGAAGCAAGACGACCCCATCTGAATCATTATTGGGAATATCAGAGCTTAAAGGTAAAATTAAAGAGAACTATTTGGATAATTTGGAATGGTGCACGGGTCCAGCCCGCCGATCACCCGATTCAGACCAAACAATAACTGGCAATATTATGAAAGCACTAGTGCCTTTATTCCTTCGCGTCACAACAATAGAAGCCATGCTTAATAATATTTTTCTCTTTTCGCAACACAGCCTTAAATCTTGCTTTAATGACGAAGTGTTTAAGGATTTTCTTTTTGAAAAAGTTAAATTTGATTTGAGAAAGCTTTATTTATACAAAGCTTTCCGAACAAAAGCAACACAGCTTGTACAAGATGAGGAAGAGGCAAGCACTACCGCCGGCCATGGCGCCGTCCAAGACGCAAAATCTAAAAAGAGAGCGAAGTCTGCCACTGGAGATGAGGCTTTGAGGTACCTTTTCGAGCAGCAGTTTGAGGATCTTTCGGGTGTTTTCGAAAGAATGTTGGGCACTACTATTAAAGATGAAAAAGCTTTTATTTTTGAAAGTCTTATAAAAGGATTTAAGCAGGTATCTGGTAGAAATAGCTTGAGACTGGTCGACGCCCAAGGCGCCGATGAAATAATAGATATCGACGCTGGCACATGGGCCTCGGGTAAATCACTTGATTCCGCTGGCACAACTAAAAGATTTGAAGTATTGCCAGGGGTCACAAAAACAAAGTCATCAAAAAACAAGCACCTTCCGTCTGAACTAGAAAGAGGTGGGTTTATTTTAGAAAGATATATTTTTGTTGAAGACAAGCTTTTGGAGGATGGCACCCCTGTAATAGATGCAACGCTTTCGCTTTTTAACCTTCCAAAACGACCGGATTGGGCAAAGGGGTATGTCAATATAAATGATTGGGAAACTTGGTTGGCGTCCTTGCGAGAGGGAATGACTTCAAATCTTGGCACACCTTTGTTTGATAGTATCAAAAATGCATTTAGCAAGTCGTTTAGCGAATATTTTAAGCAGCTTGGCTTTGGCTTGAGATTGACTTACGTGCTGGCCAATACGAATATAAGCGATGAGGCTATGCACCGAGGATTGAAAGGCGGCCGCTTTGCAGCTAACATGACAAAGAAACTGAAAAACGATTTGGGGGCCAAAAAGGCTGCAGAAGTATTTGTTGACAATCAAGACGGATTTGTCACTGAACTAACTGAAGCAGTTGATAGTTTGGTTAATTTCAAACCCGACTTTCCAACACCGCAAGCTATTGAAACTCTAGGCGGATTAAGAACGTACAAAACACTATTTCCGAAACTCAACACTTTGGCAAAAAACCCCGATGAGTTGAGCCAGTTGTTTATAGCTGCATGGCTGGGCGGCGCCAACGACGATGAGAAATCAAAGGCTTATCGTATGATTCCTCTTTTTGAGAAAAATTTGAGCATTCTAGATAGGACAACAAGAAGGGAGCATGAACCGGCAGATGTACCTTCAAGTATATTTGACTGGGGCCAGGCAACATTCCATAATAAAAAATACTCTCCACACGGGGACAAGCATCGCGGCCACACTCACTACTGCTTTGCTAGAGATATGGGCAGCCTCAAACGATCCATAGCAGAGTCGCCTGAATTTAAAACACTATTCAATTTTGTATTTCCCATAAAAAGATACCTTTCTATGGCTTCAATTTACAACATTACAGCACTCCGTCGTCTACAAAGAAATAAGGATTTGCTGCAAGGAACAAAAATAGCTATTAAAGACCTGTATTTCATGTCGGCTCGCGGCGCGAGTTGGGACACTAGTGGCCCTAACGCAAGTGATGAAACAGAGGAGGACACAGCTTTAGCAGAGGCACACGGCTTGTCTGTTGAGACAGATTCAAATGCATTTTCTAGCTTGCTCCTCAAAATACTTATACAATGCCCTCTAGAGATCTTAAAAGGGGTCGTTGAGGCTTCTGATCCTAATATTCAAGTATCGAAAAAAATATTTGATGGAATTAATATGGCGATGGCATTAATATACGGACAACAAGAAGGCGAAGACGCGGATCCTTGCGAAGACGGCAATCAGACGCCTCAACTCCCCGGCTACGTGCATCCAATTATATCTTTATTGCTTTTTCCAAGTATGGCTTATGGTGTGGGTTTCCCGCCGCCATGGGGTTTCGGACCCCCCTTAACTCCAATGGGCGCAGCATATCTCGCACTCCAATTGACCAACGATCTGTGGGACGCGGAGCTTACTCCACCGTGTGATATTCCGGCAAAAGACGAAGTCGAAAATGAAGATTGCGCCGACGAAATATCTGGCGAAGTAAAGAAAGTTTTAAAGAAAGAGTTTAAAAAGTTGTCAGCCAAAGAAACTAAAAAGAAAAAACCAGATATAGAAACTGACCCGAATGCATAATTAAAACTATAAGGAAAAATAAATATGTTTGGATATTCCCCCGCGCTACCACTACAAGTTGACAAACAAGATGGTATAGCTTTAAATAAAAGTCACGAAGCAGTAGCGAAACAAAATTTGGAAATGTTAATACTGACAAACCCCGGGGAAAGAATAATGTATCCAGACTTTGGTGTTGGATTAAAAAAGCTCTTGTTTGAGCAAGACACGCCAGATTTACGCCGACAGGCACGCGATTCTATTGTATATCAGGTGAAACAATATTTACCATATATAAAGATCAATAGCGTCGATATTCAGGACCGCCCACAAGATCTTGGGCTTAGCTTATTTGAGCCCGAATATACCTATATAATTTTGCTTAATTATTCGATAAATGTTTTAGGTATTAATGATCTCGTGTTAATTGAAATATAATTCTTTGTTTTAAACTATTTAGCATTGAAAAGTAAGGGAAATTTTTATGGCCAAAAAGATAACTCCGATTAAGTATACTGGTCGAGATTTTCAATCTATTAAAGAAAATCTTGTTGAGTACGCCAAACGTTACTACCCAGATACATTCCAAGACTTTAGCGAAGCGTCGTTTGGGTCTTTGCTATTAGACACAGTTGCTTACGTTGGCGACGTCATGTCGTTTTATTTAGATTACCAAGCCAACGAGTCCTTCATAGACACTGCAATAGAGTTTCAGAATGTAATGAAGATAGCCGAGCAAATGGGATACAAACACCAACAAAGCTTCAGCTCCAATGGTGTTGCTTCTTTTTATTTGGTAGTCCCTCGCGTCGGCATCAACATGGGTCCAGATTCCGAATATGTGCCAACATTAAAACGCGGCAGCCTGCTTACTTCTGAAACTGGCGTTTCTTTTACACTAAATGAAGATATCGATTTTTCCGACTCATCTCACAAAGTTCTGGTTGCAACTGCAAACAGCACAACTGGCGCCCCAACTCACTACGCAATCCGCGCCTATGGCGAGGTTATCTCAGGCGAGATGAATGTACAGACTGAAGATGTTGGAGAGTTCGTGCCCATGAGAAGAATCCGCATACAAGAAGAGAATATAACTGAAATTATTAGAGTGTATGATAGTGAAGGCCGCGAGTATGTTGAAGTAGATTATTTGACACAAGATGTGGTATATCGCAAGGTAATAAACAAGGGCAGAGACTCTGATATATCTCCACTATATGTAATGAAGCCAGAGTCGGTTCCAAGGCGCTTTATCCTGCGCAGAGAGGGCACTCAGACGTATTTGCAGTTTGGCCACGGGTCTGACTCTGCCTTAAAAGACAAGCCCGTTACAAGAGCTTCTGACGTTGTTCTGGAGGCACATGGAAAAGACTATATCACTACAAAGCATTTTGATCCATCTCGGTTGAAGGAAAATGATAAACTAGGCGTCGGCCCATCGAGCACTCAACTGACTATTGTTTTTCGCTCCAACAATCGAGAAGACGTTAATATACCAGCCAGATCTCTAACGCGGGTTGTAAGTCCTATTCTTGAATTTCCAAATCGCTCTAGGTTGCAAGATAGTCTTGTCGCCCAGATTGCTGATTCACTAGAGGTCATTAATGAGGGTCCGATAATTGGCGATATTTCTATAGCTTCCATGGACGAAGTGAGAATGCGCGCAAGGTCACATTATGCTGCACAAAATAGAGCAGTCACTTTGATGGATTATCAAAGTCTTGTTTATAGGATGCCACCGGCCTTTGGTTCTGTAAAGTTTTGCAGCGCAACACAAGACCTGGATTCCATTAGGAGAAACTTAAATCTTTATGTAGTCAGTGAAGATGTAGATGGCTTTTTGGTGAAAACAGGCGACAAGATTAAACAAAATTTAAAAACCTGGCTAGCCGATTATAAGATGGTCAATGACACTGTTGATATATTGGATGCAAAAATTATAAATTTTGGAATTGATTACGAAGTGGTAGCTACGGAACGATTTAATAAATATGACGTTTTAAGTGCGACCAAGGCAGCTATCTTAGGACACCTTGAAGAAAAGGCATATGGTATTGGAGAGTCCTTACACATTACAGAAATATATAAAACACTTAATCAAATCGAAGAGGTTGCTGATGTTGTAAAAGTGACAATCAATCAGAAAACAGGCGGGCAGTATTCAAGCACTTCTTTCGATATTTTAAAACACAAATCTGCCGATGGTAGGGTGTTACATATTCCGCGAGATTCTATTTTCGAATTAAAACTTCCAAGCTCAGACATACAAGGCACAATCAAATAATGGGTATTAAAAGATATTACGCAACGCAAGACAATACAATTAGCAATGCTTACAAAATGGACTTAGCCACCCGCGCTTCTGGCTCCAATATGGGTGCTTCTGATGTACTGGAAGTTTTTAGCATATACGGCCAAGAATCTTCAAGTTCTGTTGAGCAATCGCGAATTATCGTACAATTTCCAGCATCAACTATTTCATCTGATCGCACGGCGGGAACAATTCCTGCCACTGGAAGTGTCAGCTTTTATTTAAGAATGTTTAATGCCAAACATTCGCAAACTGTCCCAGAGTCCATGGATCTATCTATTCAAGCAATATCTGCAGAATGGGACGAGGGCCATGGCCTCGATATGGAAGAGTACAGGCATGAAGATTCATCAAATTGGATGAGCAGAAAAGATGGCACCGCCTGGACGACAGTGGGGGGAGATTATCACGCGACACCAAGCTATACCGCTTCACTCTCTAATGGTGTTGATGAGCTAGAGCTTGATATCACAACTTTGGTAGAACAATGGATTGCCGGCTCAAAATCAAATTATGGTCTGGGCGTCAAGCTGGTTAAATATCAGGAACCTAAATACATCAATTCGTCAGCGGGAAGTTTGGTGCAAAATTTAGATGGTGCAACAAAATCATTCTTCACCAAAAAGTTCTTTTCTAGAACATCGCAATTCTTTTTTAAGCGGCCAATCATTGAGGCCCGTTGGGACTCATCTAGAAAAGACCGTCGCGGAACGTTCCATTATAGCAGCTCGCTAGCTCCTTCCGAAGACAATGTTAACACACTATACCTCTACAACTATGTAAGAGGTCAACTTAAAAATATCCCGGGAAATAAAGCAGAGGGCACCGGCGCCACGGGCAGCCTTTATGTGAATATTTACTCTGGGTCTACGGCGCCCTCCGGCGATCCGCTGTTTTTGTCGCCGTCAGGCTCGGTCATCAATTCCACCGCCCTTAGAGTTGTGACTGGTGGTTATATTGATACTGGAATATACACAGCCTCTGTTGTGTTAACTTCAACTGTCTCTCCGTTCACGACGCTATATGATGTGTGGTTTGGCGGAACGACTGAGTATTTTACAGGTACAATTTTCCCAGAACTCCACCGCGCTTCGGATGGTTCTAGGACAAAAAGATACGCTAGCAAGATAACAAATCTTAAATCTAGCTACGAAAAAGATGAAAATCCGACTTTTAGGTTGTTTGTTAGAGATAAAAATTGGAATCCCAATGTATATACCAAGGTTCAGGAAACTGCAAAAACTGAAACAATTGATGAAGCATATTTTAAAATTGTGAGAATGTATGATAATATGGATGTTATTCCATATGGTACTGGCTCCAATGTTCACACGCGCTTATCTTATGACATATCAGGAAGCTATTTCGATTTAGATATGTCGATGTTGGAGACTGATCACATGTATGGTATAAAGTTTGTTTATAAAATTGGTGGAAACTATCGAGAACAACCGGAGATTTTCAAGTTTAGGGTAGAATAATGAGTATTAAAGAGCTTTTCGATAAAGATGAGCAGAAAAAAGCCCTGCCAGCTAAGAAGTTACAAGAAATAATTGACGCCGGCGACTTAGAATCTGCAGAAAAATTAAGTTCTCATTTTGAGAAAGCTCGCAAATTTGTACCTAACGTCGACTATGGTAAGCCAGAAAACTTTGCGCGCTTCGGTTCTGCAGAGAAATATTACGATGCATCGATTAAGAACATCTACAAGACTTATCCTTATGACGGGTCTTTAGTCGAAAAAGATGGCTGGCACATTTCTGCATCTTATTTAGATCAGTGGATTTTTGATAATGAATACCCGAGAACAACGGGTTATGCTGTTTTTGCTCCAAACTCTGCTGAACGAAGTGGCCAAGGCTGGGGCGAAGGCAACACTCATGTGGACAGCACATCCGGCCATTCTTATGGAAGGCCATCAACCGGCCACGTCCATGATTATATGGAGTTTATCGCGATAACGGGATCTGTAAATGTAGATCCAGATGGGCTGTCTATTAGAAGCTTTAATACAAAAGCGAATATTTATAACGCTTCCAAGTCTCGCACAAGTAATCTTAAATTTGATTTAACCGGATCAGGCGTCACTGTCGAGTTCTGGATGAAAAAAGGCGGAGATGTTAGCACGGCGAAAGAAGTTGTTTTTGACCTAAGAAACAGCGTCACTGGTCGCGACCAAGGCTTTGTTACAGGCAGCGGCGAAGCACATGATTCTCGCTTCGGCCGTCTAACTATTGAATATGAAAAGGATTCCACACATTCATTTCTTGTAACCGTCCTTTCCGGAACCTCCCCGGGCCATGCCGGCGCAACTGCAGAGGGTGGCCCTCCTGCAGTGCCATTTTATGGCGTTCGAAGTGCTTCTATTGGTAACTTCTCTACAGCTTCAATGGCAACTTGGAATCATTACGCAATTGCTCTTAAAAATACAGGCTCAAACCTTTTAATTGACTTTCACGTCAATGGGCAACTTAATGACCGAATTATTACTGGCTCCGCTGTTGAGGAAATCCTTGGTGCAACGACACTCAACCATACCGGTACATTGGTAGCCACCATCGGCGCCCTCGGAGCCTCGACTTACAATAGCACCACGTCCTCTGTCGGCTGGGGCAAGCTCTCAGCTTCTCTTGATGAGTTTAGATATTGGAAAACATACAGAACAACAAAGCAGATTGGGCAGAACTGGTTTTCACAATATGGCGGTGGCACAAACACTGACGATGCAAATACAGACCTTGGGGTTTATTACAAGTTTAACGAAGGGATAACTGGCACCGGGTCCATCGATTCAGTCGTTTTAGATTATTCAGGCCGCGTCTCAAATGGTAACTGGCGCGGATATTTCAGCGGAGCTGTTGACACCGATACCACTTCTCGGCATACCGGCTCAGCAATTGTTACCGCCGGCCACACAGAGTTTAATGATCCAATTGTTCGTTCAAGCCACCCCTACATTAGAAGATTGCTTGGAAATATGGGACTAACGGGATCCGCCCATGACATAAATAATAATTCGCAACTATACTCAACACTTCCATCTTGGATTGTAGAAAACAACGCCCGCGCCAACGACAGCACGTTGCAAGATCTGCTTCAGATTGTTTCAAATTATTTTGATGAACTAACAATTCAGATAGAAAATATTAGAAAAATCAAAGACATGTCGTATACCAGCGGCTCTGCAAAGCCAATCCCTTTTGCCGATCGACTCTTGATATCTTCCGGTTTCGATGCCCAAGAATTATTCTCTGCAGCAACAATATTAGAAGAGGTTTATAGTCGTTCCGAGAAGAAAAATTATGCTGATAGCTTGCAAAATATAAAGAACTTTATTTACACAAATATCTATAATAATTTAAATTATTTATACAAGTCGAAAGGTACGGAAAGGTCTTTGAGGAATCTGCTTAATTGTGTTGGCTTAGATGAGGATGTTTTTAAAATAAATACCTACTCTACCGACACAACATATGAGCTTGAGAACAGCTATTATCCCACAACAGATCGCACAAGGATGGCGAGCTTTACACAGAAAGAGGGAGACAGCCAAGCCGCGACCGTATACCAGGAAAGCAGCGGTTCGAACTCTTTGTCTTACTTGCCGGGTAACGTTGACGAGTTTTCAGCAATGACTTTTGAAACAGAAGTGTATTTTCCGTTCAAGCCATTACCAGGAGAAGTTGGTTATACAAGGAATAATTTTGATTACTTGAGCGCATCTCTTTTTGGAGTACACACAGCAGACGAGTCCGATGCGACTGACCACACTTGGCATGGTCAAGATTTTGCAAATTTCCAGGTCTACGCTGTGAGAGAACACTTAGACTCGCGAAGCGTCAGGTTTGAGGTCACTGGCACCGCCGGCGGCTGTGTTATTCCTGCGATGTCGTCCAGTTTCTTCAAAGATACATATAAGAATAACTTGTGGAATGTTTCTTTGAGGGTTAAGCCGCCTAGCTATCCACTTCCCCATATGGTCCTCGGAGCATCGTCATCTGCCCACAACGTCGATGCAAATTATACGGTCGAGCTTCACGGAGTGAATATGATTCATGACGTTGTTGCAGATTCGTTTACTGTGTCGGGCACGATGACACGAGCGCATGCAAAAACGTTCTTAACAAGCTCGAAACGTCTGTACGTCGGAGCACATAGGGAAAATTCTTACGGAACTGTCTTACAAAGAACGGATGTGCGCATCGCCGCAGCAAGAGTTTGGATGGATTATTTGGAGGACGAAGAGCTTCAAGCTCACGCCACCGATATAGGGAACTACGGAGTACACAATCTTTATGAAAATATCAGCTTAAAGTCTGCCGGATCTTCAAGCCTCTCTGGCACACATATACCCAAGATCGGCGCGCTGGCACTCCATTGGAATTTTGATGGATTAACCGGCTCTAATGCCGCAGGTCAGTTTGTGGTTGAAGACATTACAACTGGTTCATCACTCATGAGAGATCGTTATGGCTGGCTAGGTACTAATTCGAAATATAAATTTCATGGTTTGGGCGATAAATTCCGCGCTAGCGACACCGGTTCTATATCTGTAGAGTATATACCAACAGCTCGGCTGATGCTCCCCGAAACTCTTGGCGGAAATGAGATGATTCAGGTGCTGTCAAACGATGATCTTTTGTTTGAACGAAGCTCACGACCTGTACAATATCAAATGTCGATTGAAAAGAGCATGTATCAGACTATTTCGCAAGAAATGCTAAAGATGTTTGCCACTATCAAAGATTTTAACAATATTATTGGCGAAAGCGTCAATAAATATCGACAAGAATACAAAGATATGAGCAAGCTGCGACAACTTTTCTTTGAAAGATATCAAAACACTCCAGATTTAGAAAAGTATGTCAACTATTATAAGTGGTTTGACTCTGCAATTGTTAGAATGCTAGAAAGTTTTATCCCAGCCAGCGCCAAAGCCCCAAGAAACGCCGGCGTGGTTGTGGAAAGTCACATCCTAGAAAGGAACAAGTACTGGCATAAATTCCCCACGCTGGACACGAAGCTAAACGACCCAGAAGGCTCAGTGAAGGGCGGCGGAGAAATGAGATACAATTGGAAATTTGGCCATGCGCCAGTTCCGAAGAAGCTCTCTTCGAAATCATTGTTCTTCACAAGCTCAGTTGCTCAATACGCCACTGTTTCAGACAGCGATTTGTTAAGTTTTGGCGCAGATGGCTCAACGAGCGCCGAGCCAAGTTTTTCTTTTTCTGCTTGGGTTTACCCAACAGAGTTAAATGATGGAGAGACTTATGGAATCGCTGGTAAATTATTTGAATATGGGCTGGTAATAGAAGGTGTTTCTGGTAACAATCAACTTAAACTTATTGCTCACGATGAGGACGGATCAAACTTATTTAGAAGATTTGGCGCCTTTTCTGCTTTAGAACCCAATCAGTGGAGTCACGTTGTTGCAACATATGACGGAACCGCTGCCGCAACTGGTGTCAAATTGTATGTTAATGGCTCTGAGGCTGGTTCATATACTACCACAACTGCCGGCACGTATGCTGCTATGCACAATATGACCAACGCTTTCGTTGTGGGGTCAAATGGTGGAATCTCAAACACAAGATTCTGTGGAAGAATTGATGAGCTTTCTTTGTGGAAAGATGATTTATCTTCAGCAGAGGTAGCTGAACTATATAACGCAGGCTGCGGCCGCGAAGCAAACGTACACTCTGCAGCTGCACAAGATTTGGTTGCATACTATAAACTTGGCGATGAACCCGATGTAATTCCTTCGACTGCGGCAGCAACCGCAGTCAGCCCAGGAAAACTAGCTGATAGTTGGGAAAACGGACTCAACGGTACGTTCAACTTAATTGGCGCCTCAAATATTGCACCAGGCTTTTCTGAATCTGGATTTGGCTGTGTAGGAAACCAAGCAAGCGCAGAAAATTGCTTGTGGTGGTCCGAACGTGCAGATCGCGAGGGAGTGTTGGCTTCTGGGGACACTGATCTAGATTCAGATAGAGAGACAATTCGCAGGATTAAAGTGACAGAAGTTTCTGGATCCACATATGCAGTTCGCTCTTTTGCTCGTCCATGGCGCTTCTCAGCGCAAAGAGATGACGTTATTGAGGGCGGTAGCAATATGCACCCAAGCAAGCGCTTTGGATATCACCGCGCTTGGCTAGGATTCAATGATCCGACTTCCTGCATAAAGTTTCTGCCTGTTAAAAAAACTGAACAGAATTATGAATATATATCAAAAGCTCGCTGTGACGACGATTATACCCCTCCTGAACTCGTAAAAGAAAAGCCTTGGTTTACAGCTAAGTCTTACAAAGGCACCGGTGCGCACCGTGAAGGCGGCTATTCTGATGCAAAGGGAGAAATGCTGCTTCCGTTCACAATTGTGACGTCATCTGTCAGCACTGGCTACGCTTCTGCTTTCTTTTCAAGTTCACAAATTGATTTCACAAATCTTCACGAAGATAGGTATCCTGTTTTTGAAGGCTCTCCTATGCAGGGTCCGTTTACTGAGCGGTATGTTGGAGGGCTGCAGTACCGTCACCAGCCCATAAATCATCAAGTTGGCAACGCGGTAGTCGCGAGGCACGGATTTTCTTCGCTTGGTCAAAGAATATTAGACTCAGGCTCGATTCGACCAGAAGGTTGGATTTTGAAACTGCCTCTTGGTGGTGACACTGGCAGCTTGGTCGATTATACAATGTTGAGTGAGTCATTCGGCGCCGCCGGCGGCAGCGCATACGGACCAACAGATTCTGGCATAGCAATTTTCGGAGACTGGAAAAATATTGGTACAACAGCAACAAGCCCTGCAGGCTGGAAAACTAACTTAGGGTCAACGCCGTCTTTGGGGACTGGTCCTTTTTCTGGTAGCCATGGCGGATATTACATGTATGCAGACACCACGCCGCCGAATAATACCTCTTCATTTGGTCTCCGGAGCCCATTGATTGACGGTAGTGAAGTTTGGAGCGACTTTTCTGGAACGTTCAGATATCATATGCACGGTACTGACGTTGGGAGCATGAGAGTTCAATACTCTCAAGATGAAAACTTTGAAACCGGCATTACAAATTTGGCCGTCATTTGGGAAAATATTTCTGGTTCATCTGTTGTAATTGCGGGACAACAACAAACTGCCTCGATCGATCCTTGGCGAAAAGCCATTATCCCACTCGGTGATCATGTTGGAACTCAATTTTATATAAGGTTCTTTTATGAGTCCGCCGGCGGTCCTAATGGCGACGTCGCAATTGATGACGTCATGTTCAGTGGAAAAAAACTTTCTTCGTTTAAGTTGCTAGATCCGACTTCATTGTCCGCATCTTCACTTGGGACAGACAGACCTTTTGCTAAGCTGTACCGCGATGGCGTATCCAAGCGCCCTGTAAATATTAGAAACATTCAAACATCAATCAGACCTACGGGTTCCCACTCGGGCTCTATAACCCTTGGTAACTATGAACATAATTACCAAGTTGTCATGGCAACTGGTCGCGACGTCAACAACCTGTGGCTTCGAGATCCAGATAATCAAGCAAAGATTGCTCCTCAAACTGGGTTATCAACAACTGGTGCATTCCCAGAAAACCCGTTCTTGAACGCTACTCCAATTCCATATTACGCTATGATAACTCAGGGTAACGTTAGCGGCACTTACGGCGAAGGATTGCCTGAGCTGCATCTTATAGAGCACTCTGGGTCAACCAATTTCGCACTTCCAAACAGGGATACGTTGGTCGATTCGACTTCTGAATACGGTTCTAAGAGAAATAAGAGTGTTATTGTTGAAAGATTCTCTGCCCCCGGCGGAAAAGAAGTGATGAGTCGTGGTTATTTGGACGCTGCATCAGAGGTCTATTCAGTATACAGCTCAATGAATTATAGAAACCTTAAGGTTCGTTTAGATCACCGACAAGACCTTACTGATCGAACCACTTTCGGCGGCTGGAGTTACAAAGGAGCCGCTGGGGCGACTAATTTTGTTGCGGCATGCGGCGACCCCGGCGAGCCATCAGCTTCTATCCACCACACACATAGAAACAGAGCCTTGAGGCTGACTAGTTCCGCCGCATGGCTTGGGGATGTGCTCACAGGCTCGACTTTTGATAATGCGTATATAACACACCAAATCCCAAGATCAGATATACAATATGCCTGGATTAGTGCTTCTCTTGCTAGCGGCAACCTTCCAGACATTGCACCGCTTGGGTTTGCTCCATATGACGGCATTGCCGATTGGAACTATGCGTTTGATGAAAATGGTAATTTGGCTGGAACAGTTCGCCCAGCAGTTCGCTTTAACCGCGGCGCTGAGAACTATTTTACTGTTGCCGATAGCAACGCATTTAGTTTTGGCGATGGTTCGGACGATGATGCATTCTCTGTTAGCTTTTGGATTAAGATCAACGACATGTCGCAATATAATTTTATTGCGTCCAAAGCTGCTGCTAGTAATTACGAATATGAAATATATACGCGACCTGATGGCACCCTTAGATTAGCCCTTCATGATCAATCGACTGGAGGTTACGCAAAAGCCACAACTACTAATAGCTTAGCATCATATGAGGGCAAATGGTTTCATGTGGTGATCACATATTCTGGAAATGAATCTAGCTCTGGCGTAACAATATATATTAATGGCTCTGCTGTCTCCAATGCTACCTCTGACTCATCATATACTGCAATGGAAAACTTGGCAGCGAATTTTGATATTGGGAGAACCCGCGCCGGCACAGACTCTGATTATCTCGATGGAGAGCTTTCCCATTTTGCAATATGGAATGCCCTCGTGTCTTCTGGCGAAGCATCGGCTCTTTATAATGATGGCTGCGCAATGGACATTGCAACCACATCGCTGTACTCTGCCAACTTGATTGCTTGGTATAAGTTTGAAAATACAATCAATGCCAACAGCGACTCTTCTGCCGCAGAAAACGACGGTACATTCACGAACTTTAGCACTACCGACCCCACAACCGTGTCGATGGTGATGAACAGGTCTTGTACCAATGTAAATACGTCCAATTCAGCCTTTAAATTTGCCGGATCCAGCTCTCATGGGTCTTATATGGCTGTTGGAACAACCCGTGCTTTCGGTCTCGGCGGCAATACCGTCGATGGAGCGGGACCAAAAGGCTTTTTGCCAACTGATTTTGTAGGGTTGAATTATCATATTTATGAACCAATTACCTCTTCCACCAACACAATGGGTTATGATGCTAATATTTCGATATTATCCGGCGCCGGCTCGCCTCAGTATTTTAACCGTGATATTGTTATAACACGGGTAGTCAATGATCCAGCGGAAACTTATGGATTTAATGCATTAATCCTCAATCGACAAGGACCATATGGATGGCCATCATGGAAGCAGATCAGAGGAGGACAACATCCTATTGCGAGATATCAGAAAAACAATAACATCATTTCAGTTATAACCTCTTCTGTTAAGGTCTCTTCACCCGGCTCAGTCGTTCCTGGCAAGTCTGATGCAACTAGAGACTTGGCATTCTTCACAGAACCTGTAGTCGAAAGAAATATGCCAATGGTAATTACGTTTACAGTAGATGACCCTGACTCTGTAACCGGACAGTCAGATGTTATTGTTAAATCTTCATACTCGAATAATTTAACTACATTTACTCACAAGAAACTAAATCATATTCTTGATTCTGAAATTAAAACAAACCAATTATACGATTCAATTAAGAAATGGTACCTCGATCCAGAACTTACGTCAGACGCCAGCCCAATTCGGGGACTTAAATCTTTGGTATATAGAGAGGTGGTTTTCCCTAGAAAAGAATTTGCTAATTTGGAAAAGAGCAGAGTCCGAACGCAATATGATTGCAAATTCTGGCGGGATAACCGAATGGATAGAAGTCGCCTTCCAGCTACAGCCCCAACTGAACAAAAAGAATTAGAAAGTGGTTCGTTGCTCATTCCCCGACATCGCGATTCAATAATAGACGAACGATTTGAAAACTTTATGTCAAATTCGATGGGATTCCCCATTCCCTCACAAAGCATGTGGCCTTTGGACGGTCGCTGGAGTTTCGGCATCGAGGGCAGACCGCACTATGCGACCCTAACTTCGTCTTCCGATCAGGTAAGCGCCGGAAACCTTCTTTCTGGTGCTTCCGGCGAATTAATGAACGAGTATAGCCTTTACCATCATGGCGACCTTCGACAGTTAACGGCTGCTATTTTATTCACACGCCCCGGCTCATCGTCGTGGGGAATCTATGATTTGTTTAAATATGATACTGCACATGCTGCCGGCAAAAATCCTTTCTTCAATAGTTACGCAGACTTTTCTGAAAAATTGAATGCGAAGGCTGAAGGCTATGGGCTGGTACCTGAATATAGAATATCTGAACACATGCCGGAAATTGTTGATAATCAAGCCGGCAATTTCCGAGCAGAATTACCAGGATTCCTAACATTAACCGGGGCGTATGCAACAAGCAGCGCACCTTCTACATTTAGACCGGCTGCGCAAGAGGAATTTTATAAGATTTTCTCAACGACAGATTTCATGAAGCATTTTGGGGTTATTAAAGAAGAACACAAAGGGGTTGCAACACCAACCAATCTTACTTTGAAATGTCGTGCAAAAATTGGCTTCCATCCATATGATGGCTTCTATCCGGTTAATCGCACGGTACAATTGGCTTCTTTATTCTCTTCATCATATTTCTCTAATATGGAATGGAGATTTCGGGATTTCCCTTCAGCCAATACAAATTCTCGTCTTGCTCTCCGGTCTGTTTTGGCGCCAACATTCTCTCCTGGCATCATGTACAACTCAATTAAAGCCGGTCTTGCAGTTGATTATCCCATTCATGCGCACGGATCGCCACGCCCCGATTCCCCCCACACAACAAGACATTTGCAGTTGATCGGCAGCGGCACTGATAATGCGAACGGGGCTTACTACTTGTCGACACCATTTACCCATCGATTGCCGTTCGAAACCTTATTGGAGCCTGATAGAGAATTAGCCAAGGTCTGTGGAGCCGCAGGCGCAATTATTGATAGTGAAGTGGGTATGATGAAGGGCGCCCCAATTTCCGCATCTTATATTGGTGGAAATAGCAGCGAAACATACAGAATGGCAATGCATAACTTCTTGGCCGAATCCATCGACTTTTTCTTAGAAGACGGAGAGCTGACGACATTTGTTTCTTTACCGGATTCACATCCGAGTTTTGGGAACATTGATACGAAAAAAGACAGATATATCATGGACGTCGTGCTCTCTAACGGTACTATGATCGATATGTCTAAAACTCCAGCCTCCCAAGCTGCCGGCGGCGATACCGCCGTCAACCCGCTCCTGATATCTATCGGCGCAACCGTGCAGTGGGGTGTCCGCCCGAAAGCCACAAATGCTCCCCACGCCTATTCTTTATCTGATCACGGATTTGGACAGTCTTGTAAGACAGCTATAAGCACAGACGGTGGCGCAGGTCCTAACGGCACTCTCAGCAGAATACCATATGCGCCGCCATATTGGAAAGGGGACTCTGTAATCAGGTATGAATTTTATGTGCCTTCTGATATCGGCTCTAAGGTTGATCTAGAAACTATTAGAGAAAACTTGGTTGTATCTCACTGGAATCCAGGGCTAACAGAATTTGCAACTGTTAGTGGTTCAAACGGATTTACTCAGAGCGATATAACTTATGCTCAAGGCGGATCCACAGACGGGAAAAACTTTGCAATTTCGCACTGCATGCATGCCACAGCCTCTATTAATCACTTAGGTATGGTCGATTTAAAAACCGTTGAGTATAACGCAATTACTGGCATACCTGAAAAAGTAAAAGAATCTGAGGGCGATTCCGCAAAAGCTTGGGTTATTCAAACTAAATGGGAAACTCCGCATTTTAATTTTATGGATTTGCGACCTGAACTACCAGTTGTTCCCGGCACCGCCACTGAAAAACAAATAAATCCAAATTTTGTAACAGCCAGCCATCCCGGCGCCAGCTACGGCGGCGGTACCACTACGGGTGGTAACAGGGGAATATGGTGCACATATGGAAAGCCAATTGAAGGAATTCTTGGAAAACCAGCAACTGACGACTACGTGTCCGCTTATCTGTACGGACAATCAGATATGAATGCAGAAGGATGGAGACCGAAATTTAAAGGGATTACAATGCAAATACATGACAGCGTACAGGTAACTGGAACGCTGAGCCCAACTGCAGCTGGACCGACCGGAGAAAGAGACGTTGGATCTTTGGCTAGCTTGGTTGGCTTCAACATGAAATCTCAAAGAGTCGGAAAACTTCGCACATCAAAAACCATCAAAGAAGCTGTTGTTGCAATTCCATTTACTCGCACCGCAGACGGCGGGTTTAAGTTCTATACATTCCCGAGAGATTGGGTAAACTATTCTTTAGGTAATCTTGCTGCAGTAAAAAATGGACGCCCAGTACCGGAAGACTCTATCGTAGATATGATCAACAAAATGCAAGATTACGTGATTCCTCCGCAATTTAACTTTCTTCAATATGAAGATGTTGATCCTTTTGCGATGTACATTTTCGAATTTAAGAAGAAATTAAACAAGAAAGATATTGGCGACATTTGGCAAAACTTGCCACCAGATAGTTTGCATGCAACAAAGCACGTCCAAGAAGCAGAAGTGACAATTTCGCACTCTATGTTAGCTGGTGATTTTTATGGCATAAATGATCAACACATATTTAATGAATTTAAAGCAGACACAGAATGGCTAGTTTTCAAGATAAAACAAAAGGCACAGTATAATTACTACAAGAAGACTTTGGGTGGTCAAGATGATGAGAACTTCCAATTTAGCTTTAAAGCAGAAAAAGGACGCGCCGGTTCAAAAGTTACTGATTTGCCTTATAGTTACAACTGGCCTTATGATTACTTTACAATGTTAGAATTAGTACAAATAGAAGCAGAAGCAACACTCGCCCCTGGTACTCCCTTACCTGCTGGGACATATGCGCCCGGTTGGTCAGTTGACCTAGAACCCACAACAAAAGACCCTTCTTCGAATTCTAATCTCAAGCACGATCCAAACACAGTACAAGGACAAAAAGCCGCTCAAGGACCTGCACAGCAGTCCCCAGGCAATCTAGGCGCCGGCGCCGCCCTACCAGGCGCAGGTGGAGGACCGGGATCTCAAAATATCCCCTAGTAGGAATAAATAATGGCAAGATTTTTCAACCCAAAAGAAGACGTTATAGATATCCAGCTTACGCAGTATGGAAAATCTATGCTTTCAAAAGGAAAGTTTAGACCGGATTCTTATGCTTTTTTTGATAATGATATTTTGTACGACGCCGCATATACAAATTTATCTGAAAGCCAAAATGATATTCAGCAAAGAATCATGGACTTGACACCACGCCTGCAAACACAATATGTTTATCGAGGAATTGAAACGGACTTACAAAGAGGTTTTGACACCTTAATTGCCAGCAAGCAAAGTGTTGAAAAAACCAACCTCCAACAAACAGAAGAGCGAGACTATGCGCTGGGTATGCCAATTGGCACTTCTGATTCAAGCTCTCCTCATCGCCCTGCATGGGACGTAGGTTTCTATAAAACACCTCTTTCCGCCTCCTCGGCTTATCACACTGGTTCCAGTAACCGAATTTCGGGGATCCCCCAATTAGATTGTGTTTATAAGTTTAAGACTGGCGTTATTTTACAAGAAGACGAGTCAGAAGATATAAACGTGACTCAAGTGGAAGCAGCGCGAAGAGGATATAGGCCCGCATACGATGCTAGCTTACAAGAGCCTTATGCATTAAATGAAATGTTTCTTGATGACACTTACTATTATATTGCAGAAGACAATTATGTTTTTTTAGATGTCATGGAACACAATACTCAAAATGAGGTTGAAAATTTTGAAATAGAGGTTTTTAAAGTGGAGAAGGTGTCAGATGCAAATGTTTCTGACAGCATGAGAGAGATTTTAATCCCACTTAAGTTTTTTAAAGAAAAAGAGGGTGTGGATCCGCTTTCAGAAGACGAGATTCTTGATAGCGCAATTGTCCCTTCAGGATTGAATGATACCTTTGTTGAGTATTATTTTGATATAAATTGTGATGACGGCATTGGTCCTGATGTCTTGTGCGAACTTTTAAGTCGTTATAAACGAAATAAACGATTTGAAAGCATGTTTAGCGGCTTCGATATCAGCCTTATGGACGATTGCGACGATTTCCAATTTATGCACGAGCAAAATGAAAATGTTCTTTCTGTCACTGAAGATATTGATTACAGCAAGGAAGAATGCGAATGAGCGCTATTGCAAACAAACCAAGCCAATACTCGTTGTTTGGCAGCTTATTACCGTCACCGTATTTGTCCACCGAGCGAGTTGTTATAAGCGGGAATGATCAGGGCATGTTACAAGTTTCCGTTCAGTTTTCCCTAGATTCCAACTCAGGCCAAGGCGCCACCGGGCCGGCCATGGCCGAAGTGGCAAATTATAGTTCTTGGAAAGACACACCGAGTAAGAATAATATTTTTTCTATCAATTTCAGAAAGTTTTTAAAAATTCACGTTATTCAATTGTATGGAAACTATGCTGGCCAGCACACGGGTCAATATCTCAACTTTCTCAACACTCAAGACATACGCGGCTTTTATGAGAAATTTAAAAATGATATTGCAAATACAAACTATGCAGACGTTCATCCGCGAGATGTGCCGGCCCAGAGTCCTCAAATAAAAGAATATGTTATCCCGTTTGCTGAAGCTCTTGCCGGCAACGATCGCGGGTTTCAAGATATCTTTTTCCAAAAGAGCTTTAATATTTCGCACACTCCCGGCGCCAATGTATTAAATTTATCTTATTTTTTCATTCCATACATTGACTTGAATGATTTAAAAAATGATTTTCCTGATATGGATTTGCAAATATTAGCCGGCGACTACGATGGAGATATACGCGCTATAACAGCTGGGATTCCAGTGTACCAGTCGGTGTTGCTTAACGGGGAAACAAAAAGCTCAGCAAAAGCGTACCAAACACCAGAAGGCACATACTGGACAGGAGCTACAAAAACTACTCCCAATGGTGAAGTACTTTCTATGCCAAATGAGCGAGCTTTAACTGTTATAAAGGTTCCTAACAGCATTGTGCAAGACTTGCGCCCCCGTAAGCATGCAAAGCCAAATTTATTAGAATTTAAAAAACTCCTCACTATTCCGTCAAGCAATTATTCTAATAGGAATACTGCTTCTGAGGGTGTAAAGATTAGCCCAAAAAAATCTTATTTTAGCGAATTATACCTGTCTACGGACATCAATGGTTCGGCAAGGGGTCTTTTCATGTTCAGTTTGGAAAAGTTTTTAAGGTCAGAAGCTGTTTTTTCAGCATTAATGACATCAAAAGTCAATGATATATCTTACAATAGAAAAATTATTTCGATGAGCAGTATAAAAACCATTAAGATCTTTCGAAAACAAGTTGAAAAAACATTGAGTTCGACAATGGAGGAAAAGTGGGCGCCTGAAAAGATGAAAGACGGAAGTGTGCAATTAATGGCTTTTGGGAGTTTCAACGAAACTGGTGCGTTGGAAGTTGAATACCCTACAGGTGGAAACTTTACTTTGCGCCAAGAAGATGTTGATTTTGATAATACGACTTATAACATGCCCAACGGCACTCGCGGCGGCATCCGCAAGTTTGCTTTTTATGATGAGGAGCTTCGAGAACACCCAACTGCAGTTTTTCAATATGAAGTTGAGCTAGAAATAGAAGACGGATCTGTATCATATATTAAAGACATCTATAGCAATCTCGAAACAAGCATTCATGATGTAGAGACTATATTTAATGATGCGATTCAGCCAGGAATCCCGGGCGCCACTCCGCATTACGATCATAAAAGAGATAAATTCACTTCGTCCTGGCGAAATGGTACCGGCGCCCGCAATGATCTGCTCCTACAAGCCGTTCGTAGCTACAGTGAGGGCTATGGTATTTTGTTAGCACCAACATTGAATTCGTCCTCCGGCATTGGTTCCTCTTTGAAATCCACTCTAACTGAACTGCGCCAGAAAATAATATCGTTTTTAGATTATAACTACGCAACTTTGTCTACTTATAATGCATTTATGCGAATGCAAAAAGAGCTGCTAGCAGTGCTTGAAGACATGGTAAGAATGAAGGGCGCCCCCAAAATGTTGGCCGGCGCCGACTCATCCGGCGCCCGGGCCAGCACAGGGGCTACTCCTCGCATCAGCAAGCTGAAGCATACATTTAAAAATATTTTTGATACAAGAATGAACGTTGAAGGTATGGCCCTCGGGTATGATATACTTTTAAACGCAAACTCGGATGTGTCCAAGATGATAATGCAACGAAGCGGAATGGCCTATCAAAAAGGATTGTTGGCTCTCGGAGAAGAGCAATTCCGAAGTCGAGCAGTACAAGAGACATTAAAATATTTTAAAAAATCGGCCGGCCCACTGGTCATTCCCGGTGAGAAAGTAGACCTCAACGACACTGCTTCTGATCAGCAATTTTCTACGGGCCTCGGCCTCTCCCCGGGCACAGAGCTATTCACTAAACAAATTGAAGGTGGGGATATTAACGACAATGCGTTGACTTATTTAACGCCGGCCTCAATTATGTTGCATGGAAAGATAGTGGACCTAGCAACAATCAACTCGGCAGCCGACACAAAAAGTTCATTGCCTCTTGGGAAAAGAAAGTACCCCAGAGCAGTGAGTGACGTTTTGTTAAAAAAATACGGAATTGATACCTCTTTTGTTAAAGACAGAAACCCTGCGCATGATTTTGCTGGTGCATTTGGTAATGCTACACAAGTCGCACCACTCTCAGCAGCCGGGGTGATAGGTACTACTCCACCTCCTTATGTTTCCCCCATGATGCCTCCATTGTCTTCTATAGAAACTGCTGCTCCCAAGAAAGACAACGGTTCAAGACAATTAAGAACAGATCTGCATATGATCTTGGAAGCAGCCGGCGCCTCCGTTTACCCCGACATAAGCCACATGCCAGAAACAAAGCGCCAAGCCGAAGTGCTTGTTGAAGAAAAAGGAATGGGCGGGATCGGCCCAGGAAAAGGCATGGGATTTGCTCCTTTCGATCCCAAAGAAATGGGCGAACTTCGTTGGGGTTCGCCCGAGATAGAAGGGCCTGAAAATGGTGATGGCGATCTAAAGCCGCCACCGCTCTCTTTTTCTATGGCGATGCTGTCAAACGTGCTTTTTAACAAATCAGCTGCAAAGAGATCTATAAATGATTTTGCTGAGCCACCAGTTGATGAAGAGGATTTAAACGTCTTGCCTGGGTTACCAAATCAATTAAAATCGCTGTACGCCGGCATGCACGAAAACAACCTTGTCAAGACCAAAATACTTTCTAAAGACAAGGATATAATTAACGATTATAGTAATGTTGGGTTATACTACTTTAACTACCAATTGATTTATAAGATAGAAGTTTTGAGAGGATTTGAAGCTGATGGGATTACCGGCGCTGTATATGAGCCGCTTTCCGATAAAACAATTGAAAAACATAGGGGCAAAACATTGCTGTGCAAAGCTTCTCTATACAGTAACTCAAAAATAATTGACCCTGGAGTACATTCAAAAATGCATTTGCCTTTATTAAACGAGTTTTTCTTATTAGAAGTTGCCGGCGTCAAGCCGGAAGATCTTGTTGCAGAGACTGATGACTTTGACTTTTCCGGCGATTTCCTTTTCATTCCTCCTATAGCGCTCCAAGAGGACTATGAGCCTGAAATTTCCGGCGTTGAAAGTATTATAATACCGGGTCTGTTCATTCCAACGACCGGCGGAGGATATAGAACATGAGCAAGAGTATTGGGAAAAAATCTCTATACGTTGATGAGCGCTCCGTCGCCGTTGCAAATTATATTGGCGAATTAATAATGGACAGACAGATTGACCAACTGAGATCAGATTTCAATTTGTTATGGGGTGAAGAAAATATGCGCGATGGCGAAAATCAACTTTTTGCCAACGTTGTTCGCGAGGAGATATTTCTACCGTCTGCCCATGGCGCAGTTCCAGCGATATCCCTCAAGCCTTATGATTCTTCCCCATGGGAAATGAGAGTGGCCTCCAATGCTACCGTTACCGGCATACCCCTAGCCAACCCCAATGAGGTGAAGCTAGGTGATTTACAAACTACTACCGCCATCCACATAAGGTGCAATTTTTTAGATGAAAATAAAACTTTCGTAAAAAACTGGAATAATTCAATGGATCGAGGAACTTATAGTCCCGCCGGCGCCGCCACATACAGGCAAAGCTTTACATATCCAAAAGAGCTGCTAGTTCAAATGTCTCCGAATAAAGAGCACAACTGGGGGAAAGAGCCCAGTTATATTCCGGAATATCTCAGGTGGGTACATGTTGTTTCCCCCGATTCTTTGCCTGAAGAGACGCAGAGATATGCAGAAAAAGTTGGCTTGTCCGAAAACTGGGACAAAGAATTGGATGATATTGGCGATTACCAAACATTTGTTGATGCAGTTTCTGATTTTTTTACAGATGTAACTGGCGAAAGAATGGAAAATTCACCAATGATCGACCCAAACACGGAGTACTACGATCACACATTCGTATGCGACTATATGATTGCTGATATAGAAAATAAATTTTTCTATAATGGACTGGCCCAGGGGTTTGAATACGAACTAAAATCATCTTACAATTTTTATTATCCAAGGTATGAGACTTTAACAAAGGACAACCAACTAGAGGAAATACAATTAAGCGATATATACATTACATTGTTTGACGAGAACGCTTCCCAACCAACAAAGCTCGGAAGAAAATCCGAAGAAGGTGTAAATTTTAATGAAACAAACTCGGATTTAGCATTGGAATTGTTGCCGCATATTACAAACGTACCTGGATTGGCTCAAGTAACTGAAGATATGAGGCATATGATATTGTCGCCAAGAGATATTGAAAATATGAAAGCCTTAAACAAGTTTCACTATAAGTTCCCTATGCATGCGCAACTAAGGTTGAATATGGGACCAATAGGCCCAATAGCTGAAATTCTTATGGAGTCAAATTTAGAAGAAACGGCCATAAGAAGGATTGTAAACTCCTCCAGGGAAACCATCCGACCCGGCGCCAATGAAGCACCCAGCTTGAATGGTTTTACAAAAGAAAATTTTCTTATTACGAGAGAGGATCCGGCCGAGATACCAACTGAGTTTGATGAAGAATTATATTCTGAAAACCCAATTAAATTGCAGCCAATTGTAAATGGCGCCTCCGTTAACACTCTAAATCTGGATTCTTTTATGGCGAGCTTGCAAGATCTGGATACCGTGTCTGGTCAGTATGGCCGCTACTTTGTTGATGAGCGTCGACGAAAAGAGTTAAAAGAATTAGATGGGATTTACCATGCTGGAACGAACCCTTATGTGCAAAACCTAGCTGCTCTTATTGCGAAATCTAGAATAACTACTTTGGCAAAACAAAAGATGAGAACGTATGCTGAGTTGCTAGCGGGAAAAGCTGCATATTCGGAAACCATAATGTATCGAGTTGCCAAGCATAAGATCTTGCCAGATGGCCAGGCAACATCTGTGGCTCAAAAAAATTATTATTTTTTCAACGACCCCAATACAAACATATTTGAGCTTATAGACACACAGGTGAAGTATGCCGAAGCATATCGATACTATGTGTATGCATATAAAGTCGTGATAGGCAGTAGATATTCTTATACAGACCCAGTGTTTGAAGATACACAATGGGATATTGTCGCGAATCCAGACGCCCCAGGCGCCCTAGCCAATGGAATTTATAAATTTAAAACGAATGTGCTAATGTCGCCTGACATTATTATATGTGAAGTTCCAATTTACGGATCTCGCGGTCTTGAATTAATAGAATCTGTTGTGGGCATTCATGATGAAGCTCCAATGTATCCCAACGTGGATATAGTCCCCTATGCAGACCTTGGAAGCAAGGTTCTGATAAACATTAGTGAAAATGTTGGTAGGTACATAGCTGAGCCAATTGAAATCCTTGACGACGATAAAAATCGCCACCAAGAAATGATAAAATTTCAAAACTTGCGGAAAGGAAAAAAGATAATTTTTGAATCGGAGGATCCCCCGAGAGCGTATGAAATATTTAGAATTGATCCCGACCCCCAAACGGGCATTACAAAAAAACCAAGTTCCTACAGGGACTTTGGAGATAATTTAAAATATTTTGTTGAGAGAGCTGCAAATGATTCTGCAAATGCCTCATTTGTCGAAGAGCTACAACTAAATAGAAAGTATTATTACACATTCAGGACCATAGACGTGCATGATAACATATCTAATCCAAGTCCCGTATATGAGGTGGAATTAATTGGAGATGAAAACAAATCGAATGTTTTCCCAAGCATTCGCGTCGTTGATTTCGATCCAAAAATAGGGCGAGAAATCAACAAGCCCTTTAAAAGATATTTGCACCTGGCGCCAACAATGGATCAATTTCTTGTAAATTCAGATGATATTGACACGGCGATGGGGTCTAGACCTGATCTCGGCGTCAAGGAAAAAAAGCTTTTTGAGGCAGACAACGAGGACCTTAAAAAGAGGCCAAGCAAGTTCAAAATTCGACTAACTTCCAAGAAAACAGGAAGGAAAATTGATATTAATGTGAGATTCGTGCATGAGCACAACCCGGCCGTCCAAGTCCGAAAGGGACACCAATAAATTTTAAATTAGCACTTTTAATTTAAATTAACGAATAAATATAGTATAATTTGTGTTAATGAGTGTATTTATAGAGTAGAAATGTAAATATTTTAAGGAGATACGATAATGGCATTCTTAAACAATTCTGGTGATATCATACTTGACGCCGTGTTGACCGACACCGGTCGCTTCCGTTTGGCGAAAGGAGATGGGAGTTTTAAGATTACTAAATTTGCCTTTGGCGATGATGAAATTAATTACAACCTGTATGATAAGCAGCATGGTTCGGGTAGCGCATATTACGACATTAATGTCTTGCAAACCCCAGTATTGGAGGCGTTCACAAACAACACCTCGACAATGAATTCAAAATTGATTTCTATCCCTCGAACAAATTTGCTTTATCTTCCGGTAGTCAAACTCAATACGGCATTTAACCAGCGCTTCGCCAACACATACAGTACTCAAAATACATATTATGTCGCCGTTGATAACGATACCGTTGGTCCCTATTCCGGGCCTGGCGCTACTAGTGGTCTGGAGTTAAAGTCTGGTGTTGGGAATTCGGTTGGTATATTAAATGGTTATGTTCCTGCGAATTTAGAGCATTACATTCGAGTCGATCAAGGTTTGGATACTAATGAAATTTCCTACACATCAGTCCTTGATGCAACGTTAAAAGAAACACAATACATCGTGCAAATAGATAATCGTCTTGGCGCACTGGCTACCGTTGAAGACGGCGCCGCCACAAGTTTTAATTTCATCGACGATGATCAAATTGCATTCTATTATCTGTCCCAGGGCGCAGGCACAGGATATGTGCAAAATGTTGCAGAGAGCGGCCCCGGCACGGATGCAACGCAAAATAAAAAAATGTCAATTGCTGGACCGCGAGGAACATTTTTGCAATTTAAAATACAAGCTTCTACTGAGCTGCAGAATAGTAACTATTTATTTACTAAACTTGGTGGGGGAAAGACAATCACTGTATCCGCATCAGACGATTCTGGCTCTTCCGTGACTTGTTATTACATTGATACACTTGTCAAAATCACAGGTGCCACAACTGGCTATTCGCTGGATGTCCCTGTGAGATTCATTAAAAAAACATAATTAGAAGGATAAAAAAATGGCTACAACATTCAAGACTTTTATGGATACTGACGTTGTTTCGTCGAGAACCCTACTTCATGAGTCAATTCCACTAACAGGCACAATTGTGTCGGGAACTTACACTCACGGAACCACCACAGAGACCAACATTAGAAACTACTCTCATGGAATGTTTCAATCTGTGTATGATTACCCATACTTAAGTTCTTCTGCAAATCATGTTTTTGATATTACATTTGGAATGAGTCCTAAATCGACACTTTCTTCTTCGTCGCCCCCAAGTTTAGATCAGCAGAAAAAGAAGATTAATGTATATAATCAAATGGCGCAAGTTTTGATGGGATACGATCATACTGGCAGTGTTAGAGAGTTTGACCGAGATGGTAACGTAGCCGGCTTAGAACAGGGTCTTAAGATTCGCGAAGCATTTTTTGTTAACTTTTCTAGGCTTCTATCAAAAGACGAAGTCAAGAAAGGAACGTTCTCGTTGCAGGTGATTACAGCATCGATGACAACAGCTGGCGTCTTTCAAGGAACGGGAAATAAAGACTGCTTAATGACTATTACAGATACAAATGCTCAAAATGATTATAGGGTCAATTCTCCTGCCGGCGAGTATGGTGTGCTGTATGCATCAAACAATGCAGAACACGGAATACCAGGCTGGGGGTCTGATGACCTAGCTGGCACGTCAGCACAAGCTGTTGGTTTGGTTTATTATCAAGCCGGCATTGCCGTACTATCTTCTAGCATTTGGGCAGGCGGAACTGGCTCCTTGGGTGCCGATTTCGTCCACGGCTCCGATGCCGGCGGAGACACAGATCGCTTTTATGGAACCAACGGGTTTTTCCAACCAAACGACACAGTTCACTCATCTGTTGAGAGAGCAATCACTGGATCCACTATTGGAGAACTTGCCAATGCTTTCCGTCACAGATTCTCCAACGTTTCATTTAACAACACAACAGAGCTAAATTCGACAATCTATTTCTGCAGAGCGAACCACAATGAGTTCAATTACAGTTCTAATCCAACTTATTTGTCGCAAAGCAAAATTACTGTTAAGAACACATCGTTGGATAATCCAGTGTCGTACATTACTACGATTGGAATGTACTCTGCTGATAATGAGCTTCTGGCAGTTGCGAAACTTTCGGAGCCCATCAAAAAAGATCCAACCTCTGAACTAACTTTTAGAGTCCGTTTGGACTACTAGATGGTGTTATGGAATGCCGTACTATAAATTTGATGACAATGATTTATTATACAATCAGATAAAAACTCATCCTCGATGTGAGTTTTTCATCTATAGTGGTAGCTATTACTACAATAATAGAGCAAAAGTTAGCGGCTCTTTCACCGAGAACCTGAAGCACACTTCCGTGGGTCATATTAGTTTGCATGAAATTAATGTGGATAGAAACGATTTGATCTATCCTTTTGTGACCAAGCAAGGGAGTCGTACTTCATTTAAAACGACTAGCACTTCAAATTTCAACAATGATTTTGCATTTGGAGATGAGATCGCTGGCACCTACCCGTTAACTGCCTCTCTTCATAGGAAATATTTTGCAGCAGAAAACCCCACTACAGCCGCGACAAGAAACTATATTAATGCAATAAAAAACAATCTCAGAGCTTATCAACCGCAAAGTACGCATTTTCAATCTTCTACTGATCTGAGAGATCTTGATGACACTGAAATAAATATGCTGAGTGTTCCATCCATATTTTATGGCTCGGCCATTAAAAAAGGATCAGTTGATCTTAAATTTTATGTGTCGGGCACGCTAGTAGCAGAGGCTTCGGACAAAAATCACAATGGTGAATTAGTTCATTCCGGACCCACAGGAAGTGCTTACTCTGGCAGCACCGTCGGGTTTGTCATGTATAATGAAGGCTTTATTATACTAACTGGCAACACTGCATTCCAACTGTTTGATGATGCAGCCGGTACCGGAACAGAAAGCCAAAAACACACAGATGTTTATATCCCTGACGAATCGGCCAGAACGGCAAGCTGGGTGCACTTTGGACATACCGGATCTGTTAACCAAGACCCAATACTTTCCTCCAGTTATTCTCTCTCTTTTGAGGGTACCACATATACTCCAGTTTTAACAATGTTTGCACACGCGCCAAAAGGCAAATTAAATAATTCTTTGAACCCCACTTATATTGAAAGAAATCAAAACATTGAATCAAATTCTGGATCTCTTGGCTATACAGAGAATAAAAATTTAAAAGTTAAAAATACAATGAGTAGTTCATATATTTACGATCAAGAATATGAAAAGCAAGTTTTTATATCAAAGATCGGAATTTACGATGAAGACAAGAATTTAATTGCAATTGCAAAACTTGCAAAGCCTGTCCGAAAGACCGATGAGTTGGAATATACGTTTAAATTAAAGTATGATTTATGATATATTATATGTATGATTTTAGGTTTAGATATCAGCACAAGCATAACAGGTGCAACAATACTTGACAAGCAGGGAAACATCATTTATAATGAAGCCTGGGATACAAGAAAATATAAAAATTTCTTTGAGAAAGTAAAGCATGTTGAAGAACATATTACAAAGCTTCATAGCGAATGTGGGAGAATCGAAAGAGTATATATCGAGCAATCTCTCCAAAGTTTCCGATCTGGATTCTCGTCGGCAAAAACTTTGTCAACTCTCGCTCGTTTTAATGGGGTGGTGTCATGGCTGGTATATCGAATACTGCAGATTGAACCACAATACATAGCAGCAACCAGTGCCAGAAAGACCTGCGGGATAACAGTTCCGCGAGGCCAGAAAGGAAAACAGGTTGTTTTGAATTATGTTCTTGACAACGTACCACAAATTAGTGTATTATATACAAAGAAAAATAATATCAAGCCCGAATGCTACGATAAAGCAGATAGCTGGGTTATAGCTCGGGCAGGTTACGTTTTATGTCAGAAGGAAAAAAACTCCGTATTTTGAGGGAAGTGCTAGGCGATTGTTATCGTTCTGGCGAAGAGCACCTTTTTGGTTGCCCCAAATGCGGACATCACAAGAAGAAGCTATCAGTTAATGTTTCAAAGAATGTTTACAAATGTTGGGTTTGCGATTGGTCCGGACGGAATCTCCGTCGTGTTGTGCGTACTTATGGAGATCTAAACCATAAGAGAGAATGGTCAGAGCTTACAAGTCATGTTGATACCTCGGATCTCTCAGAAGATCTTTTTGAGAAGCCACCAGAAGAAAGAGAGCCGACTGTTAAATTGCCTGACAGCTTTGAGTCTTTAGCCAACAAGGAAACCAAGTATGGTGCTGTTTGGCCTTTGAGGTATTTGCGAGAGCGAGGTATCACAAAGTCTGATATTGTCAGGTGGAAGATTGGTTATTGTACCGCCGGCGAGTTTGCAGATCGGGTAATTGTACCCTCCTTCGGTTTGACTGGGCATGCCAATTACTTTATTGCAAGATCATATACGAACGACTGGAAGAAATACATGAATCCTCCAGTCGGAAGAGATATCATCTTCAATCACTTATTTATAGATTTTGACAATGATATATCTCTTGTCGAGGGTGCTTTCGACGCGATCGTGGCTGGACCAAATGCTGTACCGCTTTTGGGGTCAACGTTGCGTGAGACATCCAAGTTATTTCAAGAGGTAGTCAAAAATGATTCAACTGTATTTGTTGCGCTTGATCCTGACGCCGAGAAAAAGGCGATGAGATTGATTCGCAGCTTATTGCAGTATGGAATAGAGGTCTACAAAGTAGACATCGAGGGTTATTCAGATGTCGGAGAAATGACAAAAATTGAGTATCAAGAGAGAAAAGAGAGCGCTTCATTGATTAATTTTGACAGCTACCTGTTAAAAACCGTCATGGCGATTTAAAAAAACACTAGACTACGAAAATTTTGTGATTATATTTTCGACACTTCAAAGGGGAATAGATGCGTTTTGCACATATAGCGGATACACATATCCGAAACTTAAAATATCATTATGAGTACAGAGAGGTCTTTAATCAATTATATGACCTATTAAAAGAAAAGAAGGTGGACTATATTGTCCACTGTGGAGATATCGCCCACACAAAGACACAAATCTCACCAGAGTTTGTGGGTATGTGCCGGGACTTCTTCAAGAGCTTGGCAGACATTGCGCCGACATATGTGATTCTTGGCAATCACGATGGCAATCTCAAGAACAGCAGCCGGCTGGATGCTTTGACTCCCATTGCTAAGGCTCTTGATCATCCAAACTTACACCTTCTTAAGAACTCTGGCGAGACTAAGATTGATGATAAGTTTGTACTGAATGTTCTTTCTGTGTTTGATGCAGATAATTGGACTGATCCAACGAATAATGACGATATCAACATTGCTCTTTATCACGGATCTGTCAGCGGCTGCAAGACAGATTCTGGTTGGACAATGCAATATGGTGAACACGACGTTGCCATTTTTGATAAATTCGATTATGCATTTCTTGGCGACATCCACAAAACAAATCAAGTGCTCGACGAAGAAGGTCGCATTCGGTATTGTGGTTCAACCATTCAGCAGAATCATGGCGAGTCAGATGATAAAGGGCTTCTAATTTGGGACATCAAGGATAAAGAAAAGTTCTCTGTTGAACATTTTTCTTTCCAAAATCCCAAACCTTTCGTCACAATCGTCTTAACACCAAAAGGGCGTATACCCAAGGCTATGGTGCCTCCAACGGGGGCACGTTTGCGCCTGGTGTCTAATAACAATTTGCCCCTAGACGTCGTTAGAAAGGCTGTAGACGTGGCTAAAGCGCGATTTAAGCCTGAAGCGATCACGTTTTTGAACCGAAACGCTGGGGACAGGGGCAGCGTGGAGGAATTAGCCAAGACACTGCAGAAGGAAAATTTAAGGGACATTACGGTTCAGGAGAGCCTAATTACCGAGTATCTGAAAGATTATCAAGCAGATGAGGAGACCTTAGAAAGAGTATTTGAACTGAATAGGAAATACAATACTCTTGCAGAGGAAAACGAAGAAGTCGCTCGGAATGTCAATTGGAAACTTAAGACTTTTAAGTGGGATAACTTATTTAATTATGGCACAGGGAATGAAATTAATTTTGCAGCTCTTAATGGCGTTGTTGGGATTTTTGGTAAAAACTTCTCTGGTAAATCTAGCATCGTGGATAGCATGCTGTATACTGTATATAATTCTACTTCCAAGAACAATCGCAAGAATCTCAATATCATCAATCAGAACACAGAGTTTGGTAAGGGCACGGTTGAGATCGATATCGGCCACGACACCTATACGGTTAGCCGTGAGTCTACCAAATATGAGAAGAAGCTAAAGGGAGAGGTTACCCTAGAGGCGAAGACTGATGCTAACTTTGAGAAGGCAAACAATGCAACTCAAATGGTTCAGTCTTTAAACGGACTGACCAGGAACGAGACGGACAAGAACGTTCGCAAGTTGTTCGGAACTTTAGATGATTTTCTGATTACCTCCATGTCTTCTCAGATGGGGGCTCTATCTTTTATCGGTGAAGGGTCCACAAGAAGAAAGGAGATCTTAGCTAAGTTTCTTGATTTGGAAATCTTTGAGAGAAAATTTAGAATGGCAAAAGAAGATGCTAGCGACACAAAAGGTGCCCTCTCTCGTCTCCAAGATCGCGATTTTAATGAAGAGGTGAAGGAGGCCCGCGCAAACTTGGCAAAGAATGAGATACTGACAGATAGAAAAAAGAAAGAATGTCAAGTCTTAAAAGGCAAGATCGAAGAAGCTGAGACTATGCTTACCGAAATTAAAAGCAGGATAGATTCAATTCCAGCAGATATAATTGATATTTCAAAAATCAACAAAAATTTAGACGATAGAAACAACAAAGTTGATCTTTTGAAAAGTGATAATTTAAATTATAAATCTGAACTGAAAGAAAAAGAAGATCTTGTCAAGAAAATAAAAGGCTTTTTAGAAGACTTTGACATTGAAGAGATTTATGGCAAGAATGAGGCAATCGAAGAAAACCTTCAGAAGATTGACAACCTTGCAAACGACATTGGTCGACATGAAGACAAGCTTAATGTTAGTAAGAAGAAAGTCAAGCTTCTGAAAGAGGTGCCCTGCGGATCAGAATTTTCTCATTGCAAGTTCATCAAAGATGCATATACTGCTTTAGATAGCGTCAACAAGATTAAGAAGTCTTTGGATGAGCTGTCGATAAGCAAGTCTAAACTCTCTGAAGAAAACTCGGCTTTGAATCCGGATAAGACCAAGGAGTATATTGAAAAATACGACAAGCTGCTCAGAAAACAGAGCGAGATTGGCAATGAGATGAATACTTTGCAATTGGACGTTGCTAGAAACAACTCTGCCATTGTTGGCTTTGAACACGATATAAAAGACCTGCTTGACCAACGCGCCGTCTACGAGGAGAACAAGGAGGCGATTGAGAACCTTGAGGGGCTTATGCAACGACAAAAACTACTTGAAGGGGAGTGTGGCAAGTGGGACACGAAGCATAGTAATTGCCAGGAGAAAATTATGGAACTGTACAAGGTTCATGGTTCTCTAGAACAGCGCGCAAATGACCTTGAAATAACACAACAAGAGTTTATGGATCTGCAAAATAATTATGCCGCATATGACCTGTATATGCGCTGTATGCATGCCAATGGCATATCATATGATATTATCAAGAAGCGCCTCCCGTTCATCAATGCAGAGGTTGCAAAGGTTCTGGCAAACGTTGTTGACTTCGAGGTTTTCTTCGAGAATGATGGAAAGAAGCTCGATATTAATATCAAACACCCAAAGCACGACCCGCGCCCCATTGAGATGGGCTCCGGCGCAGAGAAAACGATATCTGCTATGGCCATTCGTTTGGCTTTGTTGAATGTATCGACTCTTCCGAAGTCCGATATTTTTGTGCTTGACGAGCCAGGCACGGCTCTGGACGAGGAGAATATGGAAGGTTTTATTAGAATCCTAGAACTAATTAAAACTCAGTTCAAAACTGTTCTTTTGATATCACACTTAGACAGCCTCAAGGATACCGTTGATACACAAATTGTTATTGAACAGAAAAAAGGATATGCATACGTTAAACAATAGAATAAAGTATGTTATGATATTTATTACAATGGAGAAAACATCATGGAAAAGGTAAGAGCGTTTTTAGATAAGATGACTGAAAAGGTCATCAGCCGCAAGTTTCTTGCGTGGATTACAGCGACAGTTTTGTCGGCTTACAATCATATTGATTCGGAAGATTGGGTTGCAGTGACAGTAATGTATATTGGGTCCGAAGCCTTGGTCGACCTCGCAACCCGCTGGAAGCACGGAGGGCAATAGATGTTGTCCCTTAAAAAAGCCTGGACATGGCTGAAGAAGCACTGGTATATCCCTTTGCTTCTTGTTTTAGTTGGGGCTTCTGGAATTTTGGGCATTTTTGGTCTTTCTAAAAACAAGCAGCTAGAAAAGATGCTTGAAATCAACAAGAAGAGCTACCAAGACCAGATAAAGGCTATTGAGGATTCGCATGCAGCCGAACTCAAACGCAGAGAAGAGGTATACTCCAGTTATATAAGTACGCTGAAGAAGCTCCAAAAAGAACACGATGTCAGTTTGGACAATCTATCTGCAGAAAAGAAGAGAAAGTTGGACACAATGGCTAAGAAGTATAAGGGCACACCTGATGAGCTAGCCAGAGAGTTGAGCGAGATGTTTGGAGTTAAATATGACGGATGAAATGGTATACAAACCCTGGGGTTATGAGCTAATTTGGGCTAAAAGTGAAAAGTATGCGGGCAAGATATTATATATTAAGCCAGGTCAAAGATTATCTTTGCAATATCATGAAAAGAAAGAGGAAAGTGTTTTTGTTTTAGAAGGAAAATTGTTGTTGCACACGGACAAGGATGTTTTAGTGTTGGAACCCGGCCAGTCTTATCACGTCGCCCCTGGCATGGTCCATCGTTTCGCTGCCGGCAAAGATCCAGTCAAACTAGTTGAGGTTTCAACTGCAGAGCTGGATGATGTTGTAAGGTTGGAGGATGATTATGGTCGAAAAGAATAAACTTCTCATAAAGTTAATTTCAATCTTGTTGAGTGTTCTGTTGGTTTATGTTCCGACAATTGCATATGCCGGCCAGCAAGACCCTGACGACTCACTAACTGCCAATGGGAAGCTTATGGTTATGGGAAAGGGCCAGACCGCCCCTTGGGCTGGAATCTTGTTTGATATAAGGGCGGCAACAAAACTCAAGCTCGATGCAGAGTTCGCACAAAAGAAATTTGAATTGGAGCTTAGGTACCAAAAAAGTATTTTAACTTCTGAATTTCAGTTGAAACTTGGGCTATTACAGGCAAAACATGACGCTTTGAGGGATCGCACAGATTCTCTGCTCAAAATTAAGACTTTAGAGGTCGATCGACTTCAAGAATTGGTCAAGAAGAATCCCAATAGCTATTCTCATTGGTGGTTTGTTGGAGGAATTGTCGCGGGCTGTTTACTCTCAATTGGTGTTTACTATGCGGCGGTGCAAATTAACAGATGAGTGATAAAAAGGACTTACAATACATAGAGAATCTTGAGCGCGCAATCAGCGAGAAGTATGGCAAAGAGGCAGTAGTTAATCCTCGGTCATCATGGACCAAGGAAAAAGAACAAGAGTATGTAGAGCAACTTAAGAAGCAAGCCAGGAAAGACAATGCCAAGCGCGAGCAAGAAGAAAAGGTTGAAATTAATGGTTTTTTGGTGCCAAAAAAACTACTTAATAAAGAACAAGATAGAAATTGCCCCGTTTGCGATACATATTCTTTTGATGGCGGAGATAACCTTTATATGAGTAAGTTTGAATGTTGCTTTGAATGTTATGTAAAATATGTCGAAGGCCGCGAAGAAAGATGGAAAACAGGCTGGCGCCCAAACACAGGAGATAAATAAATGTCACAAGCAGATTATGAAGTTATAAGAGGCATCGCGCAAGCTGCAGCGAACGCTTACGATGGTGCGCTCGATGACAAAGGTGAGCCCATCAAGATTGGGCTGAAGAGAGAAGAAGGACACGTTGTTTTAGACTCCAGAGATATTGACGGGTTTAAAGTAAAAATTCACGGAAACCTTCTTGTTGTTAATTATCAGTCTGAATGTCACATGAAAGACGTGCATGCAAGGGGTTTTGAAGACAAGGTGCTTGGCACGATAAACGATGTCGTCAAATACTTGAAAAAAGAATACAAAAAGATCACAGGAAACACCTTATCTCTATCAGATGCGGAAGACATGGAGCCTCGTGTTTTTGTTACAAAAATATCCAAAGTTCGAACTAATTGCGATGCAACAAGGACTTATAAGATTGGCAGCTTGCAAAATGTTGTTGCTGTTAACGAACCTGGAGAAGACCGACTCGACGGCGATTTTAAAAGCTTTCTTGATCAGGGCGGGTGGGGCACTAGACCAAAGAACGATACACGCAAAAAAGAGTAGGAATGGCTTATCAACTTTCAAAGAAAGAAATTGTAGCAGAAATCGTAAAATCTGGTAAGAATCCTGAATACTTCATTAATAATTACGCGAAGATATCCCACCCACTCCGAGGGTTGATACCATTTAACCTTTATGATTACCAAGGCGAGCTAGTCAAAAACTTTAATGATCATCGTTTTAATGTTATTCTAAAAGCGAGACAGTTAGGTATCTCAACGATCTCGGCGGCTTACATAGCTTGGCTGATGATGTTTCACCGCGACAAAAACATTTTGGTGATTGCAACCAAGTTCGGTACAGCCTCAAATCTTGTTAAGAAAGTCAAAGCTATCATCAAGCACCTTCCGTTATGGATGCAGATAGCAAAAATTGAAATTGATAATCGCTCTTCTTTTGAACTTTCAAACGGATCGCAAATTAAAGCTTCGTCAACTTCTTCTGATGCCGGCCGTTCAGAAGCACTCTCGCTACTAGTGATAGACGAGGCCGCACACGTCGAGGGGCTGGATGAGCTGTGGACCGGCTTATATCCAACGTTGTCGACTGGTGGTCGCTGTATTGCCTTGTCGACTCCTAATGGTGTTGGTAATTGGTTTCACAAAACATATATTGAGTCAGAAGCAGACAACAACGATTTCTTTCCAACAATTTTACCTTGGGATGTTCATCCTGACCGCGACCAGGCGTGGTTCGAAAAAGAAACAAAAAATATGTCTCGTCGACAAATTGCGCAAGAACTAGAGTGCAATTTTAACATGTCGGGCGAAACTGTGTTTCATAGCGATGATATAGATTATTTATTACAAGACGTTTGTCCTCCAAAGCACAAGACTGGATTCGATAGAAACTTTTGGATTTGGGAGGAACATCAACCAGGATCTACCTATTTAATCACCGCCGATGTTGCAAGAGGAGATGGCAAGGATTTTTCTACTTTTCATGTTTTTAAAGTAGAAACAATGGAAATCGTGGGAGAGTATCAGGGAAAGATCACTCCGGATTTGTTTTCAAATGTATTAATCCAAGCCGGTAAAGAATATGGTAGTTGTATGGTTGTTGTTGAAAATATGGCGGCGGGTTTCGCGGTCCTGGAGAAGCTAGTAGATAATGAATATCCAAATATTTATTATTCATACAAGTCATCACACGAATATGTCGACCAATTGACGGCTGAATATACAAACAATACTGTTGCTGGTTTTTCAACAACAACTAAAACTAGACCACTGATTATTGCGAAAATGGAAGAGTTTGTTAGAAATAAACTAATTAAAGTGTATTCCAGTAGGTTACTTCAAGAAATGAAAACATTTGTATGGCACAATGGCAAGCCGCAAGCAATGCGCTCTTTTAATGACGACTTAATTATGGCGTGTGCAATTGGGTGCTGGGTTAAAGAGACGGCGTTCGAAGTGAGTCAAAAAGATTTAGAGTACAAAAAAGCGTGCTTAAATTCTTTAGGAACATCTAGTAAAATGATGACTACAGCAATTCCCGGTATGAACGGTTATAAGCAAACAAGCATACAAAAGCAAAAAGATAAATATAATGAATTTGTCTGGCTGCTAAAAGGATAAAAAATGGCAGATAAAAAAAAGAATACCAGAAATCCACAAAGTACACTTTTTAGACAGCTAACAAGGTTATTTTCTGGACCAATTGTAAACTATAAGAGACAATCACCACGCCGACTCAAAGCTCGGTCCTATGATAAATACAAGTCCAGATTTAAATCTGCAAGTGGTCAGTCTTTTAAGAAGAGCGCATACAACATCAATGACGAACTGCGTTCCGAATTCTATCAAAACCAAAACAGAGTAGAAAGATATGTCGACTTTGACCAGATGGAGTATACGCCAGAGATCGCCTCTGCGCTAGATATCTATGCAGACGAAATGACAACAAGCAGTGATCTTCGACAGTTGATGTCGATTTATTGTCCGAACGAAGAGATCAAGCTTGTCCTAGAAAACCTATTCCACGACGTTCTCAATCTTGAGTTCAACCTTTTTGGTTGGTGTCGAGCCATGTGCAAGTTTGGCGACTTCTTTTTGTATTTGGATCTCGATGATGAAGAGGGTATCAAGTACTGCGTGCCTCTTCCCGCAAATGAAATCGAGCGCCTCGAAGGCGAAGATAAAACAAACCCCAATTACATTCAATACCAGTGGAATCGTTCCGGCATGACCTTTGAGAACTGGCAAGTGTGTCACTTCAGAGTGCTGGGCAACGACAAGTATGTACCATATGGTACCTCAATTCTTGAGCCCGCACGTCGTATATGGCGCCAGCTAACTCTGCTTGAAGACGCAATGATGGCTTACCGCATTGTTCGCTCACCTGAGAGAAAGGTGTTCTATATTGATACAGGTAACATTCCGCCTGAAGAAGTCGAACAATACATGCAAAGAGTCATGACGCAGATGAAGCGCAATCAGATTATTGACGTTAATAATGGCCGCGTTGATTTGCGATACAATCCGATGAGCATCGAAGAAGATTATTGGGTGCCTGTACGCGGACAAACAAACACACGAATTGAAAGCCTTCCTGGCGGTAACTACACCGCACAAATTGAAGATGTTAAATACCTCAGAGATAAGCTATTCAGCGCACTCAAGGTTCCAGCATCTTACTTGTCTCGCGGCGAAGGCTCTGATGAAGACAAAACAACTCTTGCACAAAAAGATATTCGCTTTGCAAGAACAATTCAGAGGCTTCAGAAGATGATCGTCTCTGAGCTTCGCAAAGTCGCCACAATCCACTTGTTTACACTTGGTTATCGTGGCGAGGATCTTGTTGGTTTTGAATTAAAGCTCAACAATCCTTCGAAGATTGCAGAACTCCAAGAGCTTGAGCACTGGCGAACAAAGTTTGATGTCGCTGGAGCCGCAACTGAAGGCTTCTTCAGTAAGCGCTGGGTCGCAGAAAATGTATTCAGCTTATCAGAAGAAGAGATGGTTCGAATGAAACGAGAACTCTTCCACGACAAGAAATACGACTCTCTACTTGAAAAAGCCGCAGAGAGCGCAGGAGAGGACGCTGCTGGAGCCGCCGGAGGAATCGAGGGTCTAGGTGACCTTGGAGGAGACGATGCCGTAGGCGGCGAGGAATTGGGTGGTGACGAGCTTGGCGGCGAGGAACTCGGTGGAGAAGAACCTGCAGAAGAAGGTGGAGAAGAGGATACGCTCTTAGCAGCACCAGGAAAGAGAGACGTTGATTCGTATTTAACACCTGGCGCCAGGGGCAACAGATACACGCCTGTTAAGAAAGACAAGAGGTTTCAAGGCGCTCGAAGAAGAAGTTATTCGAACATTGCTGGTTCTAAAGAATTAAAAACATTGGCAAATGGAATATACGAGAACCTAGATTCTACTTATAAAGAAGATGAAGAAAAATTATTCCAAACAAATTTCGAACTCAAGCAACTCATTGAAAACCTAGAGAATAACAAAAAAGCGGAGAACGACAAAGAATGAAGTTTAAGCATAATAAAAAGAGAAACACTATTTTTATTTTTGAATCCCTGGTCAGAGAATTGACAAAATCGGTTATTAACAAAGATTTTTCTAGAAAAAAAGAAATCTTGTCAATCATTAAGGAAAATTTTAGCAACACGACAGTACTTGGTAAAGAGCTAGAATATTATAAGTCGATTTTAGAAAGCAAAGAATTAAAGAGGGGGTTTGCAGAAAAACTTCTCCAAGAAATAAAGCGTGAACACAGCAAGCTCAACAAAGAAGATATTTTTAAATCACAGAGTAAGCTGATAAAGCAAATCAACAAGGGCCTCTCAAGCGATGTTTTTATGAATTTTGTTCCGAATTACAAAAACTTGGCGACTGTATATCAGTTTTTAAATGCAGACATGTCGCCTAAGCGCCGCGTGATGCTGGAAGAGGCTATTGTCGATTTCATAACACAAACTGACGGGCCTGCTACAAACAAAAAGACCCCCCAAGACAGCTTGACGCTACAGACGTTTATTAAGAAGTTTAATTCGGCATACAAAAAAGACCTTCACGTCGAGCAAAAAGATTTATTGAATAAATATGTGGCTTCTTTTGCAGACAACGGCATAGATCTTAAGATTTTTTTAAATGAAGAGATCAAAAGGTTGAAAAACAACTTGACAAAAGGGCTTTCTTCGGAAGAAATAAAGGAGAAGTCTGAAATTACAGATAAGACAAAGAAAGTTTTAACTCTCATGGAAGAGTATAAAAACAAGAAAATCGATTCTAGGATGATCGAGCAGGTATTGAAGATTCAGAGCTTAGCTAGAGAGATCACATAACATGGTAAATTATGACTTAAGTTTTTTGGGGGAGCAACTCAACACTTCTACAAAAATTAAAATAACAGTGAAGACGCCACCGGGCTTCGGGGGTGAAGCAGAAGAGAAGCCAACACAGGCTACCATCTCTTTGGAAGCTAGAAAAACATTGGATGACAATATTATTATTTTTGATCATAAAGATATTGATATTGTTTTGATGCCCGCGAAAAATAAAATTGTTGCGTTTCCAAAAGAAATTTTAAGTGAATATGTTTATCTCACGCAAGACAGGTTATTTAAATATTTGTTTCAAAAAGGTATCGTAGATCAAACTACTATTCAAGGCGGCGAGATTTTTATGTCCATGGAGGCAAAGTTGCCAGAAACGGACAAATATAATGTGCCTCAATTGGCCCTGTTTGCAATTGGTAAATTCATTGAAGAAGAGAGACCCCTTTTCGAATACGAAAGAGAGCTTGAGAGAGAGGAAGAGCGAAGGTTAACCGAGCCCGGGCCAGAAGACTCCACAGAGTTTGATCCAGCTCGGCATGCTCAAGAAAAAGGCACGATGAAGAAGGACCTAAGTCCTTACGGAATATCTGCTATCTATAGAATGTAAGAGGCGAACGTGGATCTGATATATTTTATTTTATGTGCTTACGGCTTAACACAAGTTTTAGTTTATGGTACAATATTTGATAAAATTCGTCCAAAAAAAGGCAGACTAGGAGAGCTATTTCACTGCCCTATGTGTATGGGGTTTTGGATTGGTGCTTTTCTTTTCGGAATTAATGGCTTAACAGAACTATTTAGTTTCGAATATAATTATATAAATGCATTCCTGTTGGGATGCTTGAGTTCGGGAACATCATATATATTTAATATGATTTTTGGAGACAATGGAGTTAAACATGAACATCTTATCACAAGAGACGACACGAAAGTGGACACTGCAACCAGTAAGACGCTGTTGCAAGGGTAGCATATGCGAGCGTGGGAGAGCCACGCAGCCTATTTTTTTTATTTTAAGGAATATAACCAATGAAGATTACTAGAAAACGTTTGAAAGAAATTATTGCGGAAGAAGTCGCTAATCACGCCAAGACTGTCACCGAAGAGGAGACAGCCGAGGAAATTAACGAAACCGAGGAATCGGCCGAAGAAGAAGAGACGCTCGAAGAAGAGGAAACTCTTGATGAAAAATCAACAGATCCCAATTCTCGTCATTTTTCCGCAAACAATGAAAGCAAAAGCCGCTTTACTAAAGCTCAGCTTACTCAGATCATTCGCGAAGAGTTCGCGAGCGTAGTAAAAGGAAAGTAGTGCATGTCAAAACACCTTTTACGAGAGTATTATGAGCTTTGCTCAGACGGAAACTGCGTCATGGACCTTCTCACGGAAGATGAGAAGCGAATGCGTGACAACGGAACTGTATTCCTCGTAGGTGTGTGTCAAAAGGCCGGCGCAAAGAATGGTAATGGTCGCATATACCCACAGCCTGTTTTGGCAAGGGAAGTGCAAACTTACCAAAATGCAATTAATGAGCGTCGAGCACTGGGCGAATTAGATCACCCAGATGATTCGGTGGTCAATCTTAAGAATGTGTCGCATCTTGTCACTAAAATGTGGTGGGACGGCGACGATGTTATGGGAAAAATACAGGTTTTGAACACTCCATCCGGAAATGTTCTCAAATCTCTTGCAGAGGCGAATGTCAAGCTTGGTATCTCTTCAAGAGGTATGGGTTCGGTACGGGAAGGGATGGAAGGAACATTGACTGTTGAAGATGACTTTCAGTTAATTTGTTTCGACATGGTGTCCGAGCCTTCAACACCCGGCGCCTACATGTCCAGACCTGGGGGCTTGCAAGAAAACCAGATCATCAGGGAGCTAACCAAGGTTGATAAAATCAACTACGCTCTGAACGATATATTAAAGGGAATCGTTTAAATGAAGATTGCAAAAGAAGAATCAAAAACAAACAACACCATGGCTTCACTAATGGAGACCTGGCGGAGCTACGAGAAGAAAACTTTGTTGTCTGAAAACAGCCCAGCAGCGCAAGCGCTTGTAAAGGGTCAAGAAAAAGGTCTTCATGACTATACTACTTTACTTAAAAAGATTGCTTCCGATCCTCAATTCCAAGCGCTCGCCAAAGCCGGCAGATCAGACGGAGATCCTAGAGACGAGATGGTTAGAGTCGAAGAGGGCACTCCCGTTGCGGCAAAGAATTTGACGCCGACTCAAAAAGATATCGACCTTGACAAAAGTTTGGGAGACCAAATGACTAACAAGTGGAATCCTCCTGCAACAACGGCAGCTCTTGAGAAGGGCGTCATCAAGCTCCCTTCTCCTGGCGGACCAATTCCTATATTGGTTTTTGAAAATAAGTATATTTTAGATGGACACCATCGCTGGTCTCAAGTGATGATGACAAATCCGGAAGGCAAGGTTGCTGTCAGCAACTTGGTAAGCCCCGCTTTTGGCACTGGAGAGGCTGGTGCCGCAAATGCACTTAAAGCAACACAATTGGCGATTGCTGGGCTTGCCGGAAATGTTAAAACAAAAGACACAGGAACTAATTTGCTGGCTGTGGACGAAGAATACATTAGGACTTATGTTCGAAAGAAGATTCAGCCATCAGCTTTAAAGGCTTTGCATGCCGCCGGCAAGATTTCAAAGCCGGATGCGGTTGAAGAAGCAGTCGAACACTATGCACGCAACTTGGCTGCTATCAAGGCTAAGCCTCCTGGCAGGTATGATAGAGTAAAAGGCATGCCCCAGGCAGATGATTCTGGAGTACCCCAGGCGAAAGTAAATAAAGCACTTGCACAAGGCGTAGTTAATTTCAACGAGCCTTCGTTGGGCGACCTAAAAAAGAAATCTAAATTCAAAGATCAAGGAAGAGTATGAAAAAGTCTGAACTTAAAAACATATTGAAGCCGCTTGTCAAAGAGTGCATTAAAGAGTCTCTCTTGGAAGAGGGGCTTTTGTCTAATGTCATATCAGAGGTTGTGCAAGGCGTTATGGGCTCTGCTCCTCTTACCGAAACACAAAAGCCCCAACCCAAAAAACAGAAACTCAAGCAACAGCAAGATCAGCGAGAGTTGGAAGAAAGATATGAGAATGACAGGCAAGAGCGAATCAAGAGACTCAATGAGTCAATGGGTGGCTCAATGAAAAACATAAACGTTTTCGAAGGCACGGCTCCCACTCCTGCTGCAAGCAAGAGTTCGGGAAAAGGCGCAGCCCTTTCTGGCGTGGCGCATGATGATGCTGGTATTGATATTACTGGGATCATGAATGTCGCAGGCGGCAAATGGAAGGATTTGGTTTAGGAGATCAAAATGGCAAAATCTGTAAATCTACAAGTAAAACTCAGCGAAACTCGCGGAGATATAGGCAGGCTGATTAAGAAATTTATTAAAAAAACCAAGAAGCTTGGCTTGATTGAGGAAATAAGAAATAGAAGATATTACGAGAAACCTTCAATTACTCGCCGCAAGAAAAAACTTCAAAGAAAAAGAATGGCCAGAAAAGCTGAGCAAGAACGAAGAAAACAACTAAATATAGAATAGGAGTAGTAAAATGTCTCACATTGCTGACAATAATAGCGAACCGGCAGGAAGCCCAATAAATTACAGGCAACGCGCAGGAATTGGGCATGTGCCCGCATATCAGGTTGCTGGTATACCGTATATAACAGGCACTCTCACATTGCACCCTGGAATTGAGACTCAAGTTTCATTTCCGAGAGTTACAAGAAAAATTGGAATCATGAACACTGGACCTGCAGATCTAAGGCTTTCCTTTTGTTCAACTGGAAGCGCAGCAGGTCGAGGCGGCGCCGATGTTCATGGTGGCTACCACTATATTACTATTGAAGCTTCTGGTTCAACCGCCAATCTTCGCTCCATGTCTAGAGATAAGTTTGAAATGGATATCAAGTGTGAAGAATTGTACATTTCAAACCTGGCCAGTAATGGCACCGGCGCCTTTGAGCTATACGCAGAATTAACACACATCCCGACCGGTAGCTGGACACTGACAGGTACTGGACTTTCGAGCCCCGTAGGCACATGAAATAGATAGGAGTCGCCAATAGATGCCACAGTACCCAAACTTTATAGGACTTTCAAGATACAAGGGATCATGGAGTGCAAATAACAACATTGCTGTAACTAGCGATAGCACCCCCCTTACGATTGAAGGGCTTTTTGGTGAGGGACCTACGTCTGGCTGGAGCACGTCGGGCGCCACCGGCGCCAGCTATTCTGTTTCCGCCTCGTGCACCTCAAACATAACCGGATCCGCGCACAACATCAGTGCTTCTGCTGGCGATTTTTGGAAAGTTACCGACGCTGGCTCTCATATTATTGATGGTTCTTCTGCGTGGACAGAGGGTGATTTTATTATATTCACCAGTGGCTCTGAATGGATCCGCTTATATTCGGGCGACGTCCAATCAAGCATTGTTATTGGTAATATGTCTTCCGGTACCTTGTCAAATGCATTACTAACAGATGTAAATGCAGACTCCGGTTCGGCAATCTTATACCACCACAATGATGGCGCAGGTACTTCTTCTTTCAGCGGAAGCCACCAATTCACATTTAATCCTGTCGGCGGAAATGGCCCACAAGTTGAGCTGACCGGTAATATGCTAATGACTGGCAACCTTTATGTTAAAGGTGTCATATACGGAAACCAGTATACAGTTACGACTGTCCAAGAGACGGTTTCTAATATTTATGTTTCCGGCGCAACTAAGTTTGGAGACACGGTAGACGATGTGCACCAGCGAACAGGCTCGCTGCACATTACCGGCACGCACACCACAAACCCGGCCGTAGATGGATATACTCTGTTTGTTAATGGTCCTTCAAAAATTGGAGGAGCATGGCACGACAAGCACCTGATTACTGGACAACTAACTGCTTCTAACTTAGAGCTTCTTGGTTATGAAATTTACCCTGCGGCAAACAACCAGGTCGACCTTGGACGCGCTACAACACAGTTCAAAGACCTATTCTTGGACGGCACCGCTCACATTGATCAACTTCTTGTTACCGGCGAAGGGCAGGGGTATATCGAGAATACTGTTATTGGTGGTACCACTTCTACAAATTCACGCTTTGCTTCGTTGAATGTGACCGGGAGCCTTACGGCTTCGGGACAGATTGAAGCAAACAGTCTGCACCTAACACTATACAACCCAGCCGGCACGCCCACCGCCGATAGAGGACCCGCTCTCTCAGCTTCCTCGGCTGATTTTACTCAACGAGTAAACATGTCGGGAACCATGCACTTCGTTTCTAGTAGTACTTTTACTATTTCAGGCGCTCACATCGATGCCTGGAGAGTTAACACTAATCAGATAATAGTAACTGGTGGCGTTGCACAGTGCATCATTCTCAATGTTACCGGCAACGGCGTCGGCGGCGCCGCCCGCAGAATAATATTAAATGGCAATTCTACCGGCACTTTTATTGGTGCGGAATATGGAAATACCGCAAAGAACCTTTTTATAAATAACCACGGAAGAAATATTCTTTACGCATCTCAATATGCTAGTGTTTATAGCCCGCAGTGGGTTGCCTACAACAATGACAAATATGATATGCCTCTTAATTTTTGGGGCACAAATAGTGGTTCGTATGATGCGACCTTCGACCCTGGCGCTAGCGGAAGCCCAATTTGGAAGTTCGCATATAATCAAATGGGTTCTGTGGGTATCGGCTCTAAACTCGATCCCAAGACCAGACTTTGGGTGAGTGGAAATATATCGGCCTCTACAGGTCTTTATTCTGGAGACCTCTTTGCAACGGGCACAGTAAAAGCTGGAACAATTTCTGGCTCTGCGCTGCAAGTCAACAAAGATGGTCTAACTATTTCTGAAGTTGCGGTTACTACAACAGCAGCAGAACTAAACATTTTAGATGGCGTTACCGCGACCTCTGCACAGCTTAACTATAATGCATCAGTAACAGCCGGAACAGCGGCTGCATCGAAAACTCTCGTTTTGGATTCTGACAGCCGAGTCTCCGGTATCGCTGGGATAGACGCTACAACCATTTCTGGCTCCGGAGGGTATTTCCATGGAGATCTCCATGTCAGTGGTAACATAACTCTTGGAGACGAGGATTCTGACGTCACCATGCTTACACAGTTGACAGCATCGGTTGGGCTCTCCAGTTCTCTGGGGCAGTTTACGACGCTTCAAGTTGGTGGCGCGAATATTGGCTCTGGTTCAACCCCATGGCGCCACACTGGAAGCTCTATTTTCTATACTAATGGTCCTGTTGGAATTGGAGCCACGGACCCAGGTGCTCAATTTGAGGTTCAGGATACTACAACAACCAGCGCAAACACAGGTGGTAAGATTAGGCTTTCTGCTAACGACGGCGCCGCAATGGGTGACAGTCACAGGCTTGGTGTTATTGAATTTACCGGCGCGGAAGACACTGACAACACACAGGTGGTTGGTGCAAGAATCGAGGCACTGACAGACGCTGCATGGACCAATGCTGAAAACGGATGTGCGTTATACTTTTACACTACAGATGGGAATGCATCTCAGTCTAATACTCTTAAGTTGGACAGCAATAAGAAAGCCACGTTTACAGGCGTGGTTAACGTTCATGATACTACAACAACCAGTGCCACCGCCGGCGCAAAGATAACGCTTTCTGCTAATGATGGTGCCCCTATGGGTGATAGCCACAGGCTCGGTGTTATTGAGTTCTCTGGGGCGGAAGACTCCAGCAATACACAGACGGTCGGCGCGAGAATCGAGGCAATAACCGATGCCGCATGGACGAATGCTGAAAACGGATGCGCGTTGTATTTCTATACCACAGACGGAAACGCATCTCAAGCAAACGTTCTTAAGCTGGACAGTAACGAAAAAGCCACATTCTCTGGCGATGCTGTAATTGCCGGGAACCTCGGCGTCGGATTAACATCCCCAGCCTCTATGTTCCATGTCAGTGGTACTGCATATTTATCTGGTACCAATTTCAACGGAGGAGCAGGTGGGCAAGACCCGCTCAAGATCACAGGACTTCGAACTGCTTCGTTCGCTGGACCGGGAAGTTACTTGGGTGTTGATTCGGATGGCAAAGTTGTTTTGAATACAGCTGGTGGAGGTGGCAGCGGTGTTGTTACAGCAGTTAATAACAAGACTGTCAACAGACTGGTCACCATCGGCTCCACAACAACAGAACTTGACGGAGAGGCTAACGCAACTTTCGACGGATCTACATTAAATATCACAGGAACGTTCAGAGCAAATACTATCGCCGGCGTCAGCCACTTAACTGCTTCAAATATTACAGCTTCGTACATTAATGTACCACCGGGGGGCTATCTCACGGCTGGCACTCTTTCTGGCTCGAACCTGCAAATTGGTAATGGTAGTGCGTTTATTACTGGCACCCTTACGCTCGGCGGAACGCTTAGTGGTACTGCAGTTACTTGTGATGCCATTACATCAACCGGTGAATCCACCTTCGGCAGCTCGAAGCATACCACATTATCGGGCACTACAACAACAATTAACGCCGGAGGACTTAAGATTGATGACGTAGCGGTGACAACCACTGCTGCTGAGATTAACTTTAATGATGTTACCGCTGGGACTGCAACTGCCTCTAAGTCGCTTGTTCTGGATGCAGGAAAGCACATTGGTGTGATCACCAGTATTACAGCTTCTGTCATGACAGCATCGACTCTTATCTTGAACGCGCCTGACGCCAACGGCTATAGTTTGTATTATGACACTACGGCTATCACGCCCAGCGCAGCGCAATTTAATGTATTATACGACGTTGTTCCTGGCGTGGTTCATACTGGATCCGCCCTTGTTGCCAATGCCAGTAAAAAGATCGGCGGCATCACAGCACTTTCCGGCGCTCTAATAGAAGCAGAAACCCTTTCTGGTTCGAGCCTGCAAATTAGTAATGGTGATGCATTTATCTCAGGAACTCTCACAGTTGGTGGCGGGCTGAATCTCGATAGCTTCTCTGACGATATTACTTTTGCAAGTGTCAACAACATCTTTAGCTATAATTTATGGAAATCAAGCGTCAGCGCTGGTACACAAATAGAAAACACTAACGGAAAACTCAACATTAGCGGATCCGATGGCGTGCACTTGCAAACTACTGCTAGCGCAGAGGTTACAATTAACGACGGCGGCGTGGCCTCAGACGTCCGCGTTGAAACAGGCGACGAAAAATACATGTTTTTCATCGACGGATCCGCCAACCGGATATTAATTGGTTCTTCTGGCTCGTGGGAAGCCGTCCATGGACAGGATATTTCACCGTCTGGTACTCTGGAGATCACAAACCACGCTTCTGCTGGTGCATATAATGTACCATTGTTGCAACTTAACAATAACGACACTAATCAGATTGCACTTGATATTAATGCTTCCAATATTGATGCCCGCGTTGTCGATATTACAGCCGACGCAGTAACAACAGCCAATATCGTTAATATCAACTGCAACGCGAGAACCACGGGTACGGGATTTAGAATTTACGACGGAGCCACAAACGACAACGTTGGCTCATTGGTACAAATCACACAGGGAGGGGACAGAGCAGGTTCCTCCGCAAGTAAAGGATTGGAGATTAATTTCAATACTACGGCAAATGCAGAAGCTAGAGCCTTATACATCGACTCTGAACAGACGACCGGTGAGGTTGTCGAGGTTGACGCTGATCAGATAACAACAGGAAAGGGTGTACACATTTCTGCCGATGCCTTAACCTCTGGTAAGGCGCTCAATGTTAATTCTAATTCTAGTGATACGACCGCCCGAGAAGTTGCTTATATTTCAAATGACAATGCTTCTTCTGAGGCATCCGCTCTTAGGCTCTATAATAGAACTACCTTCCCTGCATTGGTGTGTCAAGGAAGGATTACTACAGGTCTTGGATCCACTAGCAGCAATGACACCGCAGGTCAAACAATCTCCGCTGCACAGCTTATTCACGGCGCCTGGGCTGCAGCAGGTCGTAACGCTAGCCAAGACGACACTACTCCGACCGCAGCGCAAATAGTCGCCGCAATACCCAACTGTGCAACTGGTGACTCTTTTGAGTTCATTTTCCTCAATGTAAGTAGTAATGCAGTCGACTTGGTTGGCGGAACTGGAGTTACGAATCTTTCAGGTGGAGCTGCATCATTTGCAGTCGCCGCCGGCAAAGGTCGAAAATTCCGCTTTAGAGTTTCGAGCATCAGCGGCGGCAGCGAGGCTGTGATGGTCTGGGCAGAAACTGATGACTTTACGCACTCCGCTTAGGATATACTTTATAGCCTTGCATACCAATCAATAGGCTTGTAAACTACTGTATTCCTTGGAATAGCAAAAAAAATGATATTTTTTGCTCCAAATGGCTCCACTGAACTCTATTTATTGACGTAGCGGGGGAGGTGTGTCTACCATAATGGGGATGCACCGATGCACAGCTACGTTTGCAATATTTATAAAAAGGAGAAAAATATATGCCAAATTCAAATCCATATGCGTTAAATCCGGTTTCTATACACGGAGAGTATATTCAACTACAAGCTCTAACAGGTGCAGCACCTGTAGCGGCTTCTCAATCTGTTGGTCGAATCTTTGCTTCAGGTTCAACCGCAGCACTTTACTTTATTAATCAAGGGGGCAACGTCACGGCCCTCGGTGGAGCAGATCCACCCTCTGCCGATGGTGATTCGCTCGGTACCGCCGATAAGGAATGGTCCGATCTTTACATGGCTGACGGCTCTATCATTTACTTAGGTAATGACCAGGAAGTCACATTGACGCACATTCACGACACAGGTGTTCGTTTAAATGGCGCCATGAAGCTTGAGTTCCGCGATGCCGATGTGCACGTTAGTTCTGATGCTAACGGCTATTTGAACGCACAAGCTGATACTGGTGTCAATATCAACGTTAACGGTACAGACCGAGTAGAAGTTACTTCTGCTGGTATGAACGTTGTTGGTACAATTACTGGTGACACAAGCCTGACGCTTGATACAACCACTATTACCACTGCTGAAATTGGTGTTCTGGACAGTGTTACTGCTGGTACGGCTGCAGCTTCTAAAGCGGTTGTTTTGGACGCAGGCAAACACGTTGGTACACTCACTAGCCTTACGGCATCTGCCCTAACTGGTGGCAACGGGTCTGTCATTTCTGCAGATAAGATTTCTGTTATGGGGCAGCAATTCTATGTTGGCGACGTGCAAGTTACTGCGCTCGGTGGTCAGCTTAACTTCAACGACGTCACTGCTGGTACGGCTGCAGCTTCTAAAGCGGTTGTTCTCGATGCTAGCAAAAACATCGCAACTATCGGTACTGTTGGTTGTGGAGCCGTTACTTCAACGGGTAATTCGTCTTTTGCTCAGGTTACCACTTCTGGTCGTGTGCTTGTTGACGATTCAACAGAAGCTACCACTGCAACAGATGGTTCACTTCAAACTGATGGTGGCTTAAGCGTTGTCAAAAGTGCGGTCATCGGTGATGATCTAGATCTTTTGTCTGATAGTGCGATTTTTAGCATGGGTGCCGGCCAAGACGCCACGCTCACTCACGATGGTGCAACCGGTCTCGTAATTGCTGCGACACCAATCTCGGTTAATTCGACTGGAGATCTAACTCTTGATTCGTCCACAGATATCGTTCTCGATGCTGATGGCGCAGACGTTATCCTCAAAGATGGCGGTACTGAGTTTGGTCGTTTCACAAATGCCAGCAGTGACTTTGTTGTGCACTCTGCAATTTCAGATCAAGACATGCTTTTTAAAGGTAATGACGGTGGTTCCACAATCACGGCTCTTACACTTGATATGTCTGAGGCTGGAAATGCAACCTTCAATGGTTCAGTTACTTGCGCAACCAGTTTAACAATTGGCTCGGCAGCAATGTCTGAAGCTGATTTAGAGCAACTTGACGGTATCACTGCTGGTACTGCAGCTGCTTCTAAGGCGGTTGTTCTTGATGCTAGCAAAAATATTGCAACTATCGGTACGGTTGGTTGTGGTGCTATTACATCTACCGGCGCTTCCACTATGGGTTCTTTGAACATTGGCGGAACGTTGGCGTGTGATACGAGTTTTACTCTTGACACTACAACTCTTTCTGCGGCCGAGCTTGGTGTACTTGACAGTGTTACTGCTGGTACTGCAGCTGCTTCGAAGGCTCTTGTCTTGGATGCTGCTTTAAATATCGGTACAATCAACCAACTAACTGCTTCGCACATTAAGGTTACAAATCTTGATGTTACTAACATTAACAGCATTAGTGAAACAGCTTTGACACTCGAAGTCGTCGATAAGACGATCCTCGCTGGTCTTTCTGGTTCTTCTTCTGACGTTAATAGCGGTGGTTACCAAATTGGTGGAACGATTGTTGACGGCGGCATGGCCCGCATGCTCTGGAGTGACGCAGGTCAAGCTTTGATGGTTTACTCTGGATCTACAGCGATGCTTGGCGTCGGAAAGGACGTTTTAGGTCCGGTTACCGACGACGGCGTTGCTCTCGGTAAAACGTCTTACGGCTTCAGCGACCTCTTCCTTGCAAGCGGCGCCGTAGTCAATTTTGACAGTGGTGATGTCACAATGACTCACTCTTCAAACGCTTTGACGGTTGCCGGTGGAACGTTGGCGACAGCGGCTCTTACAACCTCAACAATTGTTGCTAGTGGAATTGTTAAGACTGACGACACAACTGAAGCTACTTCAACAACTGACGGTTCTTTGCAGACTGACGGTGGTTTAAGTGTTGCCAAGAGTGCTGTTATCGGTGATGATCTTGATCTTCTTTCTGATAGCTGTATTCTTAACATCGGTAGCACGTCCAAGTTCACCTTGACTGACCAGGCTGCAAACAACTGTGTAATGGCTTCTGCTAACCACAGACTTGCATTCGGTGATGCTGGCGAGTACATCACAGGAGACGGAACTGATCTTAGTGTCATTTCGTCCGGTGATATTAAACTTGATCCAGCTGGTGGAGATGTTGACGTTGATGGTAACATTATACCAAACAGCGATAGTGCTGACAACCTTGGTGCTTCCGGTACTGCTTGGGCTAGCCTTTTTGTTGATGCTATTGATCTTAATGGTCAAGGAAACATCAGCATGGGTGGAACAGGTCGTATCGATCTTGATGCTGACGATGACACATCGATTCGCGCTTCTGCTGACGACGTTATTACGTTCGAAGTTGGCGGCTCTGATGAGTTACACTTGAACGCAGCGGCACTCGGACCTGCATCTAACGATGGTTTGGCTCTCGGTGTTGCAGGAACTGCATTCTCGGATGTTTTCCTAGCTAGCGGCGCAGTCATTAACTTCGACAGCGGCAATGTCACAATGACTCACTCTACTGACTACCTCACTCTTGGGACTGGGCAGAATATGAAGGCTCACGCTTTCGTAACCTACTCGGATGGAAGAATGAAGAAGAACATCAAGCAGCTTGATACGGCTCTTGACACTGTTCAGAAGCTTCGTGGAGTTAGCTATGACTGGAAGCACGACAACAGCAGCGACATTGGTTTCATCGCTCAGGAAGTTGCAAAAGTTGTACCATCCCTCTGTCACGGAAGTGAAGAAGGTGGCTACGCTCTTGACTACCCAAGCATGAACGCCCTTCTCGTTGAGGCTGTCAAGCAACAGCAAAAGCAAATTAAGGCTCTTTCTGCAAAAGTAGAGAAGCTATCGAAGTAATGCTTTGATAACTGGGCCTGCCTTCGGGCAGGTCCTTTCTTTCGAATTTGTTATTAATTGGAAGCTCGTTCGTTCTTCGGACGGGCTTTCTTCTTATTGAAACCTATTTATTCTAGGAGAACTATTATATGGCCAAGGGAGCATTAATAAAGCCAGGTAGAATCGGCAATTATACAAGAAAACAACTTGATGCAATAGTTGCAGCAGAAGCTGCGACCATTACTGCTCAAGGCGATATCACTGCAGTTACAACTTCAACTACCAGTGGTCTTGACGGCGGTGCATCCACGGGCGCCGCAGCTTTAACAATCGCTCCGGATCGAGCGACCGATGGCACTGTTGCTTCCGGAGACTATGTTTTAATTGCAGATATCAATGATAGCAATAATTTGAAAAGGGTTACTGCGGGATCTATTGCAACACTGGCTGGCGGGGGCAGTATTTCCATGTCATCAAATACTGATGTTGATAACGTAATTATTACATCAGACGGTACCAACGGCAAGGCGATTCAACAAGCCAATGCAACAATAAGCACTGGAGGTCAGTCTCTTACGGTACAAGGGACGCTCACTTTGGCAGATTCCAGTGGCAACACAAATTTAACAATTTCAGAATCTGGAACTAATGATTGTGCCTTTGTAAACACTGTCAACAACAAGGATATAATATTTAAAGGAAAGGCATCTTCCGGCACCTCAGAGATTTTTAGAATCGACTCTTCTGCAGAGTCCTTGTTGGTTGCCGAGTCAAAGAAGATACTATTTGGCAACGCGGAGGAATACATATATGGTGACGGCACCGACATTTACATTGGTGTTGGTTCCGGCGGAGATGTAAATATTGCAGCTAATATTGGCTTAACTTTCGGAGCGGACGCAGAAAAAATCGAAGGTGATGGCTCAGGATTAACAATATCCGGAGGAGTGCTCACGCTAGATTCAGCCGGCGACATTACACTCGATGCAGGGGGCGCAAATGTCTTTTTTAAGGATGATGGCACCACTTTTCTCGATTTTCAAAATAGCTCCGGAGATGCAATCATTGTCCCTGGCGCTTCAACGAAAGATGTGATTTTCAAATGTCACTCCAGCGATAATAGCGGCGCCGAAGTCATGCGCCTAGACTCTTCAGCCGGCTTAATTCAAATTGGTAATGACAGAAAACTTGCGTTTAGCAATGCAAATGAATACATTTATAGCGACGGCACTGACTTGTTTATCGGTGTCGGCTCCGGAGGAGACATCAATCTTCCAGCAGACATCGGACTCGCTTTTGGCGACGACGGAGAGAAAATTGAAGGCAACAGTTCGGGATTGACTATTACCGGCGCCGCCTTAACGCTAGATTCGGAAGGCGATATTATTCTTGATGCCGATGGCGGAGACGTGTTTTTTAAAGATGGCGGAACAACCTTTCTCGATGCGAAAAATAGCTCTGGCAATGTAATATTGGCCCCAGGCGCATCAACAAAAGACATAATATTCAAATGCCACTCTAATGACAACAGCGGCGCCGAAGTTTTCAGAGTTGATTCATCTGCAGGTGTTCTTCTCTTACCCGCTAGTAAGAAAGTTGCCTTTTCTGACACCGGCGAATACATCTCAGGAGACGGAACTGATCTAACGATCGGTTCGGGACGACATGTCACAATCGACGCCAGGGGTGACATTATATTAGACGCAGATGGTGACGATATCCGAATGCAAGCCGGCCCCGATGATGCCACTGGGTTGACCTTTACACACAGCAATAGTGGTGATTGGACAATCAAACCTGGAGTGCAAGATAAAGACCTAATTATACAATCTAACACGGCAGGCAACGCCACCGAGATGCTCCGCGTCGACGCATCCACCGCGAGAATCGGCATCAAAACAGCAACACCCATTGCTACGCTAGAAGTCGCAGGAACAGTGTCCGGATCTAGTTTTTATGCGTCAGAAAATATGCAAGTTAGTGGTGCTTTAAATTGCGCATCGACGATTAATGCAGCAAATACCGTTTCGGGTTCCGATGCTTATTTTACTGGCGATTTGGGCCTTTCCGGAAGCTTTTCTCTTGGATCAAGCTTGAACGCCGACGCCCTTAAAGCAACAAGTACGCTTTCTGGTACCGATGGGTACTTTGTTGGAAATTCGGTAATTTCCGGCACTTTGTCGACTGGCGGATCTTTGACCTCCAACAAGACTATCCAAGCAACAAATGTATTATCAAGTTCAAATGGTTATTTTTCGGGAGATGTGGACATATCGGGCACAGTAAGTGCAGCAAAGTACGACTCAATAACAACCATTCACACTGTTTCCGGTTCGGATGCGTATTTTGTTGGAAAACTAAATCTCAGCGGAAATTTAAAATTTGCTGATAGCAATAATTATGTTAATTTTGGCAATTCCGCAGGCGCAACCGGGTATGGATTTAGAGACAACGCCGGCTTCATGCAATTTAAGGACAGTACCGGAACATGGAAAGACATTGCAATTGGTGCCCTCGACGGTACCTCGCTGAGCACAGAGCAAATACAAGATATCGTTGGTGATATGTTTACTAGCAATAGCGAAACGAACATTACCACAACTTATAATGATTCTGGAGGTAAAATATCTATAGTGGCCGATGCAGGCGCAAGTAGATCATTTACTGGCTCCTTAGAAGTTAGTAGTGGTTTTTTAGGAATTGATTTGACTGGCTCTTACATAACTCATGGTGTCACGTTACCAAATAAAGCTGATGCCACTGGATCCGTTAAGGCAAATGCGTTTTTATCTTATTCTTCTCGTAGATACAAAAAAAACATTGTTCCAATTCAAGATGCAATAAATAAAATTAAAAATTTGCAAGGCGTCTCGTTCGATTGGAAAAGTTCTGGGCAAAAAGATATAGGATTTATAGCAGAGGATGTGGGCGAAATCATTCCAGAAATTGTATCATTTGAAGAAAATGGAATCGACGCTAGCTCCATGGATTATCCAAAACTTACGGCGCTGTTGGTAGAAGCAGTCAAGGCACAGCAAGACAGAATTGATAAATTGGAAAAACTTGTTACAGAAAAACATTAGCCAGTATCGTTGTGCGAAATCATTATCTAGCATATTTTAGGGTATTTAGCCGTTTTAAATACTATTTATTTTTGACGTAATTTACCGAAAAAGGAGTATTTCAATGTCTTCAATGCTAGAACAAGCCGTAGTTGATGCCGACGCTTTGCGAGAAGTGGCCATTAAGAATGCAGAGGCAACTGTCATCGAAAAGTACGCGGCGCAAATCAAAGAAGCTGTAGAAACGATCTTGGAGCAGCCAGAAGAAGATCCGCTAGCCGGCGCAGAAGAGGATCCATTTGCTGATCCCACAACGGATACCGGTGGAATTGATGATTTGGGCGGAGAGGCTGATCTTGACCCTGCATTGGACGATATCCCCCTCGGTGCAACAGAAGGTGAGAGCCTGTGCCCTTGCCCAGAGGAAGAAGAAGAAATTGAAATCGATTTCGATGAACTTTTAAAACAACAGGACGCGGAAGGAGGCTTGGAGTCTCATGAAGATGCAGCCGAAGATGTTCTTGGCGCCGACGAAATCGAGCCGCTTGAAGAAGATATCGAAATTGATGAAGAGCTTTTAGCTGATCTTTTAGAAGACATGGGTCTCAAAGAAGAATTGGAAGTTGATGTGCACCCGCAGCCGGATGGCTGGGGAAATAACGGAATTCCCAATACTCGTTTGGCGGAAAAAGAAGAAGAGGCATTGGCCCGCGCAAGCTCCACCGAACTAGAAGAAGAAAACGAAGAGCTTAAAAAAACAAAAGAAAGCCTGCAAGAGTCCTCTAGGTCTTTGCGGCAAAAAAACAACCAACTTACAGAAAAACTTTCCAAGCATTCTGAGAAATTTGAAAAGCTTGGTAAAGTCGTAACCATGTTAAGAGATAAATTGGAAGAATCCAATCTTCTTAACGCAAAACTATTATACACAAATAAGGTTTTGACAAACAACTCCTTGAATGAGCGGCAAAAAGCTAAATTTGCTGAAGCTTTGTCAAAGTCTGAAAACGTTGAAGAAACAAGAGTTATTTATGAGACTCTTCAGAGCGCAGTGGGCAGCACCAATAAGAAACAGCCACAATCACTGAGCGAAGCGGTTTCCAGAGGATCTTCGACATCATTGCCTCGCAGAAAAAGCGAGAAAAAAGCTGACAACTCCGCGAAAAATCGCTGGCAGATGTTGGCAGGCATAAATACTAAAGGAGAATAAAAATGTCTATTTTGCAAAAACTTACTGAAGGTATTGTCAAAAAGAACCTTAAGCAAGAAGGTGCTGCTTTGCTCGAAAAGTGGGAGCGCACCGGACTTCTTGAAGGACTTGAAGGCGGAAATACCAAACAAACTATGGCCCGGCTCTTAGAGAACCAGGCTGCTGAGCTTCTTCGAGAAGCTTCCTCGATGAGCGCTGGAGACGTGGAAGGTTTCGCTTCCGTGGCTTTCCCGATCGTTCGTCGTGTTTTCGGCGGACTCGTCGCTAATGACCTCGTATCCGTCCAGCCAATGAGCCTCCCTTCGGGACTCATTTTCTTCCTCGACTTCCAATACACAGATAGTCGTCTTGATGTTCGTGCAAACGATTCCATCTACGGCGGTGGAGTTGTTGGTCGTCAGTTGACAGGTGGTGTCGACATTGGTCAGCCCGCCCCGGCTTCCACAAACACCGGAGCAGGCGCCGAAAAAGGATTCTACGGTCTTAACAACGGCTACACCTCACCAACCGGATCTACGCTTGTATACGGTGGTGCAGATAATCTTTTTGCCACGGCTTCAACAAAAACTGATGCCCAAAGCAGATCCCACATGGCTGTTGGTCTTGGTACTGCATCGATCGCTATTAGTTCCTTCACAGAGAACGACAAAATGGCTGTTGATTACGATCCGGATCTTCTTGCAATGCTCGGAACTAGCGAAGTCATTCAGGCTGACCTCGTTGTTACATCCGCACTCGCACAGACTATGGATCTAGATAACTTGGTTGCTTTGGCAGTTAGTCCGTCTGGTACAACAGCTGCACTGTTCGGGTTGGGTGGAGATGAGTATCTCCAACCGGTTCGCCGCTTGACCAAGGTCGTTCAAGGTTCTGGTAATGATGATATCCATATTCGTTTCACGTTTGTGGGTAGCAGCAATGCTGGCATCGCTGACATTCTCGCTGCCGGCGCGCAGGCAAGCAACCCACAGGCACCTTCGTTGAACTTCCCGCTCAAGGACAACTTCAATGCTGCTCCTGAGCTTGGTGCGGTTGTTGGTGCTGATCAGTGGGGTCTCGAACTTGCGGGCAACACCACAAATGATCCGGCCAATAAAGATAAGATCCCTGAGATCGACATCAAGGTCGACAGTATCGCTGTTACGGCAGTCACCAAGAAGCTCAAGGCAAAGTGGACTCCGGAATTGGGACAAGATCTCAACGCCTACCACAACCTCGATGCTGAAGTTGAGCTTACAAGCGTTCTCTCCGAGCACATTGCTCTAGAGATCGACCAAGAGCTTCTCTCTGATCTTCTTAATGGCGCCAAGGCTGGTACATACTACTGGTCGCGTCGTCCTGGTCAATTCCTTGATCGCACCACCGGTGCGGACATTAGCTCTCTTGCAAACGAAAGTATGCTCGGTGCTGATTTCACCGGTACGGTCAGCGAATGGTACGAGACTCTCGTTGAAACAATCAATGATGTGTCGGCTCAGATCCATCGCAAGACGCTTCGCGGCGGAGCTAACTTTATTGTTGTCTCCCCTGAAGTTGCGAACATCCTTGAGTTCACCTCTGGATTCCGTGCTAACGTCACGCTAGATGATACCAAAGGTACCGTCGGCGCTGTGAAAGCAGGAAGCCTTAGCAAGAAATGGGATGTCTACGTTGATCCTTACTTCGAGAGGAACGTTGTTCTTGTCGGCCGTAAGGGAAGTAGCTTCCTTGAGAGCGGTTATGTATACGCTCCTTATGTGCCGCTACAAGTCACTCCTACCATCTTTGGTACGGAAGACTTCGTGCCACGTAAAGGTGTCATGACTCGTTATGCTAAGAAGATGGTTAGACCCGATATGTACGGTGTCGTCATCGTCAAGAACCTTCTTGGATAATCGCATAAGCGACTTTAATTAGAAAAGCCCCATCTTAGTTGATCTAAGGTGGGGTTTTTCATTTTCAAAAACCTATTTAGTATTGTATAGGAGTACCCATGAATGCCCGTAGTCACATTAACACCATCAAGCGAGACGTCTTCAGTAACCTTACCGGCAACTGGGACGCTGTCAAAAGCCCAAACTGCATCTAACTATCCTTTCGGCATATACGGTGATAGTTCTGCAGAGCTTTACGATGCAAATTTTGTATCCGGAGCAGTAGAGCAGGTATCTTATACATACAGAAAGCTCGGTGGAGATGTGTTAGATGTTGAGATCACCGAACAAAACGTTTATGCCGCCTATGAAGAGGCTGTTTTAGAGTACTCTTATATTATAAACATACACCAGGCTAAGAATACCCTGCCCAACGTTCTAGGCAACACTACGGGCACGTTTGACCACCATGGACAACAGTTATCTTCTTCGCCAATGTCTGGCACAGAAGCTTCTTTAAGACTTCCAAGATTTACTTTTGGTTACGCAGACAGAGTTGGCGATGGTGTTGGCAACCAAATTGGTTTGGGTGGAAATCAAAATACATATTCTGCATCTTTTAACACAGTACAGGATATTCAAGATTACGATTTGCAATCGTTGATCAACGCCACTTCCTCACAAGACCCAACTTCAACATATTTCGGAAAAGTTGGCGGAAAAAGAGTTAACATTAAAAGGGTGTTCTATAAGACACCTCATGCTATGTGGAGATTTTATGGATACTACGGCGGCCTCAATACTGTAGGCAACATGTCGACATACGGAATGTATTCTGATGATTCCAGCTGGGAAATTATCCCTCCTTGGCAAAACAAAGCCCAAGCCATGGCCTATGAAGATGCGATATACACTAGAAATTCGCACTATTCATACGAAATTAAAAATAATAATTTGAGAATTTTTCCAAAACCAACAACAGTGTCGCCAACAACTGTATGGGTCGAATTCACTATTCAGGAAGATGCTTGGGATGAAGAAACAGATAGAAGTTCGGGTCACGACGGTGTAAACAACATGAACACCCTCCCGTTTGCAAACTTGCCCTATAAGAATATTAACAGTATTGGCAAGCAATGGATCCGGCGTTTCGCGCTAGCCCTAACAAAAGAAATGCTTGGGCAGGTTCGTGGCAAGTTTGGATCGATCCCGATACCCGGGAACGACTTGCAACTCAACGCTTCAGATCTACTAAATCAAGCAAAAGACGAGCAAGAGAAGTTAAGAGAGGAGCTTAAAACGATTCTTGATGAGCTTACTTATGCTAAATTATCTGAAACCCAAAGTGAAATTACTAGAACCGCCCAAGAAACCCTTGCAACTGTACCAGTTGGATTGTTGGTAGGATAGGAGATCTAGATGTCGAAAGAATCAAACAAATGGGATCAGCCATCATCGCCCCCTCCTCCGTTATTCGCCGGCGCCAAAGAAAGAGATTTCGTAAAGCAGGTTAGTGATGAGATAATTGAACGTGTGGCCGGCCAGCAAGTTCTTTATTATGCAATCGATTTGGAAGCAACCAGCTTTCACCCCACATATGGCGAAGCAATTGAAAAAAGCTTCCTGCCCCCCCTCCGCGTATACGCTTTGGTGGAGTGGGAGGGGATACAAACGTCCGCTCGACACTATGGATTGGACAAGGAAGCTTCAATTGTTGTGCATTTCCACAAAAGACGCTTAACTGAAGATCAGGACCTTTTCGTTCGTGAGGGTGATTTCGTTTTGTATGGAAAAACATATTATGAGATAGTTACTCTACAGGAACCAAGAGAGATTTTTGGGCAAGCTGATAGACGAGTAGAGATCACAGCAAAGTGCGTCAAAGCGCGCCAAGGATTGTTCGATGCCACGTAAAGACGATGATTACACATATACGGAAGTTGACGATCCATCTATTGTTCGAGAAGAGCTGTTTCATGCCTCGACATTGGAGAATATTGATGCATCTTTATTTGAATTTATCGACAACATGGACATCCGCGCAACAACAAATAAGGGTTTTAAAAAAGTTCCTGTTATTTGGACTTCCGCAGAGAGAGCATATCAGGTAAAGCAAAACAAAGATCTTCGAGATGCATCTGGTACACATATATTGCCGGCCATCTCGATCGAGAGAGGCAGCACAACGAAAGATCTGCAAAGGAAGGGCTCTATCTTTGGTAATGTCCCAGGCGCAGGCCGCCTAACAATTGCCAGAAGAATCAATCAAGAGAAAACGAAGAAATTTGCAAACACTGATTCTTTTAGGCTGCGACAACAGCATAATTTTCCTCGGAAAAATAAAAAAATTGTTTACGAAACGGTGTCAATGCCTCTGCCTGTGTATATCGACATACAATATAACATCAAGATCCGAACAGAATATCAGCAGCAATTAAACGAGATAACAACCCCCTTTTTAAATCTGGGCCAAGGTCTTAATTACTTTATCCTTTCTCGCAATGGCCATCGGTATGAAGCATTCATGCAGCCAGAGTTCAATTTGGAGTCAAACATTGTTGACCTTGGAGAAGAAGAACGCAAGTATGAAACTCAGATGTCTATAAAGGTGCTAGGTCACTTAATGGGCAATGATAAAAATGAAAATCCTCCTAAGTTAATTTACAGGGAAAACTTTGTTGATGTTAAGATTGGAAGGGAGCGAGTCATCGTTGGGGACATTCCTGATCACATCTCGCCTGATAAAGTAACCTTTAGAGATTAAATAGGATTTTAGACAACTTCCTTACTATTTATTTAGGAATACAACAATGCTATTAGAATAGCGATCAATAGGGAGAAATATAGGATGTCAGCGTCAAAATTTAAATTTGTATCACCTGGAATATTCCTAAAGGAAATCGACAACTCGCAACTACCCGGCGCCGCCTCACAGCGCGGCCCGATGGTGGTCGGCCTTTTTGAACGAGGCCCTGGAATGGTGCCAACTAAAGTTGAGTCACTTTCTGACTTTGTTGAGACTTTTGGAAATCCAATTCCTGGTGGAAAAAGTGGGGATGTCTGGAGAGATGGTAATTACATGGCTCCCACATATGCTGCATATGCCGCACAAGCATGGCTGGCCAACAATGGCCCAGTTAATGTGGTAAGAATTCTTGGAGCCCAAAATTCAAGCGCCACAACAGCCGGCCAAGCCGGTTGGCAAACAACCAATGATCTTGGAGCAGATCCAACATCAGCCGGCGGAGCCTACGGGCTTTGGGTTATTGAAAGTGGCTCGGTTACGACCAATGTCGACGCGGCCCTCGCTGCGGTTTGGTATGTTGATGCCGGTGAGATAGCTTTGAGTGGTACCATGCGAGTAGGGCTTCGCGATGCCCACGGCAAAGCGAGTAGTTTGGTTACAGCCTCTAACGCTTGCATTATCGAATCAACTGCCGATACAGGCGCAGAATTCCGAGCTGTTATCAAAAACGCTTCGGGAGTCATACAAGATCAAGCTGTTTTTAACTTTGATCCTCAATCAGACAAGTATATTAGAAAGGTTTTTAACACAAATCCCACTCTGACGAATAGTACAATTACCGAATCCGGCGTTGTAAAGTCTTACTGGCTTGGCGAAACTTTTGAAAGACACTTGAATGATACGATTACTACATCGGCCAAGTGTTTTGGTGTCATCACCGGTCTCGGATCCGGTTCTGTCGACTGGTCGAATCGTCGCTTCGGGCACCAAGCTGCTCAATCGGGCTGGGTTATCAGTCAGGATCTCGGTGATCGAAACAATTTCGTTGCAGAAGCAATGCCAAAATTGTTTAAATTCCATTCCCGCAATACTGGAGAATGGGATCAGAAAAATCTTAAAGTCACAATTGAAGATCTTAAGAGATCTGGCAACCTAGCTGACAGATACGGTACATTCACCGTTTCGATTCGAAAAATTGGCGATATTGACAAGAAGCCACAAATTGTTGAGAGATTCTCTAACTGTAACTTGAATCCAAATTCTCCTAATTTTGTTGCGAGAAAAATTGGTGACAAATATTTTGCCTTCTCCGAATCGCAACGTCGTTCGATTGAATACGGCGAATTTGATAACAGGTCCAAATTCCTAAGAATTGAAACTGCAAAGGCGCTGCGCGACGGCACCTTGGATCCAGAACTCCTTCCTTGGGGATTCTTTGGACCTCCGAAACCAGCTAATTACGAATATACTTCTGGTGTCGCTGGAAATTCAGGATTGTTCTTCACAGAAGGAACAATCGCGGCGTCAGCGATAACTACAAAGCCCAACTTGACGTTAACTCACAACAGTTCTTTTATTAAAGCAGCTGCTACTGTTACGAACACCCCTGCACAATTGGCTGCATCAAGTAGTGTTATTATTAAAACACAATTTGAAGAAGTTCAAGGCACGACTAACGCCTTCTTTACAGGTACGTTTAAGTGGCCGACTATGGCTCTGCGCAGCGCTAATACTGACGATGGTACTAATTTGGACCAAGTTCGTTTTGGTATCGATATGCGCCGCTCCACATCGAGCAAACTATGGGACTCTAGTCAGGCAGACATCGCACGAGCCTTGCCAGAAGGCTTAACTACAAACCAGTTTACTGATGACTTGTCCTCCGTTTTGGAACTAGACCACTCTTTTGTGTTTAGTTTGGATGATGTATCCGGATCCGACAACAACTTGGATGCAACCTACACATCCGGCTCGCGGAAGAATGGTACTTCGTTGACTGTTGCCGCCAATAACGGCTATACAGGCTACAATGCCAGCATTGAGTATGGCCTTGGAGGATTTACAATGCCTCTCTTCGGCGGCCACGACGGGCTAGATATTACTGAAAAGAACCCAATCCGTAATGCAAAAATTAGTGACAGTGCTACTGAAACTACTGATCACGTTTATAACAGTCTAAGACGGGCAATTGATATCGTCCGAGACCCCGAAGATGCGGAATACAATCTTATTACAATGCCTGGTGTGAACAAGCCGCTTGTTACAAACTTGCTGCTTGAGATGGTTGAAGACCGTGCTGATTCACTGGCAGTTATAGACGTTGAAAACGACTATACGCCGGCGTCTGAAAGCACAAGCGGATTCCAATCTCGGGTTGGAGATGCAGACAATGCAGCTCGAACCATGAGAGACAGAGAGCTTGACACCAGCTACGGTTGTGCTTACTTCCCTTGGGTGCAAATCCAAGATACAGTTGCCAATCAGTTGGTATGGGTACCCCCTTCGGTTGTGGCCCTAGGCGCCATGTCCTTCGGCCAAGCAAAGCAAAAACTCTGGTTCGCACCTGCAGGATTTAATCGCGGCGGACTAAGTTCAGGAGCAGCGGGCATGCCGGTAACCGGTATTACTCAAAAGCTCACTAGCAAGCAGCGTGACACGCTCTATGCTGCCAACATTAATCCGATTGCTAGCTTTCCCTCGGAAGGCATCGTAATCTTTGGTCAGAAAACACTTCAGGCTTCACAGTCTGCGCTAGACCGGATTAACGTGAGAAGATTGCTTCTTTTCATCAAGAAAAGAGTTTCGACAATTGCTGCGACAATCCTTTTCGACAACAATGTTCAGGTAACTTGGAACCGATTCTTGAGCCAGGTTGATCCTTTCTTGAAGGGTGTGAAAATGAATCTTGGCTTGACTGATTACAAAGTAGTATTAGACGAGTCAACGACTACACCTGATTTGATTGATAGGAACATTCTATACGCCAAGATTTTCCTTAAACCTGCTCGTGCAATTGAATTTATTGCAATTGATTTTAATATTGCAAGGACTGGCGCCGCTTTTGCGGATTAAAAATAATTTTAAAACATATTTATAATAGAAATCTTATGGAGGATTAAAATAATGGGCTTTTGGTCAGATATTGGGAACCCCACGGAACCCAAAAGAAAATATAGGTGGTTGGCTTATATAGGCGACATGCAACCTTGGGTGTGCAAAAAAGTCACCAAGCCAGAGTGGGAAGTAACTGAATCAGTACATCAATACTTGAATCATGAGTTTTATTACCCCGGCAGGACAAAGTGGAGTACAGTAACTGTAACTTTGGCAGATCCGGCGAGCCCTGATATGGCTCAAATTTTTTACAACAAGTTAACTAGAGCTGGATATCATCCTCCTGAAGACATGAACGACACAACAACTATGTCAAAAAGAGGAGCTACTACGGAAGTTGGCAAAGTCCGAATTGTGATGCTTGGTTCCTCCGACTCAGCACCAGATTCTGGCGGTGGAAACGCTGGCTTTGGTATTGGCGGAGACACAGTTATTGAAGAGTGGCAGCTTTATAATGCTTGGGTCAGAAAGGTCTCTCTCGGAGAGTTGGATTATAGCTCTGACGATATGGTGGAAATTTCGGTAGAGCTTCGTTATGATTATGCTAAGCTAAATGCGAAAAACGGCGATAATCAATTTGGTAACGAAACTTCGACTGTCAATCCTGACGTTACTTTCTAAATAAAGCTTAACATCTGTACAAATTTATATTAATATTAGACTATATATTGACACATCACTTAAGAGAGGTTTAGATGTCTAATCGAAATAATGAGGACCGCACAGGGGCTGTGCAACAAAGCCCAGTCCCTGTCGTTCCCGCAGTTGAGAGCGCCCCCGAAGGCTCTCAAGAAAACGGATCATCGGGTACTAGTGACGTCGGCTTAAATTGGATCGTGCCGACCGAGATGGTGGATATTCCATCACGAGGAGACTTTTATCCAAAAGACCATCCGCTTCATGGAAAGGACTCAATTGAGATTCGGCACATGACAGCTAGGGAGGAAGATATACTTACGTCTAGAAGCCTTCTCAAGAAGGGCGTTGCGCTAGATAAAGTCATTCAGAGTGTTATTGTCGATAAATCAATTAAAGTTGATGAACTTTTGACGGGAGACAAGAATGCGATTTTGGTCTACACAAGAATGTATGCATATGGGGCAGAATACGAAACAAATGTAACGTGCCCCTCTTGTGGCTCTCACACTAAAAATGAATTTAACCTGGAGACTCACACAGTTCGTCATCCGGATGATGAGCAATATGACGACGAGGGGGATCCCTTGGAGAAAGTCTGGTCAAGAACTGAGACCGGCACTTTCCTGGTTACACTACCAAAAACGAAAATCAAAGCTGAGCTTAAACTGATGACAGGAAAGGATGAGCAATGGATTAGCGGCGTCATGAAAAAGCGCCGAAAGTCAAATAAGTCCGGAAGCTCAGACCCCAGCTTAATCGATCAACTTCGAAGAACCATTGTATCGCTCAATGGGGTCAAGGACCAGGCAAAAATTAATGAATTTCTTGGTCTTATGCCAGCCCTCGATTCTAGATTTTTAAGATCTGTCAATGTAAAGATCACTCCAACTTTGGATATGGCTCAAGAGTTTAGCTGTCCATTCTGTGGTTTTGAGACAGAAATGGAGGTTCCGTTTTCGGCGGAGTTTTTTTGGCCTAAGTGATAGCTATATGAAGAACGTGTATGAACAGTTCTTCACAATGAAGTATCATGGAGGCTGGAGTATCGTTGAATTGTATAGCCTGCCAATCGGACTTAGAAACTGGTTTGCAGAGCGCCTCGCAGCACAATTTGATAAGGAAAAACAAGAATACGATAAAGCAAAAAACAAGTCTAGATAAATAGGCCGGGCACGTCCCGGCCTTATTTGTTTTTATAGACTATTTATTTTGACTAGATATATGCTTTAAAAGGGGCTATAAGTATGGAACAGCAAATTGAAGAAAATGAGCCGGTTGTTATAGATTTAGGCGCCCACCGAAGGGGGGAGCTTAATGAAAGCGTCTTGTCTGTTATGGGGGCAAATATCAAATGGATGCTCTCTAGGATGTTCAAAGGCGCGCCAATCAATGCAACGTTGCGCGGCAACCGCCATGAAATCAAATCTTTTGCTAATGCGATCTCTAAAGAGAAGAGGTATATGGATGCATATATGCGTTATGGGCTGGACAACCCCGCTACGCATCGAAGTCGATACGCCCTGCAAGGCGCTGTCAGCAAATTTGAGCGAGCCACAAAACTTAAGTGGCCTTTTAAATAAGGAACAATTAGTGTATGCCAGACGGCCCATCAAAACAAGACATTAAAGCACTAACCGCCGCCATTAACAAGCTTTCTGGCAAAGCCGGCGGCGGCTCCGGAGGTAATGTCGATCCAGGCTCTATAGAGCGATCCGCAGAATCTGCACAGGCCATGGCTGATGGGATGAATGAGGCTTTGGGATATGCCGAGCGCCTCCAAGCGCTTCAAAAAGGCATGGCTCAAGCTGCTGGATCTTTGGTGGATAGCAAATCGCGTGAGGCTGACATTGCGGACATGCAATACAAAGCGGAAGTGCTCAAAAGAAAATATACTCTAGACTCCTTGCATAATTCTCAATTGGCTGCGACCGAGGCACAGATCAAGCTGGCCACGGAAGAACACAATCTTGCAATTCTTAAAGACCAACTCATCGGCGCCACAAGGTATAATGAGCAAGTTCAAGCATCTGCAGATGCCACGGAAAAAGAAAAGGAGAATGCAGCTGCACATGTCGCTCTACTTATACACCTGAATTCTCAGGCAGAAGAAACTGCCGATATATACAGCCGCCAACTCCAAGATCTAGAAGACGCGGTCACTGCAAATGGGGAAATTGTTAATGAGACTGAGGGTTTGCTGAACATGCTCAATTTAAGCTCTACTGCTTGGGAAGACAGTTTTTTTGGTCGAGCGGAAAAAATGGGCTTTGGCAAAGCCATGAAAGCACAAACCGAAGTCGTTATGAACGCCCTCAAACCCCACAATTTGTTTGCTAAACTGATGGGGGACATTTTTGAGCAAACAATTATGATGGTTAAAGCTCTCGACCAAGCTCTTGCTTCTTTTAACAAGACCACCGGCGCCGCAGGAGAGATGGACGCGGTTTTCCACGAAACCAGATCAATAACAGCCTCTGTTGGCGGAAATCTTGAAACAGTATCAGAATCGATTACGGCTCTTTATACGGGAATGACCACCTTCTCCAACGCAACAAAACAAACACAAACAGATCTAGCCAGATTTACGGTCACAATGGAGAGAGCTGGTGTTGCGACTGACACAACTGCTGCATTGCTGGATAGTATGGTAAGTAGTCTTGGTATGATGACAGATGAAGCTAAGACCTCAATGACTGATATGGCAATGTTTGCTGATCAGGTAAACATGCCTCTTGGTCAGGTTATGGACAATCTACAGGCTTCAATGCCAATATTGGCTAAATATGGCAAAGATGCTATTAAGGTTTTTAAGGGTGTCCAAGCAGCAGCAAAAGCAACAGGCATTGCAACGCAAGAATTATTGGCAATTACCGAACAATTTGACACTTTTGAAAGCGCAGCAGAATCCGCCGGGCGCCTAAATGCAATATTGGGCGGCAACTATCTTAATAGTTTGCAAATGGTCAATATGAGTGAAGAGGAGCGCATCCGCGCTTTGCTTGGCGTCGTCGACGCCAGCGGAAGAAGCTGGGACTCAATGAGCAAGCATGAAAAACAAGCAATTGCTGCCGCAGCCGGAATTCGAGACATGGACCAGGCTAACAGACTTTTCGGATCCGGACTTGCCGGCTACGACGCGATGCTAGCAAAACAAGAAGAAAACGCAGAGGCACAAGAGCGCTTAGCTGAGATTGCAAAGAAAGCTCAAAGTGTGTTTGAAAAGTTTACAGCAATAATGGAGCAGCTTGCGATTGCGGTTGGTCCAATTATCAACCTTTTACACGGCTTCATGGACATAGTCATGGCGCTAAATGAAGCTACAGGCGGCGCCTTTGTACCCGTGTTGATTACCTTGATTGGTGCATATTGGCTCTTATCTTCTGCCCTTACCGGGTCGATTAGCAAAATATGGGCAAATTTTGCTGCCAATTTGGCAGTAATTAAAACTTGGGCGATGAAAACTTTTATGATAGAGGGTACCACCGCCGCGACTTGGAAGCAGATTTTTGCATCCAGAGCCATGGCCAGCGCAATGATGAGTTCGTTTCTCGTCATTGGCTTGCTCGTCGGCGCATATATGCTATTTAAAGATGAGCTTGGTCCTATTGGGAAGCTATTGTTCTTCGTTGCCGGCGCAATGCTGGCTTATGGGGCTGCGACAAAGTTCGCCGGCGGCTGGAAAATGGCACTTGTTACAGCCGTACTAGCTCTTATCACTGCATTCGTTGAGCCTCACTCTCCTCCTTTTTACCAGCTTGTCTTTATTATTGCAGCTGGGTTGTTCTTGATAGGAAAAGCAGCACTAGCCGCGACACCGGGCATCAGCGCACTCGGTTCCGCCGGCTATGCTGCAGGTCCAGGTCTTATGGTCCTTGGCGTTGGGCTGCTAGTTGTCGGGGCAGGCATGTTCGTCATCGCCGTGGCCATAGCGCTTGTTGTTGCCTCTATCGCTTTGTTGGTCTTCGCAATGGTGGACCTGATTGCTGCTTTTGCAGAAGGCGGAGAAAAGCTGCTTCCATTTGCCCTTGCTTTGCCAATGATAGCCCTATTTGGCTTTGGCGCAATGGCCGGCCTGATCGCATTCGCAATCGGAATGGCAGCACTAGGGCTGTCTTTGTTGACCGTGAAGACGGATGACCTGCAAGCTTTGGCGACCATGTTCGAAGGAATGGGTAAGTCTGCAGAGGCTTCCGGAGGTGGAATGGAAACTCTGGTTTCGTTCTTGGATATACTTCAAGAAGTTGCTGATGATGTAGACGAAGATACGTTGACCGCTTTGAGTTCAATGTTTTCGGATCTTGCTTTGCTTTCTGAGATGCCAGATATGACCCCTCTCAACACGTTTATGGCTACGCTCGGCACTACTGACGCGAAATCCATCCGCGACATGTCTTCTGGATTACTTGAGCTAGGAAATGCATTGTTTTTGTTTTCTTTGGCCACACTCTTTATTCCAAATACATTGAAAGATTTGGAAATAGAGAAATTGTTAGCATTAGCGGAATTTTTCGAAAAGGTTGGCGACGTCGCTGTCGATCAAGTGGCCAACCTAGCAGGCGCCATAGATCAACTATCAAAATCCCTTAACAATATGCCCGCCTTCGCGCCGCTTACTGTTGCAATGATGTTCGAGTCTCTGAATGACATTGGTCCGGACGCACCGGCCGCTTTAGACAAACTAAACAGAGTGATGGTGACAACTAGTGAAATCGACGACGCCCAAGCAAGCAAAATTGAAAAAGTGACAAAATCTATCACAAACATGGTGATAGAATTGCAAGGAGGGTTATTTACTAATACAGAGGCGGTCAAAGAAACTTTGGAATCTTTGGCGAAAATACTTGGCGGCCAGGCTGCTAAAGGCGGCAAAACTGGCGAGAATAAAATCATACTCGCCCTTGATAGAGATGGTCAAAAGAAAATTGCTGAAGCGATGTTGCCACATTTGGAAACACTTCTCAGCAAGAAATACACTACTGCTCGGGTTCGCCAGGGCTAAGGAAAAAAATGAATTATGGCAAATAACGGACTTAACGAAGCGCTTTCAGCCGAGCGCGCTGAAGTGGAGGCAATGGCAGACAACACTAATGCTATTTATGGCGGCGCCGCATCACGCATAAAATTTACAAACGCCCGTAATTCGTCGGAATCGGTGTCTTTTAAGGCGTTCCTGACTGCCTTTAGCGATAGTTATACTGCGAACTGGAATGAAACAACTGTGTATGCAAGAATGGATCCAATTTACACCTTTCAAAACACGACAAGAGTCCTTAGTTTTGGCATAGGAATACCGGCTTACGATGCACATGAAGCAAGTTCAAATCTTTTAAAGATTTCCAAGTTGGTAAGAATGCTTTATCCGTCCTATGCAGGTAAAGACAAAGGAAGCACCATGCAAAATTCTCCGGTGATTGCAATAAAATTTGGCAACTTGATAACTGATGCGTCTGGTAATTCAAAAATTGGATTGTATGGGGTTTTGTCCGGTGTCAACGTCGAGCCAGATACTGAAGCTGGGTTTTTTACCTCCCACAACGAGAAAACTGGCATTAATATCGCGCCGAAAGTGCTTAACTTAAGTTGTGAATTTAAGCCACTACATGCACACATTGTGGGCCACACCGATGACGACACTTTTCAAGAGTTCCCTTACTTATCGGAAGAAATAAAGGCTCTTCCCATTAACAATACCGCACAAGGCGCCATCGACGCAGATGGTCAAAGAGATATAATTGATGCTCTGGCAACAGACCTACTTGGAGGAAACTAAAACATGAGTGAAGTATCGAGATATGCTATGACGAATATATTTGCGAATTTCGACGATCTTTACGAAACTCAGCTAAGAGAGCGAGGCGTTGAATACATCATGCAATATGAGCTGGGAAGTGGAAAGCTAAGGTACCCAACGCCAGAGCAAATCCGCTCGCTTACGATCGTTCGTCGCACTTGGGGATACGGAGCTTCGTATCGCAAGTATGCTACGGAATTTTATGGAGAGCCAGAATTATGGTGGGTTATTGGGTGGTTTAATAAATTGCCGGCAGATTTTATGGTCAAAACAGGACAACTTATATTTATTCCAACTCCGCTGGAGCACGTCCTTGATTATTACGGAGTTTAAAGATGTCAGAGGGGAACAAACAAAGGTTTAATGCGCAGTGTTTTTTGACGGCCTTGTGGATGAGGGGTCATAAAACTATGAACTACAATTCAAAGTCGGGTCCGCTCGCCCTGAAGCACACCAAAATGCTGTTTGGAGACGCAAAAACTGTAGTTAACGACATTACAGGGACCGCCGGGACTTTTGATACCTTTGCAGACATAACGTCTAGACAAGCTGCATTTTTATTGCCGCAAATACGAATATTCAAAACCACACCTAAAGGTCCGGATGTTGAGTTTCTCTTTGAAAGAGGTAGCTATACGCAAAAAGGAAGCAAGACTACTAGCATTTTCCAAAATCAACAAACACGCGGCGCCGACGTCGGCATTGATTCTGTAGAATTAGAATATTTAGCGACACAGCCTGCAGAAGTGGGCAATCATATTTCCGTTAAAGTAAGCCTGTTTTTTCAAAATTTTGCTGCCTTGTTGGTACCACGCCAAGGCCCTGACAGCAAAGGATTCAGATGGTCTGATCTTATTACCTCCGGACGCGGCGGCATCGACGGCAAGCCTCGACCCACGCCGAAAGGCTGCCCTGAAGCGAAAGGGATGTATAATACAAACGCCCCAGCGATCGCTGGCCAAATAAAGCTTTTTGTGGGCTGGCAATTGCCAATTTTTGGTCTCGGCACCGGCCTCACCGGGAACGACCTGGGCTTTAAGGAAAACAAAGAGCTGGGTAGGGCCATCAGATCAACTGGTCAAATGCTCCTGTTATCCTTGAAAAATCACACATTTAATTTCGAAATGGACGGCTCTTTTACTTTGGATATTGAATATCATGCAGCCGTCACGTCGGGCTTGACCAGACCTTCTGCAAACATATTTTTCAACCCTTCTAGCGACGGCAATAAAGACGCCCTCACCGCCTCAAAAAAGAATCTATCAAAAATCAAGAAAGACAAAGCGCGCATGGCCCCCGCATCGAAAGCCCCCGGGGCAAAAAAAAGCGAGAAGGCTGGAAAAAAAGCGAAAGGTCTTTTCTCCGACGATTTAGGCGACCCTCAATCCGGCGCCGAATCCGAGGTCCTTAAAAACAAAATGGAAGCATATGCTAGAATTTTTGAAGCCCTTGAGCCGGTTCTTCAAGAAATAAATGTGCCGAGAGAATCTTTAGAAATGGAATCTAAGCAATCTGACCTGCGCGCAACAACCGTCCAAGCGATAGGAGAGGAGGGCACTGTCGGCGGCCCATGCGCTGACTATGAAAAAATCGAAGCCCACATCTCATCAAACAAAGCTGATACCTTTGGGGAAGCTCTTAAGAATAGCGGCGCCTCGGCTGCAGTTGCAATGGCCTTCGGCAATTCCAGTACAGCCAAAGGAGAATTAAAAGAGTTAGCTGGAAAAAGCGCACCTAGAAAAGAAGATGTTGACGAGATGATGAAAGGGAAGCAAGGTACCGAAATACGAGAAGCAAGCTGGGAAGTGACTGACGAAGAAGTAGATGCGGCCATGGCCAAAGGGCTCTCTGGCGAGTTTCTAAAATTAAATTATTTCTTTTTCGGGCACCTTATTGACAGAGTAATTGCTATTTTATCGGATCCAGAGTTCAAATCCCCGCGCCGAAAAGAATTTTTAAAAACAATGGAAAATATACACTTTGTTGCTGGCCCAGTAACCATTAGCGACCCTTGCGACAAACAATTTGTAGGTGAAGGTTGCGGCGGAAGTGTGAGCCCAAAATATAAAAATCGGAGCCTATATAATATGCCGGTATCTTTGGAGCTTTTTACTGTTTGGTTTAAAAATGCAGTCATAAAACCTCAAAAATCAGTATATACTTTCGCCAACTTTTTGCGAGACGCTTTCGGCAGCTTGATTTTGCCGTCCCTCGGTCCCGCCTGTAATGATTATGCCGCTAGCCAGTCATATCAAATACACTATGACGTGATTAATCTGGGAGAGATCACTCAAGGTGCCGACGCTTTGAACTCTTGGGGGTCTGGCGACTACATTGCGACCAAAAAGATGAGTGAAATGGTGATGAAAAATCGGCTGCAAGGAGTGTGGAAAAAGGCTCCTGTGAGCAACAACGATTTCCATCAAATGGTAATGCTTCGTGTGACTGCCTCGGGGGGGCCTAGATCGTTTGATCCTGCTCGCGATAAAGCCGATGGCGTTTACCACCTAGTTTTGGGCAAAGGGAACGGTATTATAAAAAATTATTCTTTTACTAAAAATGATGCCCCGTATTTAGCTGAAGCGAAAACTCTAGGTGAAGGTAACCTTGGGGCGGATCTTTCTGGAGGCGCCTTGTATAATTTTAGCTGTGAAATGCTTGGAAATAGTTATTTCTGGCCAGGCCAGCTAATTTATATCAATCCAAATCAGCTTACGATCCAGCGACAACACAAAAGAAGCGGCCATTGGCTCAGTAATATCTGGACTCCCAAGGTGCCTACGCACGGCTTTGGCGCCAACTATGACCCAAGTGTTGACATGCTTAGAATGGGTGGGTATTATGTTGTTACAGGTGTTAAAAACTCTCTTACACCCAGCGGGGAATTCATTACCTCTATTGAAGCGTATTATGAATCGAACCCTATTCGAGTTGCCCAGATAAACGATAAAACAAAAAAACTAGTTAAGGACATCAAGTCCAGCTTTCGAGCATCTCACCTGAAAGCGGTAAAAAATACCTGGGCGCACAGACAGATAGAAGTGAGAAAGAAGGGCGGATACTACAACAGTAGTGGTGATTGGGTGAAAGTACCTTCGCCTGGCTCCACCGGGGCTAACCCCTGGAAAGCCTTTTAAGTTAGTACAATATGGTAATATTTTATGATTAAAATCACAGACATTAAGAAAAAGAATAAAAAGATTTCAGATATCAATATAAACAACAGACCTGCAGATCTGGCACCTATCGGCGGAAGTGTTATTCACACTGCCGGCGAGTTGTTTAGAGAGAGGGAGTATTATAAAGATCTGCTGTTCGCTGGTTTTGCCAACAAAGAAAAGAACTTGCTTGATTCTTGGAACTCTGCGCTGCCATACGGCCTTCTGGATCCCTCTGGTGTGCCTTGTGTGCCAGTTGTAGAAAATATGCAAGAAATTGATTATTCTGGAGGCGCCTCTGTATTTGTTCTTAATTTTGTTGCTGATGCTTTTGATCTTTTAGCCGAAGACATGGAAATTAAAGGAAACTGGGCCGGCCAAGGTTCGTTTTCCACGAAAACAAGTTTATATGCAAATCCTTTCGCAACTGCAGGGTTTGAATCCGCAGACGATGCCTACAATGAACACATGGTTGGAGACTTATTTAGTTATTTTGCTGATTCTTATATAAAAAAACCAGAAAACACCTTCAAAGATTTTAGTGGGTTTATAAAAGTTTATGTTAAGTACATTGAAAAGATCGCCCATCGCATTCCAATAACTTTTAGCAGTTTTGTTAAATCACCTCAGTGCTCTCCATTGTCTAGCGGCCTGGTTGTGGATATATATTCAGGCAATGCGAATGATGACCTTAATAAGTTTAAATCTTACCTTAGTGATCCAAATTATGAAAATTTTCGCCTCAAGGCAGAAAAGCGCGGCTTTTTTCTTGATAAAAACCTTCCCTGGCGATTATATGCAAACTTGGTGCACCCCGCCATGCGCCAAAAAATGATCGATAGTGGGTTCATTGCTGCAGGCCCAAGAGGGGTTGCAAATTTATATGGCCAAGCTTTTAAACAAACTTACTTTCAAGATGTGGAATATTTGAGGTTTTATCTTGTATCTTATTATAACGCAATCATAAGTTCAGAACCTGCAGTGTACCTCCCCTCTTATAAGTGCGTCCGCCAACCGGGAATCAATACGTCTATTCATATGCGTAACAAAGTAAAGTGCTTTAATAGCCAAGGCGCGATTGATGAAAATAGTGATTATGCTAAGAAATATGGCCCTCTGTTTTGGTTAAGGATGTATTACAATATCCGCTCCCGCGAAGCATCCGCAAATATAAATAAAAAACAACTTGACAAAATGCATAAAAAGTTTTATTATCTCTACAAGATTCAAGGTTTTAATAAAACAATTTTTGCAATAAATGAAGAAGTCAACAAGAAGCCGAACTCTTCAAAGATCAAAAGGCTTAAAATGATGGAAAAGGATCAGCCGATGGCGAAAAAGAAAAATAAACAAATTTTGGCTTCCACTGCGCCTCCAGCTACAGACGCTAGTGGCGCAACCGGCTACTAGGGGGATACGTGCTATTTCAAGTTCTGGATGACAAGAAAGAATGTGTTGGTGTGTATGCGAAAGGAAGGCTTCATAATACGCTTCCTGCTAATTTGACCAAGACGTGGAAGTATTCGGCCTCTCTGGGCACCACTGATCTAGAGTGTGCGTACCTATATACAAATGGCTTAAGCCCGTCAGAAGCCTGTCCGGAGGGTTTGAGGGCAAAATGGGATGAGGTGGTTGGAAGGCTCAAAGCTTTCTTCATTGCATTTGGAGAATCAAAGGTTTCTTTGTACGATAATTGCTTTTATGATTTGGTACCGGACAGGTTTTTATTAGAGTTCTGCGACATGAAGAACCAAATATCTGAACATGTGTTTGACAGCTACGAAAAGCCCAAGAATTATGACTTTTTGTACGACCTTCACAGGATGGTCGAAGAGCTTAAGTACCAAGAACTAAATATCGACAAGCATGCGCTGGACGACAAATTGGTCGATTACAAGACAAGATCTTTTTTGAGGAAGTTGTCTGATGTTGACCCGTTTGTATCTTACAATATGTTTGGCACGGTCACCGGTCGCATGACGACAGTGCCTAAAAGCTTTCCCATATTGACGCTTGACAAGGATCATCGCGATGTGTTGGCGCCGAATAATGACTGGTTTATCGAGCTGGACTTTAACGCAGCAGAACTCAGAACGCTTTTAGCTTTAGCTGGCAAGGAGCAGCCCTTGGAGGACATTCATGAGTGGAATATTGTAAATGTCTTCGAAGGCTCAATGACGAGAGAGCAGGCCAAGAAGAAAGTGTTTGCTTGGCTGTATAATCCAAAGTCTCAGGACAAGATGCTGAATAAGGTGTATGATAGGGGTGCAGTGGTACAAAAGTACTCCACTCAGAACCAAGTGAATACCTTTTTTGACAGAAAAATACCCGCTGACGCACACCACGCGCTAAACTACATTATTCAGAGCACAGCGAGCGACTTGTTTTTGCGACGGATGCTCAAGGTGTGGGATTATCTGAAAGACAAGAAATCTAAAATTGCGTTTTCGATTCACGACTCACTCGTTATAGATTATGACCGGTCTGAATATCGTCTTCTTCCCGAGATTATAGACATATTTGCGGACACTGATTTTGGCAAATATAAGGTCAATGTTTCAGGTGGAAAGTCGTTCGGAAAAATGAAAGAAATGAAAATTTAAGACTACTTATAGTAGTATTTTGAGGAGTATATTATGATTACAGAAAAAGAAATAAGAAAAATTGTTGAAAAGGTTGTTAACGAAAATCTTCTCAAAGAAGAAACTACCATGGCTGAGCTTCCCGCCGTCATCGCGGCCCAACCCGCTGTTAGAAAGCCTCTCATCGACCTTAAACGCGCCGCAACCACCAAGCCGGAACTCGTTGCACGCTTTCTTGTAGATATGCATGCATTCCTTCGCCCTGGAAAGCCGATTACCCAATTGGCTCAGCTTCTTGCAAAAGCACAGAAAGAGGCCATGGCACAAGAGCAAGAGCCCAAGGCCGCACCATCACCCGAGCCCACGCCGGCCCCAGAGGAAGGCGCAGAAGAGGTCTAGGTGGAAACAATAATTGGTCTCGGCTCGGCCGGCGTCAACATAGCAAAGCGCTTTTCAAGTTACCCTCAGTACAAATGCTATTATGTGGACTCAGAAGACCACAAGGCCGGCCCATTGCTCAAACTGGCAAAGAGAAAGACGCATGAGGCATATGAAAAATACTTTCCTGTCAAGAAAACAGCCGATTTTTTTAAAGGAGTAAAGGGGCCTGCTTTGCTAATCTTGGCAGGCTCGGGATTGGTAACAGGTGCCACTTTGAGACTAATAGAGTCTTTGAAAAGCAAAAAGGTTTCTGTTCTGTATATACGACCAGATCTATCCCTTTTGTCTGAAACTGCGATGATGCAGGAAAGGGTCGTATTTTATGTATTGCAGGAGTATGCAAGATCTGCTGTTGTTGAGCGAATGTATGTGGCGGACAACAACAGGTTGGACGAGATACTGGGTAACGTTTCTATTCTTGGGTACCATGATAAATTAAATGAGCTTTTGGTTTCGACGTTTCATATGATGAACGTCTACAATAATACAAAGTCGGTCATCGACACGCTTTCCTTGCCACGAGATGTAGCCAGGCTTTCAACAATCGGTATCCTCGATATTGACACCGGCGAAGAAAAAATGTTTTTTAACCTTGACTTTCCCAGAGAAAAGGTTTATTATTATGCTATAAACAAAGAAAGGTTGGAAGAAGATGGAAAACTCTTTAAAAGTATTAAAGAACAAGTTAGAGAAAGAAAGTCAGAGAATACAAAAGTTTCTTACGGAATTTTTTCAACTTCTTATGAGCATGATTACGGATACTGTATCGCTCACTCAAGCTTTATACAGGGACAGGGAGTTTCTTAAGAAATACTTGCTTCTTGCCTTGACTAAGCAGTATCGGTGATTATTATATATATGATTGTTTATGACAGACAAACCTATGAAGAATTTCGCGACGTAGTTTTGTCTTTTGTGAATGAACTACAGATGCTTGGAAGATTTGCCAAGTTTACTTTACTTAAAAAAGAGGAAAATAATGAGTATTGACATGAAAAAAATGCGGGCTAAATATAAAGCCATGCAAAGCCGAGGAAAGGGCGGCGGCAACAAAGAGTTGTTCTGGCGCCCTCAAGATGGAGAGACGACTATTCGTATCGTTCCGACTTCTGACGGTGACCCGTTTAAGGAGATGTGGTTCCACTATAATGTGGGCAACAACCCTGGCTTTTTGAGCCCTAAGAAGAACTTTGGTGAGGACGATCCTCTCGATCGCTTTGTGCGCCAACTGTTTGACGATGGCTCGGAAGACAGTATTAAAATGGCGAAGTCTTTGATGGCTCGCCAACGTTTCTTCTCTCCGGTGATTGTCCGTGGTGAGGAAGAGAAGGGTGTTAGGATCTGGGGCTACGGCAAGACAGCCTACACTGAACTTCTCAATCTTGTATTGAACCCCGATTATGGGGACGTTACAGATACCGAGGCTGGTACAGACTTGGTTATCAACTACGGGAAGCCCCCTGGAGCACAATTCCCGCAAACCAGCATTACGCCCCGAAGGCGCTCTTCCCCGCTAGCGAAGAGCCCTGAGCGCATTAAGGAAATGCTTGATCAACTGCCCGATTTCAACAATGTTTTTGAACGGAAATCGTCCGAGCAGGTTCAAGTGATCCTTGATGAGTTCTTACTCGGTGGCGAAGATGCCGAAGGCTCTTCTACGGAGACAGCCAAATTCGGTAATAAAAAATCCGAAGATGGCAATGCCGTTGATAAGGCTTTCGCAGAGTTGCTGGGATAGGCTCTGCCCGCAGGAAGGCATGGGGTTACAGATGCCTTATTTTTTTACTCACAAAAGGAGAAGACATAGCATGTCATTAGTTAAAAAGGGACATAATGTGAAGGTCCATTATAAAGGCACATTGAACGATGGAACAGAATTTGACAATTCAAAAAGCAGGGGGGCTACTTTGGACTTCGAAGTCGGAAGTGGCCAGTTGATCAAAGGATTCGACAACGCTGTGAAGGGGATGGGTATTGGAGAGGTTAAGACAGTAAAACTGGCCCCGACTGATGCATACGGCGAGGTTGACCCTGCTTTAACGCGGGAATATCCAAAAACTGCTTTTCCTCCAGATATGGAGTTTGAGGTGGGGGACGAGGTACACGGCCAGGCACCGACCGGCCAGCCTATTGTTGCCACAATTGATTCTTTTACAGACAACACGGTGACTTTAAATCATAATCACCCGCTGGCTGGACAAGAGCTTACATTCGAAATTGAACTCATTGAGTCTGATTCCGAATAACAAAAAACCGCAGGTAGGCACGGGTTTACAGGTGTCTTATTTTAACCCAAGGGGGGCCTAATGGCAAAGTCTAGTTTGGGTCGACTATCCATATCTGAAATGCGAAAGTTGATCAACAAAAAAGCCGGCATTGAAGTCGCACATAATCTAGCTGAAGATAATCCAACAGAGGTCAAGGAGTGGATCCCAACTGGATCCCGGTGGCTTGATTCGATTATCTGCAGGGGCCGTCTCGCGGGAATTCCTGTTGGCAAGGTCACAGAGATTGCTGGACTTGAAGCAACAGGTAAAAGTTTCATGGCCGCCCAGGTTGCTGCAAACGCCCAGAAGCTGGGTATCGACGTGGTTTACTTCGATTCCGAATCTGCACTTGATCCCGAGTTTCTTGTGAAGGCCGGCTGCGACATCGACCGCTTGCTTTATGTTCAAGCCCAGTCTGTTGAATTTGTGTTAGAAACAATAGAGGAGCTTCTAGTCAACAATGAAAGCCGAATGCTGTTCATTTGGGATTCTCTAGCCTTGACTCCTGCCATTTCTGATATTGAGGGGGACTTTAACCCGCTCTCATCGATGGCCGTTAAGGCCCGAATTCTTGCGAAGGGAATGTCAAAGCTCACGATTCCGATTGCAAATTCACAATCGACATTCTTGGTTTTGAACCAGCTTAAAACGAATATCACAAGATCGCCCTCAGAAGCGCTTACAACGCCCTATATGACACCCGGCGGAAAAGCTATGGTTTATGCTTACTCTCTTCGTGTGTGGCTGACAGGACGTAAGGCAAAGGCTTCTTTTATTACAGACGACAAGGGCTTTCGAATCGGCTCTGAGGTTAAGGTCAAGCTTGAAAAGTCACGCTTTGGCACAGCCGGCCGGCAATGCAACTTCAAGATATTGTGGGGAGAGCGCATCGGCGTGCAAGATGAAGAAAGCTGGCTTGAGGCGATCAAGTCTTCAAAGAATTTGAGACAGAAAGGCGGCTGGTACGAATTGGTCTACGAAGATGGCAGTGCTGATAAATTCCAAAGCACGAAGTGGACCACAAAGCTCGAAGATGAAAAGTTTAGAAACAGAGTTATGGGCATCATGGATGAGGAGATCATCATGAAGTTCGAAAATAGAAGTGGTAATGCTTCTGATTTTTACGAATCTGAGTAATAAAACTACTTATAGCAGAGGGTTAATACATTGAGTTTAAAAAACAAAATAACCAATATTCTGTTAGAGAGAATGGGCGATGCCGTATACGAGGCTTACTTTAGGATCGATTATCGGCGCAAGTACCGTTTTGCAGATATCCTAACCAGCATCCGATCCCTGAGAGGCGTGACAATCGTTGAGCCTCAAGGTGCTAGAACCAAGATGGGTGAAGAGTTGGACCGGTCACGACTGGAAGTTAAGTTTGTCCCAGTGGGCGAGAATATTAAAGAATATGTTTCTGCTTTTATGGATGACGTTAGAAAAATCGACGGCGTTAGTTCTTTTATTTTCGAAAAAATTATTGATATTGAAAAGATAAAGAAAACAGATAGGTGATTCGTGAAAAGAGTACTGATAGTAGACTCAAACAATTTATTTTTAAGATCGTATATTGTAAATCCCAGCATCTCGATCAATGGCCAGCCTTGCGGCGGCCTTAAGGGTTTCCTGCAGGCTCTTCAAAAGATCTGCAGATCGGCCAAGCCGGATATGATTGTTGCATGTTGGGATGGCGCCGGCGGCTCTAAGAAGAGGAAGTCCAAGAAGAAGGACTACAAGGCCGGCCGAAAGCCCATCCGCTTGAACCGTGCAATAAGAAATTTGTCGGAAGACCAAGAGCACGAGAACAAGATCTGGCAGCACGTTCGAACGATGGAGTACATGAATTACATGCCCGTGATTCAGTTTGTTTACGAGAGCGTGGAAGCCGATGATGTGATAGCTTACGTGGCCCAGCACAAGTGCTTCGAAGAGTGGCAGAAGCTTATAATATCGAATGATAAGGATTTTTATCAACTTTTGGATGAGAAGACGGTGCAGTACCGACCCCAGCAGGGAGAGGCCCTCAACCGCAATGCAATTATTGAAAAGTTTGACATACACCCGGTTAACATAACTTTAGCCCGTGCCATGGCAGGCGATAAGAGCGACAACCTTCCCGGTATTGGATCCTGCGGGCTAGCCACTGCAGCAAAAAGGTTTCCTTTTTTAAAGGAGGAGGCCACTCACACCCTGACCGACGTGCTTGATTATTCAAAAAAGATGTTGCAGGAAAAGAAGCTGAAGGTTTATGAGAATGTTGTTGATAACTTTAAAGCTCTTAAGCTAAATTATGAAATGATGCAGCTTTATGCCCCGCTGTTGAGTTATCAAACAAAAACTGCCATTAACAATACTCTTGATGAGCCAGAACTAACGTTCAACAGAACGGAAGTGAAAAAGAAAATCATCGAGGATGGCTTGGGCGAAATAAACTTAGATGAAATATTTCAGATATTCAACAAGATTGCACTTGACAATTCTTAGTTATTAGTGTATCTTGTTTAAGTACGAATAGGAGACTTCATGAACGAAGATACTGACTTTTCTAAATATGGAAAGTCCTTTCAAGAAACTTTGGCGCACATTATATTTGAAGACCGACCTTTTTCGGATCAAATAGAAGAAGTGCTTGATATTAACTTTTTTGAGCTTAAGTACTTGAGAGTCTTTGTCGATAAGATTTTTGACTACAAGCAGCGGTATGAGGTGCAGCCTTCTTCTGATGCAATGCAGACAATAATCCGCACTGCTTTGGAGGACGAGAACGAAGCTACACAAAAGCAGGTTCGCGACTACTTTGTTAAGATTAGTACGCTTGAAGCAAAAGACTCTGATTATATTAAAGAAGTTTCTTTGGATTTTTGCAAGAAGCAGAAGCTCAAAGCGGCGATTGTGAGGTCTGTCTCTTTGCTGCAGAAGTCTTCTTTCGATGAGATCCGAGTCATCATTGATGAAGCGCTTAAGCTCGGCACTGATAACAACTTTGGCCATGACTATAAGAAGGATTTTGAAAAGAGGTATACGCTGAAAGCGCGCAATCCAATTTCAACCGGATGGCAGGAAGTTGATAGGATTTGTAAAGGAGGCTTGGGTAAAGGAGAACTCGGCGTTGTCATTGCTCCAACCGGCGCCGGCAAATCTATGGCTTTGGCTCACTTAGGCGCCGCCGCCGTGAACAACGGCTGCAATGTAGTACATTACACGCTAGAGCTTTCAGAAGAAGTTGTTGGTTTGCGGTATGATAGCTGCCTAAGCGGCATCCGACTTAAAGATCTCTTTGCGCTAAAGGAGCAGATTTATGAGGCTTGTGTGGATATTGAGGGAGAGCTTGTTATTAAAGAATACCCAACAAAGTCTGCTTCGACAAGTACTATAAAAAAACATTTGGACAAGTTGCAGAAAAAAGGTCAAAGAATTGATATGGTTATCATAGATTATGGCGACTTGCTTCGACCATCTACGAGTTATAGAGAGAAAAGAATGGAACTGGAGTCTATTTATGAAGAGATGCGAGCTATAGCTCAAGAATTTGAGTGTCCTGTGTGGACCGCATCTCAAACAAATAGATCTGGGCTTAATGCAGAAGTCATAACAATGGAGTCGATATCCGAAGCGTTTAACAAGTGCTTTGTCTCGGATTTTATTTTCTCCATCTCTAGAACAATCAAAGACAAGAGCGCAAACACAGGAAGAATGTTTGTAGCAAAAAACAGAAATGGACCAGATGGTCTAATTTTTCCTTTATTTATGGATACAAGTAATGTTAAAATAAAGGTACTGCCTCAGACGGATGAAACGTTTGAGGAGATTCACGAGAATGCTGAGAAAAACTATCGACAGGACATGAAAGACAAATATAAGAAATTTAAACAAAAGGGCGGGGGTTAAGAATGGACAAGTTTGAAAAAGCAAAGAATGCGACTTTAGAGTACTTTAAGGGAGACGAGCTTGCGACGAATGTCTTCTTGACAAAATATGCTCTTCGGGGAAAAGATGGCGTTCTGGTTGAGAAATCACCTAGCGACATGCATGATCGATTAGCCAAAGAGTTTGCAAGGATGGAGAAAAAATTTGGTGGACCAAGGGCTCTATCATACGAGGCAATCAGGAAATATCTGAATAATTTCGACAAGATCGTCCCGCAGGGCTCTCCGATGATGGGGATTGGTAACAACTATGTCAACGTTTCGCTGTCGAACTGTGTTGTCGTTGAGTCTCCATCTGACAACATCTCTTCTATTATAGACTCTGGAAGAAACCTGGCTAACCTTTTTAAGAGACGTTGTGGCGTCGGCCTGGACATTTCCGAGTTAAGGCCCGAGGATGCCCCTGTTAACAACTCTGCCGGCACCACCACAGGCGCCTGGTCTTTCGCAGACTTCTATTCCTATGTGTGCCGGATGATCGGCCAGAATGGCCGCCGAGGCGCCCTGATGATTACAATGGATGTTAGCCACCCTGACATTGAAAAATTTGTGACCATGAAGCACGACTTGACAAAAGTAACCGGTGCCAACGTCTCGGTGAAGGTTAATGACTCTTTCATGCAGGCAGTCGAGAATAAGGAAGCTTTCACTTTGCAGTTCCCGATCGGATCCGCGAATCCGTCTGTAACACAGGAAATCGACGCGGCCGCCTTATGGAACAAAATTGTTAAGTCAGCAACTGAGACCGCTGAGCCCGGCCTTTTGATGTGGGGCAATATAACAAAGAACCTGCCGGCAGAGTGTTATAGCGACGTCGGGTTCAAGACCCTTACGACGAACCCTTGTGGTGAAATTCCCCTGTCTGCCTATGACAGCTGCCGCCTGATATCAATCAATCTCAAGAATTTTGTAAAGAACAAGTTCGAGGGCAATGCGGAGTTTGATTTTGTTGAGTTTTCCGAGACAGTCACAAACGCAATGCGCCTTTCTGACGACTTGGTTGAGCTTGAAACCGAGAAGCTTTCTAAGATCATTGAGATATGCGACACCCCAGACGAAAGAGAATTATGGCAAAAGCTGCTGGATACCTGCACCAAAGGTCGCAGGACTGGCCTCGGTACCCACGGCCTAGCAGATGCTTTGGCATGTTTGAATCTTGCTTACGACAGCGAAGAGGCTTTAGTTGTGATAGATAAGATATACAACACGCTGAAGATTAACGCATACGCAGAGAGTGTGCAGTTGGCCCAGGAACGCGGCAGCTTTCCTGTTTTCTCTTGGGACAAAGAGAAAGAGAACGCTTTTATAAAGAGCTTGCCGGCAAATTTGCAGAAGCTCATCTCGGTGCATGGAAGGAGGAACATTTCAATCTTGACGAATGCTCCGACTGGTTCTGTGTCTATCATGTCCCAGACAAGTTCGGGACTGGAACCGGTATTCAGAAATTCCTACATTAGAAGGAGAAAGCTGAGCCACAACGAGACGGATGTTGAGCCAGACTTCATCGACGATCTTGGAGATAGGTGGCTTGAGTATGAAATCTATCACCACAATGTGAAGTCTTGGATAGACAAATATAAGAGTAAAGAAGTTCCTGAATTCTTTAAAACGAGCGACTCGATCGAGTGGCAACGCCGGATCGACGTACAATCAACAATTCAAAGACACATTGATCATTCGATCAGTTCCACGATTAATCTTCCCAAGGGCACCCCACCGGAGACGGTTGCGGAGCTATACTTCCAAGGATGGAAGAAGGGTCTCAAGGGTATAACCGTATACGTCGACGGCAGCCGTTCGGGGGTCCTCATTTCAAGCAGAGACAAAAAGGATAGCTTCCCACAAGTCGAGGCTGGCACTCGGCCTCATGAACTACAGTGTGATATTCACCATACAACTATTAAGGGCGAGCGCTGGACGATTCTAGTGGGATTGATGGATGAGAAGCCCTATGAGGTCATGGGCGGCCTATCCAATCTGATTGAGATTCCAAAGAAGTACGTCAGTGGCCAGCTGTCAAAACACACCTTCAAAACAAAGAACAACAGGTACGATTTAAGATTTGGAGAAAATGGTGATGAGGTGGCGATTAAGGATATTGTCAGGGTGTATGATAATCCCAACAATTCAGCGTTCACTAGGATGATCTCTCTCGCCCTTCGAACTGGAGCCAAGCCAAGCTTTTTGGTGGAACAGCTACACAAAGACAAAGACAGCGATATGTACAGCTTTTCAAGGTGCATCGCAAGAATCTTGAAGAATTATATTATGGACGGAGAAAAAGTTACGACAGGTGCATGTCAAGAGTGTGCTGGCGGAGAGTTAACATATCAAGACGGCTGCGCTGTGTGTACAACGTGCGGTTGGTCAAAATGCGGGTAAGAGGAGGAGAGTATGATACCGTTTAACAGACATTTATTGGTTGAGCCAATTACAGAAGAAGAAAAGAAAGAGAAGGCAATGGTCTTGGTACCGGAGGATTACCGTCCAACACCTAGACACGCTAGAGTTAAGGTGATTGAAAGAGCTGAAGACTGCAAAATACCAGTTTTTTCTGGCGCCATAGTTATAGTTAACAGCTCGATGATCGAGGAAGTGAAAGTCGGTGAAGAAGTTTACAGCTTGATCCTTGAAAACCATATTTTGGGGAGGGTCGAGAATTGAAAATTACGATGGGTGAGCTTAAGAAGATGATTGATGATTCTCTGGGTGTCGACAAGGTGCTGTTAGAGCATCCTACAGCCTCCCGGGAAGATATTGTGCTTGCGGAAGCTTCGTTTAATCGCGCACGCCAGCATGTCGAAGAGAGGGGCGTTCCGTTTGTGATGATTAGCGCATACAGAAACCCCGAAGAGGTGTCCATGCGCAAGAATCGCGCCAACGACAAGGAAATGAAACGTGGATTCAACGATGCCGGCTTTCCCTTCATCAAAATGGCTGGCGGATATATAGAGAAGTCGGACGATGAGGGCGAGACTCAAGTCAGCGAACCCTCCATCTTAGTTTTAGATGCTCCTGTTGATGGGATAGCAAAAGGCCCGGTACCTGATCTGTTTCAGTTCGCTTCGCAAATGGCTCAAAAATATAATCAAGATTCCTTTATATATGGCCAGCCAAAAACTTCTGCGGGAGAGGTGACTAAATTAACAGACCCAAAAACAAAACAAGAAAGGGTCGATATGGATATCAGGGCTTACGACAAGGAAGGGGGCGTCATTAATGAGCCCTGGGCTGGTCCTTGGAGTAACTTGCAAACTGCGAGCAAAGACGATTTGTATTGGAGTACGATCTCTGGCAAGAAAGGAAAATTGGTGGAAATGCTGCAAAAATATGAAAAATTTAGTCCAAAGTCTAAATTGCAGGCAAGGGAAAAACAGTATTATTTAAAGGCAGTTAAGAGTGCTCTAGGGGTATTGTCTAAATAAAAAATGGTAAATTCATGCTCAGAGTTTCTATTTACTTTGAAAGAAATGGTTTAAAATTTGGAAGTATTATGCAGAAATTATTTATCAAAATAGCCTCGTTTGCGCTTGTTTTTTTTGTTAGCCTATCGGCTGCCAATGCATCGCCACACTCCATTCCTGGTGTTAGTGATGAGGCTTACGATCGATATTACTTGCTTGTTGACCAGGCAACTTACAATTGCCCCAATGTCAAAAACCCCACTCGGATCAACGTTAAGTTGTTATGGGATTTAGCTAAGATAGAAAACAGCTTCAACCCTCCTGATAAGATGAGGGGGATGTTGCTGGCAGCTGCCTGTCACGAGAGCGGCTATAATCCGAACGCTAAAGGCGACAGAAAATTTAGTAAGAAGCGCAAAGCTAAAGCAATTGGTTTGTTGCAGTTTTGGCCTTGGGCTTCAAAGTATATTGATAGAAGAGACGCCCTTCAGTCTGCCGGTTTTTGGATGCAAAGGATTGTGAGGCAATTGCCTAGCGTCCGCCGGCAATGCAAGGGGTGGAGATTTAAAAGCAAAACACGACGTTGGCTAGCGGCATGGACAAAGGCAGTTCGTGCTCCGAAGAAAGGCGGGAGATGTTACGAAAAAGTAAAACACTATCGTTTGCTAAATAGGTGGCACCGCGCAATTAAAAAGGAGTACGATTGTCGAGGCTGTTAGAGCAACATTTTTATCACTGGGATAAGGTGGTAATAGGAGGCGGTTTAAATGCTATCATATGTGCACACAAAACGAGTAGTTATATCATCTGCAATACTTTGGTTCGGATATTTCCTTACGACACCTGCAGTGTTGGCCGCCCTTTGGGGCGGCTGAAGTTGGATCTGTACGAGGAGTTGGCTTACGAGCTGGCTCTGGACGGCAAACACCCTTTCGTCGACCGCGTATCTTCCATCCGCGTTAATCTAGAAGAAAGCGCACTCAAGGTGGTAACGAAAAGGTCGCGCTCTTTTAAAATAAAGTTTAACCAACTGCACGTTTTCGACGACGAGAACGTGCACGGCCTCCCTTCGAGGCTAGCGGACATCACCCAGTACAGGGTTTTAGATTGGTTTAATGTACGCAGCGGCGCAAAGCACAACCATGAAAGACTTAAGTCGGAAGGAGATTTTGTTAAGAATATCTTTTTCCACTCATCTGACAGGATGAACGGCAACCACAATAAAAAAGACTTAGTATGCGAATCTCTTATGACCAGAGAGCAACTATATAATGTTGATTATTCAGACACCATTGTGCGATTGAAAGCAGCAAATATGATGAAGGAGGCTGGGATCAAGGGGACATCGAATGGCAAGAATAAGCATCTTTCAATTAAATTGGAACTTCGAGAGAGAGAAGTAATACCAATTAAAAATTATAAAAGAGTAGAGTATAATAACCTTATCATCGACGACAGAACGGACGAAGAATTATATAAGCTGCTATGAACCCATTTCACCTCGCCGGCATCATTCCGGTATCTGGCCAGCCACTGGATTTTGAGACTCCATGGCCTGATGCCTTGATGCCTTTAGCTCCCAATTACCTTGCGGTTGAACGTTGCGTGGCCGAGTGTGCTTACGCTGGTTGTGAAACTATATGGATCGTTTGCAATGATGATATACAGCCGCTTATAAAGCATCGCCTGGGAGATTATGCTAGCGACCCTGTTTGGGTTTATCGCTACTTTGATAAGTATGAGCGAGAGCAGCAGAAAACGATTCCAATTTATTATGTGCCCATTTCGGCTCACGATCGTGGCCAGAGAGACAGCTTGTCTTGGTCTGCACTCCATGGCATGTATACCGCAGATTATGTTTCACGTATGATGAGCCGATGGCTTAAGCCAAACATGTTTTATGTTTCTTTCCCGTATGGCGTCTATCGTGTTTCGTTTTTGAGAGAACACCGAAAGGTCATATCCACTGGAGATCCTTTTTATCTCGTCGATAAGAATCAGACAGTTGCAGATGGTAAGTATTTGGGATTCACGATATCTTGGAAAGAAGCCCGGCGCATTAGAAAAAGAATATGGGAAGAGTCGACTCTTAAGAATGATAAAGAGTCAGGCAAGCGCTTGCCCATTGAGGAAAGGTTTTCGGCAAGATTCAACACAGTGCAAGAGACATTCCACGACATAACAAAAGAGAGGGCCAACTACGAGCCTGCCCCTGAATATTATCCTATTGATAGTTGGGAAAACTACACTGAATATGCTTTCTTACTCGGTCGCGACATCCGAAGACCCAGCAATAAGATCTTAAAGAGTAGAAATTTTAAGGGAATAGGGTAATTAACAAACTAATTATATAGCACAATGAAGTATCTAAAAAAACTATTGCCAAAGAATTGGAAGCCTATCTTTATTGAGGACTCGAAGATTCCCGTGTGGCTCTCAAAGATAGCCCCGCTTAATATTGGCGCCATTTGTCTGTTCGTTGTGGTCTTTTCAAGGGGAAAGATGAACGAAACAACAAGAAGGCATGAAACAATACATTTTCAGCAATGCCTGGAGACCCTGGTGGTTGGCACGATGCTCCTCTACGTTTGGGACTGGCTCCATGGATTAATTAAGTACCGAAAGAACTGGAGGTCAGGGCTGAACCCGCGCCGACGACCGTACACCTCGGCAGGAAACAAGGCTTATTATCGAGTTAGGGCTGAGCAAGAAGCCTACTCTAATGAGCATGATGATGACTACTTGAGAAACAGAAAGCGCTTGCGCTGGATATTTAAATACGGAGTATAATATTATGAATAGTGTAAAACAAAGTTTGAAACAATGGGCAGCAGAGGTTACCGTAGGTACCGCCCGTCGATGGCACTGGATTGCCCTTGCCCTTGCCCTGGTTGTCGGCAGAGAATGTTAAAGGAATAGAAGTGAACTTGATTATGAAGAAGATTCGGGCAATCACAAGCTTGAAGGCTGAAAATAAAGAACTCAAGAAAAAGATCAAAGAATTAGAGCAAGTAATTGAAAGCTTGGAAAGAACTGCATCGACTGCTGCCTCCCAATCTTGGGGCGGTATCGGTGGTTTTGGGAGACAAAGATGAAGATCACGAAAGAAGAACTCAAACAAATTATTGAAGAAGTGTTGAAAGAGGCGGATGATACCGTCAACCCGATTGGTAAGGGGGGTTCTAGCTGGTGGG